>JAESGV010000118.1_pt1 | contig 129381 bp, 137 predicted proteins | sample 9269781 | NCBI WGS metagenome assembly JAESGV01 (sample SAMN15741586, study PRJNA653496) | algae metagenome | isolation source: Tildeniella torsiva UHER 1998/13D and co-occurring heterotrophs from... | place: Slovakia: Slovak Paradise National Park, Hrabusice, Kosice Region | collected 2000-01-01 | reverse complement strand
CATCGGCCGGCCTGCTGCGCTGGTTGATGGCTGCGCAGACCGGCCTCTTGCCAACCCAGCCGATCACAGCTCAGATCAACCTAGGACTCTCGTTATGGCTGGATGAGAAACGGGGGTCACGTCAGCGCCGACGATGTGGTGACCGCGAAGACGGTGAAGGGGGCCGTATGAACGGTTGGTTCATCAGGGCGTCGCGGACCTGGGCGAAGGGTGGGGCGCGCCGACAGCAGCCACAGACAGCGGCCCGAAAGCTCGCTCACGATCGACCGGGAAGCGAAAACGACCGCTCCACGGCCCCGGCTCCGCCCTCGCCCCTTACCGCGGCGCGCGCTTGGCCAGGATGCGTTGCAGGGTGCGGCGGTGCATGCCAAGGCGGCGGGCGGTTTCCGAGACATTGTGGTCGCACAGCTCATAGACCCGCTGGATATGCTCCCAGCGCACCCGGTCGGCGCTCATCGGGTTTTCGGGCGGCTCGGGGGCCGCGTCGCCGCTCGCCAGCAGGGCCTTGACCACGTCGTCGGCGTCGGCGGGCTTGGACAGATAATCGACGGCGCCGGCCTTGACCGCCGCAACCGCCGTGGCGATGGCGCCGTAGCCGGTCAGCATCACGATCCGGGCGTCCTCGCGCCGCTCGCGCACCGCCTCGACGATCTTCAGCCCGTTGCCGTCCTCCAGCCGCATGTCCAGGACGGCGAAGGCCGGGGCCTTTTCGTTCAGCCGCAGCTGAGCCTCGGCGACCGAGGCGGCGGTGGTCACCTCGAAGCCGCGCGCCTCCAGCGCCCGTCCCATCCGGGTGCGCAGGGCCTGGTCGTCGTCCAGCAGCAGCAGGGACTTGTCGGGCAGGGCGGCGATGCGGGTCTCAAGCTCGGGCATTCTGTTCTCCTGCTGAATCAAGTCGGGGCCGGAAGTCGTTCGGTCAAGGGCGAGCGGCCGCCTGCGACGCTTCGACCCAATACGGGCGGGGACGGGGTTTGGACGCGCTCAGGCCGCCACCTCCAGCGCCGGACGGGCCCATCGCACCGCCACACGCGCGCCGCGCAGGGGGGCGCGGCCGTCGGGGGCGGCGCCCGGCCGCGGCAGGCCCTGGCCCACGCTGACCACCCCGCCGGTCCGCTCCAGCAGGGTGCGGGCGATGAAGAAGCCCAGGCCCATGCCGCCCTGGCTGGGGGCGACCGTGGTCTCCGGCCCGCCGCGCCCGGCGCCGGAGGCCGCAGCGGCGATCTGGGCCGCCAGGGCCAGGCGCGCCTTGCCGTGCGGGCGGCTGGTCACATAGGGCTCGCCCAGCCGGGGCAGGATGTCGCTGGGAAAGCCCGGCCCGTCGTCCAGAATGGCGATCTCGATCCAGCCGGCGTCGACCTGGGCCTGGACCCGCACGGTGGAGGCGGCGAAGTCGGCGGCGTTCTCGACCAGGGTCGACAGGCCGTGCACCACCTCGGGCAGGCGGCGCACGCGCGGGGCCGGCTGGCCGGGCGGGGTCTTGACCAGGACCTCAAAGGCCAGGTCGAAGCCCCGGTGCGGCTCGACCACCTCCTCCAGCAGGGCCTTCAGAGCCACGTCGGCGTATAGGGCGTCGTCCCCCTCCGGCCGGCGCGACAGCTGGGCCAGTATGCCCCGGCACCGTTCGGCCTGTTGCAGGATCAGGGCCGCGTCCTCGGCGGCGTCGCTGTCGGGCGCCGAGGCGCGCTGAAGTTCCTTGGCTACGACCTGGATGGTGGCCAGCGGCGTGCCCAACTCATGGGCCGCGGCCGCCGCCAGACCGCCCAGGGCCGCCAGTCTCTGTTCGCGCTGCAGCACGTCCTGGGTCGTGGCCAGGGCCAGCTCCAGCTTCTCGGCGTCGGCCGCCACCCGCCAGGCGTAGCCGGCGGTGAAGACCACACCGGTCACCAGGGCCATGGCCATCCCCAGCCGATAGAGCAGGGGCAGGTGAAAATTCTCTCCCGGACGCCAGGGCAGGGGCTCAGACCAGAAGAACAGCACCCCCACGGCGATCAGGGCCAGAAGGCCCAGCGCCACGGCCTGGCGCGCGGGCAGGGCGGCGGCGGCGATCGTCACCGGCGCCACCAGCAGCAGGCAGAAGGGGTTCTCCAGCCCGCCGGTCAGGCCCAGCAGAAGGCTGAGCTGAAAAATGTCGAACCCCAGGTGCAGGGCCGTGGTGCGTCCGTCTGGCAGGCTGGCCTCCAGCCGCCGCACCCGCGCCATGGCGCCCACGTTCACCGCAGCGCTGACGGCGATGACGATCAGACAGGGCCACAGCGGCAGGGGGAAATGCAGCCCCTGAGACGCCGTCAGGATCGCCGCGCTCTGCCCCAGTATGGTCAGCCAGCGCAGGACGATCAAAGTCCGCAGGGAAAAGCCGCGTCCCCTACGGGCGCCGTCGGCGGGGCCGGGCTGCGACAGGGCGCTGTCCACGGCCGCCCCCTCTGAAAGGGACGGCCGCCCGTGCGGCGCGATGTGGTCTTCTGTCGAGGTCACGGGCCTTCTATAGACCGGGGCCGAGGTTTTCGTCAGAGGTCGTCATGCCGCGTCGTTCCATCCTGCTGTTCGCCGGCGCCTGTCTCGCCATCGCCGCCGCCCTGGCCATCGTCACCGTGGTGGTGGTCGGCAATCGGCCCAGCGCGACCCGGGGCGAGATCGGCGCGACCGGCCAGCCCCTGGTCGGCGGCGACTTCCAACTGGTGAACCAGGACGGGCGTCCGGTCGATCAGACCATGCTGAACGGCAAATGGAGCCTGGTCTTCTTCGGCTTCACCTACTGCCCCGAATTCTGCCCCACCACCCTGGCCGAGCTGGCCGCGGTGCAGCAGCGGCTGGGCGACAAGGCCGACGATCTCCAGATCGTCTTCGTCAGCATCGACCCCGAACGCGACACGCCTCAGCAGCTGAAGGACTATCTGTCCTCAGACGGCTTCCCCAAGGGGACCATCGGCCTGACCGGAACGCCGGACCAGGTGGCCCAGGCGGCCAAGGCCTACCGCGCCTATTATGAAAAGGTCGGCGAGGGGGAGGGCTATACGATGAACCACTCCCTGACCGTCTATCTGATGGGGCCCGACGGCCGGTTCCGCACCGCCGTCGCCTATGGCCTGGGGCCTGACAAGGCGACAAAGATCATCGAAGACGCCATGGCGCGGGGCTAACCCCGCTCCTTGGTCTTGGTGAAGGCCACCTTGGGGAAGCGTTCGCCGACATAGCCGGTCTCCCAGCTGGACTTGGCCAGGAAGACCGGGGCCTGGTCGATGTCGCGGGCCATCTGGGGGCGATATTTGCCCATGAAGTCCTCCAGATCGGCGTCGGACGCGTCGGAGGTCGGGGCGATCCAGCGCGCTTCGGCGTAGGGGCTGGGTTCGAAGACGACGTCCAGGCCGTATTCCTCGCCCAGCCGGTCGGCCATGACCTCGAACTGCAGCTGGCCCACGGCGCCGACGATGAAGTCGGCCCCGATCTCCGGGCGGAACAGCTGGGTCACGCCTTCCTCGGCTAGGCCCTCCAGCGCCTTCTTCAGATGTTTGGCCTTCAGCGGATCCTTGACCCGGACCCGTTGCAGGATTTCCGGGGCGAAGTTCGGCAGGCCGGCGAACCGCACCAACCCGCTCTCCGACAGGCTGTCGCCGACCCGCAGCACGCCATGGTTCGGAATGCCGATCACATCGCCGGCGAAGGCGTCGTCGGCCAGTTCCCGGTCACTGGCGAAGAACATGATCGGCGCATTGACCGACAGGGACTTGCCGGTGTTCTGGACCTTCAGCTTCATGCCGCGCTTGAAGGCGCCCGAGGCCATGCGGAACATGGCGATCCGGTCGCGGTGGTTGGGGTCCATATTGGCCTGGACCTTGAAGACGAAGCCGGTGACTTCTTCGGCGCCGGGCTCCACCGTCGTCTCCACGGGCGCCGGGGCGTTGCGGGTCTCGGGCGGGGCTTCTTTCCGCGCCTTCATGACCTTGGGCGCCGGCGCCCAGTCGCCGATGGCCTTCAGCAGTTCGTCTATGCCGAAATGGCGCAGGGCCGAACCCCACAGGACCGGCGTCAGATGGCCCTCCAGGAAGGCCTGACGGTCAAAGGCCGGATAGCCGCCCTCGACCAGCTCCACCGCCTCGCTCAGGGCCGCCCGCTCGCCCGCCTCGAAATACTGGGCCGCCTGGTCCAGGGGCAGGGCGGGCGGATGGTCGGGATCCTCGGCGGCGCCGGCGGCCTTGCGGGCATAGGGCTGGAACCGGCCGGTCCCGACCTCGACCATGCCGCGCAGACGATTGCCGCTCTCGGCCGGCCACCAGATGGGCGCCGGGTCCAGTTGCAGCCGCGAGGCGATGTCGTCCAGCAGGGCCATCGGATCCTGGGCCTCGCGGTCCAGCTTGTTGATGAAGGTGATGATCGGAATGTCCCGAAGACGACAGACCTCGAACAGTTTCAGCGTCTGCGGCTCGATCCCCTTGGCGGCGTCCAGCACCATGATGGCGCAGTCGGCGGCGGTCAGGGTGCGATAGGTGTCTTCCGAGAAGTCCTCGTGCCCGGGCGTATCGAGCAGGTTGAACATCTTGCCGTCGTGCTCGAACGTCATGACCGAGGCGCTGACGGAAATGCCGCGCTCCTTCTCGATCTTCATCCAGTCGGACCGGGTCCGCCGGTTCTCGCCCCGCGCCCGCACGGCGCCGGCCGCGCGAATGGCGCCCCCGGCCAGCAGGATATGCTCGGTCAAGGTCGTCTTGCCCGCATCCGGGTGGGCGATGATGGCGAAGGTCCGCCGGCGCGCGGCTTCTTCAGGCAGGGTCAGTGAGGACATGGCGCGCGACTAGCGCGCCCGGCGCAGAAAGTCACTCGCCGGCGGGCGCCGGGGGCGATTCCGGTTCGTCTTCCGGCGAAGGCTCGGGCTCGACGGCGGCGGCGTCCTCCGTAAGGCCGTCGAGGGTCGGCACGGCCTCGCCGTTGTTGAGCGCCGCGATCATCTGCGCCGCCCGGTCAGACGCCGCCCCGCCGTGGGGATTGTTCGCCAGGGGTTTCAGCACGGCGATCGCTTCATCCTTTTGATCCCGTTGGATCAGGGCGTCGGCATAGTTCAGACGAACCCCCGCCAACTGCGGCGCCCGCTCAAAGGCCAGACCGAGCGTGAGCATGTCGTTGTCGTTGGGATAGCCCGGCTCGCCGTGTCTCATCTCGGCGATCAGCATCAGGGTTCGATAATCGTTGTCCGTCGCGGCGTAGGCTCGACCCAGATAGACCCTGGCCTCTCGCTTCAGTGACACACGTTCCGCCTCATCCTCCGCTGCTTCCGCCAGGCGCAACCGTTCCTCGGCCAGGAATTGCAGGGCTTCGACATTGTCGGGCTCCAGTTCGACGAGCCGCTGCAGCGCCCGTTCGCCCGCCACCGTGTCGCCGAAATGCAGGCCGGCGTGACCGGCGGCCAAGAGGGCCAGGGGGTCATCGCCGTGACGCGCGGCGATCCGCGCCACCTCCTGGCCCAGGGCCGCACGATCCTCGTCCTTCACCCCGATCTTCAGTCTCTGATTGATGAGCAGCAGATCATTGGCGGATCGGGGCAGGCGCGTGACGACGATGTCGGCCGCCGGAAAGTCGCTCTTGATCACCCGCCCCATCAGCCGGCGGCTCATCAGATATTGGCGAAGCTCGGAGCGAAGCTGGGCCAGGCTCAGGCCAGTGGCGCTCTCCATGGCCTCAACCGGATCTTCACCGTCCGACACGGCCATCAGATAGGCGCTCAGCTGTCGCAGGCGGTCGGGGTCGCTGAAGAACCAGTGGGTCAGCAGCCAGGCGACCGGATAATAGGTCTCACGATAGCTGCTGCGCCTGACCTCGCCGGGACGAGAGCGCAACAGAACCTCAAGCGGCAGCCATGTGCCGTTGACCAGCCAATAGGCCCGATTCTCGCTGTAACCGCCCAGCTGAACCTCATCCGCCTCGATTTCCGCGGTCATATAGTATTCGGCGAAGCCTTCGACGAACCAACCCGGATAGGCGGCGGGGGCGCTTTCGAGCATGAAATGGTGCACATATTCGTGCAGCAGTATCTCGTTGTTTTCGCCTCGGATCGCGACGGCGAAGATGTCTTCCGAAGTGGGGAAATAGGTGCCCACGACATTCTGCGGCGTGGCGGGATTGACCCGAAGCATGCCGGAGCGTGAGCCGACCAGATAGATCGGCAGTTTGCGCAGCGGCGCCTGGTCCATGGGCAGGCCGGACCGATAGCGCATCACACGGTCGAAGGTCTCCAGCTTCTGGACATAGTCCCGGAGCGACCGTTCGCTGCCTTCGCTATAGACGATGAATCGCTCGCTTTCGGCCTTCAGCCAATCGGCGCGCGCCGCCGTCGCCGTCAGACTCAGCGTCGCTAAGGCGGCGGCCAATACGGCGACCAGTCCCGATCGTTTCATGGCTTGTTCCCCGTCCCCGCCGAATGGGACTGACGTCCATCCCGTCTCCCCCGACAACCTGAGTTGTCGCAAAGGTTGTGCGGGATCGTAAAGAGCCGCGTGCAGATTACGCGAAGAATCCTGCCCGTCGCTGCGCCTTTGCGCCACATCAAATAACCCCTCGCCATCAGGGGCTATTGGAGTCATGCTCGGCTCTGAGGAAGAGATCAGGCCGTCAGAGCCGGGCGTTCCTCTCCCGGAGCGATCCGGGTTCATAGGGAAAGGAAAAGACGATGGCTGTGATCCATCCACAAGACCGCGTTTCCGGCCTCGATCGCTCGTCCTACGAGCGCCCGCACAAGATGCACCCGGCCGTAGGGCTGGCGATGGGCTTCGGCTTCATCTTCGCCGTGGCCGCCGTCGTGCACATCCTGTTCACGGCGCTCTGACGCGGGTTTGAAGGCCGCCGCGTCAAGCGGCCAGACGGTTCCAGACGGCGCGATCGGCGGCGATCGCGTCGAGGCGACGGCCCTTGTCGTGCAGCTGTCCCATGACGGCGTCGGGCAGGGTGCAGAAGCGCGGCTCGACCAGATCGGGATTGCACCCGGCCTCGGGCGCGGCGAACAGGGCGGCGTTGACGTCCGGGCTGCGCTCGGCGATCAGCCAGGCCAGGCGGCGCGCCCGAGCGGGATCGTTGCGGTGCAGCAGCGGATCCTCGGCGAACAGCTCGCAACCCAGCTCCAGCACATAGTCGAAGCCCAGCTTCTCGAACCGGCGCGCGTCGGCGGGCGTGACCGGGCAGGCCTCGTCCAGGTCGAACACGACGTCGTTCAGAAGAAACAGCATGGGCGCGACGCCTTCGGCGATCCGGACGCGATGTCGTCCGTGATCCCCCTTCTAGCCGCCTGGGCTTGCAGTCCCGTTCACGGACGCGGTTAAGCCTTTGTGACCGGCGGGCTCAGTCCGCGCCCGTCACCCCGCCCCATCACCCCGCACCCAGGGCGCCCACCGCCAGATTGACCGCCAGGGCCACGATCACGGTGTTGAAGACGAAGGCGGTCAGGCTGTGGACGCTGGACAGCCGACGGACCCCCCGGTCGCTGATCTGCACATCAGCCGTCTGGCAGGCTACGCCGATGATCAGGGCGAAATGCAGAAAATCCCAATAGTCGGGCTGGGTCTCGCCGGGAAACATCAGGCCGCCGCGGTCCCCGCCCTCGTGGTCCCGCTGATAGAAGGCGTGGGCGTAGTGCAGGGCGAACATCAGATGGATGAAGGTCCAGGACAGGGCGACCGTCCCGAGGGCCAGCAGGCCGCCCGTCAGGGGAGAGCCGTGGCTGCGCGCCTCGCCGACCACCACGACGACGCTGGCCGCCGCCGCCAGAAGGCTGAGCGGCAGGACGGCCGCGCCGGTCTGATCCAGGGCGGCGGCGCGCCGGCGGATCGCATCGGCGTCCTGGGCCCGTGCCATCCGCGCCAGGGTGGCGGCGATGAAGACCGCGACCCCGGCGATCCAGCCATAGGCCGTCCGGGTCAAGGCGTCGTCGGCCACAGGGGTGAAGAGGGCGACGGCGATCACCACCCCCAGGCTGGCGAGGAGGACGCCGTAGAGGCGAAGGGGGCGAAACAGGCTCATGACCGCCGATCATGACGCCCGACGCGCCCTCGGCAAGGGGCCACCGAGCCCCCGCGCGCCCCTAGACGAAAAGCGAAGGGGCTGACGCGACGTGACCCTTGCGAAGCCCGGCGTGGTCGGCTTACGTGATCACGCATTGTTACAGCCTGGCCGCCGCCGGAAAGGGTTCCCCATGACCGTTTATGAAGATCGCGCTGGATTGCAGGTCGCGGCCGAACTCGCGGGCCTGATCGAACAGGAGGTCTTGCCGGGCCTGGGTCTGGACCCGGCGGGCTTCTGGTCGGGAACGGCGGCCGTCTTCGCCCGGTTCGCCCCGGAAAACCGCGCCCTTCTGGCCCATCGCGACGCCCTTCAGGCCCGGATCGACGACTGGCACGACGGGCGTCGAGGCCGGCCCTATGACGTCGCCGCCGCCCAGACCTTCCTGCGCGAGATCGGCTATCTGGTTGAAGAGCCTCAGCCCTTCACCATCGGCACGACCGGGGTGGACGCCGAGATCGCCCGGATGGCGGGGCCGCAGCTGGTGGTCCCGATTCTAAACGCCCGTTTCCTGCTGAACGCGGCCAACGCCCGCTGGGGCAGTCTGTATGACGCCCTTTACGGGACGGACGCCCTGGGCGACCTGCCGAAAGGCGGCGGCTATGATCCCGAACGCGGCGCCCGGGTCGTGGCCCGCGCCAAGGCGTTTCTGGACGAGGCCGTGCCTCTGGCCCAAGGCTCATGGTCCGATCTGACCGAGGCGGACGCCGTCGTGCTGAAGGATGCAGCCCAGTTCGTGGGACGGACGGAAGGCTCGCGCCTGTTCCGCCACAACGGCCTCCATATCGAGGTGATCGTCGATCGCGCCCATCCGGTCGGGCGCACCGATCCGGCCGGAATCGCCGATGTTGTGCTGGAATCGGCCCTGACCACCATCTGCGACCTGGAGGATTCGGTGGCCGCCGTCGATGCGGCGGACAAGGTCTGCGCCTATCGCAACTGGCTGGGTCTGATGAAGGGCGACCTGGTCGAGACCTTCGACAAGGGCGGCAAGACCCTGACCCGCCGCCTGAACCCGGACCGGGCCTTCATCGCGCCGGACGGTTCGACCCTGACGCTGAAGGGGCGTTCGCTGCTGTTCGTGCGCAACGTCGGCCATCTGATGACCACCCCCGCCGTCCGGCTGCCGGACGGGTCCGAGGCGCCGGAAGGGATTTTGGACGCCGTCGTCACCAGCCTGATCGCGCTCTACGACATCAAGGGGCTGGGCGGGCTGTCCAACAGCGCGACCGGCTCGGTCTATATCGTCAAGCCCAAGATGCACGGGCCGGACGAGTGCGGCTTCACCAACCGTCTGTTCGACGCGGTCGAGGATCTGCTGGCCCTGCCGCGCCACACGATCAAGGTCGGGGTGATGGACGAGGAGCGCCGCACCTCGGCCAATCTGGCCGCCTGCATCCATGCGGTGAGGGACCGGATCGTCTTCATCAACACCGGCTTCCTCGACCGCACCGGAGACGAGATCCACACCGCCATGCGGGCCGGCCCGGTGGTGCGAAAGGGCGACGTCAAGTCCAGCGCCTGGATCGCCGCCTATGAGGCGCGCAACGTCGCCATCGGCCTGAAATGCGGCCTGTCGGGCAAGGCCCAGATCGGCAAGGGCATGTGGGCCGCCCCCGACCGGATGGCCGACATGCTGGAGCAGAAGATCGGCCACCCCAGGACCGGCGCCAACACCGCCTGGACGCCCAGCCCGACGGCCGCGACCCTGCACGCGCTCCACTATCACGCGGTCGATGTCTTCGCCGTCCAGGCCGAGGTCGCGACGCGGCCGACGCCGGGGCTGGACGATCTGCTGACCCCGCCCCTGGCGAACGGCGTCAACTGGTCCGAGGAGGAGGTGAAGGCCGAGCTGGACAACAACGCCCAGGGCATTCTGGGCTATGTCGTCCGCTGGATCGACCAGGGGGTCGGCTGCTCCAAGGTGCCCGACATTCACGACATCGGCCTGATGGAGGACCGCGCCACCCTGCGGATCAGCTCCCAGCATATCGCCAACTGGCTGTTGCACGGCGTCTGCACCGCCGAACAGGTGGACGCGGCCCTTCTGAGAATGGCCGACAAGGTGGACGCCCAGAACGCCGGCGACCCGCTGTATCGTCCCATGGCGCCCGATCCGGACGCCAGCCCCGATACAAACCTGGCCTATCAGGCGGCCCGCGCCCTGGTGTTCCAAGGGGTGGAGCAGCCGAACGGCTATACCGAGCCCCTGCTTCACGCCTATCGACTTAAGGCGAAGGCCGCACACTGACGCCAATCAGCGTCCGTCGCCCTCGGGTGAGCGCCGGGTGTCGGGACGGAAAAGCCTTCAGCCCCCCGTTCGCCCCGGTGGGAGGTCGGGCGCGCGCTCCAGCGGCCCGTCCTCGTCTTCGGCCAGCATCAGGTCCTCGGCGGCGTCATTGTTGGCGCCGGAGGTCTGACCCTGGGCCGGACCGGGCGGCGGGGCGGGGCGGTTCGTCGCCGACCACGCACGATCGCCGTAGCCGAACCGGCCCAGCGCCTCGTCGCCCTCCAGGCCGAAGGCGCTGCGAATCCGCAGGTCGGTCTGGGGAAAGGGGACTTCGATGCCGGCGCCGTCCAGGGCGTCGGCGATCAGCCAAGTATAGGCGGCGTGCATGGCCGCCGGTCGCTTGACCGCCTCGCGCGTCGGCCAGACCAGCAGCTCGAACTCCAGCCCCTTGTCGCCGAACCCCACCAGCCAGACCTGGCTCTTGCGCGCCTCGGTCTCGGGCAGGGTGAAGGGGCTGGACCGGGCGCAGGCCAGCACCGCCTCGCGCACCCTGCCCCGATCCGATCCATAGGCGACGGCGAAGGGGACATGGATCCGCCGGGTGTCGCCCTTCAGCGTCCAGTTGGTGACCGGCTGTTCGATCAGCCGCGAATTGGGCACCAGGACATTGACGTTGTCATTGGTCCTGACCCGCGTCGCGCGCGGCCCGATCTCCATGATGGCGCCGCGAATGCCGATGTCCTCGATCTCGATATAGTCGCCGACAGAGACCATCCGGTCGAATATCAGGAACAGGCCCGAGACGAACTCCTTGACCACCCCTTGCAGGCCCAGACCCACGCCTATGCCCAGGGCGCCGGCGAAGACCGCCAGGGACGACAGGTTCAGCCCCGCCGTCGACAGGGCCGCCATGACGCCCAGTATGATCACCGCATAGCCGGACAGCCGCTCCAGCAGATACAGGGCCTGACGGCTGCGTTCGGCCCGTTCGCGCACGCGCCGCAGGGCGCGGGTGATCAGCCAGCTGACGCAGAAGGCGGCGATCAGGATCACGCCTGCGCCGACCAGACCGCCGACGGTCAGGCTGGCCCCGGCGATCCGCAGGACCGGCGACTGTTCGATCGCCTCCAGGTTCAGCTTCTCGATCGTAGAGACCATCCGCCTCAAGCGCGCGGCGAAAGGCCAAGGTTCCGCCCGCGATGACGCGCGTTTCCGTCAGTGACCCATGACGGCCTGGATTTCGCCGAACAGCCCGGCGGAGGTGAAGGGCTTGCCCAGGTGACGGTTCGCCCCGGCCTCCCGACAGGCGGCCACATGCTCCGCCTGGGTATTGGCCGTCAGCATGATGATGGGCGCCGGCGGCCGACCCGCAGCCTGTTCCCGGTCGCGAATGCGAGCGACCGCCGTGATTCCGTCCATCCGAGGCATCTGGATGTCCATCAGGATCAGGTCGAACCGTTCGCGCTCCACGGCCTCCACCGCCTCCACCCCGTCCTCCGCCATGACCACGTCGGCGACGCCGTCCAGCATCATCTCGACGATCCGCCGGTTGGTGGGGTGATCGTCGACGACCAGGACGTTCATTCGCCCTTGCGCCGCCGCAGCCCCCGGGTCGTCGCAGACGGCGGCGAGGGGGATGTCCAGCCAGAAGACCGAGCCCCCGCCCTCGCGCGGTTCGCCGTCCACCTCGCCGCCCATAGCCCTTGCCTGCTCGCGCGCCAGGGCCAGACCCAGCCCCATGCCGCCGAAGCGCCGCGTCAGGGCGTCGTCGCTCTGATGGAAGGGGGTGAACAGGGCGTCCTTCTTTTCAGGCGCGAAGCCGACGCCCGTATCCAGACAGGCGAAACGGATCACGCCGTTCTCGCGGCCTTCGATCCTCAGGCGGATCTCGCCCCGGTCGGTGAACTTCAGTCCATTCTGCAACAGGGGCGTCAGGATGCGCCCCAGGGCCTCCGCGTCGCCCAACAGCCGGGCCGGGAGGTCGGGCGAAATCTCGAGATGCAGGGCCAGACCCTTGGCCTCCGCCGCCGCGCGGTGGGGCGCGACAAGCTGTTCGGCGAAGGCGGTCGGCTCGAACGGCCCGGCCTTGGGCGCGCTGGGCGCAGCGCCCATGCGCGACACGGCCATCAGATCCTCGAAACGGTGCTGAAGCGACGTCGCCGAGGCCCGAATCATTGCGGCGATCTCGCGGATGTCGACGGTGTCGGCGCGACTGTCCAGAAGGTCGGCGCCGGCGATCACCCCGTTCAGCGGGGTGCGGATCTCGTGGGTGATGTTCGATATGAAGGCGCTGCGGGCGTGATTGGCGCGTTCGGCCTGCTCCAGGGCGGATCGCAGGGCGTCTGCGTCTCGCTGTCTCTGGGTCACGTCTTCCGCCAGGCCGATCAGATGGCGCAGACCGTCGTCGTCATAGGTGGCGACCTTGGTCGCCTCCAGATAGCGGACGCCGCCGCGGCCGTGATCCTCATGCACGGCGGTCTCTCGGCCTCTGGTCATGGCGGCGGCCGTCCATTCGGCCAGGCTCGAAGGCAGGACCTCGGCGGGCTTCAGCCCCGCCAGGCCCCCCACCCGGTCGAACAGGGTCTCTGCGGCCCTGTTGGCCAGGATGAAGCGTCCGGTCCGGGCGTCCTTGACCGTCAGGGCCAGGGGCAGGACATCGATGACCGTATTCAGAAAGGCGCTCGATTCCGTCTCGGCCGTCACGTCCTCCGACTTGGCCAACAGCCGCACGATCCGGCCTTGATCGTCGCGGACCGCGCTGACCAGGGTGTTCAGATAGAGGCCCGCGCCGTCCTCAGCGCCTTCGGACCTGGAAAGCCGGGCGCGGAAGGAGAAGGCGCGACCGGCCCGCGCCTCCCTGACCGCAAGATCCACCGAGGCGCGGCAGGCGGACGGCCATATGTCGCGCCAATCCTGGGCGGGGTCGTTCGGAGCGGAAGTTCGAAGTCGCCGCGCCGCGCTGTTGATGTAGACTATTCGACCGGAGGGGTTAAGCAGCCATACATTCGCTGGACAAGCTTCTGCGAGTTGGGCGTGAAAAGCATCGCCTTCGTAAGCCGTCTCGGCTTGAGGAGCGAACCTGTTCAACATTGAACTCCTAAACACTCAACACGATTCAGCTCCTCAGTATGCCGCACGGAGATGAAGTCGGAGTAAATCGGGCCGGTGAAATATTGCCCGCGCAAGTCTAGGTACATCTGCGTATGGCAAGCTTGAGCGGCATTTAACCATCCACGTCAATGATGCTTCCAGTTGTAGCGCCATAGCCGTGCGGGGGATGGATGAGACGAGTGTTGGTGGATGCGGCCCTGGTGGTTCGCAATGTCGCGGGTCTGCGCCAGTCCATTCTGGACGCCTTCGAAGAGGACGACGCCGTCACCCTGGACCTGGTCGAGGATCAGGCCGTCGATCTGTGCGGCGTCCAGCTGATCGAGGCGGCGCGCCGTCAGGCCCAGGCCGTCGGCAAGACCTTGAGCCTGGCGCATCCGGGCGAGGCGTTTCGCCCGGTGCTGGAAGCGGCGGGTTTTCTGACCGAGGCGTCCGAGGACGACCTGCGGTTCTGGTTTCATGAAGGATCGGTTCAATGACGGCTTCCATCCTGACCGTTGACGACTCGCCCAGCATCCGCATGGCCTTGAAGATCGCCCTGACCGGCGCCGGCTATTCGGTCGCCGAGGCCGGCGACGGCGCCGAGGGCATCGCCAAGGCCAAGGCCAGCGCCTTCGACCTGATCATCACCGATCTGAACATGCCGGTCATGGACGGCCTGACCATGATCGAAGAGATGCGCCGCATGCCCGAACAGATGGGCGTGCCGATCGTCTTCCTGACCACCGAGTCCGACGAGGGCATGAAGGCGCGGGCCAAGGCCGCGGGCGCCACGGGCTGGCTGACCAAACCGTTCGATCCCGACCAGCTGGTGCGGATCGCTAAGAAGGTGCTGGGCCGATGAACGAAGCCATCGCCATCTTCCAGGTTGAGGCGCGCGAGAACCTGGAACTGATCGAACAGGGCCTGCTGGACCTGCTGGATCGTCCCGAAGACCGGGATCTGGTCGACGCCGTCTTCCGCGGCCTGCACACGCTGAAGGGGTCGGGGGCCATGTTCGGCTTCGACGCCTTGGCCGGCTTCACCCACCATTGCGAAACCGCCTTCGACCGGGTCCGAAAGGGCGAGGTGGCGGCGACCACGGATCTGGTCTCTGCGGTTCTGGCCGCCCGCGACCACATGCGACAGCTGCTGGAGGATCCGTCGGGCGATCACGGCGCCGCAGGCGACGCCCTGCTGGCCGATCTGGAGCGCGCAGTGCGCGAGGCTGACGGCGCCGCCGCGCCGGAGACCCCGAAGGCCGGCGCGACGACCTGGCGCGTGAAGTTCGAACTGCCCGCCGACGCCTTCCGCAACGGCGCCAACCCCCTGGCCCTGCTGAACGAGCTGCGCGACCTGGGCGAGGCCCATGTGGTGGTCGATACCTCGCGGGTGCCGCCGCTCAGCCGGATGGAGCCGACCGACCTCCATCTGGGCTGGACCGTCACCCTGACGACCGAGCACGGCCGCTCGGCGATCGAGGACGTCTTCATCTTCGTCATGGACGAGATGACCCTGAGCATCGAAGCGGTGGACGCCGAAGCCGCCGCCCCGCAAGAGGCTCCCCAAGCCGCCCCCCAAGCCGCCCCCCAAGCCGCCCCCCAAGACGCCCCGGTCCAGGCCGCCGCCGAGCCGGCTCAGGCTCCGGTTTCGGCGGCCAAGCCCGCCGCCGTCGCCCCTGCTGCGCCCGCCGCCGAACCGGCTGAAGCAGGCGGCGCCAAGGCCGCCAAGGCTGCTGAGAGCGTGCGCGTTCCGGCCGACCGCCTGGATGAGCTGATGGACCGGGTCGGCGAACTGGTCATCGCCCAGTCCCGCCTGAGCCAGATCGCCGCCGGCGGGACCGACGTGGCCCTGCGCGCCGTGTCGGAAGAAATCGAGCGCCTGTCCGGCGAACTGCGCGACACCATGATGGTGCTGCGGATGGTGCCCGTCTCGACCCTGTTCGGCCGTTTCCGCCGCCTGGTCCACGACCTGGCGCGCGAGACGGGCAAGGCGATCGAACTGTCGACCGACGGCGAGAGCACCGAGATCGACAAGACCGTCATCGAGCGTCTGGCCGACCCCCTGGTCCACCTGATCCGCAACGCCGCCGACCACGGTCTGGAAACGGCCGAGGACCGGGCCGCCGCCGGCAAGCCGGCTACGGGCCGCATCCGCCTGTCGGCCCATCAGTCGGGCGGCGAAGTGGTCATCACCATCCGCGACGACGGCCGGGGCATCGACCGCGACCGCGTCCGCGCCAAGGCCGAGAGCCAGGGGCTGATCGAGCCCGGCGCGGCGATCAGCGACCATGACCTGCTGCAGATGATCTTCCATCCCGGCTTCTCGACGGCGGCGGCGGTCACCAACCTGTCGGGCCGCGGCGTCGGCATGGATGTGGTCAAACGCACCATTGAGGGCCTGCGCGGCTCCATCGACATCGCCAGCCGGCCCGGAGAGGGGTCGGAGGTGTCGCTGCGCATCCCCCTGACCCTGGCCATCATCGACGGCCTTCTGGTTCGCGTCGGCCACGGCCGCTACGTCATTCCGCTGGACGCGGTCGAGGAGTGTCTGGAGCTGTCGCTGGACGAGGATCTGCGTTCGCGCGGCCGCAGCTTCATCTCCCTGCGCAACAGCCTGGTGCCCTTCCTGCGCCTGCGCGAGATGTTCGACACCGGCACCCCGCCCGAACTGCATCAGAAGGTGGTGGTCGTCTCCACCGGCGCAGAGCGGATCGGCCTGGTCGTCGATCAGATCATCGGCGACCACCAGACGGTGATCAAGTCGATGTCCAAGCTTCATTCCGGCCTGCCGACCTTCTCGGGGGCCACCATCCTGGGCGACGGCGGCGTCGCCCTGATCCTGGACGTGGGCCACCTGGTCGCCAAGGGCCAGCAGCAGGAGGCGCAGATGCGTGAGGCGGTATGAGCGAGACGGCTGAAACCACCGGCTGGACCGGCGCGGAGCAGATGGAGGTCCTGACCTTCGAGCTGAACGGCGAACTGTTCGCCCTGGAGGCCGTCGCGGTGCAGGAGATCATGGACCTGGCGCCCGAGACGGTGGTGCCGGGGGCCGGCGCCTTCGCCGGCGCCGTGATCAACTTCCGCGGCAAGGTCATTCCCTTGTCGGATCTGCGCGTCGCCTTCGCCATGGAGCGGGGCGAGCCCACCATCGACAGCCGCATCGTGGTCATCGAGATCGATCTGGACGGAGAGCCGACCCTGGTCGGCCTGCGCACCGACAAGGTCCATGAGGTCACCACCCTGGCCCGCGCCGACGCCGAGGCCCCGCCCAGCGTCGGCATGCGCTGGCGGCCCGAGTTCATCCAATGCCTGGTCAAGCGCGACGGCGAATTCATCGTCGTTCCCGCCCTCCAGACCCTCTTCAACCAACAGCACGACGCTCGCCAGTCGACCGCGTCCGCCACCCGTCATTGACCGGTCCAGAAAGGACTCCCGCCATGCGCTTCACCATCAAGGCCAAACTGGCCGCCGGCTTCGGACTGATGATCGCCCTGCTTATCGGCGTGGCCGTTCTGGGGATGCACAGCCTGGGGCGGCTCGATGAGACAATGCATGAGGTGATCTCGGGTCCGGCCAAACGGCTGGAGACGTCGCAGTCGGCCAATATCCGTCTGCTGGAATCGATCCGGGCCGAAAAGAACCTGATCCTTTCCACAACCACGGAAGAGATGCGCCGGCATGTCGAGGCGGGCGATGCGGCGCGCAAGTCGATGGCCGAGCTTCTCGCCGTCGGCGAGGAAAAGGCGGCTGAGGCCAACAAGCCCGATTGGCAGAGGCTGAAAACTCTTTTGGCGCAAATGGGCGCTATGGAAGGCCGCATGGCCGATCTGGTCCGCGCCGGCCAGAACAGCCAGGCCGTGGCCCTGTCCAATGGTGAAGGCCGCGAGATCGCGGTCGAGATGAGCGAAATTTTCGACAAGATCGTCACGCGCAATGAGGCCGCCATGGTCAAGGCGGACGAGGACGCCAAGGCGCAATACGCCGAAACCCGCAACCTGGTCATCGGTCTGACGATCGCGGCCCTGGCCATGGCCGTCGCCTTCGCCCTGTGGATCGCCCTGGGCGTCAGCGCCGGCCTCAGCCGTCTGATGACGGTCGCCGACGCCGTCGCCATCGGCGATCTGGATCAGCGGATCGAAATTAAGTCGAACGATGAGATCAAGGATCTGGTCGAGGTGTTCAACACCATGACCGACAATCTGCGGGCCACGGCCGCCATGGCCGATCAGATCGCCATGGGCGACCTGAGCGTCGAGCCCAAGCCCCTGTCGGACAAGGACACCCTGGGTCTGTCGCTGCAAGGCATGACCCGGAACCTGCGCGCCACCGCCGCCATGGCCGATCAGATCGCCGTGGGCGACCTGAGCGTCGAGCCCAAGCCCCTGTCGGACAAGGACATCCTGGGCCAGGCCCTGCAACGGATGACGCTGAACCTGCGCACGACGGCGGCCATCGCCGACGAGATCGCCCAGGGCGATCTGACGGTCCAGCCCAAGCCCTTGTCGGACAAGGACACCCTGGGCCTGTCGCTGCAGTCGATGGTGGAGCGTCTGCGCGGCGTGGTCGCCGACGCCCTGTCGGCCGCCGACAACGTCTCCTCGGGCAGCCAGGAGCTGTCGGCCACCTCCGAACAGATGAGCCAGGGCGCCACCGAACAGGCCGCCGCCGCCGAACAGGCCTCGGCCTCGATGGAGCAGATGGCCGCCAACATCAAACAGAACGCCGACAACGCCGCCCAGACCGAGAAGATCTCGCGTCAGTCGTCGAGGGACGCTGAGGCCAGCGGCGAGGCGGTCAACCGCGCCGTGGACGCCATGCGCACCATCGCCGACAAGATCGGCATCGTGCAGGAGATCGCGCGCCAGACCGACCTGCTGGCCCTGAACGCGGCGGTCGAGGCCGCCCGCGCGGGGGAACACGGCAAGGGCTTCGCCGTCGTCGCTTCCGAGGTCCGCAAACTGGCCGAACGCAGCCAGACGGCCGCCGCCGAAATCAGCGCGGTCTCTGGCGACACGGTCAAGGCCGCCCAGGAAGCGGGCGAGATGCTGCAACGCCTGGTGCCGGACATCCGCAAGACGGCCGAACTGGTCTCGGAAATCAGCGCCGCCTGCCGTGAACAGGACGTCGGCGCCAGCCAGATCAACGAGGCCATCCAGCAGCTGGACAAGGTGACGCAACAGAACGCGGGCGCCTCGGAAGAGATGTCGGCCACCTCGGAAGAACTGGCGGCCCAGGCCGAAGAGCTTCAGACCTCGATCGCCTTCTTCCGCACCGACTCGGCCGGCGGTCGCGGCGGACGGGCTCCGGCCCGCGCCCCCGCCCGCACCTCGACCTTCAAGGCGCCCGCCAAGTCCGCCGCCCGTCCGGTCGGCAAGTCGGCGTCCCCTGCGAAATCCCCGGTCCACGCCCAACAGGCCCGGGCCAAGGGCTTCGCCCTGGACCTGACCAGCGGCGGCGCCGACGCCGAGGACATGGACTTCCGGGAGAGCGCCTGATGGCAGGCCCATCGCCTTCGCCCGGTTCACGCGATCCGCGCCTGTGCCTTGCAACCACGACCGGACGAACGTCGTCCGCATCCACCTTCGGACCTTCACCGGCCTGACATCAGAAAAAGGGGCTATGAAATGCGCTTAACGATCAAAGCAAAACTGGCCGGCGCCTTCGCCGCCGTCCTGGCGATCTCCCTCATTCTCGGCGTCGTCGGCGTCATGAAGATGAGCGCGGTCAACGACCAGTCGACCGTCATCACCGAAAACTGGATGCCGAGCATCGACGCCATCCACAGCATCAATACGGCGACTTCGGACCTGCGGGCCCAGCAGTACGCCCACATCACCTCGACCGATCCGGCGCGCATGGCCGAGGTCGAAAAGGACATCGCCGCCACGCTCGACACGATCAAGAGCGAACGGGCGAAGTATGAGACCCTCATCTCCTCGGACGACGAGCGGGCGCTCTACAATCAGTTCGCCGGCAAGTTCGAAAACTATCTGCGGGACGGCGAGCGGATGCTGACCTTCTCGCGCGTCAATCAGAACGAGGCCGCCGCCCAGGCCATGCTTTCCAGCAAGCCGCTGTATGACGACATGTCGGCCGACCTGCTGAAGCTCGTGAACCTGAACGTCGACGGCGGCAAGGCCGCCAGCGTCGAAGGCGACAAGGTCTTCGCCGAAGCCCGGACGATGTTCATCGCCCTGGTGGTCGCCGGACTGGTCATCGGCGTGGTCGCCGCCCTGTGGATTTCGCGCACCGTCACCCTGGGCCTGCGCAAGGTCTCCACGGCCATTGAGGCGGTCGCCATCGGCGACCTGGATCAGGACATCAAGGTCACGACCAATGACGAGATCAAGGATCTGGTCGATACGGTCGATCGCATGACGGCCAATCTGCGCGCCACCGCCGCCATGGCCGACGAGATCGCCCAAGGCGACCTGACGGTCCAGCCCAAGCCCCTGTCGGACAAGGACACCCTGGGCCTGTCGCTGCAGTCGATGGTGGAACGCCTGCGCGGCGTGGTCGCCGACGCCCTGTCGGCCGCCGACAACGTCTCCTCGGGCAGCCAGGAACTGTCGGCCACCTCCGAGCAGATGAGCCAGGGCGCGACCGAACAGGCCGCCGCCGCCGAACAGGCCTCGGCCTCGATGGAGGAGATGGCTGCCAACATCAAACAGAACGCCGACAACGCCGCCCAGACCGAAAAGATCTCGCGCCAGTCGGCCAAGGACGCCGAACTGAGCGGCGAGGCCGTGACCCGCGCGGTGGACGCCATGCGCACCATCGCCGACAAGATCGGCATCGTGCAGGAGATCGCGCGTCAGACCGATCTGCTGGCCCTGAACGCGGCGGTCGAGGCCGCCCGCGCCGGGGAACACGGCAAGGGCTTCGCGGTCGTGGCTTCGGAAGTGCGCAAACTGGCCGAACGCAGCCAGACGGCCGCCGCCGAGATCAGCGCGGTCTCGGGCGACACGGTCAAGGCCGCTCAAGAGGCCGGCGACATGCTGCAGCGCCTGGTGCCGGACATCCGCAAGACCGCCGAACTGGTCTCGGAAATCTCCGCCGCCTGCCGCGAACAGGACGTCGGCGCCAACCAGATCAACGAGGCCATTCAGCAGCTCGACAAGGTGACGCAACAGAATGCGGGCGCCTCGGAAGAGATGTCGGCGACCTCGGAAGAACTGGCGGCCCAGGCCGAAGAGCTTCAGGCCTCCATCGCCTTCTTCCGCACCGACTCGGCCGGCGGCCGCAGCGGACGGGCTCCGGCCCGAGCTCCCGCCCGCGCCTCGACCTTCAAGTCGCCGCCCAAGCCCGCCGCCCGTCCGGTCGCCAAATCGGCGGCCCCGTCTTCGGCCAAGTCTCCGGTCCACGCCCAGCAGGCCCGGGCCCAGGGCTTCGCCCTGGACCTGACCAGCGGCGGCGCCGACGCCGAGGACATGGACTTCCGGGAGAGCGCCTGATGTCCGGCCCCGTGGAAAAAGCGGGTGCGGCTGAAGGTCAATACGTCACCTTCGGCCTGGGCGAGGAGGTCTTCGCCGCCCCGGTCGGGCTGGTGCGGGAGATCCTGACCTATCAGCCCCCGTCGCGCATCCCCAACAGCCCCGCCTATCTGATGGGTCTGACCGATGTGCGCGGCCAGGGCGTTCCCACGGCGGATCTGCGGATCCGCCTGGGGATGGCGCCGGTCGAACCGACCCTGAACACCCGGATCCTGGTCCTGGACATCCCGCTGGAGGACCGGACCCTGAGCCTGGGTCTGGTCGCCGACCGGGTGTTCGAGGTGACCAGCTTCGCCGCCGACCAGATCGAGCCCTCGCCCGACATCGGCGTCAAATGGCGCTCGGACTATATCTCCGGCGTGGTGCGGCGCGACGACGGCTTCGTCGTCCTGATCGACCTGCCTCGCCTCCTGTCCACCACTGGCGATGCGGCCGATCTCGCCGCCTTCGCCCCTGTCGAACGCGCCGCCTGAGGGCGGCGCGAACGGCCCATAAAAAAGAAGAGAGAAACGCCTTGTCCCAAGCGGCGCTAGAACGGTCCGCCCCCACGCTTGATCAGATCAGCGCCCGCAACTTCGAACGGTTGGCGCGCTACATCTATGACTACAGCGGCATCAAGATGCCCTCGTCGAAGCGCACCATGCTGGAGGGACGGCTGCGTCGCCGGCTGCGCGTCACCGGCCATGAGACCTTCGACCGCTATTGCGACTATCTGTTCAAGGACGGCGGTCTGGAGACCGAGTCCGTCTTCCTGATCGACGCGGTCACGACCAACAAGACCGACTTCTTCCGCGAGCCGCGCCATTTCGACTATATGGCCAGCCACGTCCTGCCCGAGTTCAAGGCCGCCGGGCAGCGTCGCATCCGCGCCTGGAGCGCGGCCTGTTCCACGGGCGCCGAGCCCTATACGATGGCCATGGTCCTGCAGAAGTTCGCCGACGAAGAGGGCGGGCCGGACTATCAGATCCTGGGCACCGATCTGTCGACCGAGGTGCTGGAGACGGCCCTGCGCGGCGTCTATCCCGACGAAATGCTGACGCCCGTGCCGGCGGACATGAAGCGCTGGGTGATGAGGGCGCGCGACGCCAGCCGCCGCGAAAGCCGCATTCATCCGTCCCTGCGGTCCAAGCTGTCGCTGGCGCGGCTGAACCTGATGGACGAGGCCTATTCGGTCGGCGATCCTTTCGACATGATCATGTGCCGCAACGTCATGATCTATTTCGACAAACAGACCCAGGCTAAGGTTCTGAACCGTCTGTGCGCCCGTCTGCGGCCCGGCGGCTATCTGTTCATCGGCCATTCGGAAAGCATCACCGGCATCGAACTGCCGCTGGTCACCGTCGCCAACACCATCTTCCGGAAGACCTGACCTCATGCCCAAGGTTCGTGTTCTGGTGATCGACGATTCCGCCAGCGTGCGCCAGACCCTGGTGGACGTGCTGTCGGCGGATCCGCAGATCGAAGTCATGGGGGTGGCGTCCGATCCCTTCGTCGCCGCCCGCCGCATCGCCGAGGACGTGCCCGACGTCATCACCCTGGATGTGGAAATGCCGCGCATGGACGGCATCACCTTCCTTCGGAAACTGATGTCTCAGCGCCCGATCCCGGTGGTCATGTGCTCCTCCCTGACCGAGGCGGGCTCCGAGACCCTGATGCAGGCGCTCGAAGCCGGCGCCGTCGACATCATCCTGAAGCCGCGCATCGGGGCGGCGGACCATCTGGCCGAGAGCGGCGATCGAATCCGCGACGTGGTCAAGGCCGCCGCCCGCGCCCGCGTCGGCGCCCGCCGCCCGACCGCCCGGACGCTGGATCCCGGCACCAAGCTGACGGCCGACGCCATGCTGCCGCCGCCCAGCGGCGCGGCCATGGCCCGCACCACCGAAATGGTCGCCTGTCTGGGCGCCTCCACCGGCGGCACGGAAGCCCTGCGAGAGGTTTTGCAGGCCCTGCCGGCCAATGCGCCGGGCATCGTCATCGTCCAGCACATGCCGGCCGGTTTCACCGCCGCCTTCTCCAAACGGCTGAACAGCCTGTGCGAGGTCGAGGTCAAGGAGGCCCAGCACGGCGATCCCGTCCTGCGCGGCCACGTTCTGATCGCGCCCGGCGACAAACACATGCTGCTGGAACGCCAGGGCGCCCGCTATCAGGTGGCGATCAAGGACGGTCCGCCCGTGTCGCGTCACCGGCCCTCGGTGGACGTCCTGTTCCGCTCGGCCGCCCGCGCCGCCGGCCGCAACGCCATGGGGGTCATCATGACCGGCATGGGCGACGACGGGGCGCGCGGCCTGCTGGAGATGAAGGAGGCCGGCGCCGTGACCGTGGCCCAGGACGAGGCCAGCTCGATCGTCTTCGGCATGCCCAAGGAGGCCATCGCCCGGGGCGCCGCCCAAAAGATCATGGCGCTGGAACATATCGCGCGCGAAATCATGGCGGTCGATCGGTCGCGCTGAACCGGGCCTGGTCTTCGGCCTGTTCGACAGTTGACGCCGCGCCGACGGAGACGTCGGCGCGGCGTTCTCATTTCAGGGCTGCGTGATCTTCAGAACAGCAGGTCGGCGAACTCGTCCGCCTCGGCCGGCGCCGCTTCGACGGCCGCCGTCTCGGCCTGAGCCTCTTCGCCTTCCGGCGCAGCGTCCTTGGGAACGGCGTATTCGGCATGGATCAGCCGTTCGCGCGCCATCGTATAGCAGCGCCCGATCTCGTTCATCGCCTCGTCCAGGGCGGCCTCGATCTGGGACAGGTCGTCCACCTCGGGCCCTGCGGCCTCGACCAGGGCGGCGGCGGCGGCGTGAAGGGCGTCGCCCATGTCGGCCTTCAGCCCCAGCTGTTCGGCGGCGACGGTCAGGGACCGCGCCGTGGCGGCGCCCTGGTCGCTGAGGCCGCTCAGGTCGTGCTCGACCACGTCGGCGGCCTGGCGCAGACGGCTGCGCACCCCGTTCAGGCGACCGGCGTCCACCCGCCCGTCCTGATCGCCGCCCGCCTGCCTGTCATTGGCGACGCCCGCCAGGGCGTTCAGGGAGCTGAGCGTCAGATCGGCCTCTTCCTCCAGCTGGCCGGCGTGGCTGCTCAGCTCGATGGCGATCACGCTCAAAGGCTTGCCGATGTCGCCCAGGCGGTTGGAGCGCAGGCTGCTGTTGATGGCCATCTGCTGGATGTCACGCTTGACGCCCTGGATGGCGCCGACCCGGCGCGACAGGGCCTCGACCGCCGAGACGGTTTCGTTGCTGATCCTGTGGGCGTTGGCCATGGCCGCAGTCACGTCGCCGACGAGAAGGCCCGCGTGTCCCAGGCTCTCTTCCAGTTCGCGCAATCCGCCCTTGCCGCCTCGGCCGCCCAGGGCGTTGACCGCCAGGATCTGGGCCGTGTCCGCCGCCATGCCGTTCAGGCTCTGGGTCACCTTGACCGCTTCGGCCTCGAAATCGGCCGCGATGTCGCACATTTGGGCGGCCAGCATGTGCAACAGCCGACGTTCGGCGCGGTCGCGCGCCTCCTCGGCCAGGTCCGACTGGGCCGCCAGGCGGCTGGCGACGCGCAGACCCAGCTGGACGTGTTCGATGCGCTGACGGGTGATGTCGCCGATCTGAAGGGCCATCAGGGCCTTGCTGACCTTGGTCTGGATGTCGCGGGCGATGGCCGCGATCGAACGGGCGACGTCGGCGATCTGGGTGTGCTGTTGCTGAATGGCGCGGGCGTCGACCGCCAGCCGGTCCGGCACGGCGGGGATCAGGGCGGCGTATTTGCCGCTCAGGGTCTGTTCGAACTCCAGGGCCTGTTGCAGGCGGGTCGACAGATCCGTCAGCTGATCGGCCAGTTCGTCCAGCTGGCCGACGCCCAGGTCCAGCTGGCTGCACATCCGCTCGGCGAAGCCTGCGAACTCGTCCGACGCGCGGATGGTGGACCCGGCCGTAATCTTGACGTTCAGCGCAAAGGCCCGGAGGTAGCGCAGCGTTGTGCGCATCGACTCGATATTGGCCTGAAGCTGGGCGCCGGCGACCTTGATGTTGGCGAAATAGGCGATCCGGTCCTGCTGGGCCTCCGGCAGGGCGTTCAGTCCCTCGGCCGTGGACAACAGGTCCTGGGTCGTGTCCGACACGGATTTGGCGTCCAGGGTGACCTCAAGCCGATCCAGGGATTCGATCAGTCGTCCCACCATTTCCAACGACCCCGCCAGCCGGCCCCCGGCGTCGGAGAAGCGGCTTTCGATCAGCGCACGCGCTGTTTCGAGCTGGTCGATGATGGCTGTCGGTTGGACGGGGAGACCGGCCGTGACGGCGAAGTCATGATGCTGGATGTTCACTAACCGTCTCGTTCTGAGCGTCGTTCGGTGAAACATAGGCCGCAACTTACCAACTGAGGGTAAACGCCGTTGCGGCGGGCGGGCGGAGTCGATCAGGGTCCGGAAAATCAAAAGGGGCCGGCTGCGTCGCAGCCGGCCCCTTGGAAACTGGTGGAGCTTAGCGGAGTCGAACCGCTGACCTCTTGCATGCCATGCAAGCGCTCTACCAACTGAGCTAAAGCCCCGGACCTTGCGGTCTGGTTCGCCCGGTTCATCTTGCGATGGCCCCCGGCGAGGCGGCGGAACCTATGTCAGAGCTTTTTTAGGATCAAGCCCGTTTCGACATTTATTTTCACATCGGTTCCGGATGTGAAAAAAGGCAGGGATTTCAAACCGCAAGGGTCCGAAAGCCTGTCCGCCCGCCGCGTCTCCCTAAAGGGAAATACGGCGGGCGCAACAAAAAAGATCAGTCGTCGTCGTCGCGCGACGGCTTGGCGATTTCGTCGTCCAGGTCGTCGTCGTCTTCGTCCTCGATGAAGGGCACCGAGTCGTCGTCATCGTCGCCCAGGTCGTCATCGTCGCCGTCGGTCGAACCCATGCCCGGCTCGTCCGCGGCGTCGGCGGGGGAATCGTCGTCGTCGTCAGGCGTCAGGATCGGCTCGTGGCCTTCCTCGTCGATTTCCGGGGCGCGGATCTCTTCGTCCTCGTCCTCTTCGCCGTCGGCCGCCTTGTCCTTGACCTGATCCTCGGCCTCCTCGTCGTCGGTCGGATAGCCGGGACGGGCGCGGCGGCTGCGCAGCTTCAGGGCTTCTTCGGGATCGAAGTCCGTGCCGCATTTGGGGCAGTGGGCGGGGCGGCGGTTCAGGTCGTAGAACTTAGCCTGGCAGTTCGGGCAAACCTGTTTGGCGCCCAGTTCGGGATTGGCCACGTTTGGAACCTTCAACGGGTTGAATTCGGGGCGGTCCCTTGCCACCCCTCGGAGCCGCTGTCAAAAGCTGTCTTTCGCGCCGCCCGCGCGGCCCTTTCGACAAGCCAGCCTGAAGCGGGTGAAAATGCCGTCCCAACTGACCGCCAGCCGTTCGAACGCCCTCGCCGGAACAGTGCGGGCGCCGGGCGACAAGTCCATGTCCCACCGTTCGATGATCCTGGGCGGCATGGCGTCGGGCGTGACCGAGGTCGAGGGCCTTCTGGAGGGCGACGACGTCCTGGCCACCGCTCGGGCGGTCCAGGCCTTCGGCGCCAAGGTCGAACGGATCGGCGAGGGGCGCTGGCGGATCGAAGGGGCGGGGGGCTTCAAGACGCCCGCCTCGGTGATCGACTGCGGCAACGCCGGCACCGGGGTTCGCCTGCTGATGGGGGCGGCGGCGGGCTATCCGCTGACGGCGACCTTCGACGGCGACGCCTCCCTGAGAAGGCGGCCGATGAAGCGCGTCACCGGTCCTCTCGCCGACATGGGCGCCCGGTTCGACTGGCGGGCCGCCGAGGATCGGCTGCCGGTCGCCCTCACCGGCGGGGCTCTGACGGCGATCGACTATGTGCAGACGGTGGCCTCGGCCCAGATCAAGTCGGCCATACTGCTGGCCGGGCTGAACGCCCAGGGCGTCACCTCGGTGACCGAGCCGGAAAAGAGCCGCGACCACACCGAGCGGATGCTGCGCGCCTTCGGCGCCGAGGTGGGTGTCGAAGAGATGGGCCAGGGCTGGGTCGTCTCTTTGAAGGGGGGACAACCCCTGACCGGAACCTTCGTCGCCGTGCCGGGCGATCCGTCGTCCGCCGCCTTCCCCCTGGCCGCCGGCCTGATCGTGCCGGGCTCGGCGGTGACGGTCGAGGGGGTCATGCTGAATCCCCTCCGCACCGGCCTGTTCGCTGCCTGGCGCGATATGGGCGCCGACCTGACGATATCGAACCGCCGAGAGGCCGGCGGGGAAGCGGTCGGCGACGTCACCGCCCGGCATTCGGCGCTCAAGGGCGTGGTCGTGCCCGAAGACCGCGCCGCCTCGATGATCGACGAATATCCGATCCTGGCCGCCACGGCCGCCTTTGCGGAAGGCGTCACCGTCATGCGCGGGGTGGGCGAAATGCGGGTCAAGGAAAGCGACCGGATCTCGCTGATGGTCGAAGGCCTGCGCGCCTGCGGCGTCCAGGTGGAGGAGGAGCCGGAGGGCTTCATCGTCACGGGCGCCGGGGAGGGCGGGTCGGTGCGCGGCGGCGGCCTTGTCCACACCGCCCACGACCACCGCATCGCCATGAGCCATCTGGTCCTGGGCCTGGCCGCCGACCAGCCGGTGTCGGTCGACGAACCGGGCATGATCGCCACCAGCTTCCCGGGCTTTGTCGAGATGATGAACGGGCTGGGCGGGCGGATCGCTTGACGAAATGTCGCCTATAGACGACAGTGGGTATGTTGAGATTGAACTGACGCCGCAGTTCGTCGCTTGGCGCGCTAGGCTGCGGGACGCACGGGCGTTGGCGAAGATCGCCGATCGGCTGACAAGGCTTCAGTTCGGGCACTGGGGCGACGTCAAACCCATCGGGGAGGGCGTCAGCGAACTGCGGATCGACGTCGGTCCCGGCTACCGCGTGTACGCGTTCCAACGGAACCGCACCTGGGTCGTCGTGCCTGGCGGAGGCGACAAGTCGTCCCAAAGGCGGGACATAGAGGCGGCCTTGCTTCTGGCGAGAGAGTTGAGAAATGCCGATTGAGACTGTCCCCTTCGACGCCGCCGACTTTCTCGACACGCCGGAGGCGGTTGAAGAGTTTCTGGTGGCGTCGTTTGAATCCGCCGCCGAACTGGGCGATCCGCGCCTGATCACAAATGCGCTCGGCGTGGTCGCCCGCGCCAAGGGCATGACCCAGATGGCGCGCGACGCCGAACTGTCGCGCACCGCCCTCTATCGCGCCCTCAGCGAAGAAGGACGGCCCGAGCTTTCGACCATCTTCAAGGTGATGCAGGCCCTGGGTCTTCGCCTCGCCCCGGTTCGCGTGGACTCCGCCGCCTGATGTCCCTGATCATCGCCGTCGACGGCCCGGCCGCCTCGGGCAAGGGCACCATCGCCGCGCGTCTGGCGCGGACCTATGGCCTGCCGCATCTGGACACGGGCCTGCTGTACCGCGCCGTGGGCGTGAAACTGCTGGAGGCCGGCCGGTCTCTCGATGACGAGGCGGCCGCGACCGAGGCTGCGCGGTCCCTGGATGTCGCCGGCCTGTCCGACGATCCCCGCCTGACGACCGGCGAGGCGGGCGAGGCGGCCAGCCGCGTGGCGGGCCATCCCGGCGTCCGCGCCGCCCTGTTGGATCTGCAGCAGGCCTTTGCGGCCCAGGCGGTCGGGGCGGTTCTGGACGGGCGCGACATCGGCACGGTCATCGCGCCCGACGCCCCCGCCAAACTGTTCGTCACCGCGACGCCCGAGGTGCGCGCGACGCGCCGCTGGAGACAGCTGACGGCGCGCGGCTTCGACATCGGCTTCGAAGAGATGCTGGCCGATATCCAGCGTCGGGACGCGCGCGACGCCGGCCGGGGCGCGGCCCCCATGGTCCAGGCCGAAGACGCGGTCTTGCTGGACACGACCGATATGGATATAGAGGCCGCCTTCGATGCGGCCCGCCGTATCGTCGAGACGGCGCGCGCGAAACACGGTCTCTGACCGGTTTTGCAAATCCAACGCTTCGTCCTCGGCTTCCGCGGGCGTTCTGACCGATCCGGCCTCGCATCCTGACGACCTGCCTATCCTTTTTGACGTCCACCTCGCGCGGGGCCGTTCGGCCGCGCGCCACAGCCCCTACGGAACGCTTTTCAGCTCCATGACTGACACCCTCACCCCCACCCGCGACGATTTCGCCGCCCTGCTTGACGAACAACTGTCGGGCCGCGACTTCGGCGAAGGCCAGGTCGTTCACGGCCGCGTCGTCGGCATCGAAAAAGACATCGTCATCATCGACGTCGGTCTGAAGACCGAAGGCCGCATCGCCATGCGCGAATTCGGCCAGGGCGAAGACGGCGCCCTGCCCAAGGTCGGCGACAATGTCGAAGTCTATCTGGAGCGCGTCGAAAACGCCCTGGGCGAGGCGGTCATCAGCCGCGACAAGGCCCGCCGCGAAGAAGCCTGGACCCGTCTGGAAGCCGTGTTCGCCGAAGGTCATCCGGTCAACGGCGCCATCGTCGGCCGCGTCAAGGGCGGCTTCACCGTCGACCTGGGCGGCGCCTCGGCCTTCCTGCCGGGCTCGCAGGTCGACATCCGTCCGGTCCGCGACGTCGGCCCGCTGATGGGCAAGGAACAGCCGTTCCAGATCCTGAAGATGGACCGCCCGCGCGGCAATATCGTCGTCTCGCGTCGCGCCATCCTGGAAGAGGCCCGCGCCGAACAGCGCACCGAGCTGGTCGGCCAGCTGCAAGAGGGCGAAGTCCGCGACGGCGTCGTCAAGAACATCACCGACTACGGCGCCTTCGTGGATCTGGGCGGCATCGACGGCCTGCTGCACGTCACCGACATGTCGTGGAAGCGCGTCTCGCACCCGTCGCAGGTTCTCGCCGTCGGCGACACCGTCAAGGTCCAGATCGTTAAGATCAACCCGGACACACAACGTATCTCGCTGGGCATGAAGCAGCTGCAGTCGGACCCCTGGGACGGCGTGGAAGCCAAATATCCGGTCGGCGCCAAATACACGGGCCGCATCACCAACATCACCGACTACGGCGCCTTCGTGGAGCTGGAAGCCGGGGTCGAGGGCCTGGTGCACGTCTCGGAAATGTCCTGGACCAAGAAGAACGTCCATCCGGGCAAGATCGTCTCCACCTCTCAGGAAGTGGACGTGGTCGTCCTGGACGTCGACGCCTCCAAGCGCCGCATCTCGCTGGGCCTGAAACAGGCTCAGGACAATCCGTGGGACGCCTTCGTCGCCAACCACCCGATCGGTTCGACCGTCGAGGGCGAAGTCAAGAACGCCACCGAGTTCGGCCTGTTCATCGGCCTGGACAACGACATCGACGGCATGGTCCACCTGTCCGACCTCGACTGGTCGGTCTCGGGTGAAGAAGCCATCCAGCGCTATCGCAAGGGCGAGATGGTCAAGGCCAAGGTCCTGGACGTCGACGTCGAGAAGGAACGCGTCTCGCTGGGCATCAAGCAGCTGGGCGGCGATCCGATCGGCGAGGGCGATGCGTACCGTCGCGGCCAGCAGATCACCGTCACCGTGACGGCGATCGAGTCGGGCGGCATCGAGGTCAAGTTCGGTGAAGACGACGCCCCGGTCACCGCCTTCATCCGCAAGTCGGACCTGTCGCGCGACCGCAACGAGCAACGTCCGGAACGCTTCGCCGTCGGCGACCGCGCCGACGCCATGATCACCGCCGTGGACAAGGCCTCGCGCCGCATCTCGGTCTCGATCAAGGCGCTGGAAATGAAGGACGAACAGGAAGCCATCGAACAGTTCGGCTCGTCCGACTCGGGCGCTTCCCTGGGCGACATCCTGGGCGCCGCGCTGAAGAACGCCGGCTCCAAGGAGTAAGGCGCTCGCCGCAAGGCGTCAGGCGCTTCGCTCAAGCAGCGAAGCGCCGCGCGCTTCGCGATAGCGACCAAAAAAGACCAAGGCGGCAGGAGCGATCCCGCCGCCTTTTTCCTGTGCGGCGGCGGCCAATGACCGGAACCGGACATAATTCATGCAAATCCGAGGGCTCGCGGCCCGATAGGGGCTTTTTAGAGGGGCGGGCGGCGGTTAGGGTGCCGTACAGTGGATCATCGGCGGGCGCGGCCTGCCGATCATGAGCTGGCAGGGGCCCTGATGATCAAATCCGAGCTGATCGAGAAGCTTGCGGCGGAAAACACCCACCTGACCCATGCGGAGGTGGAGCGGCTGGTCAATGTCATCCTGGGCGAAATGACCGGCGCCCTGGCCGACGGCGGCCGGGTCGAACTGCGCGGCTTCGGGGCCTTTTCCGTCCGTTCGCGACCGGCCCGCGTCGGTCGCAATCCCCGCACCGGCGAGACCGTGGACGTTCCCGCCAAGGCCGTGCCCTTCTTCAAGAGCGGCAAGGAACTGCGCGAACGTCTGAACGCTTCTGGGGACGCCTAAGCCTAACGACCGAAAGACCCCGCATGAGCCTTCTGTCCGAGTTCCGCGAGTTCGCGATCAAGGGTAACGTCGTCGATCTGGCGGTCGGCGTCATCATCGGCGCCGCCTTCAACGGCATCGTCAAAAGCCTGGTGGATCAGGTGGTGATGCCCCCGATCGGTCTGCTGACCGGTGGGGTCGATTTTTCCGAGCTGGAATGGGTGCTGCGGCCCGAAAATCCGGCGACCGAAGAGGTCGAGAAGGTGGCGATCCAGTACGGCGCCTTCGCCAACACCGTGATCCAGTTCCTGATCGTGGCCTTCGTCGTCTTCCTGTTGGTCAAGGGGATCAACAGTCTGCGCCGCCAGGAAGCCGCCAAGCCGGACCCGGCGCCTTCGGCCCCGACCCCGACCGAGGCCCTGCTGACCGAGATCCGCGACTCGCTGAAGGCCCGGCCTTAAGGTCTGATCGGCTGAGCGACGCCGCGACCGGCTCCGCGCTTCGCCTTCGAACCGACGTCCCTATAGATTCGGGCGAGAAGCTCTCTATTTTTCAACGCCTTGCGGATTGAGCCGCCCAATCGGCCGTCGGTCCTTCCGACGCGCCTAGACTGGCGTTTCGGTCTTTGACATCGCAAGGGACGGCGCGACGGTTCGCCGACGGACTGTCCGATCGACGGCGGATTATTCTTCAGTAAAATCAAAGGGCGTCGGACAGATCGGACACATCGGACACCTTTTTTCGTGTCCGATCGCCGGCCCGACCCGGAGCAAGACCGGTCGGCTCAGACGGCGGCCGTCTCGCCTGGTTTCGCGCCGGATCGACGATCGGCGGGCGCCGGCACGGGGCGCAGGCAGACGGCGTAGTCGCCGTCGAACGGGGTGGGGCTCCATTCCTCGGCGGAGACGGGATCGCGGAAGACGGCGTGGCAGTGGCCCCATCCGCCCTCGCGCCGGGCCTTGGCGGTCAGGGCGCCCAGACGCTCAAGCATCTCTGGCGTCGTCACCTGCAGCCTGACCTTGGCCGCGCCCAGGCCCCGCGCATTGTCGATCAGGGTCCGCGCCAGGATTTCGATCGCATCGCCTGCCCCGTCCAGCGCCGCCAGATCCAGTATGTCCAGACAGGGCGGATCGATCAGACGGGTCTTGTTCATCTGGGCCAGGGCGACGCCTTGCAGCCGGTCCCGGTGAAAAAGGCCCAGAACCACAGGCGCCAGGGTCATGTCGGGGTCGCTCATGCGCCAGGCCATGATCTCGGGGCTGCGGTCGGCGATCAGCCGGCCCTCGGCGACCAGGGCCCGCCAGAAGTCGGCATAGGGCGAACCCTCGCCCAGGTCGGTCAGCACCCGGACCCCGTCCGGCAGCTTCAGGCGGCGGGGTTTGAACAGGCGGCGGTTCATCAGCCGGTCGCCCAACCGCCGGGCCGTCTCCGCCGACACTCCGCCCAGCAGTCCGCGCAGCAGCCGGCCCTTCGCACAGGTCAGGGGATCGACCCTCCAGGCCAGCTTCAGGGCGTGGGTCTGGGCCGGCGCTGGCTTGAAGCCGAACAGGGGATAGAGCGGCGCCGACCGGGCGTTGGCGTTCAGGGTGTAGCAGGCGAACAGGCCCGACTGGGCCAATATGGCCTTGATCAGGGGCCGGCTGGCGCCCCGTCGTTCGGGCGGAACGATGATGGAAAAACCGGTGGCGGCGTAAAGAACCTCGGGGCCGCGCCGAAACCTCTGGACCAGATTGCCCAGCATGGCCCGGGGCGCATCGGCCTCATCGACGACGACCCAGCCGGTCGGGGCGTCCAGGTCCCGTCGCGCCGGATTGGCCTCCAGCCACCGCCACCCCGCCTCGGACCGCTCGGGCCAGCCGACCTGGCGGTGCAGGGCGTTCAGCGCCGCATAGTCGGATCGGCGGATCGGCCGCACAGCCATTCAACACTCCCTCCCGTCCTCGACCGGGCCATATTGGCGCCCCGGCGGCGGGATGCGGGGACCTCTGCATATCGGGCGCCACTTCGGCGCATCGCCGGGTGCGGCGAGGGGGCGCATAACCTTAACTCTTGTTCGGGTTTGCTCCCTGTGCTGGGTATGCGCCTTTCGCGCGCCCCGTTGAGGCGCGGCAGTTGGGAGTGAGCCGTTGACAGTGACGGATGGGGGGGCGCTCGCGCCTCGTAAGACTTTCCTGGGGCACCCGCGGGGGCTGGTGATCCTGTTCTTCACGGAAATGTGGGAGCGTTTTTCCTACTATGGCATGCGGGCCCTGCTGGTCCTCTATCTGACCCAGCACTTCCTGTTCGGCCCGGCCGAGGCTCAAGGCATCTACGCCGCCTACGCCGCCCTCGTTTATCTGATGCCGGTCCTCGGCGGCCTGATCGCCGACCGCTATCTCGGATCGCGCAAGGCCGTCATCATCGGCGCCGTTCTGCTGGTCCTGGGGCACTTCACCATGGCCTTCGAAGGCACGGGCGGTCGCGAGCGCCTGACCATCGGTGACACCACCTATGAGCTGCAGGTCGAGGGCCGCGACCAGAACCGCCGCATCTTCGCCGTCAACGGCGATGAACGGGTCCAGGTCGCCATATCGCCCGAAGGCGTCTCCGCCGTGGGCGCCGAGCCCTCCGCCGCCAACGCCTCCGATGTGGCGGCCGTCGCCACGGGAGCGGCGATCAACGCCCAGCCGACCGGAGCGCTGGATCCGGCGACCGCAGCCGCGCCCGAGGCCGCCGCCAAGGCCGGCTTCCCCGCCTTCACCGCGACCGGCGCCTATACGCTGGAGACCACGCGGGATCTGGCGCTCGGCGAGCCGGTTCTTTTCCTGGCCCTGTCCCTGATCATCGTGGGCGTCGGCTTCCTGAAAGCCAACATCTCAACCGTCGTCGGCGCTCTCTATGAAGAGAACGACCCCCGGCGCGACGGCGGCTTCACCATCTTCTACGTGGGGATCAACCTCGGTTCCTTCCTGGCGACCATCGCCTGCTCCTATCTGGGCATCAAATACGGCTGGGCCTACGGCTTCGGCCTGGCCGGCATCGGCATGCTGTTCGGCCTGCTGACCTTCGTCCTGGGCCAGTCCTGGCTCGAAGGCCGCGGCGCGCCGCCGGTCCCCGTTCAGGGCCGTTCCATCCTGGGCGTGCCGCTGGTGCCTTTCTTCTGGATCGCCGGCATCGTCGCCGTCATCCCGACCTGGCTGCTGATGCAGCGCCACGAGATCATCGAGACGGCCCTGCCGTGGATCGCGGGCGTCATCTTCGCCGCCGTGGTGGGCTTCACGGTCTTCCGGCTCAAGGGCGCCGAGCGGTCGCGCATGCTGGTCGCCCAGGTGCTGATCTTCTTCTCGGTCCTGTTCTGGGCCCTGTTCGAACAGGCAGGGTCGTCCCTGACCCTGTTCGCAGACCAGTCCACCCAGATGCCGTCATGGTTCAACGCCGCCATGACCCAGACCTTCAACCCCGGCATCATCGTGCTGGGCGGGCCGATCATCGCCGCCCTCTGGGTCTGGCTGGCCAAGCGCAAGCTGGAGCCTTCGACCCCGGTCAAATTCTCCTTCGGCCTGGTCTTCGTCGGTCTGGGCTTCCTGGTGCTGACCTGGGCTGCCGCGACCCAGGCCAACGACGCCTTCCGGGTGCCGCTGATCTTCCTGTTCCTGACCTACTTCTTCCACACGATCGGCGAGCTGTGCCTGTCGCCGGTCGGCCTGTCGATGATCACCAAATTGTCGGTGGCGCGGGTGGTCGGGATGATGATGGGCGTCTGGTTCCTGTCCAGCTCCGTCGCCCATATCGTCGCCGGCATCATCGCCAAGGCGACGGCGACCGACACCGTCGCCGGCGTCGTCACCAGCCCCGAGCTGGCGCTTCAGACCTATGGGTCGATCTTCGGCACCATCGGCTGGACGGGCGTCGGCGTCGGCGTCTTCCTGCTGCTGATGTCGCCCCTGCTCAAGAAGGGCATGGCCGGGATCCACTAAAGCCCGCCTGTTCGACGCAAGAAGCCCCGGCGGAGCGATCCGCCGGGGCTTTTCGTTGGCGTCAGCCGCCTCAGAAGGTCTTGCGGACCCGGATGGAGGCGAAGGTGCGCGGGTCGACGACGCTGTCCTCGACGAAGGCCACCGCGCGGGTGTCGCGGTCGGCGAAGACGGTGCGGCTTTGGGTGAAGTCGTCCCACAGGTTCAGCTGGGCCCGGATCGCCAGGGTCGGGCTGGGCTTGTATTCGGCGAACAGCTCGAAATAGTCGGTTCCGCGCCAGCGCGAGACCTGATCGGGCGAATAGCTGGGCTGGCCCAGATAGGGCAGCCAGTTCACCCCCCATTGCAGCTTCAGGCGCGTGATGTCCTGCTCGAGGCCGACATTGGCCTGGGTCGGACGAACGCCGGAGATGGGCCGCTTCTCGCCCGTGGTCGGATCGGTGACCTCGGTCTTGTTCCAGTCGTTCCTGAAGGTGAAGCGGGCGCCCGTGACGCCCAGCTTGTCCAGCGGCACGGTCACGTTCAGCGACAGCCGGTCCAGCGTCCCCTCGCCGATATTGCCCACCGCCGACAGGCCGCCGGCCAGGGGGATGCGGTCGATGGCGTCGATGATCTCGTCGTGGCGATAGCCGATGGAGACCACGCCCTCGCCCCAGAAGCGGCGCTCATAGGTCAGCTCGGAGATCCAGCGCTGCTCGGGCTCCAGATCGACGTTGCCGCCGTAGACGTTCTGTTCCTCCAGGTCGGCCGAGGCGGCGAAGTCGGAGAAGTCGAGCTGGCCCAGTTCACGCTCGAAGCGGAAGCGCAGCTGGTTGTTCGGCATCGGCGTCCAGGTGGCCATGAAGCGGGGCTTGGCGAAGAAGAAGCTCTTCTCCTGATCGGCGTCGCCCGACTGGCTGATGGTCGAGGCCTCCAGGCGCAGCCCCGCCTCCAGCGTCAGGTCCGGGTGCAGCCGCCAGGTGCTCTTGGAGAAGGCCTCGCCCCGCGTCTCCTCCACCTTGACCGAGGCGCTGGGCAGGGCCACCGGGGCGCCGCCCACGCTATAGGCCTGATCGGTCTGGCGCATGTTGTAGGCCACCTCGCCGCCGGTCTCGATCGTCAGCTTGGGCGACCGCTCGTGACGGATCAGGGCCCGCAGGATGGTCTCGGACCGCTCGCCCGAATAGACGAACCGCTCTTCCGGGGCGTCCAGACCGTTGCTGAGGACGTTGTAGGTCGAGACCCCGTCCCAGCTGCCGAACTCATGCATCAGCCGGGTTTCCAGCTTGAACCGGTCGTTCAGCGGCCGCTCCCAGGTGACGCCGAACTCGCCGCTCTTGTTGTCCTCCTGGTCGAGGCTTTCACGGAAGGCGCTCGCTGACCGGCTGTTGTAGTAGCCGTTCCAGTCGTTGATCCCATAGCGGGCGGTCAGGTCGATCTTGCCGCCGGCGATCGGACCCGCATAGGTCCCGCGGATCGAATTGCCGCCGCCGTAGCCGTCAGTGTCGGTAACCTCGTCGCGCAGCACATCGCCTGCGGCGTTGCGGCGGACGGTTCGGCCGGGGCCGTTGGAATCGCTCATACTGATGCCGTCGGACAGGGTCACGCCCCAGCTGCGGTCGCCGTCTCGGGCGGTGAACTGATAGCTGCCGCCGTAGAGATCCTGGCCCGCGCCTTCGAACTGGGTCGTGTTCCACGTCAGGATCGACTGGCGGCTGGCCTCGGTCTTCAGGATGACGTTCACCACCACCGAGAAGCCCTGCATGTCGATGCCGGGCGCGCCGCCGCGGATCAGCTCGATCCGTTCCACCTGACGCGCCGGGGTGCGGCTCAGCACATTGGAGCCGCCGTCGTTCTTGGAGGCCGGACGGGCGTTGTTGATCAGCACATTGCCGACCGCCCCTTCAAAGCCGCGCGCCCCGGAACCGTCGTCGACCTCGAAGCCCGGCACGCGATTGACCATGTCGAGCGCCGTATTGGGGCGCTGGGCCGCGAAGAAGTCGGGCGTGAAGACCAGAACGCCGCGCTGGGTCGCGTCGGCCAGGGGCGCCTGGCCCGCCGGGCCGGTCGGAACCGGCGCCTGGGCCACCTGGGGCTCGTCCCCCGCGAAGGCCGATGCGGCCGACAGGAACAGGGCGGTGCTGGCCAGCAGCAAGGTCTTCGTCATCGGTCTTCCCCTCGAATGTTGTCGAGGGATGTGCCGTCAGCGGACGTTCATCTCCAGTTACAAGGCGGAAAGGTGGATTAAATCGCCGCCATCATTACAGACATTTCATTACGAAACCGAAAGGCGCGCGAATACAGTGAAGTCATGAACCGTATCCCCGCTCTTCTCTGTTCTATTCTGCTTGCCGCAAGCGCAGGCTGGCGGGCGACAGCCCAGGAGGCGGACCCGCCGGCCGATGCGGTGGAGGACATCGTCGTCACCGCCCGTCGGATCGAGGGGCCGATGTGGGAGGTCAGGCGCGGGGACGCGACCCTGATCCTGGTCGGGTCGATCGACGGCCTGTCGCGCGACATGGATTGGCGGACCGAAGCCCTGACGACGGCGGTGGAGCGGGCGGATCGGGTGCTGTTCCCGGTGCAGGGGCGGGCGTCCCTGGCCGATCTGGGGCGGGTCATCTGGCGAGCGCGGACCCTGACCCGCCTGCCCGAGGGCCGGACCACGGCCGACTATCTGCCGGCGGAGCTGGAGGCGCGGCTGGAGGCGGTCACGGGCGAGGGGCCCAGCCGCACCAGCCTGCTGCTGCTGTCAGCCGAGCTGATGGAGCGGGGCGGCTACGCCCGGCGCGAGCGGCCGGTCTCGGACGTGGTGCGGCGGGCGGCGCGGACCAACCGCAAGCCGGCCGAGCCGGTCGGCACCCTGCGGGGGGATGAGATCATCGACCGGGTGCTGACCACCCCGCCCGAGCGGTACCTGGACTGTATGGCGCGGGCGGTGACGGCGGCCGAGCTGGGCGAGGCGGAGGGCGAGCGGCGGGCCGAGGCTTGGCGCCGGCGCCGCGTCGCCGAGGTGCTGGCCTCGCCCCTGGATCAGGCGGTCAGCGCCTGCTCCTACTGGGCGGTTATGGATCAGGGGGCGGCGCTGGAGACCCTGTGGGGCCAGGCCGTGGACGACGCCCTGGCCGAGGGCGGGACGACGGTCGCCATCGCCCCGCTTCGCCTGCTGGCCCAGCCGGGCGGCCTGTTGGACCGGCTGGAGGCCCAGGGGCTGGAGCCTCTGGGCCCCGACTGGCGGCCGCAGCCGCCGGCCGAGGCCCCAGGCGGCGCGCCTATTTCGTAAGCATTATCAATGGGTTAGTTGGCGGGCGTCGCACGTTCCGGCACGGCGTCGCGGGCGGCCTCGCCGATGTTGTCGGCGGCGTTGCCGACGCTTTCGGCCGCCCCGGCCACGGCGTTGGACTCGATGGCGTCATTGCGGTTCATGTTCATCAGGAACCAGCCGATGACCAGGACCAGGGCCAGGCCGATGATCAGGGCCACGATCCCGCCCATGCCGCCGCCGCTGCGGCGCTCGACGATGGTGGGGGCGGGGGCGCGGTCGTTTTCGGTGATCCGTTCGACCCGGCCGTCGGGATGTTCGACAGTGCGTTCCGTGGACATGGTGTTTCCTCTCCTGTGTGGCGGGGAAACTCACGGTCGCGCGATCCGGTTCCGCCCCCTAGACCGCCGTTCCGCCGACGGTCAGGCCGCCGATCTTGAGGCTGGGCTGGCCGATGCCGACGGGCACGCCCTGTCCGGCCTTGCCGCAGACCCCGACGCCGGGGTCGAAGGCGAAGTCGTCGCCGATCATCTGGATCTTCGTCAGGGCCGTGGCCCCGTCGCCGATCAGGGTGGCGCCGCGCACGGGGGCGGTGATCACCCCGTCCTCGATCAGATAGGCCTCATTGCACTGGAAGACGAACTTGCCGTTGGTGATGTCGACCTGACCGCCCGAGAAGTTGGCGGCGTAGAGGCCGCGCCTGGTGTTGGCGATCATGTCGGCCTTGGAATCCCGCCCCCCCTCCATGAAGGTGTTGGTCATGCGCGGCATGGGCATGTGGGCGAAGGACTGGCGGCGGCCGTTGCCGGTGGCGGCGACGCCCAGCTGACGCGCCGACAGCCGGTCGTGCATCAGCCCGACCATGATCCCGTCCTCGATCAGGACGGTGCGGCCCGTGGGCGTGCCCTCGTCGTCGACCGACAGGGAGCCGCGCCGCCCGGCGATGGAGCCGTCATCGACCACGGTCACGCCCGGCGCCGCCACCCGCTTGCCCATCATGCCGTTGAAGACGGATGAGCCCTTCCTGTGGAAGTCGCCCTCGAACCCATGGCCGATGGCCTCGTGCAGCAGGACGCCGGGCCAGCCGGCCCCCAGGACCACGTCCATCTCGCCTGCCGGACAGTCGACGGCGTCGAGGTTGACCAGGGCCTGGCGCAGGGCCTCGTCCACCTGGGCCTGCCAGCGTTCGGGCGCCACCCAGGCCTCGAAGCCCGCCCGGCCCCCGGCGCCGGAAGAGGCGCTCTCGCGCCGGCCGTTCTGCTCGACCGTGACCGAGACGTTCAGCCGCACCAGGGGCCGCACGTCGCGCACCGCCCGGTCGTCGGCCCTCAGGATCTCGATGGCGCGCCGCTCGCCGACCAGGGAGGCCGAGACCTGGACCACGCGCGGATCGCGGGCCCGGGCCCAGGCGTCGATCTCGGCCAAGAGGGCGATCTTGTCGGAAAAGGCGGGCGAGGCCAGGGGATCGACCTCGGCATACAGTTTCTGATTGGTGGCGCGCGGCCCCTCGGCGACGCGGGCCTCATGCCCCGCCTTGGCCAGGGCGGCGCTGTCGGCGGCGCGGCCCAGGGCGGCGGCCGAAATCTCATTGGCGTGGGCGTAGCCGGCGGTCTCGCCCGCCACGACCCGCAGGCCGAACCCCTCGGTGGCGTCATAGGCGGCCGATTTCAGCCGCCCGTCGTCGAACACCAGGCTCTCGCTCTCGGAGCGTTCCAGAAACAGCTCCCCGTCGTCCGCCCCGGCTAAGGCGGACTTCAGGATCGACAGGGCGTCGTCGGTCGAAACGCCGGCGGCGTCGAGGAGGGGCGGCGGGGCGGCATGAAGGGTCATGACGCCTAGGTAGGGGCTGAAGCGCCCCTCGTCACCTGTTCAGGACCGGATCGGAACCGTCAGGAGGGGACGGGCGTGGAAAAAACACTGTCCGATGTGTCCGATGTGTCCGGTTGGTCCGATGTGTCCGGCGCCGGATCGACCGGATCGGGCCCCATCAGGACGACCGCCTTGACCGCCTTTTCCAGCAGGCGGCGATAGACGGGATTGCTCAGGTCCAGGCCGGCGAAGGACCGCTCCAGGTCCGTCAGGGCCTTCATCTGGCGTTCCAGCACCTCAAACCGATCGCAGTCCGACAGGGGTTTGGGGCCGGAGCGACGCTTGGGCGCAGGCGGTTTGGGCGCGGGGGCGGCCTCGGCCGACGGCGGACTCAGAGTCTGGGCCTCAGCCTCCGCCTTCGCCGCCTCTTCCGCCTGGGCCATGGCCGTCAGCTGGGCGTGCAGCCGCATCCAGCGCCCGGCCTCCACCCCTCGGCCCGCCAGGATCGCCCGCTGCATCCGCACCCGGGCGTGGCCCGCCAACAGGCCGTAGTCGCACAGGCCCGCCGCCGTCTCGGCCTCCAGGTCCACGGGCGCGTCCGCCTCTCCCGCCTCGAACCCATGGTCCAGAGGTTCGGTCTGATCCTGATCTTGGCGCAGCCAGCCCTCGTCGCGGGCGCGGGCGTAAAGGGTCGACCGCGCCAGGCCGAACCGCCGACAGACCGAGGCCCCCGGCTCGCCCGCCGCATAGGCCCGCTGGATCGCATCCCACCGGTCCTCCGATATCCGGCTGTAACCCCCGCCCCTCTGATAGGGATCGCGCACCCGCCGCCCGTCATACAGGGGCCGGTCGTTCAGGGGTTCATCGTCCCAGGCCCGCTCGGCGCCCGGCTCCGCCATCCCCTCCGCGCCCCAATCCCCGTCCCCGTCCTCGCCCCAGCCGCCTGCCGTCGCGTCCATCCGTCCCTCCCGACCGATCCGCCCCGATGCGGAGCCGCCTCAGTATGAGGTCGGGGGAAAGGGGTGATGGGTCGATTGTCGGAAAGCGCCGAAAAGCAGTGGGGAATCAGAGGGCGGTGTGGGGGAAGGGGTGGGGGCAGGGGGCGGATTTCGCACCCGACTTTCGTCATCCTCCGGGCCGCGCAGCGGAACCGGGGGACCCAGCGGCGCGCGAGAGCGCGAACCTGTCGCGGACCAGGTCTTCCCGCAGCGTGCGGCGGGCGGATTTCGCCTGACGGCGCCGCTGGGTCCCCCGGTCTGCGCCGCGAAGACGCGGCTTGCCGGAGGATGACGAAAGGGAGGGTTAGGCCGTCTTCTTTTTCCGGGGCGCGGCCGGAACGTCGGCGGCCGTGACCAGACGCCCCTTCCAGCCGGGCGGCGGCAGGAACTTGCCGGACTTCTCCTCGCGCGTGCCTTCGCGCGCGATCCGGGCGGCGTCGCGCAGGGCCTTCAGGGTGGTTTCGCGGTCGAAGATGCTGCTCATTTCGGTCCCCAATCTAACAGATCGGGCTCGCCGTCGCTAACCCCATAGACCTCCCATTGGTCCACCAGGGGCTTATAGACCGTCTCCAGATAGTCGAGGCTGAGCTGAAAGCGGCGGCGCAGCGTGTCTTCGGGAATGCCGTGCCCGCCCTGGGCGACCCGCCGCGCCACCCGCATGACCGAGAAGTCGGCCGAGGGCGGGCGCAGATAGACCAGTTCGACCCGGTATCCCGCCGCCCGCCAGCGACGGATGCGGCCGGCGTGGGATCGGGTCGCCAAGGTGGTCTCCAGAACGACATCGGCCCGTTCCGCAAACAGGGCCTCCAGCCGCTCCAGCACCAATCGTCCGGCCGCCAGATCGCGCGAAGCGCCGTCCCCCTCCAGATCGCGCGCCACCTCGTCCGGATTCACGAACCGAAACGCCTCCGCCCGCTGACGCAGGAAGCGGTTGATGAAGGTGGTCTTGCCGGCGCCGTTCGGTCCGGCGAGGAGGACGAGGGTGGGCATGCTAGATGGAAGGTGGTGCTGATGTCAGCGATTCGGCTTTGGCCTCGGCACGCTTTGTACGACCCGCGACGGCTCGATCTATCTCTAAGTCGGCTCGCGCTCTAATACGCTTTCGATGGTTCCGAAGTTGACCGAGAATATTTTTGTTCTTCGGAGCAAAGACTTCCGCTGCCTTCTGGGCGTACGTCCAGAAAGTCCATTTCGTATAGTCTTTGGAGTTCTCGGCGAAATCTTCGACGCGGCCAAAGCGCGCTATTAGCCGATCATAGTCAAACGACGCTTTTAGCTCGGCTGCCGACCTATTGGGGTAGCGGCGGGCTGCTTGGTTGGCGTCGCGGCGCGCGGCCATGGCTACTTTTCTGTAGAGGTTAGATAGAGTTGCGTCCCTCAAGTACACCCGCTTTCCGTCGAAACGGAAGCCAAGATACTCCAATCCGTTACCTCCTTGTGTTCCGTGAACGCGATCACAAAAGAGACCGCCATTAGGATCTTTCGTGAACACGTGTGCCACAGCCTTCTCTTCTTTAATTTTTAGTTTGGCTCCGAAGTTAGCAATGGCCGCTTGGCAGTTAGCTATCCAAACGTGCGCCTCGATCTCGCCGCCTGGAACGACGATGAACACGTCGTCGGAGTATCGAAAATAGACCCCTCCGGCGGCTTCAACCGCCGCTTTTAGCTGAAGGTCAAAATTCATCATATAAATGTTGGCAAGAACGTCTGACATCGGCGAGCCCTGCGGGATTCCGTGCTTTTTGAAGTTCTTTTTAACTATAGAACCAAGCGGTCCTCCGGATATTTTTTCTCTGAATTGCTTTCCGGTACAAAGTTGCTTGGGTACGTCTTTGTAGGGGGTCAGATACCCCATGATATCTTTGCCGTCCTTGGATTTTCGCTTTGGGCCGTAGTGCCCCAGACGTTCATACACGGCCTGGCGATCCACAAACGAGTAGCTTGTAATTGCTCTGAAGACCGCAAAGTGATCGTCGGGCAGCCGCGACACGCCGAGGAGGCCTTGCCAAGCGGTCTTTAGCATTTCGTGGTCGAGCGACTCAAAGAAGCTACTGATATCAATCGCTATTGCTGCGCAATTTTGGAGCCGCTCGACGGCTTCAAACGCATCCTTAGCAAAATGGATGTTGCACTTTCCGCCGCGCCCATCGGCTGTCGGTATCCTGCGATATGCCAAGACGTTCTGACTCAAGCCGTTGGCGGCGAGTGCCTCCTCATAAGCTTGTGCGAGGATGTGACGGTATCGAGTGAAAATGTAGGCGTCTCTTCTCGCTCCGTACCGAATTGGCCGCGACTTTGGCTTGCCGGTTTGGCCTTCCTCAGCGAACCGGTTCCAGCGTTCCGCGTAAAGCAGGAACGGGTAGAACGTGTGAGCGGTGACCGCTGCGGCGTTCGATGCATATGCTGTTGCTTCGTCCGTCGAGATGACTGGGTCGAAGTGCGGGTAGCCCTTAAGGTCTGATTCCTTGATTTTCCAGTCGGTCATAGCCTGACCGGCGAGAGGGGGCGGCGGTACATCGCCGTGCATGCGAACCTGCCGCCCCACACTGTTGTCACCGAAGTACTGTGTCTTCTAACTGCACGATCTTCGACGTTGTCGTCTATACTGTCGTCATGGTGCGGTGCACCTGGGCGGCGGGAGTTCGACGCGATTACACGGAGACCCTTATGGACCTGACCATGTTCCTCGCGGCCAACTTTGGCCTTGACAGTTTCAACGATCACTCCGGCCCCCCAGACAAGTCCTCGTGGCAGGATTAGCGCAAGCGCCACAGAGGACAATGGGAAGCGGTCTAGCTTCCCGCAAGGGTGGTTACCAAGAAAATCACACCTTCACCTCCACCACCCCGCCCCCGGCGCGGAACTTCGCGCTCATCTCCGCCATCCCGGCCTCGGCCTCCGCCAGGCTCGCCCCCGCGTCGTTCTGCGCCGCCGCCGCGTCGCGGATGTCCTGGCTGATCTTCATGCTGCAGAATTTCGGGCCGCACATGGAGCAGAAGTGGGCGGTCTTGTGGGCCTCCTTGGGCAGGGTGGCGTCGTGGTATTTGCGGGCGGTTTCGGGGTCCAGGCCGAGGTTGAACTGGTCCTCCCAGCGGAACTCGAACCGGGCGCGTGACAGGGCGTCGTCGTGCAGCCGGGCGGCGGGGTGGCCCTTGGCCAGGTCGGCGGCGTGGGCGGCGATCTTATAGGTGATGACGCCGTCCTTGACGTCCTGACGATCCGGCAGGCCCAGATGCTCCTTGGGCGTGACGTAGCAGAGCATGGCCGTGCCGAACCAGCCGATCATGGCCGCGCCGATGGCGCTGGTGATGTGGTCATAGCCCGGCGCGATGTCGGTGGTCAGCGGCCCCAGCGTATAGAAGGGCGCCTCGTGGCAGTGTTTCAGCTGCTCGTCCATATTCTGTTTGATCTTGTGCATCGGCACATGGCCGGGGCCCTCGATCATCACCTGGCAGCCCTTGGACCAGGCGATCTTCGTCAGTTCGCCCAGCGTCCGCAGCTCGGCGAACTGGGCCTCGTCATTGGCGTCGGCGATGGAGCCGGGGCGCAGACCGTCGCCCAGGCTGAAGGAGACGTCATAGGCCCGCATGATGTCGCAGATGTCTTCGAAATGCTCATACAGGAAGCTCTCCCTGTGGTGGGCCAGGCACCATTTGGCCATGATGGAGCCGCCGCGCGAGACGATGCCGGTGACGCGTTTCGCCGTCATCGGCACGAAGGGCAGGCGCACCCCGGCGTGGATGGTGAAATAGTCGACGCCCTGTTCCGCCTGTTCGATCAATGTGTCGCGGAACACCTCCCAGGTCAGGTCCTCGGCTATGCCGCCCACCTTCTCCAGCGCCTGATAGATGGGGACGGTGCCGATGGGGACGGACGAGTTGCGGATGATCCAGTCGCGGATGTTGTGGATGTTGCGGCCGGTCGACAGGTCCATGACATTGTCCGCGCCCCAGCGGGTGGCCCAGACCAGCTTGTCGACCTCGTCGTCCACCGACGACAGGACGGCGGAGTTGCCGATGTTGGCGTTGATCTTCACCAGGAAGTTGCGGCCGATGATCATCGGCTCGACCTCGGGGTGGTTGATGTTGTGCGGGATGATGGCGCGGCCGCGGGCGATCTCGGAGCGCACGAACTCGGGCGTCACGAAGTCGGGGATCGAGGCGCCGAAGGATTCGCCGTCGCGCTCCAGTGGCGAGTGGCGAGTGGCGAGTGGCGAGGAGGAAGAGGGGACAGGGACCGTCGTGCCATCGGCTAGGGTGATGGTGGAGGCGACGTCACTCGCCACTCGCCACTCGCCACTCGCCACTGCCTCCCGCCGCAGGTTCTCCCGGATCGCCACATATTCCATCTCGGGCGTGATGATCCCGGCCTTGGCGTATTCGTACTGCGTCACCGGGCGGCCCTCCACGCCCTTGAAGACGCGGTGGTTGGAGGTGTCGAAGCGGGGGGCCAGGTGGCGGCCCGAGGCATGGCCGTTGTCCTCGGGCTTGACCTCGCGCGGGTTCAGGACGGGGGCGATGTCGCCGCGGTCCAGCTGCCAGCTGGATTTGACGTGCGGCAGGCCCTTCTTGATGTCGATCGTGACGTTCGGGTCGGTATAGGGGCCCGAGCTGTCATAGACCGTCACCGGCGGCTCGTTCGCCGAGGGGTGCAGGGCGATCTCGCGGAAGGGGACGCGGATATCCGGATAGAGGACGCCCTGGACATAGACCTTGCGCGACCCGGCACGTTCGCCGGTCGGGATACGGCCGGTCTCAGCCTCGACCGCCTTGCGCGCCTCGGCCAGGGCCAGATCCACATTGGGCTCTTCGGGCAGGGCGGGCGGGGTGACTTGGATGTTCATGGCGGCCTCAAACGGTTTGAGGTCCGCCGACGTCGGGCGCGAGGGTCCTGTGGCGCATGGACCTAAAGCGTACTCATCCCTTCGCCGGCATGACCCGGATCAGGTTCGACGGGTCAGAGGAGGAACCTCTATCTCAGCCGCTCGATTGCGACACCCCGGAGAACGGCCTCAGGGTGACGCCGGGGGAGGCGGACGTCAAGCCGGGCGGGCGGCGCCGGAAAAAGACGCCCCTTCCCACAGGCTTAGCCATGAAACGGACTTGCCCCCCGGCGTCGGGACGGCCAAACCACGGGGGTGACTGTCCAATCCCTGATCATCGACTGCGACCCCGGCGTGGATGACGCCGCAGCGCTCTTCCTGGCCTTCGCCGCCCCCGAGCTGGAGCTGCTGGCCGTCACCACCGTCGGCGGCAACGTCCCCGCCCATCTGACCCAGCGCAATGCGCGCATGCTGCGCCAGATCGCCGGCCGCGAGGACGTGCCCGTCTATGGCGGGGCCGAACGGCCGCTGAAACGCCCGCCCGCCGGCGCCGGCGACTTCCACGGGGCGGAGGGGCTGGGCGACCTGGAGCCGTTCGAGCCCCAGGGCATCATCGGCGACGGACCGGCGGCCAACGCCATCGTCGACCTGGTGATGAAGCGCCCCGCCGGATCGGTGGCGATCGCCGTCCTGGGGCCGATGACCAATCTGGCCCTGGCGATGAAGCGCGAACGGCGGCTGGCCGAACACCTGGGCCCGGTCGTGGTCATGGGCGGGGCGCGGTCGGAGGGCGGCAACATCACGGCTTCCGCCGAGTTCAACATCTGGGCCGACCCGGATGCGGCGGCCGTGGTGTTCGGCTCGGGCTGTCAGGTGACCGCCTTCGGTCTGGATGCGACGCATCAGGTGCGGGCGACCGAGGCCCGCATCCGCGCCATAGAGACGATCCGCACCGAACCGGCCCGCACCACCGCCGCCCTGCTGCGCTTTTCCCAGAGGACCGAACGGACCCTGGTCGGCTGGCCCAGCCCGGACTGGGGCGCCCCCCTGCACGACCCCTGTCCGATCGCCTGGCTGATGAAGCCCGACCTGTTCAGCCTGAAGCCCTGCCGGATCGAGGTCGAGACCGGATCGGACCTGACGCGCGGCCATACGGCGGTGGAGTTCCGGGTGGATCCGGCGACGGCCCGGCATCGCTGGGCGGTCGCGGCGGACGCTCAAGGGGTGTTCGACCTGATCGCCGAAACCCTGAAGGGCGCTGAAAGGGCGCGCGGGGGATGAGGATCACCGTCGTCGGCTCGATCAACCTGGACCTGGTGGCGTCGGCGCCCCGCCTGCCGGGCCCGGGCGAGACGGTGACGGGGGCGACCCTGGCCCGCTATCCCGGCGGCAAGGGCGCCAACCAGGCCTATGCCGCCGAGAAACTGGGCGCCGAGGTCAGCCTGATCGGGCGGGTCGGGAACGACTCCCTGGCCGGCGAGGCCCTGGCTCTGATGTCGGACCTGGGCGTCGATCTGGCGGGGGTGGAGGTCGATGTGGCGGCGCCCACGGGCGTCGCCCTGATCGCCGTCGATCCCACGGGCGAGAACCAGATCGTGGTGGCGGCCGGGGCCAATCATCTGGTCACGCCCGAACAGCTGCCCCAGCGGATCGAGGGCGCCCTGATCGTGCAGCTGGAGCTGCCGATCGAGACGGTGGAGGCGGCGGTCGGCCGGGCCACGGGCTTCGTCTGCGCCAATCTGGCGCCCGCCCAGCCGGTGTCGGAGGCCCTGCTGCGCCGCGCCGACCTGATCGTGGTCAATGAGACCGAGGCCGCCTTCTATGGCGAGGCCCTGCACCGGGGCGGCGGCCGGGTGGTGGTGACCCAGGGCGCTCGCGGGGCGGTGATGTATCAGCGCGGCGTTCAGACGGCCTGGGCCGAGCCGCCCGCCGTCCAGGCGGTGGATGCGACGGGCGCGGGCGACGCCTTCGTCGCCGCCATCACCGTGGCCCTGCTGGAGGGGATGGAGCCCGCGCAGGCGCTGCGCTTCGCCTGCGCGGCCGGGGCCTTTGCGGCGACGCGGCCGGGGGCCCAGCCGTCGGCGCCGGAACGGGATCAGGTCGAGGCGCTGCTGGGAGGGTGAGGGGGGCGGGCCCCCTCCGTCTCTTCGCTGCGCTCAGAGCCACCTCCCCCAAGGGGGGAGGATTGGGGTTGCCGCCGTGTTGCGGCTGTCGTTAGTCTGACACTTAAATCAGTGGGGACTTCAGACGATGATGATGCGTGTTCGCGGTTCCGGCCTTGCGCTGGCGGCGGTGTTGCTGGCCACGACGGCGAGCGGGGCCCTGGCCCAGTCCGCGGCGCCCGGCCAGACGACCTATCAGCAGCCGCCGTCCCCCATCGCCGACATTCTGGACGCCAAGCCGACGCCGTCGTCGATGCTGAGCCCGGACCGCAAGACCCTGGTACTGATGGACCGGTCGAACCTGCCCAGCATCCAGGCCCTGGCCGAGCCGATGCTGCGGCTGGCGGGGTCGCGGATCAATCCCCGCAACAACGGGCCGGCCGAGAGCCGGGTCTCGTGGCTGACGGGGCTGACGCTTCAGGCCGTGGACGGGGGCCAGCCCCGGGTCGTGGCCCTGCCGGCGGGGGCGCGGTTCACGGAGGCGCGCTTCTCGCCCGATGCGAAACACCTGGCCTTCGTCATGGACCGGCCGACGGGGCTGGAGCTGTGGGTCGTGGACGTGGCGAGCGCGCGGGCGCGCAAGCTGACCGAGCCGGTGGTCAATATGACGGGCGGGGCCGGCTATGACTGGCTGCCGGACAGTTCGGGCCTGCTGGTCGAGGCGGTCCCGGCCGGGCGGGGGGCTGCGCCGGACGTGACGGCGGCGCCGACCGGGCCGAACATCGAGGAGACGGCCGGGCGCGCGGCGCCGGTCCGGACCTATCAGGACCTCTTGTCCAATCCGGGCGACGAGGCCCTGTTCGACCACTATTTCACCAGCCAGCTGACCCTGGTTCCGCTGAACGGCCGTGCACGGACGATCGGCGCCCCGGCCGTCTATCTGGACGCCTCGCTGTCGCCCGACGGGAAATACATTCTGCACGAGATCGCCAAACGGCCCTATTCCTACGCCGTGCCGGCGGGCCTGTTCCCGACCGAGATCGTGGTGACGGACATGGCCGGTCGGGTGGTGCGGACCGTCGCCGACCTGCCGCTGAGGGACGATGTGCCGACCGCCTTCGACGCCGTGGCGCCGGGGCCGCGTTCCGTGGGCTGGCGGGCCGATGCGCCGGCGACCCTGACCTGGGTCGAGGCCCTGGACGGCGGGGACATCCGCCGCGAGGCCGAGTTCCGCGACCGGGTCTTCATGCAGGCCGCCCCCTTCACGGCCGAGCCGGTCAAGCTGATCGACCTGAAGGAGCGGTACGCCGGGATCGTCTGGGGCAAGGATGACTTGGCCGTGGTCAACAGCCGCTGGTTCAACACCCGGCATGAGAGCCGCTTCGTGGTCGATCCGTCCAAGCCCGGCGAGGGCCGGCTGCTGCTGGAGCGGAACTATCAGGCCCGCTACGACAATCCGGGCCAGCCGGTGACCCAGCCGAATGCGGCGGGCCGGTCGGTGATCCGCTTCACCCCCGACGGCAAGATCCTGATGCAGGGGGCGGGCGCCACGCCCCAGGGCGAATTCCCCTTCCTGGCCGCGATGGACTCGGCAACGGGGCGCAGCGAGCGGCTGTGGACCTCGGCCCAGACCGACTATGAATATGTGGTCGGTTTCCTGGACGCGGACGGCAAGCGGGTGGTGACCCAGCGCGAGACGCGGCTGGACCCGCCGAACCTGCAGATCCGCGACCTGACGACGGGCCAGACCACGGCCCTGACCAACTTCCCCGATCCGGCGCCGCAGCTGGCCGGAGCGACGCGCCAGCTGGTGACCTATGAGCGGGCCGACGGGGTCAAGCTGTCGGGGACCCTGTATCTGCCGGCCGGCTATGACAAGGACCGCGACGGGCCCCTGCCGATGCTGATGTGGGCCTATCCGGCCGAGTTCACCGATGCGGCGGTGGCGGGCCAGACGGTGGACGTTCAGAACCGGTTCGTGCGACCGGGCGGGTCCAGCCATCTGTTCCTGCTGACCCAGGGCTATGCGATCTTCGACAACCCCTCCATGCCCATTATCGGCAAGGATGGGGCAGAGCCGAACGACACCTATGTCGAACAACTGGTCGCCGACGCGAAGGCTGCGGTCGATGCGGTGGTCGGCATGGGGGTGGCGGATCGCGACCGGATCGCCGTCGGCGGCCACAGTTACGGCGCCTTCATGACGGCGAACCTCTTGGTCCATTCGGACCTGTTCCGGACCGGGATCGCGCGGTCGGGCGCCTATAACCGCACCCTGACCCCGTTCGGCTTCCAGTCGGAACAGCGCAACTATTGGGAGGCGACCGAGGTCTATACGGAGATGTCGCCCTTCACCTACGCCGACCGGATGAATGAGCCGATCCTGCTGATCCACGGCGAGGCGGACGACAACTCCGGCACCTTCCCGGTCCAGTCCGAGCGTTTCTATGCGGCGCTGAAGGGGCTGGGGGCGACGGCGCGTTACGTCACCCTGCCGCTGGAGGCGCACGGATACCGGGCGCGGGAATCGGTGGGCCATACGCTGTGGGAGATGACCCGCTGGCTGGACCAGTATGTGAAGAACGCGCCGCCGAAACCGGCGGCGAACTGAGCGATCAGGGCTTTGGCGTCGCGGCTTCGGTCGCGGCGTTGACGGCGGCGAGCCGGGCGTCCTGTTCCGCCTGGGGCGGGACGCCGAAGACCGCGCGTAGGCTGTCGGGGACAAGGGCGCGGTCGTAGGGTTCGAGGGTGGCCGGGGCGTCGCGGGTCTTGCGGGTCTGGGTGCCGTAGATCTGGGGCTTGTCCGTCATCTGCAGATAGCGGTCCAGGGTGGCGGCGGCGATCCAGGCGGCGTCCGCATCGCCCTTGGCCACCGCTGCGACGGCCAGGCTGTGGGCCAGCAGATAGTCCTCGGGCGTCGAGCCGTGCTGGAAGACGAAGGCGGCGGCGCGATAGTCGGCGCCGGTCTTCAGCGCCCCGGCGTCCAGCAGGGCGCGGGTCTGAACGCGCCGGGCGGCGTCGGCGGCGTGTATCTGCTCGACGAAGGCGCGGTCGCGAAACTTCTGGAGGTCGATGTTCTGGCGGACGGCCTGGTCGGCGGCGAAGATGGCCGCCATTTCGGCATTGTCCTGCCCCCGGGCGTTGTCGGATGGGGCGTCCTGGGCGAAGGCCGGGGCGGCGAAGGCGAGGACGACGGCCGACATGGCGGCGGCCAAGGACGGGCGGGACAGGCGCATGGTAATCTCCGCTGAAGCTTGGGCCGGGATTGGCGCTCGGCTTTGCGGCGGAAAACGGGCGCCGGAATTACCGTCTCTTCACGGGCGAACGATCAGCCGCACCACCTCCCCGGCGTGAAGCCGGTCGAAGCCGGCGTTGATCTCGTCCAGCGGGATGACGCCGCTCATCAGCCGGTCCACCGGCAGGCGGCCCTGGCGGTAGAGGGCGACATAGCGGGGGATGTCGCGGCTGGGGACGCAGGTTCCGATGTAGGAGCCCTTCAGGGTGCGTTCCTCCCCGACCAGGGAGACGATGTTGACGGCGAGCGCCGCCTCGGGCGGGGGCAGGCCGGCGGTGACGGTGGTTCCGCCGCGCCGGGTCATCTTCCAGGCGTTCTCCAGGGCGCGGGCCGAGCCGGCCATTTCGAAGGCGAAGTCGGCGCCGCCGAGGGTCAGGGCGCGGACCTGATCCACCGCATCGGGATCGGCGGCGTTGACGGTCTGGACCGGACCCAGGCTGCGCGCCAGGGCCAGCTTGTCCTCGGACAGATCGACGGCGATCACGGGCGAGGCGCCGCAGGCCAGGGCGCCCAGGACGCTGGCCAGGCCCACGCCGCCCAGGCCGATGACCACGACGCTCTGGCCCGCCTTGACCCCGGCGGTGTTCACCACGGCCCCGACGCCGGTCAGGACGGCGCAGCCGAACAGGGCCGCCTCCTCGAACGATAGGTCGGGGTCGATCTTGACCAGGGACCGGCGCGAGACCACGGCCCGTTCGGCGAAGGCGGAGCAGCCCAGGTGGTGGTTGACCGGCTCGCCCTCGCGAAAGAGGCGCCGGCCGCCGGACAGAAGCTCGCCCCGGCCGTTGGCGGCGGCGCCCGGCTCGCACAGGGCGGGACGGCCGCCGGCGCAGGGGTCGCAATGGCCGCAGGAGGGCATGAAGACCATGACGACGTGATCGCCGACAGCCAGGTCCGTGACGCCGTCGCCCAGGGCCTCGACCACGCCCGCGGCCTCATGCCCCAGGGCCATGGGCAGGGGGCGGGGACGGTCGCCGTTGATGACGCTGAGGTCCGAGTGGCACAGGCCGGCGGCCTTGACGGCGACCCGCACCTCGCCGGGGCCGGGCGGGTCGAGCGTCACCGTCTCGAGCGACAGGGGGCGGCTGTCGGCGTAGGGAAGGGCGGCGTCGCTCCTCGACAAAACGGCCGCGCGGGTCGTGATGCTCATAGTCAAGCTTCTCCTTGCGCTATCGCCGAGGACGCGGTCGTCAGCCGCTTGAGCGCTTGTGATCGTCCGCCTACCGATAGGCGCTTGACGCAACGTCGTCCAAGCTAGAGCGTCGCCATTAGAGCGACATGAACGTTCGCCGCGGAGGAAGACGACGATGCCCAAGCCGGATCTGGGGCCCCTGGCCGAACGCGCGACCTATCGCGCCTTTCACATGGTCTCGACCCGCTGGGCCGACAACGACCAGTACGGCCATATCAACAACGCCAAATTCTATGAGTTCGTGGACTCGGCGGTGAACGCCCATCTGCTGATCGCCGACGCCCTGAACGAGTCCATCGGCCTGGTGGTGGACAGCGGCTGCCGATACACCTCGGCCCTGAAGTTTCCCGATGTGATCGAGGTCGGGATCAAGGTCGACCGGATCGGCACCTCCAGCGTCACCTACGGCTTTGCGGTGTTCAAGCGCAGCGTCGACATCCCCGCCGCCGTCGGCCATTTCGTCCACGTCTATGTCGACGCCGAAACCCGCCGGCCCAAGCCCCTGCCCGCCAAGCTGAGGGCGGTGGTGGAGAATCTGAAGGCGGGGTGAGGGGGCGCCGGCCGGCGATTGACGGCTGTTCGATTGGCGTTGCGGTCTGGAAGGGGACTGTGAGATGAGTCCAGAAGTCGCATTTTTCCTTATACTTGCAGTAGCTTTTGTCGCTGCCGGGGTGCTTCAATCAAAGGCGTCGTCTGCTTTCATTGGACGCTTTCTGGGTGACGGTTCCAATCGGGCGCGAAAAACGCCGAGTCGATTTGAATATATCATCGCTATTGCTGCTCCATTTTTATTGGCAGCTTCGTTTCTTGCTATGGTCGCCTTTAATCGGGGAAAATTTGCATTTGAAGTAAATGTATCTTGCTTGGCGCTAGTGTCGTTGTGCGTATCGTACATGCTTTGGTACGGGCTAACTCGGTCGAGTAGATAGGAAACCCTTCCCGCTTGCGGGGTAGGCCGTCCCCGCCGCCGTCGGCCATTTCGTCCACGTCTATGTCGACGCCGAAACCCGCCGGCCCAAGCCCCTGCCCGCCAAGCTGAGGGCGGTGGTGGAGAATCTGAAAGCGGGGTGAGGGGCAGAGGCTGAGGGCCTTTCCCGGGCGGATTTGGTCGGTTCAGCCGAATCTCTTCGACCCGGCGACGCAAAGCACGACGATCAGCGCGGCTGCAATCATGGTCCAGCGGATCGGTTCGTGCAGCAGGGCGCCGGCCAGCAACAGGCCGAAAAAGGGCTGGAGCAGCTGCAACTGTCCGACCTTGGCGATGCCGCCGAGGGCGAGGCCGCGATACCAGAAGACGAACCCCACCAACATGCTGAAGATGGAGACATAGGCCAGGCCGATCCAGGCCGAGACGTGGATGTCGCTCCAGACGGACGGGCGGGTGAAGACCGCCAGGACCGTCATCGGCGCAAGCGACAGCACCAGCGCCCAGGATATGACCTGCCAGCCGCCCAGCTGACGCGACAGGGTCGCCCCTTCGGCATAGCCCATGCCGCAGACGGCGACGGCGGCGACCATCAGAAGATCGCCCGCCAGGGATCCGGCCTCGCTCTGAAACAGGGCGAAGGCGGCGACGGTCGCGGCGCCCAGGACGGCGAACAGCCAGAAGACGACCTTCGGGCGTTCGCCCCCGCGCAAGACGCCGAACAGGGCGGTCGCGAGCGGCAGCAGTCCGATGAAGACGATCGAACGCGCCGCCGTCATATGTTGCAGCGCAAGCGCGGTCAGAAGCGGAAAACCGACGACCACGCCCAGGGCGACGGCGCCGAGGCGAGGCATGTCGCAAAGGCCCGGGCGTCTTTGACGCCAGCCGGCCAGAAGGGCCAGGGCGAGCAGCGCAGCCAGGACGGCGCGGGCCGAGGTCAGAAAGAGCGGGGAAAAGTCCGCGACGGCCACGCGCGTGGCCGGCAGGGAGCCGCTGAAGATGATCACCCCCAGGAGGCCGGAGCCCCAGCCCGCTGATTTCTGTTCCATGACGTTCCGCCTCCGTATCGCCTCCTGACTAGGGCGGCGCGGCGGTCGCGCCCATATACAGTCCAGTACAATTCGACCAAACTGTATGGGGCTGTGTGGCCAGACAGTTGCGGGGTGCAAAGCAATGACGCGCACGGAGTCGGTGATGGGGGCGATCCGCGCCAAGATCGCCAGCGGGGCTTTAGGGGTCGGGGACCGGGCGCCTTCGATCCGAGGCTGCGCGCGGTCCCTGGGCGTGTCCCCCTCCACCGTGGTCGAAGCCTATGACCGGCTGGAGGCCGAGGGCGTCATCCAGGGGCGCCGGGGGTCCGGCTTCTATGTCGCGCGAGCGGACGCCCAACCCCTGAGCATCGCGCCCATAGAGGAGACGCGCGAGCACGACCTCGATCCGTTCTGGATTTCGAAACAGTCGCTCGACGCCGATCCGTCGCTGGCTGCGCCGGGTTGCGGATGGCTTCCGTCCGACTGGATGCCGCATTCGGCGCTGAGGCGGGGGTTGAGGGGACTGAGCCGGGCCCCTGAACGGGTCCTGACCCAGTATGGGTCCACGCGCGGGGCCGTGGCCCTGCGGCGGCTGCTGCAGGCCCGGCTGGCCGACGAGGGGGTGGCCGCCGGCCTCGACCAGTTTCTGCTCACCGGTTCGGGCACCCAGGCCATCGACATGATCTGTCGCCTGCTGGTGCGGCCCGGCGCGGTCGTCCTGGTCGACGACCCCTGCTACTTCAACTTTCGCGCGCTGCTGCAGGCTCACGACGTTCAGGTCGTCGGCGTTCCCTATACGGCCGCGGGCCCCGACCTCGCCGTGTTCGAGCAGAGGATGGTCGAGCACAGGCCCCAGCTCTACATCACCAATTCCGCCCTGCATAATCCGACGGGAGCCAGCCTGTCCCCCCAGGTCGCGCATCAGGTGCTGCGCGCCGCCTCAGCCCACGGGCTGACGATCGTCGAGGATGACATCTTCGCCGATTTCGAGCCCACGCCGTCGCCGCGCCTGGCCGTTCTGGACGGGCTGGACCGCGTGATCAGGATCGGCAGCTTCTCCAAGACATTGTCGGCCTCGGTGCGCTGCGGCTATGTGGCCGCCAGGCCGGATTTGATCGAGCGACTTGTCGATCTGCAGATCGCGACGAACTTCGGCGGTCCGAGCCCGCTCGCTGCGGAACTGGTCGCGGCCGTCCTGGGCGGCGGCGGTTATCGCAAACATATGGACGAGGTGCGCCGCCGTCTGGTGCGCGCCCGGACAGAGGCGATCGCGCGGCTGACGCCGCTGGGCCTTCAGCCCTGGGTAAGGCCGCGGGGCGGCTTTTACCTATGGTGCCGCCTGCCCGAGGGGCAGGACTCGGGCCTCATCGCGCGCCGGTGCCTGGCCGAAGGCGTCATGCTGGCGCCGGGCGACACCTTCAGCGTGTCCCAGTCGGCGGCCGGCTTTCTCCGCTTCAATGTGGCGCATATGGGCGACGCGCGGATCTTCGACACGCTCCGTCGCGCCATGGCCGGGTGAGGGCCGAGCCTGTCGACCAGCCCTCCGTGCGGCGCGCTCAAGGGGAAGGGGGCGGGCTGTCGCCGGGATGAGCGGAGGGGGACCTCAGTCGTCCAGCTGTCCCGTCAGGAACAGAACGCCGACGGCGGTCAGGGCGCCCAGGGTGAAGGCGGCGATGATGGAGCCGGCGGCGACGGCGGCGGGGACGGTGACGGGGCGGGTCTCGTACCATTCGACGATGTCGGCCTCGTGCAGGTCGTCGTCGGCGCGGCCCTCGGCTTCATAGATGTCGGTCGCGTTCATCGGGGGTTCCTTATCGGCTTGAGGGATCAATACCCCCAAATGGTTGAGGTTCCACTGCGCTTCTTCGTCCGCCGCCGCATCGTGACAGCCTGCCGCGCATCGGCTAGGGAGCGCGGCTCAGGTTTCAGACTGTCGAAGACGATCCCCATGGCCGGCCACTCGAAATTCAAGAACATCATGCACCGCAAGGGGCGCGCCGACGCGCAGCGCTCCAAGCTGTTCTCCAAATTGTCGCGCGACATCACCGTGGCGGCCAAGTCGGGCCTGCCGGACCCGGCGGCCAATCCGCGCCTGCGCCTGGCCATCAACAACGCCAAGGCCGAAAGCCTGCCCAAGGACGTGATCCAGCGGGCGATCAACAAGGCCTCGGGCGGCGACGTCGATACGATGGAAGAGGTCCGCTACGAGGGCCGGGGCCCCGGCGGCGTCGGCATCATCGTGGAAGCCCTGACCGACAACCGCAACCGCGCGGCGTCGAACATCGGCACGGCCTTCAAGAAGAACGGCGGCGCCCTGGGCGAGATGAACTCGGTCGCCTTCATGTGGGACAAGGTGGGCAAGATCGTCTATCCGGCCGAGGCCGGCAGCGAGGACGCCGTGATGGAGGCCGCCATCGAGGCCGGCGCCCAGGACGTCGAGAGCGATCTGGTCAAGCCGGACATCTATGAGGACGCGCCGGGCCACACCATCTGGACCGCCTTCGAGGACCTGAACGAGGTGGCCGAGGCCATGTCCAAGGTGCTGGGCGACCCCAAGTCCACCGCCATCGTCTGGAAGCCCCAGTCGGAGGTGACGGTGACGGGCGAGGCGGTCGGAACCCTGTTCAAACTGCTGGACGCCCTGGACGCCGAGGACGACGTGTCCGCCGTCTATTCCAATGAGGATATTTCCGACGAGGATGCGGCGAAATACGCCGGCTGATCGCCGAACGCGGGTCTCGACTTGGGCGCGCCTCGCGCTTAACCTTTCGTCAACGCTTGAGGCGCGGCTGATTCGACCGGGGGTCGAGCCTGGCCGGTGCGGCGAAGACGGAGGGGCGCGATCATGAAGCTGAGCAGAATAGACCGGGTGCTGTCCCGCAGCGGCAAGGCCCAGGGCAATGAGGCCCCGGCCGCCGCCCCCGCTTCGCGGGCGGAGGAGCAGGACGTCGCCGGCCTGATCGGCGAACGGTTCGAAACCATCCAGGACAGTCTGGATCGGCTGGCCGAAATGGCCCAGCGGTTCGGGACCTTCGAGACCCTGCTGGGTCAGCTGCGCGATCCGCTGGAGGCCGAGTTCCGGTCGCGGCGCGACAATCATGTCGAACTGGTCAATCTGCGCAACGCCCATGACGAGGCGGCCCGGCAGCTGGGTCTGGCCAACGCCGAGGTCCGCCGCCTGTCCGAGGCCCTGGCGGAGGCCGAGGCCAAGGTGGACGATCTGGAGGCGCGCGGCGCCGAGAGCGCGGCCAATCTGCAGGAGGCCCGGGTCGAGATCGGCCGTCTGCGCGCCGACCTGGCCCAGTCCGCCACCCGGATCGAAGGCTTCGAGGCGGTCGATCGCGCCGCCGTCCAGCGCATTCGCGAACTGGAGCAGGACCAGGAGTCGCTGCGCATCCAGCTGACCCAGGCCGAGACGGCGCGGTCCGAGCTGGAGGCCGCCCGCGCCCAGATCCAGCGCGACCACGCCCTGGTGCTGGAAGAGAACACCGTGCTGCGCCGCCGCGTGGACGAGGTGGGGACCGAGGTGGCCGCCCTGGCGCGGGCCGCAGCGACCGGCGAGGGCCAGCTGGCGACCGAACGCGCCCGCGCCGCCTCCGAACAGGCTGAGGCCGCCCGCGCCATCCGCACCCTGGAAAGCCAGGTCGAGGCCGCCCGCGCCGAGGCCGCCTCCCTGACCGCGCGGCTGGATACGGCCACGGCCCGGGCCAACGGCCTGGAGGTGCTGAACAGCGAACTGACCTCGCGGCTGGGCGAGCTTCAAACCGGGGGCCATGCGGCCGAGCGCCGGGCGGACACGCTGCAGATCAATCTGGACCGCGCCGTCGAGCGGGTGCGGGCCCTGGAGAGCGAGATCGAGGAGGCGCGTCAGCGTCAGGCCGCCATGGAGGTCGCCCGCGTGGCGGCCGTGGACCGCGCCGACGCCCTGGCCAAGGCGGCCGCCGGCCACGACAAGGCCATCGCCCGCGCCGAGGACCGGATGGTCAAGCTGCAGGCCAAGCTGAGCGCGGCGCAGGACGAGCATGAGAAGCGCGTCCAGACCCTGAACCAGCAGATCAGCGCCCTGCGCGAAGATCTGGAAAGCGTGCGGGCCGAGGCCGCCATGTCGGCCGCCGCCCTGGACGCCGCCCGTCGGGGCCGGGGCGGCCGTCCCAGCATCGCCGACGCCGCCGCCCAGCTTCAGGCCATCGTCGGCTGATCGTCCGAAATAGGACGCGCCCGGAACGTTCGGGCGCTCCCGTCGCTTGATCGGCATGATGAGCGACCTGTTGAACGGCGCGCTCTGGCCGATCCTCGGGGCGGTCGTCGCCGGCGGGACGATCGGGCTGGAGCGCGAATGGCGCGGCCGCGCGGCCGGGTTCAGAACCCACATCCTGGTCAGTCTGGCCTCGGCCCTTCTGATGCTGGCGGCCATGCGTCAGGCCGACTGGGCCTTTCGCGCCCTGCCCGATGAGAACATCGTCACCGATCCGACGCGGATGGCCCATGGGGTGCTGACCGGCATCGGCTTTCTGTGCGCCGGGGTGATCTTCCGCACCGGGTTTTCAGTGCACGGCCTGACCACCGCCGCCTCCCTGTGGATCACCTCGGCCATAGGGCTGCTGTTCGGAGCGGGGCTTTACGGCCTGGGCGCCCTGGGGACCGGGGTGACGGCCCTGATCCTGGGGGGACTGCGGCTGATCGACCTGCGCCTGCCCGACCGCAAGGTGGTGGATGTGGTCGTGGCCTGGGACCGGGCGGCCCCGTCGCCGGAGGATCAGGTCCAGGCGGCCATTCGCGCCATCGACCCCCAGGCCCATTCCGGGCGGCTGGAGCTGATCCACGACGGGCGCAGAATCCGGCGATCCTGGCGGCTGAAGGCGTCGACGGACGATGAGCTGGAGCGGCTGGCCGGCCTGTTGTGCGCCGCGCCGGGGGTCGCCGCCTATCGGTTGAATCCGCGCGACGGCTGAGCGGGGCGGGAACCGTCGCGGGCCGCGCGGATTAGCGGGGGGACCGTCAGACCCGCCATGCCCGGCGCCGCTCTGGTCGAAGGATGCAGACCCCGATGGACATCACCCAGCTGATCCTGGACGACCACGCCGAACAGCGCCGCCTGTTCTCGATCATCGAACAGATCGACCCGAAGGACGTGGACGCCCTGAGCGCGGTCTGGCTGAGGCTGTCGGCCTTTCTGGACGTCCATGCCGAGGCCGAGGAGCGGTTCTTCTATCCCGACCTGATCAAGCTGGGCGAAGGGGCCAATGACGCCGACGACGGGACGGTGGAGGGCGAGACCGAAGACGCCATCGAGGACCACAACAAGCTGCGCGATGCGGTCAAGGCGGTGGAACGGCATCCGGTCGGCAGCCCGGCCTGGTTCGAGGCGGTGGGCCGGGCCAATGTGGTCAACTCCAAACATATGGGCGAGGAGGAGCGGCAGGGGCTGACCGACTTCCGCCTGAACGCCGACGTGGCCCTGCGCCACGACCTGGCGGTCCGGTTCGCCGCCTTCGAGGCCGAACACATCACAGGGGTGAAGCCGGTCAACAAGGATCCGGACGCCTATGTGGAGGCCCACGGCTGAGGTCGATCCGGCCGGGTTTCTGAAGCTGTTCATTGCCCGCTAACCCTCTTTGCGGCATGAGGGGAACGGATGGCGAACGAAACAGTCAGAATCATCGGCCTGGACCCCGGTCTGCGGCGCACCGGCTGGGGTGTGATCACAGCCGACGGCGCGCGCCTGCGCTGGGTCGCGCACGGGGTGGTGGCCCCGCCCGAGGCCGCGCCCTTTTCCGAACGGCTGCTGTTCCTGTTTGAGGCCCTGGGGACGATCTGCGCCGACCACGGTTGCGAGGAGGCGGCGGTAGAAGAGGTGTTCGTCAATGTGAACCCGTCCTCGACCCTGAAGCTGGGCCATGCCCGGGCGGCGGTGATGCTGGCGCCGGCCCAAAGGGGCTTAAGGGTCGCGGAATATTCGCCGAACCTGATCAAGAAGGCGGTGGTCGGGGCCGGCCACGCCGACAAGGGCCAGATCGGCTTCATGGTCAAACGACTGCTGCCGACCGCCGGGGACGTGAAGGCGGACGCCGCCGACGCCCTGGCCGTGGCGATCACCCATGCGCAACTGAGGAAACGGTCCTTGCTGGAAGCCATGCACCGGGGGGCGGCGTGAGGCGCGACATTGAAATCCTCCCCCCTTGGGGGAGGGGGACCGCCCGAAGGGTGGTGGAGGGGGCCTGCCGCGAACAGGGTGTCTGGGGCAAGCCCCCTCCACCGCTTCGCGGTCCCCCTCCCCCTATGGGGGAGGATTGGTCGTGATCGGACGTCTGAGAGGGGTGCTGGCCGAGGTCGGGGAGGCGGACTGCCTGATCGACTGCGGCGGGGTGGGCTATGTAGTGTCGTGCGGGGCGCGGACCCTGGGCCGGCTGCCGGCGCCGGGGGACGAGACGACCGTGCATGTCCATTCGCAGTGGAGCGAGGACGCGGGCCCGCGCCTGTACGGATTCCTGACCCGCGACGAGCGGCGGGCCTTCACGACCCTTTTGGCCATTCAGGGGGTGGGGCCGAAGGCGGCCCTGGCGGTGCTGGACGTGTTGCCGCCCGCCGAACTGGCGTCGGCTGTGGCGCGCGAAGACAAGGCGGCGGTGGCGCGGGCCAACGGCGTGGGGCCGAAACTGGCGCTGCGGATCGTCACCGAGCTGAAGGGTAAGCCCCTAAGCAGTATAGTGGGTGACGTCAGCTTTGCGCCGGCCGCACCCGGCATGCACGTCGAGATCGCACCGCCGGTTCCGTCCATCACCGGCGAGGCCGTGTCGGCCCTGCTCGGGCTGGGCGTCGCCGAGGTCAATGCGCGCCGCGCCGTGGATCAGGCGTTGATCCGTTTGGGCGAAGAGGCCGAACTGTCGGCGGTGATCCGCGCGGCCCTGCAGGAGCTGGGGCGGTGATTGGAAGGGAGTGGCGAGTGGCGAGTGGCGAGTGGCGAGCCGGAACGTGCGGCGTCGTGGGCCTTTGCGTCATGTTTGCCGATGATATGCGGGAAGCTGGGGGGCTTTCTCGCCACTCGCCACTCGCCACTCGCCACTTCGCCGCCACTCGCCACTCGAGCCAATCATGACCCGCATCATCTCCCCCGAGGCCGAAACGGGCGAAGCCTTCGACCGCGCCCTGCGGCCCCAGACCCTGGCGGAGTTCGTCGGTCAGTCTCAGGCCAAGGGCAATCTGAAGGTCTTCATCGACGCCGCGCGCGGCCGGGCGGAGGCCCTGGATCATGTGCTGCTGTTCGGCCCGCCCGGTCTGGGCAAGACGACTTTGGCGCAGATCGTGGCGCGCGAGCTGGGGGTGGGCTTTCGGGCCACGTCCGGACCGATCCTGGCCAAGGCGGGCGACCTGGCGGCGATCCTGACCAATCTGGAGCCGCGCGACGTCCTGTTCATCGACGAAATCCACCGCTTAAGCCCCCAGGTCGAGGAGATCCTGTATCCGGCCATGGAGGACCATGTGCTGGACCTGATCATCGGCGAGGGGCCGTCGGCGCGGTCGGTGCGGATCGACCTGGCGCCCTTCACCCTGGTGGGAGCCACGACCCGGGCGGGCCTCCTGGCCACGCCGCTGCGGGACCGGTTCGGCATTCCGCTGAGGCTGGAGTTCTATACCCCCGACGAACTGACGGCGGTGGTGCGCGGCACGGCGCGCAAGATGGGCGCCGGGATCGACGAGGGCGGGGCGCGCGAGATCGCCTCTCGCGCGCGGGGCACGCCCCGGATCGCCGGGCGGCTGCTGCGCCGGGTGCGCGACTTCGCCTCGGCCGAAGGGGCGGAGACCATCTCGAAGTTGGTGGCGGCGCGGGCCCTGGCGCGGCTGGAGGTGGACGAGGCCGGGCTGGACAGTCTGGACCGGCGGTTCCTGAAGGCCCTGATCGAAAACTACGGCGGCGGGCCGGTGGGAATGGACACCTTGGCGGCGGCCATCGCCGAGGCGCGCGACGCGGTCGAGGACGTGATCGAACCCTATCTGCTGCAACAGGGCTTCATCATGCGCACCCCGCGCGGCCGCATGGCCTGCGCCAAGGCCTATGCCCACCTGGGGCTGACCCCGCCGCCGAACCCGAGCGCCGGACCCGTGCCGGGCGACCTGTTTGAATGACGATCGCCTTCGATCCGGGCAAGGATGGGATCAACCGCGAGAAACACGGGCTGTCTTTGGCGCGCGCCAGCGAAATCGATCTCCGCACCGCTTATGTGCTGGTGGATGACCGTCAGGATTACGGCGAGCCACGCTGGCGCGCCTATGGTATGTTGGACGGACGGCTGCATATGCTGGCCTTCACCGTCCGCGACGGCGTAATAAGGGCCATCAGTCTGCGGCGCGCGAACGTCAAGGAGGTCCGACGCTATGGCTGATCCCGAATTCAGCCTCGATCCGAACGACTATGAGGATGGCGAGATCGACGATCCCCAGAATCCGGAGTGGACGGATGAGGATTTCGCCAGGGCGCGGCCTTTGCGGGAAGCCTTGCCTGAGCTTTACGCCCAGATCGTCGCCGAGCGCGAAGTCGGTCTGAAACTGCCTGCCGACACCATTCGCGCCTTCGCCGAAGAGGGCGAAGACTGGAAGGAGCGGATGGCCCAGACCCTGACCGAGGCGGCGCGCAAGAAACACGCGGCCTGATCGTCGATAGGCGTTGCCAAGCGAGGCGGGCGGGGGTTTGCTGGGACGAACCGGAGCCCTCGACCCATGATCCTGCGCACCCTGGCCTTAGTGGCGTTTGCGGCCGGCCTGACCAGTCTGGCGCCGCCTGCGAAAGCAGCCGCCCCCGTCTTCACCGAAAAGGCCTGTCCGGCCGATTGGCCGACCGAGGTGCGCCAGGTGAGGTGCGGAAGCCTGACGGTGGACGAGGCGCGCGACGGGACGGGCAGCGACCGGCGCATCGACCTGGCCCTGGTCATCATCAAGGCCGCCGCCCCCTATAGGGACGCCTCGGGTCAGGCCCTGCCGACGGTGGTGATGTTCCACGGCGGGCCGGGCGGGGCCATGGTCGGCGGGGCCGGGCGGATGCTGACGGCCCTGCGTCGCAATCCGGAAGCCTTTGCGGTGGATCAGGACGTGATCCTGTTCGATCAGCGCGGCGGCGGCGCCGGCGCCCCGTCGATGGACTGTCCAGGGGTGCAGCTGACCGATGCGGGGCCGCCGTCGGATGCGGATCGCGACGGGCTGATCGCCTGTCTGAAGGGCTATCAGGCCCAAGGGATCGACCTGAACCAGTACAACGCCGCCGCCACCGCCGCCGATGTGAAGGATATGGTCCAGGCCCTGGGCCTGTCGAAGATCGACCTGTGGGGCGGCTCCTACGGCCCGCGCATCGAGGCGGCGGTCATCACCCACCAGCCCCAGATCGTCCGCGCCGCCGTGATGGACAGCCCCTGGCCGCCCGAGGGCAACTGGGCGGTTGGAACCCCGGAACAGGTATCGACGGCGGTCAAGATCATCCTGGGCAAATGCCAGGCCCAGGCGGACTGCGCGGCGCGCCATCCGGACCTTCAGGCGCGGTTCGAGGCCGAGGCGCGCAAATGGCTGGCCGGCCCCGTGGCGGGCAGGGACGGAAAGACCTTCACCGTCGACGACCTGTCGGCCTTTCTGATGGACACCACCTACAGCGCGCGGGGCGTGCGCAGCCTGCCGGCCGATCTGGAGAAGATCATCGCCGGGGACCTGAGCCCGGTCGCAGAGATCGCCGAGGACCGGACCTATTATTTCGAGGGTCAGCACATGGCCCATCTGTGCAAGGAAGAACTGCCGTTCGAATCCAAGGCGCGGCTGGCGGCGGGCGCCGCAGGCGATCCGGTCGCCGAGGTGCTGGTCCCCTCGCTGTCGCGGCTGTTCGACGTCTGCGCGGCGGTAGGGGAACGGCCCGCGCTGCCGATCGAGAATCTGCCGGTCAAGACCGACGTCCCGACCCTGTTCGTCGCCGCCGAGATCGATCCGGGCTGCCCGCCGCCCCTGACCGAGGCGGCGGCCAATGGCTACTCCAACAGCCAGGTGGTGATCGTGACCAATGCGACCCACGGCGTCATCAACGCCAGCCCCTGCACCCGCAAGATGGCGCGCGACTTCCTGCGCGATCCATCGGCGCCGGTGGATCGCAGCTGCCTGCCACCGGCGGACACGCCGCTGAACTTCATCGAGGCCGCGACGGCGGGCTGAGACATGGGGCGGGCCTGGGTCTTTCCATCCGCACCCCGCGCGGTCGCCGCCCTGTTCGTTGCGGCGGCGCTGACGGCGGCCGGGGCGGGACTGTGGATGATGACCCACCGGTCGCGGATTGCGCCGCCCGAGACGCCGTCGCATCGGGTCGTGCGCCAGATCGGCGAACAGCTGGGGCCGGGCGCCGAGCTGCGCTACGCCGAGGCGGGCGAGAAGCGGGCCGTCTGCGGCTATGTGGGCCGGTCCAGGGGCGGGGCGGCGGTGGGCTTCATCTCCGTGCCCAACCGCATCCTGTTCAGCGACGATCCCCTGCCGACCGAGTTCCGCGAGATGCGCCGACGCTATTGCCCCGGCTTCCTGACGCCGCCGCCCAGCGTTAGGCTGGGGACATGACCGATCTTCCCAGCGACCTTCCGACGGCCGGCCGTTTCGACGTGCGCGACCACCTGCTGCCCGTGCGGGTCTATTATGAGGACACCGATTTCACCGGCCTGGTCTATCACGCCAACTATGTCCGCTATTTCGAGCGGGGCCGGTCGGACTTTCTGCGCGCCATCGGCGTGGGGCACGCCGACCTGCTGGAGCAGGACCAGCCGATGGCCTTCGTCGTGGCCGAGCTGAACATCCGCTATCTGAAGCCCGCGCGGATCGACGACGCCCTGGTGGTGCGGACCGTCTATGAGCAGGTGAAGGGGGTGCGGCTGATCATCCGCCAGACGGTGGAGCGCGGGGGCGAGGTGCTGTGCCGGGCCGAGGTGACGGCGGTCTGCATCCATCTGGACGGACGGCCGCGTCGCCCGACGAAGGGGCTGATCGAGAAGGTCACGCCGTGGCTGGCGAAAGCCACCGGCGCCGATTAGGATTGGATGAAGTCGGGGGAGGCTGAACCGTGGAAAATCAGGGAATCACCGCCAGCGCGGTCATCGTGAGCTTCCTGCTGCTGGTCCTTGTGATCGGCGGCGGTCTGGTGGGCTGTCCCTATTACAAGGTCTGGGAGCGCAAGATGGCGGGCCAGGCCGAGCTGCAATATCAGCAGGGGGCGCGTCAGGCCCTGATCGCCCAGGCCGCCGCAGAAGACGAGGCGGCGATCAAACGGGCCGAGGCGGCGACGCGCCGGGTCCTGGGCTGGACCGATGCGGCCAAGCGCGGCTGCGAGGCCCTGGGCCGTCCGGGCGACCGCCAGTGCGAGGAGCAGCTGCTGAAGGACGCCGCCACCTATTCCATCGCCAAGGAAGGCCACGAGGGCGTCATCATCAGCGTCGGCGCCCCCGTCTCGGTGGCGGTCGATCCGAACCGGCGGCCGAGCGCCGAATGAGGACCTGAGGCGAGCGATCGGCCCAGAGGCAAGGCCATGATCATCGACCAGTTGGACGTCGCCGTCCGGGCCGGAGCGGCGGCGGCCCTGCTTTTGCCCGCCGCCCTGCTGCTGAGGCAATGGCGACGGATCGGCCTGCCCGCCCTGCTGTTTGCGCCCCTGGCCCTGTGTCTGACGGGTTTCGTCCTGGGCAATACGCCGCTGGCGCTCAAGCCTGACGGACCGGTCGGCGCCGCAGCTCGGGTGCTGAGCGGCTTTACGGTCATCTTTCTGTGGTGGTTCTGTCTGTCGTGTTTCGACAGGCGGTTTCGGGTGCGGGGGCCGGTCCTGGCGGTCGGCCTGATCTGGGGACTGATCGCCGCCCTGGATCGGGGCCTGTTCGGCGCGGCCCTGGGACAGTGGGAATGGTCGCGGCTGCTGTTGCCGCTGGGGTTCGCCATCGTCGGCCATCTGGTCTGGCGGCTGCTGGCCGAACGGGAGGACGACCTGATCCAGCAGCGGCACGACGCCCGCGTCCTGACCGCAGTCGGGCTGGGCGGGATGTTGTTCGTCGATCTGTCGGCCGACCTGCTGTTCGGCTTCGACTGGCGGCCGCTGGCCTTCGCCCTGAGCCAGAATCTGATGATCCTGATCTTCGGCCTTTGGCTGGCCGGGCGGCTGCTGACCGTGCGGCCCGAGGCCCTGACCTTCGGCGTGACGAACGCCGAGCGGGCGCCGGCCGAAGCGCCCGACCCGGGGGTGAGGGATGCGGCCCTTCATCGCCGTCTGACCGATCTGATGGAGGGCGAACGGGTCTTTCTGGATCCCGAACTGACCTTCGCCGCCTTTGTGGCCCGCATGGGGGCGTCGGAGCGGGCCGTGCGGACCCTGATCAACCACGAACTGGGCCATGACCATTTCCGCAGCTTCCTGAACCATTATCGGGTGGCCGAGGCGCGGCGGCGGCTGAGCGCGCCGTCGCACGCCGAAGACAAGCTGATCGCCGTCGCCCTGGACAGCGGCTTCGCCTCCCTGGCCAGTTTCAACCGGGCCTTCCGCGCGGTCGAGGGCTGCGCTCCGAGCCGCTACAGGGCGACCGCCCGCGCCGCCTTCTCGACAAAGGCAGGTTCTGAGGAGCCGAAAGCCGGGTTCTGAGGAGACGGCGCCGTCCCTGGGGCCCTAGTGCGGGCGGGTCTGACACAAGGGGACTAAAGTGAACGGATTGATCGGTTTGGCGGGGGTTCTGGCGCTTCTGCTGGGGCTGGGGACCGCGATCGGCTTGATGGACCGGCGCGGCTTTTCGTTTCGGTGGCTGCTGATCGCGGCCGGGCTGGTGGCGGTGAACGACGCCCTGCTCACCAATCTCTACGGCCTCTTGCCCGATGTGATCGGCGGGTCGTGGAACTGGCAGGGCAAGATATTGGCCCTGGCCGCCACCCTGGCGATCGCGGCCTGCCCCGGCTTCGGCCGGCGCCGCAGCGGCCTGACCCTGGTCCAGGCGCCGGGCAGTCTGAAAGCGGCCCTGCCGGTCGGCCTGCTCTATTGCGCCTTCTTCCTGGTCCTGGCCCTGGCCTTTTCGGGGGAGAGGGCCACGGGCGAAGAGATCGCCTTCCAGCTGACGATGCCGGGCCTGGAGGAGGAGCCCTTCTATCGCGGCGTGCTGTTGCTGGCGCTTTGCCAGGCCTTCACCGGGACCAAGCGCGTCCTGGGCGTGGATTGGAGCTGGGGGGCGGTTCTGTCGTGCCTGTTGTTCGGCCTGGCGCACGCCTTCGGCTTTTCGAAGGGCAGCTTTTCCTTCGATCCGCTGACGATGGCCATGACCGCCCTGCCCGCCTTCATCGCCGTCTGGCTGCGTCTGCGGACCGGAAGCCTGCTGGCGCCTGTCCTGCTGCACAATTTCGGAAACGCCGTGTCCCTGTTCCTCTGACGGGGCGCGCCTTTCTGGTGACGGCGGCGCGTGGGGCGGCTAAACGGGCGGGACGCCACACAATGGTCACGGCCGCTGGGTCGAAGAGGACGTGACCGATCCTGATCTCGCCCGGAGCGCCTGAATGACTACGCCCGTCGACGCCTCGATGATGAACCCCGTCGAGCTGTTCATGACCGCCGACTGGGTGGTGAAGTCGGTGATGGTGGGGCTGGCGGCGGCCTCGATCTGGTCCTGGACCATCATCATCGACAAAGCCTTCCGCTTCACCGCCCTGAACCGCCAGGCCGACGACTTCGACAAGGCGGTGCAGTCGGGCCGGTCGCTGGAGGATGTGGCGGCCCAGGCGGGACCGCAGCCGGAACACGCCCTGCCGCGCATGCTGGTGATCGCCCTGTCCGACTGGCGCGAGGCGCGTCAGAAGGGGGCGCTGAACGAACACCAGGGCGACCTGCTGATGACGCGGATCGACCGGGCCATGAACAGCCTGATCCAGCGCGAGGGCCAGAGGATCGAAAACGGCCTGGGCGTGCTGTCGGTCGTGGCGACGGCCTCGCCCTTCATCGGCCTGTTCGGCACGGTCTGGGGCATTATGAACGCCTTCGGCCGCATCGCCGCGGCGGGCAACACCAATCTGACCACGGTGGCGCCGGCCATCGCCGAGGCCCTGTTCGCCACGGCCATCGGCCTGGGCGCGGCCATTCCGGCCTATATCGCCTACAACAAGTTCTCGATCGACGCGGGCAAGTTCACCGGCCGGCTGGAAGCCTTCGCCGACGATCTTCAGGCGGCGGTGGCGCGGCGTCTGGGGGCTCCGTCCGCCCCGCCGCCCCCTCCGGTCGAGCCCGCCTCGGGCCTGAACCTGAAGCGGGGCGTCTGAGCCATGGCCTTGGGAGGCGGTTCGAGCGGCGGCGGGTCGCGTCGCGGGCGGCGGGGGCGCAAAGGCCCCCTGACCGAGATCAACGTCACGCCCCTGGTGGACGTGATGCTGGTGCTGCTGATCATCTTCATGATCTCGGCGCCGCTTCTGACCGTGGGCGTGCCGGTGGAGCTGCCCAAGACCGAGGCTAGCGCGGTCGAGACGAATAACGAACCCCTGTCGGTCAGCATCGACCAGCAGGGGGCGATCTTCATCGGCGACAGCGAGACGTCGTTCGACGATCTGGCGGTGCGTCTGCTGACCGAGGCCGGCGGATCGGACAAGGCGTCCGAGCGGCCGGTCTTCGTGCGGGCCGACGGCCGGGCGCCCTATCAGGCGGTGGCGCGGGTGATGGCGCGGCTGAGCGCCTCGGGCTTCACCAAGCTGAACCTGATCACCGACACGGCCCCGGAGGCCTGATTGCGCCGTCCGAGCCCCGCGATCCTCGGCTCCATCGCCCTGCACGCCGGGGTGGTCGCGCTCGCCTTCGTGTCGTTCTCGCAGAAGGCCGAGGAGGCGCCGCCGCTGGTGAACTCCGTGCCGGTGTCGATCGTGTCCGAGACCGTGATCGCGGCGGCGGCCGCCGACAATCCGCAGCCCGAGCCCTCGCCTGACGACGCCGCCACCGCCCCGGTCAGCGCGCCGGAAGAGCCGGCGCCGCCGGTCCCTGAACCGACCCCGCCGCCGCCGACGCCTGCGCCCGCATTGAGGCCCGCGCCCAAGCCCACGCCGACCCCGACGCCCCGGCCGACCCCCCCGCGGCCTGCGCCCCCGACGCCGGAAAAGGCCCGGCCGACGCCGCCGCGACCGACCCCGCCGACCCCGACCCGACCGGCGCCGAAGCGCGAGGAGCCGAGCCTGGACCTGGACGCCCTGGCTGGCCCGACGCGCCCGACCAACAATCGCGGCCGCCCGGCGACCGGTCAGCAGGGGTCGGGAACCGCCTCCCAGGCCACCGGGCCGCAGGTCACGGCCATCTTCAACCAGGTCTATCCGAACTGGATTCTGCCCTGCGACATCCCCGGGGCGGACCAGCTGCGCATTCAGGTCGAACTGACCCTGTCGGCCGACGGGCGGATCACGCGCGGCCCGACCCTGGTCAATCCGCAATCGTCCTCGGTCTATCGGGCGGCGGCGGACGGGGCGCTGCGGGCCCTGCGCCAGACCGCCCCCTTCGACGTGCCCCAGGGCTTTCCCGGCGGCGCCTATCGCCCGACCTTCAACACCGAACGGGCCTGCCGGAACCGGTGAGGCTCAGGTGTCCGTGATCAGGTGAAGGGCCGATCGTCCGCCTTTGACGGCGTCTGGGGACAGTCGGCGATCGAAGGTCGCAAGCCGGCCCCCGTTCGAGACCGCCAGAGCCAGGAGATAGGCGTCGGTGATCTGTTCCGGCTTGGTCAGGGCCGAGGGCTCGAACAGGCGTTCGTCGGCCAGGCTGACGGCATCCGGCCAAAAGACGTGACCAGCCATGTCTCGCAGCAGAGCGAGAATCCGAACGACATCGGAAGGCGGGCCGACCGGATTGCGATAGCGGCTGCTGCCGACGATGCGGACCAAACCGTTCTCGGTTATCGGACAGGTGGCCCAGGACGGAGCGGCTTCGCGTTGGAACCAGGTATTGGCAGGATGGTGAAAGACGTGGCGGGGATCGACGAGGGCGATCAGCACGTTCACGTCCAACAGATAGGTCAAGGCAGCTCGTCACGCAGGGCGTTGACGTCTTCCAGCGTGACCATGGGCCCAGGCCGATCGGGCAGAAGAGGAACCCCGTTGCGGAAGCGCACCATGCTCTCACGCTTTTGCAGCGCCTGACGAGCGAGTTCAGACATCACCTCACCCACCGTGCGGTCCTGGTGGGCGGCAAGGGCGCGAGCCGCATTCAGCACGTCGTCGTCTATGGCGAGGGTGGTGCGCATGCCGCCGAAGATAATGCATCACGCATCACGCATCAATGTGAGGCGCGCCTCCTCAAAGTCGCCCCATTCGCCGTGAGAAGCTGGCGATTGTCATACGAACCGGCGATAAGGTCGGCGATCTTTCGAGATTTACGGGAGCATTTGATGCGTCTGAACCTCCTTCTGGCCTCGGTCGCCGCCGTGGCGACGACCGTCTCTTCCGCCCAGGCCCAGAACGTCGCAGCCGCGCCCCAGCAGAGCCAGCCGGTCGAGGTCGAGATCGACCAGGGGGTGCTGCGCCCGCTCCAGATCGCCATAGTGCCCTTCAGCGGCGATCATGGGGCCGACATCTCCAGCGTGATCAGCGGCAATCTGAAACGGTCGGGCTTCTTCGAACCGCTGAACCCGGCCGGCTTCATCGAGACCGGCCTGACCCTGGCCAATGCGCCCAACTTCCCCCAGTGGACCCAGATCGGCGCCCAGGCGGTGCTGTATGGGGCGGTGACGCCGCGGGCCGACAATCGGGTGGACGTGGGCTTCCGCCTCTATGATCCGTACCGTCAGTGCCAGCTGGTCAGCTATCAGTTCACCGCCACGGCCGAGCAGTGGCGCCGGATCGCGCACAAGATTTCCGACGTCATCTATCAGCGGATGACCGGCGAGGCCGGCTTCTTCGATTCCCGCGTCATCTTCGTCTCCGAAGAGGGGACGCAGCTGAACCGGATCAACCGCCTGACCATCGCCGACCAGGACGGGTTCAACCCCGTCTATCTGACCCAGGGCGACGAGGTGATCATGTCGCCGCGCTTTTCGGCCTCCCAGCCGGACGAGATCACCTATGTGGCGCTGGGCAAGGATTACAGCCGGATCTATCTGTACAATCTGACCACGGGCCGGCGCGAAAGCCTGGGTCAGTTCGACGGCCAGGTGCTGGCGCCGCGCTTCTCCAACGACGGCAACAAGATCGCCTTTTCGATCATCCGGGGCGGCAATACCGACATCTATGTGATGGACCTGCGCAGCCGCCAGCTGTCGCGGCTGACGTCGGACCCCGGCATCGACACCTCGCCCTCCTTCAGCCCGGACGGCAGCCAGATCGTGTTCAACTCGGACCGGTCGGGGACGGCGCGCCTCTATGTCATGCGGGCCGACGGCTCGGGCCAGCGGCCGATCTCGCGCGGCGGCGGCGTCTATACGGCGCCGTCCTGGAGCCCCACCGGCGACCTGATCGCCTTCACCAAACAGTCGGGCGGCCGGTTCTCCACCGGGGTGATGAACTCTGACGGCTCGGGCGAGCGCATCCTGTCGTCCAGCTATTTCGAAGAAGGCCCCAACTGGGCGCCCAACGGCCGCTATGTGATGTTCGCCCGCCAGACGCGGGGCGGGGACACCCGGTTGTGGACGGTGGACCTGTCGGGCCGGGTGGTGGCCCAGGCGGGCTACAACGGCCGCGGCACCGACCCGGCCTGGTCGCCGCTGCTGGACGCGCCGCCGTCGAACCTGGGCTTCGGCCAGGGCCCCGACAGCTGCCCAGCCTGAGGTCGGGCGCCGTCGCGTGACGCTGTTCGCCGTCAGACGGAGCCATTCGGCTCAACACTGCGTTATCGCCCCTGGCGCCCAAAATCCGCCAAGGGCAGAACTTAAGGCCAAGCTTGAGGCCGCCGTCCTCATAATCCTTCAGGAGACGACCCGATGAAAAAATCCCGCATCATGACCGTGGCCATGGTCGGCTGCGCCGTCGCCGCCATGGCCGCCTGCGCCCGCAAGCCGGTCGAGGGCGTCGTGCCGACCGAACCCGCGACGACCGCCCCGACCGGCCCGGCCTATCCGACCGCCCCGACCGGCCCGGTGTCCGGCGGCAATATGGGCGCCGCCGCCCCCGGCACGGAACAGGACTTCGTCGTCAATGTCGGCGACCGGATCTATTTCGACCTGGATTCCTATGAGGTCCGGCCCGAGGCCATGCCGCGCCTGGACGCCCAGGCCCAGTGGCTGCAACGCTATCCGTCGGTCACGGTGCGGATCGAGGGCAACGCCGACGAACGCGGCACCCGCGAATACAACCTGGCCCTGGGCGCCCGCCGCGCCGAGGCCGTCCGCACCTATCTGATCAATCGCGGCGTGCCCGCCGGCCGGATCGACACCATCAGCTTCGGCAAGGAGCGCCCGATCGCCGAAGGCTCGAACGAAGAGGCCTGGGCCCGCAACCGCAACGCCCACACCGCCATCGTCTCGGGCGCCGCGCGCTAAGGGGCGAGAGCCGAAATCGAGACCGGAGAGGCGTCGGCGAAGGCCGGCGCCTCTTTTCTTTTCCGCCCGCCCTCCGCAAGGTGGCCTTCGCAAGACGACGGGGGATCAAGGGCGTGGATATCGAAGGAGCCGGCGGGGCCATCACCGGCGGGCTGATCGCGGGGGCGATCGAGAAACCGGCGGGCCAGGCGGGCGAGGCCGGCCACGGCGTCTGTTCGGACTGCGGGGCCGAGACCAGCGGAAACTTCTGCGCCCACTGCGGCCAGCCGACCCATGTCCACCGCACCTTGCTGCATCTGGGCGAGGAGCTGCTGCACGGAGTCATGCATTTCGACGCCCGGGTCTGGCGCACCCTGCCGCTGTTGGCCTTGAACCCCGGCCGTCTCACGCGCGAATGGGTTCAGGGCAAACGCACCCGCTATGTCTCGCCCCTGGCGATCTTTCTGTGCACCCTCTTCATCATGTTCTTCGCCCTCAGCTTCATGCCCCAGCCGGGGGCGCATGAGGGTGAGGCGGAACGCACCGCCCGTCTCCAGGCCGAGGTCGCCGAACAGCGGCTGGGTCTGGTCGAGGCGGAAAAGACCGTCGCCGAACTGCGCGCCGAACCCGAAGTGAACGACAGTCCGATCGCCGCCCAGACCCTGAAGACCGCCGAGGGGGTGGTGGAGAACCGCCGCCAGTCGCTGAACCGGCTGGAGACCGAGCTGCGCGACGGCCGGTCCGACGGCCTGGCCCCCGGCACCTGGCAGGCCCAGGTCAAGGACTTGGCCGCCGACGGCAAGGTCAAGGGCCACGGCCTGGGCGCCGTGCTGCTGAAGAAGCTCCAGAACCCGGACCTGGCCCTCTATAAGCTGCAGCAGACCCTCTATAAGTTCGCCTTCCTGCTGGTGCCCTTCTCCTTGCCGTTCGTGGCCCTGCTGTTCCTGTGGAAACGGGGCTTCACCCTGTACGACCACGGCGTCTTCATCCTGTATTCCCTGACCTTCATGGCCCTGCTGCTGATGGTCATGGTCCTGGCCGGGACGATCAACGGCGTCCTGGGCGGCTTCGTCGGCCTGATCGGGCTGGCGGTCATACCGGCGCATATGTTCGCCCAGTTGAAGGGCGCCTATGGTCTGTCGATCTTTTCGGCCCTGTGGCGGACGGCGGCCCTGCTGTTCTTCTGCAACATCGTCATCGGCCTGTTCGTCACGGCCATCGTCTATCTGGGTCTGGGTCATTAGGTCCGCCTTGCGGCGGCCCCAAATCGGTGAAAGCTAGAAGCCATGATCAAGCTGTCCTTCCCCCGTCTCCTGGCCCTGACGGCCGTCGGCCTGGTTCTGGCCGGGGGCGGCGTCGCCGTCGCCCAGCAGGCCGCGCCCAACATCATGCAGCCCATCGAATGGGACAAACGCCGGCTGGACCAGCTGGACCGCAATGTGCGTCGGCTGGAACGCGCCCTGACCCAGAGGAACGCCGCCGGTCAGCCGGTGCTGGTCGAGCCCGACCCCGAGGTGGTCACCCTTCAGGGGCAGTTCGGCCTGTTGAGCCAGAGGCTGGAGGACCTGGAGGCCACGGTGCGCCGGATCAACGGCGACAACGAACGGCTGACCTTCCAGCTGGACGAGGCCCAGCGCGACAATGCGACGCTGAGAACCCGGATCGTGGACGCCGAGGGCCGGATCGAGAAGCTGGAGCGGGCGGCCGAGCTGAACGCCCCGATCGAGGCCAATTCCCCGACCGGCGACGCCGGGCAGGACCTGGCGGCGGCCGTGCGGCTGATGGGCGAGGACCGGGCGCGCGGCGCGCGGGCGCTGGAGACGGTGGTCGTGACCTGGCCCGACACCCCCCAGGCGCGCGAGGCCAACTCCCGCCTGGGCGACATCCGCGTCTCGGCCAATGACAAGGCGGGGGCCGTGGCCTTCTACGCGGCGGCCCTGAAGGACTGGCCGCGCATCGGCTGGGCGGCCGATACGACGCTGAAACTGGCCGACGCCCTGTTCGCCACCGACCGCAAGACGCAGGGTTGTGCGGCCCTGGCGGAGTTCACACGCCGCTACGCCCCCTCGGCCTCTGACCCGCAGAAAGCCCGCGCCGCCCAGATGAAGACCGCCGGCGGGTGCAGCTGACGGTCGCGCCGGGCGGCCGGACTGGGGGGCTTCAGTCCCGGCTGTTTGCGCGGCTGGATGATCGGTTGACGGTCGATGACGACCGACCCGTCGCCCTGGCCCTGTCCGGGGGCGGGGATTCCATCGCCCTGATGCGGATGACGGCGGCCTGGGCCCAGAAGCGGGGCCGGCCGGTTCTGGCCCTGACGGTGGATCACGGACTGAACCCCGACAGCCCCGCCTGGACCCGGTTCGCGGGCGAGGCGGCCCAGGCTGCGGGCTGCGCCTGGCGGGGTCTGGTCTGGACCGGGGACAAGCCTGTTGCGGGCCTGACGGCGGCGGCGCGGGGCGCCCGGCACCGGCTGATCGCCGAGGCCGCGCGGGCCGCCGGGGCGCGGGTCGTGCTGATGGCCCACACGGCCGACGACGCAGCCGAGGCCGATCTGATGCGGGCCGAGGGTTCGACCCTGGGGCGGGTGCGCGAATGGGCGCCCTCGCCGGCCTGGCCCGAGGGGCGGGGGCTGATGCTGCTGCGGCCCCTGCTGGGCGAACGGCGCGAGACCCTGCGGGCCTGGCTGAGAGATCAGGGCGCCGACTGGATCGAAGACCCCGCCAACGCCGATCCCCGTTTCGGCCGCAGCCGGGCGCGGCGGAGGCTGGCCGAGCCGTCCTTGCAGGATGCGGTCCCTCCGCCCGAGCCCGCGCCGGCGATCAGGGCCGAGGCGGCTGCGGGCGTGCGTTTTTCGGCGGAGGGTTTGGCCCAGACGAGGCGCGACATCGACGCCCGCGCCCTGGCGACGGCCCTGGTCTGTATCGGGGGCGGATCGACGCCGCCGCGGGGCGAAAGGCTGGAGCGGCTGATCAGGCGATTGCGCGCGGGCGAGGATTTCGCCGTCGTCCTGTGCGGGACGCGGGTCGAGGCCGAGAGGCGGACGGTCCTGATGATGCGCGAAGCCGGAGAACTGGCGCGGACGGCGCGGGCCGACCTGGCCCTGGTCCCAGGGGCGGAGACGGTCTGGGACGGCCGGTTCTCCTTTGAGGCCCTGGCGCCGGGCTGGCGCGTGGGCGCCGCGCGGGGGCGTCTGGCGCAACTGCCCGCGTCGGATCGGGCGGCCCTGGGGCGGCTGCCGCCTGCGGCGCGGGGGGCGCAGCCTGTGCTGCTCCGGCCGGACGGGATCGGGCCGGTTCTTGCAAGCCCGGCCGTGCGGCGACGCGATCTGGCGCCCGAACGGCTCAGACTGGCGCTGGGCGAAACGACGCATGAGGACGATCTGATCGCGCCGCCATGGCGTAACGCGGCGGAAGCGCCTATTTTCCGAGACTGACAATCCAGCCGTCGGGCCAGAGGGCGCCGGCGGACGACCGAGGACCTCAATGAACCTGCGTAATCTGGCGATCACGGGCGTCATCATCCTGGCCCTGCTGGCGGTCTATGCGGCGGTGTCGCAGGGCGGCGCCATGACCGGCATGGCGGCCCAGGGCGGCCCCGGCGCCGGCCGGCCCGAGACCATCACCTATTCCCAGCTGGTGCAGCGGGTCGAGGCCGGCGACATCAAGGAAGCCACCGTGCGCGGCGACCAGGTGACCGGCGTCTATAAGAACGACGGCCGCTTCTCCGCCACCACCCCCTATCCGAACGAGCAACTGGTCAACTCCATGCTGGCCAACGGCGTCAACGTCGACGCCAAGACCACGCGCCAGTCGATCTGGATGAGCCTGTTGATGGGCATCCTGCCCATCGCCCTGCTGGTCGGGGTCTGGATCTTCTTCATGCGCCAGATGCAGGGCGGGGCGCGCGGGGCCATGGGCTTCGGCAAATCCAAGGCCAAGCTGCTGACCGAGCACAAGGGCCGCAAGACCTTCGACGACGTCGCCGGCGTGGACGAGGCCAAGGAAGAACTGACCGAGGTGGTCGAATTCCTGAAAGATCCCGGCAAGTTCCAGCGCCTGGGCGGCAAGATTCCCAAGGGCGCCCTGCTGGTCGGCCCTCCCGGCACCGGCAAGACGCTTCTGGCCCGTGCGGTCGCGGGTGAGGCGGGCGTGCCCTTCTTCTCCATCTCGGGCTCTGACTTCGTCGAGATGTTCGTCGGCGTCGGCGCGTCGCGGGTTCGCGACATGTTCGAACAGGCCAAGAAGAACGCCCCCTGCATCATCTTCATCGATGAGATCGACGCCGTCGGTCGCCATCGCGGCGCCGGCCTGGGCGGCGGCAATGACGAGCGCGAACAGACGCTGAACCAGCTGCTGGTCGAGATGGACGGCTTTGAAGCCTCCGAGAACATCATCCTGATCGCCGCCACCAACCGTCCCGACGTGTTGGACCCGGCCCTGCTGCGTCCCGGCCGTTTCGACCGTCAGGTGGTGGTGCCCAACCCCGACGTCTCGGGGCGCGAGCGTATTCTGCGCGTGCATATGAAGGACGTGCCCCTGGCCGCCGACGTCAACGTCAAGACCATCGCGCGCGGCACGCCCGGCTTCTCGGGCGCCGATCTGGCGAACCTGGTCAATGAGGCGGCCCTGATGGCGGCCCGCAAGGACCGTCGCATGGTCACGCACCGCGACTTCGAAGACGCCAAGGACAAGGTGCTGATGGGCTCGGAACGTCGCTCCATGGCGATGAACGAGGAAGAAAAGCGCCTGACCGCCTATCACGAAGCCGGGCACGCCATCGTCGCCATGAACGTCAAGATGGCCGATCCCGTGCACAAGGCCACCATCGTGCCGCGCGGCCGGGCGCTGGGCATGGTGATGCAGCTGCCGGAAGGCGACCGCTATTCGATGAAGTACCAGCAGATGATCGACCGGATCGCCATCATGGCCGGCGGTCGGGTGGCGGAAGAGCTGATCTTCGGCAAGGAGAACATCACTTCCGGCGCCTCGTCCGACATCGAACAGGCGACCAAGCTTGCAAGGGCGATGGTCACCCGCTGGGGCTTTTCCGAAAAGTTGGGCACGGTGGCCTATGGCGAGAACCAGGAGGAGGTCTTCCTGGGCCATTCGGTCGCGCGCAGCCAGAACGTCTCGGAAGAGACGGCCCGCACCATCGACGAGGAGGTCCGCCGTCTGGTCGCCTCGGGCTGGGACGAGGCGCGCAAGATCCTGACCGAAAAGGCCGAGCATCACGAGAAACTGTCCCAGGCCCTGCTGGAGTACGAGACCCTGTCGGGCGAGGAGATCAAGGACCTGCTGGAGAAGGGGGTCGCGCCGAACCGCGACGAGAACAACTTCCCCAACGCCGGGCCTTCGGTCTCGGTGCCGGTGACGCCGGTGTCGGACGGGACCGAGATCGAAATCCCGGTCGAAAAGCCCGCCGTGACCAGTGTGCCGACGGTCCACTGAGGGTCAGGCGCAGACAAAAGAAGAAGGGGCGGCCTGCGAAGGCCGCCCCTTTTTTTGACGTGGGGCAGGGTTCACAGAATCTGCGCCGCCTGGTCGAAGGTCAGGCGCGGCGAGCGGGGGAACAGGTTCTCGTCCGTGCCGTAACCCAGGTTCAGAATGTAGTTGGGTTCGACATGGCTGTCGGGGAAGAATTCGGCCTTCACCCCCGCGGCGTCGAAGCCCGACATGGGGCCGACGTCCAGACCCAGGGCCCGGGCCGCGATGGTCAGATAGCCGCCCTGGAGCGAGGCGTTGCGGAAGGCGGTCTCGCGCCGTCCGGCCTCGTCGGCGAACCAGTCGCGCGCGCCCGGAGCATGGGGAAACAGGGTCGGCAGATGGTCGTGGAAGTCGAGGTCCTGAGCCAGGATCAGATTGACCGGCGCCTGCTGGGTCTTGGCGCGATTGCCCTCGCTCATCAGCGGGATCAGCCGGGCCTTGGCCTCGGGCGAGGTGACGAAGACGAAGCGGGCCGGGCCGGCGTTGACGGCCGTAGGGCCGAACTTGGTCAGGTCGTATAGTTTCTTCAGCAGCTCGGGCGCGACCGGCCGGTCGCTCCAGGCGTTGCGGGTGCGCGCCTCGGTGAAGAGTTGCGCCAGGGCGGCGTCCGACAGAGGGAGGTCGCGGGGGGAGAGAGCGTCATAGGCCATGGGAGGGCGTCCTGATCTGCAAAAGCAACAAAGTCTGGTGCTAATTTAGCCCATTCCGCAACTGTCGCAAGTGCAAATCCGGCAATCCATCGTTTCCAACCGTGCGCCGCCCCCCTGTCGCAAGACGCGGCTTCGTCCTATCTAGGCAGGATGAAAGACCTGACCCAACTGATGCAGCAGGCCCAGGCGATGCAGCAAAAGCTGCAGGACGCCCAGGCCAAGATGGCCGAAACCACCGCCGAGGGCTCCTCCGGCGGCGGGCTGGTGAGCGTGGCCCTGAAGGGCGCGGGCGAGATCACGGCGATCAAGATCGACGACAGCCTCTTGACCCCCGGCGAGGGCGAGATCCTGGCCGATCTGATCGTGGCCGCCCATGCCGACGCCAAGCGCAAGCTGGACGAGGTGAACGCCGCCCTGATGCGCGAGGCCGCCGGTCCCATGGCCGGGATGAATATTCCCGGAATGCCGAAACTGTTCTGATGGCCGCCTCCGCCGGGCCCGAGATCGAGCGGCTCATCTCCCTTCTCGCCAAGCTTCCGGGCCTGGGGCCGCGCTCGGCCCGGCGCGCGGCCCTGGCCCTGCTGAAGCGGCGCGAGCAGCTGCTCGTGCCGCTGGCGGCGTCTCTGGCCGAGACGGCCGACAAGGTGGTCTCCTGCTCGGTCTGCGGCGCGCCCGATACGCGCGACCCCTGCGCCGTCTGTTCGGACGGGGCCCGCGACAACGGCCTGATCTGCGTGGTCGAGGAGGCCGGCGCCCTGTGGGCCATGGAGCGGTCCGGCGCCTTTCGCGGCAAATATCATTTGCTGGGGGGGCTGTTGTCCGCTCTGGACGGCGTCGGCCCCGAACATCTGCGCATCGCCGAACTGGTCGGCCGTGTGAAGGGCGGCGCCGTGCGCGAGGTCGTCCTGGCCCTGCCCGCCACGGTCGACGGCCAGACCACCGCCCATTATGTCGCCGAGCGGATCGCCGGCCCGGACGTCCAGGTCACCTCCCTGGCGCGCGGCGTGCCGGTGGGCGGCGAACTTGACTGGCTGGACGACGGCACCATTGTTCAAGCGCTGCGGGCCAGGCGGCCGGCCTAGACCTCGCGCGTCTTTCGCCGCGCGGCGACTCCGGCTAGGAACGGAGCATGAACACGCTCGTGCTGATCCTCGCCGTCGTCGCCGTCGCTCTGGGCGGCGGTTTTCTGTGGGCCTTTATGGGCTGGCAGAGGGCGCGGGGGGATCTGGCGGCGGCCCAGGCGCGGATCGACCTGGTCGAGGAGAGCCGCGTCACCATGGGCGAGCTGCTGAAGGCCCAGGCGGCCCAGTCGGCCCAGGCGGTGGCCGACCAGATGGTCAGCCGCGCTACCGAGACCTTCCGCGCCCAGGACCAGCTTGCGCGCGAGCGGATGGCGGCCCAGCTGAAGCCGGTGGCCGATACCCTGACGAAGTTTCAGGAACATGTGGCGGCGCTGGAAAAGGCCCGGGCCGAGGAGACCGGCGGCCTGAAGGAGCAGCTGACCCAGCTGATGGCCGCCTCGTCGGCCACGCGGGACGAGGCGCGCAAACTGACCGAGGCCCTGCGCGGCAACACCGGGCGGCGCGGCCGCTGGGGCGAACAGACCTGCCGCAATGTGCTGGAGGCCGCAGGCATGGCCGGCCGGTTCGACTTCACCGAACAGACCTCCAGCGCCGACGACGAGGGGCGCCAGAACCGGCCAGACTTCCTGGTGCGTCTGCCCGGCGGCGGCCTGTTCGTCATCGACGCCAAGGTGCCCCTGGCCTTCGACGAGGAGGAGGGGGACGAGGAGGCGCGCGCCCGGTCGGTCGGCCTGCGCATCGCCGCCAGCCTGAAGACCCATGTGCGCCAGCTGTCGTCCAAGGCCTATCAGGACCAGTTCAAGCCCAGCCCCGATTTCGTCGTCCTGTTCGTGCCGGGCGACAGCTTCCTGTCCACCGCGCTCGACCATGCGCCGAACCTGCTGTCGGACGCGATGGAATCGCGGGTCGTCATCGCCACCCCCTCTACCCTGTTCGCCCTGTGCAAGGCCGTGGCTTACGGCTGGCGCGCCGAGGAACAGGCGGCCAACGCCGACAAGGTCGCGGCCCTGGGCCGCGAACTCTACAAGCGGCTGTCGGTCATGGGCGGCCACGCCTCGGCGGTCGGTCGGGCGCTGGATCAGGCGGTGGGTAAATACAACCAGTTCGTCGGTTCGCTGGAGAGCCAGGTCATGGTCTCCGCCCGCCGGTTCGAGGATCTGCAGGTCGACCACGAGGGCAAGGAAATCCCCGCCCTGGCCCAGGTCGAAACCCAGCCGCGCCTGATCACTCGGCCGGAGCTGACGGGGCCGTCAGACAACTGACCTTGTCTCTTTGACAAGGGGGCTTGACATGTCGCTCGCTCTGGTGAGACAAGTATCCTTGTCATAACGACAAGGGAGATTGTCATGGCCAAAGGCCTCTGGAAAATCCTCGCCCTGTCCCTCGCGGGGATTCTGGCGATCATGGTGCTGGTCGTGATCGGCGCTGCGGCGGCCGTCCTGGCCTCGGAGCGCGGTCTGGTCCAGAAGGACGCCGCCCTACTGGCCGTGGTCGCGACGATGGCGGTTCTGATGATGGCCCTGTCCCTGTGGCTGGGCGTCGCCTGGATGGTCCGCATCGACGAGGCCGCGCGCGAGGCGCACAAGGCCGCCTGGTTCTACGGCGGTTCGGGCGGTCTGGCGGTGGGCGGGGTCTTCATCATCCTGGCCTCCACCCCGTCGGCGGCGCGGCTGACCCTTCCTGCCTGGTTTGACGGGCGCACCGACCCCGCCGCCTATGCCGCCACCGGCGCCGTGGGTCTGATGGCCCTGATGCTGATCGGCTACGGCGTCGTCTGGGGCTGGTGGTGGCTGGCGCGGCGGTGAGGAGCTGAACCATGAACAACCGCCTCAAGGTGCTGCGGGCCGAGCGCGACTGGTCCCAGGCCCATCTGGCCGAACTGCTGGGCGTGTCGCGTCAGACGGTCAATGCGCTGGAGACCGGTCGCTATGACCCGTCCTTGCCGCTGGCCTTCAAGATCGCCCGCATCTTCGAACAACCCATCGAATCCATCTTCTCGGAGGACTGACCATGTCGAGCGTTGAAGATCCGAAAATGTCCTGGCCGGTGCGTATCGGCGGCCTGTTGTTCCTCGGCCTGGCCGGGGCGGGCGTCGGCTATCTGGTCGGGGGCCGAATGGAGGTCGAAGACCTGCGCTGGGACGACGCCCTGGGCCTGGTCATCGCCGCCATGCTGCTGGCGACCGGGGCGATCATGGCCGGCATGGCCGCCGTGCGCTCGACCACAGTCCCGCCCGGCTGTGGCTGGCTTCAGGCAGTCGTCATGCTGATCGCCGGGGTTCTGATGATCGCGCCGATCTGGGGCGTTCATCTGGCTTCGCCCGACCTTGTCTTCGTCGGCCTGGTGGTTCTCTCTGTCGTCCAGTCCGTCGCCAATCTGATGCTGTGGCGCCGGGCCGACGAGATGCTGCGGCGGGTGATGGTGGAGACCAGCGCCCTGGCCTTCTGGGCCTCGCAGATGGCCTTGTTCCTCTATGCGGCGGCCGAGCGCCTGGGCCTGACCGGAGGGGTCTCCGCCTGGGGCATGATGGGCGTGCTGATGACGATCTACCTCCTGGCCTCCACCGTCGCCTCGATGCGGCGCGGCCTCCACTGAAAACTCTCAACCGAAGGAAACACCCATGACCCTCGCCAAACGTCTCAAATCCTCCGTCTCCAACCTGGCCCAGGGCGCCGTCGGCGTCGCCGCCGGACTGGCCCTGGTCTTCGCCATCGCCGGCGCCCCGACCCAGGTTCTGGCCCAGGCCGCCCCGGCGCCCGCCGCCCCGGCCGCCGCGCCCGCCATCCAGGGGCAGGGCCCGGCCCTGTGGGTGATCAAGGACGCGGACTCAACCCTGTATCTGTTCGGCTCGGTCCATGTGCTGCGCCCGACCACCGGCTGGGCCAGCCCCCGCGTCAACGCCGCCTTCGACAGCGCCTCGGACATCTGGTTCGAGATCACCAATCCGGAAGACCAGGCGGCCATGATGCCCCTGATCCAGCAGTACGGCCTGTCGCCCCAGACGCCCCTGTCCAGCCGTCTGACGCCGGAAGAAGTGGCCCAGCTGGACGTCGCCGCCAAGACCATCGGCGCTTCGGCCGCTCAGCTAGATCCGCTGAAACCCTGGCTGGCCGCCCTGTCCCTCTCGGTCGCGCCTCTGGTCAAGGCAGGTTATGATCCTCAGTCGGGCGTCGAACTGGCCCTGAAGGCCCGCGCCCAGGCCGCCGGCAAGCGCCTGCACGGCTTCGAGACCCTGGAGAAACAGGTCGGCATGCTGGCCACCCTGCCGGACGACGTCCAGCTGGAGTTCCTGCGCGAAACCCTGAAGGACTTCGACGAGGCGGTGGAGATGCTCGACTCCATGGTCGAGGCCTGGGCCAAGGGCGACGTCCAGGCTCTGGACCGCATCGTGGTCGAAGAAATGAAGACCGATGCGCCGGAACTGTACAAGGTGCTGCTGGTCGACCGGAACACCGACTGGGCCAATCAGATCCAGACCCTGCTGCAAGGCTCCGGCACCGCCTTCATCGCCGTGGGCGCCGCCCACCTGACCGGCGACGACAGCGTCCAGTCCATCCTGCAATCGCGCGGCGTGGCGGTCGAAACGGTCGAATAGGGCGACAGGCGGCGGCGCTCAGGCCTGGTTGACGTCCCAGACGAAGACCACCCACAGCGCCGCCGCCGCCGCTGCGGCCGTCAGGGCCGCCGCCAGACAGCCGAAGGCCAGGCCCTGCGGCCCCTGTCCGTCACCCTGGTTCATGCTCTAGCGCTCCCCTGCGCGCCCATACTGCCCCAAGCCCTTGAGCCCCGCCACCGCCCCGTCTATGGAAACAGGCGCGCGGGCGTAGTTCAGAGGTAGAACGTCAGCTTCCCAAGCTGAATGTCGTGGGTTCGATTCCCATCGCCCGCTCCAGTTTCCCGCCTATCCTCCGATCGCGCCCCTGGACCCGGACGCCTCTGCACGACGCGCCGTCCGCCGGTCGTGAGGCGCCCGGCACGCCCTGTGCGGGCGGCGCCCCCCAGGCCGAAAAGTATTTAGCACCGCAACTCAGAATTTTTTAAGTTGAAGCGCCCGTAGGTTGTGCGTGCTAAGGGTTTTTGCATCGACATCTGAGCTTTTAGAATCCCCCAGGTTGTGTCTTTACTTGGCCGACGGAGCTGATCCGTCTGCAATGGGGATGTCGTCACATGCGTCGTTTGCTTGTTTCAGGCGCCGCCCTGATCGCCGGCCGGCCGTCGCGGGGCCGCCTCGGCCCAGGGCCAGGGGACGTATTTTATCTATAATCAGACGGGGGTGAAGTTGAGCCTTGAGGCCAACACCTTTGCTGCGCGCACGAAGTTCCAAGACACAATTGACTCGGGTCAAACGGGTATGGGCGAAGTCACCCAGACCAACGGCCGGTCGGTGCACACCGGCAGTTTCACCTATGTCGGACCGAACAAGATGGGCTGTATCTTCACCACCACGATGATCCTGTCGTCCAAGGGCGTGTGGTCGTTCCGTTTCACCGCCACCCCCTATGGCGAGAACACCACGGCGGTCTGCACCTTCGAGCCCACATCGACCAATGCGTCGACCGGCCGATACTACGCCGACGCCAAGGTCTCCGGTCTCTGATCGGTTTACGTCTTAAAAGGGAAGAGATCGCAATCTGCGATCTCTTTCTCCTTCAGGGAAGCCCGCCATGACCGACGCCCTCAATCCCAAACCGCCTTCGGCTGCGGCCTCGGCCGCCGCGCCCAAATCCGACGCCGCGCCAAATCTCGCGCAGAACATGGAGCGGCTGCGGACCCTCGCCGCGATCATTACGGATGAGAGCGGGAACGTCACCACACAGGCCAAGCATGCGGCGGCTCTGGAGGAGCGCCGGATGTTTCTCGACGGAAAGTTCAAGGGGTCAGGTACGGAGACGACGCCGATATATCTTCAGATCAGCAACGGCGAGTTCAGAAAGAAAATAGATTCTATAAGAACTGAAATGATGAACTTAGACCTCAGTCCTGCGGACGAGGTGAAATTCGTTAATTCATACTCATCAGAAGACCAGCAGATCATATTCGATTTCATTTTAAGTCCCACATACGGAGACGGCTCTCGGCAGTACGCCGACCTCGACAGCTGGAAGAAGAATATGGAGGCCCTGTCCAAGGTTCAGGACTTCATGGCGAAGGCCAAGACGGACCCGGCGGTCAAGGCCGATCCCAAGTACGCCGAGGTGGAGAAGCTGTGGATGATGGCCGACACCTCCGCGCCGTCCTGGACCGCCCTGGTGCTGCAACTGTTCGGCGAGACGCCCAGTTCGAAACTGGACCTGTCGGACAAGGCCAGGACCGTCGTCGGCGACGTCAAGCCCAAGGCCCAGCCCGCCCCCTATGAGCCCGGAGCAGTGGCGTCAAAGCGCGTCTGATCCCTTCCTCCGACATCAAGAGCCGCTCCGATGACAGACGCCCTCAATACCGCCTCGACCCCCGCCGCCGGCGCCCGGCCTGCGATCAAGGCCGCTCCGAATTTGGCGCAGAACCTGGAAAAGCTGCGCACTCTGGCGGCGATCGTCGCGGACGAGAGCGGCGCCACAAGCGATAAGGCGAAGAGCGCGGCCTATAAGGAAACGCACCGAATGTTCTTGGACGGAGAGTTCATGGGGTCTTCCGGCGCGGATACGAATCCGATCTTTGCGACCATGATGAATAGCGAGTTCAAGAAGAAAATAGATGGGGCGAGAAATGAGATGATCGCCTTGGATCTGCATGGTGCTGATGAGGTGAAGTATATCGAATCCTACTCTCCCGAAGACCAGCAGCTTCTATTTGATTGGGTCTTGAGCCCTGTCAATCATGACGGCTCTCGGCAGTACGCCGACCTCGACAGCTGGAAGAAGAATATGGAGGCCCTGTCCAAGGTTCAGGACTTCATGGCGAAGGCCAAGACGGACCCGGCGGTCAAGGCCGATCCCAAGTACGCCGAGGTGGAGAAGCTGTGGATGATGGCCGACACCTCCGCGCCGTCCTGGACCGCCCTGGTGCTGCAACTGTTCGGCGAGACGCCCAGTTCGAAACTGGACCTGTCGGACAAGGCCAGGACCGTCGTCGGCGACGTCAAGCCCAAGGCCCAGCCCGCCCCCTATGAGCCCGGAGCAGTGGCGTCAAAGCGCGTCTGATCATCAACCGTCCGCGCTAGAGCATGATCGTTTCTGTCGGAACCGCTTCGCGGTTCCGACAGAAGCGTGAATCATGCTCTCGCTTTAATCTGGAGCCTGATTCACGGCTTCAGCGGAATCGCGAAGCGATTCCACTTCAACCGATCAGGCTCTAAAGCACCAGAACCCCCGGCTCGGGCGCCGGCTTGCGGGTCAGGGGGGTGCGCTTCAGCCACAGTTTCAGCGCCTCCCAATGGATGGCGGCGACGACCTTCAGCGTCAGAAGCGGCATGGACAGGGCGGCGGCCACCAGGGCGCGGTCGGTCAGGGGGTGACGGCGGCCGGTCATGGCGGTGGCGATCAACAGGCCCTGGGCGTCGCGGCCGTCGATCGCCAGGCTCAGGGTCTCGCCGGGCGGGCGGCCCCGGAAGACATAGTCCATCTCCATCCCCATGAAGGGCGAGACATAGAGGCGTTTGTCGGCCTGCTGGCGGAACCGGTCGTCGTCGGCCTCGGCCGCAGGGACCGGCAGGACATAGGACCGGCGCTCGCCGAAGGTGCTGGTGACCTCATAGACCATGGCCGCCAGCCGCCCGTCGGGCCGGTGGCAGTAGTAGAGGCTGATCGGGTTGAAGACGAAGCCCAGCACGCGGGGCATGGTCAGGAGGCGGATCGCGCCGGAACCGACGTCGATCCCCGCCTCGGCCAGGCGGGCGACGATCTGGGCGCGAAGCGGGGCGCCCGAGCCGTCGCCGTGGTCGCGGTCGTAAAAGCCCATCAGGTTGAACCGGCCGCGCGAAAAGGTCTTGAGCCGGCGGTGCAGGACGTCGATCTCGTCCAGGTCCAGCATCAGCCAGAAGACGCGGTATTTCAGCCGGTGCCGCCGGGGCCTCAGACGGGTGTGAAAGACCCCGCCGACATAGAGGGCCGAGGCCCCCGTCACGCGACGCGCGCCAGGGAGGCGGCGCCAGAGGTCAGATGGATGCGACCGCTCTCATTCTCGACCGTCCAGGGGCGGCGCACCCCGCCCAGCTGTTCGGCGACGGCGAGACCCGACTGAAGCCCGTCCTCATGGAAGCCGGCGCCGAAATGGGCCCCGCAGAACCAGACGCCGCCGTGACCTTGCAGGCTCCACAGGTCTTTTTGCGCCCGGACGGCGGCCGGGTCGAAGATCGGATGTTCGTACAGTTCGCTGCGCAGCAGCGTCCCGGCCGCCGGGGGGCGCGGCGGGTTCAGGGTGACGAACAGATCCTGGCCCGGCAGGCCCTGAAGCCGGTTCATCCAATAGGTGACGCAAAGGCCGTCGTCGGCCCCGATATAGTTCCACGACGCCCAGGCCCGGCGGCGGCGAGGCATCAGGCCGGGGTCGGTGTGCAATATGGTCAGGTTGCGGCTGTAGCGGAAGGCGCCCAGCAGCTCGCGTTCGCGCGCCGTCGGCTGGGCCAGCATGGCCAGGGCCTGGTCTGCGTGGGCGCCGATGACGACATGGTCGAACCGTTCGGTCGCCCCGGTCGCGTCCTGAACCAGAACCCCGCCCTCGACCCGTCGGACCTGGGTCACGGCCCGGCCCAGACGCGACCCCTCGCCGCCGCGGCCGGCGGCGGCCGGGCCGGCCGCGATCTGGTTGGCCGCAATCTGGCGCGCCAGCGCCTGGACATAGACCCGGCTGCCCCCGACCACGGTGCGCCAAAGCGGCCGGCCGACCAGTTTCAGCAGGCCGTGATTGCCGCAGAACCTCAGGAAGGACTCGGCCGGATAGTCCAGCAGCGTATGGGCCGGAGACGACCAGATGGCGGCGGCCATGGGCAGGAGGTGATCGTCGCGGAAGGCTTCGCTGAAACCCTCGCGCTTCAGATAGTCGCCCAGGGTCACGTCGCTGTCAGCCAGGGCCGCCAGCCCTTCCGGCGCCGAGCGATAGAAGCGCAGAATCTCGCTCAGCATGGACCAGAAGCGCGGGCGCAGCATGTTGCGGCGCTGGGCGAACAGGCCGGGCGCCGCATATTCGAACCGTCCCTGATCCAGGGAGACGGCGAAGGACATGTCGGTGGCCTGGGTCTTCAGCCCCAGATGGGCGAACAGGGCGATCAGGTTCGGATAGGTGGCGTCGTTGAAGACGATGAAGCCGGTGTCCACCGCCGTCTCGCCCTCCGCCGAACGGACGTCGACCGTGTTCGAATGGCCCCCCAGCCGATCCTCGCGCTCATAAAGGGTCACGTCGTGACGGCCCGACAGCAGCCAGGCGCAGGACAGGGCCGAGACGCCGGAGCCCACGACGGCGATCCGCAGGCGGGGACCAGTCTGTACGGCGGCTGAAGGGGGCATTGGGTTTCCAGAAGGGCGGATGTTTGCGACGATACGCCGCCCGCTCTGCAGCGGATCACGAAATGATCCAGACTTCGACCTGAACCGTATTAGGGTCGATGCATGAGCAGATTTCCATCCTTCGGCCGATTCGGACGCCCGTGATCCCGGCGGGCGATGATTTCGACCGCCTGATCGAGGCGGTGGCGATGCGACGCGATCGGGACGCCTTCGCGCGCCTGTTCGACCATTTCGCCCCGCGGCTGAAGGCCTATCTGATGAAGGCGGGGGCCACGGCCGGAGCGGCCGAGGACTTCGCCCAGGACGCCATGCTGACCGTCTGGCGCAAGGCCGAGCTGTTCGACCGCACCAAGGCCCATGCCGCGACCTGGATCTTCACCATCGCCCGCAACCGGCGGCTGGACGTGCTGCGCCAGGACGCGCGGCGTCTGCCCCTGCCCGAGATCGACCTGGTTCAGGACGAGCCGGAACAGCCCGACACGGTCGTTCTGGCCGCCGAAAACGCCGCCCGGCTGAAGGCCGCCATGGCGCGGCTTTCGCCCGATCAGATCGAGGTGCTGCGCCTGGCCTTCTTTCAGGACAACCCCCATTCGGAAATCGCCCGGCGGCTGGAACTGCCCCTGGGCACGGTGAAGTCGCGTATTCGCAAGGCCATGATCAAGCTGAGAACCCTGCTGGACGACGAACAGGGAGGGGCGGCGTGACCGGCGTGCACAATCCCTCCGAAGAGCGGCTGTTGGCCTATGCGGCCGGGACCCTGAGCCCGCCCGAGGCGGTGGTGGTCGCCGCCCATCTGGCGATGCGGCCCCAGAACGAGGCCTGGGTCAGGACGCTTCAGGCCGTAGGCGGCCGTCTGCTGGACGAGCTGGAGCCTCAGGCCCTGGCCGAGGACGCCCTGGCGCGGGTGATGGCGCGCGCCGAGACCGACGCCGGAGAGGTTCTGGCCTCCACGCCGCTGAATGACATGGCCGGCCTGCCCGAGCCGTTGCGCCGCTACGCCTTGGGGCCGTGGCGCTGGCTGGGACCGGGCATGCGCGCCCGCGACGTCCATGCGCCGCGCGACGGCGATTGCCGCGTCATCCTGCTGGAGATCGGGCCGGGGCGGGAGACGCCCAAACACACCCACGGCGGGATCGAGCTGACCTGCGTCATCCACGGCGCCTACGCCACCGAGACGGCGCTGTTCGAGCCGGGCGATTTCGAAGAGGCGGACGGCGAGGTGCTGCACCAGCCGCGCGTGGTCTCGCCCGACCCCTGCCTGTGCGTCGTGGCCCTGGACGGCCAGATCCAGCTGGACGGCTGGCTGGGCAAGCTGATGCAGCCCTTCATCAAACTGTAGGCCCACAAGGAAAGACGCCCGGTCCGCAGGGACCGGGCGTCTTGGTTTTCAGGCCGGGAGAGGGCGATCAGCCGCGACGATTGTCCCAGTCGCGGCGCTCATAGCGGACCTGGGCCGCCAGGCGATCCAGGCGGCGGTCCAGATCGGCGCGCTCCCAACCGCTGAGGCCGCCCCGGCGGTAGCCGGCTTCCAGACGCTGGACGCTGTTGAGTTCGGCGCGCAGACGGCCGGCTTCGCGGCGGCTCAGCTGGCCGGTGCGCAGGCCCTGGTCGATGCGGCGGTCGAGTTGGTCGATGCGGACGTTGACCGAGGGGCCGTAGCCGTAGCCGGCGGGCTGGGCGTGATGCGGACGACCATGAGGGCCGTAGGATTGGGCGGCGGCGGGCAGGGCAGCCGAGGCCGCAGCGGCCAGGACCAGGGCGGGGATGAGGGCTTTCTTGTTCAGCATCGGATCAATCCTTGCGTTGGGGACGCTCCGAGGGGGAGCGCCGATGAAGCCAAGAGACCACGCCCCGCCTGAGCCCGATCTGAACGGCGCGTTTCAGGCGCCGTTCATCTGTTCGCCCCCGTCGTTCGCCCCCGTCAAACGAGCGAACGGGGCGCACTCCGCCGTCTTTGGCGCGGGCCGTCTTTGGTGTAAGGGCGGTTGACGGGGATTTTCATCAGTCTGGCCCCTTTCCGACACCCTTGTTCAGCGGCTGTTCAGAGCCGTCCGCCTAGAACCGCCCCATGACCCGCACCCGCGCCCTCCTCATCGCCGCCGTCCTGGCCCTGGTCCCTGCGACCCTGGTTCCCGCGACCCAGGTCTCGGCCCAGTCGCGCGAGGCGTCGCGGGATCAGGATCGCGAGGCCGCCCAGGACCGTCGGGGTCCGCCCCCGCGCGACAGCCGGGCCATGGACGCGCCCCGCGCCGACCTGGGGGCCGTGGTGCGCCGGGTCGGCGCCGGTCGCGAGGGCCGGATGCTGGGCGTCAGCCCGCGCGGCGACACAGTGGTGGTGCGCTGGGAATATCCCGGCGGCCGGGTGGCGGATATTCGCGTCGACGCCCGTTCGGGCCGCGTGATGGGAGAAGACTGAAGATGCGTGTCCTGCTGGTCGAAGACGACGCCGATCTGTCGCGGCAGCTGAAGGGCGCCCTGGCCGACGCCGGCTATGCGGTGGATCACGCCGCCGACGGCGAGGAGGCCTGGTTCCTGGGCGACACCGAACCCTATGACGTCATCGTTCTGGACCTGGGCCTGCCCAAGATCGACGGGGTGTCGGTGCTGGAGCGCTGGCGGCGCGAGGGCAAGGCCACGCCGGTCCTGATCCTGACGGCGCGCGGCGCCTGGTCGGACAAGGTCTCGGGCTTCGACGCCGGGGCCGACGACTATCTGACCAAACCCTTCCATACCGAAGAGCTGCTGGCGCGGCTGCGGGCCCTGCTGCGCCGCTCGGCCGGCATCGCCTCGGCCACCCTGTCGTGCGGCGGCCTGCGGCTGGACCCGCGCGCGGCCCGCGCCAACGTCAACGGCGAGCCGCTGCGCCTGACCTCGCTGGAGTACCGGCTGCTGCACTATATGATGATGCATCAGGGCCGGGTGATCAGCCGCACCGAACTGGTCGAACATCTGTACGACCAGGACTTCGACCGGGATTCCAACACCATCGAGGTCTTCATCGGCCGACTGCGCAAGAAGATCGGCTCGGACCGGATCGAGACGGTTCGGGGTCTGGGCTATCGGCTGGCCCCCCTGGCGGGCGAGTCCGAGGCGGCGTGACCCTGAGTCGATGAACCGGGACGGGGGGACGAGGCGCGCCGGCTGGGGCCGATGGTTCGGCCGGCCCGGGCGGTCGCTGACGCGGCGGCTGATCTGGCTGGCCTCGGGCTGGATCCTGCTGGCCCTGGTCGCCACGGGCCTGGTCCTGACCAATCAGTTCAAGGAATCGGCCCTGCGCCGCCTGGGCAACGTCCTGGCCGAGACGACCGACGAACTGGTGGTGCGGACCGTCACCGCCAGCGGGACGGTGATGACGCCCCAGATCATGGACGCGCCCACCTTGCGGGTCTTTTCCGGCAAATACTGGATGACGGCCGAGCCGACCCTGGCGGGGGGCTTGCGCATCCTGACCCGGTCGGACTCCCTGTATGGCGAAGACCTGGTCGCGCCGCCGGACCTGCCGGCGCGGCTGGACGACGCCTATGGCCAGACCATCACCTATAACGCCGTCGGTCCGGCGGGCGAGCCGCTGCGGATCGCCGCCAGCATGAAGTCCCTGCCGGGGCGGGCCGCGCCGGTGGTCTTCTTCGTCGGGATCGACCGTTCCAATGTCGAGGCGGATGCGCGCCAGTTCGCCACCGTGACCTGGGTCGCCCTGTTGCTGCTGGGTTTCGGCCTGGTCTCGGCGGTCTTCATCCAGGTCCAGGTGGGTCTGCGGCCCCTCTATGATCTGAGGAATGAGATCGCGGCGGTCCGCAAGGGCCAGGCGGCCCGGATCGAACGCGCCTATCCGCTGGAGATCCAGCCCCTGGCCGAACAGGTCAACAATCTGCTGGACCACAATCAGGAGGTCGTGGACCGTCAGCGCACCCATGTCGGCAACCTGGCCCACGCGCTGAAGACGCCCATCTCCGTCATGCTGGCCGAGGCCGGGACGGCGCAAGGGGCCCTGCCGGAACTGGTGCGTCGCCAGACCCAGATCATGCAGGGCCAGGTCGATCACCATCTGCGCCGCGCCCGCGCCGCCGCCCGCGCCGCCCACGGCCTGGGCGAGACCACGCCGGTGCCCGAGGTGCTGGACGAGCTGGCGGTCATGATCGAACAGGTGTTCCGCGACAAGGGGGCCGAGATCGACTGGCGCGCGCCCGACGACCTGGCCTTTCTGGGCGAGCGTCAGGATCTGCAGGAGATTCTGGGCAATCTTATCGAGAATGCGGCCAAGTTCTCGCGGCGGCGGGTGCGGGTCTCGGCCGGGGGCAACGGCCTGGGCCAGATGATCGTCGTGGTCGAGGACGACGGACCGGGCCTGCCGGCCGATCAGCGCGAGGCGGTGATGAAGCGCGGCGCCCGGCTGGACGAAAGCGCGCCCGGATCGGGCCTGGGTCTGTCGATCGTCGAAGACCTGACCCGCGCCTATGGCGGGCGGCTGACGCTCAGCGACAGCGACATGGGCGGGCTGAAGGCGGTGCTGGAGCTTCCCGCCGCCCACGGAGCCTGAGGCGGCGGGCGGGGCGGGAGCCATAGGCGGCCGGGCACGTTGAACGGCTCCGCCTCTTCAGGAGCCCGCATGGCTGTCGCCCGCCTTCGTCACGCCGCCGCCGCCCTGGGCCGAACCGTGCGCGACCGGCTTGCCGCCGCGCGCCGGACGCCGCCGCTCCATGTCCTGATCGAACAGGCGGCGCGGATCGGCTATGGGGCGCGGGGCTTCGTCTATCTGTCGGCCGGCGCCCTGACCCTGCTGGCGGCCCTGGACCGGATCGGCGACGCGGTCGGCACGGGCGGGGCGGCGGGCTGGCTGGCGGAACAGCCGTTCGGTCGGGTCTGGCTGGTGGCCCTCGGCCTGGGATTGTGGGCCTTCGTCGGCTGGCGCGTCCTGCAGGCCGTCTTCGATGCGGACCATGCGGGGCGCGATCTGAAGGGCTGGGCGACGCGGGCGGGCCAGGCGGCCAGCGGCCTGTTCTACGGCCTGCTGGCGGCGGGGGTGTTCGAATATCTGGACGAGGCGGGCGGCGCGACCAGCCAGGCGGCGGACCAGGCCGAAAGCATCGCCGAAAACCAGGAGAAGGCGGCCATGGTCCTGGACCTGCCGTTCGGCGACCTGCTGCTTATGTCGGCGGGGCTGGTGGTGCTGGGGGTCGGGATCGGCAACATCGTGCGGGCCTTCCGCGACGACTTCGACGCCGCCCTGGCCTGTCCTGACGGCCTGCGCCGTCCGGCCTCGATCCTGGCGCGGATCGGCTATGGGGCGCGGGGCTTCGCCTATCTGCCGCTGGGGGTCTTCGTCGTTCTGGCCGGTCTGCACACCCGATCGGGCGAGGTCACCAATACGGCGGCCGCCCTGGAGACGCTGGAAAGCCAGCCCGGCGGCTCATGGATCCTGGGGCTGACGGCTGTGGGTCTGATGGCGTTCGGCGCCTTCGCCTTCGTCGAGGCCCGCTGGCGACGGATCCGTCCGCCGCGCGATCTGAAACTGGGGTGAGTGAAGCGCGCGGGTGCGGGTGAACAAGCGGTGCGCGGGGTCTGCGGCGGCAGACCCGCCCCGCTCACCTCCTGCTCAATGGCGCCAGGGCAGCGGCCCTCCCATATGATCCGAAACCAAGGCTGTTTCAGAAGGCGCGCCATGTCCCAAACCGCTTCCAAGACCCTGAAGATCGACTTCGTCTCCGACGTGGTCTGCCCCTGGTGCGTGGTGGGGCTGGGCGGCCTGGAGGCGGCGCTGGACCGGCTGAAGGACGAAGGCGTCCAGGCCGACGTCACCTTTCACCCGTTCGAGCTGAACCCGCAGATGGCGCCGGAGGGCGAGAACATCGTCGAACACATCGGCCGCAAATACGGGGCGAGCCCGGAACAGTCGGCCGCCAACCGCGCCATGATCCGCGAGCGGGCAGGGGAGGTCGGCTTCGACATGCGGATGACCGATGAGAGCCGCATCTGGAACACCTTCGACGCCCACCGCCTGCTGTACTGGGCCCACGAGACCGCGCCTGAAAAGCAGAAGGCGCTGAAACAGGCCCTGTTTACCGCCCATTTCACCGAAAACCGCAACCTGACCGACGCGGGGGTTCTGACGGCCGCCGCCGAGGCGGCAGGGCTCGACCGGGCCGAGGCAGGCGAGGTCCTGGCGTCGGGCCGCTACGCCCAGGCGGTGCGCGCCGAGGAGGATCTGTGGCGGTCGCGGGGGATCAACTCGGTCCCGGCCGTGGTGGTCGAGAACAAATATATGATCAGCGGCGGCCAGCCGGCGGAGGTGTTCGAACAGGCCCTGCGCCAGATCGCGGGCGAAGCCTGACCTCTTTTATCGCGCCAGCCGGCCCTTGGCTTCGGCGGCGGTCAAGACCACTTCGTCGTCCGGTGCGGCGATCTCCTCGCCGCAATGGTCCAGCACCTTCAATATGTGCCGGATCAGGTTCAGCCGGGCGGTCTTCTTGTCGTCGGTGGCGATGACGGTCCAGGGGGCGTAGGCGCGGTCGGTCTCGTCCAGCATCCGGTCGCGGGCGGCGGAATAGGCGTCGAACCGGGCCTCGGCCTCGGCGTCCAGGGACGACAGTTTGAACTGTTTCAGCGGATCGACCCGGCGCTCCTTCAGCCGCTGAGCCTGCTCCTTGCGCGAAATGTCCAGCCAGATCTTGATCAGAATGATCCCGTCCTCGGTCAGCATCCGTTCGAACCGGGGGGCGTCGGTCAGGAACTGGGCGTATTGTTCGGGGGTGCAATAGCCCATGACCGGCTCCACCCCGGCGCGATTGTACCAGGAGCGGTTGAAGATGACGGTCTCGCCCGCCGCCGGCAGATGCGGGACATAGCGCTGGAAATACCACTGGGTGGTTTCGCGATCGCTGGGCTTGGGCAGGGCGACCACACGGGTCTGGCGCGGCGACATATGTTCGGTCAGCCGTTTGATGGCGCCGTCCTTGCCCGCCGTGTCGCGCCCCTCCAGCACGATCACCACGCGCAGCCCGTGTTCGATCGTCCAGGCCTGGGTCTTCACAACGGCGAGCTGGAGCCGTTCCAGTTCGGCGTCATAGGCGTCGGTCTTCTTTCCCATGGCGCCATGGTGCAGGGTCGGGCGTCCGGGGACAAGCGGAGCCTTGGGGCGGCGGCGCGTTTACGGATCAATACCTAGGGCGGCGTCCCCTATAAGTCCCGCGAGACGCAATTTTTGCTTGTGACTGCAACGATTTGACCTGGGCCTAAGGGTTCGTACCGGCGTCTTCTATACGCTTTCTACACCCTGACCTTTCATAGTCGCGACTTAACGAAACCGGGTCCGCCTATGTTGATCGGCAATCTTTCGGAGTTGAACAGGGACCCGTCGGGCGGCGGTCGCCGCCTGTCGCTTGGCCAGGGCGAATACGGGGTGTCCGACGAGCCCGATCTGGTCCTGACCACGGTTTTGGGCTCCTGCGTGGCCGCCTGCATCCATGATCCAGTGGCGCGCGTCGGGGGAATGAACCATTTCGTCCTGCCCCAGCGTCGGCTTGGGTCTTCGGGCGACCCGGCGCGTTACGGCGATGATCTGATGCCCCGATTGATCGAGGGTCTGTTGCAGGCCGGCGCGCGGCAGAGCCGGCTGGAGGCCCAGCTGTTCGGCGGGGCCAGCCCGGGCCGGTTCGTCAACTCCATCGGCGAGGACAATCTGGCCTTCGCCTATGACTTTCTGGACCGGTTGGGGGTTCGGGTCGCCCCGCCCCAGCAGAGCGGTCCGGCCGGGTGCCGGATCGATTTCCGACCCGCCGACGGCCATGTGAAACACGTCCCCCTGGCGCGTCTCGAGAAGGCCCAGGCGAGGCGCATCATCCTGCCGCGCGTCAAACCCCTGAACCTGACCCCGGTCGCCGCCTGAGCCTGGAGAACCGCCGGGATTGAACGCGCGCGCCCCGCTCGCGTTTGCCAGCGGGGCCGTTGGCGGTCCATGCTGGGGCCTCATGAAGCGCGACTTCGCCGATTTCTGGAATCTGATGTGGGAGGTCGGGCTGTTGGCCTGCGCCGCCTTCGCCCTGCTGAACGCCTATGCGCCGCCGCAGGATCTGCCCTGGAAACCGCTGGACTTGAACCAGCCGGTCGGGCGGGCGACGGCGGCCAAGGTGGCGGACTTCGACCTTTCCCCCACCGCCGCGCCTGAAGAGGTGCAGGGCGCGACCGAGGCCTGTATGCAGGTTCTGCGCGAGGCGGGGGTCGAGGTCGAGCGCGCCGCCGATCGCGACGACGGCGGCTTCTGCGTCGTGCGCGGCGCGGTGCGGATCACCGGCGGCGCGGCGACGCCCCTGGCCCCGGCTGATGTGGTGATGCAGTGCCCGCTGGCGGTGCGTTACGTCATCTGGGACCGTCAGGTCTTGCAGCCCGCCGCCCGCGAGATGCTGGGCTCGGTCCCGGCTCGGGTCGAAAACTATGGGACCTATTCCTGCCGCCGCATCTACGGCTCTCAGGACGTCAGCGAACGGCCCAGCGAACACGCCCGCGCCAACGCCCTGGACGTCGCGGGCGTGACCCTGGCGGACGGGCGCACCGTGACCGTGCTGGACGACTGGCGCGGCGAGGGGCGGGCGGGACCGGCGGGGTCTCGCTTCCTGCACGCCCTGCGTGACGGCGCCTGCGGCCTGTTCGCCACGGTCCTGACGCCCGACTATAACGCCGCCCACGAGAACCATCTGCACCTCGACGCCGCCGACCGGGGCGTCTGCCGTTAAGCGCGATAGGCGAAAAGGCCCGCCGCTTTGCTGTTGACCGTCTGGAAAAGCCGGGTGACAACAGAGGCGCAGTCCGGATTTTGCGTGGGGTCCACACCCGCGTCTCGCTCCTTCGCCTGAACGAGCTGTCCAGATGGATTGTCGGGTCCTCCCGAGGGAGATCCGCCTGGAAAAGCGCGTTTACGGAGACGCAGACATGGCGACCGGTACGGTCAAGTGGTTCAACCCCACCAAGGGCTATGGTTTCATCCAGCCCGACAGCGGCGGCTCTGACGTGTTCGTTCACGTCACCGCCGTTCAGAAGGCCGGCCTTCAGGGCCTCGATGAAAACGCCAAGGTCGAATACGAGCTGGAAAATCAGCGCGGCAAGACCTCGGCCATCGACCTGAAGCTGCTTTAAGTCGAAGAATGGAAACGGGCGCGGAGATGATCTCCGCGCCCGTTTTTCCTGTTGACTGCGGCCTTCGCCGCGAAGCTTGTTTGACGCGGCGTCCGCCGCAGGGCCTGGCTTCAGGCCGGCGCCTCGATGCGCGTGCGCAGGGCGACCTCCAGTCCCGGCTTCTGATCGCGATAGTCGATCTGACCGCCAAGCTGGGCCACCAGACTGCCGATCATCATCGAACCGAAGCCCTTGCCGGCCTTGTGGCCGCCCTTGCCGTCGTCGGACACCACCAGACGCAGGCTGTCGTCCGCCTCGGTCAGGCCGATGCGCAGCGGACCCGGCGCCCCGTCATAGGCGTATTTCTGAGCATTGATGATCAGTTCGGTCAGGATCAGGCCGATGGTCACCGCCCGGTCGGCCCCGACGCAGACCGGCGCCAGATCGGTCTCGATCGCCGAGACCCATTCCGGCCCCATGCTTGAGCCCAGATCCTCGACCAGTTCGCCGATATAGCGCGACAGGTCGATGGCCGCGTCATGATCCCCGCGATAGAGGCGGGTGTGGACGGTCGAGACGGCCCGCACTCTGCGCCGCGCCTCCTGCAAGGCGACCTTGGCCGGGCCGTCGCCCAGGTCGCGGGCCTGAAGTCCCAGGAAGCTGGACACCAGGGTCAGGCTGTTCTGGACCCGGTGATTGACCTCGCGCATCAGGAACTCCTGCTGCTCCAGCCGCAGGTCGCGCTCGGACAGGCGGGCCTGAAGCGACTGGTTCAGGCTGCGAAGCTGGGTGACGGAGGTGAAGTCCGACAGGGCGTCGCGCAGGCGGGCGGCGGATTCGACGGCGGCGGCGCCCCAGCGGCGGGCGCGGCCCGACACGGTCTCGCGCCATTCGGCGAAGGAGGCGCGGGGCGTCAGGGCGCCGCCCCCGTCCGTCGATTTGACGGCGGTCGAGGGATCGCCGGCCCAGCGCACCGTCTCCAGAATCTCGGCGCGGAACCATAGCAGGCTGAGCGGCTGCGGCCCCGGCAGGCGCACGGCCAGAAGGCCGCTGGCGTGGGTCCGCCAGGCCTCGGCCTCGGGCAGGAGGGTGGACAGGGCGTTGGTGGCGACCGGACGAAGCCCCGGCTGCGCCTCCAGCCAGTCCGCGATCTGACGCTGGGCCTCCGGCGGCGGGACATGGCCGAACCCCTCGATCCGGTCGCCCTGGACGATCGCCACGCCGTCGGCGCCGACCAGGTCCTTCAGCGCGCCCGCCTGATCCCCCAGGCCCGAGGCCAGGTCGCGGTCGCGCGACAGACCGATGATCAGCTCATCCTCCAGCCGACGCAGCCGGACCCGTTCGCGATACAGTTCGGCGTCCGCCTTGGTCTTCAGCTGGCGGGCCAGGGTGCGGGCCAGGGTGGTGCAGGCCACGCGCAGTTCATAGGACAGCAGCAGGGGCGTGCTGCTGTGGCAGGCGACCAGGCCCCACAGAACATCATCGACGATGATGGAGACCGAGGCCGAAGCCCGCACCCCCATATTGTGCAGATACTGGATATGGATCGGCGACACGGAGCGCAGGCCGCTGTCGCTCATGTCCAGCGGAGGCTCGTCCGGATACGGCGGCCGCAGCGGCTGGGGCGTGTAGCGGGTGTCGGGAATGACCCGCACCGGATTGCGCAGATAAAGGGCCCGCGCCTGGCGGGGAATGTCGGTCGCCGGGAAATGGTGGTTCAGGAAGGAGGTCGCCTCGCCCGCGCGCGATTCCGCCACCACCTGGCCCGCCTCGTCGTCCAGGAAGCGATAGATCATGACCCGCTCAAAGCCGGTCAGGCTTCGGAAGGCGTCGGCGGCGCGTTCGCAGACGCCTTGGACCGTGGCGCTGCGTTCCAGGGCCGCGCCGGCCGTATCGAGCCGGGTGATCAGTTCGACGCCCAGCCGGGCCTGTTGCGAGCTCTGCTCGACCTCGACCACCATCCGCAGGGCGGGGGCGGTCTCCGTCGCGGCCGCCTTTCCGGCGGGCGCATAATAGACGACGACGTCGTATTCCAGCCGGTTGGCCGCGCGCCAGCGGCCCGCGAAGCCCGCCTCGCGGATGGCCGCCATGTCGCGCAGACGACGCCCCACCACCTCGCCCAGAAGATCGGCGATCGGCAGGCCGATCCAGCGGGTCTGGCCGGTCAGATCCTCGATCGCCCCGGCTCCCTGTTCCAGAGTCAGGGCGTCTGGATTCAGCACCAGCAGCAGGCCGTGGCCCTGGATCGCCTGGGGGATGTGGATCGGCTCCCGGTCGCAGTCGTTCAGGGCGACCTGGGCGCGGACGTCGTAGTCCGTCATGATTTCGTCTTCCCGTTGCGGCGGGTTCGCTCCCAGCGGAAGGCCGCAGGTCCGACCTGCGAGGCAGACGGCAGGTCAGATAGGGAGAGGTCCATAGGGCTCACACCGTAACACATTGGCGAGGCTTGTCTATTTAAGCCTTCCGTGTACGGCGGCGTACAGTCTGGAGGGGCTGGACATGGAACGGCCCCAGTCGCATGGCGTTAGCCCCATTCCCTTCCACCGGTCAGACCCCATGAAATTGCGCGTTCGCGCCGAGCTCGTTTACAGCTTTGATCCGCCCACGGACGCCATCTACAAGATTCAGGTCGCCCACTGGCCCGGCCAGGAGATTCTGGAGGAGCGACTGACCTTCGATCCGCCGGTCCAGTTCCAGGAAGACGAGGACGTCGATTTCGGCGCCCGGACCCTGCGCTGCCACGTCCAGGGCGAGGTCAGCCTGGTCTATGAGGCGGTGGTCGACAATGGGGTGTTGAAAGGGCTGCCGCCCAGCGTCTCGCAGCACGACTGGGGCGATCTGCCGGCCGAGGTCCTGCCCTATCTTCAGCCCAGCCGCTATTGCCCGTCTGACCAGTTCGGCCGGTTCGTGACGCGCCAGTTCGGCGAGACGGCGGGCGGGGCGCGGGTTCTGGCCATTCTGAACTGGATCGCCGAGAACATCGACTATGAACACGGGGTCTCGGACACCGAGACGACGGCGGCCCGCACCTTCATTGATCGGGCGGGCGTGTGCCGCGACTTCACCCATCTGGGCATGACCTTTTGCCGGGCCTCGGGCATTCCGGCCCGCGCCGTCAGCGCCTTCGCCCATCAGCTGACCCCGCCCGATTTCCACGCGATCTTCGAGGTCTGGCTGGACGGGGGCTGGTGGCTGGTCGATCCGACGGGCCTGGCCCCGGTCGAGGGGCTGGTGCGGATCGCCTGCGGCCGCGACGCCGCCGACATCGCCTTTCTGACCACCCAGGAACGCTGCCGGATGGTGCGCCAGTCAGTGACGGTGGAGGCGGCTTAGGAGGCCATCAGCCTCTAGGGCTTGGCCGCCGCCCTCTGCTCGGCCTTATAGGCCTGAAGCCGGTCGATGACGTCCATCTGGCGCAGCACCTTGTTCTGCGGGTCGATCAGGACATGGGCGCCGGCCGGGACCGCGATCTCGCCCCGGCCGCCCGTCATGGCCACGGTCCGAACGCGGCCGTCGATCTCGACCTCGACCGGCATGGGGAAGACGCCGCCGTCGCCGGTCGTCCATTGCAGGCTCAGCCGGCCGTCACGCCGGGTCTGGGTCAGGACCGGCAGGGCGGCGTTGTACAGATAGCCGCGGAAGAACCAGCCATAGTCTTCGCCCGTCACCGCATTGACGATCTGCAGATAGTCCTGGGTCGAACGGTACAGGGGCGTAAAGGCGCCGGGGCGAGGATCGTCGGTCCCATAGACCAGCCGCGTCAGGGACCGATGGAAGGCGTCGTCGCCGATCAGCATCCGCACGAATGGGCGATTAGCGAACCCTTGGAATAGATGTCGCCGCCGGGACCCACGTCGCCCTTATAGACCTCGTCCTCAGTCTTGGGCGTGCCGGACACCACGGGGTATTTATTGACCAGCCCCTCGCGCTGATTGGCCAGTTCGCGCTGCATGTAGCGGTCGCCCAGCAGCCAGCGGGCGTACAGCGGCTGCATATAGCTGCCCAGTCCCTCATGCAGCCACATGTCGTCGGCGTTGGCGTTGGTCAGCTGGTTGCCGAACCATTCGTGGGCGAACTCGTGCTGCAGCAGCCAGTCATAGCCCCGGCCGTCGATCTTGTAGCCGTTGCCGTAGGCGTTGATGGTCTGGTGCTCCATGCCCAGGTGCGGGGTCTCGACCACGCCCATCTTCTCGTCGCCGAAGGGGAAGGGGCCGACGTTGGCTTCGAAGAAGTCCAGCATCTGGGGGAATTCGGCGAACAGGGCCTGAACCTTCTCGGGCGCGTCCGACTTCAGATGCCAGTAGTGCAGCGGGATCGTATTGCCGAACCGGCTCTGATACTGGCCGCTGACCTCCTCATAGGGGCCGACGTTCAGGGCGATGGCGTAGGTGTTGGGGCTCTTGGCCGACCAGTTCCAGGTGGTCCAGCCGTCGCCGTGATCGACCTTGCCCAGGAAGCGGCCGTTGGACGGAGCCGACAGGTCGGACGGGACGGTGATGTGCAGATCGACCCGGCCGGGCTCGCCGTGCGGGCTGTCGATACAGGGCCAGAAGATGTCGCAGCCCTCGCCCTGGACGGCCGTGGCGATCCAGGGCTCGCCCGAGGGGGCGGTGGACCAGACGAAGCCGCCGTCCCAGGGCGCGCGCGGGGCGACGCGCGGCTGTCCGGCATAGGCGACCCGCAGGACGACCGACCCGCCCGCCGCCAGGGTCTGGGGCAGTTCGACCGTCAGCCGCCCCTCGGGGTTGGACCAGCGGTCGGCGGCCAGTTCGACCCCGTCGATCTGGACCGAAGAGATGGGCAGCAGCGTATCCAGATCGACCACCAGCCGCTCCAGCGGCGCCTTGGCGGTGAAGCCCAGAACGGCGACGGCGTCGATGGCCTTGTCCTGGGGAGTGACCTTGATCGACAGATCGGCCGTGTCGAACCGCATGGCCTGCTGTTCGACGGTCAGGGGCTGGTCGGTCGCCAGGGTGTAGGGGGTCGATTCGCGCACCGGCGTCGCCGCCTGCGTCTCCTGCGCCTGGGCGATCGACGGCGCGACGGTCAGGGCCGACAGGCCCGAAACCGAAAGACCAAGGGCGGCGGCCGAGGCGGCCAGGGTGCGGGCGACAGTCATGCGGATTCCCCTCCGGTTGCCTGTCAGGCTTAATCCGGGCTTGGAAGGCGCGCAAAGAAAAAGGCCGGCGTCGCCGCCGGCCCTTTCCAGATCATGATGCGTCGCCCGACTTAGGCGGCGGCTTGCTCGGCCAGCTTGGCGCGGACCTGGCGCTTGATGCGCTGGGCGGCGATCGACAGCTGCTCGTCGCGGGCCTTGACGATGAAGGCGTCCAGGCCGCCCTTATAGTCCAGGGTGCGCAGGGCGGCGTTCGAGATACGCAGCGAGAAGGTCTGACCCAGGGCGTCCGAGGTGACCTTGACCGTCTTCAGCGACGGCAGGAAGCGGCGCTTGGTCTTGATGTTCGAGTGGCTCACGCTGTGGCCGACCATCGGGCCGATACCGGTGAGTTCGCAACGACGCGACATCGTCAGATCCTTAAGGTGCGGCGTCCGGCCCGAAGCGTGGGAGCGGACGCATGAAACAGTTGCGCGCGGGAACCAGCCCGCGCGAGAGGGGGCCGTATAAGGGAAGAGGCGGTCGGGCGTCAAGCCGAGTCTTGAACGCCGAGGCCAGGCGCGCCGGCGGCGGCCGAAATCCAGCCCTGCGGCTGGACGGCGGGGAACAGCCTCGTTCAGCCGTCATTCAAATGACGCGCTCTATACGCCATATCATGAAGACTTCCGCTGAACAGAAGGCCGCCATGTCCCGTCCGTCTCTTAAACTGCTGGCCGCCCTGGCGCCCGTCGCCGCCGGCGCCCTGATGCTGGCCGCCCCGGCCACGGCGCCCGCCCAGACTCCGGCCCAGTCGGAAGTGCTGCCGGGCTATTGGGAATACACCACCAGCGCCCTGGGCCAGAACGAGACCCATCAGAAATGCGTCCGTCCCAGCGAGATCAACCGCTTCTTCGGCGGCCTGTCGACCAACCGCTGGCGCTGCACCTATCCGACCCGGGTGGTCGGCGACGGCCGCGCCCGGTTCGAGGGGACGTGCCAGGACAAGAAGGGGCGGCGGATTCAGGTCCGGCTGAACGGAACCTATGAGGACACCAGCTTCAGCTTCCGCGGCGGGGCCCAGCTGCTGCGCGGCACCCCCTATATTCCGGCCAGCATCACCGCCCGGCGCATCAGCGCCCAGTGCCCCGCCAACGCCGAATATTTCTGACGCTCAGACCGGCTCGGCCCGCGCCACCACATAGGTGTGGGTCTGGTCGCCGGTCGAAAGGCTGAGGTATTCGCCGGTCTGGATCACTTCGTCGGCCAGGCGGAAGCCGTGGGCGTCGTCGGCCTCTCCGGGTTCGAAATCGAGGAACCAGCGGTCCGGCGCCGCATGGCGCAGGCGTCCGAAGGCCAGGGTGGCCCCGTGCGAGAAGCGGCGCACCCGGCATTTCTCGGGCGCCTCGCGCCAGACGGCGGCGTCCAGCCGGCGCTCGGCCGTCAGGGGCGCCAGTATGTCATAGCCCATGTCAGGGTCGCCTTCGGGGTGCTGGGGCTCGCGCGCCAGCTCCAGGCGGATGTGGTGAAACCCCAGCGGGGCGGCGTCGGTCATGGTCGGCTCCTTGTCGCCGGCCATCTGAGCGGATGAGGCCGCGCCCCGCCTTGACGTCGGTCAAAACAAAAAGGCCCCGGATCGCTCCGGGGCCTTTTCATTGTTCCGATGCGGACGCTTAGAGCATGATCGTTTCGGACGGAACCGCTTCGCGGTTCCGACAGAAGCGTGAATCATGCTCTCGCTTTAATCTGGAGCCTGATTCACGGCTTCAGCGGAATCGCGAAGCGATTCCACTTCAACCGATCAGGCTCTAGGCGGCTTCGGCGGTCGGGACCGGCTTTTTGGCGCTGAGCGACTTGGCCAGCAGCTCGACGGCGGCGTCCTTGTCAATCTTGTTGGCGGCGGCGACTTCGCGCGCCATCCGGTCCAGAGCCGATTCATAGAGCTGGCGCTCGGAATAGGACTGTTCCGGCTGGGTGTCGGCGCGGTGCAGGTCGCGGACCACCTCGGCGATGGAGATCAGGTCGCCCGAGTTGATCTTGGCCTCGTATTCCTGGGCGCGGCGCGACCACATGGTGCGCTTGATGCGGGCGCGGCCCTTCAGGGTGGTCAGGGCCTTGGTCACGACGTCGTCGGCGGCCAGCGAACGCAGGCCGGCGGTGGCCGCCTTCTTGGTCGGGACGCGCAGGGTCATCTTCTCGTGGTCGAAGGTCACGACATAGACTTCCAGCGACATGCCCGCGACTTCCTGAGTCTCGATGGCCGCCACCTTGCCGACGCCGTGCGCCGGATAGACGACCGCGTCGCCAACCTTGAACTCCAGACCAGTCTTGCTCGTCATATTCGTCCTTTCCCGGTCAGGGCCGGGCGAAGCGAAGGCGCATCAAACGCAATGCAGTCTCGCCGCCGGAAGCTTCCGTCGGTCGATGAAATGCGGACGTCAGATGCGGAAACGGATCACCAAACCTCTGGCCGATCCCGTCTATGGGCGGGATTCTGTCGCAAACACGGGCGGCGCGAAGGTTTCGCGGACCGCCCGATCCAATGAAACAGAACCTATCACAAATTTGCGGAATTTCAAAACGTCCACACAGCCGACGCGGAATGTCGCGAAGGTTTGAACGCGCGGCCCTGCGTCGGCCGCCCCGGCTCAGGAGCCCTTGCCCGGCTTGGGGCTGAAGTATTTCTCGAACTTGCCGGTCTCGCGCTCATACTGTTCGCGGTCGGCGGGGGGCGTGCCCTTGACGGTGATGTTGGGCCAGACCTTGGCGTACTCGGCGTTGACCTGAAGCCATTTGCCGTCCGGCTCATCCTCGGTGTCCGGCACGATGGCGTCGACGGGGCATTCCGGCTCGCAGACGCCGCAGTCGATGCATTCGTCCGGGGCGATGACCAGGAAGTTCTCGCCCTCGTAGAAGCAGTCCACGGGACAGACCTCGACGCAGTCCATGAACTTACATTTCACACAGGCGTCGGTGACGATGTAGGTCATTGGGCGGCGAAGAGATCACGATTGCGAGCGGGAGGTCTGCGACATGGCGACCGCGCAACCAACTGTCAACAGCAGGGCTTAATCTGAGAGGCGTTCGCGGCCCTAGCCCGACCGCTTGACAAAGGCCGGGCTTAACCGCAACTGTGTAGATTACATATCAACCCCTACCGGAACATGACCATGCGCGCTCCCCTGATGAAATACGCCTTCGCCAAATACGCCGTGGCCGGCGCCCTGGCCCTCAGCCTCGCCGCCGGTGGGGCGGTGGTGGCCCAGGCCGCCCTGACCCAGAACCCGGCCGAGGTCCGCGCCGGCGACTATGCGCTGGAGTCCAGCCACGGCAAGATCACCTGGTCGGTCAGCCACTTCGGCCTGTCGACCTATACGGGTCAGTTCGTGAACGTGAAGGCCGAGTTGAAGCTGGACCCAGCCAACCCCTCCGCCTCGACCCTGACCGCCACCGTCCCGCTGACCGACGTGGCGCCCAATGACGACCGGCTGAAGGCCCATCTTCAGACGGCCGACTTCTTCGACACCGCCAACCATCCGACGGCGACCTTCGTCTCGCGCTCGGTGACGGTCGATCCGTCCGATCCGAATGAGGCGACGGTGGTCGGCGACCTGACCCTGCGCGGCGTGACCAAGCCGGTGACGATCGAGGTTGAGTTCAATGCGGCCGGATCCGTCATGGGCGCCTATAAGGCCGGCTTCGACGGCGAGGCCACCATCAAACGCTCGGACTTCGGCATCAACTACGCCCTGCCGGCCGTCTCCGACGAGGTGAAGCTGCACATCGAAGGCGAGTTCGTGATCAAGTCGTAAGGCGGCTATAGAGGGCGCGGGCCTCTTCGGCGGGCCCGCGCCTTTCGCCCAGGGCCTCCACCCGCAGGGTCGTGACCTCGCCGTTCTGGACGAAGGTCAGTAGGTCGCCGGGGTGGACGCAGCGGCTGGGCTTGTCCAGCCGGGTCTCGCGCCCCTGATGGGTCAGCCGCACCGCGCCCCGCTCGACAAGGGCGGCGGCCAGGCCTCGCGTCTTCACGAAGCGCGCCCGCCACAGCCAGACGTCGATGCGACAGGCGTCGGTCTTCATCCCTTTCGTCATCCTCCGGCAAGCCGCTTGCGGCGCAGACCGGGGGACCCAGCGGCGCCGAAGGCGATGTGTCCGCCGCATAATGTCCACAGCGCCTTGTCCGCGACAGGTTCGCGCTCGCGCGCGCCGCTGGGTCCCCCGGTCTCCGCTTCGCTTCGCCGGAGGATGACGAAAGGACAGGGCCTCAAGAGGCGGCCTTTCGGCGCGGACGCCGCCGCTTGGGTCTGGCCGTCGGCGCCTCGGTCAGGGCGGCCAGGGCGGCGAAGGGGGAATCCTTGACGATCTTAGGCGCGGCGCCCGGCTTGTCGGGCCGGCGCGCGCGTTCGGTTTTCAGGGCGGCGATGAGCTGTTTCGCCTGATCGGCGCTCCACCCCAGATCGGTCAGGGCCTCGTCCGACAGCCGGCCGTGATTGGCGGCGCGCAACTCCGCCATCTTCTCCAGGGCCTCCACCGGCGCCAGCCACCGACCGGCGTGGCGCAGACCCGAGGCCGACAACAGACGCGGGGAGGGGGGCTCGACCGGGGCGGGGATCAGGTCGGGGCTGGCGGGGATCAGCGGGGCCGTGACGAAGGCCTGGGCGAAATGGCGGGCGCGGGGCTTTTGCAGGCCCGGCAGCCAGACCGAATGGACCCCGACGCGGATGGCGAAGCTTTTCAGGGTGCGGCGCTCCACCTGGCTCAGCGCCGCCAGATCCCGATCCACGTCGCGCCGGTCGATCAGCCCGCCGGCCTCGATCAGGCGGAAGGCGAGGCCGCGCGGCAGGCCCCTCAGCGCGCCGGATTCGACCGCCTGTTTCAGCCGCCGCAGATCGCGCAGCGCCCGACCGGCCTCGGACGCCAGCCAGGCCTCGATCCGTCGGCGGGCGCGCTCGCGGGCCGGCGTCGCCCCCAGGTCGCCCAACAGACGCACCGACGGCGAAAAGGGGTCGGCCCCGGTCGGCGTCGCCTGAATCTGGGCGGTCAGCACCCCGCGCCACAGCACAGCCCCGTCCGGCGTGACGGCGAAACCCTCGTCGGCCTCGGCCGCCAACTGCCCCAGACGGCGATTGATCTCGGGCGTCACGGCCCGCACCGCCGCCTGGCGCAGGGTGCGGTCCTCCAGGGCCGAGGCGCCCTTTTCCATCTGGAAGCGGACGCCCTCGAGCTGACCCACCACCTGGCCCTCCACCGTCACCTCGCCGTCCTCGGCGACGCCCGCAAACGCATCCTCCCGGACGTTCAGCGCCCGCATCAGGGCCGTGGTGCGTCGATCCACGAAGCGGGCCGTCAGCCGTTCGTGCAGCACGTCCGACAACCGGTCCTCCAGGGCGCGGGTCTTGTCGCGCCAGCCGTGGGCGTCATGGACCCAGTCTGGGCGGTTGGCGATATAGGACAGGGTCCGCACCGCCGAGAGCCGGGCCGACAGCTGGTCGATCTGGCCGTCGTCGCGGTCCACGAAGGCGAAGCGTGGCGCCATCCAGTCGTCGGTCAACCGCCCCCGCTTGCCGGTCAGGGCCTGGAACACGTCCTTGGCCAGGCGGGCGTGTTCATCCAGCGTGGTCTTCTGAAAGTCCGGCAGCTGGCAGGCTTCCCACAGCCGCATCACCGCCCCGCGCGAGCGGCCGATACGGGCGACCTCCTCATCCTTGATCAGGCGGCGCAGCAGGGTCTCGTCCAGGGCCTCGGCCGTCAGGCTGAGTCCCGCGCGGCCCGGCGTCACCGTCAGGGACCGCAGAAGGTCGGGCAGGGTGTCGAAGTCCAGCCGGGCGTTGCGCCATTCGGCCGCCTCGATCGGATCGAACCGATGCTCGACCACCTGTTCGACCAGATCCACGTCCAGATCCTCGGCCTCGGCCGTGACGCCGAAGGTTCCGTCGCGCAGATGGCGGCCGGCCCGGCCGGCGATCTGGCCGATCTCATGGGCGTGCAGCCAGCGGGTGCGGCGGCCGTCGAACTTTCTCAGGCCCGCAAAGGCGACATGGTCGACGTCCATGTTCAGCCCCATGCCGATGGCGTCGGTGGCGACCAGGAAGTCGACCTCGCCCGACTGGTAGAGCGCCACCTGGGCGTTGCGGGTGCGCGGGCTGAGCGAGCCCATGACCACGGCGGCGCCGCCCCTCTGACGCCGGATCAGTTCGGCGATGGCGTAGACCCGCTCGGTGGAGAAGGCGACGATGGCGCTGCGGCGGGGCAGGCGGGTCAGCTTCTTGGAGCCGGCGTAGGACAGGGTGGACAGCCGATCCCGGGTCACGATCTCCACATCCGGGATCAGGCGACGGATCAGGGGCTCCATGGTCCCGGCGCCCAGGAACATGGTCTCGAACCGGCCGCGGGCGTGCAGCAGCCGCTGGGTGAAGACGTGGCCGCGTTCAGGGTCCGCGACCAGCTGGATTTCGTCGATGGCCAGAAACTCGACCGACCGCTCCAACGGCATGGCCTCGACCGTGCAGACGAAATAGAGGGGGCGGGCCGGGACGATCTTCTCCTCGCCCGTGATCAGGGCGACGGCGGCGGCCCCGCGCTGTTTGACGATCCGCTCATAGATTTCGCGCGCCAGGAGCCGCAGGGGCAGGCCGATCATGCCTGAGGCGTGACCCAGCATCCGCTCGACCGCCAGATGGGTCTTGCCGGTGTTGGTGGGCCCCAGGACCGCAGTGACGCGCGATGGGGGCAGGCCTGCGGACCGGTCGCTCATGACAGGACAAGGTGGCGACGATCGCGCCCGGGCTCAAGTGAGTCTTTTGAGCCCAGAGGCGGCGGGCGTCAGGCGTCGGCCACGCTGAGCCCCAGCCGCACCAGCATGGACAGGCTCTGGGCCTGCATCTTCTGCATCACCTTGGCGCGGAAGATCTCGACCGTGCGGGGGCTGATGTCCAGGGCCAGGGCGATCTCCTTGTTCGACTTGCCGTCGATCAGGGCGTCGAACACCTGGCGCTCGCGCGGCGTCAGGCTGGCCAGCCGGGCGGCGGTCTGTTCGCGCGCCTCGCTCTCGACGCCCTGGCGCGCCAAGGCCGACAGACAGCCGCGCACCGCCTCCAGGATGCGGTTGGGATCGAAGGGCTTTTCGATGAAGTCCACGACCCCGGCCTTCATCAGCTGGACGGCCAGGGGCACGTCGGCGTGGCCGGTGATGACGATAACGGGCCAGGCCTCGCCCTTCAGCGCCTTGAGCCGCTGGATCAGTTCGGAGCCTTCAATCTGGGGCATCCGCAGGTCGGTGATGACGCAGGCGGACTTGTCGTCCGGCAGCTGTTCCAGAAACTGCATCGCGCTGGCGAAACCCCGCGCGCTGATGCCCTCGCCCCGCAGGAGCATGAGCAAGGAATCGCGCATGGCTTGATCGTCGTCGATGACGAAGACGGAATGGTCGGTCATGCGGCTTCGAGCTCCGTGACAGGCGTGAGGCGAAAGGAGAAGGCGGCGCCGCCCAGGGCGCTGCGGCCTACGGCCAGGGCGGCGTCGTGGCTCTCTATGATGGAGCGGGTGACGGACAGGCCCAGGCCCATGCCGCCGGCCTTGGTGGTCATCATCGGTTGGAAGATCCGGTCCATCTGATCCTCGGCGATGCCGGGGCCGTTGTCCTCGATCCGGATCTCATAGCCCTCATCGGCCAGGCTGCGGCCCGTGAGCGATACGACCGCACCGGGATGGTCGCCGACGGCGTCGACGGCGTTGCGCACCAGATTGGTGATGGCCTGCTGAAACTGGATTCGGTCGGCCAAGACCCGATCCCCGGTCGTATCGACGTCGATACGGACGGCGATACCGGTTTCCTGCCGGATCAAATCGAAGAGGGGGCGCAGGTCGTCCACCATGGAGGAGACCCGCTCTTCCGTCAGCTGGGACGCCCCGGTCGCGATCAGTTCGCGCATGCGCCGGATGATGTCCCCCGCGCGCAGAAGCTGGGTCTTGGCCAGGTCGAGGGCGCGGCCCGCGCTGTCGCCGATCGGTCCAGCGCGCGCGATGTCGGTTTGGCACGCATGGAGATAGACGGTGGCGGCCGTCAGGGGCTGGTTCAGCTCATGCGCCAGGATAGCCGCCATCTCACCCATGGAATTGAGCCGCCAACTCTTGCTGAGCTGGTCCATCAGGTCGCGCATGCGATCGTTGACGGCCAGGCTCGGACGCTGGTCCGCCAGGGACAGGACCACCCGCTCGGAGGCCATGCTGTGCGCCAGCAGCCCGCCGTGGATGATCACCGGCACGATCTCGCCGTTGGGACGTCTCACCAGCCAATAGCCGGAGGGCGGGGCGGCCAGGGGGGCGTCCTTGACGAAACTCGCCAGGATGTCCTCGCCGAAGTCCGGCGCGAACAGGCTGAAAGGGCGTTCGTGAGCATCCTCGGGCGCCACGCCCAGCAGATCGGCCGCCGGGCCGGTGATGCGGCGAATACGCCCCTCGTCGTCCAGCGTCACCACGGGCACCGAGGTCAGTATGCTGTGCAACAGGGCGGTCCGGCTGGTCAGCCGATGACCGACTTCGGCCAACAGCAGGGATACGGCGATGAAGAGGCCGGCGCCGACCGCCGCATCGAAGAGGTCGCTTCGCCCCTTCATCGCCAGATCGGCGGCGATGGAGACGCCGATGACGAAGAGGGTCGCGGTGCGGCTGCCGACCAGGGCGGTCGCCATGACGGCTCCGAACAGCGGCAGGTAGTGCACGTGATCGACGTCGCGAAGAGCCACGCTCGTCGTAACCGCCAGCGGGACGCAGACGCAAGCGAGCAGAACGGCGTTCTTCGGAGATGCGTTCGCGGATTTTCCGATGACCCGCTTCAACAACTCAGTAAAGGCGTCCGCTCGCGCCCCTGTCATGTTGGATCTCGCCGTTGCGAAATCATCTGGACTTCACCGTCGCCGCTTTTCTGACCAATTTACTACAACGACAATGGCGTGGCTGGGAAGCGATATCGTCGTCTTTTCACACGCCTCGCGACTATCGAGCGCACTTCGTCCGATGCGATTCAGGAGATCCGCCGCGTTCGCTGCGCCGGATGGCGCCGCCCCTCAGCCCGCGCCAACCTTCGCTACGCATTCCTACCTAAGCCGCAGTTCAGAAATCGTATTAATCATCCTTCCATCCTTGGTCGGACAGATGCGGGTTCATCGCAGAGGGGCGGCTGACGCGCCGCAAAGGGCCGTTTCGGCCGTGGCGGCGCGCTCAGATCGACGAAGACCGTAGGAGTTTGGGTTGCGTTTTATTGAGAACATGTCCGTCGGACGGAAGCTCGCCGTGGCTTTCGGCGTGGTCCTGGCCGCCATCGCCGTCATGGGCGTGGTGGTGGTGACGAACCTTCTGGCCTTGCAGCGCGCCGACCACGCTCGCAATCTGGAAGGTGAGATCAATCAAGTGCTCGCCGTCGCCGAGTTCCGCCTGTCCAAGCAGGAAAACTCCTATCGCGGCTATCTGCTGTCGCAGGACCCCTATTACGCCGAACGGCTGGATCTGCACCGCGCCAAGTTCAAGGAAGCGCTGGAGGAGGTGCGGGCAAAACTGCCCGCCGATCGCGCCGCGCCCGTCGACGAGGCCATCAAGGCCGCTGACGGCTGGTACGCCAACATCGTCCAGGTCGGTAAGGCGATGGTCGCCGAGGGGCGGATCGCCGAGGCCAGCCGGATGGTCGGTCAAACCGGCGTCGCCGACCAGTTCATCGCTCCAGTTGAAGAAGCGATCGACGTCCTGAGGGCTGAGAACGAGGCCGCCCGCGAGGCGACCCGCAAGGCCCAGGCCGAGGCGGCCCAGGCCGCCCTCATGGCCGTGATCGTGGGCATGGTCTGCGCCCTGCTGATGGCCCTGGCTGCAGGTCTGGTCGCCACCCGTTCGATCGTGCGGCCGACCTTCACCATGATCGGCTATATGCAGAAGCTGATGGCGGGCGACACCGCCATCCAGGTCCAGGGCGCCGACCGCAAGGATGAGTTCGGCAAGATGGCTCAGGCCATCGTCGCCTTCCGCGACGCGGCCATTGAGAAGGCGCGTCTGGCGGCGGAGGCGCTTTCGCAACGCTCGATGAGCGAGCAGGAGCGGGCCGCCCGCGAGGCCGAGAAGGCGGCGGAGGCCGAGGCCGACCGGGTGACGATCGAGGCCTTGGGCCGGGGTCTGGCGGCCATGGCGGACGGCGACCTGACCTATCGGATCGACACCGAGTTCGCGCCCAAGGCCGCCCAACTGAAGTCCGACTTCAACGCCGCCATCGCCCAGCTGCAACAGGCGGTCTCGGTGGTGGTGGCCAATATCGCCGGCATCCGCTCCGGCGCCGGAGAGATTTCTCAGGCCGCCGACGACCTGTCGCGTCGTACCGAACAGCAGGCTGCGGGGCTGGAGGAGACGGCGGCGGCTCTGGACGAGATCACCGCCACGGTGAACAAGACGGCGTCGGGCGCGCGCCAGGCCTCGGACGTGGTCCAGGCCGCCAAGGGCGACGCCGAGACCTCGGGCGTCATCGTCCGCGACGCCGTCCAGGCCATGCAGGCGATTGAGGGCTCCTCCGAACAGATCAGCCAGATCATCGGCGTCATCGACGAGATCGCCTTCCAGACCAATCTTCTGGCCCTGAACGCCGGGGTCGAGGCGGCCCGGGCGGGCGAGGCCGGTCGCGGTTTCGCCGTCGTGGCCTCCGAGGTCCGGGCCCTGGCCCAGCGATCGGCGGAAGCCGCCAAGGAGATCAAGACCCTGATCTCGACCTCCAGCACCCAGGTCGGTTCGGGGGTGAAACTGGTCGGCCAGACCGGCGAGGCCCTGCAGCGGATCGTGGACCGTGTCGCCGAGATCGACGGCCTGGTGTCGGAAATCGCGGCCTCGGCCCAGGAACAGGCCATCGGCCTGGCCGAGGTCAATACGGCCGTCAACCAGATGGACCAGGTCACCCAGCAGAACGCCGCCATGGTCGAACAGTCGACCGCCGCCAGCCACTCTCTGGCCCAGGAGGCCCAGTCGCTCCAGGCCTCGGTGGCCCGGTTCAAGGTCGGCTCAGCGGCCCAGGTCGCCGCCGCCCCCGCCCGCGCCCCTGCGCCCGCGCCGGCGCCTTCCGCACCGGCCAAGCCGGCCCACCGCATGGTCCAGGCCCTCAAGACCCTGGGCCGCGGCGGCGCCGCGCCCGCCCAACAGGCCGCTCCCGCCGAAGACGGCTGGGAAGAGTTCTAAAATGCTCCGTTCTTCAAGCGATATTTACCAACCGCGTGAGACGAAGCGGACGGGGCTGAAACAAGGAAACACCAATGGCTGAGGTCATAAGTCTCGCATCGGTCCTGGACATGAACGCAGCCGAGCCGCTGAAGGCCGAACTGTTGGCCAAGCGCGGCCAGGCCGTAACGGTGGATGCGAGCGGCGTCGAACGCCTGGGCGGTCTTTGTCTCCAAGTCCTTCTCTCCGCCCGCAAGACCTGGGCGGCCGACGGGGTCGATCTGATGATCACGCCCCAATCGACGTCTTTCGCTGAACAATGGGCCGCCTTCGGCGCGTCCGAAACCAACGCACCAGACCTCACTGAAGGAGCGCTCGCGTGAGCAAGACCGTTCTGACCATCGACGATTCCCGCACCATGCGGGACATGCTGCTGATGGCCCTGGAAGACGCCGGCTATGTCGTCATCCAAGCCGTAGACGGCGTGGACGGCCTGGAGACGCTCGCCGCCCAGGGCGCCGACGTCATCATCACCGACATCAACATGCCCCGCATGGACGGTTTCGGCGTCATCGAAGGCGTGCGCGCCGATCCGAACCACCGCACCACCCCGGTGCTGGTGCTGACGACCGAGAGCGACGCCGAGAAGAAGGCCCGCGCCCGCGCCGCCGGCGCGACCGGCTGGATCGTCAAACCCTTCGACCCGGTGAAACTGGTCGACGCCGTTCGCCGCGTGGCGGCCTAACACTTTTCCAGATCGGTCGGGCCAACAGCCATGGACGCCTTCGAAGCCATCAAAGCCACCTTCTTCCAGGAGTGCGACGAACTGCTCGCCGAACTGGAATCGAAGCTGATGCTGTTGGAGCAGGGTCAGACCGACCTGGAGACGATCAACGCCGTCTTCCGCGCCGTTCACTCGGTCAAGGGCGGGGCGGGGGCGTTCGGCCTGGAGGCTCTGGTCCGGTTCGCCCACGTCTTTGAGACCCTGATGGACGAGCTGCGGGGCGGCCGCAAACCCTGCGACGCGGTCACGATCAAGACCCTGCTGCGCGCCTCTGACGTGCTGGCCGACCACATCCAGGCCGCCCAGGGCCTGGCTCCTCCGGTGGACGAAGAGCGTTCGGCCGGCCTGGTCCAGGAGCTGGAGCTTCTGACCCACGGCGGCGAGGCGCCGCCCGCCGTCGAAGAGGAGGAGGAAGACGACTTCGGCTTCACCCCCATGGCCTTCGACGCGCCGCTGGACGACCCGGCGCTGGCGGTCGAGGCTCCCGCTGCGGATGCGGCGCCCGCAGGCCAGCCCGGCTGGCGCATCGTCTTCAAGCCGCACGGCCGCATGTACGGCAGCGCCAATGAGGCGGGGCTGCTGCTGCGCGAAGTGGGCCGGCTGGGCCCCATCACCGTCTCTGTGGACGAGGCCGCCCTGCCGACCCTGGACGTGCTGGTCGCCGAAGACGGCTATCTGACCTGGACGATCGACCTGGTCGCCGATGTCGATGAAAAGGCCGTGCGGGAAGTGTTCGACTTCGTCGAGGCCGACTGCGACCTGACCATCACCCCGCTGGGCGGCGCCCCGGCCCTGGTCTTCGAGGAAGAGCCGCCGGCCGTCCTGCCCGCCAGCGACGAACTGGACATCGCCGCCCTTCTGGCCAAGGCCGCTGCAGGCGCCGCGCCCGAAACGCCCGCCGCCGCTCCGGCGCCGGCCCCCGCGCCCGAGCCGGTCGCGCCTGCGCCGGTCGCCGCCCAGGTCTCCGCGCCTGAGCCCGCACCGGCCCCGGCCGCCGCCCCCGTTCCGTCCGCCCCCATTCCACCTGCTCAGGTCGCCACCCCCGTGGCGCCGGCGCCGGTCACCATCCGCGTCGACCTGGATCGGGTCGATCGCCTGATCAACGTCGTCGGCGAACTGGTCATCCAGCAGGCCATGCTGTCCCAGCGCGTGCTGGAAAGCGGCCTGGCCCGCTCTTCGGGCATCGCGCTTGGGATGGAAGATCTGGAGCTTTTGACGCGCGAGATCCAGGACAGCGTCATGGCCATCCGCGCCCAGCCGGTGAAGTCGGTGTTCCAGCGCATGCCGCGCCTGGTCCGCGAAGTCGCCGACATGGTCTCCAAACAGGTCCGTCTGGTCACGTCCGGCGAAGACACCGAGGTCGACAAGACCGTGGTCGAACGCCTGGCCGAGCCGATCACCCATATGCTGCGCAACGCCATCGACCACGGGCTGGAGACGCCGGAGGAGCGGATCGCCGCCGGCAAGCCGGCCGAGGGTACGGTGCGCCTCGCGGCCCTGCACCGCTCGGGCCGGATCGTCATCGAAATCGCCGACGACGGCCGCGGCATCAATCGCGAACGGGTCAAGAAGATTGCGGTGGACAAGGGGCTGATCGCCGCCGACGCCGCCCTGACCGACGAACAGATCGACAATCTGATCTTCCTGCCCGGCTTCTCCACCGCCGCCGTGGTGTCCGACATCTCGGGTCGGGGCGTGGGGATGGATGTGGTCAGGCGGTCGATCCAGGCCCTGGGCGGCCGCATCTCGATCAGTTCGGTCCCCGGCAAGGGCTCGACCTTCACCCTCAGCCTGCCGCTGACCCTGGCGGTTCTGGACGGCATGGTGGTGACGGCCGCCGACCAGACCCTGATCGCCCCTCTGCCGGCCATCGTCGAAAGCCTGACGCCGCAGGAAAGCGACCTGCACTATGTCGGCGGGCTCGATCCGGTGATCCGCTTCCGCGATCGCTTCCTGCCGCTGATCGACGTGGCCCTGACCATGGGCTTCCGCGAGACGCCGATGGTCCCTTCCGAAGGCGTCGCCGTGGTGGTCGAGACCGAAGGCGGCCAGCAGGCGGCCCTGCTGTTCGACGCCATCCAGGGCCAGCGCCAGGTGGTGATCAAGAGCCTGGAGACCAACTACCGCCAGGTCGAGGGCGTCGCCGCCGCCACCATCCTGGGCGACGGCCGTGTGGCCCTGATCCTCGACGTCGATGTCCTCGTCACCGACATGCGCCGCAAATCTCCCCGATCCGACTTCAAGCTCGCGAGCTGACCCATGACAGAAGCCAACGACACCCAGCGCGAACTCATCGCCTTCCGCATCGGCCGGCAGGAATTCTGCGTCGACATCATGTCGGTGCGCGAAATCCGCGGCTGGACGCCCGCAACCCCCCTGCCGCGCTCGCCCGGCTATATGAAGGGGGTGATCAATCTGCGCGGCACCGTCCTGCCGATCATCGACCTGGGCGCCCGGTTCGGGCTTGAGACGTCCGAGCCGACCGCCCGCCACGTCATCATGGTGGCCCATATCGGCGGCCGCATGGTGGGGCTGCTGGTCGACGCCGTGTCCGACATCCTGGAGATGAACGACGCCGCGGTTCAGCCGACGCCCGATGTCGCCAGCGATCAGGTGAAGACCTTCGTCAAAGGCATTTTCTCGATCGACGGGCGGATGATCAGCCTGATCGAACTGGACCACATCCTGCCCCAGGTCGAGGCCGAAGCCGCATGAACCCCGCCCCGGGACGGGGGTCGATCGTCGAAGGCGAGTTCGTCTTCACCGCCGACGACTTCCGTCAGATCGCCCAGATGCTGCACGCCCACGCCGGCATCGCCCTGAACGAGGGCAAGGCCGCGCTGGTCTATTCGCGTCTGGCCAAGCGGCTGCGGACCCTGGGCCTGACCAGCTTCCGGGACTATTGCGCCCTGGTCGAGGGCGCCGACGGCGTGGACGAGCGTCAGAAGATGACGGCGGCCCTGACGACCAACGTCACCCGCTTCTATCGCGAGCCGCATCATTTCGACGATCTGCGCGACCGCGTCATGCCCGATCTGGCCGCGCGCGCCCGCGCCGGGGGCCGGGTGCGGCTGTGGTCGGCCGCCTGTTCGAACGGGCAGGAGCCCTATTCGATGGCCCTGACGGTGCTGTCGGTCCTGCCGGAAGCGGCCGACCTGGACGTGCGCATCCTGGCGACGGACATCGACCCCAATATGGTGGCCCAGGGCTATGACGGGGTCTATTCCGAAGAGGCGCTGGAGCCGGCGCCGGCGACCCTGTGGCGCAAATATTTCAACCGCGCGGACCGTGGAAACTGGGTGGCGGGGCCGCAGCTGAAGCGGCTGGTCACCTTCCGCGAACTGAACCTGATCGGCGACTGGCCGATGAAGGGCCGGTTCGACGTGATCTTCTGCCGCAACGTGGTCATCTATTTCGACGATCCGACGCAGGAGCGGATCTGGAGCCGGTTCACCCCGCTGATGAACCCCGGCGCCACCCTCTACATCGGTCATTCCGAGCGCGTGTCCGGCCCGGCGAGTCGCCAGCTGCAGACCGCCGGCCTGACCACCTACCGCCTGGGAGCCGCCTGATGGCCGATCGCGTCAAAGTCCTGGTCGTGGACGACAGCCTGACCATGCGCGGCCTGATCTCGGCCGCCCTGAAGTCGGACCCCGAAATCGAAGTCGTCGGCACCGCCGCCGATCCGCTGGAGGCCCGCACGGCCATCAAGGAGCTGAATCCCGACGTCCTGACCCTGGACGTCGAAATGCCCAATATGAACGGGCTGGAGTTCCTGGATAAGATCATGCGGCTGCGCCCCATGCCGGTGGTCATGGTCTCGACCCTGACCGCAGCGGGCACGGACGTGACCCTGGCGGCGCTGGAGATCGGCGCGGTGGACGCGGTCGCCAAGCCGGCCGTGGCCAGCGCCGAGGCCTTCCACGAACTGATCGGCAAGGTGAAGACGGCGGCCCGGTCGCGGGTTCGCGCCCGCGGCGACGTGCCCGCCGCCGCCGCCGCCCCCAGCGCCTATCGCCCCGCGCCCAATCACGTCCTGGCCATCGGCTCCTCCACCGGCGGGGTCGAGGCCCTGCTGACGGTCTTGAGCGGCTTTCCCGCCAACTGCCCGGCGACGGTCATCACCCAGCACATGCCGGCGACCTTCACCTCCAGCTTCGCGGCGCGCCTGGACCGGGTCTGCGCCCCGGCGGTCAGCGAGGCCGTGGACGGCGCGCCGCTGAAGCCCGGCCACATCTATCTGGCGCCCGGCGGCGCCGCGCACCTGGAGCTGACGCCGGGCCTGTCGCCGCGCTGCCGCCTGGTGAACAGCGAACCCGTCAACGGCCACCGTCCGTCGGTGGACGTGATGTTCGATTCCGTCGTCCGTCTGAAACGGCCCATGACCGGCGTGATCCTGACCGGCATGGGCAAGGACGGCGCCAAGGGGCTGAAGGCCATCCGCGATGCGGGCGGCCGCACCCTGGGTCAGGACGAAACCACCTCGGTCGTCTATGGCATGCCCAAGGCCGCCTTCGAACTGGGCGCTGTAGAGCGGCAACTGCCGCTGCACCGCCTGGCCCCAGCCATCCTTGATCTGTGCGCCGATCCGGCCGCACGGTCCGTCGCCTGACACCGGGAGCCGTACTCATGCCCGCCGCCGCCTCACTCCACTGCCTGGTCGTCGACGATCAGATGACGATGCGCTCTCTGGTCCGCACCAGCCTGCAACAGCTCGGCGTCCGCGAGATCCGCGAAGCCGCCGACGGCGAGATCGCCCTGCGTGACATCATCGCCAAGCCGGCCCATCTGATCATCTCCGACTACAACATGCCCAATCTGGACGGGCTGGGTCTGTTGCGCGCGGTGCGTGCCCACCCCCCGACCTCCAAGACCGCCTTCATCATGTTGACGGGTCGCGCCGACCGCGAGCTGGTCCAGCGCGCGGTCCAGTTCGGCGTCAACAATTACCTGGTTAAGCCTTTCACCGTCGCCCAGCTGAAGGGCAAGATGGAAGCCGTCTTCGGCGCCCTGACATGACCTTTTCCGCCCTGAAGGACACGCAAGAAAAGCGTCTGCACGTCGGACAGGGCGAACACCATGTCACGCGCGATCCCAATGTGGTGCTCAGCACCATTCTGGGCTCCTGCGTCGCCATGTGTCTGCGCGATCCGGTCGCCGGGGTGGGCGGCATGAACCACTTCCTGCTGCCCGAAGGGTCCGGCGCCGGCACCGACGCGGGCCGCCGCTACGGCGCCTACGCCATGGAACTGCTGATCAACGACGTGCTGAAGGCGGGCGGCCGGCGCGATCGGCTGGAGGCCAAGCTGTTCGGCGGCGGCCGCATGTTCGACTCCCTGCGCGACGTGGGTCGCTCCAACGCCGATTTCGCCGAGAAATTCCTGCGTGACGAAGGCATTCCGGTCGTCGGCGGCAGCCTGCGCGGAGACGGCGGGCGCCGGGTCCACTACTGGCCCGTGACCGGCAAGGCTCTGCAACGCGCCGTGACCGACACTGTGGCGCCGCGGCCCGCGCCCGTCGCCCCGCCTCCGGTCGATACCGGCGCCCTGGAGCTGTTCTGATGCACGCCCCTCCCGAACACGCCGAACTGCTGGTCGCCGTCGCCGACGAGCTGACACGGGTGCGCGAGGGGATCGACCATGTCGAGGCCCTGGTCAGCCGTCTGGTGCGCCGCGCCCCGGCCGAGGATCGGGCCGAGGCCCTGACCGAGGCCCAGGCCCTGGACGCCCTGACCCAGCGGCTGGAGGCCCTGTCCGGCGTCCTGCGTATGCTGGGCGACGGGGCCACCCCGGCCGAGTCCGTCAGCCGCATCTCCCTGGCCGACATGGCGGTGCGGCTGCGGCCCGCCGCCGGCGTCAAGGTCTCGGCTCCGCCCGATTCGGGCGATCTGACCCTATTCTAACGCCGTGACCAAGGCGCCCGATAAGGTCAATCTGGCGCATTCCACCCTGCTGCTGGTCGATGACCAGCCGACGTCGCTGGATCTGCTCAGCTCGATCGTCCAGGGGTTCGGAGTGCGCGAACAGCTGAAATGTCCGTCCGCCAAGGAGGCGGTAGAACTGCTGCGTCGTCGGGCGGTGGACCTGATCCTGGTCGATTGCGCCATGCCGGAGATGGACGGCTACGACTTCGTCACCTGGCTGAGGCGCGAGGCGCCCGAGCCGGCCCGTTTCACGCCCGTGATCATGATCCTGGGCCACGCCGCCCAAGCGCGGGTCGCGCGCGGCCGCGACTGCGGCGCCAGCTTCATCGTCGCCAAACCCCTGACGCCGTCGGTCCTCCTGCGCCGCATCGTCTGGCTGGGCGCCCAGAACCGCCAGTTCATCGAGGCCGAAAACTATGTCGGGCCGGATCGGCGCGTCCACAACTACGGCCCGCCGCCCGGCGAGGATGGCCGCCGCAGCACCGACCTGTCGGGCGAGGTCGGCGAGGCGGTCGGCGAAAACATGAACCAGGACGATATCGACATGCTGTTGAAGCCGATGAAGGTGAACCTGTGACCGCCGCCTCCAAAGCCGTTTCTCAGGATGTCTCAAAGCCCGCCGTGCGGATTCGCGACATCACCACCTCGCTTCAGCGGCAGATGGCGCGCCCCGGCGGCATAGATATCGAGGCCGCCGTCGCCGCCGCCGAACAGGGACTGGAGGGGCGCCGGGAGGAAACCCTGCGGGTGATCCAGGACAAGGTCCAGGCCTTGGCGGCCTTCTGCGCCGGTCGGCCCGCCGCCCCGGAGGCCGAGCTCTACGCCATCGCCTCCGTCCTGGTGGATACGGCGGGCTTTCTCGACATGCCCGCCTTCTATGAGGCCGCCTACAGCCTGTGCGAGGTCGTCAGCCGGATGTCGGCGGCCGAGGCCTGGTCCTGGCCCTCGATCGACGTCCATGTCCACGCCCTGTCGCTGATCCTCGGCGAGGGGGGCGGCGCCTCGGACGCCAATTCGACCCTGCTGGCCGGTCTGCGCGCCGTCGTGGACCGCACGCCCGCGCCCGGTTAAGCGCGATCCGCAGCCGGCGGAACAGGGGCGAAACGAATCAGGACCGAATCGCGGACTCGCGCCGATTCAGCCTTTGTTCACCCCAAGATATTGTATCTTAAGACAGATTAACCACAATCGAGTTGAGGCGGCTCCGACGGCGCGGCCAAGAAAATGCAGTTCGCCGCACCCACCGTCTTCCCCCCTCCGCCCCGACCCGCTAGTTCACCCCTGCGGGCCCCGTAGCTCAGCTGCATAGAGCAAGGCTTTCCTAAAGCCGAGGTCGCAGGTTGGAGTCCTGCCGGGGTCGCCATGCTTCACGTTTTGTTGTTTCAGAACAAAGCGATAGGGGCAAAGTGTCTAACCGGTTAGACACGACCTGTTCTGGTTTCGGCCTCTTCCAACCTGGCCATGGCGTCGTCGGCCAGGTGCGCCTGGCTGGCTTCGCGGGTGTAGCGGGCGACTTCGCTTAGGCTGCGGTGCCCGAGGATTGCGGCGATCTGCTTCTCCGAGCACCCGGCTTCGGCTAGTCGGCGGCCGGCCGACTTGCGCAGTCCGTGCGGACTCTTGCCCTTGAGGCCGGCGGCGGCGCAGGCGTCGCGGAACCAGTTTCCGAAGCCCTCGACCGTGAATGCCGATCCTGCCTGCGTCGTCACAAAAGTTAGGTGTTTTTTGGCCGTCGGATGGGCGGCGTCGTAGGCGGCGATTTCGGCCGACAGGGCGGTGTGAAGGCGGATCTTCAATCGGGCCGACGTCTTCTGCTGGGCCACGCTGATCCGACCGTCCTTCACATGTTGCCGGCCCATGGTCACGACGTCAGAGCGTCGCTGGCCGGTGTAGAGGCACAGGGCGAAGGCCAGGCGCTCTCGCGTGCCGGACTTCCAGTGGGTCTCGAACTGCGCGATCTCCTGTTCGGACCAGCCCTTGATGCCCCGGTCGCGTTTGCGCGCCACCTCTGTTTCGGTCACTGGATTGTCCTGGCGCCAGCCCAGGCGCACCGCCAGGCGGAAGACGCGGCGGAGGCGTTTGCGGAGATTGACGGCCGCCTCCGGCGTCGCGGCCATGGCGAGAAAGATGGCCTCCAGGTGGTGGGCCTGAATGCTGAGCGCGCCCTTGTCGCCGTGGGCGGTTCGAAAGCGGTCCAGCTGGCCGCGATAGGCGCGCCGGGTGCTGGGCGCCAGTTGGGTGAACTCGGCCGAGCGGTAGTATTCCAGGATCAGGGCGGTGACCGAGCGAGGCTGGATCCGGCTGGCGGCCTTTTCGGCCGCGATGACGGCGTTCGGACGCGGCGCGCGCGCGTCGGCCATCTGGTAGGCGGCCATGAATTCGGCTGTGCCGGGTTCGCCGGGCAGGGCGACGGTCGCCAGACCCTTGCGCCGATAGTAGTAGCGCATGCGCCCGTGACGATCCTTGTACGCCTTCACATAGGCGATCTCGATCTTGGCCATGGCCTTCATCGGGGCAGAACGACGTCCCATTCGTTCGACCCGCCGATCCCTGCAACGGCGACCGGGACCGGGTCGCCAAGGATCAATCGAAAGCCGCCCTCCTTGGGGAAGTCAACCGCAGCGACCTGACGCCCGCACTTCTCCATCGCCACGATCGCGCGGCGTATGTCGGCGACAGAGAAGGCGGCGCGGGCCGTCATGGGGTCAGGCGCGCTCCAGGACACGAAACGAGACCGCCCAGACCCAAGGGTTGGCGTCCCAGCTGCCGGCGCCGTTGATGTGCTCCCAGAGGCTGTAGTAGGCGCCGCGAGCGTCACATCCGGCGAACTCGGGCTTGCCGTCGAACCAGACGCCATTCGCGCAGGGGGAGGCGCCCTCGGCCATAGCGTCGGCCTCGCTGATGTCCTGGAGCCGTTCGACCCGGACTTCCGTGATCTCCAGCGTCAGGCGGGAGGCCCAGCGGGGCATGTGGATGGACGGGCGCCAGCGGCCGGGCCTTGATCGCTCCCAGGCCGCGGCGTAGACGGCCGCGTCGTGATCGTCTCCCGGCTTGAGCGTCTGCTGGACGCCTTCGCTCATGGCGTAGGCCGTGCGGGGCACGATCGCGTGCATCTCTCGTACCCACAGCCGATCTCCGGGGGCGCTGTAGGGGCAAAGACCGTTTGCAGGATCGGCGACGAAGCCGGGGCCGAACCCCGCATCGGCCAACCATTCTAGGGCGCGGCTCTTCACGACCCGCCGAGTCTGGGCCTTGGTGCCGTCCAGCAGGGCGCGGACCATGGGGCCGCTGAAGAGGATGGGGCGTTCCTTGGGCGCAGTCATTGGGACGCCCCCGGCAAGCCCTTCAGCAGGACCTCGAGAATATCGGGGTCGGTGACGTCCGGCGTCGCCAGGCGCAGGGTGGTGCGTGCAAAGACGGTCGCAGCGGCGGCGGCGGCGGAGACCACGACCTCGCGTTGGTAAGGGGTTTCGCAAAGCATGAAGGTGCGCCGGATCGTGGCGCCGACGTCGTCGGCGACCTTGCGTCCGAGGTCGCTGGCGAGGGCGAAGTCCGCAGCGTTGGCAGGTTCCGTGCTCATGCCCGCACCTCCCCGTCTTTTGGAGCGGCGGACGATTTCAGGGCGGAGAGGACCTGCTCCGCGAGCGAAGAGACGTCGATGGTCAAGAACGCCTTTGGCGTCGGGATCGCCAGGGTCGCGTTGCCGTCTTCCTCAACGAACGCATCGGGGTTCTGACGCAGCAGGTCGCCGTGGATCGCGTCCATGATAGCGGTGTGCAGGTCGCCAGGTCGCGCCCTGTCGGTATGGGCGACTGGGGTCGGGCGGATTTCACCGCCAACCGTGCTCTCGTTGAACGACCGCTGGAACTTCTCCACGGAGATGCCGAACATGTGGGGCTTGCCGCTGTCGTCAGCCCACGGGAAGCTGACCGCCTCGGCAATCGCGTTGAGGGTGCGCTGGTACGGGAAGTCGAACGCCACAGGGGCGGTGGTGGGGGAGGTCTGGGTCATCACGCGGCGTCCTCCATGTCGGCGGGCAAGACCAGGCGGTTACGGCGTAGGGCGGCCTGGAGCGTCTCGCGGCCCCGGCCGTCGAGGTAGGCGTGGCCGATCAGGCGGTCGCGGTCGTTGGCGGCGTCCAGAGTGAAGACGCTGACGGCGCGGCGGGGCTGGGGATCGCCCTGGATCTCCAGATCCTCAGTCTCGACCAGCTCCAGGGCCTGAAGGCCGCGTTCGCGCTGGATGTGGCGGGCCAGGGCCTCCAGGTCGGGAAAGACCTTCGGCTTGGCGGCGGGGTCGGCGGACAGAATGGCATAGCGGGCGTCGGCGGGCATGACGGGTCTCCGGCGATAAAGGTCGGCTGGGATGGCGGCGGGGTGGTGATGGGCCGCCAGCAGGGCGGCGGCCTCGGTCCAAGGCGGACGCATCAGGCGGCCTCTTCCTGCTCCGAGTCGGCGTCGGCCGTGCCGTCGTCGCCGGTCGGCGTGTCGCCAGCGGCGGCGAGGTGTTCGTGGGTCAGGATGACGGCGCCCTCGTGGGTCCAGTCGAAGCCGTCCTCGCCGAACGCGACGCCATTGTCGTCGAGGAAGCTGGCCAGGATCTGGGCGGCCAGTTCGTTCGCCTGTTCCTCTGTCAGGTCGGGGCGGCGGTCGGCGGCGACAGCGGCGATCGCCTCGACGAACTCATCTTCACTGGTTGCGTCAGGCTGGGCGGGCGTGGGGGTCAGGACGCCGCCGGCGGCGTTGGCGGCGACCACGATCATCTGATTGATCGCCAGTTCCTGTTCACTGGGCGCGGCGTAATGGCCGAAGCGGTCTTTCACCGTCTTGCCGTTGGCGGCGGCGATGACGCCGGAGGGCAGGGCCTGCCAAGGCAGAGGGCGGTCCAGATCGCTGGCGATGCTGACGACCTCATCCGGCTGGCCCGCTTCCGGGCGTTCCTGGGCCGCAGCCAGAAGGCGGAGGTGGCGCTGGCGGGCCTGGGCCCAGACCGCATCGCGCGCCGCGACTGCGGCGGCGCGGTCGCGGTTCTCCTGCTCCCGCTTTTCGGCCTCCAGACGGGCTTCCTTCACCAGGGCCGCGCCCTCCGGCGTCAGTTCGCCGGGTTCGGCCAGCCAAGGCGTTGCGAGAATCGGCGTTTCGTCGTCCCAAACCGGAGCGTCATCGCCGAAGACCTTGGCCTGGGCTTCACGCAGCATGGCGGTCCGCGCGGCGCTGCTCGCGTGCAGTCCGGCGGGCAGGGCGGGCGCGCACCAGTCCAGCCTGTGAGGCGCGCTGTAGGCGTGCTTGACGGTAAAGCGGCCCAGGTGGGCGCCGTAGCGTTGGATGTCCGAAAACAGCAGGATCCCCAGCTCTTGCAGGCGCTGGGCCTCCGGTGTGTCGCGGGCGTTCGGCGCCACTACCACTTCGTTCCAGAGATTGCCGTGGCGGGTCATTTCATAGGCGGCGAAAACAGTTTCGACGGCGGCCAGCCACTCGGCCGGCGTCAGATCGATGGGCTTGGGCGCATTATCCTTGGCCGACAGCTTCTGGCGGGCCTCCCGCACCGACAGGTGTTTGGGATCGTCGCGGGGCAAGGTCATCCGGACCTGATCCGCTTCGTCCAACGTCAGAAAGCGACGATGCTGCTGGATGTGTTCGGGGGTGTAGCCCAGGCGTTCGGCGATCAACTTGTTCTCGAAGCCCAGCGCCGCCAGCTGTTCGAAGCCCTTGGCCTTCTCGATCGGGTTCAGCTTTCGCCGCAGCAGGTTTTCCGCGATGGCGGCAAAGCGGGTCTCCTTGGCGTCCCGGTCCAGCAAGCGGGTCAGGATCGGCGCATCGGCTTCCCAGTCGCCGTCGTTGATCGCCTCGCCGATGGCGCGCCAGCGGCGTTCGCCGGCGACGAGGCGATAGCGTGGCAGGGTCAGTTCGCCGGTCGGTGTGACGACGGTGATCGTCGCGTCCTGAAGGTCATCCTCGGCCATGGGGCGCACGACCAGGTTCTGAAGCAGGCCGTTCTTGACGATGTCGGCGCGAAGAGCGTCCAGCTCCTCCCTGGCCTCTTCGCTGGTCCAGTCCTGACGGGCGTTGTCCGGATCGGGCAGGATCTGGTCGTGGCGCAGGGCCAGCAGCCCGTCGGGCAGAGTCTCAGCGCCCTCTGCGGTTTCGGCGCGGTTGATGGCCTCCAGCTGCAACAAGCCGTCCGAGGTCAAACCGTCCGCCATCGGATCCGGCAAAAGCAGGCCGGCGGCGGCCATGCCCTTCATCGTCTTGCCGAGGTTGGAGTCATCACGGCCGATGGCGGCCGCCAGCATCTTGATCGTGGGCGTGGCGCGCCGGGCCTGGGGCGTGGCCAGGGCGCGCAGGACGTCGGCGTTCTGGACGGCGAGGATGTTCAGTTCGGTCATGAGCGGGCTCCGGTCAGGCGAAGGCGCGCAAGGCCAGGAGGGCCGTGGCGAGCAGGAGGACGGCGATCAAGGTTCGACCGCCCGACCCGCCGGGGCGCCCCCGCAGGGGGCCGTCGTTCGGACGGCGGCGCTCGGCCTGGTCCGCGGCCTGGTCGAAACGCAGGGCCAGACCCAGGGCCCCGGCGAAGGCGTTGTCGGCGCGCAGGCCGGCGGCGACGTCGCGGGCCTGATCCGGCGTCAGCAGGCGGTCATAGCCGGGCGTGACGACCGCGACCCGCCCCTGTCGCGACAGGCTGCGATGGGGACAGACGCAGGGTTCGGCCCAACAGGTCGATTCCAGCGCCAACAGACAGTCGGCGACCGGATCGACGCCGGCGGATGCGGGGCGTTCGACCAGGGCGTCAACCCGGCGGGCGAGCCGGGCGGCGGCGGGCGGAGACAGGCGACGAACCAGGTTCGTCGGCGAAGAGGGGAAGGGCTGGACGTTGGACATGGCGCGGACGCTCCCGTGGATGGGCGTCCGCACCGGCCCTCGACGCTTTCAACCCGAAGGCAGCGCCGAGATCAGCGGGGGAACCGGGTCGCGTTGGCCGGTGCGGACAAGGCAGACGCTCGCATTAATGCAAGTTCACAGTCAAGAGCATTTATGCAAGTCGCAGTGAGGCGTGCGAGCCACTACCCTCAGAGCACCTATGGGAGAGGTATTATGATCGCGATTGTTGCTGCGCTTTTGATGACCGCTTCGGCAGCTCCGAGCCCTGACGAGCGTGAGGAAAAAGTCGGCGATTGGACCATGATCTCAATTACGGATCCGATCACAGATGAGGGTCGGATGGTGGCAGTGATCCGTGGCGAAGGCGGTACGCTCGGTATTAAGTGCGATGCTCCAGGTCGAGACAGCGTTTATATTCATTGGATCTCCGACGACTATTTCGGCGGCGACTTCCAGCGCCGAAAAATGACCGTTCGGTTCGACCAAGACGCGCCGTTCGATGATCGCTGGGCCTACGAGACCGATAACGCTATTCAAACATGGGACCGCGAGGCGATGAGCTTTGCACGTCGCATAGTAACCGCGCAGCGGGTGGTTCTGCGCGGTCTGGATTTCCGTGGGGCATCGCAAACTGGGATCTGGACACTTCGTCCGGAAGACACCCGCATCGCTGTCGAGCGCGTATTTGAGACTTGCCGCGCTGGAGCGCTTTAGCGGCGGCGCGGTCGGTAGCTTCCGATGACCAGGGCTGCGACTTCGATCTCGATTGATTGATCTTCTTCGACACCGTCGACCAGGCGTACCGGTTCCTGCCATCGGGGATTAGACGACCGAGGCCAGAACTCAAAGGTGCCTGACTGGGTTCGAACAACCTCCTTTACCGTCCTCTCCATTTCCGCGCCGTTGTTGCGCCGCCGGACTAGAACAACGTGATCGCCATGCTGAGGCGCGTAGCCAAGCGCCAGAGCATCTACGACATGGATCAACTCCCCATCGCGATATTCACGGTCCATTGAATCGCCGGACACGCGCTCAAGCCACTGCGGAAAGCTGGCATAGGCCGGGTCTGGGGCGACGGTGCCGGAGCCGTAGAAGACCTGACTGTCAGAGATCTCCTGCCAGTTGCCAGCGCCCACTTCATATCGGATCGGCAAGAACTCGGCCCCCACCATTTGCGGTTCGGAGCTGTTAGTTTCGGGAGCCGCTACGCCAATTGCGGACGCCAGCCGTGAGAGCGTGCGGCTGGAGGTGACGTACTGATAGTCTTCCTTGAGTGCGCGGTGGATCGTGGACTCAGCAACGCCCGCACGTTTAGCCCACTGCTTCACCGTCAGGCCGGTTTCAGTCAGTGTTTCCTGAAGCCAGGAGCGGATGGCGGCAGCTGTCGTCATGGGCTTGCATTGTTGCAAGTTCTCCCCGGTTTGGGCGACTTGCATTAATGCGCTTGACGTCGCTTGCATTAATGCGTCACTCTGCGCGCCATGTCTCCAGAGATCGCCGCCTTTGAGAACGAGTGCGCCGCCGCCGGCGTAACGCCCGCCGCTGCCGTCGAGGCTGGGGGACTGAACCCTTCCACATGGTTCAGGTGGCGCAACGGCGCCTCGTCTCCCAACCTCCGCAGTTTCTCGGCGGCCCGTGAGGGTTGACGTGACCCCTGACGTGACCCCCTGAAACTCCTCCAGGAATAGCTAGAGTCCGCCCAACGAAGGACGGACAGAATGAAGCGATCGAGGTTCACGGAAGAGCAGATCATCGGGATCCTGCGGGAGCAGGAGGCCGG
>JAESGV010000117.1_pt1 | contig 129636 bp, 123 predicted proteins | sample 9269781 | NCBI WGS metagenome assembly JAESGV01 (sample SAMN15741586, study PRJNA653496) | algae metagenome | isolation source: Tildeniella torsiva UHER 1998/13D and co-occurring heterotrophs from... | place: Slovakia: Slovak Paradise National Park, Hrabusice, Kosice Region | collected 2000-01-01 | reverse complement strand
TGGGACGGCAGACGCCCGATCAGGCCTACTTCGACGCGCTGCAGCCAATCCCGGTTGCGGCATAACCAGGGCCGGAATCCACTTAACGACAGACCGCAAACTGTTCAGACAAACCGAGCCAGCTCTGAATGACGCAGGTGCCTCACCCCGTCGCGCCGGCCCGCATCAGCTTGTAGGTGATCGAGTCGACCAGCGCCTGGAACGAGGCGTCGATGATGTTGGCGCTGACGCCCACCGTGGTCCAGCGCTCGCCGGTCTCGTCGGCCGACTCGATCAGGACGCGGGTGACGGCGTCCGTGCCGCCCTGGAAGATGCGGACCTTGTAGTCGACGAGGCGAAGCCCCGCGATCAGCGACTGGTAGCGGCCGAGATCTTTGCGCAGCGCGACGTCGAGCGCGTTGACCGGGCCGGCCGCGCCCTCGGCGGCCGAGATCAGCACCTCGTCGCCGACCTTCACCTTCACAATCGCTTCCGAGAAGGTGACGAGGTCGCCGAGTGCATTGTAGCGGCGCTCCACATTCACCTTGAAGCGCTCGACATCGAAATAGGCCGGGACCTCACCCATGATCCGCTTGGCGAGCAGGTAGAAGGAGGCGTCGGCGCCCTCGAAGGCGTAGCCCTCGGCTTCCTTTTCCTTCACCTCCTCCAGCACGCGGCCGAGCCGCGGATCGTCGCGCCCCAGCGTCACGCCGATGCGCTCCAGCTCGGCGACGAGGTTCGACTTGCCGCCCTGGTCCGAGATCAGCACCTTGCGGCGATTGCCGACCGCTTCGGGCGGCACATGCTCGTAGGTGCGCGGGTCCTTCAGCACGGCCGAGGCGTGGATGCCGGCCTTGGTGGCGAAAGCCGAGGCGCCGACGAAGGGCGCATGGCGGTTGGGCGCGCGGTTCAGCATCTCGTCGAGGGCGCGCGAGACCTGGCTGAGCTCGCCGAGCTGCTTCTCGTCGACGCCGATGGCGAAGCGCTCGCGATAGCGCTGCTTCAGCTTCAGCGTGCCGATCAACGTCACCAGATTGGCGTTGCCGCAGCGCTCGCCCAGCCCGTTCAGCGTGCCCTGAATCTGGCGCGCACCGGCCTCTATCGCTGCCAGTGAATTGGCGACGGCGCAGCCGCAATCGTCATGGGCGTGGATGCCGAGATGGTCTCCCGGAACGACTGTCGCCACGGCGGCGACGATCGCACCGATCTCGTCGGGCAGCGTGCCGCCATTGGTGTCGCAGAGCACGACCCAGCGGGCTCCGGCTTCATAAGCCGTACGGGCGCAGGCGAGCGCATAATCGGGATTGGCCTTGTAGCCGTCGAAGAAATGCTCGCAGTCGAGCATGACCTCGCGGCCGGCGGCCTTCGCCGCCGCGACGCTCTCGCGGATGCCGGCGAGGTTGTCCTCGAGCGAAATCTCGAGCGCGACATGGACGTGGTAGTCCCAGCTCTTGGCGACGAAGACGATCGCATCCGCCTTCGCCTCCAGCAGTGCGGCGATGCCCGGGTCGTTGGCGGCCGAGCGCCCTGCCCGCTTGGTCATGCCGAAGGCGGCGAATTTCGCGTGTTTCGTCGGCTTTTCCGCGAAGAAGGCGGTGTCGAGCGGATTGGCACCGGGATAGCCGCCCTCGACATAGTCGATGCCGAGCCGGTCGAGCAGACCCGCCACGGCGCGCTTGTCGTCGAGCGAGAAATCGACGCCGGTCGTCTGCGCGCCGTCGCGCAGCGTCGTGTCGAAGAGATGGATGCGCTGGGAGGTCACGGCTTGCGGCGCAGCTTGAAGCGCAGCACGCGCGGCACGACCATGGCGAGCATGACGAGCTTGATGGCGACGGAGAGCGAGCCGGCGGGGCGGATCTTCGGGGTCATGGGTTCTTCTTCTTATCTTCGATGAGGGTGATGCAGGCCGAAACGAAGTCCCTGGCCTTGTCGAGGTGCGGTCTCATATCGAAGGCACCAGTGCCACCGCATCCCGGCGCGCGGCCTGTAACAGCCCCGCGAAACGCGCCCCGTCCTGATGGGCCAGCCATTCCGCGCGCGTGAAGGGCCAGGGCTGGATCATCAGGCCATGGTCCGTCAGCGCATCGAAGGCGAGATCGACGAGCCGCATCTTCTCGTCCAGAGCCGAGCCCGAGAACGCACTCAAGACGACGGCAATGTCGGCATCGCTTTCGGGGCGAGCAGAGCCGCGCGCCCGACTTCCGAAAAGGTACACACCCGCCAGCCGATCACCATAGGCTGCCGAGACCAGCCCGGCATAATCGGACAGGGCGCGTTCGACCGCATGCTCGTCCGGCGCGGCCAGAAACTCGGCGAGATCCCTCATCGCTTCACCTCCCAGGTCGTGGTCGGCTCGCCGGTGGCGGGGTCCTTGCCGTCCTTGAGGGCGATGCCCATGGCGGCGAGTTCGTCGCGGATACGGTCGGATTCGGCGAAGTTCCTGGCGCGGCGGGCATCGAGGCGGGCGGCGATCAGTGATTGAATGCCGCCATCGCTGAGCACGACTGCTTTCCGGTACTTCGGATCTGGCCACTCACGATCAGCGATGGCCTCCAACCCCAGCAGTTGCAGGGCTCCCAGAAGTCTTCTCGCACGCTCGCGCTCGGACAGACCGGGCACGCCGCGTTCTTGGAAGCCAGTCCAAAGATGGCACACCGCAATTACCCTAGCGATGTTGAGATCAGCCGAGAATGCTGCGATCGCGTCTTCGGACATCTCTGGGCCATCCGACGGTTCCAGAACTCCAAGGAAATCGTGCCAGCTTTCGAGCGTCTTCTCCGCCTCCTCCAGCGCCTTCACGGTCCAGTCGATCGGCTGGCGGTAATGCGTCTTCAGCATCGCGAGGCGCAGCACCTCGCCGGGCCAGCGTCGCCCGCCGAACTTCTCCGTCTCCAGCAGCTCATTGATTGTGACGAAGTTGCCGAGCGACTTCGACATCTTCTCGCCCTCGACCTGCAGGAAGCCGTTGTGCATCCAGTAGTTGGCCATGCGGCCGCTGCCGTCCGTGCCGCCGAAGGCGCAGCAGCTTTGGGCGATCTCGTTCTCGTGGTGCGGGAAGACGAGGTCGATGCCGCCGCCATGGATGTCGAAGACGTTCCTGGCGGGATCGTCGCAGGAAAGCCCGCCGCCGAAGGGCTCGAGCAGCTTCGCCATCGACATGGCCGAGCATTCGATGTGCCAGCCGGGTCGGCCGGGGCGGGTGATGCCCTCGGGCGCGCCGTTCGGCCAGAGCCAGCCGGGATCGATGCCCTCGCGGCTCGGCTTCCAGAGCACGAAATCCATCGGATCGCGCTTGTAGGGGGCCACGTCGACACGCGCGCCGGCGATCATCTCGTCGAGCGGGCGCCGCGCCAGCGAACCGTATTTCGGCGCGGCGCGCAGATGCGCCACGGCGGGGACATGGAACAGCACATGCTCCTCGGCGACATAGGCCACGCCGCGCGCGATCAGACGGTGGATGATCGCCTGCATCTCGCCGATATGGTCGGTGGCGCGGGGCTCCTCGTCCGGCGGCAGGCAGCCGAGCGCGGCGATGTCGGCATGGAACTGCGCGGTCGTCGCTTCCGTGACCTTCGCGATCGCCTCGTTCAGTGGCAGGCCGGGGAAATCGCGGGCGGCGCGCGCGTTGATCTTGTCGTCGACGTCGGTGAGGTTGCGGGCATAGGTGACGTGATCGGCCCCGTAGAGTTGCCGCAGCAGCCGGTAGAGCACGTCGAAGACGATGACCGGGCGGGCATTGCCGATATGGGCGTAGTCGTAGACCGTCGGCCCGCAGACATACATGCGGACATTGGCGGCATCGACGGGGACGAAGTCCTCCTTCGTCCGGGTCAGCGTGTTGTAGAGCCTCAGGGTCGGCGGCATCGACGGAGTATCCTGGTAAACGGCGAAAACGAACGAAGGCGGTCCTGGCCGCTGGCCGGGGCGCTGTTGCGTCTTTACCGTTTCAGGATGAGGACGTGAGCAGCCGGCCAGCGAAAGCTAGCGGCAAATCATGCAGATAATGTTGAGGGCCCGCGTCATCCCGGCAGGCTTGCCTTCGCGCGCGCTTTCCGTCAAGAGGGCGCCCCGCTTTTGCCGCGGACTGGCCCGATGCGGGCCATTTTATTCAAATCTTAACCGATCGGAACCATCCTCGTCAGTCGAGGGTTGAGCGCCCGTCGTCCGAACGAGGAAACCACACCCATGCGTCGCGCCGTTGCCCTGGTCGGCCTGTTCGGGATCGTCGGAGCCGGGCTTTCCCTGTCGGTGCTGCCGACGACGCGCACCAACGCGGCGCCCAGCGAACAGCGCACCTTCCTGATCCCCGCCGGAGACGGCTACGGCGTCGCCGACTGCATCTCCAGCAAGGCGGAATGCGGCAAGATCGTCGCCGACGCCTGGTGCGAGGCGCAGGGCTTCGCCAAGGCGAACTCCTTCGGCCTGGCCTCGCGCGAGGACTTCACCGGCTCGCTCTCGAAGACGAAGGCCACGCCCGCCCGGGCGTCCGAGCAGCCGCTGGTCATCACGTGCGGCGGCTGAGGCTCATCAGCCCGCCTTGCGCATGGCGTCGACATAGGCCTTCAGGACATTCTGCATGCGGGTGAGATGCCCCTTGCCGCCCTGCTTGAAGTAATCGAACACCTCCGCATCGAGCTTGAGATGGACGGAGGTCGTGCCCTTCGGCTCGACGATCTGGGCATTGGCCCAGAAATCGGGCCCGAGGCTCGGGCCTTCGGGCGCATCTGGGTTGTAGTAAAGCTCGCCGCGCTTACGCATCGCCGTGATCTCCGCCAGCGACGCTCGCTTGATATTGCCTTCGCTCATCTCTGCCAGCCCTCCAGGCCGTGATCAGACGCATTCGGCCGTCCCGTTCGGCATGAACGACGATAAAATGGTCGCCCTCTACCATTCCAATCGAGATCAGCCGCTCTTCACCGCCGTAGTCCCTTGGGTCCCGACGCGTCAGAACGCGCCCTTCGAAGATACCGGCCGCAAACAGCAGGTCGATCCCCCTACGGTCCAAGACCTGCTGCCGCTTGGCCTCATCCCACTCGAACTCCATGCGCAGCCCCAGCCGAGCAAGTTGACGTTATCATACAAAATAACGTACACTTCACAATGGCGGTTCTGGCCGAGGCCTCACTTGATCCAGTCGGCGCATTTGGCGGGTTCGCCGACGCCGCCCCAGGGCATGATCGGGACGGTCGAGGTCGAGTTCTGCGGCGAGCCTTCGATCAGCTTGTCGGAATAGGCCATGTAGATCAGTACGTTGCGCTTGGTGTCGCAGCCGCGCACGATCTGCATCTTCTTCCAGATCAGCGAGCGGCGCTCGCGGAAGACGACGTCGCCCTGCTCGGATTTCTCCTTGAACCGGATCGGTCCGATCTGGCGGCAGGCGAGCGAGATCTCGGAGACCTCCTCGGCGACACCGAACATGCCGGCGACGCCGCCCTTCTCAGGGACGGTGTAGTGGCAGGCGACGCCCTCGACGATCGGATCGTCGACGCCATAGACCGCGAGCTTGTGGTCCGGCGTCAGCATCTTCCAGACGGTCGACTTCTTGAAGATCAGGTCTTCCTGCGCGGCGGCCGGTGCGGACACGGCTGCGAGGCCGAGCAGAAAGGCGGCAACGGCGGAGGCAAGGGCTTTCATGGTCACGTCTCTCCCGCGGCCGGGCGCCGCCGGACCGGATATGGTTGTCGTAGCCGCTTCCCGCCAGAGCCGGCCGGCCTCAGGCCGCCAGCGGCTTGAAGACGAGATAGGCCGCGCCGATCGCGCCGGCCGTGCCCGCCAGGAACAGCACCAGCTTGAGCTGGGTGACGCGGCTGGCGAAGGCGACGTCGCCGGCCTCGACCTTGGGATACTTGTCGAGCAGCCTGGCGACCGCGAGGTTCTCCACGACATCGCAGAGGCCGCCGAGCAGCCAGCCCCCGCCGCAGAGCGCCGCCAGCCACAGGGGCTGGCCGCGCATCGCCAGGCCCCCGATCAGGATCGCGCCGACGATGGCATAGGTGAAGGCGCAGGCGACATCGGCCGGCAGTACCCGGTTGCGGTAGCGGGCGCGATGCGTCTCGCCATACAGCGCGAACAGCTTCTCGACATCGGCGACGTTGAAGCCGTTCCAGTCGTTCTCCAGCATCCGCGGCACGCCCTGCCGGCTCGACCAGATGCCGACGGCCCAGAACAGCACCATCACCAGCACCGGCCCCCAGACGAAAAAGGCGAGCGGCACGCTGGCGGTATAGAACGGCACGGGGTCGATCATGGCGGCTTTGGCTTTCGCGGGCGAGCTGTTGTCGGCGGCAGGTTAGCCGCCGGTCCTGCAAGCGCCAAGCTCTACGACGCAGCCGCGTGAGCGCTGTTCCCGCCGCCATCCGCGGCGACGTCAGCCGGCGGGAAGTATTTCCTGCTCGATCGCGCCGAAGATCGAATGACCGCCCCGGTCCTTCATTTCGATCCGGACGGTGTCGCCGAACCGCAGCGGCTGGTCCTGCGGCATCGGCACGGCCACGCCAATGATCGTGCCGGCGCCGAGCGCATGAGCCCGCGCAGCCTCTGCGGTCAGGCTCGCCGCGTTGGCTGCGCCGGCGGTATCGCCGCGCTGGGGCGCCTGCTGATTGATCTGGCACAGCACGGGCAGATCGAGGCGCCCCTCCTGCCAGGCCGGGCCGATCTCGTCGGGCGTCACGACGACGGGCGAGAAGCTGTAGGCCTCTTCCGCCGCACCGGCCGCGTCGCCGTCCTCGCCGGAGGCTCTCTGCCTGGTCATCACCTGGCAGGCCAGCATGACCAGGCACATCCGGGTCGAGGCCTGCGCGGCGACCGTCCCGGCCGGGACATCGCCGGTGATGACGGCCAGACCGGCCATTGCGCTGAGACCGGCATTTTCGTCACGCGCGCGGACCGCCTCGCGCGGCCCCAGGGCTCCGCCGGAGCGAACCGGCACCGGCGTAGTGCCCGCCGCCAGGAGCCGGCCATAGGCGCGCGGCAAGGGCGCCGCACAATCATGCTCGTGAAAGCGGAAGGACGGCACCGAGCCGTGTTCGAGGCAGACCGCCAGATCGGCCAGGCGCGGCGCGAGACGATCCCAATCGTCGAGCGCCGCCTGCAGCGTCGGCACGATCGGAAAGGCGTCGGTGGCGCGGGTGAGATCCCGCGAGACCACGACGAGGCGGCCATCGCGGCCATGCTGAAGCGAAGCGAGTTTCATGTCTTTTCATTCCTCGCGCGACACGCCAATAAGAGCATAACAAAGCCCCCGGGAGGAGCACCTTATGAAACGCCGCGACTTTTTGAAAACAGGCGCTCTCGCCGCCGCCGCGACCCCGGTCGCGATGCCCGCTCTGGCCCAGTCGCAGCCCGAGGTGAAGTGGCGGCTGACCTCGAGCTTCCCGAAGTCGCTCGACACGATCTTCGGCACGGCGCAGCAGTTTTCCAAGCTCGTCAGCGACGCCACCGACGGCAAGTTCCAGATCCAGGTGTTCGCTCCCGGCGAAATCGTGCCCGGCCTGCAGGCGCTCGACGCGGTCTCCTCCGGCACCGTCGAATGCGCGCATTCGCCGACCTATTTCTACGTGGGCAAGGATCCGACGCTGGGGCTCGGCACCGGCATCCCCTTCGGCCTCAACGCCCGCCAGCAGCACAGCTGGTGGTATTTCGGCGGGGGCGAGCAGATCGTCAACGGCGTGCTCGACCGCTTCAACGCGTACTCCATCCCCTGCGGCAATTCCGGCTGCCAGATGGGCGGCTTCTTCCGCAATGAGCTCAAGGGTGTCGACGACCTCAAGGGCCTGAAGTTCCGCATCGGCGGCATGGGTGGGGCGGTGCTCGCCAAGCTCGGCGTGGTGCCCACCCAGATCGCACCCGGCGACGTCTATCCGGCGCTGGAGCGCGGCACGATCGACGCGGCCGAGTTCGTCGGCCCCTATGACGACGAGAAGCTCGGCTTCATCCGCGTCGCCAAGTACTACTATTATCCCGGCTGGTGGGAGGGCGGTGCGATGCTCCACCTGATCATCGGCAAGGAGGCCTGGGCCAAGCTGCCCAAGCATTACCAGGCGATCGTCCAGAACGCCTGCGAGGCGGCCAACAACTGGATGCTGGGCAAATACGACTTCGTGAATCCGGGCGGCCTGCGCCGGCTCGTCGCCCAGGGCGCGCAATTGCGGCCCTTCCCGCTGCCGGTGATGGAAGCCGCGCTGAAGGCGGCCGACGAATACTACGCCGAGACCTCGGCGAAGAGCCCCGATTTCAAGAAAGGCTATGATTCGATGGTCGCCTTCCGCGGCGAGAACCTGCTCTGGTGGCAGGTGGCGGAATTGTCCTTCGATTCCTTCATGAACCGGCTCAAGGCGCGCTGAGCGACTTGGCCGCGGGAGGCGGCCGCACGATGACGACCAAGCTCCCCGCCCCGCAGCCGGAGGCGTCGCTGCGGCTGGAGCAGTTCCTGCCCTATCGCCTCAACGTCGTCGCCTTCCATTCCGCCCGCGCGCTGGGGCGGATCTACAACGCCCATTTCGGCATCGGCATTCCCGAATGGCGGGTGGTCGCGCAGCTTGGCGAATTCGGCAAGCTGACCTCGCGCGACATTGGCGAGCTCGCGCAGATGCACAAGACCAAGGTCTCGCGCGCCGTCTCGGAGCTGGAAAAGCGGGGCCTCGTCTCGCGCGCCGAGAATCGGCAGGACCGGCGTGAATCCTTCGTCGCGCTGACGGCGGCCGGCGAGCGGATCTACACGCAGATCGTGCCGCTCGCGCTGGCCTTCCAGGCGCGCTGGACGGAAGGCATCGCCCCCGAGGAGCTCAAGGTCTTCGAACGCGTGCTCTCGACCCTGACCGAGCGCAGCCGCCACCTCGCCGGCAGCTATCGCGACGACGAGGGCTGAGGCGGCGCGGAGCCGTTGGCTCTCCACCACGCGCCGTCATCCCGGACAAGCGGCGAAGCCGCGCCGATCCGGGATCCATTCCGGAGCGCTTGCCGGAGAGGTTCCGGAATGGATCCCGGGTCTCCCGGCGGTCGCCCGGGATGACCAGTGCCTATTGAGAGACGCGAGAAGACGATCAGAAAAACCGCGCGAGATTCCGGCGGATGCGCTCCAGCGGCGGCTCGCCGGCCGGCGGCGGCACGAAGGCCTGTCCCGTGATCGTCTCATAGGCGCGGACATAGACGTCCGAGGTCTGGGCGATCAGCTCCGGCGGGATCGGCGGCAGGTCTTCCTTATAGGGGTCGCAGCGGGCGACAACCCAGTTGCGGACGAAATCCTTGTCGAAGGATTCGGGCTTCTCACCGGCCGCAAAGCGCGCGGCATAGCTTCCGGCCATCCAGTAGCGGCTGGAATCGGGGGTGTGGATTTCGTCGGCGAGCAGGATCGTGCCGTCGGTGTCGGTGCCGAACTCGTATTTGGTGTCGGCGAGGATCAGCCCGCGCTGCGCGGCGAGCGCCTGCCCGCGGGCAAAAAGAGCCAGCGCATAGCCGCTGACCAGATCCCATTGCGCTTTCGTCAGCAGCCCTTCGGCGACGATATGGGCGGCCGAGAGCGGCTCGTCATGGCCGCCGTCGAAGGCCTTGCTGGTGGGGGTGATGATCGCCTCGGGCAGGCGCTCATTGTCGCGCAGGCCCTCGGGCAGGCGCACGCCATACATCTCGCGCAGGCCCTGCTTGTACATGGTCAGGATCGAGGTGCCGGTCGTCCCGGCAAGATAGCCGCGCACCACGATCTCGACCGGGAGGATGTCGAGCCGCTTGCCGATGACGACGTTGGGGTCGGGGTATTCCAGCACATGGTTGGGGCAGATGTCGGCGGTCTGCTCGAAGCAGTGGCGCGCGGTCTGGGTCAGCACCTGGCCCTTGTAGGGAATCGCCGCGATCGCGCGGTCGAAGGCGCTGAGCCGGTCCGTCGAGATCAGGATGCGGCGGCCGTCCGGCAGGTCGTAATTCTCCCGGACCTTGCCGCGATAATAGTTCGGCAGCTCGGGGATGAAGGCCGCGTCCAGCGCCAGAGGTTGGTTCATGTCGGCATCGCCCGGTCGAAAGCGCCCGTGCGAGATGCAGGGGCGTGCGCAAGCCTTCTAGACAGTCGGCAGGCGCTCGCCAACCGTTGCCGCGCAGGCGTTTCAGGACCGCGCCGATTGCCCGGCGGCGGCGAATATGGCATGCGGGCGAGGCGTTCGTCGCGGCCTGCGCGACATCGCTCCATAGTTCCGTCGCGTTTGGCGGGTGTTGTCGCGCGAGACGACCGGCCCGCCAGTCCAGGGCAAGGATCGTCAGGCATATCGAGACCGGCAAGCAGGTGACGTGATCCAACCCGCGATGACAACGAGTTCCTCCTGGCTGCGTCGCGCCGCGCGCCTCGGCGGCGTGCTCCTGGCGCTGGCGACGATGGGCGGCGCCGCGCTGGCGCAGTCGCCCTCCTGCAATGCCTGGCGTTCCGAGCTGGCGAGCCTGCAGGGTATGCGCGGCGGCGATCCCCGTGCCGCCCAGGCGGCCCAGCGCGTCGGCTCGCAGCTCGCGCAGGCGACGAACCAGTACCGCGCCATGGGCTGCGAGCGCAGCGGCTTCACCTTTTTCGGCGAGGGCCCGCCGCGCGAATGCGGCGGCCTGCGCGCCCAGATCGGCCAGCTGCAGGCGCAGTATGGCGGCCTGCAGATGCAGGCTCAGGGCGGCGCGCTCGAACAGCGCCGGGCCCAGCTCGCGGCCGCGATCAACAACAATTGCCGGGCGCCGCAGCAACGCGGTTTCTTCGACACGATCTTCGGCCTCGAGCCGCGTCGCGGCGAGATCGACTCCACCCTGCCCGAACTGGACCCCGAGCAGCCGCTCGAGCCCGAGAAGCCGCGCCTGGGTGGACCGCAGACCGTTTGCGTGCGCACCTGCGACGGCTTCTTCTTCCCGCTCGCCAACAACCCCGGCGGCCGCGACAGCTCCGACGAGATGTGCCAGGCGCTCTGCCCCGGCGTCGAGACTCTGGCCTACGGCATGACCAATGGCGGCGAGATCCAGAACGCGGTCGCGCGCGCCAGCGGCCAGCCCTATGCCTCGCTGCCCAATGCCGGCAAGTACCAGCGCAGCTTCGATGCCGCCTGCACCTGCAGGGCCCAGGGCCAGAGCTGGGCGCAGGCGCTGAAGGAAGCCGAGTACCTGCTCGACAAGCGCAAGGGCGACGTCATTCTCACCGAGCAGCGGGCCGCCGAGCTGTCGCGCCCGAGAGAGGCCAAGCCCGATCCCAAGCGGCGCGGCGCGGCCGTGCCGGCCAAGCCGGCGGTCGTGCAGGAGGTTCCCGAGGACAAGCCGATGCCCTCGGAGAACTCGCCCACGGCCGGCACCGAATCGGCCGGCGTCGGACCGCGTTCCGTCGGCGAGCGCGTCCTCGACACGCGCGACGGGCTCAGGCGCGAAACGCAGAGCGCCACGGGCGAGCGGCGAACCGTCCGCATCGTCGCGCCGAACCTGGCGCCCAATCTCGAACAGGCGATCCGGCCCTGAAAACAAGGCCATAGGCATGCGCTAGCAGCGCATCGGAGTCGTCTCAACGACTTCGATGGCAGATGGACGCATGACTGCCGCGGCGCGATAGAGGGATGTCGTCTACCCATCCCGCTTGCCGCGGATGCCGCCGGAATTTCTTCTGACCCTGCCGCTGCGGCGGATGGTCCATCGCAGGGCTCCGGAGCTTTACGATGGAACCCGGAGCGGCGCCGCTTCGCGGCTTGTCCGGGATGACGGCGCGGATGGATCTTGGCTCAGGCGCTCTCGCCCTTGAGCCGCCGCAGCGCCTTCTCGCGGCCGATCAGCGGCAGCAGCGCGGCCAGTTCGGGGCCGTGGTCCTGCGCGGTGAGGGCCTGGCGCAACGGCATGAACAGGGCCTTGCCCTTGGCGCCGGTCGCGGCCTGCACCGCCCCGGTCCAGCTCTTCCAGGTGGTCGCGTCGAAAGGCTCGGGCGGCAGGACGGACGCCGCCGTGGCGGCGAAACCGGCGTCGGCGATCACGGGCGCGATCGGCCCGCGCACGACATCGTCCCAGAGGCGGGCCTCGTCGAGTTTCGCGAGATTGCCGCGGATCGCCAGCCAGAACGCCTCGCCGCCGACGATGCCGAGCGCACGCAGCCGGTCCGCCACGGCGTCAAAGGGCAGCTGGTGCAGGGTGCGGGCGCTCAGCGTGTCGAGGTCGTGCTCGTCGAACTTCGCAGGCGCACGCGAGATGTGGCCGAGTTCGACCAGCCCTGCCAGTTCCTCGATGCTCGCGACCGGGCGCACGGCGTCCGAGGAGCCGGTCAGCACCGCGAGCGCGGCGACCGCCAGCGGCTCGACGCCGGCCTCGCGCAGGCCGCGCAGCGAGAGATGGCCGAGGCGCTTGGAGAGCCCCTCGCCGCTCGCCGTGGTCAGGAGGTTGTGGTGGCCGAAGGCCGGCAGCGCGGCGCCCAGCGCCTCGAAGATCTGGATATGGACGGCGGTGTTGGTGACGTGGTCCTCGCCGCGGATGACGTGGGTGACGCCGGTGGCGGCATCGTCCACCACCGAGGGCAGATGGTAGAGATAGCTGCCATCCTCGCGGATCAGCACCTGGTCCGACAGCGAGGCGCAGTCGACATGGGCCTCGCCGCGGATCAGGTCGGTCCAGGCGACGTTGCGCGGCTCCAGCTTGAAGCGCCAATGGGGTTTGCGCCCCTCGGCCTCGAGCTGCCTGCGGTCTTCGGCGGTCAGGTTCAGCGCGGCGCGGTCGTAGATCGGCGGCAGGCCGCGCGCGAGCTGGCGCTTGCGGCGGCGATCGAGCTCGTCGGCGGTTTCGTAGCAGGGATAGAGCCGGCCTGCGGCGCGCAGATCCTCCGCCGCCGCATCATAGAGCGAGAGGCGCTGCGACTGGCTGATCACCAGATCGGGGACGATGCCGAGCCAGGCGAGGTCTTCGGCGATGGCCTCGGCGAATTCGGGCTTCGAGCGCGCCAGGTCGGTATCGTCATAGCGCAGCATGAAGCGGCCGGCATGGCGGCGGGCATAAAGCCCGTTCAGCAGCGCCGAGCGGGCGTTGCCGATGTGGAGATAGCCCGTCGGCGACGGGGCGAAGCGCAGGAGCGGTGACGTCATGGCCGCGCTTATGGCGCTTTTGCGCGGCAACGACAATCGCCACGCGACGGCCCCGGTATCCGTGGAAGCATGGCCAACGCCAAGTTTCGTGTTGCAGCGCAGCAGGATTTAAGGCTCAATCGTGTCACTCGAATGGACCCGGTGAAATTCCGGGTGGCTCTTCCGGCCGCCGATCCGCCGGATCACCCCAATGCCGATCCAGCCTGATCCTGCGCGTGGCGCAGGCGCCGGTCGCTCGTGGGTTCATCCATGTCAAAAATCGCATCCTACCGCCGTGAATGGTTCTCCAACCTCCGGGGGGACATCCTCTCGGGCATTGTCGTCGCGCTGGCGCTGATCCCCGAGGCGATCGGCTTCTCGGTGATCGCCGGCGTCGACCCCAAGGTCGGGCTCTATGCCTCCTTCGCCATCGCCTGCGTCTCCGCCTTCGTCGGTGGCCGACCGGGCATGATCTCGGCCGCCACCGCCGCCACCGCCGTGCTGATGGTCACGCTGGTGAAGGAGCACGGCCTGCAATATCTCTTCGCCGCCACGATCCTGATGGGGCTGATCCAGCTGTTGGCCGGAGCACTGCGGCTCGGGCGGCTGATGAGCTTCGTCTCGCGCTCGGTGATCACCGGCTTCGTCAACGCGCTCGCCATCCTGATCTTCATGGCGCAGCTGCCCGAGCTGATCGGCGTGCCCACGCTGACCTATGCGATGATCGCGGCCGGCCTCGCGATCATCTATCTGCTGCCCTATGTGACGAAGGCGATCCCCTCGCCGCTCGTCGCGATCGCCGTGCTGACGGCTCTGGCCTGGGGTCTGGGGCTGGATTTGCGCACCGTCGGCGATCTCGGCGAATTACCCTCGACCCTGCCGGTCTTCGCCCTGCCGCAGGTGCCGCTGACCTTCGAGACGCTGCAGATCATCTTCCCCTATTCCGTCGCGCTCGCGGCCGTCGGCCTGCTGGAATCGCTGCTGACGGCGCAGATCGTCGACGACATGACCGAGACCGGCAGCAACAAGAGCCAGGAATGCTATGGCCAGGGCGCCAGCAACATCGCCTCGGCGCTGATCGGCGGCATGGGCGGCTGCGCCATGATCGGCCAGTCCGTCATCAACGTGACGTCGGGCGGGCGCGGCCGGCTCTCGACCTTCATCGCCGGCGCCTTCCTGCTGTTCCTGATCGTCGTGCTCGACGACCTCGTGCGGATCATCCCGATGGCGGCGCTGGTCGCGGTGATGATCATGGTCTCGATCGGGACCTTTTCCTGGCGCTCGATCCTCGATCTGCGCAGCAACCCACTGCCGTCGTCGATCGTCATGCTGGCAACGGTCACCACCGTCGTCGCCACGCATGACCTCGCCAAGGGCGTGCTGGTCGGCGTGCTTTTGTCGGGCGTGTTCTTCGCCGGCAAGGTCGCGCGGCTGGTGGCGGTCGAGACGCGCGAGGATCGCGACGGCAAGCAGACCACTTACATCGTACGCGGCCAGATCTTCTTTGCCTCGACCGAGAGCTTCCTGGCCGGCTTTGCCTTCGACGAGCGGCCGGATCGCGTCACGATCGACCTCACCCATGCGCATTTCTGGGACATCTCGGCCATCGGCGCGCTCGACAAGGCCGTGCTGCGCTTCCGCAAGAACGGCGCGGAGGTGATCGTTCTCGGCCTCAACGAGGCCAGCGCGACGATGGTCGACCGCTTCGGGCGGCACGACAAGGCCAGTGCGGGGCCCTCGTCGGTGCATTGAGAACGGCAAAGCTCAGCCGTCATTGCGAGCGCAGCGAAGCAATCCAGCGTCCAGAGCATTTGTCTGGATTGCTTCGCTGCGCTCGCAATGACGATCGCGCAGACCAGCCTCAGAAATCGATGCTCTCGCCGCCGGCGCGGCCGACGCCCTTGACCAGAGCCGCGTCGGGGATGTGGGCCGGCTCGCCCGTATCGACGAAGGCGTGGCTGGCGGGATAGCGCCCGCCGGCCTGATGCGCCCCGCGTTGCATGGCCAGTACCGTCTCGCGGTCATGCCCCGCGGCGACGAGATCGGCCACGCGCGCACCGCCCTCGGCCAAGGCGCGCAGGATGGCATCGCGTTGCGCATCCGGCGGCTGCGCCAGCAGCGCCTCGGGGATGACGCCGCCGTCGCGCCCCTGGGCGCCGGCCGGTTTCCATCGGTTACGCAGCGCCGCGAGCCGGAAGACCTCGGTCGCGTAGAGATCGGCGAGTGGGTTGACGGCGCCCGGGAGGTCGCCCGCGCCGCTCTCGCCTTCCGCCCGCGCCGTCCTGTCGAGCGGCGCCATGGGCATCCGGCCGAGGCCCGCGGCGAGTGCGCCGAGCACCGTTGCGCGCAGGCGGTCGACCCGGTCATCCTCAACCGAAGACTGCCCCGCAGTGGCGAAAGGGTCGGCAAGCGCCGTTTCCAGGGCCTCGACGAGGGCGGCGACCGGCACCGTCTCGCAGGGGATCCCGAGCGCAGCCGCTTGTGCCTGCGCTGCGGCCGGGCCTCCGTCCGGCGTCGCGGCCGAGGGCAGCACGAGGCCGGTCACGCGCTCGGGGCCGAGTGCATCCACGGCGAGGGCGGCCCCCAGCGCGGCATCGAGGCCCCCTGAGAGTTCGATCACCACGCCCGCTGCCCCGATCTGCTCGACATGGTCGCGCAGGCCGAGCATGCAGGCCGCATAATCGGCTTCGTCGCCCGTCTCGATCGCCGCGATCTCGCCCGGCCTGCAGCGCCAGCGTCCCGCCTCGCGCTGCCAGTCCATCACAACGAGGGCTTCGCGGAAGGCCGGCAGCTGATGGGTGAGGTTGCGGTCGGCGTCGAGCCCGAAGGAGGCGCCGTCGAAGACGCTGTCGCCCTGCCCCCCAACCGAGTTGAGGCAGATCAGCGGCAGGCCGGATTCGACGACACGCGCGACCGCCACATTCAGGCGGGTGTCGATGATCCCGCGCCGGAAAAGCGAGGCGGCCGGCGAGAGCAGAATCTCCGCGCCAGTCTCGGCGAGGCATTCGACCACCTCCTCGCCGGCGAGATCGTCGCCGATCGGGAGGCCGAGCCGGACACGGTCGCGAAACAGCACGGGCCCGGGCAGCGGGCCGGCCGTGAAGCTGCGGGTCTCGTCGCGCGCGCCGCCGTCGATCAGCGCCGCCTTGAAGCGCACGGCCTGGATCACGCCGCCATCGAGCAGGGCATAGGCGTTGTAGAGCGCATCGCCCTCGAGCCAGGGCAGGCCGAGCAGCAGCGCGGGGCCGCCATCGGCCGTTTCGCGCGCGAGTTCCTCGCAGGCGCGGCGGCAGGCATCCCGGAAGGCCGACCGGCGCAGGAGGTCTTCGGGCGGGGCACCGCAGAGGACGAGTTCGGGCAGCATGACGAGATCGGCGCCCGCCTCCCCCGCCTGGCGCCGCGTCTCACGGATGCGGGCCGTGTTGCCGGCAATGTCACCGACGGTCGGGTTCACTTGCGCAAGCGCGAGGCGGAAGGAGGGCGCGGTCATGGCCGGGCTGTAGCGCGGCGGGGCCGGCCGGGCAACGGCGGCGCGCTCGTCCTCGGGCATGAGGGACGACGCTTAACCTCACGTTAGGGTTAATCCCGCATGAATCGCAGACGAGCCGCCCTCGCACGGGAGTGGGCCCGTCGTTCGGAGAAGCGATCATGCGTAACCGCCAGATCACCAGATTGCGCCACAGCCTGACCGCCGGCGCGCTCGTCGCCTGCGCCCTCACGGCGGCGACGGCAACCCGGGCCGCCGATTATCCGGTGCTGCGCGGGTCCCAGATCGAGGATGCGCCACCGGCTCCGGAATTCGACAGCAATACGAAGTGGTCCGGCTTCTATTTCGGCGGCGGCGCAGGCGTTTCGTCGACCAAATTCAAACCCGGAGACGGACTGCAGGATTTGGCGAACTTGGCGTTCCGCAACACGACGCTGGGCGCACAGGTCAATATGGGTTCCCTGGTCAACAACCTGCCCTCAAAAACCGATAGCGGATCGACGTTCTTCGGTTTTACAGGCTATAATTTTGCTTTTGGCGACGTTATTCTCGGCTTGGAAGCTGACTATACGCGCTCAAATCATGAATATCTGATCAGCGATTTCATCGGCCGCCGGTTCACGACCTCAGATGGTACGATCAACGACTTCTCGTTGACGACCCGTCAGGGCGCGGAACTCCAGGATTACGCCACAGCACGCATCCGCATGGGCTGGGCCTATGGCCGGATCATGCCCTATGCCACACTCGGCGGCGCCGTCGGCCGTTTCAACACAACCTCGACCATCGATGCGACCTGGCGGTTCACCCGCACCAACCCCATCACCGGCGCGATCGACAACAACGTCGTCGCTTCAGGCTATCCGCTGCGTGTCGGCGAGACAAAGCGGGACGTCTATGGCTTCGGTCTGGCAGCAGGCCTCGGCGTCGACATGGCTTTGACCGACAACCTGTTCCTGCGCGCCGAATACCAGATCATCCGCTTCGCCGATGTCGAGGGAACCTCGACGACGATCAACACCGGTCGCGTCGCCGCCGGCCTGAAATTCTGACGCTTCTGCGACGGCTCTCATGAACAAAGCCGGGGCGATGCCCCGGCTTTGTTCATTTTCGGGCAACGCGGCTCACTGCCGCTACTCCGCCGCCTCGACCTCAGGGCGCGCCCGGCCGGCGCGCTCGCGCTTGACCAGTTCCGCGACGAGGAAGGCCAGTTCCAGCGCCTGCTCGGCGTTGAGCCGCGGGTCGCAGACCGTGTGGTAGCGGTCATTGAGATCGGCATCGGTCATGCCGCGCGCGCCACCGGTGCATTCGGTGACGTTCTTGCCGGTCATCTCCAGATGCAGCCCGCCGGCATGGGTGCCTTCCGCCTGGTGGACGGCGAAGAAGTTCTTCACCTCGCCCATGATCAGGTCGAAGGGGCGGGTCTTGTAGCCGCTGGCGGCCTTGACCGTGTTGCCGTGCATCGGGTCGCAGGACCAGACGACGTTGCGCCCTTCCCGTTTGGTGGCGCGCACCAGAGCCGGCAGGGTGTCGAAGACCTTGTCGGCGCCGAAGCGGGCGATCAGCGTCAGGCGGCCGGCCTGGTTTTGCGGATCGAGCACGTCGATCAGCTTCATCAGCCCATCGACCGTGGTCGTGGGGCCGCATTTCAGCCCGATCGGGTTGCGGATGCCGCGGAAGAACTCGACATGGGCGTGGTCGAGCTGGCGCGTGCGGTCGCCGATCCAGACCATGTGGCCGGAGGTGTCGTACCAGTCGCCCGTGGTGGAATCGACGCGCGTCATCGCCTGCTCGTAGCCGAGCAGCAGCGCCTCGTGGCTGGTGTAGAACTCCGTGGTGCGCATCTCAGGATGCGTCTCGGGATCGATGCCGATGGCGCGCATGAAGTCGAGCGTCTCGGTGATGCGCTCGGCGACCTCGTTGTAGCGCGAGGAGGCCGGGGCATCCTTGACGAAGCCGAGCATCCAGCGATGGGCGTTGTCGAGATTGGCGTAGCCGCCGGTGGCGAAGGCGCGGATCAGGTTCAGCGTCGCGGCGGACTGGCGATAGGCCTCGAGCTGGCGGCGCGGATCGGGGATGCGCGCCTCCGGCGTGAAGGCGTTGTCGTTGACGATATCACCCTTGTAGCTCGGCAATTCGACGCCATCGATCGTCTCGGTGGGGGCCGAGCGCGGCTTGGCGAACTGGCCGGCAATGCGCCCGACCTTCACCACGGGCGAGCCGCCGGCGAAGGTCAGCACCACCGCCATCTGCAGGAAGAGCCGGAAGAAATCGCGGATGTTGTCGGCCGAGTGCTCGCCGAAGCTTTCGGCGCAGTCTCCGCCCTGGAGCAGGAAGGCCTCGCCGCTTGCGACTTTCGCGAGCGCCTTCTTCAGCTTGCGCGCCTCACCCGCAAAAACGAGGGGCGGAAAGCCGGCGAGCTGCTGCTCGACCGCCCTCAGGGCTGCCTGGTCCGGATAGTCCGGAATCTGCTGGACGGGCTTGGCCCTCCAGCTCTCGGGCGTCCAACGCTCCGACATGGGTCTTGGCTCCTGACATCGATTACGCGCCGGTTAACCTCTTCGTAGCGCGAAGGCGGGCCTATACACCGATGGACGCGCGAAGGCCACCGTGGCCTCTCTCGGCCTCGATCTCTGCCTGCTCCCCAACATGGTTAGCAAAAGCTGAATCGTTTCAGGCCCCTGCGGGCGGTCGCTCCCAGATCGATTCCGGTCCCTCGCAAACCGCATGAAGGCGATGAGGAGACGATTCAACCGGTTCGGAGCTTGCATCAACGGCGATAGCGTCGCGCCGGCCTGCTCGGCGCTTAGGCCGGCTCGATGTCGGTGCGGCCGAAATCATCGCCCTTGAACAGCAGCGCAGCACCAAGATGCTTGGCCGTGGCGTAGGAAAAGCAGTCCCCGAGATTGAGGATGCCAGGACGTCCCGGTCCCATCCCGTAACGCTCGGCTGCCTCGACAGCGAGTACTGTAACGGCGATGTCGGGAGCAATGGGGGCGATCGCGAGCGCCGACATGATCTCGTCGACCAACTGTAGCCCCAGCTTTCGGTCGCAGTTTTTCAGTCTGCCAACCGCGCATGCAGCCTCCCCGATCGAGATAGTAGAGACGAAGCGCTGCGACGACCGGTTCCGGCCAAGGCGTTCGGACAGGAGCGCGCCAACATGCTCGGGCATCAAGATTAGAGACGAGCGCCGACGCATCGATAACGATCAACGTCGTTCATCCTCGCCGTTGATCTCTTCATAGAACGCCCGATCGGCGGGAAGGCCGCTATCTGGCATGGCAGCGAGCTTGGCATGAATCGGCGCGAGCTTATCCCACAGCGTCGGCTCGGCGGCCTCGCGCTGGGCCTTCTCACGCAACGCGTCGTGGACGATCTCGGTCAGGCCCTTGCCGTGCTTGCTGGCGAGCTGGCGGGCGAGCGCCTCGACCTCGTCGTTCTTGATGCTGATACCCATCGGCACACCTCGTTCTAGAATGCGCTCCGAGCATTCCAGAGTAGGCTCGCCGGTGTCTCGACGCAATCGATCGGTGTTCCGCCCCGCTACCCCGCCCGCGGGGTCCGCATTGTCACCAGCTCTTCCGCCGCGCTCGGATGCAGCGCGATGGTGCGGTCGAAATCGGCCTTGGTCGCGCCCATCGTCACGGCAATCGCGACCGCCTGGATGATCTCGCCGGCGTCGTGGCCGAGGATGTGGACGCCGAGCACCTTGTCGGTCTGCGCGTCGACGACGAGCTTCATGTAGATGCGTTCGGCCCGGCCCGAGATCGTCGCCTTCATCGGGCGGAAACCGGATTCGAAGATGCGAATTTCGCGATCTCCCGCCGCCGCCTGAACCTCCGACAGGCCGATCGTACCGATCTCCGGCGTGGTGAAGACCGCCGAGGCGATCAGGCCATGGTCCATCTGCCAGGGCTTTCCGCCGAAGGTCGAGTCCGCGAAAGCATGGCCCTCGCGGATCGCGACGGGCGTAAGGTTGACCCGGTTGGTGACGTCGCCGACGGCGTGGATCGAAGGCACGCTGCTGGCCGAGTTCGCATCGACGATCACCTCGCCGACCGGACCGAGCTCGACCCCGGCCTCGGCGAGACCGAGCCCCTTGGTGTGGGGCCGCCTGCCCGTCGCCACCAGCACGACCTCGGCGTCGATCGGGTCACCACTCGCGCAATGGGCGCGGCGCGCGCCGTCGGGCAGCAACTCGATGCGCTCGACCGTGCAGCCCAGCCGGAACGTGATGCCGGCGTGCTCGAGCGCGTCGCGCAGGCGGTTGCGGATGTCCTCGTCGAAACCGCGCAAGACATTGTCGCCGCGATGGAGCACCGTGACCTCGACGCCCAGGCGCACGAAGAGGCTGGCGAATTCGAGCGCGATATAGCCGCCGCCGACGACCAGCATCCGCCTGGGCAGGCTCGGCAGGTGGAAGATCTCGTTGGAGGAGATGCCGAGTTCGCCGCCCGGGATCGGCGGATCGAAGGCGGGCCAGCCGCCGACCGCGACCAGGATGTGGCGGGCGCGGATCGTCTCGCCGCTTTTGGCCAGACGCACCGTATGGGCATCGACGACCGTGGCGCGCTCCTCGCGGATGGTGACGCCGGCGCCGTCGAGCCCCTTGCGGTACAGCCCCGAGAGCCGGGAGACCTCATTGGCGACCGCATCGCGCAGGGTCGGCCAGTCGAAGCTCGGCTTCGGTACGGTCCAGCCGAAGCCCGCCGCGTCCTCGAAATCCTCGGCGAAGCGGCTGGCATAGACGAAGAGCTTCTTGGGCACGCACCCGCGGATGACACAGGTGCCGCCGATCCGGTCCTCCTCCGCAATCATGACGCGGGCGCCGTGGCCTGCCGCGATGCGGGCGGCGCGGGTGCCGCCAGACCCCGCCCCGATGACGAACAGATCGACGTCGAACTCAGCCATGATGCCCTCTCATAGGTCCGCTGTGGATGCGCCTGTCCGACCAGGCCCTGGCGGCAGCGCAGCCAGGAGCCAGAGGGCGGCGACGGTGAGCGCCGCGATCCACCAGCCCTGCCAGGCGCCATGGGCCACAGACGCGATGCCGAAGGCCGCCGAAAACAGCGCCAGTCGCGGCGCGAGGTCCTGCGCGCGCAATCGCCTCAGGCGAGACAGGAACGCCAGCCCGGCGAAGGCGAGCAGGCCTGCGCCGATCGCGCCCGTCTCGACCCAGGCCTGGAGCGGCGCATTATGCGGGTGACCAACGGCGAGCAATGGGCGGTGCGGCTCCGACACGGCGAGCGCAACCGGGTGCCGGTCGAGCGTCGGGGTCGTGCCGAAGCCCGCGCCGAGCAGTGGGCGGGCCATGGCGGCCTCGCCGAAGCTGAGCCAGATGTCGACGCGGTCGCGCGAATGCGAATTCGCCAGCCGCTCGTGCAGCGCTGGCGGGAGGGCCACGTCGCCGAAGCGGCCCATCATCGGGGCGAGCGCCATCGTCGCCGCAAAGCCCGCCATGACGGACCAGAGAGTCAGGCGCGGCAGGAGCCGCGCGGCAACCCAGACAAGCGTCATCAGGATGAAGCCGAGAGCCGCCGCGCCGCTCTCCGAGCGAAAGCAGGCCCAGCCGACGGCGAGGACGACGAGCGCGGCGAGCAGGGCATCGCGCCGGCGCGTTCCGGCGCGCAGCACCGCCACCGCAGCCGCTGAAAGCATGAGGCAGGTCAGGATCGGGCGATTGAAGATGAAGCCCTGCTGCTTGCCAATGTCGAGCATCACCCGAACCGAGAGGCTGGTCGCCAACTCGGCCAGCATGAGGACAACGGCGACGACGATGCTCACTGCCAGGGCGCGGCTCATCGCCGGTCCGGGCCGAAACAGGCCACTGGCGGCGATGACCGCCCCGCACGCCAGCGGCAACGCCAGTTCGCCCCAGGCCGCAAAGCCGGACGACGGGCGGTGGCTCCAGGCCAGGGTCACCAGCGACCAGAGCAGGAAGGCGCCGAGCGCCAGCCCCAAAGGACGACGCAAAAGGCCCAGCAGGCGCTGGGCCGGGGCGCGCCAGCCCTCGGCGAGGATGCAAGCAGCGGCGAAGGCCAGCGCGGACAGGGCCAGGACGAGCGGCGCCGACCGGTTGGCGACCCACATGGCCAGCGGCAGCGCCACCAGAAGGCTGCCGCCCAGCACAGCCAGCCGCGCCGAAACCGATGCGCGGCCGGCCTCCGAAGCGGGCCGGGAAGGAGCGATCATGTCCATGTCGCAGCGCTTACGCCATCGCGCCTGGCGCGGCTAGGCCCTTCGTCCTCACGCCGGCACGGGAGCGACGTCCGCGCGGCTCGGCGCATCGAATTGTCTTGACTTGGGATTGTTCAATCGGGCGCAATTGACGTCCACGGCGGCAAAGTGTCACTGGCGACGTCACCCAATAATCGCGCGGGCCAATCCGCGAGCGGAGGAAGAACATGCTCACATCCATCTTGAAGCGCAGCGCCATCGTCGCTGTCGCGGTCGCAGGGCTTTCGACGGCCGCGCTCGCGCAGCTCGAACTCAAGATCATGGCGCCCGCTTCGCCAGGCGGCGGCTGGGACGGCACGGCGCGCTCGATGCAGCAGGCGCTGACCGCGTCCGGCATCGCCAAGAGCGTGCAGGTGACCAACGTCACCGGCGCCGGCGGCACGATCGGTCTCGCCCAACTGATCAACGCCAAGGGCGACGGCTCGCAGCTGATGGTCAACGGCTTCGTCATGGTCGGCGCGATCCTGCTCAACAAATCGCCGGTCAACCTGTCGCAGACGACGCCGATCGCGCGGCTGACCGCCGAGGCGCTGGTCATCGTGGTTCCCGCGGATTCGCCGATCAAGACCGCCAAGGACCTCGCGGAGCGGGTCAAGGCCGATCCCGCCAAGGTGACCTGGGCCGGCGGCTCGGCCGGCGGCGCCGACCACATCCTGGCTGCGCTCTTTGCCGAAGCCGCAGGCGGTGACCCCAAGAAGATCAACTACATCCCGTTCTCGGGCGGCGGCGAGGCGCTGGCCGCCATGCTCGGCGGGCGCGTGACGGCCGGCATCTCCGGCTATGGCGAGTTCGAGGGCCAGATCAAGGCCGGCAAGCTGCGCGTGGTGGGCGTCTCGTCCTCCGCCCGTCTGGCCAACGCTCCTGATGCCCCCACCCTCAAGGAAGGCGGCGTCAACCTCGAGCTGATGAACTGGCGCTCGGTCGTGGCCCCTCCCGGCCTTTCCGCCGAGCAGACCAAGAACCTGTCGGACGCGATCGGCAAGCTCGTGAAGTCCAAGGAATGGGCCGAAATCCTGAAAGCCCGCGGCTGGGACGACGCCTATCTCGGTGGCACCGATTTCGAGGCCTTCCTGAAGGCCGAGCAGGTGCGTGTCGCCAAGGTCATGACCGATGTGGGCCTCGTGAAGTAAGGCTGCACGACGCACGGGACGAATGGGAAAGGGGGCCGCGCAATCGGCCCCCTTTGCACCTCTGCAACCTCTTTAGAAGACGCATCGCCGGACGATGGGACTGCCATGACAAATCCAAAACTGGCGCGTGGCGCCGATAGGCCTGCGCTCGTCGTCGGCCTGATGCTGATCGCTCTGGCGGGCGTCATATTCTACGACGCCTCGCAGCAGACCATCACCTCGAATTACGGCGTCGGCCCGACGGCGATGCCCTATGTCGCCTGCGCGGGGCTGGTCGTGCTGGGGCTGGCACATTTCGTCATCGCCTTCCGCGACGGCCTGCCGAAACCCGAGGAGGCCGACCGCGGCGCCCTACTCTGGATCATCGGCGGCCTTGTCGGTCTGATCGCCTGCATCGGGCTGGGCGCGGGTTTCACGATCGCCACGACCATCCTGTTCGCCTGCACGGCACGCGGCTTCGGCCGGCGTGCCCTGGCAGTGGACGCGGCGATCGGCTTCGGGCTCGGCCTGACCATCTTCCTCGTCTTCGCCAAGCTCCTGACCCTGCTGCTGCCGGCCGGGCCCCTCGAACGCCTGTTCCTCTGAGGATCGCCGGCCATGGATACGTTTCTCGCATTGCTCAACGGTTTCAGCGTCGCGCTGGAGCCGTCCAAGCTGCTCTTCTGCCTCGTCGGTGTCTTCCTGGGCACCGCGGTCGGCGTGTTGCCCGGCATCGGCCCTGCCCTGACGGTGGCGCTGCTGCTGCCGGTGACCTTCAAGCTCGACCCGGCCGGGTCGTTGATCATGTTCGCAGGCATCTATTATGGCGGCATGTATGGCGGTTCGACGACCGCGATCCTGCTCAACGCGCCCGGCGAGAGCGCCTCTATGGCGACGGCTCTTGAAGGCTCGAAGATGGCCAAGGCCGGCCGTGGCGGCCCGGCGCTCGCCACCGCTGCGATCGGCTCCTTCGTCGCCGGGTTGATCGCCACGATCGGGCTCACCTTCCTGGCACCCTGGCTGGTCGAGGTCGCGATCAAGTTCGGCCCCTGGGATTACTTCGCGCTGATGATCGTTGCCTTCGTCACGGTCTCGGCGACCTTCGGCGATTCCCCCTTGCGGGGACTCACTAGCCTGTTCATCGGCATCACACTCGGGCTCGTCGGGATCGACAAGCTGACCGGCCAGGCGCGCCTGACCTTCGGTGTGCCGGAGCTGCTCAACGGCATCGAGGTGACGACGCTGGCGGTCGGCCTGTTTGCGGTCGGCGAGGCGCTCTTCGTCGCCTCCAAGCGCTTTCGCGACCCGGAGGAGATCGTCCCGATCAAGGGCTCGCTGTGGATGAGCAAGCAGGATTGGAAGCGCTCCTGGGCACCCTGGCTGCGCGGCACCGCCTTCGGCTTCCCGATCGGCGCGCTGCCGGCGGGTGGCGCGGAGGTTCCGACCTTCCTCTCCTATTCAACCGAGAAGAAGCTCTGCAAATACCCCGACGAGTTCGGCAAGGGCGCGATCGAGGGCGTCGCAGGACCGGAAGCGGCCAACAACGCCGCTGCCGCCGGCGTGCTGGTGCCGCTGCTGACTCTGGGCCTGCCGACCTCGGCGACGGCCGCGATCATGCTCGCGGGCTTCCAGCAATACGGGCTCAACCCCGGCCCGCTGCTCTTTGCCGAAAAGCCCGATCTGGTCTGGGGCCTGATCGCCTCGCTGTTCATCGCCAACGTCATGCTGGTGATCCTGAACCTGCCGCTGATCGGGCTGTGGGTGAAGCTGCTCGCCGTGCCGCAGCCCTGGCTCTATGCCGGCATCCTGGTCTTCGCGACGATGGGCACGCTTGCGGTCAACGCCTCGCCGGTCGAGCTCGGCCTGCTCTTCCTGTTCGGCTATCTCGGTTATCTGATGCGGCGCTACGATTATCCGGTCGCGCCGATGGTGGTGGGGCTGATCCTGGGGCCGATGGCCGAGGCGCAGCTGCGCCGCGCGCTGCAGATCAGCCTGGGCGACCCGATGATCCTGCTCGAGAACCCGATCTCGGCGACGCTGCTGACCTTGGCCTTCATCGCCCTGGTCGCGCCCTTCGTGATGAAGGGGCTTAACCGGTTCAAGGCGGCGGAGGACTGAGGCTCCGACCTCGCCTTTCCAGATACAGGTCGTCATCTTGGGCGACCGCAGGTCGTCCGGGATCCATCATCGAGCGCGATGGTGCCCTATGATGGATCCCGGACTGCGCCTCTTCGCGACTTGTCCAGGATGACGGCACAGTCTGAGCGATCTCAGCGGGCGACGAGCCCCAGCCTGATCAGGCTCTCGCCCGTCGCCGCCAGGGCCTCGGCCGCGGGGCGCGGCTCCCAGCCGAGCATGGCCTGCGCCTTGGCGCTGGTGGCGGTCTTGCTGCGGCCGAGTTCCGGCGTCGCAGCCTGTCGAGCGGCGGCGCTGAAGACGGCGACGAGGCGCACCAGCCAGTTCGGCAGCAGGCGCGTCTGGACCCTGGCGGCGGCGGGCCCGAGCCGGTCGCGCAGCACCTTGGCGATCTGCTGCATCGTCAGGAAATCCCCGGCGGTCGCGATGAACCGCTCATTGGCGGCGGCCGGCTCCGTCATCGCCCGCAGATGCAGGTCGGCGACGTCGCGGACATCGACCACGCCGAACATCAAGCGCGGCAGCGCCAGGAGCCGGCCCTCCAGCATCGCCTTCACCAGCAGGATCGAGGCCGACATGTCCGGCCCCAGAACCGGACCGAAGATGCCGACCGGGTTGATCACGGCGAGTTCGAGCCCCCGGCCCTCCCCGTCGACGAAGTCCCAGGCGGCGCGCTCGGCCAGGGTCTTGGATTTCGGGTAGGCGGCGAGCCCCGGGGCCGCCGCATCCGTCCAGTCGCTCTCGGAGAAGGGCCTATCGAGGATGCGGCCATAGCCGATGGCGGCGAAGGACGAGGTCAGGACGACGCGCCCGACACCGGCCGCATGGGCTGCGCGCAGAACCCGCAGCGTGCCCTCCCGCGCCGGCACGATGAGCTCGTCTTCATGCTTCGGCGCCGCCGACGACAGGGGCGAGGCGACGTGCAGAACCCGGCCGCAGCCCGCCACGGCCTCCGCCCAGCCGGCATCCGCCGTCAGATCGGCCGCACAGACCTGAAAGCGCCCGTCCAGATTGGCTCCGGCAGCGATCAGTTCGGCCCGCAGGGCGGCCTCGCGCCCCGGGGATCGGAGCGTCGTGCGGACCTCATGCCCCGCCTGCAGCAAGGCGAGGATGCAGTGGCCGGCCAGAAAGCCGGAGCCGCCGGTGACGAGCACGGGGCCATCAGTCATGCATACCCTTTCCATCGATCCCTGTCGGCGCGAACGGTCCGCGCTGGCGCGCGATCCTTGTCACGCCGGTGTAGAACAATGACCTGACAGGGGTGAACAACTGCGGCGCAACCGTGTTCATAGCCAGCCGCTCTCAGACGGCGCACGGAGCGTGGACGACCATGAGCGAAACAACCGGACATCCCGCGACAGCCGCGATGACAGCGGAACAGCCCGGCCTCAAGCGGGTGATGGGCCCCTGGCTGCTCCTGCTGTTCATCGTCGGAGACATTCTCGGCACCGGCATCTATGCGCTGACCGGCCAGGTCGCCAAGCAGGTCGGCGGCGTGGTCTGGCTGCCCTTCCTGATCGCCTTCATCGTCGCGATGATGACCGCGTTCAGCTATCTCGAACTCGTGACGAAATATCCGCGAGCGGCGGGCGCGGCGCTCTACACCCACAAAGCCTTCGGCATCCATTTCATCACCTTCATCGTCGCCTTCGCGGTGATGTGCTCCGGCATCACCTCGGCCTCGACCGCGTCGCGCGCCTTTGCCGCCAATCTCTCGGACGCGCTGGGGCTGGGCCTGTCGGGCACGATCTGGATCACCGTGGTGGGCTTGAGCTTCATGGCGCTGGTCGCGGCGGTCAATCTGCGCGGGGTGGGCGAAAGCGTGAAGGCCAATGTCGTGCTGACCTGCGTCGAGCTGACCGGGCTCTTGATCGTCATCGTCATCGGCGCGATGGCGATCATGGCCGGACAGGGCGACGTCTCGCGCGTGATGGAGTTCAAGACGACCGGCGACGGCGGCGCCTTCTGGCCGGTGATCGCGGCGACGACGCTGGCCTTCTTCGCGATGGTGGGGTTCGAGGACTCGGTCAACATGGCCGAGGAGTGCAAGAACCCGTCGCGGATCTTCCCGAAGGTGCTGCTCGCCGGCCTGGTCTTCACCGGCGTGATCTATGTGCTGGTCTCGATCGCGGCGATCACGCTGGTGCCGCCGGAGGCGCTGGGCGAAGGCGAAACGCCGCTGCTGAAGGTCGTCCAGGCCGGCGCGCCGAACTTCCCGCTCTGGATCTTCGGCTTCATCACGATGTTCGCCGTCGCCAACAGCGCGCTGATCAACATGCTGATGGCCAGCCGCCTCGTCTATGGCATGAGCCGCGAGCATGTGCTGCCGCCGGTTCTCGGCAAGGTCCACGCGACCCGCCGCACGCCCTATGTCGCGATCGGCTTCACCACGCTGCTAGCCTTCGCGCTGATCGTCTTCGTCGGCGAGGTGCCGGCGCTGGGCGGAACGACGGCGCTGCTCCTGCTCTGCGTCTTCACGGTCGTCAACATCGCCGTTCTGGTGCTGCGCAAGGACGGCGTCGGGCATGATCACTTCCGCACCCCGACCTGGGTGCCGGTGATGGGAGCGCTCGCCTGCGCCTTCTTCGCCGGGCCCTGGACCGGGCGCGATGTCGTCCAGTATCAGATCGCGGGCGTGCTGATCGGCGTCGGCGTGGTCTTGTGGTTCGTCACGATCCTGGCCAACCGCGCCGCCGGCGTGCAGGCCGAACCGCCGCTCCCGAGCGAGGAGCATGTCCGGATCGGGTCAAAGAACTAGCCTGGGTTCGAGATCCGGCGTGGTGCGCTGGCAGCCCGGCGTCCGCATGCGCGACGAAAGCCCCCGCCCCTTTTCCAAACACGAACGCCGCCGGCCCAGGGCCGGCGGCGCATGACTGTCAGGCCGCTTTCGGCCTGATCACATCTGGTGGCCGCGCTTGCGCATTTCCTCGCTGAAGCGGTCGAACAGGAAGTTGCTGGTCTGCATGCTCCAGGGCTGCAGCAGGGCGAAGATCTCGTCGATGGCGCGCGGGCGCATCGCGTTGTAGCGCTGGCCGACCGGCGACTTGAAGAAGGCCGCGACCTCCTTGAGATCGGCCTCGCTCATGCGCTTGGCGAAGATGTAAGCCGCCGAGGCGATGATCTCCTGACGCTTCTTCTCGGCTTCCGGCCGGAGCGCCTCGATGATCTGCTCCATGTCCTTGCGGACTTCCGGGCGCGTCGTGCCGACGGTCTGGGTCACGCGTTCGCGGAATTCCAGGTAGATCGCCTCGAAGGACTCGGCCAGTCCCGACAGGATGACGACGTCGCGGCCGGCCTCGAGATAGGATTGCGGAATGTCGGCCTGCGACGGGGTGGCAACCGTCTGGGCCTGGACCGGCAGCGCCAGCAGAAGCGCCAGGCTGACGGCCGCGCCGGCGAAATGGTGACGGATCATGCTGAGCCCCTTCATCATGCGCCGCTTGCGCGCATTCATCATCGGATCGCGACCCACGCCATCGTTGGCGCGCCAGCCGCATCGTCGTTTCGGTCCTGCCCGGCGGGAGCGACTCACAGGCGATCCCGATGCCGGACCGCGCATCTGGGGTTTCCTTAGAGCATCACCGGGCCGCCTGGGAAGCGGTTTTAAGGCGAGGCGATGTCGCGGTGGCGGGCCGCAGCCCGCCGCGGGGATGGCCGATGAGGCCGGCGAGGCCCCTAATCCAGCGTTCCGACGATGGTCAGACCCGCGCCGCCGGCGAGGATCGCGGCGCTCGCCAGCCCCAGGAACAGCCCGTGTTCGACGACACCGGGAATCACGCACAGCGCCGCCGCCAGCGCCTCGGGCCGGGCGATCGCGCCGAGATGGGCGTCGAGGATGTAATGGCCACCATCGGTCACCAGAACGCTGCCATCGGGTTTGCGACGCAGGACGATCTCGCCGGCCGCGCCGACAGAGGCGATCGCCGCGACGACCGCGCGACGCGTCGCCTCGAGCCCGAAGGGCACGACCTCGATCGGCAGGGGAAAGCGCCCGAGCGTCGCGACGAGCTTGCTGTCGTCGGCGATCACGACCATGCGCGCCGAGGCGGCCGCGACGATCTTCTCGCGCAGCAGGGCCGCCCCGCCACCCTTGATCAGGCGCAGGTCGGAATCGACCTCGTCGGCCCCGTCGATGGTCAGGTCGAGTTCCGGGGTCTCGTCGAGCGTCGACATCGGGATCGACAGCGCGCGCGCCTGCGCCTCCGTGACCTCCGAGGTCGAGACGCAGATCACGTCGAGGCCTTTTGCCACGCGCCCGCCGAGCAGATCGACGAAATGCTTGGCGGTCGAGCCGGTGCCGAGGCCGAGCCTCATGCCGGGCGTCACCAGTTCGAGCGCGCGCGCGGCGGCTAGCTTCTTCAGGTCGTCGGGGCTCATGCGCCGAGCCCGCCCATCAGCATGTATTTGATCTCGACGAACTCATCCATGCCGTGGAGCGAGCCCTCGCGGCCGAGGCCCGATTCCTTGACGCCGCCGAAGGGCGCGACCTCGGTGCCGAGCATGGCCGAGTTGATGCCGACCATGCCGTATTCGAGTTCCTCGGCGACCCGGAAGGCGCGGCCGAGATCCTTCGTATAGAAATAGGCGGCGAGCCCGAAGGGCGTGTCGTTGGCCATCGCCACGACCTCGTCCTCGGTCTTGAAGCGATAGACCGGGGCGACGGGGCCGAAGGTCTCCTCGTTGGTCACCAGCATTTTCGTGGTGACGCCGGAGATCACGGTGGGCTCGTAGAAGGTGCGGCCGAGCGCGTGGCGCTTGCCGCCGACCATCACCTTCGCGCCGTTGGCGACGGCGTCCGCGACATGGCGCTCGACCTTCTCCACCGCGCGCTCGTTGATCAGCGGGCCCTGGACGACGCCGACCTCAGTGCCGTTGCCGACCTTCATCTTCGCGACCTCGCCGGCGAACTTGGCGACGAACTCGTCATGGATGCCGTCCTGCACGAAGAGGCGGTTGGTGCAGACGCAGGTCTGGCCCATGTTGCGGAACTTGGCCGCGATCGCGCCCTGCACGGCGGCGTCGACATCGGCATCGTCGAAGACGATGAAGGGCGCATTGCCGCCGAGCTCGAGCCCGACCTTCTTCACGGTCGAGGCCGCCTGCTGCATCAGCAGCTTGCCGACCGGCGTCGAGCCGGTGAAGCCGATGAAGCGCACGGCGGGATGCGTGGTCATGACCTTGCCGATCGCGACCGCATCGCCCGTGACGATGTTGAGCACGCCCTTGGGGAAGCCGGCGCGGATGGCGAGTTCGATCAGGGCAAAGGCCGTCAGCGGGGTGTCGGGCGCGGGCTTGACCACGAAGGTGCAGCCGGCGGCCAGCCCCGGCGAGCATTTGCGCGTGATCATCGCAGCCGGGAAATTCCACGGCGTGATCGCGGCGCAGACGCCGACGGGCTGCTTCTGGATGATGATGCGCGAATTCGGGAAGGGCGAGGGAATCGTCTCGCCATAGATGCGCTTGGCCTCTTCCGCATAGAACTCGACGAAGGACGCGGCATAGGCGACCTCGCCGCGCGACTCCGTCAGCGGCTTGCCCTGCTCGGCGGTCATGATCTGCGCCAGGTCTTCGTGGTTGGCCATGATCAGGTCGAACCATTTGCGCAGGATGATCGAGCGCTCCTTGGCTGATTTCTTCGCCCAGGGCTTGAAGGCGCGCGAGGCGGCCTCGACGGCGGCGGTCGTCTCGTCCGCGCCGAAGCGCGGCACCTTCGCCAGCAGCTCGCCGGTGGCGGGATTGTCGACCGCATCGACGCCCTCGCCGACCCAGGCGCCGTCGACATGGCACTGCGACTTCAGGAGGGAGGGATCGTTCAGCTTCAGCATGGCTGGCTTCCGTGACGCGGAGGGATGGATCGAGCCTTGTTAACACGCGCCCGTCGCCGCTGACGACCGCGACAGGGCGCTGCAGTGCCACAGGTCCTGCGGTTTTCAACCCGTCCGGCGGCCTAAAGTTGCAAGCGCCCTACTTCGCCTGGGGCGTGCAAACCGTCTTGTCGTCGAAGACGTAGCAGATGCTCATCTCGCCGGTGCGGATATTGACCCGGAAGATGCCGCCCTCGCGCTCGTGCCGCGAGGGCATCAGCGTGTAGTCGCTCGGTGCCTGCGCGCCGGCGCCCTCGCCCGGCGGAAAGCAGACGGTGACGCCGACGCCGCCCTCCTTGAGCTGGAACTGGCAGGCGGCGACCTCGCCGGTGGCCTTGTCGATGCGGTAGACGCGGTTGAGATCGGTCTGCGGCGCGGGCGCGAACTCGAACGGCGCCGCCTGCGCGGCACCGGCCAGAGCCAGCCACAGGCCGAGAGCCAGGGCGACCAGACGTCCAAGGGGTTGCGACACGACACACTTCCTTCTCGCGAATCGGCGGCACGATAGCATCATTGCCGGAGGCGATGATGTCTCTCGCCGGCCGGCGCGCAGGCGCGCTCGCGGCTTGAGGCGAGCGCTTGCCAAGCCGCGGCGAACTGCCTTTAAGCAAGCGTCCCGCTTCACAGGAACGCGCCCTCATGAGCCTGCCCCCCATCGTCGTCTTCGATCTCGACGGCACGCTCGCCGAGACGGCGCCTGACATCATGCGCGTGCTCAACGTCATCCTGGTGCGCGAGGGGCTGCCGGCCCTGCCGCTGGAGCGGGCGCGCGAACTGGTCGGCGCGGGGGCACGCGCGCTGATTTCGCGCGGCTTTACCGTTTCGGGCCGGCCGCTCGACGAGGCGACGCTGGAGCGGCTGTTCGAGGATTTCCTGCTGATCTATGCCGAGGACGTTGCCTCCGACAGCCACCTTTTCGACGGCGTGCTGGACGCGCTCGAGACCCTGGCCGGCGAAGGCTACCTGCTGGCCGTCTGCACCAACAAGCCGATCCTGCACACGCGGCTGATCCTCGACCATTTCAAGATCGCGCAGCGCTTCGCGGCCGTGGCGGGGCGCGACAGCTTCCCCTTCCACAAGCCCGACCCGCGGCACCTGACGCTGACGATCGAGGCGGCCGGGGGCGATCCCGCGCGGGCCGTGATGATCGGCGATTCGCGTACCGACATCGCCACCGCCAAGGCGGCGGGAATCCCGACGATCTGCGTGCCCTTCGGCTACACCGACGTCGCGATCGAGACGCTGGAGCCGGATCTCGTGATCCAGCATTTCGACGCCCTGCCCGCGGCCGTGCGGCAGGTGCTGGGCAGCAACAAAGCGGGGACGCCTTCGAAGGTCGCCGCCCATTCTTGACGGCGCGGCGCGCGCCGACTAGGAGAAGCGCCGGTGCGGGCGACTAGCTCAGCGGTAGAGCACTCCCTTCACACGGGAGTGGTCACAGGTTCGATCCCTGTGTCGCCCACCATTTTTCTCACGAGCCCGATACCGATTTAGTGGATCCGGGGCCGAGTGTTCCCGCCGATCGCGCGCATCTGTTGCTCATCGCGCCAGATCGATCTTCTGCGCTGATTTCAGCGTGGGGGAGGCCGTCGACCTTCGCGCCGATCCGTTGCAATCTGCGGTGATGAGCGACGACGAACAGAAGCGCCTCGACACCATCCACAACGAGCGCGTGAAGCTCATGGCGACGTGGATGAACAATGTCGGCGTCGGCTGCGTGATCGCTGGCTTCCTCGCCCCCTCCATTGGGGCCGCCACGCTCGAACTGCCCAAGGCCGCGTGGCTCATCCTCGTTCAGATGATTTGGATTCCGATCGGAGTCGCACTACATTTCATGGGCAGGCGTATTCTGGGAGGGCTGAGATGACCGAACTGGCCATGTTCTCGCTGCTCTACGGCTGCGGCATCCTCGCCGCCGCCTACGGGATGTATCGCTGGGCCGCGACACAAAGGTAGGATCGACGTCGAACGTCGCTTCTCCCCCGAGCCGGCGGGGCATCGCGCTTTTCGAACGCACCGGGACCTCGGCAACCTCGCCTCATGGCTCTCCGAGCTGCTTTTCCAGCACCACCAGCAGGTCGAAGGCGGCCATCTGCGCCTCGGTGAAGTTGCCGCATCGGCCCGGAGTGAAGGCGCCTTCGGGCCGGAGTGGATGGCTGATCACGCCGCCCCAACCGAGCGCATTCTCGAACATCGTCACGCGGAACTGCCGGAGTTCGACCTGCCAGTTGCAGGCGCGGTTTCGGCGCCAGCCCTTCAGCTTCGGAAACTGGCGGCGGCGCCTCGCCAGGCGGTCCTCGACCATGTCGGCCTTCCCCGGAGCGGGCGACGTTACGCAGACGACGCCATCGCCTGATGGTTGCATCCGCGCCATCCTGCACCACCTCTTTTGAATGAGCGACCCCTTCGACCTCGACCGCTTCGTCTCCGCGCAGACCATGGCTTATGATCAGGCGCTCGGCGAACTGCGCGAGGGCCGGAAGAGGAGCCACTGGATGTGGTTTGTCTTTCCGCAGCTGCGCGGGCTCGGGCTGTCGCCTACGGCGCAGAGTTTCGGGATATCAGGCCTCGAAGAAGCGCGCGCCTATCTGGCCCATCCGCTTCTGGGCCCGCGTTTGCGGGCCTGCGTCGAGGCGGTCCTGGCGGTCGAGGAGCGGAGCCTGCACGCGATCTTCGGCTACCCCGACGATCTCAAATTTGGCTCCAGCATGTCGCTGTTCTCGGCCGCCTCGGTGGATGAGAGCCCGACCCCGTTCGACCAGGCGATCACGCGCCTCTGCGCCGGGCAGCCGGACGCGCGCACCCTCACGCTTTTGAACGGTTAGCTCCGCCCCTCATCAGCGCGGCGCAGCTCCCACTGCCGGTTGAGGCGCAGCGCCAGCAGCGTGACCACGGCGCCGGACAGCAGATAGGCGCCCGCCGAGATCAGGCCGAACTGGGTCGAGAGCAGGAGCGCCGCCAGCGGGGCGAAGCCGGCGCCGAAGAGCCAAGCGAGGTCCGAGGTCAGGGCCGAGCCGGTGTAGCGATAGGCCGGGGAGAAGGCGGAGGCGACCGCGCCGGACGACTGGCCGAAGGACAGGCCGAGCAGGATGAAGCCGCCGATCATGAAGACGAGTTCGCCAATGAGGCCGCCGTCGAGCAGCTGCGGCGCAAAGCCGCTGAAGACGGCGATCGCGATGGCGCAGCCGCCGAGCAGCGCGCGCCGGCCGATCCGGTCGGCAATCAGGCCAGACGCGACGATGGCGAGCGCGCCGAAGACCGCGCCGACCGCCTCGATGACGAGAAACCGCGCCGGCCCTTCCTTGGTGAACAGGAACACCCAGGAAAGCGGGAAGACCGTGACCATGTGGAACATGGCGAAGCTCGCCAGCGGCGTGAAGGCGCCGATCAGGACATGCCGGCCCTCGGCGCGCAGCGTGGCCGCGATCGGCGCCGGCTGCAATTCGCGCGTCTCGAACAGGTTCTGATAGTCCGGCGTCACGACCATGCGCAGCCGGGCGAAGAGCGCCACGACATTGATCGCGAAGGCGACGAAGAACGGGTAGCGCCAGCCCCAGTCGTAGAAATCCTCGGCCGAGAGGTTGCCGACGAAGAAGGCGAACAGGCCGCTCGCGACGATCAGGCCGAAGGGCGCGCCGAGCTGCGGGATCATCGCATACCAGCCGCGATGGCGCTGCGGCGCGTTGAGCGCCAGCAGCGAGGCCAGCCCGTCCCAGGTGCCGCCGAGCGCGATGCCCTGGCCGATGCGCGCCAGCGCCAGAAGCCAGATCGCGGCGGCGCCGATGCGGTCATAGGACGGTAGGAAGCCGATCGCGCAGGTCGAGGTGCCCAGCAGGAACAGGGCGATCGTGAGCTTGGCGCTCTTGCCGGCCTTCCGGTCGATCGCAGTGAAGATCAGCGTCCCGAAGGGCCTCGCGATGAAGGCGAGCGAGAAGATCGCGAAGGAATAGAGCGTGCCGGTCAGCGGGTCGGCGAAGGAGAAGACCAACTTCGGGAACACGATCACCGAGGCGATGGCGTAGACGAAGAAGTCGAAGAATTCGGAGCTGCGGCCGATGATGACGCCGATCGCCATCTCGCCCGGATTCACCTCGCCATGGCTTTCGCTGAGATGGCTGGCATCGCCTTCAGCGGTGGTCGGCATCTGAGCCATGATCGGTTCCGTCGCGCATCGGTCAGGGGGTGAGATGATGCATCGCACCATCTAGCAGCAGCCGTTCTAGTGCCCCATCGGGGCCACAGGCGGCATTGGGCAAATTGTCCAATGTTGCCCTTGCTGCAGTGCGACTAGCTGTCTGGCACGATCCGATCAGCAAAAGGTCCGTGCCTTGAGCCATCTGCGTCTCGCCATCCTGCTTCCGCTGCTCGCCGCGCTGGGCGGGTGCAATCTCGTGGTCATGGCGCCGGCCGGCGACATCGCCGCGCAGCAGCGCGATCTCATCGTGATCTCGACCGTGCTGATGCTGCTGATCATCGTGCCGGTGATGGCGCTGACGGTGTTCTTCGCCTGGCGCTACCGGGCCTCCAACAAGGCGGCGACCTACAAGCCCGACTGGAACCACTCGACCGGGCTGGAGCTGGTGATCTGGGCCGCGCCGCTGCTGATCATCATCTGCCTGGGCGCGCTGACCTGGATGGGCACGCATCTGCTCGACCCCTATCGCAAGCTTGACCGGATCGCGGCCGGCAAGCCGGTGCCCGCCACCGTCAGGCCGCTCGAGGTCGAGGTCGTCGCGCTCGATTGGAAGTGGCTGTTCATCTATCCCGAGCAGGGCATCGCCACCGTCAACGAACTCGCCGCGCCGGTCGACCGGCCGATCCATTTCAAGATCACCGCCTCCTCGGTGATGAACTCGTTCTATATCCCCGCGCTGGCGGGGCAGATCTATGCGATGCCGGCGATGCAGACGCGCCTGCATGCCGTGATCAACCATCCCGGCCGCTATCAGGGCTTTTCGGCCAATTACAGCGGCTCGGGCTTCTCGGGCATGCGCTTCGGGTTCCTGGGCCTGTCCGACAGCGATTTCGACGCCTGGGTCGCCAAGGCCAGGGCCGCCGGCGGCACGCTCGACCGCGCGGCCTATCTCGCGCTGGAGCGGCCGAGCGAGAACGTCCCGGTCACCCGCTTTGCCGCGACCGAGCCCCGGCTCTTCGACGCGATCCGCAATCTCTGCGTCCAGCCCGGCAAGATGTGCATGAGCGAGATGATGGCGCTCGACGCCAAGGGCGGGCTGGGGCTCGCCGGCCTGCATACGACGCTGCCGCTGGCCTATGACAAGTATTCGCGCCGCGGCGGCAACCAGGCGCCCTTCGGCGAGGAACCGCGCTTCATCGCCTCGATCTGCACGGTCGAGGAGGCCAAGGCGATGATGGCGATGGCCCCGCCCGACACGACAGCACGCGACCTGACGCCGATCCGCGGTCTCGGCCTGCCGCTCCCTGCCCTTGCGCTCCCTTCCCTGACGCCCCCTGCCCTGACGCCCCGCCGGCCGCAGACCTTTACCGAACTGCTTGGCCTGGCCCGGCCGTCCCAGTCCTGACGCGAGAACCCCCGTGACAGACGCTTCCACCACCACCTCCCTGATCTTCGGCAAGCTGACGCTGAACTCGTTTCCGTTTCACGAGCCGATCCTGATCGCGACCTTCATCGTCGTGGCGCTCGGCGGCCTCACGGTCGTGGCCGGCCTGACCTATTTCCGGCTCTGGGGCTGGCTCTGGCGCGACTGGCTGACCAGTGTCGATCACAAGAAGATCGGGATCATGTACATGATCCTCGGGCTGGTGATGCTGCTGCGCGGCTTCGCTGATGCGGTGATGATGCGCATCCAGCAGGCGATGGCCTTCAACGGGTCAGAGGGCTATCTCAACGCCCATCATTACGACCAACTCTTCACCGTCCATGGCGTGATCATGATCTTCTTCGTCGCCATGCCGCTGGTGACGGGGCTGATGAACTACATCGTGCCGCTGCAGATCGGCGCGCGCGACGTCTCCTTCCCCTTCCTCAACAATTTCAGCTTCTGGATGACGACGGCCGGCGCTGTGCTGGTGATGATCTCGCTGTTCGTCGGCGAGTTCGCGCGCACGGGCTGGCTCGCCTACCCACCTCTGTCGGGGATTTCCTACAGTCCCGAGGTCGGCGTCGACTACTACATCTGGGCACTGCAAATCGCCGGCGTGGGGACGACGCTGTCGGGCATCAATCTGGTCTGCACCATCGTCAAGATGCGCTGCCCGGGCATGTCCTTGATGAAGATGCCGGTTTTCACCTGGACCTCGCTGTGCACCAACGTGCTGATCGTCGCGACCTTCCCGGTGCTGACGGCCGTGCTCGCGCTGCTGACGCTCGACCGCTATGTCGGAACCAACTTCTTCACGAACGACTTCGGCGGCAACCCGATGATGTACGTGAACCTGATCTGGATCTGGGGTCACCCAGAGGTCTACATCCTGATCCTGCCGGCCTTCGGCATCTTCTCCGAAGTCGTCTCGACCTATTCGGGCAAGCGGCTCTTCGGCTACACCTCGATGGTCTATGCGACCATCGTCATCACCATCCTGTCCTACCTCGTCTGGCTGCACCATTTCTTCACGATGGGCTCGGGCGCGAGCGTGAACTCCTTCTTCGGCATCACCACGATGATCATTTCGATCCCGACGGGGGCGAAGATCTTCAACTGGCTGTTCACGATGTATCGCGGCCGGATCCGCTTCGAGCTGCCGATGATGTGGACCATGGCGTTCATGCTGACCTTCGTCGTCGGCGGCATGACCGGTGTGCTGCTGGCCGTTCCGCCTGCCGACTTCGTGCTGCACAACAGCCTGTTTCTGGTGGCGCATTTCCACAACGTCATCATCGGCGGCGTGCTCTACGGGCTCTTCGCCGGCATGATCTACTGGTGGCCCAAGGCCTTCGGCTTCCGCCTGCACCCGCTGCTCGGCAAGTTCTCGTTCTGGTTCTGGACGATCGGCTTCCTGTTCGCCTTCATGCCGCTCTATGTGCTCGGCCTGATGGGCGTGACGCGGCGGATGCGGGTGTTCGACGATCCGTCGCTGCAGATCTGGTTCATCATCGCCGGCTTCGGCGCCTTCCTGATCCTGCTCGGCCTCCTCAGCTTCATCGCCCAGATCGCCTACAGCATCTGGAAGCGCGACGAGCTGCGCGACGTCACCGGCGACCCCTGGGACGGGCGCACGCTGGAATGGGCGACGTCCTCACCGCCGCCGGCCTACAACTTCGCCTTCACGCCGGTGGTGCATGACAACGACGCATGGACCGACATGAAGCGCCGCGGCTATGTCCGGCCGGTCGAGGGCTTCAAGCCGATCCACATGCCGAAGAACACGCCGACCGGCCTCGTGCTGGCCGGGATCTCGGTGGCGCTCGGCTTCGCGCTGATCTGGCACATCTGGTGGCTGGCCGCGGCGTCCTTCGCGGGCATCCTCGTGGTCGCGATTGCCCACAGCTTCAACTACCACCGCGACTTCCACATTCCCGCAGAAGAGGTCGTCGCAGCAGAAGACGCCCGCACCCGCCTGCTCGCCGGATCGAGGGCCTGACCACATGGCACATTCCATCGCAGCAACCGGATTGTCGGCCGGCGCCATCCCGGCGCCGACCGTCTCCCAGGGCGCAGGGTCCAAAGGCGCGGTCTCGCCGGGGGCCGGAGCGCGCGGCGGCGAAGAGCCGGTGTTCTACCTCAAGGAGGAGCATCCGCATCCGGAAGGGCACAGCACGCCGCTGGGCTTCTGGCTCTATCTGATGAGCGACTGCCTGATCTTCGCGATCCTGTTTGCGATCTACGGCGTGCTCGGGGCGAACTACGCGGCGGGGCCTGCGCCCAAGGACCTGTTCGACCTCAACCTCGTCGCGCTCAACACCGCGATGCTGCTCTTCTCCTCGATCACCTTCGGCTTCGCCATGCTGGAGATGGCCAAGGGCAAGGTCGCGGCGACGCAGGCCTGGCTGGCGGTGACCGGCCTGTTCGGCCTCGCCTTCCTCGGCATCGAACTCTACGAGTTCCACCACCTGATCGAGCTCGGCGCGACGCCGCAGCGCAGCGCCTTCCTGTCGGCGTTCTTCGTGCTGGTGGGCACGCATGGGCTCCACGTTACCTTCGGCCTGATCTGGCTGGTCGTGCTGATGACGCAGGTCGCCCGGCACGGTCTGATCGCCGCCAACCGGCGACGGCTTCTGTGCCTGAGCATGTTCTGGCACTTCCTCGACGTCATCTGGATCGGCGTCTTCACCTTCGTCTACCTGATGGGGATGCTGCGATGAGCTCGGAAACGAACGCCCAGCACCAGGCCGGCTACCAGACGCCGCATGAGGAGGAGCAGGCTCACGGCTCCTTCCGGGGCTACATGATCGGCTTCGGGCTCTCGGTCGTCCTGACCGCGATCCCGTTCTGGCTCGTCATGACCGGCGCGCTCGGCAACAACGAGCTGACCGGTTTCGTGATCATGGCCTTCGCGGTGGTGCAGATCGTCGTCCACATGGTCTACTTCCTGCACATGAACGGCCGCTCCGAGGGCGGCTGGATGATGCTGGCGGCGGTCTTCACCATCATCATCGTGGTGATCACGCTCGCCGGGTCGCTGTGGGTGATGTACCACCTCAACAGCAACATGATGCCGGTTCACGACATGAGGCAGATGCCGTGAGTGAGCCGGCCGCCGCGCGGCGGCCGCGGTCTCTGGCGGCCCTGACGCTCTTCACGCTGCTCGCTCTGGCCGGCACCGCCTTCCTGAGCGGGCTCGGCCTCTGGCAGGTGCAGCGCCTGGCCTGGAAACGCGCTCTGATCGAGCAGGTTGAGACACGCAGCCGGGCTGCGCCGATCCCCGCTCCGGGACCGGCGCAATGGGCCGAAACGGATGCGCAGGAATACACCCGCGTAACCCTGACTGGGCGCTTCCAGCACGATGGCGAGGCGCTGGTGCAGGCCGTGACGGAACGCGGCGGCGGTTTCTGGGTGATGACACCACTGTCGACCGAGGCCGGCTTCACCGTTCTGGTCAATCGCGGCTTCGTGCCCCCGGATCGGCGCGCCCCCGGCAACAGGGCGCAGGCGCTGCCGCAGGGCCCCGTGACGATCACCGGGCTGCTGCGCCTCAGCGAACCGGGCGGCGGCTTCCTGCGCGACAACGCGCCGGGCGAAGATCGCTGGCACTCGCGCGACGTGGCGGGCATTGCCCGGGCGCGCGGGCTGCAGCAGGCCGCGCCCTATTTCGTCGATGCCGACGCCACCGCCAATCCCGGCGGTTTTCCGGTCGGCGGGCTGACGGTGCTGCGCTTCTCCAACAACCATCTGGTCTATGCCCTGACCTGGTTTGCCCTCGCGCTGATGCTCGCCGGAGGGCTCGCCTTCGTGCTACGCGACGAAGCCAGGCTGCGGCGGACCTGATCGCGGCGCAGCGGGGAGACGAGCGATCAGTTTCCAGGACACCACCAACCAGAAGAACCTGCTGCTGCTGGTTCAGCTGCGCTGGCTGGCCGTCATCGGGCAGGTCGTCACCATCGCCTTCGTGCAATGGGGCCTGGGCATCGCGCTGCCGCTGGGCGAAATGGCCCTGGTTCTGACGCTGCTGGTGGTGCTGAACCTGGCGAGCCTGGTCCGGCACCGGCGCGTCGCCGCCGATGTCAGCAATGGCGAGCTGTTCGGCGCGCTCTTGTTCGACCTCGGCGCTTTGACGACGCAGCTCTATCTCAGCGGCGGCGCGAGCAACCCCTTCATCTCGCTCTATCTGCTGCAGGTCGGCCTGGCCGCGGTCCTGCTCGAGCGCTGGTCGACCTGGGTGCTGGTCGTGCTGGCAAGCCTGGGCTTCGTCGGGCTGATGGGCGACCACCGGCCGCTCGCCCTCCCCCTCGAACTCGATGACGGGGTGCCACGGCTCTACCTGCAGGGCGTCTTCGTCTGCTTTCTGATCGGCGCGGGGCTGCTGGTGCTGTTCCTGCAGCGGATCAGCCGCAATCTGCGCAACCGCGACGAAAAACTCGCCGATCTGCGCCAGCGCGCGGTCGAGGAGGACCATATCGTGCGGATGGGGCTGCTCGCCTCGGGCGCGGCCCATGAGCTGGGCACGCCGCTCTCGACCTTGTCCGTCATCCTCAACGACTGGCGCCGGGTGCCGGCGATCACGGCCGAGCCGGAGCTGATCGCGGAGATCGGCGAGATGCAGGCCCAGCTCGACCGCTGCAAGACGATCGTCTCCGGCATCCTGATGTCGTCGGGCGAAACCCGCGCCGAGAACCCCGGGCGCACGACGGTGCGCCGCTTCGTCGACGACCTCATGGCGCAATGGCGCTCGCACCGCGCCCCGCCGGCCGGGCTGGTCTATGTCAACACCTTCACCCCGGACGCCGCGATCGTCTCCGACCCGGCGCTGAAGCAGGTGATCTGCAATCTCTTCGACAATGCGCAGGAGGCGTCCCCGGAGGCGATGACGGTGCGGATCGAGCGGCGGGACCAGACACTGGCGATCGTCGTTGAGGATGAGGGGCCGGGCTTCACCCCCGACATCCTCGCCGGGCTTGGCAAGCCCTATCGTTCGACCAAGGGGCGGCCGGGCGGAGGGCTCGGGCTGTTCCTGGTCAGCAACGTGATGCGCAAGCTCGGCGGCACCCTGACCGCGCGCAACCGCGACCATGGCGGCGCCTGCGTCACCGTGACCCTGCCGCTGGCGGCGCTCTCACCCGTACAGGCTCCCGAGGAGAGCCGGCATGGTGGATGACCGAACGCTGCTGATCGTCGAGGACGACCCCGCCTTCGCACCCGTGCTGCGACGCTCCTTCGAGCGACGCGGCTACATGGTGCATGCCTGCGACGGGATCGAGAGCCTCGCGACGCTGATCGAGACGATCGAACCCGATTATGCCGTCGTCGATCTCAAGGTCGTCGGCGGGTCGGGGCTGGAATGCGTCAAGCTGCTGCGGGCCCGCGACCCCGAGATGCGGATCGTGGTGCTGACCGGCTTCGCCAGCATCGCCACCGCGGTCGAGGCGATCAAGCTCGGCGCCTGCCATTATCTCGCCAAGCCGGCCAATACCGACGACATCGAGGCCGCCTTCGGCAAGACGGAGGGCGACGCCGAGGTTCCCCTGACCCAACGCCAGACCTCGCTGAAGAACCTCGAATGGGAGCGCATCCACGAAACGCTGGTGGAGACCGACTTCAACATCTCCGAAACCGCAAGGCGGCTCGGCATGCATCGCCGCACCTTGGCGCGAAAGCTGGAGAAGCGCCGCCTGACGTAACTGTCGGCACGGGCCGACCGGCCCCGCGAGCCGTTATATATTTGCATCGACCGTCTTCCCCGCGCTCGATTTTGCCGCATTGTCATGTCGCCGAACGACACTGGTGGCGATGTCAGCTCATGCGGAGGGAATTCCGATGCGGCTAGCCGTTTACAACGTCGAAAACCTGTTCGACCGCGCCAAGGCGATGAATCTCGACAGCTGGGCGGAGGGGCGCCCGGTGCTGGAACGCTTCGCTGCGCTCAGCGCGCTGCTCGGCCAGGTGAGCTACAGCGCGGCCGACAAGGCGGAGATCGCCCGGCTCGTGATCGAACTGGGGATGGAGAAGACCGACACCGGCCCCTTCGTCCTGCTGCGGCGCAACCGCGGCGGCCTGTTGAAACGACCGCAAACCGGCGGCGTCGAGATCCTCGCCGATGGCCGGGTGGACTGGGTCGGCTCGCTGGAACTGCGCGACGAGCCCATCAACGAGCATGCGATGCGCAACACGGCGCGGGTGATTTCCGATCTCGAGGCCGATGTGCTGGGCGTCGTCGAGGCCGAGAGCCGGCCGGTGCTGTCGGCCTTCAACCGCGAGATCCTGCCCGCCGTCGGGGGCAAGCCATTTCGCCACGTCATGCTGATCGACGGCAATGACGAACGCGGCATCGATGTCGGGCTGATGACGCGGGCGGGTTACCCGATCGGGCCGATGCGCAGCCATGTCGACGACCGCACGGCCGAAAACAGCACGATCTTCTCGCGCGACTGCCCCGAATTCGAGGTCACGACGCCGTCCGGCGCCCGGCTGATCGTCCTGGTCAACCACCTCAAGAGCAAGGGCTTCGGCAGCCAGGCCACGTCCGACCGCAAGCGACGGACGCAGGCGCAGCGCATCGCCGAGATCTATCAGGGCCTGATCGCCAACGGCCTCGAGAACGTCGCGGTGATCGGCGATCTCAACGATACGCCAGCCTCCGAGCCGCTAAAGCCGCTGGTCTTCGGCACCTCGCTCAAGGACGTTTCGCAGCACCCGGCCTTCGACGATGGCGGCTTTCCGGGAACCTATGGCGCGAGTTCGGCCGGCAACAAGATCGACTACATCCTGCTGTCGCCCGCGCTGTTTGCCAGGGCCAAGGCGGGCGGCGTGTTTCGAAAAGGCATGTGGCCCGGGGTGCGTCCGAAGAAATGGGACAGCTACGCCGAACTGAAGCGCCCGGAGGATGCAGCTTCCGACCATGCGGCGCTCTGGATCGATCTCGATCTCTGAGGGCGTCGGGCGCCCCGCCGCGACCTCCGCGGCAACCCGCCCCTGACAGAATGTGGCGTTCGAGGGGCCCATTCTGAGCCGCTGCAACCCAACCGGCTTCCCGCGCGTTGATCCGCGTTCGCCGCTTGGGCGTAGAGCAGGTGTTGGCGGGGCGAGGATCATGGACGGGACGATCGAGGCGGCCGGCCTGAATCGCGCCGATGGCGTGCTGGAACGCATCTCCAGCCTGCATGACTGGCGCCGCCAGGTGGCCGATCTCTACGCCGCGATCCGGGCGATGCCGGGACCGGAGGGCTGGCAGCACTGGCGCAGCGTGCGCGACCGGCTCTTCCGCGAACACCCGCAGTCGCCGCTGGAGGCCTCGCGTCGGGCGGCGTTCGGCGGCCTCCCCTGCTTCGCCTACGATCCTGCCCTGCGCCTCACCGTCGGCCTGGCGCCGGCAATGGACCGCGAAACCATCCGGGTCGAGGCCGGCAAGGACGGCCCGATGAGCCTCCTTCCCTATGCCCTGACCATCGGGCTGGCGGAGCCGCTCGGCCGGGAGCTGACGCTCTACTGGATCGAGGGCTATGGCGGCGGCGTCTTCCTGCCGTTCGGCGACGCGACCAACGGCCAGGAGAGCTATGCCGGCGGGCGCTATCTGCTCGACACGATCAAGAGCGCCGATCTCGGAAGCGACGGCGAGAACAGGCTGATCCTCGATTTCAACTTCGCCTATTTCCCGTCCTGCGCCTATTCGGAGGCCTGGGTCTGCCCGCTGTCGCCACGCGAGAACCGCCTGCCGGTTGCGGTTCGGGGCGGCGAGCGCAATCCCCCGTCGTGAGCCGTTCCCGCTGGAGTCCCGCCCCTGCGGACGCCCGACGCATCACGCGCCTTTGACCCGTCTGCGCCTTGCATCGGGCGCTTCGGTCGCTAGCCTTCCCCCTCACCTCAAGGAAACCCCAGCCATGCGGATCCTCACGACCCTCGTTGCCGCTGCCGCCCTGCTGGCGAGCGGGCTCTCGGTGGCTTCGGCCCAGACGATCAAGATCGGTTCCAAGAACTTCACCGAGCAGTTCGTCGTGGCGGAACTCTATGGCGCGGCGCTGGAAGCGGCGGGTTTCAAGGTCGAGCGCAAGATCAATCTCGGCGGCACGCTGGTCGCCCATGAGGCGCTGAAGAGCGGCGCGATCGACCTCTACCCCGAATACACCGGCACCGGCCTCAACGCCGTGATGAAGGCGCAAGGGGTGACCGAGACCGACCCCGAGAAGGTCCGCGGCATGGTCAAGGCCTTCTACGAGAAGGAGTTCAACCTGACCTGGCTGAAGCCGTCGCGCATCAACAACGGCTATGCGATCGTGGTTCGCCCCGAGACCGCGCGGGAGTTCAACCTGAAGACGCTGAGCGATCTCGGTCGCGCCTCGTCGAAGCTCAGGCTCGGCGCCGGCACCGAATTCGTCGACCGTCGCGACGGCATCAAGGGGCTGAAGGAGGTCTACGGGGCCGAGTTCGCCGAGTTCAAGCAGTTCGCGGCGCTGCGCCTGCGCTATGACGCGCTGAACCAGAAGCAGATCGAGGTCGCCAACGGCTTCTCGACCGACTGGCAGATCGCGGCCGACAAGTTCGTCGCGCTCGATGACGACAAGGCACTGTTCCCGCCCTATTTCCTTGCGCCGGTGGTGCGTCCCGCCATCGCCGCCGACGCCAAGATCGTCGCCATTCTCGAAAAGATCGGCGATGCGCTCGACAACCCGACGATGCAGGAGCTCAACCGCCAGGTCGAGGTCGATAAGAAGGAGCCGCGCACGGTAGCGGCCGCCTTCCTCAAGGCCAAGGGGCTGGTGAACTGAGCGCGGCCGTCTCTGGCCGGGCCGGCGGCGTCGGGCATCTTCGCCACGCCGCACGACGCGGCGGCGGGCGCGGCGCATGAGCTGGACGATCGAGAACTGGGACCGGCTGCTGATCGCGCTGTGGGAGCATATCCAGCTCGTCGGCATGGGCCTCGCGATCGCGCTGGCGATCGGGCTGCCGCTCGGCGTGCTGTCGGCGCGCCGGCCGCGGTTTGCGCTCGTCGTGCTGCTGGTCTCGGGCGCGCTCTACACGGTGCCGGCGCTGGCGATCTTCGCGCTGCTGATCCCCTATCTCGGCCTCGGTTTCTGGCCGGCGATCGTCGCGCTCGTCGCCTATGCGCTGCTGATCATCATCCGCAATGTCGCGACCGGGCTGCAGGAGATCGCCCCCGACATCCTCGATGCCGCCGACGGCATGGGCTATGGCCGCGGCCGGCGGCTCCTGGCGATCGAACTGCCGCTCGCCCTGCCCGTTATCATCGCCGGAATTCGCATCACGGTCGTCACGCAGGTGTCGGTGGCCACAGTTGCCGCCTTCATTAATGCGGGCGGGCTCGGCGACATCATCTTCCAGGGCATCACCCAGGATTTCGGCGAGAAGGTCGTGGTCGGCGCAATCGTGACCTCGGCGCTGGCAATCCTCTGCGACGAGAGCCTGCGCCGGGTCGAGCTGCGGCTGCGCGCCAACCAGGCGGAGAGCGCCTGATGGCCGCCTGGATTTCCGCTAACCCCTCGATCTTCCTCAATGCGCTGGAGAACCATCTTTGGCTGACCGGCGTCGCGCTTTCCGCCGTGCTGCTGATCGCGCTGCCGCTGGGCCTGCTGCTGACCCGGCAGCGGCGCTTTGCCAATACCGCCATGGCCATCGTCAACATCCTGCGGACGGTGCCGTCGCTGGCGCTGCTGGTCATCATGCTGCCGCTCTTGGGCACCGGCTTCCTGCCCTCGGTGGTGGCGCTGACGCTCTATGGGCTGCCGGCGCTGCTGCTCAATACCTATACCGGCCTGACCGAGGTCGATGCCGACATCGTCGAGGCGGCGCGCGGCCAGGGTTTTTCGGACCGCCAGGTGATGACACGCATCGAAATCCCGCTGGCGCTGCCGGTGATCTTTGCCGGCATCCGCACAGCCGCCGTGCAGATCGTCTCGGCGGCGACGCTGGCCGCCTTCATCGGCGGCGGGGGGCTGGGCGAATTGATCACGGCGGGCATGGCGAATTTCAACTTTCCGCAGCTGATCGCAGGCGCCGCCGCGGTGGCCGGTCTGGCGCTGTGCGTCGAGGTCACGTTTGCGCTGATGGAGCGGCTGATGACCCGCCAATTGCGTCTGGGAGCGTCATGACGATCCGCCTCGAAGCCGTCACCAAGCTGTTTCCCGGCGTCGCCAAGCCCGCCGTGGACGCGCTCGATCTCACCATCGCGACGGGCCAGATCTGCGTGCTGATCGGCCCCTCGGGCTGCGGCAAGACCACGACGATGCGGATGGTCAACCGGCTGATCGAGCCGAGTTCGGGCCGCATCCTCGTCGACGACCGCGACGTGCTCCAGGCCGATCCGGTCGAGCTGCGGCGCCATATCGGCTATGTCATCCAGCAGATCGGCCTGTTTCCGCATATGACGATCGCGCAGAACGTCGCGACCGTGCCGAAACTCCTGGGCTGGGAGCCGACACGCATCAAGGCGCGGGTCGCGGAGATGCTGGAACTCGTCGGGCTCGACCCGGCGCAGTTTCTCCAACGCTATCCGCGCCATCTTTCCGGCGGGCAGCGGCAGCGCGTCGGCGTGGCGCGCGCGCTCGCCGCCGACCCGCCGGTAATGCTGATGGACGAGCCGTTCGGGGCCGTCGATCCGATCGTGCGCGGGCGGCTGCAGGAGGAGTTCCTCGCCATCCTGAAGCGGCTGAAGAAGACGGTCATCCTCGTCACCCACGACATCGACGAGGCAATCCGCATGGGCGACGTCGTCGCGATCATGCGCGATGGCAGGCTCGTGCAGTACGACACGCCCGACCGGCTGCTGGCCGCGCCGGCCAATGATTTCGTCGCGGATTTCGTCGGCGCCGACAGGGCGCTGCGCCGGCTCTCGCTGGTGCGCGCCGCGGATGCGGCGGAGCCCGGCCGGGCCGATGGCGACCTGGCGCTGCCGGGCAGCGTATCGCTGCGGGAGGTCTTGTCGGCGCTCCTCGCGGGCGGGCGCGACGGCGCCACGATCTTCGACGAAGCCGGCCAACCGCTGGGACAGGTCACGCTCGCCGGCATCCGACGACGCAGCGCCGGTGGAGCGCCGGAATGATCGCGCCGGTCAGGACCCGACAGCCATGTTGCAGGCGCGCAACGAAGCCCGGCAAAGCCCGCTCGCTCGCACCGATGTGATGACCGGCCGATTGCACCTGTGGCGTGACTCTGACAGAAAATTGAGGAGATGTTGACCTTTTCGGGTCAGCTTTCTGTTCCGCGCTCCCCATTTTCGCCGCCGCCCGAGGTCCCGATGAACCGCTCTTTCCGTATGGCTCTGCTCAGTGGGCTTGGCCTGCTCGCCGTCGCGACCTCCGCCCGCGCCGAGATCGACCCGCTGACCCGCCAGCCGCTCTTCACCTATGAGGATCCGGCGAAGGCGCAGGCCACGGCGATCCCGCGCGAGATCGTGTCCTATGACGGCAAGCACCGCCCGGGCACGATCGTGATCAACACCAGCGAGCGGCGCCTGTATCTGGTGATGCCGGATGGCAAGGCGATGCGCTACGGCGTCGGCGTCGGCCGCCCCGGCTTCGACTGGGCCGGCTCGCAGAGCATCACCCGCAAGCAGGAATGGCCGACCTGGACGCCGCCCGCCCAGATGCTCAAGCGCCGGCCCGATCTGCCGCGCTTCATGCCCGGCGGCCCGGAAAACCCGATGGGCGCGCGCGCGCTGTATCTCGGCTCGACGCTCTACCGCATCCATGGCTCGAACGAGCCGGAGACGATCGGCCAGGCGGTCTCCTCGGGCTGCATCCGCATGCTCAACGAAGACGTCATGGATCTCTATGAGCGCGTGAAGGTCGGCACCCGGGTCGTCGTCGCCCGCTGAGCGAACGCACCGGACCATCGGATCGGGGCCGTCCTTTCGGGGCGGCCCCTTTTTTTCGTAATGGGTCCTGTCGATGCGCGCATGGCGCCGGGGCGGACTCAGGCTGGCATCCTGCTTGCGTGCAGAGTCTACTGGCCTTCGGATTCGCCTCACACGCTTCGGGAACGACCATGGACGACATCGTCAACGCCTTCGTGCCGGGGGCACGGGCCCGGATCGCCGGTCGTCCCGGCGGGCCCCTCGCCGGGCTGAGCTTCGCGGCCAAGGATCTGTTCGACGTCGCCGGCCTGCCGACCGGGGGCGGCAATCGCGACTGGGCGTTTTTCAATCCCGTGCCGGAGCGGCATTGCTGGGCGGTGCAGACGCTGCTCGATGCGGGGGCGGAGCTGGTCGGCAAGACGATCACCGACGAGGTCTCGCTCGGTATCCTCGGCGAGAACGCCTTCGACGGCACGCCGACCAACACGGCGGCGCCCGAGCGCGTGCCGGGCGGCTCGTCGTCGGGATCGGCGGCGGCGGTGGCGGCCGGTCTGTGCGACACGGCGCTGGGCACCGACACAGGCGGCTCGGTGCGCGTGCCGGCGAGCTTCTGCGGGCTTTACGGCATCCGCCCGACGCATGGGCGGGTCGATGTCACCGGCATGCTGCCGCAGGCCCCGAGTTCGGACACCACCGGCTGGTTCGCGCGGGATGCCGAGACCTTCGCCCGGGTCTCGACCGTGCTGCTGGGCGAGGCGCCCGCCGCGCTGCCGACGCGGCTGATCGTCGCCGTCGACGCCTTCGGCTTCGCCGACCCCGAGGTGGCCGAGGCGCTCCAGCCCATGATCGCGCGCCTCAGCCGGATCGTCGGCGAGGTCCGCGAGGAGATCATGGCGCCGCAGGGCCTGTCCGTCTGGGCGCGGGCGCAGCGCACGCTTCAGCCCGTCGAAGCCTGGAACACCTTCCGCGGCTGGGTCGAGACCGCCAATCCGCGCATGGCCTTCAGCGTCGCCGCCGGCCTGCTCAACGGCGCACGCATGCCCGAAGGCGAGCGGCAATGGGCTGAGATGATGCGGCTGGAAGCGCGCGCGCGGCTGCGCCACCTGCTGCCGCCCGGCACGATCCTGTGCCTGCCGACGACGCCCTTCCCGGCCCCGCTGCGCGGCCTTTCCCAACCGGCGCTGCAGCCGATGAAGGACAGGATCAGCTGCCTGTGCGCCCAGGGCGGCCTGACCGGCTCGCCGCAGGTCAGCCTGCCTGGTGCGACGGTGGCTGGCGCGCCGGTCGGACTCTCGATCATCGGCGGGCGCGGCGCGGACGCCGCGCTGATCGCCGTCGCAAAAGCCATGGAGACTGCCGCGTGAGCGACTTCACCCCCAACCTGCCAGAGGTCGTCGCCGAGGTGTCGGCGCTGTTCGAGGCCTATGAGCAGGCGCTGATCGACAAGAATGTCGATGTGCTCGATTCGACCTTCTGGAACAGCCCGCACACGATCCGCTATGCGCTGCACGAGAACGGCTACGGCTTTGCCGAGATCCATGCGCATCGTGTCGCCCGTCCGCCGGGCCCGGGCATCAAGGAGAAGCGGATCCGGCTGGAGATCCTGACGGTTGGCCGCGACATCGCCACCGTAAACCTCGAATTCAAGGTGCGCGGGCGCGACCTGGTCGGCCGGCAGAGCCAGAGCTGGGTGCGCTTCCCCGATCTCGGCTGGAAGGTGATCTCGGCGCATGTCTCGACGATGGACGGGCTGAAGCTCTACTGAGCCGCCGCTTCACGTCTCAGATGATCGCGTGACGGATTTTCGCCGAGACCCATTCGCTGACGACCACCGTCCCCAGGATGACCAGCAACAGCAGCGTGACCTGGGGCCAGGCCAGGGTGTTCAGCGAGCTTTCGAGATTGACGCCGATGCCGCCGGCGCCGACCAGCCCGAGCACGGTCGCCTCGCGGATGTTGATGTCCCAGCGGAAGACGCTGATGCCGGCGAAGGCCGGGGTGATCTGCGGCCAGATGCCCCAGGCCAGCACCTGCTGCGGCGAGGCGCCGGTGGCGCGGATCGCCTCGACGGGCTCGATATTGATCTCCTCGATCGCCTCGTAGAGCAGCTTGGCGATGAAGCCGATCGAGCGCAGCGCGATCGCCAGGATGCCGGCGAGCACGCCGGGACCCAGGATCGTCACCAGCACCAGCGCCCAGATGATCGCGTTGATCGAGCGCGAGGAGACGATGATCAGCAAGCCGACCGGGCGAATGAACCTGGCGCTCGGCGTGGTGTTGCGCGCGGTGAGGAAAGCCAGCGGCACCGCCAGCACGATCGCCAACAGCGTGCCCAGCGTCGCCATGTTGATGGTGTCCCAGAGCGGCTTCCAGACCGCGCTCATATAGGACCAGCGCGGCGGCCACATCCGTGAGCCGATATCGGCGGCCTGGCGCGGGGCGTCGAGCACGAAGGCCCAGATCGTGTCGCGCGTCATCACCTGCCAGGTGAAGACGAAGAGCAGGAGCAGGGCGAACCAGCCGGCATAATGCAGCCACTCGGCCCGGCTGGTGCGCCGCTGCCAGAGTTTCGTGCCGTCCTGTGCGATCGAGACCGGCATCACTGCACCTTCGCGCGGATGAAGCCGGAAGCGTATTCGCAGGCCAGCACGATGCCGATGATGATCAGCAGGATCGCGGCGGCGCTGTCGAACTCGTAGCGGTCCATCGCCGTGTTGAGCGTCGCACCGATGCCGCCGGCCCCGACGATGCCGACGACGGCCGACTCGCGGAAGTTGATGTCGACCCGGTACATCGAAAGCCCGATCAGGCGCGGCGCGACCTGCGGCAGCACCGCATAGACCAGAACCTGCCACCAACTCGCGCCGGTGGCGCGGATCGCCTCCAGCGGCGCTGGGTCGATATCCTCGATATCCTCGGCCAGCAGCTTGGCGAGGAAGCCGATCGTGGCGAAGGCCAGCGTCAGGAAGCCCGCGAAGGGCCCGAAGCCGAAGAGCACGACCAGGAAGATCGCGATGATGACCTCCTGCAGGCTGCGCGCGACCGCGATGAAGGCCCGGCAGAAGGCATAGATCGGCAACGGCGCGATATTGCGGGCCGCGCCGATGCCGAAGGGCACCGACAGGATGATGCCGACGATGGTCGAGGTCACCGTCATCGTCAGGCTCTCGAGCAGGCCGGCCTGGATGTCGTCCCAGCGCGAGGTGAAGTCGGGCTGGAGGAAGCCGGCGAAGAGGCGGCCGGCGCGCGCGACGCCCTCCGACATGCGGGCCCAGTTGAGCTCGACCGTGCCGAAGGCGACCACCAGATAGAGCGCGACGCCGCCATAGATGGCGTAGCGCAGGATCGGATTGGCGATCAGCGGCGGCGGCGACCAGCGCCTGGAGACCGCGCTCACGCGGTCACCAGCGGCGTGTCGCGGGCGAGAATCACAGGCGCGCCAGCAGCGGCGGCCTGCTCGTCCTCCTCCTCCGCCTTGCGGATGGTCGCGGTCCAGTCCTCGGCGCCGTAGATCTCGGTCAGCACCTCCGGGGTCAGCCCGTCGGGCGGTCCGTCGAAGACGACCTTGCCCTTGCGCAAGCCGACGATGCGCTGGACGAACATCTGCGCGAGCGCGACGTCGTGGATGTTGACGATCGCCGCGAGATTGCGCTCGGCACAGAGTTCGACGATCAGCCGCATGACCTGGCGCGAGGTCTTGGGATCGAGGCTCGCGGTCGGCTCGTCGACCAGCAGCAGATCGGGCTCCTGAACCAGCGCGCGAGCGATGCCGACGCGCTGGCGCTGCCCGCCTGAAAGCGCGTCGGCGCGCTTGTCGACATGGTCGGTCAGGCCGACGCGCTCCAGCACCGCGAAGGCGCGGTCGATATCGGCCTGGGGGAAGCGCCGGAAAAAGGAGCGCCAGAAGCCGACATAGCCGAGCCGGCCCGACAGCACGTTTTCCATCACCGACAGCCGGTCGACCAGCGCGTATTCTTGGAAGATCATGCCCATGCGCCGGCGCGCCTGTCCCAGGGCCCGGCGCGAGAGCCGCGACAGATCGAGATCGCCGAGCCTGATCGTGCCTTCGCTCGGCTCGACCAGCCGGTTGACGCAGCGGATCAGCGAGGATTTGCCGGCGCCGGACGGGCCGATCAGGCCGACGACCTGACCGGCGGGAACCGTCAGTGTGACGTTCTCCAGCGCAAGATCGCCGGTGGCGTAGCGCTTGGTCAGGTTCTCGATGACGAGCATGCCGGCCTCCGAAACGGGGCCGGCCGCGCGCGGGCGCGGCCGGTGATCAGTCGAACAGGTCGCGTTACTTGCAGGCGTAGCTGACGTTCATCGCCTTATCGATCTGGCGCACGACTTCCCAATGCTGCTTGAAGGTGATCGGGATGAACTTCTCCTGCGGCGGCTCGGCCGAAGCGAACTCCTTCTGCAGCGCAGTGCCGTCCCATTTGAAGCTGAAGAATGCCTCCTTCACCTTGGCGGCGAGCTCGGGCTTCAGGTTGTAGACATAGCCGTAGCCTGTGGTCGGGAAGGTCTGCGACTTGTAGATCACCTTGGTCGCGTCCGGCTTGATGACGTTGCGGGCGATCATGCGGGCCTTGACCGAGTTGGCGATGGCCGCGGCCGGGTAGTCCTTGTTGGCGACACCGATGATCGAATTGTCATGCTTGCCGGAGAAGACAGGCTCGTAATCCTTCTTGGCTTCCATCTTGAACTCCTGCGCCAGCAGGGCCGAGGGCGCCTTGAAGCCGGAATTCGAGGTCTCCGAGGTGAAGGCGAGCTTCTTGCCCTTGATGTCCTCGATCTTTTCGACGCCCGAGCCCGGATAGGTGATGATCTCCATCTCGTAGCCGAACTCGTCCTTGTTCGACGCCATCATGGTGAAGGGCACGAAGCCGGAGCAGGCGACGGCAATCGGGTTCGAGCCAGTGTTGAAGCCCGCGACATGCAGGCGGCCGGCGCGCATGGCTTCAAGCTGTGCAGCATTGCTCTGCACGGGGAAGAACTGCACCTTCTTGCCGGTGACCTTCTCCATATGCTTCAGGAACTCGTCCCAGACCTTGGCGTAAACGGCGGGGTCCTCGACCGGCGTGTAAGCGAAGATCAGGGTCGGCGGGTCGATCAGTTCGGCCGGGTTGGTCGGCGCGTCGGCGACCATGTCGCCATCGGCATCCTTGAAGCGCGGGTCCAGCGCGGCGGCGCCGCCGACGGACAGGACGAGGGACAGCGCGGTGGCACCAGTGAAGGCGGCCAATGTCTTCACGAAGCTCATGGTCATCTCCCGATAAGGTGAATGTCCCGGCGTTCGTGTCGGCTCCAGATGACAGTTGAATGACAGAACGCTCGCAGGGAGCGTTCTGGGCCTGCCGCAGCGCCCCTCAACGCCGACGCGCCGGGTCCCGCGAAAGCCCCTGCGCCTCGAGCGCGTCGAAATAGGCCTGCAGCTTCGTCTCGCCTGTCTCGCCGAGTTCGCGCAGATAGTCCCAGCCGAAGATGCCAGTGTCGTGCATGTCGTCGAAGGTCAGCTTCACGGCATAGTGACCGACCGGCTCGACCTTGAGGATCTCGACCTCGCGCTTGCCGGGGATGGTCTTCTTCTGCGTCGGGCCATGGCCCTGAACCTCCGCCGAAGGACTTTCGACGCGCAGGAGTTCGGCGGCGATCGCGAAGGCGGTTCCGTCCTCGAAGGCGACGTGCAGGGTCCGGCGGTCCTTCGACAGGCGCAGTTCGGTGGGCCAGGCTGACATGGTTGTGTGGGCTCGCTTGCTGATGCGACCTCGGCCGCGCTTGACCTTGGCCACGCCAATGCCAATGTCTCCAGCTCTATACAGGACAACGCGGCCGCAGCCACTCCGGGCGAGCGGCCCAGGATATGCCAGACGTGCTCATCGAGACCCAAAATCCGCTGACCCGCGCCCCGCTGACCGATCCGTTCGGGCGGGACATCTCCTATCTGCGGATCTCGGTGACGGATCGCTGCGATTTCCGCTGCGTCTACTGCATGTCCGAGGACATGACCTTCCTGCCCAAGCGCGACCTGCTGACGCTGGAGGAGATCGACCGCGTCGCCACCGCCTTCGTCGCGCGCGGCACGCGCAAGCTGCGCCTCACCGGCGGCGAGCCGCTGGTGCGCCGCGACGTGATGAGCCTGTTCCGCTCGCTGTCGCGCCACCTTGCGTCGGGCGCGCTGGAGGAGTTGACGCTGACCACGAACGGCTCGCTGCTCGACCGCTATGCCCAGGAACTGGCCGATTACGGCGTGCGCCGGATCAACGTCTCGCTCGACACGCTCGACGCCGACAAGTTCCGCAAGATCACGCGCTGGGGCGATCTCGACAAGGTGCTCGGCGGCATCGAGGCGGCGCGCAAGGCCGGGATGCGGGTCAAGATCAACGCGGTCGCGCTCAAGGGCGTGAACGAGGACGAGATCGAGAGCCTGATGACCTGGTCGCACGGGCTGGGCATGGATCTGACCCTGATCGAGGTGATGCCGCTGGGCGAGATCGAGCCGGGCCGCATCGACCAGTTCCTGCCGCTCTCGGTGGTCAGGGCGCGGCTGATGGACAATTACAACCTCGTCGAGGATCCCTACCGGACCGGCGGGCCGGCGCGCTATGTGAAGGTCCAGGAGACCGGCGGGCTGATCGGCTTCATCACCCCGATGACGCATAATTTCTGCGAGAGCTGCAACCGGGTGCGGCTGACCTGCACCGGCACGCTCTATATGTGCCTCGGCCAGGAGGATGCGGCGGATCTGCGCGCGCCCATCCGGGCCTCGGCCGACGATGCGGCGCTGCACCGCGCCATGGACGAGGCGATCGCGCGCAAGCCCAAGGGCCATGACTTCGTCATCGACCGGCGCCGCGACAAACCCGCGGTCGGGCGGCATATGAGCGTGACGGGCGGCTGAAACGCTCCTTTTGCTAACGTTACGACAGCCTGGCGCGGGCATCCGCCACCGTTGCTTTGCCCTCATCCGCATTCGGCCTGGCGTCTTGACGCGCCCGGCCAAAGCCGTAACGGTTTGCGGATGGTGACGGTGGCGAGCGTTCGATGATCAGAGGCCTCCTCCCTCGGCTCAATTCGACCGCCCAGGCCCTCTGGCGCTTTCTGTGCGGGACCCAGATCGGGCGGTTGACGATCATGGCGATCAAGCTCTGGCCGAGCGTCCGGATGCTGTCGGTCGTGGTCGCGGGGCTCACCGTCGGCTGCGTCGTCCTGGCCGGATGGTCCGGCCGGATGGTGTTCACCGCGTTGTCGCCGGCATCCCCAACCGGGATCGGGGCTGGCCTTGCGGCAGGGTTGGTCGGGCTCGTCGTCCTCGAACTCTGCGCCTTCACCGTGATCGCCGGAATCGAAGCCGGGCTCCAGCTCGCCCATGATACCGGTCGCCATCGCATCGGCGTGCTGCTGGCGCTGGCGACGCTGCTGGCCTCCCTCGCCGCGATCGGAGCGCTGCCGGAGGCGACCTCGCTGGAGGCCGGAGGCTTGGCGGCGTTCGGGCTGGCCGGGCTTCTGCTGCTGCTGACGGGCTGGTTCCAGCGGCGATATCGCAGACCGGCGCGGCGGGATTTCCGCGACTTTCATGTCGATGTCGTCGTGGCGCGGCAGTTCCTGACGCGAGCGCTCCATGGCTGAATCACGCTCCGGCGGCGGCGCGATCCCGCCGATCACGGCCCATCACCTCGCGGAGGTGGTGCAGGCCGGACATCACGGCGCCAGCGACGCGCTCGACAATAACCCGCCGGCGCACGCGACCTTGCCGTCGCAGACGGAGCTGACGCTGCTGTCGCGGGTCGTGGAGCTGTTCACCGCCATCCGGCAGGAGGCGGCCGCGACGCTGAACGGGCTCCATGCCGAGATCGCCGCACGGCGCGAGAGCTTTACCCAGGAGCGCTATGAGGGCCGCATCCGCTCGATCGAGGCTTCGATGCGCGCCCTGCTCAACCGGCATGGCAGCGAGCTGGAGCAGCGCGTCTACGATGCGCTCAAGGCCAAGCGCGAATATGCCTTCTTCACCTACACGCACCGGCGCTCGGCCGATCCGAAGATCGACAAATGGCAGTTCATCCTGCTGTTCCTGATCGTGCCGTTGACGCTGGAGAGCTTGCTCAACGGCAATTTCTTCGCCGAGGCGAGCGAGTTCGGGCTCGTCGGCGGCGCCGCAACCGCGGTGATCATCTCGGCGCTCAACATCGCGCTCGGCTTTCTCGTCGGCGTCTGGCCGGCGCGCTACTGCCAGCATGTGCGGGCCTCGCATCTGTTCTGGGCCCTGCCGGTCTATGTCGCGCTGATCGTTCTCATCGTGATGTTCAACCTCGCGGTCGGGCATTACCGGGAAATGCTGATCGCCACGCCCGATGCGCGCTCGCTGCAGGTGCTGCCGCGGCTTATGGCCAATCCGCTCGCGATCACCGAGCTGAAATCGGCGGCGCTCGTCATCATCGGCTGCATTGTCGCCTTCGCGGCCGCGGTGAAGGGCTATTCCGCCTTCGGCACCTATCCCGGGCATGGCGCCGCCTTCAAGCGCTGGCGCGAGCGCTGGAGCGCGGTCGAGGAGGAGCGGCGCCGGCTCGATGTCGAGCTTTTGCCGGAACTCGAAGCGGTGCGCTCGCGGATCGACGGCTTCAAGGAGGACTGCACCCGCGAGATCAGCCTGCTGCAGGCCTCGAAGGCGGCAGCAGACCAGGCGCGGGACCTCTATGCCGCACGGCTGACGCAGCTGCGCAGCGCCAAGGACGCCGCGCTGATGCAGTATCGCGAGGCCAATCTGCGGGTGCGCACGGATGTTCCGCCCGCCTATTTCTCGCAGTCGCTGAATGTCGGCGAGATCGACCAGCCTGCCGCGCTCGCCGAGCATGCCGCCGTCAAGGCGCTGATCGAGGATTTCGAGCGGCAGCTCGCCAATATGCCGGCGCTGGTCGAAGCCAAGCTGCGCGAGCAGCTGGCGCTGGTACGCGGGCTCGACCTCGCCGGCGAGATCGAGCGGCTGAAGAGCCGCGCCGCCGAAGCCGGCCGCGACGCCTTCGAGCAGGACGAAGCCGCGCGCCGGCAGATCAACGCGGAATTCGCCGCAATGCCGCGCTAGATCGGCCACCTGCGGCACCCCTGATGAAGAGCGAGACATGAAGAGCGAAAGCTGGGCGATCGTCGCCTCGATCCTGGCAGGCGTCGCGCTGGTCGGCTTCTTCGCCGCGCCGTCGCTGCTGAAGGGCCCGCCGCGCGATCCCGATTCGCTGTGCCTGAAGACCGGAGCCGTCGGCCATACGCTGGTTCTCGTCGACAAGAGCGACCCCTGGAGCGAGGTCCAGGCCGGGCGGTTGAAGCGGCTGGTCAAGCAGATCGGAGACGATCTGCCGGCCGACCGGATGCTGTCGATCTATGTCTTCAACGACGTCTTCGAACCGGGCTTCCCGCCGCTCCTGTCCCTCTGCAATCCAGGGCGCACCGCGAGCGAGCTGATCGGCAACCCCCGCCGCGACTATGTCCGCTGGGTCGAGAAGTTCGGCCGCCCGCTCGACGAGGCGCTGTCGGTGCTGACCCAGCCCGCGAAGGGCAATCTGTCGCCGATCGTGGAAGCCGTCGGCGATGTCGTGTCGCGCCCGGAGACCCGGGTGCGCGAGGGCGACAAGGCGCTCGTTCTCGTGTCGGACATGATGCAGAACTCGTCGCAGTTCACCGTCTTCGGGACGACGCCGGCGGCGCGGGACCCCGAGCGCATCAAGCGCCTGGTCGGCAAGGTCTGGCAGGATTCGGGCGCCAAGGACTGGAAGCTCCAGATCCACCAGGTCCAGGGCGTCTACGACCCGCAGCGTCTCGAGCAGGCGGGCGCCCTGTGGCAGCAGGCGCTGCGCGGAGCCAACATCGCCTTCGTCTGGGAGCGGCTCTGAGCAGAGCCGCCCGCGCCCGCTACATGCGGTAGGCCATGCGCACGCCGCCCCAGTGGCGGCCGTTGATCCGCAGCGGCGCATCGACTTCGCGGACCATCTCGGTGACGCCGCCGCCCATGTCGCGCAGATAGGACTGCACGAGGAAGGGCCGCACCGACCGCGCCGCAGCGATGCCGGCGCGGTCGTCGAAAATGCGCATGTTGCGCGCATGGGCCGTGTTCCAGACCGGATCGCCACGGCGCTGAGGCGAAGCATAATGCGTGTTGTGAACCGGGATGAAGCCGTTGCGGTCGATCGGCACGGTGAACAGCAGGCGCGGGTCGCAGGCCAGGGTGCGCGCCATCAAGGACGGCAGAATCGCCTCCAGCACCGGCAAAGCCCGGTTCCGGTATTGCTGCGGATCGGTATCAGGCACGGGCTGGTAGTCGGTATCGAACAGATCGGCCTCGGTCAGTTGACGCGCTGCGAGGGCCTCCGCGATCACCGCCGTGACCTCGGCAGCGAAAGCCTGCGCCCTGTCGATCAGCGGGCGATAGGAGCTCTCGATCGTCTCGATCAGACCGTCGAGCAGCCGGGTCTGGTCGTGCGCCTGGCGATCGAATGCCATATGCAGGCCGAGTTCGCTGGTCGCGGCCATGCGGCAGGGCATCGGGGGCAGATCGGCGATCTCGACGGTGCCGTAGAGGCCCGGCACGAGGCCTGGATCCTCCGGGCGCGCCAGGAGCACGCCGCCCCGTCCGAGATCGATGGTGTGGCTGACGAAGTCCACCGTGCCCAGACGCGCCTTGGCGCTGTGCTCGACTGGGAAACGGTCATGCTGCCGGCGATCGGCGAAAGACGAGTTGCGCAGCGTCGGAATGAAGCGACGCAGCATGCCCTCCGCCTGGCTCGCGCCCTTGGTCGTCGCCCTGCGGGCATTGGCGCTTTCTGTGGCGGCCGACAGCGCAACACGGTCGATCTCGTCGACGCGCTGCACCACCGTCTCGACGAAGCGGGCCGTCTCCCCGGCATTGCGGGAGAGCTGCGCGGTGGCCGTCGCCTGCTCCTGCGAGGCGTTGCCGATGGCGGCGATCACCGGATTGACGTCGCGCACCATCTGGAGGGCGTCGGTGACGATCGCCGCCGAGCCATGGGCCGCCTGGGTCAGCCGATCGACGCGGTTGCGGATATGCTCGACCGCCTCCCGGACCCCGACCGACAGGACCTTGACCTCCTGCGCGACGACGCCGAAGCCGCGCCCGGCCTCACCGGCGCGGGCGGCCTCGATCGAGGCGTTCAGCGCCAGAAGATTGGTCTGGCGGGCAATCTCGGCGATCGCGTCGACGATGCCGCGAATCTCGGCCGTCGCCACGGCGAGCCCGGTCATCATCTCGGTCGCCTCGCCGGCGCGGGTCGCCGCTGCATCGAGCCGCTCGCGAGCGTGGCTCATCGAGCTGCCGATCTGCTCGGCAGCGTCAGATACCTGCTGCGAGGCCGTCACCAGCGCGGCGGAATTGGCGCTGGCGGTCGCCGTCGCCTCCCGCATCCCCAGAACGCAGTCGTGGATGGCGCCGGAGCGCGTCTCGGATTCGGCGGAAAAATGCTCGGCGCTGAAAAGATCGGCCGTCAGGCGACGCATCGCCGCCAGGACATCCTGCTCGAGGACGGTCACCGCCTCGCGGTCGGCCGTCTTTGCCGACTCGACGGCATCGCTCTGGAAAGCCTGGGACATGGACTGAACGGCCGGCGCCGGCTCCACGGCGCCCGCCTGGCTTCGACGGCTCAGCCAGCGTCGAACCCTGCGGTGCATCGGCCCTACCAATCCCTTCGGTGCATGCCTCTTTATGGTTCGATAATCTTAACAAAGACTGACGACTGCGCCTTGGGCAGGACGATCGGGCGCTGCCGACCATGGACCCTCGCCGCCCGCCCCTGTAAATCTCGTCACAACCGGCGCGTCCCGTCTGACCGATCCCCTCGCCTCTTCCTGCCTCACGAGCCAACTCCGACATGACCAGCAACAGCTATGACGTGATCGTCGCCGGCGTCGGCGCCATGGGTTCTGCCGCCTGCTGGCACCTCGCACAGCGCGGTCTGAAGGTGCTCGGGCTGGAGCGTTTCGATCTCGGCCATGCGATGGGGTCCTCGCATGGGCTGACGCGGATCATCCGGATCGCCTATTTTGAAGGCTCGCATTACGTGCCGATCGTCCAGCGCGCCCATGAGCTGTGGCGCCAGACCGGCGAACAGGCGGGGATGAAGCTCTTGCACGTCACGGGCTCGCTCGACCTCGCACCGGCCGGCGCCGGGCAGGTCGAATCCTCCCTGCAATCCTGTCGCGACCATGGCCTCGTGCATGAGGAACTCGATGGGAAGGCGCTCGCGGCGCGTTTTCCGGCTTTCCAGCTGCCCGACGGCCATATCGGCCTCTGGCAGCCCGATGGCGGCTTCGTCGCATCGGAAAAGGCGATCTATGCGCATGTCGGTCTGGCGCAGTCGCGCGGTGCCGAAATCCGCACCAACGAGCCCATGCTCGACTGGGCGCCGACCGCCGATGGCGGGGTGACGGTCAGGACGGCGCGCGGCACCTACAGCGCCGGGCGGCTCGTCATCACCTCGGGCGGCTGGATCGCGGACGCGGTGCCGACGCTGGCGAAGACCGTGACCACGGTGCGACAGGCGATCGGCTGGTTCACCACGCGAAAGCCCGAACTCTACCGCGAGGGCGTCTTCCCGGTGTTCATCCTCACCGTCGAGGAGGGGAATTTCTACGGCTTCCCGCTCTACGAACATCCCGGCTTCAAGCTCGGCGGCCCGCATTTCGGCCGCGAGCCGATGGACCCGCGCGACGACGACCGCACGCCGAGCCCGCGCCAGGTGGCGATGATCCGCGAATGCCTGGCGCGCTACCTGCCCGATGCGGCCGGCGAGCCGCTGACCCTGAAGGGATGCGTCTACAGCGTCACGCCCGACGACGATTTCATCATCGACACGGTGCCCGGCGTCCCGCAGGCGGTCTTCGCCTCCTGCTGCTCCGGGCACGGCTTCAAATTCGCCAGCGCGATCGGCGAGATCCTCGCCGATCTCTCGACCTCGGTCCAACCCGCCTTCGATCTCAAGCCCTTCTCGCTCGACCGCTTCGCGGCCTGAGCCCGGGCCATCACCAACAGCACCGGACGCCGCCTTGGCCAGCCCAGACGAAAACCGCCGCGGCATCCTCGCCATGCTCGCCGCGATGGCGCTCTTCGTCTGCAACGACGCGCTGATGAAGCTCGCCCGCGACATCTATCCCGCCGGCCAGGCGATCAGCTTGCGAACCGGCTTCGCCCTGCTGATTGCGCTCGGCCTCGTCCTGGCCTTCCGGGAGGGCGGCAAGCTGCGCCTCGCGCTGCGGCCGATCGTGTTGCTGCGCGGGCTGATCGATGCCGGGGTGACGCTGACCTTCATCTGGGCGCTCGCCGAGATGCCGCTGGCCGACGTCACCGCCATCCTGCTCGCCTCGCCGATCCTCATCGTCGTTTTCGCCGTGGTGCTGCGGATCGAGCGCGTCGGCTGGCGCCGCACGGCCGCGGTCTTCATCGGCTTCTGCGGCGTTCTGGTCGTGCTGAGGCCGGCGACCGATTCCTTCAACGCCGCAGCCCTCGTCGCGCTGGCGAGCGCCTGCCTCGCGGCGGCCCGCGACCTGCTGACGCGCAAGATCGGCAACGAGATCCCCTCCACGGTGATCGCGCTGATGACGACCGCCATCGTCGGTCTCGTCGCCTGCAGCTATGGGCTGCTCGAGGTCTGGCAACCGGTCTGGCGACGTGAGACGGCTTACGTGGCCTGCGCGGCCGCGCTGATGGCGGCCGGGAGCATCTGCATCATCAGCGCTTATCGCAACACCGATGTCGGCGTCGTCTCGGGCTATCGCTACTCCGTCGTCATCCTCGCGGTCATCATGGGCTATGTGGTCTGGGGCCATGTCCCCGATCCGATCGCCGGCGTCGGCATCGCGCTGATCGTCGCGAGCGGGCTCTACACCATGCACCGCCAGCGCGTGGTGCCCCAGTCCAGGCTCAAGATCGCGAGCACGCCCCCTTCATGACCGCCCTTGCGCCCAAGCCGACCCTGATCGTTCTGGTCGCGATCTCGGCGCTGCAGCCGATCGCGCTGAACCTGCTGGCCCCGGCGGCTCCGGCCCTGTCGCGGCATTTCGCGTCGAGCTATGCGACCATCCAGCTGACGCTGACGCTGTTTCTGGTGGCGGTGGCGTTGACGCAGCTCGTCAGCGGGCCGCTGTCGGACCGTTTCGGCCGGCGCCCTTGCGTGAACGCCGGCATCGCGCTGTTCGTGGCAGGGTCGGTGCTCGGCGCGCTCGCGCCCTCGATCGAGGTGCTGCTGCTGGCCCGAATCCTCGAGGGCGCGGGGTCGGGCTCGGCCTTCGCCCTGTCGCGCGCCATCATCCGCGACACCGCCAGCCGCGACGAATCGGCGAGCCAGATCGCCACCGTCACCATGGTCATGGTGATCGCGCCGATGCTGGCGCCATGGCTCGGCGGGCAGATCGAGACCGCGTTCGGCTGGCGCATGATCTTGTGGTTCATGAGCGCCTCCGGTGTCGTCGTCCTGCTGCTGACGCTGGCGCGACTGCCGGAGACGGCCCCGAATGTCGGGCAGAAGACGCCGCTGCTCGGTGTCTTTCGGGCCTTTCCCGAACTGATCGCCAACCGCGTCTTCGTGCTCAACGTGGTGGCCGTCTCGACCAGTTCGGCTACCTTCTTCGCCTTCATCGCGGCTGCGCCCTATATCGTCGTCGAGACGATGGGGCGCGGCAGCGACACCTATGGCGCCTTCTTCATCCTCAATGCCGCGGGCTACATGGTCGGCAACTTCGCGATGGCGCGGCTCGTGGTCAAGATCGGCGCGCCGCGCATGGTGCGGCTGGGTCTGGTGATTTCCTCGATCGCGATGACCGTCGCAGTGCCGCTGGCGCTGAGCCCCGCCTGGTCGCCGCTGATGCTGTTCCTGCCGCTCGCCATCAACGCGATCGGCAACGGCATGACGATCCCCGGTTCGACCGCGGAGGCGCTCTCCGCCAGACCGGAACTCGCCGGCTCGGCCGCCGGTCTGATGGGCGCGATTCAGCTTGGACTCAGCGCGCTGATGACGGTGCTGATCAGCTGGCTGGTGACGATCTGGCCGCCCTCGCTGGTGGTTCTGATGTGGGTCCTGACCGTGATCGGCCTGGTCGCGATCCACTTCGGACGGCGTGGCGCAAGCCCGCGCCGCTGATGCGGCGGCGCGGGCGCGTCCCGGTCAGTCTTCCAGGCGGGCGAGCAGGCTGGAGGTGTCCCAGCGGCGGCCGCCCATCTTCTGGACCTCGGCGTAGAACTGATCGACCAGCGCGGTGACCGGCAGCTGCGCGCCATTGCTGCGCGCCTCCTCGAGCACGATGGCGAGATCCTTGCGCATCCAGTCGACGGCAAAGCCGTAGTCGAACTTGCCGATGTTCATGGTCTTGCCGCGGTTCTCCATCTGCCAGGAGCCGGCGGCGCCCTTCGAGATCACCTCCAGCATCGCCTCGACATCGAGCCCGGCGCGCTTGGCGAAGTGGACGCCCTCGGAGAGCGCCTGGACGAGGCCGGCGATGCAGATCTGGTTGACCATCTTGGTGAGCTGGCCGGAGCCGGCCGGGCCCATCAGCTTGCACATGCGGGCGTAGGCCGCGATCACCGGTTCGGCGCGGGCGTAGGTCTCGGGCTCGCCGCCGCACATGACGGTCAGCACGCCGTTCTCGGCGCCGGCCTGGCCGCCGGAGACCGGCGCATCGACGAAACCGAAGCCGCCGGCCTTCGCCGCCGCGGCGAGTTCGCGCGCGACATGGGCCGACGCCGTGGTGTGATCGACGAAGATCGCGCCTGTCTCCATGCCGGCAAAAGCGCCCTGCCCGCCCAGCGTGACCGAGCGCAGGTCGTCATCGTTGCCGACGCAGGCGAAGACGATCTCCTGGCCTTTGGCCGCATCGGCCGGCGTCGGCGCCGAGATGCCGGCATGCTGCGAGACCCATCCTTGCGCCTTCGTCGGGTTGCGGTTGTAGACGGTGACCTCGTGGCCCTTGACCTTGAGATGGCCGGCCATGGGATAGCCCATGACGCCGAGACCGATGAACGCGACTTTGGCCATGTTTCGCTCCGCTTGATGTTTTTGATTTCACCAAGCGCTTTAGCCTGCGGCTGCCCCTCTGCAAAGGCGCGCGGCTGTGCGGCCGCATATGCGCGATGACGCGGTGTCGGTTGTGAGCGGCACGGGATGCGGCTAGGCAACCGGCCATGACGATCTTCAATGACGACGACCTCAAGAGCCTGCAGGACATCGGCCGCATCGTCGCGCAGACGCTGGCCGCCATGGGCCGGGCGATCGAGCCGGGCATGACGACCGCCGAACTGGACCAGATCGGCCGGGCTCTGCTGGAGCGGGAGGGCGCGCGCTCGGCACCGGAACTGGACTATGAATTCCCGGGTGCGACCTGCATCAGCGTCAATGACGAGATCGCGCATGGCATCCCCGGGGCAAGGCGGATCGAGGCCGGCGATCTCGTCAACATCGACGTCTCCGCCGAGAAGGCGGGCTTCTATTCGGATACCGGCGCCTCCTTCGCCGTGCCGCCCGTGGCCCGCAGGACGGAGCGGCTCTGCCGCGACGGGCGGCGCGCGCTCTGGGTCGGGATCGGGCAGGTCGGCGCCGGCAAGCCGCTGGCGGGCATCGGGAATGCGATCGGCCGCTTTGCCGAGAAGAACGGCTACACGCTGGTGCGCAACCTCGCGAGCCACGGCGTCGGGCGCTCGCTCCATGAGGAGCCGACCGAGCTCGCGACCTGGCCGGACCGGTCCGAGCGCCGGGTGATGCAGAAGGGCCAGGTCTTCACCATCGAGCCCTTCCTCTCACTGGGCGCGAACTGGGCCGAGGGCGGGGATGATGCCTGGACGCTGTATGGCGAACCGCGCGCGCCGACCGTACAATACGAACACACCCTCGTGGCAACCACGAACGGGGCCCTGATCCTGACGCTTCCGTCCTGAGCGCAGACCGATCCTCGCGGTCTTTACCGCAGCGCCATGTGCCGCGTCAGGCGCAGCTCCAGCCGGTCCCAGACCCGCCGGATGATTTCGACCAGCACGAGATAGATCAGGGCTGCATAGAGATAGATCGTCAGGTCGAAGGAGCGCGCGAAGGCGAGGCGCGTGGCGCCCATCAGGTCGAACAGTGTCACCAGCGAGGCGACCGCGCTCGACTTGATCATAACAATCAGTTCGTTACCGAGCGGGCGCAGGGCCAGAATCATCGCCTGGGGCATGATGACGTGGCGCAGGCTCGCCCAGCGATGCAGGCCGAGCGCCAGCGACCCCTCGAACTGGCCGCGCGGGATCGACTGGATCGCGCCGCGCAGGATCTCGGCCTGGTAGGCAGCGGTGTTGATGGTGAAGGTCAGGAGCGCGCAGTAAAACGGCTCGCGGAAGAACCACCAGAGGCCGATATCGGTCCAGAACAGCCGGAACTGACCCAGCCCGTAATACACCAGGAAAAGCTGGCAGAGCAGCGGCGTGCCGCGAAAGAAGGTGGTGTAGCCGTTGATCAGTGCCTGCGCCCAGCGCGGACCATAGAGCCTCGCGACCGCCAGCCCGACCGCCAGGACAAAGCCGAGCGTGACCGAGATCGCGACCAGCTCGAAGGTGACCCAGAGGCCGGAGAACATCCGGCAGCCATAGTTCTGGAAGACCTCGCTGCCGACGAAATAGCCCGGATACTCGCACCACCTCATCGCGTGGCGCCTCCGAAGGCGGCGTAACCACGGTTGGTGCGCGCTTCCAGCCGGCCCAGCCCCCAGGCCGAGGCGAGCGAAAAGAACAGGTAGATCAACATCGCCGCCCCGAAGAATAGGAACGGCTCCTTGGTCGCGACATTGGCGCGGGTGGTGATGAACATGATGTCGGGCAGGGTGATGACCGAGACCAGCGAGGTCTCCTTCAGCAGCACCATCCAGTTGTTGCCGAGCCCCGGCAGCGCGACGCGCACCAGTTGCGGCATCACCACCAAGCGGAAGGCCTGGCCTTTCGAGAGGCCGAGCGCGGCGGCGGCCTCGCGCTGGCCCTTCTGGATGGAATTGAGCGCACCGACCCAGACTTCGCTGGAGAAGGCCGAGAGGACGACCCCGAGCGCGACCATGCCGGCCACGAAGGGCGGCATCGAGAAGTTGCCGGGCAGCCCCAGCCATTCCCACAGCCGCTGCAGCAGAATCTGGACGCCGAAATAGATGATGTAGAGGGTCAGAAGTTCGGGAACGCCGCGAAAGACGGTGGTGTAGCCGGTCGCCAGCCAGCGCAGCACGGCGTTGTCGGAGCGCTTGCCCAGCGCCACGATCAGCCCCAGCGCCAGGCCGAAAGGCAGCGTCGCCAGCGCGATCGAGATGGTGATGCCGGCGCCCTGCAGCAGGGCGAGGCCCCAGCCGCCGTCGCCGAAGCCGAGCAGAGCGAGCTTTTCGATCATGGCGACCTGTGGCGGCGGGGCTGACGCATGAAAGCGCCCGCCGGCGCGATGCCGGCGGGCGCCAGAGCGGTCGTCAGTTCGTGGCCGCCAGCTTGAACCACTTGTCCTCGAGCTTCTTGTTCGAACCGTCGGCGAGGGTCTCGGCGATCGCCTTGTCGAACAGGGCCTTCAGCGCGGTGTCGCTCTTGCGGATCGCGGCGGCGACACCCGGGCCGTGGATCGCAGCGTCGCGCGGCACCTCGGCGATGAGCTTGCAGCAATCCTTGCCCTTGCCGTTCAGGAAGTCCGACAGCGCGAGCGCGTCGGCGACGATATAGTCGAGCCGGCCGTTGATCAGGTCGAGATTGGCCTCTTCCTGCGTCGGGTAGAGGCGCGGGTTGGAAGCCGTGTAGAACTTCTCCAGGAAGTTGGCGTGGATGGTGGAGCCCTGCGCACCGATCGCCTTGCCCTTGAGCGCGGCCGGCGTGATGTCATTGGTCTTGGTCGCCTTCGGGCCGACCATCCAGATCGGCGTCTTGTTGTAGACGGCGGTGAATTCGACCTGCTTCTTGCGCTCGTCGGTGGCGTTCATGCCGGCGATGATGACGTCGTATTTGTTGGCGAGCAGCGCGGGGATGATGCCGTCCCAGTCCTGCACCACCCAGGTGCACTTCACCTTCATCTTCTCGCAGAGAAGATTGCCGTAATCGATCTCGAAGCCTTCCAGCTCCTTCTTGGCGTTCAGGTTGTTGTAGGGCGGATAGGCACCCTCCGTGCCGATCCGAACCTCTTTCCATTCCTTGGCCTGGGCCAGGACGCCGGTGGCGCTGACCGCCGTCAACAGCGCGGTGGCGAAGAACGTCGCGAAAGCTTTCATGGTGCCTCCCAAAGGGTTTGGCCGGTTGGGCGCTCAGCAGCACCATTGCCGGCTCTGCCCACAGATTGAGCGATGGCATGCCCTGCCCGCAAGGGGGCGACCGCAGCTTTTCTGAGCCGGCACGCCGAATTATGCAGCAGGACGGGCGGGGCCGGACAATGGGCGGTCAGGTTCGCGGGAGTTTCGCGACCCTGCGGTCATCCAGCACGGCGACCACCCAGATCGCAAAGCCGCCCAGCGCCAGCGCTGTGCCGACCCAGCCGGTCGAGGTCCAGCCATGACCGGCCGCGATCGCCAGGCCGCCGAGCCAGGGGCCGAGCGCGTTCGCCGTGTTGAAGGCGGAATGGTTGAGGGCGGCGGCCAGCGTCTGCGCATCGCCGGCGACATCCATCAGCCGCGTTTGCAGCATCGCGCCGAGGCCGCCGCTGGTGCCGATCAGGAAGACCACGATCGAGATCGTCCAGATGTTTCCGGCCGCAAAGGGAAACAGCGCCAGCGCTGCGGCCGTCCAGAGCAGGATGCCGCCGATCGAGGGCATCAGCGCCCGGTCGGCCGCCCAGGCGCCCGCAAGCGTGCCGGCGGTCAGGCCCAGGCCGAAGATGCACAGCACGAGCGGAACCAGCGTCGGCGCAACCTGCGTCACCGCCATCAACGTCGAGGCGAGGTAGGTGTAGACGGCGAACATGCCGCCGAAGCCGACCGCGCCGATCGCGAGCGTCAGCCAGACCTGGCGACGCTTCAGCGCACCGAGTTCGCGGAAGGGGCTCGCGCCGGGCCGCACCGTATCGCGCGGCGCGTAAGCGAAGATCAGGGCCATGGTCAGAAGCGCGAGCACGGCGACGATGCCGAAACCCCAGCGCCAGCCGAGCGCCTGCCCGATCCCGTTGGCGAAGGGCACGCCGACGATGGTGGCGACGGTCAGACCCAGCATGACGCGGGCGACAGCCTGGGCGCGCCGGTTCGGCGGCGAGATCGAGGCAGCGACAAGGGCCGCCACGCCGAAATAGGCCCCATGCGGCAACCCGCTGAGAAAGCGGAAGGCGAGCATCCAGCCATAGCTGGGTGCCAGCGCACTCAGCAGGTTGGCGATGCCGAACACCGCCATCAGCCCGATCAGCAGCGTGCGCCGCGCGACCCTGGCGGCCAGCACCGCGATGATCGGTGCGCCGATGACGACGCCGAGCGCATAGGCGCTGATGACATGCCCGGCCGTCGGCTCGTCGATGCCAAGCCCGACCGAGAAATAGGGCACGAGGCTCATCACCGCGAATTCGGTGGTGCCGATGGCGAAGCCGCCCATGGCCAGCGCGAACATCACCAGCCCGACATGGGCGTGTGGCCGGCTCTCGCCAATCGGCAACGCTAGGGGGGTGGGGCCGTCCGGCTTCGTCGCTAGCGTCATGGAGAGGGTCGGCTCATCGGTTCGGCAGCGCCGCCAGGATTTTGCTGCGATGCAGCATGATGCCATAGCCATGCAGGAGCCATCTGATCAACATGGCGTGAGGCGGGCAGACATGATTTTTCTGCATGAGCGCGGGGCAGAGGCTATAGACGCCTGCCTTGCCTGCTTTTCTGCCCCTGAAACCAGTCCGTGATCGAAACCGGCTCATGACCGAGACCCGCCCGTGATACCCTGGATCCCTCTCGACACCGCCACGCTGCCCGGCGCGGGCCGCGAATTGCGGCTGAAGCGCCGCGGCGCCGAGTTCTCGATCATGCTCGGCACGATCGAGCTGATGAACAGCCGCCTCAGCGGCTCGGAGGAAGCGCTGGCGACGCTGGTCGCGACGCGGCTCGCCGGACGGCCCAAGCCCCGCATCCTGATCGGCGGGCTCGGCATGGGCTTCACCCTGCGCGCGGCGCTCGCCAGCTTCGGCGCGGACGCCGAGATCACCGTGTCGGAGCTGATCCCGGCCGTCGTCGCCTGGGCGCGCGGGCCGATGGCCGAGCTGTTCGCCGGCTGTCTTGAGGACCCGCGCGTGACGATCGCGGTGCAGGATGTCGGCCGCGTGATCGCGGATGGCGCCGGGCGCTATGACGCGATCTTGCTCGACGTCGACAATGGCCCCGAGGCGCTGACGGTCGCCGCCAATGACCGGCTCTACGAGGATGGCGGGCTCGGACTGGCCAAGGCGGCCCTGCGTCCCGGCGGCATTCTGGCCGTGTGGTCGCAGGGCCCCGACCGGCGCTTCACGGGGCGGCTGAAGCATGCCGGCTTTGCGGTCGAGGAGGTGATGGTGCGGGCCCATCGCGGCAAGGCCGGCGCCCGGCACATCATCTGGCTGGCTCGCAAGCCCGGCGGGAAGGCCTAGGGCCGCCCCTTCCCCAGCGCCCGCGCCTCGGCGATCAGGCAGAGCTGCGTGAACAGCACCTGCGCGGCGCATTGGGCCGTGTTGGTGGTCGCGTCATATTGCGGGGCGATCTCGACGACGTCGGCGCCGACGATGTCGGCGCCCTTCAACCCGCGCAGGATGGCGAGCGCCTCGCGCGGCGTCAGGCCGCCGACCTCGGGCGTGCCGGTGCCGGGCGCGAAGGCGGGATCGAGGGAATCGACGTCGAAGGACACATAGGTCGGCCCGTCGCCGATGACGGCCAGCGCCTTGGCGATCACGGCCTCGAGGCCAAGATCGTCGACCTCGTTGGCGTGGATCACGGTCATCCCGGACTCGTAGGAGAACTCCCAGAGATATTCGGCGCCGCCGCGGATGCCGATCTGGATGACGCGCTCGGGATCCAGCACGCCGTCGAGCACGGCCTGACGGAACGGCCCGCCATGGTGGAACTTCGAGCCCTCATAGGGGCCCGAAGTGTCGCAATGGGCGTCGATATGGACCATGCCGACCGGGCGTTTGGCGCCGACTGCCTTCAGGATGGGATGCGTGATCGAATGGTCACCGCCGACCGCCAGCGGCGAGACGCCGGCTTCGACGATGGTCTTGAACGTCGCCTCGATATCCTCGTGGCAGCTTTCCAGCGAGTAGCGCGAGCGGAAGGGCACGTCGCCGATATCGGCCGCCTTCAGCATGCCCAGCGGCGCGGTGCCCATGACATGGTCCATCGGGCCCATGCGCTCGACGGCGCGCACGGCGCGGGGGCCGAGCCGCGTGCCGGCACGGTTGGTGACGCCGAGATCCATCGGCAGGCCGATGATCGCGACATCGAGCCCGCCGAGATCGGGCAGGCCGAGCGCGTCGGGGCGATAGGGCGCGCTCAGGAAGGTCGCGACATCCGAGAACGGCCATTTGCGCTTGTCGCCCTTGAACTGGTCGGCGGCGACCTTGGCGAAATGCGGATCATGGATATCGGCACCGCTGGCATCGGCGTAGCGGGCCCGGAGTTTCGCGAGCTTGGCTTGGTTCATCGACCGATCCTTCCTGGTCCTCAGCGCGGCGCATCGTCAGCCGGGCAAGCGCTCGAGCATCATGACGATCGACTCGCGGTAGCGTGTCTGCCCGAAGGCGGTGTAGCCAAGCTTTCGCGCCACGGCGAGGGAAGCGGTGTTGTCCGGGTCGATGATGCAGACCGTGCGCTGAGGCGGCCGGCTCGCGAAGAACCCGTCATGCGCGGCCTTCACCGCCTCTGTCGCGTAACCCTTCCGTTGCGCATCCCGCCGGAAAAGCCAGCCCGCTTCGGGAAACGGATCAAACCTTTCGCCCAATCCGCGCTGCGCCTGCATCAGACCGACCTCGCCGACCAGCCTGCCGCTCGCCCGCTCGATCACCATGAAGAAGCCATAGCCGAGAAGCGACCAGTGGCCGGCGCTGCGCAACAGGCGCTGCCAGGCCTCCTCGCGCGATATCATCTTGCCGCCGACATAGCGCACGACGTCCGGGTCCGATCGCATCTGGTGGATGCCTTCCACATCGGCGGGCACGGGCAGGCGCAGGGTCAGGCGAGGCGTCTCGATCATGGACCATAGCGGCGTGGCGGCGGGCATTGCGACGTGCCTGCGGAGTGCGCCACAGGCTTAGACAAAAGTCGATAGGGCGCTCGATGAAAGCGCTCGCGATTTGCGAATTCTTCGTCTAGAAGGCCAGGAAGCGCGGCGAAACCGCCACCGGCTAGTAAAAGCCGAGAGTTTTCGAGCCATTGTCCCAGGGAGATTTCCGCATGAAGCGCCGTCAGTTTATCCAGACCGCCACCGCCGGCGCCGCCGCCGCCGTGGTCGCCTCGCCCGCCATCGCGCAGTCCGCGCCCGAGGTGAAGTGGCGTCTGGCTTCGTCGTTCCCGAAGTCGCTCGACACGATCTATGGCGGTGCCGAGGTCATGGCCAAGATGGTCTCCGAGCTGACCGACGGGAAGTTCCAGATCCAGGTCTTCGCGGCGGGTGAAATCGTGCCGGCGCTGCAGGCGGCCGACGCGGTGACCAACGGCACCGTCGAGATGTGCCACACCGTCTCGTATTACTATGTCGGCAAGGATCCGACCTTCGCGGTGGCGGCCTCCGTGCCGTTCGGCCTGAATGCGCGCGGCCAGAACGCCTGGCTCTTCCAGGGCGGCGGCAACGACCTGTTCAACGAATTCTACAAGAAGTTCAACATCCACGGCATGCCCTGCGGCAACACCGGCGCCCAGATGGGCGGCTGGTTCCGCAAGGAGATCAAGACGCCGGCCGACCTCCAGGGCCTGAAGATGCGCATCGGCGGCATCGCCGGCCAGGTGCTCGCCAAGCTCGGCGTCGTTCCGCAGCAGATCGGCGGCGGCGACATCTACCCGGCGCTGGAGAAGGGCACCATCGACGGCGCCGAGTGGGTCGGCCCCTATGACGACGAGAAGCTTGGCTTCTCGAAGGTCGCGCCGTTCTACTACTATCCGGGTTTCTGGGAGGGTGGCCCCACCGTCCACGCCTTCGTCAACCTGGAGAAGTGGAACGCCCTGCCCAAGGCCTACCAGGCCGCGCTGACCGCCGCCTGCACCTATGCCAACACCCAGATGGCGGCCCGCTACGACATGCAGAACCCGGCGGCGCTGAAGCGCCTCGTCGGCGCCGGCACGCAGCTTCGGCCGTTCTCGCAGGAGATCCTGGAAGCCTGCCTGAAGGCATCCAACGAACTCTACAGCGAGATCTCGGCCAAGAACCCCGAGTTCAAGAAGGCGATCGAGTCCATGGCCGCCTTCCGGAACGACCAGTATCTCTGGTGGCAGGTCGCGGAGCTGAGCTTCGACGTCTTCCAGGTCCGCTCGCGCGCCCGCTGAGGCGCGACGCGGCGCTCACCGGCGCCGCTCCAAGACGATCCCGAAAGCCCGGCTTGCGCCGGGCTTTTTTCGTTCGAGGGGCTGCACCGGCGGTGCCGGCCTGAGGCCCGGAACGGCTGCATCGCTTCCTTTACGGCAGATCTCAGCCGAATGGGTGAGATGCCTGGATTATTTACTTGCGTTGCGTTGCAGACCTGCTTTGCTGACGAGATCGTGATGATCGGGACCAACCGACGCACGGAACGGCTCCAGGGGAGGAGACATCATGAAGCGCCGTCAGTTTCTCAAAGTCGCAGGTACGGGAGCGGCCGCCGGCGCCATCGCCAGTCCCGCCATCGCCCAGGCCACACCGGAGATCCGGTGGCGGGTGACCTCGTCATTCCCGAAATCGCTCGACACGATCTACGGCGCTTCGGAGGTTCTGTCCAAGGCGGTGGCCGAGGCCACGGACGGCAAGTTCCAGATCCAGGTCTTCGCCGCGGGCGAAATCGTGCCGGGCCTGCAGGCCGCGGACGCCGTGACCAACGGCACCGTCGAGATGTGCCATACGGCGTCGTATTACTATGTCGGCAAGGACCCGACCTTCGCCTTCGGCACGGCCGTGCCCTTCGGCCTCAACGGCCGCCAGCAGAACGCCTGGTTCTACCATGGCGGAGGCAACGAGCTGCTCAACGAATTCTACAAGAAGTACAACATCTATGCACTGCCGGGCGGCAACACCGGCTGTCAGATGGGCGGCTGGTTCCGCAAGGAAATCAAGACCGTGGCCGATCTGCAGGGCGTCAAGATGCGCATCGGCGGCTTCGCCGGGCAGGTCATGTCCAAGCTCGGCGTGGTGCCCCAGCAGATCGCCGGCGGCGACATCTATCCCGCGCTTGAGAAGGGCACGATCGATGCGGCCGAATGGGTCGGGCCGGCCGACGACGAGAAGCTCGGCTTCAACAAGGTCGCACCGTTCTATTACTATCCCGGCTGGTGGGAGGGCGGCGCGGCGCTGCACTTCTTCATCAATACGGCCAGATGGGAGGCTCTCCCCAAGACCTACAAGTCGATCCTGACGACCGCCGCCGCGCTCGCCAATGTCGACATGCAGGCGAAGTACGACGCCCGCAATCCCGGCGCCTTGAAGCGCCTCGTGGGCGCGGGGGCGCAGTTGCGGCCGTTCTCGCAGGACGTCCTCGAAGCCTGCCTGAAGGCGTCGAAGGAGGTCTATGCCGAGACTGCGGCCAAGAACGCCGATTTCAAGAAGGTCTATGACGCGATGGCGGCCTTCCGGAACGACGAATATCTCTGGTTCCAGATCGCGGAATACACCTTCGACAACTTCCTGATCCGCGCGCGCGCGGCCAACCAGCTCTGACAAAGAGCGACCGGCCGCTCGCGGCCCACCTCCCCCCACCCCGGTCGGAAGGCCGGGGTTTTCCGTTGTGCGCGACAGGCCTATGCTGCGCACGCCATCGTCGCGCCTTGTTGAGCGGCGATGACGCGCGCCTGCTTCCGCTTTCGGGTCACCGCCATGCTTCGCCTCGTCGGCTCCGCCCTCGCCGTCCTGCTGCTCACCGCCACCGCCCAGGCGCAGGCGATCGGCGAGCCCCTGCCCGGGCGCGGGCCGGCCAAGGAGCGCGCGAAGCCGGCACGGGCGCAGCCGCAGGCGGCGCGCCCCTGCCCCGAATACGGGCCTGGCTTCGTGCGGGTCGACGGCTCGTCCTTCTGCGTGCGCGCCGGCGGCTCGGTGCGGGTCGATTTCGGCAAGAGTTCGCGCAATGGCTACGGCTCCTCGGCCGGTGCGCTCGTCCAGCTCGAAGGGCGCGGCGAATCCGCTCTGGGGCCCGTGCGGACGGTGGTGCGGATGCGCGGCCAGGTCGATCGCGGGCTGGATTCGGGCTCGTACCAGTTCCGCTGAGCCGTCGCACACCGAACGCTCAGCCGACGAGGCGGGCGACCTCCTGCCGCAGCGCCGGCACCAGTTCGTCCTCGAACCAGGGATTGCGTTTCAGCCAGCTGTTGTTGCGCCAGGAGGGGTGCGGCAGCGGCAGGATGCGCGGCCGGTCGGGTCGCTCCAGGGTCGCGCGCCAGTTCGCCACCGTCTGCGACAGGTTGGCCCCGGCGTCCCGACCGAGATGCCAGGCCTGGGCATAGCGGCCGATCGCCAGCACGAGTTCGACGGCCGGAAGCGCGGCAAAGACGCGGGGCCGCCAGATCGGCGCGCATTCGCGCCGCGGCGGCTTGTCGCCGCCCTTGGCATCGAGCCCGGGAAAGCAATGGCCCATCGGCACGATCGCGACCTTCGACGCATCGTAGAAGACGCTCTCGTCGAGGCCGAGCCAATGGCGCAGGCGCACGCCTGAGGGATCGGTGAAGGGCTGGCCGCTGGCATGGACCCGGGTGCCGGGCGCCTGACCTGCGATGCACAGCCGCGCCGTGGCGGAGGCCTGGATGACGGGGCGCGGCTCATGGGGCAGCCGCGGCAGATCGAGCGGCGCATCCCGGCAGATCCGGCAGGCCCGCAGATCGCACAGGACGCGGTCGAGAAGGTCGGGCGCGCTCATCGCCGGGCCAGTCGGGCTCCGCCCGGCGCCTGGGAAATCAGCCCGTCGCAGGTCCAGCCCGCCTCGCCCGCGCTCGCCCCTTCGGGATCGCCGGGCTCGACGGTCGCCATGCCGTTGATGCGGCCGCTCGGGCGGCTGCGCAGGACATAGAGCCGGCCGCTGCGCTCGACGGTGAAACAATAGGTCCGGCGCGTTTCCTGCGGACCGTAATAGTAGCAGACGGCGTCGGCAGTCGTGGTCCAGCAGGCGTCGCGGTTGGGCACATGGCGGTTATGCCCGGTGGCGCGGCCATCGGGGTGGTGATGCTCGCTGAAGGGCTGGTTCGTCCCGGAATAGCGCCCCGCAACGGTGTTGCCCTCGAAAGCGCGCCGGATCGCCTCTCCGTCCAGCCGTTCCGCGGCGATGGCGGCCGGGCCGGCGGCGCACAGCACCGCCAACGCCGCCGCGGCGAGGCGAAGCCCGCGCATCAGCGCGCGGCGAGACGCCGGCGCGACATCAGCGGCTCCGGCGCCTTCGAGATCAGCCCATCGCAATACCAGGGCTCACCCTGGTCGCTGTGCTTGCGCGGATTGCCCGGTTCGACCGAGGCCAGCGCGTTGATCCGGCCATTGCCCGTATTGCGCAGGACGTAGAGATCGCGATTCAGCTCGACGGTGAAGCAATGCACCGTGCGGTCGCTTTGCGGGCCGTAATAATAGCAGACCTCGCTGGCCCGCGTGGTCCAGCAGGCGTCCCGGTTGGGCTGCCAGCCATTATGGCCGAGCGCGCGGCCGTCGGGGTCGTGGTATTCGGTGAAGAAGCCGCCATTGGTGTAGCGCCCGCTGACGGTGTTGCCCTCGAAGGCACGCCTGATCGCCTCGCCGTCGAGCTTGTCGATCGCCAGCGCCGGCCGCGGCAGAACGGCCAGCGCCGCGAGCAGGAGAAGCGCCAGCCGCATCAGGCCGTCCAGCTCGGGCGCGCCGTCAGCTCGGCATGCCAACGCCGGATCTGGACGAAATCCTCCGGCAGCGGAATCCGCGAGGGCTTCATGAAGTCGATGGCGATGCCGGCGGTGATGTCGGCGACGGTCAGGTCGTCGCCGCAGAGGAAGCGGTTTCCGGCGAGCTGCAGTTCGAGGATCCAGAGATGGTCGTCGATCTGCTCGCGATTGGCTTCGGCCCATTCCGGAACCTGCGTCTCGAGCGCGGCCATCGAGGGGTGGGAATGGCGAAACACAGCCGCGACCGCCGCAAACAGGCCCAGTTCGATGCGCCGGTTCCACATCTCGACCAGAGCCTGCTCGCGGGCATCCTTGCCAAACAGCGGCGGCTGCGGGTGCAGGCTCTCGACATAGCGGCAGATCGCGATGGTTTCCGCCAGGGCCGTGCCGTCGTCCAGCACCAGCACGGGCAGGCGCTGGGAGGGGTTGAGCCGGGTGAAGGCCTCGCTCTTGTGCTCGCGCTTGCCGATGTCGACCGGGACGAGTTCGGGCAAGGGAACGCCCTTCTCGGCGAAGAAAATCCGCACCCGTCGCGGATTGGGGGCCCGCCCGCCATCATAGAGCTTCATCGACATTCTCTCCGCAAACGCCGCGCGACCCGACCATGCCGGGGCCGGGATCGTCAATCCTTTCAAGCCTCTTCGTGATGGTTGTGTGGCGCTCGCGCCGGAACCTCAGCGCTCGTGCCGGCGGCGCCAGGTCTCGGGCCGCTCGAACTGCAGGGCCCAGATGCCGCGGCCGGCGGCCTTCGCCTGGTCTTCCTCGGTGCGGTACCGCCATAGGCCACCGCATGCCCCTCCCTGACCAGGCTCGCATTGATGTCGGTCTCGCCCTGGCGGCACAGGGCCAGGCCGCGCCCGTAGCGATCGACCTTGCCGATCTCGCAGGTGACGAGGCCCTGCGCCAGCAACGCCTCGAGCGCACGGCGCGACGACCGGCCGCAATCGACGGCGCGACCCGCCGGATCGGTACAGCTCTGGCGGAACTCGGGCGCGTCGAGGCCCTGCAGCCGCAACTCCTCGCCCGCCAGCCGCAAAGAATCGCCGTCGATCGCGCGGGCGGCGCCGACCAGAGTCCGGGCCGGGCCGAGGCGGTACTGCAGAACCGCGCCGGCGATCGCCAGCAGGCCAATGATTCCAAGGGCTACTACGAGATCGACGGGGCGGCTGACCCGCCGCCAGCCGAGGGGGCCGAATTTCGACCGTGTGAATCCAAAGCGCGTCATCAGGAAGAGCTTAACGATTTACCGACCATGATGGCGAGCCCGCCGTGCATCCCGCGCGCCGGCAGAGGACAGCGCGTTTCCCGACCATGGCGGAAGTGACGGCCGAACAGGTGCAGCGCGGGCGCGGGCCAGACCCGACGGCCCTCGCACGCCGCAAGCTCGTCACCCGCGAGGTCAAGTCGGTGCGCGAGCGGCTGACCTCCTCGACCGGGCTCGAGCGCGCCTTCGACAATGAATTGCTGCGTGTCTTCGCCGAATACCGGATGAACGGCTCGGTCGGCACCCTCGTCCTGACGCTGGCCGTCGCGGCGGCGGCCTGCCTTTGGGTGCCGGTCTACAAGGTCACGCCCTGGGTCGGGGCGGTTCTGCTGGCGACGATGATCATCGTGGTGCTGAGCCGGCGCTTCCTGGCGCTGGCGACCAGCGACATCTCGATCCGGAACTGGCGGCGGGCCTTTGCCCTCGCGGAAGGTTTCCACGGCCTGTCCTGGGCGCTGATGCTGCTGGTCTTCGCGCAGATCGATGCGCCCGGCGCCAAGGTCTTCGTCACCACGACCCTGCTCATCGTCAGCGCGCTGACCGTGATGCTGGCGGCTTCGATCCCGATGGCCGTCTATGCCGGGATCCTCCCGATCGTGATCGGCATCGCCGCCTTCTTCTGGGGGCGCACGGACATGGACAGTCTGACGACCGCCGTGATGGCGGCGTGCGCGCAGCTGTTCTTCGTCTTCCTCGCCAACCGCCTCTATGCCAGCTCGGTCTCCACCATCGCCTTCCGCGCCGAGAAGGATGCGCTGATCGCCGAGCTCGAGACCGCCAACGCCAACTCCGACGAAGCCAGGCGCAAGGCCGAAGAGGCCAATCTGGCGAAATCGCGCTTCCTGGCGACGATGAGCCATGAGCTGCGCACGCCGCTCAACGCGATCCTCGGGTTCTCCGAGGTGATGAAGAACGAGGTCTTCGGCGGGCACGCGAACTCCGCCTACAAGGAATACTCCGCCGACATTCACAGTTCCGGCCAGCATCTGCTCGAACTGATCAACGAGATCCTCGATCTGTCGCGGATCGAGTCGGGCAAATACGACCTCAACGAGGAGGCGCTGTCGCTGGCCGAGATCGCGGAGGATTGCCGGCATATGCTGAACCTGCGCGCCAAGGCCAAGAGCCAGACGATCCGCGAGGCGGTCGAGCCCGATCTGCCGAAGGTCTGGGCCGACGAGCGCGCCATCCGCCAGGTCGTCCTCAACATCCTCTCGAACGCGATCAAGTTCACGCCCCCGGGCGGCGACATCATCATCAAGGTCGGCTGGACTGCCAATGGCGGGCAGTATGTCTCGATCACCGACACCGGCCCCGGCATCCCCGAGGACGAAATCCCGATCGTGCTGCAGACCTTCGGGCGCGGCTCGCTGGCGATCAAGACGGCCGAGCAGGGTTCGGGGCTGGGCCTGCCGATCGTCAAGGGGCTGATCGACCTGCATGGCGGCGGCTTCAGCCTGAAGTCGAAGCCGCGCGCCGGCACCGAGGTGACCGTCACGCTGCCGCCGGTGCGGGTGATGGACACGCTCGCCGCCCTGCCGGAGCCGCAGACGCGGGCCGCGTGACCCGCCCGAATCGCGCCATAGCTCTCGCCCATAGCCGTCTTCGTTGCGTTCTCCCTCCTCCAGCCTGTCGGACCCTTCGATCATGAACCGGAAAACGCGCGTCGCCGTGCTCTATGGCGGAAAGTCCGGCGAGCATGAGGTCTCGCTGAAATCGGCGGCCTCGGTCCTGCGCTATCTCGACCGTGAGCGCTTCGAGCCGGTGCCGGTGAGCATCGACAAGGACGGCCGCTGGCAGTGCCACGACCTCGCGCGGATCGACGCTTCGAACACCGAAAGCCTGCCGATCCCGGCTGAATCGCCCGCGATCCGCTTCGAGTCGCAGGCCGATGGCCGCACCGCGATCCTGCCGGCCGACAGCGGCGCGCTGGCGATCGCCCCGGTCGATGTCGTTTTCCCGGTGATCCACGGCCCGCTCTGCGAGGACGGCTCGCTGCAGGGCCTGCTCGAACTTTCGGGCGCGGCCTATGTCGGCTCGGGCGTGCTCGGCTCGGCCGTCTCGATGCACAAGGACATCGCCAAGCGGTTGGCGGCGCTGGCGGGCCTGCCCGTCGCGCCCTATTTCGCGGTCGCGCGGCGGGATTATCGCCGGGACCCTGCCGCCGCCACGGAAGCGGCCCGCGCTGGGCTGACGCTGCCGGTCTTCGTCAAGCCCTGCAACATGGGCTCCAGCGTCGGCGTGCACAAAGTGAAGCGCTGGGAGGATCTCGACGCCGCGCTGGCCGACGCGTTCGAGTACGATCTCAAGGTGCTGATCGAGCAGGGCATCGACGCCCGCGAGATCGAGGTGGCCGTCCTCGACGGCGAACCGCCGGTGGCGAGTGTCGCCAGCGAGCTCAATGCCGGCCCGCAGCACGAATTCTACTCCTATGAGGCGAAGTACATCGACCAGGACGGCGCCAGCGTCGACCTGCCAGCCAAGCTCGACGCGGCGCAGATGGCGCGTGTGCGGCAACTGGCGATCGACGCCTTTGTCGCGCTCGACTGCAGCGGATTGGCGCGCGTCGACTTCTTCCTCGACCGCCAGAGCGGCGCCTTCTACTTCAACGAGATCAACACGCTGCCGGGCTTCACCGCGATCAGCATGTATCCGAAGATGATGGAAGCGTCGGGCATGCCCTACCCCGCGCTTCTGACCCGGCTGGTCGAGCTGGCGCAGGACCGCCACGCCGAGCGGGCGGGGCTGAAGACGAGCTACGAGGCCTGATCTTTTCCTGCCACGCCCGCCTGCGCGAACGTCGCCATGCCGTTGTGGATCGCCGCGGCGGCCTTGACGAGGCTGGCGGCGAGAGCGGCGCCCGAGCCTTCGCCGAGGCGCATGTCGAGTGCCAGCAGCGGCGCCTTGCCGAGCGTCGCCAGCACCTGCGCATGCGCGCCCTCGGCCGAGAGATGGCCGGCGATGCAGTGGTCGATCGCGGAGGGCTCGATCGCGTGCAGGATGGCGGCGGCGGCCGTCACCACATAGCCGTCGAGGATCACGGGAATCCGCTGCGAGCGGGCGGCGATGATGGCGCCGCAGATCGCCGCGACCTCGCGCCCGCCGAGCCGGCGCAGCACCTCGAGCGGGTCCTTGAGATGGGCGCGGTGCAGCGCGATGCCGGCCTCGACCGCGGCGACCTTGCGCTTCAGCCCGGCATCGTCTAGGCCGGTGCCGCGGCCGCACCAGAAGGCGGCGTCGCCGCCATAGAGCGCGGCATAGATCGCCGCCGCCGAGGTGGTGTTGCCGATGCCCATCTCGCCGAGGCAGAGCAGATCCGTGCCGCCGACCAGCGCTTCCATGCCGAAGGCCATGGTGGCGACGCAGGCGCGCTCGTCGAGTGCGTCGCCTTGCGTGAAATCGCCCGTCGGCAGATCGAGGGCAAGATCGAAGACCTTGAAGCCAAGATCGAACGCAGCGCAGATCTGGTTGATCGCGGCGCCACCGGCCGCGAAGTTCTCCAGCATCTGGCGCGTCACCGCCTGCGGAAAGGCCGAGACGCCCTGCGCCACCACGCCATGGTTGCCGGCGAAGACGCAGACCAGCGGGCGGTCGACAGAGGGCTTGCCCTTGCCCTGCCAGGCGGCGAGCCATTCGGCGATCTCCTCCATGCGGCCGAGGCTGCCGGCGGGCTTGGTGAGCTCCTTGTCGCGGGCGCGCACCATGTTCGCGGCCGCCATATCGGGGCCGGGCATCGCGGCGATCAGCTCGCGGATGTCGTCGAAGGGCAATCCAGAAACGGCCATGGCGGACTCTGTGGCTAAGGGCAGGCAGCGGCACTTCGGCAATGGCCGCATGGTTGCCGCTGCTGCTATAGGCTGCGGCGGATGAAGACAATCGAGGACAGGGATGAGGCGGCGCCGCAGGCCGCGCCTGTACCGCCGGCGGGTGCCGAGCCGGCCTGGCCCGGCTGGATCGTCGCGACCGCGATCTGCATCCGCTTCTATTCGCGTCTGCCGGTCCCGGCCCTGCCCGGCGAGGCCGATCCCCATGCCGCGCCCGATTTCCGCACCGTGCCGCGCGCCCTGCCCTTCGCGGCGCTGATCATCGCCCTTCCGGCCGCGCTGGTCCTGGCTGGCGCTGGAGCCGCCGGGCTCGGCGGGCTGCTCTCGGCCACGCTCGCCCTCGCGACGCTGGCGGTGACGACGGGCGCCCTCCATGAGGACGGGCTCGCCGACAGTGCCGACGGGCTCTTTGGCGGGCGTACGCCCGAGCGCCGGCTCGAGATCATGAAGGACAGCCGGCTCGGCAGCTATGGCGCCCTGGCGATGGGACTGGCGCTGCTGCTGCGCGTCTTCGCGCTGGCGCTGATCCTCGACCGGGCCGGGCCTCTGGCAGCGAGCGGTGCCCTCGTGGCGGCGGCCGTGCTGTCGCGGCTGTCGGGCCTGCATCTGCTGGCGGGGATGGCGCCGGCCCGCCCGGTGGGTGCCTCGGCGTCGGTCGGGCGGCCGAGCCTGCCGACCGCCTGGCTGGCCTCCGCCATTGGCCTTTTGCTCGCGGGCGGGCTCGCGCTCATCTGCCGGCTGCCGCTCGCGGGGCTGGGACTCGGGCTCGCGCTGATCGCCCTCAACGCGTTTCTCGTCAGGCGCCTCTGCCGCCGGCTGATCGGCGGCCAGACCGGCGACGTCGCGGGAGCGACGCAGCAGCTCGACGAAATCGCGCTCTATCTCGGCTTTGCGCTGATGCTGGGGGGGGGACTGTCGTGACGGCCATCTCCTCGCCCTGCGTCAAGCTCTGCCAGCTCGACCCTGCGACCCGGCTCTGCCTCGGCTGTGGCCGCTCGCTCGACGAGATCGGGCGCTGGAGCCGCCTGAGCGAGGCGGAGCGGCGCGCGATCATGGCACGGCTGGCGGAGCGGCCCGTCGGGGCCTCAGCATCGGATCAGGTGTCGGCTTCCACGCGCGCTTGAGCCGTCTTCGTCAGAGCCTCGCCAGTCAGGCGGAAGAAGACCTTTTCGGTTTGGGCTGTGGCGCCGAGACTTTCATAAAAGCGGATCAACGCAGGATCGCGGGCATCGGCCGTCCAATCGAGCCGCCTATGCCCGCGGGCCAAGGCCAGTTCGGCCAGAGCACCCATCAGCGCGCGGCCGATGCCTCTCCCGCGCGCGACACCTGCGACATAGAGTTCCTTCAGGAAGAAGCCTGAGGTCAGGCCCGGCCCCGGATAGATCGCACAGGCGGAGGCAAAGCCGAGCAGCGCTCCCTGTCGCTCTGCAATCAGGATCTCGACGCCGTCGGGCCGCTTGGCGAGACCGTCCAGGATGGCCTGCAATGGTGGACAGGGGACGCGGTAGTGCGCCTGCATGTCCACCATCAGCGCGGCAAGCGCCTGATGATCCAAGGCGGTGAGAGCCCGGATGCTGAAGGGGCTCGCGCTGTCTGCCACGTCAGCCTTCCCGCGATCACACCACCAGCGACCAGATGAAGCGGGCGGCGACGATCAGCAGGAACAGGCCGAAGACCACTTCGAGCTTGCGCTTCGAGAGCCTATGCGCGAGGCGCGCGCCGATCGGCGCCGTCCAGATCGAGGTCGGGATAAACAGCATGAAGCCGATCAGCGAGACATAGCCGAGCGAGAGCGGCGGCAGGACATCCATCTTCGGCCAGCCCGCATAGATGAAGCCGAGCGCGCCGGGAATCGAGATCAGCACGCCGAGCCCCGACGAGGTCGCGACCGCCTGGTGGATCGGGCGGCCATAGAAGGTCATGAACAGGCTCGAGAGCTGGCCGCCGCCAATGCCCATCAGCGCCGACAGCACGCCGATGACGGCGCCATAGATGTTCATCACGATCTTGCCGGGCATCTCCGTGCCGAGCTGCCAGCGATCGGAGGCAAAGAGCAGGCGCATCGCGCTGAAGATCGCGACGATGACGAAGATGATCTTGAACAGGTCGGCCGGCGCGAAGCGGGCGATGTAGCTGCCGACGATGACGCCGAGCACGACCGGAATCGCCCAGATCTTCAGGATCGACATGTCGACCATGCCCTTGGCGCGATGCGCCTGGAACGAGCGGATCGAGGTCGGGATGATCACCGCCAGCGACGTGCCGACGCAGAGCGGCATGCGGACATCCTCGGGCACGCCGATGACGCGGAAGACCTCGTAGAGGATCGGCACAATGACCGCGCCGCCGCCGACGCCGAAGACGCCCGCGAGTAGGCCCGTGAGCGCGCCCGCCGCGACCAGCGAGATCGCCAGGAAGACGAGGTCCCCGATGGGAATTCCAGCAAACATGACAGCGATCCGACCAAAGGAAGGCTGCTGTGAGCGATTTCGCCGGCCGGAGCAAGCACGCCACAGCGGAGCGGTCATGCAAGGCAGTGATCCGCGGGGGGCAACGACCCGCGGCGATGGGCGACGCCGGCTCGACGACGCGTCATTGAAGAGGCGGCATTGAAGAGGCGCCTTCAGCAAGAGCGATGCCGGCATGCCGCAGCCCGCATGCTCAGGTTGCAAGACGGCCCCCACGCTAGCGCCGCTCGACCCCGGCCAGCCACCCTGATGATCTGCAGCCTGGAGAACGCGCGCCCGCCGGGCCGCGACCAGCGTGGGCGAAAGGAAGCGCCACGAGACGTGCCGAAGGCCGGCAGCAAGCCGGTTTCAACAACAATCCTGGGAGGTAAACGATGACAGACCCTACTGCTCACGACCGCGATCCCGCACCGCATCACCCTGCGATCCTGTCCCGCCGCACGCTGATCCATGCCGCCGGGCTCGGAGCGCTCGCCGCTGCAGCCGGCCCCGCTCTCTCGCAGACCGCAGCCGGCCCCGCCGCACCGCCGACCACGATCACCACCCCGCCGCGCGACTTCAGCCGCCACGGCGCGCCGACGACCTATTTCTGGGACCCCGACGTCATCGCCGTCGATCCCGCCTTCAACGGGCTGGCGCAGCCCAATGCCGCGATCCAGCGGATCTGGACCGGCGGCCTGTGGGTCGAGGGGCCGGCTTGGAACGCGCAGGGCCAGTACCTGGTCTGGAGCGACATCCCGCGCAACCGCCAGATGCGCTGGATCGAGGATGACGGCCGCGTCACCGTCTTCCGCGCGCCTTCCGGCAACAGCAACGGCAACAGCTTCGATTTCCAGGGCCGGCAACTCTCCTGCGAGCATCTCAACCGCCGCGTCGTGCGCTACGAACTCGATGGCTCGGCGACGGTGCTGGCCGACTCGTTCGACGGCAAGAAGCTGAACTCGCCCAACGACATCGTCGCCCATCCCGACGGCAGCTACTGGTTCACTGATCCGCCCTATGGCGGGCAGCTCTATGAGGGCGCGCCTGACGCTCCCGGCGGGCCGAGCAACGCGAACGGCAAGCTCAACCCGCGGCTCGGCCAGCCGCCGGGCATCGGGCTCGCCAAGCGCGAGCTGCCGACCAACACCTACCGGCTCGACCCGAGCGGGCGGGTCGAACTCGTCGTGCCGGAAGCACAGGTGCCCGACCCCAACGGCCTTTGCTTCTCGCCCGATTTCAAGAAGCTCTACATCGCCTCGACCGGCAAGGGACCGGGCGACACCGGCCCGGGCGGTAAGGGCGACATCCACGTCTTCGATGTCGGCACCGACAACAAGCTCAGCAACGGCCGCGTCTTCTCCGACTGCAAGGTCGACGGCGTGCATTGCGGGCCCGATGGCTTACGCTGCGATGTCGAGGGCAATCTCTGGGCCTCGTCGAATGCCGGGCGCAATGTCGGCTATAGCGGGGTGATCGTCTTCAACCCCGCCGGCAAGCTGATCGGCCGCATCCGCCTGCCGGAGGTCTGCGGCAATATCTGCTTCGGCGGGCCGAAGCGGAACCGGCTGTTCATGGCCGCGAGCCAGTCGATCTACGCGCTCTATCTGGGCACGCAGGGCGCCGGGCCGGGCTGAAAGGGCCCTTTCTCCGAGCCGTCATTGCGAGCGCAGCGAAGCAATCCAGCCCGTCAGTTTCGGCAGCTCCTGGATTGCTTCGTCACCGCGTTCCTCGCAATGACGGGAGCCGGGCCGTCAGGCGAAGAGCGCCTCCAGCTTGGCGAGCGAGCCGGTCCAGCCATGGGTGTGGCCCTTGACCGCCTGCTCGTCGAAGAGCTGCTCGTGCAGCAGGGTCAGGATCGTGCCCGCGCCATCAGGCTTGAAGGTCACGGTGACCTGCGAGACACGCTCGGGCGTCGTGATCCAGGACCAGGAGAAGACCAGCTTCTCATTCGAGACGACCTCGTAATAGGTGCCGGAGACCTCGTGGCGCTCACCGGTGTTCTCCAGCATGACCATCCGAAAGCCGCCGCCGACGTGGGCGTCGACCGAGACCTCCTGCGTCACGACGTTTTCCGGCCCGAACCATTGCATCAGCAGCTTGGGATCGGTCCAGGCGTGGAAGACCTCGGCCGGCGTCGCGTTGAGCCGCCGCTTGATCGTCAGGCTCGGCGTGGTCGCAACGCGCTCGTTCATGGCCGGTCCTCTCTCGCGGCTGCGCTCAGTCGGCCTCGGAGGGTGCCTTGCGGCGCGCCTCCAGCATCGCCTCCAGCGCGTCGAGGCGCTGCGTCCAGAACCGCTGATAGCGCGCAAGCCAGCCCATCGCCTCCTCCATCGGGTCGGCCTTGAGTCGGCAGGAGACGGTACGGCCCGTCTTCGTCCGCGTGATCAGCCCGGCATCCGACAAGACGTCGAGATGCTTCATCACGGCGGGCAACGACATCGCGAAGGGCTGCGCCAGTTCGCTGACCGAGACCGCCTCCGCGCCCTCGAGGCGCGCGAGCAGGGCCCGCCGCGTGGGATCGGACAGAGCCGCGAAGGTCCGATCCAACTGCGACGATTCCAACTTAACCATTGCGTTAAGTTATCTGGCATCCGTCGGAAGCGTCAAGTCCTACAGGCGCGTCAATCCGACACGCTGCAGGGAGAGCCGAAGCTTGCCGCATTTGAATAAAAACTGCAGCCAGCGGCGACCGTTGAGTCCGGCTGGCCGAATTGGCACTTGCTCCAGGTGCGAGAATTGCGAAGTGACTGAGGGATGAAGAACGATACGAGACGGACAGCTCTGATGAAATGAGAGGCGAAGTTCCCCGCTTTTGAGCTTCGACTTCCGCAAAATCTGGGAGGCGGCATCAATTGCCGCCTCCCTCCAATAACTCGAACAAATCGTGAATCGCTGGCAGACTGACCGATTTCTCCCATCCGAGGGTCCGATGCTCGATAAGGTCCACCAGGAACTCGCCGCCGCCGATGAGGTCCTGCCGGACCTGCCACGGTCCATTGGGCATCTCGACCTTCCTGACCTTGAGCACCGGGAAAAGCATTCCATCGGCCTGCGGTTCTGCCTGCTGACGCCAGCGAAGCGCCGCGAGATCGTCCAAGCCTCGACACTGCGGATTTCCGGCAAGACGGAGGTGGACGTCTTCACGCTGGACCGCGGTGAAATCATCGCGGTCTCCGACAAGCGCCTCTCGTCCATTCCAAGCGGCATCGACGGACTGCTGATCACTTCATCAGGTGGTTCGAGGTGGCAGTGGCACCGCCGCCTCGAAAGCTTTCAGGACGCCTTCAGGGCAGATCCTCTCGCCGTGGCCAAAGGCATCGAGAATGCCTGGCGTGACCGCTTCAAGTTCCGCTCCGAGGTTGCCGGCAGCGATGGGAAGGTAACGCCCGGGGACGAGGGTCTCCGTCCTCCGCAGATCGGCGCCCTTCACGCGATTGGTGCCCACTGGAGCGTGTTTGCAAACGAGCTGGCTACCGTGGTCATGCCGACCGGCACCGGCAAGACGGAGACGATGCTGAGCGCCGCCGTGAATTATCGCCGCGGCCCGACGCTGGTCATGGTCCCCTCAAAGGCGTTGCGGAACCAGACGGCCAAGAAGTTCAGGTCGCTTGGGCTTCTCCGCAAACCGCTGGGTCTCCTGGAGGAAGACACCCCGAATCCCATCGTCGCCGTCGTGACCAGAGAGCCAAAGAGCGAGGCCGACCTCAGCATCTTCGTGGGTGCGAACGTCACCATCGGGGTAATGGCTTCGCTGGGCGCCGCTTCGGTCGAGCCGCTGTTTCCCAAGATCGCAGAGGCCGTTGCGACCCTGTTCGTCGACGAGGCCCATCACGTTCCGGCCGACAGCTGGAGTGCTTTCCGTGGGGCCTTCAAAGCGCATCAGGTCGTGCAGTTCACGGCCACTCCCTTCCGATTGGACGGGAAGCTTGTCGATGGCCGGGTCATCTTCAGCTATCCGCTCGCCGCGGCGCAGCGCGACGGCTACTTCAAGCCGATCAAGTTCCAGTCGATCTTCCAGATAGACAAGGACGATGCCGACGAGGAGATGGCGATCGAAGGCATCGCCGTGCTCGATGCCGATCTGAAGGCAGGGCTCAATCACCTGATGATGGCGCGATGCGCCGGCATTCCCCGGGGCGAAAAGCTACTCGCTCGCTACAAGCGCCTGGCGCCCGGCCACAATCCGATCCTGGTGCATTCGGACATCTCGCAGGGCTTGATCGATGCCGCCCTCGCCGATCTTCGTGCGGGCCGGAGCCGCATCGTAATCTGCGTCAACATGCTGGGCGAAGGCTTCGACCTGCCGGAGCTCAAGATCGCCGTCCTCCACGACCTTCACAAGAGCCTGCCGGTCCTGCTTCAGTTCACCGGCAGGTTCACGAGGACATCGGCATCCGACATCGGGGATGCCACCGTGGTGGCCAACATCGCCGACCCGCAGGTGTCCGCGAAGTTGGAGCGACTCTATAGCGAAAGCGCCGACTGGAATAAGCTCCTGAGCGAGGCGAGTTCAAAGGCCGCCCGCGAACATGCCGAGCTTGTCGACTTCCTGACCAACTCGAAGCCACTCGTCGACGAGGAGGAGATCGAGGGCCTCCGGATTTCCAAAAACCTCCTGCGCCCGAAGTTCAGCACGATCGTATATCGGTGCACGGACTTCTCGCCGAAGACCTTTCAGCGCGGCCTTTCAGAGAGCGTCCAGGTTCATGCCGCGTGGGAAAACGAGAAGGAGTCCCTCGTCTACTTCGTCACCCGGAAGGAGGACAAGGTCCGCTGGAGCCGCGGCAAGAAGCTTCGGGATCGGCAATGGGACCTGTTCGTGCTCTTCCACGACAAGGAGGCCGGTCTGCTCCACATCAATTCCTCCGACAAGGACAGCGTCCATGGCGGGCTGGCCGAGGCGGTTGGCGCGGGGAAGCTGATCAACAACGAGGACATCTTTCGATCCCTGGGCAGGATCAACCGCCTAGTCTTCAACAATATCGGCGTGCGTAAGCACGGGCGTCGCAACATGAGCTTCGCCATGTACACCGGTGCCGACGTCCAGCAGGCCCTGACGATGACGGAAACCACCGGTGCGACCAAATCCAACCTGGACGGCCGCGGTTGGGAGAACGGCGCCGTCGTGGCTCCGGGATGCTCGGCCAAGGGAAGGGTCTGGTCCAAGGCGCAGGGGACGATCCCCAAGTGGCTCCAGTGGTGCAGGCCGGTTGGCCGAAAGCTAATCGACGAAACGATCGATGTGACGCAGATACTGCGGAACGTCCTGATCCCGATCGAGGTGACCGATCGTTTCCCGGATGAGACCATCCTATCGGTGGAATGGCCCCATGAGACGCTGAAGACGACCGACGAGCGCTTCTTCGTCTCGAAAAGGGATAACGAGCAGGTGCCTATGGCCGCCTGCGAATGGCACCATGATCCGGAGGTGTCGACGCCTGACCGCCTAGCATTCCGCCTTGTCTCAGCCGCCGGAGAGTTAAACGAACGCGTTTGGCTGCGGCTGGACGTCGAGAAGGGTTATCTGTTCGAGAGCGACGAGAACACCCTGCGAATGAAGTGCGGGCGGGAAAACCGGCCCCTCGCCGAGTACCTGCAGGACAATCCGCTGATGGTTCGATACGTCAGCCTCAAGGAGCTCGACGGCAACCTGCTCTACGAGCAGCACGACGTCACCGAGGTGCGCATCGAGGAGGATCGTCTGGTTCCTTGGAATTGGGCGGGCGTCGACATCAAGATCGAGTCGACATGGAAGGCGGGCGTCGAGCGGACCAACTCGGTCCAGTCCCACGTCGCAGCGGATTACATCGACAACGGTTTCCACGTCGTCTTCAACGACGACGATGCCGGCGAGGCTGCGGACCTAGTCTGCCTGAGAGAGGAGGAGGACCACATCCTCCTGGCTCTGGTTCACTGCAAATACTCGGGCGCAGCGAGCGCGGGTGAGCGCGTCAAAGATGTTGTGGAGGTCGCCTCGCAGGCGGTCAGATCCGCGGTGTGGCGTGGGAACTTTGATCGCCTATACCGGCATATGATGACCCGGCTCACGATCAACGGGAATGGTAGCGCATCGCGCGACCGGTTCGTTCACGGCAACATCGGCCGGCTGAACGCCATCGCGAAGAGCGCCAAGATGAAGCCGATCGTGCTGGAGATCAGCATCGTTCAGCCGGGCGTTTCCCGACAGAGAGTGACCGACGATCAGGCGATCGTGCTGGGAGCGGCGGCTGCGTACATCAAGCAGACCGTGGACGTCGATCTGCGGGTGATCTGCTCGGAATGATTGGGAGGCGGAAGTGCCGGGTCGCCGCACGACTCGGGTAAGACGTCATGGTTCGGCGCGAAGTGAATTTAGACCTCGGCGGGATTGTGTTGAGCCGTCTTCATTGCCTTCGCGGCTGCCCGGCGCTTCGCGAGTCTTGGAGATGCCGACTTGGCTAGCGCAATCTTTTCGTCGATCCGATCGAAGCTGTATTTTGCCCGGAGCTCGCAGAGCTGACGATGCGGTGGCGTCAATTTTGAGATCCGCTTTTTGACCTCTGTCTGAACCTTCTTAAGCCACCCGTATTCCTTGTCGAGGTTCACGTTCCTCTGATAGCGCTCGGCCAATGCAGCCAGCACCGTGTCATTCAATTTTCCGTCGACGAGTACGACATCGGCGAAGGAAGATACAGGGACATGATGCAGCAACGCGAATTCACCGTAGTATCCAGCATCGCGGTCCCACTCGTAGAGTAGCCCGGCATGGCGCGGATTGGCCTGGAGGCGAGACATGACCGTGCCAACCTCGCTCGCCATCTGGCGATCCAGAGCCCGCGTTGCCGCTTTCTCGACCATCTTTTCGACGCCAGCGAAAATCGGGCTGTCGTGATCGTTGTAGGCGAGACCTGCGTACGACCGCGCCATGGGGCCGAACACACTCGTCCCGGACTGCAAGCTTCCAGCCTGCTCGATCTCGCTCACATAGCTAGTGAAATAGTCTAGCGGTTTTCTGCCACCTAAGAGGTCGTCGCCGAAACGCTGGAGTCGGATCGTGATCCCGGCAGCGTGCAGAATTTCCCCGGGATGTGTGAATTCGCGCGCCTCAAGCTGCGCGGCGAACTCAGTCCGTGCCGTCATGTAATCCGCTTGTGGTAGGTCGAACCACCCCCAAAGCCTTCTCCATGCCGGCAACTGTCCCGGGCCGGCGATCGCCGGATGACCTTTGATGTGGTCGTTGATCTCTGTGACGTTGATCGACCCGCTCGCGAAGAGTTCCGCAAGGTGTCGAGGATGGATGACAGGGTCGTTCCAGGAAACGGCGCCATATGTTTTACGCAACCTTTGGGACAGGAGATCCTTGTCATTCGGCGACGCCCGAACGCTTCCGAAAAGGTGAGACTGCATGACGGATTGAAGCTCGGCCAGCGATTTGCGATCAAGGCTGCCGGAACGGAATTCTATTCCGACCGCCAGCATGTAGAGTAGGAGGTCGAGAATGATGTCCTCGTCGGACCGCAAGCGCTCGTCTGCTTTCTCCAGCAGTCGCTCGTAGTCCAGCAGGATCGCTCTAACGCTTCTGAAATTGGGCTTTCCGTTCGCGGATATGGTCGTCAGAATCTTTGCCGTGTGGTTGGCGACGACATTTTTTAAGGTTTGGAATTTCAACGTTTTCGCGAACTTTACGATGACTTCCGCAGGATCGGAGCCCACGCGGATGGTTTTCCCGATCACCTTTTCCTTGCGACGTTTGTATTCTTCTAACTGCCCAGGTGGGACGTCTTCCTCGCTTGCGACGACGATAACGTGCATCTTTCGATGTTCGACGAATTGATTGATAAAGCCCATCGCCTCAACCAGCGGCAAAGGACAGCGCTCCAAGTCGTCGAAGACGATCACACGTCCACGGAGATCGAGAAACATGTCTTGTAGGAACTTCGCGTTCTCCTTTGTATCCAGTCCCAGCCGAAAAAAGTTGCCGATTTTGGATGCCACTACGTTGGTAACTTGAGCGCTCTTTCCGCTCAGCCAAGGACGCGACTTTTCGAACATCTGCGTCATGATGTCGGATAGGTCGCGAATACCGAACAGGGTCACATGGATGAGAGGGTCCTGCGCATCCTTGTCTTTGAGCTTCGCGGCGGCGAGCCTCCCCTCGAAGTAGCGTTGGACGAAATAGCTCTTCCCCGAGCCCCAGGGGCCCTCCAGCAAGACGGCATATTCCGGGTCGCCTTCGCGGCTGAGGTAGTAGTTCAAAAAGTCCTTGGCATCGGCATTGTCTGACACGGGAAACCTTTCAACCAATTGGCATGGCGCTAGACGGGCTCATGGCTACCAGCCCTTGCGCATGAATTCCTCAATGTCCCTGGACGAGAGGATGCGTTCGGTCCCTTCCCAGTCGAGGCCCTGGTCATCAGCGACATCGCGCCAGTAGCGGCGCTCGACGTGTGGCCGGTTGACCTCGATGCGTGCGGGGAAGCTGCGGACAGCGGCGCGATCGCGGAGGATCGCGGCCACCCACTCGTCCTCGAAGGAATCCGGCAGTTGTCCCAGGACCTTGAAGATGTCTTCGAAGCGCTCCGAAAGCGCACCGTAGACCTCGTCCTCGTACGTGCCAGCGTAGCGGAGGTTGGCGACGTGGATCTCGGGCCGGGGCTGACCAATGCGCTGGATGCGGCCCTTGCGTTGTTCGAGGCGGGACGGGTTCCAGGGCAAGTCCACGTTGACCTGGGAGCCCAGGCGCTGGAGGTTTAAGCCCTCGCAGGCCGCATCCGTAGCAGCGACCAGTCGGATGTCGCCGGTCTTGACCAGGTTCTTGATGACGTTGCGATCGGTCCTTCGGCGCTCGCCGGCATGCAGGACGAAGGATCGACCGCCGCCGGCGTAGATGGCGATCGCCTCGGTCGGGAAGCGGGCCGCCAATCCCTGCGCGACGAATTCGGCGGTGTCGTAGAACTGGCTGAAGGCGATCATGCCATTTTCTTCCAGCCAGCCGTTATCGGTCAGGTAGCGGATGATGACGTCGACCTTGGGATCGAGCTTGCCGCGCTCGATGACGGCCTGAAGCTTGGTCTCCACCTCGCGAAGCGCCGACACCTCGTCAGGCGTCAGCGGAATTTTCTCTCGCACCTCGACGAAGAGGTCGTCGTCCTCGTCCAGCACCGCCGTTCCCGAAACCGCACCGGCCAGGAGCGCGCGCGTCGTCGAAAGCCCGGCGGCCACAGACGAGCCGATCCGGCGCAGCAGGATGGTCTTCATGAAGCCCGCTGCCGGCCGCTGCCTGGCGTAGAGCGAGCAGAATCGGATCGCTGCCTCATAGGCTTGCCTGAAGGTCGGGCCCATCTCCAGGCCCTGGCCCGAGAACAGCTCCGAGGGGAGATCGTCCTGGGGGCGCGGATGCACCACGACTCCAATTTTGGGCAGCAGGCCTGCCTGTTCCAGCATGCTGCGGGAGCGTCGGATGACACGGCGGATGATGGGGTTAGTTTGGGTCGCCAGCCGCACGAATTCGGCGCGCAGTTGCGCTTGCTGACCACGGGACAGGTCGTCGTAGCGCGGTCCGTCGATCCGGCTGTCCACCATGTTGTGAGCAGTGCGGACGTTCCGGTAGAGCGGGTCCTCCGCGGCCGGCGGCAACGGGTTTCGCAGCAGCGCCCACTGATCCGTGGAATCGGTCGGCCAGTCCTTCTCGCCCGTGAGGTAGCGCATGGAGGTATCGGATGCCCACTCGCGGCTGCCTTCCCTTCCCAGCACGTGCGTGGTGCCCTTCGCCAGCATCGCCACAAGGTCGTGCAGCTCGGTGGCGCGTAACTGGATCGGGGTGGCGGTGCCGATGATGACGTTCTGCGCATTCGTCGCGATGCGCTCCATGAATTCCAGCAACCGCTTGGTGCCGGTGCGCTCGCCTTCCTCGCCCGTGCGCTCGGCCCGGGCCTTGTGGGCCTCGTCCAGCACCACGACGCCGAACGCCTGATCCCGAAGGTGCTTCAGCTCGCCGTCTTCACTGCCGCTAACGATCAAGCCCGTAGAGATGATGCCGATCCTCATGGGGCATTTCGCTACGGCGCTGGCGTCGCCGCGGGCCGAGATCGGAAACTCCTTGGAATCGAGCCACTGCTTGCGGGTCGTCGACCAGATCGCCGATGGCAGGCCCAGCATGTCGTCGAGCTCTGTCTGCCACTGCCGTGTCAACGTGGCCGGCGCCAGGATCAGGACGCGACCATCGCTCATCAGGGACAGCACCAGGGCGGCGGCAGCCATGGACAGCGTCTTGCCCAGGCCGACGTCGTCGGCGATGAGGAAACGAGCCTTCCCATGCAGGCGATAGTCGTCCACGCAGGCCTGCACGAACCGCTTCTGCCAAGGGCGGAGGATCTGCCCGGTCTTGTAGATCGGCCGCTCGATCAGCGCGGCCGCGGGGCTGGCAAGGCCGCCTTCCTCACGCGCCGCATCGATGGAGGCATACTCCAAGCGATGGGAGATCGCGCCGATATGGCCGATGACCGCTTGGGGCAGGTCGACGCCGATGTCCCAGAAATGCTCGAACTCCTCGCGGACCCATTGGGTGGCGGCCGGATCGTCATCTTCCCAGACGACCTCGTAGGAGTGCTTCAGGCCGGTGGCGCTCTCGTTCATCGAACCCACGAAAGCGGTGGACCCGCCATCGCGGAACTCCATGATGCCGGCCTTGCCATGGACGAAGACATTGGTGCCGTCGCGTGGCACGACGCGTACCTGCATCCTGCCCGACGCGAGTAGGTCATGAAGGATGCGGTAGCGTTCCTTGGCCAGCAGTTCCGCGATGCTGGACTGGCCATCCATCCAGCCCGCTACGAGCGCCCTGGCCAGCGCGTCAGATCCCTCCGAGGCGGCCTTGGCAACGCGGATATCGTTCGGGTCCACCTCGGCGTTGCAGACGACGCGAATCTCGTCGACGCCGGAGATTTCCTCGCTGACCAGTTCGAGGAGCGAGGAGCGGAAATAGCCGGCGATCCTCAGGTAGCGGCGCGACCGCGAAAGCCGCTCCGCGAGCATGTCGCGAAGCGGTGCCCTCCTGGACGAGTGCCTCTGGATAGCCACGCGCGCTCCGCTCCTAGAGACGATCCACTTCGAGCCTCTGGGCGATCAGGTCCGCTGCGGAGCTCTCTTCGGGCCGAGTCTTGCTCGTCTTGAGGGACACATATCTCGCCAACTCTACGAGCTTCATCCGAGTCGGCCAGTAATCTTGGCCGAGATCTGTTTTCAGGAACGCAAGACCCTCTCTCGGATCGTCTTTTTGCATGGTCTTGAAGATGGCAAACAGGACACGGCGCAGGTGGGTGGAGCCAAAACCATTGGCACCCAACATTCGGCCCTTCAGGACACCCGCCCCAGCAAGACTGGCAGCGTTCGCTTTGGTCGAATCCATCAACTGATCGTATTCGGCGAACGAGAAGCTGCGGGCGAAATCCTGATAGTCGGCGAACCTCGTCGAGCCGCTGGCTTCCATATCAAGCATTCGAACGTAGAAGCGAGAGCCTGAGTCAAGGTCGCGCCACATGTTGGCAGGGAAGCCATCCGGCACCAGCTTGTTGTTGGCAACCGATGCCGCGTACTCGATTAGCTCACGGATGATGGTTTTCTCGCCTTTTGCGAGTTTGCGATAAACGTCGGCACCGACTTCTTTTCGGTCAATCGTGGAATACGTCGTAATGACGCGCAAGGCGGCGGCGTAGGCGGCGAGTTGTAGGTCGCCATCGGAATAGAGGCGCTCCGAAGTCCAATCCTGATCAAGCGCGTTCAGCGAGCCCAATTGCAATTCGACCTCGTTCTCGATTTCGCCCTCGATGTCCATGCGCTTGATGTTGGAGTTGGCCACGCGCTTTCTGAGGACGAGAAGGATCGTCCCTTGGACGTAATTGCCTTCCCTGAGAGCGCTCTCCGCCTCGGTCACGACATTCCACGCGCCGGTAACGCGCAGACCGGCAGCCCACATGATCGACGCTAGGTCCGCCCAGACACCAGCGTCCTGGTGAGTGAACATTACGACCTGCATGCCGTTCTCAGGCATATGCTCTGCCATTGCCCGATAGGCCGCGACCATGTCGGAGCGGAATTTCTCGTCCGTGCCTTGGATCGCTTGAGACCGCTGCGAATCCCAACGCCACTCGTCGAACGGCTTCGGCGCGTTCTTGTTGAGCCAAGCGATGAAAAACTCGGTCAACTCATGGTAATTGACGGCGTCGGCATAAGGAGGATCCGTAACGTACAGATCGTTATCCCCCTGGATCTTATCCGCGCTCGCTGAGATCACCGCTCCGGTGCCCCTCATCGGAACGAAGCGACGAAGAAGGTCGTCTGAAAGCCTGAGCAACTCCGATGACGAATAGATGCAATAGTCCATCATCGGCGTAAGCGCCTGATTGGCAAATACGTTCGTAGGAGCCTCAAGATTTTTCGTGGTCGCCCATCCGCAGAGTTTAGTTGTCCGATCCGCGAGCTTGGCGAAAATGAGCGCTGCCATGCTCGACGACGATGGCTTGAGGATCGAAAAGAATAGAAGGTCCCTCGGGCTGAACAGCTGGTGCCAATGCGTCCAGCCTCGCGTGCGGATTGGTTCGCTGGTCTTGTCGCCAGGCATGATGGCCATGTCGGGCACCAAACCGCTCAACTGCCACTCGGCCAAGTTCTCACGAACGATCGTCTCCACTTTGCGCTCGCGGAGTGCGTCTTCCTCGGTCACCGATGCGAAGTAGGTCTCCTGTCGACCCTTGCCGAACGTCTCTTTCGAGATCCACTGGATGCAGTAGAGGCGCTCTCTCCAGATGTCATCGGGGCGCGCCACGAAGTCATTGGGAGCCCATTGCCGCAGTCTGTTTTTATTCTCGCCATCCGTTCGATGATCCCCGCGGATCACGGAAATGGCGACGCCGTCTCTTTCGGGGTTCATCGGGTGGACAAGGCGGCCTTTACGAGCGGTTCCGAGCTCAGCCGCAGCCATCGCAGCAGCATCGACGCCGCTCTTGATGACAATGTCGTAAGTCTGCGAAGCGTGGTTCGGCACCAGTTGAGCGACAACGTTCCTCTGTTTGGAAATGACCCAAGAGGATGCCATGGGGACAAGCCACCCGGTCTTTGGGCAGCGGGTTTCCATGCAGTAGAAAAAAGCCTTGGCCCGGTTACCATGACGGTCTCGCTCTATGGCGAGTTTGTCGATCTCCGTCTCGGCCGCCTTGGACAAGCGCTTCTGTTCCGCGAGCAGGGCCGGTTGATCTTCGGGGCGAGCGCCGATGATGTTGAAAGCGCCCCAGGTCAGCATGCACGCGACTGGATTGAGATCCGACGCCTGGACGTCGCATCCCATGTGCGCAGCCTCGAACGGAATCGAGCCGCCCCCGGCGAAGGTGTCCGCCAACTTCGGGCGCCTACCAAATCGCATGATGCCGAGCTGCTCGACCAATTGCGACAGTGAGCTGGCGGTAGTCCCCAAATGCGCGTTGACGATCCCCCAATCGCTGGGGCTGATCAGAATATCGTCCACCTCGTCCGGGCGGTAGCAAAGCTTCAAGCGTTGATCGTAGGGGATCGTAGCCAGCCATTCGGCGATCAACTCATCTCGCTCGTCCCTGTCCAGGCCATGTCGCCAGCGTGGACGATCCACGCCGTTGTCCGGCGGGTCGATGAGCTCAAGATAGCGGGGGAAATCCGTGGCCACGTCCGATGGCTTCACTGACTTGATGCGGCGAGCGAAGCTGGTGTCGTCCATCCCCATCAGAAGAAGAAACACGCGCAGATCGGCGACCGGATCCTCGGTAGCCGGCAGTAGGCAACCCAAGACCGTCGCGCGGACAAGAACCAGCGGCTTGCGGCCCTTCCAGTAAGATCCGAGCGCGGTAAGGGTCTGTCCTGCGCCTGCCTTGCGCTCCTTGTAGGACTCGGCCGAAATTCTTCCGACCGGGAACTGCGCCTCGATGAACGAGGGGCGATCGCGCAGAGAGAAGGGCTCGGGACCCGCAGTGACGGGCTTCACGATTTGCATGTTCAAGCGAAGGCTCCAACGCCAGCCGCAATCGCCCGGAGAGCTGCGAACTCGACCCTCTTTTGTCTGGCATCTCGCTCAGAACCGAAAGCATCATTCTTTCGAGGTGGAAGCTGGCCCTTGCCCGTGAGAGTGCCCAGCGAGAACACATCCCGCCTGGTGCCAAAGCAGAGGGCCCGGCGAAGCGCATCTCGCCACCCCATGCCGACCTGATGGGCGAATCCAGTGGACGCCGCGGTCATGGTGTAAAGCCACCAGCGTTCCTCGGGCTTGAGGCCGAGCCAATTGCGCAGCGCGACGTCGCAATGCTCGATGGAGACGTCCTCCTGCTCGATTGCCCACAGGAGGACGAGCAACTCCTTGCCCAGCAAACGCTGAACGCCGTTGTTGCCCTGGGCCCAGGACCCCGTCCTCTTGCGCTCGAACTTCAGGCGCCGGTTAAATTCCAGGCGCACCTCACCCGAGATCGCGTCCCACTTGGCCTTGCCGACCTGGGCCCGCAGGGTGACCTCGGGAGCCCAGTTGTTCTCGGTTGCGAGCGGGGCTCTGCCATAGACCTCGAACACGTCCACGGACCCCTGGACCGCGCGCGGGATCTGAACGAGGAAGCAGTGCTCCAAGTAGTAGTCGGTGCAATCAAAGTCGGCCATTACGCTACTCCTGGATATCCGCGGCCTGGGACCATTGAAGGCTGTCGAAATCGAGCGACAGGGCATCGGCGAAGATCTTGTAATCCTTGCCGCTCGCGAAATAAGTTCGGTTGAAACTGGCGCTGGCTCGGGTTGGGGAGAAGCCGCCCGACTGGCCCAGTGCCGCCATGATCGATGAGAGCCCGTCCGCCGAAATACCGACACCATCGCCAAACGTGATGTCAGAGAAGACGTCGCTGTCTTCCGTGCCAACTTCGATTTGACCACCTCGAACCAGCGACCCTGGTGCCGTCTGGAGCTTGGCCAGTGCGTCGGTAAGCTTGGTGATGGAATCGAACTTCAAACGCTCAAGCAGGAGTATGGGCTGGTCGTCCCTGACAACTGGCCGTTTGGGTGGGAGCGGACGCCCACTTTCCAGCTGCACGATGGCCTCTTCGCCGAAGCGACCATCAACCGAGGCGATCAGTCTGATCATCCGGGCCCCAGTGGGCGCTATGATGGGACCGGTCGCTGGAGGTGCCAGTTTAGGGTCAGAGCCGTCGAAGGTAATGCGGACCTCGGCAGATCGGGGAAGGACAAGCCATTCCAACGACGTTCCACCCGAGGTTGATATCGCTGACGGCAGGAGCTTGATAGGAGCCAGCCACTCGAAAGCATTTCCTGTTTTGGCCTCGTGCTTTGAATTCTCAGGCAGGAACCACGCCTTCGACGCCGAAGTTTCGTAGCTCCTGCCCGAGACCTTTCCCGACGTTGTCGGATCTGGAATCCCCGTCTCCGAAGCATAGACAACGTCGGCATCTTCTGGCGTGACAGTCAGGCGATAGATGCCCTTTTCGACCATCGGTTCGATCGGACCGTCCAAGCGCACGGTTACCGAAGTCAGACGCTCGAACTTCTTGTAGATGAGGCCGTCGCGTTCGCGCCAATGCTTGGTCCGAACACTCTCGTCGATAAGGTGGTCCAGGCCACCGGCCGCCAGCCAATACCAACCTCGGGTAGCGGAGGCCTTACGGTATATTTCAGAACGCTGGACGGCGTCCGCGTCGAAGAGTGCGGCCGCCGCCTCTTCGCGGACGGCAGAGATCTCTTTCTCCAGCTTTTCAGTCGAATAGAACTTACCTCTCGTAGCCAGCGTCGCGAGGATCTGCTGTTCGCCCTTATAGTCGTTGTTGTCGAATTCCATCTTGAACTGCGCGTAGCTCCGCAGTCCCGCCTCTGTCGGGAAAACCAACGTCGTGAATGTCTCGCGGACCGCAGAAGTGAACGAGTTCGTGGCCCGAGTCTTGATGGCCTCGATTTCGTGCATCTGTATGGCGTCCTTGCCATGCCTCGCCAGGACAGCCCTCTCCACGATGCCGATCGCCCGCATCTGCCGGGCGATCGTCCGAAGCGTACCTATCGAATTAGGGTCGGCGGTAAGGATGAGGACCCTATTTTGGCGGTCCAGACCGCTCCACCATTTCTCCAGATCCTCAGGAAGCGCATGCGCCGGCTTCTCGACCACGATGAGCGTGACGTCGTCCTGGGCAATCTTGATCTGGTCGAGAGATGGCAGGATAGCGAGCGTTTTGTAGAGCGACTTGGTCTTGGGCTCGAACACCTCGTCGAGCTTGGTCCTGAGCTCTTGGTCCACAACCTCCTCGGCGAGGCTACTCGCCGTATTGTTGATCTCGGAGACGACGTTGGCGGTCTGCCCGAAATAGATTCGCTCGTCCGGCCCCTTGAAGAGGTACTCGGCATTCCCGGACAACTTGTCGATCGCGCCGGAGATGGTCGGGGTACGCGTCAAAGGATCGACGAGGAACTCGATGATCTCCGATCGGCGCAAGCCGAGTATGGGCTGCTCCGCCGTCGACAGCGACGCCATCATGATGAGCTTCGCCACCGAAGATGCGGTCGATGATCCGTCGCCCGCGTCGACCTGCTCCGCGAGAGCGTTGCCCCGATCGGCGATGTCCTTCGAGATCGCGTTGGTGAAGTGGTTGTTGATCTTCCGGATTTCCTCAACGGTCCCGGAATGATTGAAGTCCAGGTGCTGCAATCCGATCAAGAAGATCTGCTCGTCGGACTTCCAAGCATTCCGGACCGCAAGGCGCAGGATGCGAATGAGAGCGCGAGTCTGCTGGTAGCCCGGGTTTTCCTTGAAGCGGGCGACGACGTCACGGATGGACGGATGGAAGGGATACGTTTCGCGGATGCGCGCGATGTAGCTCTCGGGAATCGTAGGGACGTCGTCGACCTTCTTCGCCCGGTTGAGCTCGTCCACATAGGCCTGGGCGATCTCTTCGATGACGTCGTCGCCGGGCAGTTTGTCGAAGAGCTTGCGGCGGATGATCTGGAATACCTCGCCAGTGTTCTGCTGCACGGGGGTGATGGCTTGGGCATATTTCCCATACTGCTTGTTTAGGGTGTTGATCAGCGTCTTAAGTTTGCCTGATCCTTCAGCGAAGACGTCGTCGATCAAATTCGTGACGACGACGCAGGCGCGGGGAAGCTGCGTCAGCGCGTTGAAGAGACGTTCCAGCGCACCGATGGTGATGTCGGCGAGAGTGGAGTTCCCGACGGCCTGTCCCTCAGCCATCTGAAGGTAGCTCGGAAGTTCGTCCAGCAGGATAAGGACGGGGCCGGTCCCAAGAGCGGCGATCCAGTCGTCGACACCCGGCGATTTTGCCCCGTCCTTCCAGAAGCGCGCCATCGCCTCGGGCCGGTCGAGACGCTGGGCAATCTCGCCCCAAAGAAAATTTTCCGGGTTCTGATGGCCGTTGAAGATGACCACCTTGGCGGAACCGAAGGTGGCAGTCGGCGCGATATTGGGAATGATGCGATGGCGCAGGCCGTCGTCCTGTGCAAGGAGGGCAAAGGCGATCAGCGAATGCGTCTTGCCTCCACCCATGGACTGGGAAAGATAAAAAGCCCCGCCATCCGACCGCCCCGAAAGACGATCGAAGCCATTGCGCACCAAGGCGTTCAGACCCTCGGTGAAGTGGTTCCTTCGGAAGAAGGCATCGGGATCGATTGTGCCCTTGTGGAGGTCCTCAAGGTTGGCGATCTGATCGACGAGCCCGTCTTGTTCGACGAGGTCGCTGACCTGACATAGCTGTCGGACGGTTTGAACGGCCATTAGTCCTGAGATCCCTTTTTCGCCTTCGATCGCACTAGCTTTTCCAGCCAGGCCGAAAGCGCTTCCTCTGCGATTTCGTACACCGGTCGATCCTGATCCAGAGCAGCCTTCTTCACCTCCCTGATGACCCCGGGTTCGAGGTAAACAAGAAGGGACTTGCGGCCGTCAGCTCTTTTCCGTGATGCCCCTGGCGAGGCTTTAGATGTCGATGTCATGGCCCATGAGATAGCTAGATAGCTAACACGCTACAGGACACCGTCTCACGCGAATCGACGTTTCGCAACGGTTGAGTGGAGGATTTTCCGAACGGCGAGTTTGCCGTCGAAAACTGGGATGGAATGCCGATCGTCACTGCTGACGTTCCTTGTCCTGCCGCGGTTGCCGGCGATCGCCCGAGCCGCTATCTCACCACCCATGAAGACGCCCCGCGCCCTTATTGAGTTGGCCGGCGCCCGCAAGCTCCCGAGCTGCGGCGTGCGCTCGCGCGCGGTCATGACGGCGCGCCGAATAACGGCCTGAACCGGCGCATCGCGCGCCCTTCGCCATCATCGTCATCTCGATCGCCGCGCCCGAGCGCCGGTGCTCCATTCCCATAGGAGGCGCCCATGTCGCGCCCGAAGATGCCTGTCCGCGATTGGCAGGCCGAGGTCTATGCCCAGCATCAGTACTGGATCGCCGGGAAGCCCATCCACATGGCCGTTGGCGACGGCTGGGCCGAGGTCATCGCGAGGCTGTTCGACCGCATCGAGAAGGCCCTTGCCGGCGAACCGGTGCCGACGAAGATCGCGCTGATCGACGTCAAAGAAAAGTATGGCACGATCCGCGTCGACCTCCTCGCGCCGGTCGGCCCGGAGACCGAGGCCGCCATTGACCTCGCCGTCCTGTTGGCCGAGATGCGGTCCGAGTGCACCTGCGACATCTGCGGGGCGCCGGGGACGGTTCGTTCGACCCTTGGTCAGTCGGGGTGGCTCGCCGCCCGCTGCGAGGACCATTCCGATGGTTTCCCCCGCCGAGTCGTGAAGGGTCCTCCCCGCCGGCGCATCCAGGATCGGCGAGGCACTTTTGACCTGGTCTACGATCGCCGGACGGACACCATCATGGAGACGGCCGTCGATGGCGGGGATTCCCGTTAACCATAAGCGTCATCATGTCAGGAGCCTTCAAATCAGCTCTTGACCGTGACGACGAGAGTTCACTATTTGTTCCGACATGAGTAACGTTCCGGTCATATCTGGCGTCCGAGCCGCGAAAGCGCGCTTGCACCGCCATGCCCTCCGGCCTCTCGCCGGCGACTGACGTCGCCTGCCCGGGAGGCGACCTTCGACGTCGAGTCCTCCCATGAATTTCCGCCTCTTCCCCATAACCACCGCCGCGCCGACCAAACCGCCCTTGCTGGGCGGCGTCGACCCGCGGCCCGAGGATTTCCCAATGACCCATCCCTTCCATTCCAGGAGGACGAGCGCCCGCTGATGCGGCGTCGGCCTCCGCTCGCGAGGCCGACATGACCGACACCGACTTCACCCCGGATTTCTCCGACATCGAGCGGGAGCCCGACGACGGCGTCGCTCCTTTCATTCTCGCCTACGACAGCCTCGCCGAGGCCGTGCTGCTGGATGCCATCCCGCCCGAGCTCATGAAGCGCATCGAGGGCGACGAGCCGCTCGCGGTGGTCGTCTCCGTGCCCTCCCAGGATTGGGTCGGGCCGATCGAGACCGCCCTGACGTCGCTGCGCGAATGGCACGACGTCACGGTCTCCAACTCGACCACCCGCAAGCGTCCGGCCAACGACGCAGCCGCCCGCAAGCTCGCACGCGGCCTGTCGGTGGCCGGTGTCGCCGTCGCGCCGGAGAGGCAGTTGCCCACCGCGCTCCTGACCGCCGCCGATGCCCGGATTGCGATCCAGGCTCCCAGCAGTCTCGTCCTGTCGCGCGTCATCGCGATGGCGACCGGCGAGGCGCCCGGGGAGATGCCGCCCAGCATCGGCAGCGGCCTGGATTATTTCGACTTGATCGCGGCGATCCGCGTCGGCTCGACCGCCGCCGAATGCGTCCGCCGGCTCCAGTCCGCGGCCGGCAGCCTTACCGTGGTCGATCCCCTCGTCGCCGACGTGCCGCCCCTGGAGGCGATGCACGGTTATGGCGCGGCGGCCGAGTGGGGGCTTCGGCTCGTCCGGGATCTCGGCGGCTGGAGGAAGGGCGTCCTGCCGTTCGAGGCGATCGACCGGCACGTGGTGCTGGCCAGCGCACCGGGGCTGGGGAAGTCCACTTTCGTTCGCGCCCTGGCGAAAAGCGCCGGGTTGCCGCTGATCGTGACCAGCGTTGCCAGCTGGTTCACCGAGACCGATGGGTATCTCAACGCTGTCTTGAAGGAAGTCGACAGGACGTTCGCATCTGCTGCTGCTTGTTCTCCATCTATCCTGTTCTTGGACGAAATTGATGCCCTCCCGTCTCGGGACACGGTCGGCGAGCGGAATCGCGACTACTGGGTGCCGATCATCACGAATATTCTGATGACCCTCGACAGCGCGACTTCGGGCACGTCGAGCCGGTTGATCGTCATCGGGGCCACGAACTACGGCGACAAGCTGGACCCGGCGCTGGTCCGCCCGGGCCGGCTCAATCGGATCATCACCATCCACCCGCCCGAACCCGCCGACCTGGCCGGCATCATGCGCCAGCACGTCGGGACGGACCTGCCCGGAGAGGACCTGCTGCCGATCGCCGAGATCGGGCGCGGCGCGACCGGCGCGCAGGTCATGGGGTGGGTCAAGCGCGCCAAGGCTACGGCGCGCGAGGCCGGGCGCACCATGATCATCGACGACCTGGTCGGTGCGGTCGCCCCGCCCGACGACACGCCCGCGGCTGAGCGCCGGCGTCATGCCGTCCATGAGGCCGGGCACGCCGTGATCGCGCACCGGACGACCCCGGGTTGCGTCAGGGCGGTCTCGATCGTCCAGCGTGGCGACGCGGCGGGCTCCACCGTCACCCGCCGCCTGCTCGGGGCGTCGCCGACCAAGGCGGATATCGAACTCGATGTTGTCACCACCCTCGCGGGCCGGGCGGCCGAGATGGTCATCCTGGGCGAGGCGAGCGTCGGCTCGGGCGGGTCTCCCGACAGCGATCTCGGCATCGCCACTCTCCAACTCACCTCGATGCTGACCAGCTACGGGCTGGGTCCCAATCTCATTTTCCTGGCCGATGCCCAGGATGCTCTGGAGCTCCTCCGGTACGACCCGGAGCTTCGGGCGACCGTCTCGCGGACCCTGGCCGGTCTGCACGAGAGGACGGTCATCGCCGTCCGCCAGCACAGGGGCGCGATCGAGGCCGTGGCCGATGCCCTGGTGCGTCGGCGTCATCTCAGCGGCGACGCCTTCGCCGAGATCGTCGCCGCCTTCGACGCGAAGGCTCGCCCGAAGAAGGGGCCGCGTCATGGATGAGGCAATGCAGAGGTTGATCACCCGCCTGATCGTTACCCAGGTGGAACTCGGTGGCGAAGCGTATCGCGAAGCGGTCCAGGGGGCACTGAGGGCCGTCGCCAGGGCAGCCTTGGATCATGCCGAGCGGGATATGGGCCTGGTGCCGCCAGCCTCCGTTGGAGGTCCGGTCGTCCCGTTTCCATTGGCGAAGCGTCGGCGTCATGTTGACGACCCAGCGCCGCCCAGGCGCTGAAAAAAATCGTCGGCGTCAATCTTCGACCACCGTCCGAGCGGTCGCTAACTCACTGCAGGAGAACGCCGAATCGACAAAAATCCGGATGTCAAGAATCCGCTTGTCAGGATGGTGCGAATATTGTGGGCTGACGGAGTTGCGCAAAACAAGGAGCAGAACGACCGAAATGCACCCCTAAAACGACCGAGGGCACCCCGATTAGCGTCGGCGTGCCCCCGTTATCCGATCCGCTCCCCAACGGCCTAGGAACCTCCGGGAGCGGCTCTTCCCCAAACCACGGCGCAAGGCCAAGGCCTGGAAGCCCCTTTAGAATGCATGACGCGTGGATTCACGCAAGTGCCTTCTGAAGGGAGCTGTTCTGGGACCGAGGCCCTGTGCCTCCAAGGACCAGGACATGCAGAACGATAATCATCTCCCCCATTCACCGGCGCCGGTCTGGCACCCGCCGGGAGCGTCGCTTACGACCCGCTACGTCCACTCCAAGAGCCGCGGCGCCTGCCGTCCCTCGGTGGTGGGTGGCGCGAGCCCTCGCGAGATCATGTGCGAAAGCGGTCTTGAGAAGAAGGCCGCACACTACCTGCTCACCCACCCCCAGGTCGTCGATCTCCAGGAGCAGCCGCCCGCCGTCCGCTGGACCGACGCCGGTGGTGTCGAGCACCGCCACACCTTCGACTTCCTTGCCACCCTGACGGATGGCAGCAAGCTCGCCGTGGCCGTCAAGCCCAGTGCCGTCGCCATCAGGAAGCGGTTCGCCGAGATCCTGGCGATGATCGCGGCTCAGATGCCACGCGGTTTCGCCAATGGCGTGCTGCTGCTCACCGATGCGGACCTGCCGCTCGACGTCGTCCACAATGCGACGCTGCTCCACCACGCGCGCAGGGCGCCCGACAAGGAGCTCGATGCAGCCGTGCTTGCGCTGGCCAAGGTGTCGGCGATCACCACGATCGGCAACCTGGTCCGCGAGAGCGGACGCGGCGGCGATGCCTTCCGCTCAGTCACGCGCATGATCGCCAACGGCGCCATCTCCGTCATCGGTAGGGCGCGCATCGGCTACGCGACCCAAGTCACCGTCGCCAATGACGTGGAGGTCGCGTGATGAACATGCATGTGCCCCCCGTGTTTCGCATTGAGCCCCAGGACCGGATCACCCTCGAAGGCATCGCCTATCGGGTGCGCAAGCGGCTGGCCCAGGGCTACGTCCTCAGCAGGGTCGACGACCCCGGCGTGATCGCGGAGTTCACGCATCAACAGTTGCATGAGCTCTCCCTAACGGCGAAGTTCAGGTTTGACCGTGCGGCATTCGATCCGGTTGCCGCCGCCGCGCGTCTCGAAGCCGAGGCGAAGTTCGTCTCCGAACTGCCGATCGAGGACCGCAACAAGGTCCTCTGGCGCCAGTTCGTCTGCAACGCATTCATCAAGCTCGAAGCGGACGGAAAGGCTTCCCGCTCGGACGCCTCGATGAAGGCCGCGCGCACCCTCATCCAGGCTGCCTTCGATGCCAACGAGGGCATCTGGAGCGGGCGTCGGAACGATAAGGGCGAACCCATCGCCCAGCGCGCCGGGGATGTGCCCACCGGATACAAGCTGCCGAGCCCGCGCACGCTGCGCACGTGGCTGAAGACCTACGAGACCGCGGGACTGGCCACCACGGCCCTGCGCGACAAGCGGTTCCGCTGCGGCGACAGGATCACCGCCAGGCACAGCCCTGAGATCCGGAAGCTTCTCTCCTCGGCAGCGCTCACCTATGCGTCGGAGTCGAAGCCGTCGGTGCGCGACATCTACCAGAAGCTTCGTTCGGACATCGACGACTTGAACGTGGTTCGCGTCGAGGCAGGCATGTCGGCCCTGCCTTACCCGTCCTACGAGCGCCTCCTCAAGGAGGTCCGCTCCATTCCGGCGTACGACGTCTATTCCGGAAGGTACGGTCCAGCGGCCGCCATGAAGCGCTTCAACATGGTCGCCAACGGCGTCGATATCGAACGCCCGCTCCAGCGCGTCGAGATCGACGAATGGCGCATCAACCTCATGACCATCATCCAGGACATCGGGATGTTGGAAAGCCTGACGCCTGAGCAGGAGGAGGAACTGCGCAGCCGCCGCTTCTGGGCCTGCGTCGCCATCGACGCCAGGACCCGGGTCATTCTCGGGATGATGGTGGCGCCGAGCGTCAGCGCCAGCCTCGCCAAGGAAACGCTGGAGATGGTGGTCACGCCGAAGAGCGGGATCGCCGACGCGATGGACGCCCAAAGTCCCTGGGATCAACACGGATCACCCGAGTCGGTCGTGACGGACCAGGGATCGACGTTCATGTCGCACGACTTCCGGCGTGCCGTCATCGATCTTGGTTGCGACCCGGACGCGCCGCCCGCCGGCATGCCCTGGTTGCGCGGGACGATCGAACGGTTCTTCCGGACCATCGATCAGCAGGCACTCGGCGCCTTCACCGGGCGCACCTTCGCCAACATCGCCGAGAAGGGCGACTATGATCCGGTCGCGAGGGCGAGCCTGACGATCGAGGAACTCTGCCGCGCCCTCGTCCGCTGGGTCGTCGACGTGTACCACAACTCGCCCCATGCCGGGCTGGGCGGCGAGACGCCGGCGAATGCATGGAGGCGGCTGACCGCGCAGTACGGCGTCATCCCGCCACCCGATCGGCACGTCCGCAGGGCGATCTTCGGGGTCGATCTCCAGCGCACGATGTCGTCGAGGGGCGTGCGCGTCCTCGGCCTCTTCTTCAACGCCCTGGAGCTCCAGGCGCATCGACGGATGCACGGCGACATCGCGGTCGACGTCAAGCTCGACCCCGCCGATCTCGGGCACGTGTCCGTCCGGCTGGGCGACAGGGGATGGATCGCGGTCCCGTGCATGCGACCGGGGTTGGACGACGTCCCGACCGCGATCTGGCAGGCGGCGATCGCCGACCTTCGCAGGCGTTTCGTCGCCGAGGCCAAGCTCAACGATGCCGTCATCGCGGCGGCGATCCGTGACGCCTGGGAGATGGCGCGCAAGGCGCAGGAACGGTCGGGCATCCTTTCCACGCGCCCGACCGGCGAGGAACTCGACCGCGTCGAAAACCACCTGGGCATGGGCTTCCCCGCCCCCGGCCAGGAAGAACCCCTTCACGAACCGATCACCCCCCAGACCGACCTGTCGGCGAAGGCCCTTCCAACCCGCGGGGCGACCATCGCGCCCGCGCCGGTCATCGCCGTCTCCAAGCCCTCCCGCGTCATCAAGCCCAGGAACTGACCACCATGAACAACGACATCATCGCCTCGATCCGCGCCGCCATGCCGGCCGCCCAGGTTCATCTCGCCGACAGGATGGCGCTCGTCCGCGCCGAATACATCGCGACCGATTTGGACGAGCGTCTGTCCGTCTCCCTCGACGCCCTGCTCCGCACGCTCATCAGCCGCAAGCCCATCGAGGAGGTGGAATCCCAGGCGGCAAGGAACGAGACCCGCTCGATCGTCGTGGTCGGCGAGGCCGGCGCCGGCAAGAGCGCGGCGTTGAACCACGCATTCCAGACGCACCCGGTGCTGGGCGGCTACGGTACGCTCGGGTCGGGTTGCCCGATCGCGCGTGTGGTCGTGCCCGCTCCGTGCAGTTTGAAGTCGCTGGGGATCGCCATCCTCAACGGCTTGGGATACCCGCTGATGCGCGATCTCAGGGAGAACGCGGTCTGGACGCGGGTGCACGAAGCCCTTCAGATCTCCGGCACGGTGATCCTGCATCTCGACGAGATGCACAACCTCACGGACAAGGCGAACATCAAGGAGCTCGACGCCATCCGCAAGGCGCTGAAGGGCTTGATGATCTCTCGCGAATGGCCGGTGGGCCTCGTCGTCAGCGGCCTGCCCAGCCTCGTGCCCGCGATGCGCGTGATCGACGAGGTGCGCAGGAGGGGGCGCTTCATCAGCATCCCGCTCCTCTCCATGCCTGACGACGAGCCCCTCCTCGAAGAGGCCATGAAGCGCTGCTGCGAGATTGCCGGTGTGGAACTGCCCGAGGGCTTCGCCAACGAGATCGGGCCGCGGCTCTCTCATGCGAGCCTCCACCGTTACGGCATCGCGGTCGAGTTCGTGCACGAGGCGATCGAGGACTGCCTGCTCGGAGGTGGCGGAGCACTCCGCATTGCCCACTTCGCAAACGCCTATGCAGCGCGGACCGGCTGCGGCGATCGCATGAGCCCTTTCATCGCGCCCGACTGGGCCGAGATCGACGCCAGCCAGGTGCTCCTCGACGAGATGCCCCCGGAAATCGTGATCCCCGAGGATCCGAAGCCCCGGAAGCGTGGCCGGCCGTCCAAGAAGGGTTCCTGACATGAGGATCTATCCCTCGGTACCCGTCCGTAGCGACGAGACGCCGGCCAGCATGGTTTCCAGGCTGGCCTTGCTCCACCGTGTCCCGTCGGTGCGCATTTTCAGCCTCGACATGGGCACGCCGTTCCAGTCGGTCGTCGATGGCGACCCAGACACACTGGCCCGCATCGCCGACCTTGTCGGCACGCCCGTCGGCAAGATCGCGGATGCGGCCATCGTCCGGTCGGGCGGTGCTTTCTCTCTGCGCAGCCATGAGCTGGCCAAGCCGGTCCTGCGGCGCGCACGGACCTACATCTGTCCCCGCTGCATGACCGAGGACCTTCAGGACTCGGCAGAACCCTGGATGGCGAGCGGGCGGGTCCAGTGGCTGCTCGATCCGATCCGGACCTGCCGACTTCACAAGGTCGCGCTGGTGGAGGTGGCGTCGGCAGACGGTCCCAGTCTGTTCGGCGATTTCGCGCGGCTCGTCGCCCCCACCATCGACAGGATTCGGTCCATGGCCGAGGATGCCGTGGAGACGCTGCCCTCGGCGCTGGAGGACTATCTGCATGAACGGCTCGACGGCGGCGCCGGGCCGGCCTGGCTGGACGCCCTGCCCTGGCATGCCGCCGCCAGGACCTGCGAGGTGATCGGGGCCGTTGCGACATTCGGCAGGAAGGCGCCCGTCCAGACCATGACGGACGATCAGTGGCGCGAAGCGGGCAAGGCGGGATTTGAGATCGCGGCCAAGGGCTATGGCGGCATCCGCACCTTCCTGGAGGAATTGCGCTCGACCTATCCCGAGAGCCATGTCGATCCTAGTGGGCCCCAAGCCTGGTTCGGCAGGCTCCACACCTGGCTCGCTGGCAGCCAGACCAACGGGCTCGACCCGCTGCGGGACATCATGATCGACATGGTGCGTGATACCGCTCCTGTCGGGCCGGATGACCGCCTCTTCGGGCGGCCCGTCTTAAATGAGCGGCGCCTCCATTCCATAAGGACCGCTGCGCTGGAAACGGGCCTCCACCCGAAGCGCCTCAGGCGCATCCTTGCCGCCTGCGGCACGATCCCGTCCGATCATCGCGCCTTGACGGACGATCGGCTGATCTTCTCCGCACCGGAGGCCTCGGCAATCTTGGAGAAGGCGAGGCACGCCATCACTGAGGTGGAGGCGCAGGTCTATCTGAACGCGGGTCGCGTCCACACGCGCCTGCTGGTGAAGGCCGGACTGATCGTCCCCTTCGCCGCAGCGGGGCAGGAATCGATGAAGGACAACGGGTTCGATACCCGCGACCTAGACGATTTCCTCGCTCGGCTGACGGCCAAGGCAGAGCCCCTCTCGACCCACGCCGAGCCGGTCTATCGCATCCCGGAGGCTGCGAAGCGCACGAACTGTTCGGCCATGGAGATCGTGCGGGCCATCCTTGACGACAGAATGGAATGGGTCGGCCAAGTTGCCGGCGAGAGCGGCTACATGTCCGTGCTGGTGGACGTGACCGAGGTGCGGAGCCTGTTCCGCGGCGAGCACGGAGACAACCTGCCGCTCGCACATGTGCAGTCTTCGTTGAAGACCACCTATGCCGTCGTAGACCGCCTTGTCAGGACGGGCATCCTCCCGTCCCGGGAAGCCATCAGCCCGCTCAATCGCTGCCCCTACATCGCCGTGCAGAAGGATGATCTGAGCGCCTTCATCGAGACCTATGGCTCGCTCCACGAACTTGCCCGCGAGCGAGGTGTCCATTTCCTGCCTTTCAAGAAGGCGCTGATGGCCCGAGGCATCGAGCCCGCCTTCGGCAAGCCGGTCATCCCGGCCACCTTCTATCGTCGAGCGGATATCTCGCCCGAACTCTAGGAATGGTTCGACTTTGAACGCGAAAGCCCGGTCTCGCGCCGGGCTTTTTCTTGCGCCGATACCCGCAATGATTTCGACTTTGCGGAAAGACTTCGTATCCTAATGCGGAAGTGAGGATTCGAAATTCGGTGTCTGCGGAATCATTCTCCGAGCGGAGCGTCCTTCAGGTGCGGCGAACAATGCCTCGCATCACATCTGAAGAGAGAGGCACAGTGTTGCCGCGATTGTCGGTCGAGTTCCGCAATCTGACATCCGACGCCGGCTTCGCTCAGTTCCCAGCAGCAGGGTTCTGTCGACGCGAGCAATTCAGCCCGACCTGTGCAAGCGCGCCAGTTCCGCCAAGAACCTGCCGGAAAACGAGTGGCTCTTTGCCGGTCGGCTAACTTAGCGCAGCGGCTCCCCCTCCCCGCAGGCCGTCCATCGGATTCGCGGGCGGTCCTCGAAAGTCGATAGCAGCGACGACCTATCTGCCCTTGATCGTCGCACGAGGTGATGGGTGCGCTTGGAATAGACGACTGGCGTTGAGGGCGCGAACCGCAGCTGTCAGGCGTCCCTGCGAGGGTTTAGAACGTCGCGCAGGTGATCGCCGACCATGTTGATCGCCACCACGGTCAGCAGCAGGGCAAGGCCGGGATAGAAGCTGATCCAGAACTTGCCGGACAGCATGTACTGGTAGCCATTGGCGATCAGCATTCCCAGGCTCGGCTCGGTCACCGGAACGCCCAGTCCGAGGAACGACAGGGTCGCCTCCAGTGCGATGGCGCGCGCGATCTGGACGGTTGCGATGACCATCAGGGGCGGCAGGCAATTCGGCAGCAGGTGCCTGAACAGGATCCGCATCGGCCGCGCGCCCATCGCGAGCGCCGCCTCGATATACTCCTTGCGGCTTTCGATCAGCGCGCTGGCCCGGGCCGTGCGGGCATAGGTTGCCCATTCGACGATCACCAGCGCGAGGACGACATTGGCGATGCCCTTGCCCAGGAAGGCGAGGATCATCAGCGCGATCAGGATCGTCGGAAAGGAGAGCTGCAGATCGACCAGCCGCATCAGCGCGGTCTCGATCCGCCCGCCTGCGTAGGCCGCAAACAGGCCCAGCGTGGTGCCGACGGCGGCGGCCAGCAGCGCCGAACAGATGCCGACCGCGAGCGAGATCCGCAGGCCGTAGAGGATGGCCGAGAGCATGTCCCGGCCCTGGTCGTCCGTGCCGAGCCAGTAGGTCATCCCGGCGCCCGAGACGGAGCCCGGCGGCAGTCGACCCTCCAGGATGTCGAGTTGCATCAGGTCATAGGGGTTCTGCGGCGAGATCCAGGGCGCCAGCAGCGCAGCCAGCACGATCGCGGCAAAGACGACGAGGCCGCCCATCGCGAGCTTCGACGACGCGAAGGCCCGCATGAAGCGCCGCGCGGGCGTCGCGCGCGGTGGGGGGGCGATCTCCGGCATCGATGCGGGGACCGTCATTTGCCCAGCCTCACCCGGGGGTCGAGCGCCGTGTAGAGGCAGTCGACCAGCAGATTGATGACCACGAACATCAAGACGATGATCATGAGATAGGCGACGATCATCGGGCGGTCGAGCACGTGGATGCTGTCGATGATCAGCTTGCCCATGCCGGGCCAGGCAAAGATCGTTTCCGTCACCACCGAGAAGGCGATCACCGAGCCGAACTCGAGCCCGATGATGGTGACGACGGGTATCATGATGTTTTTCAGCAGATGCCGAAAGATCACGCTGCTCTCGGGCAGCCCCTTGGCGCGCGCCGTGCGGATGTAATCCTGCGGGATGACCTCGCGGGTCTCGGCCCGCACCAGCCGCATGACCAGCGAGATCTTGAAGAGCGCGAGATTGAGCGCCGGCAGCACCAGATGCTGCAGGCCGTCGAGCGTCAGGAACGACCAGCCGATGCCCAGCAGCTGGCGTGTCTCGCCGCGCCCCCCCGAAGGCAGCCAGCCGAGCTGCACCGCAAAGACCATGATCAGCAGCAGGCCGACCCAGAAGCCCGGCAGCGAGAAGCCCAGGATCGAGCCGGTCATGATCACGCGCGCCATCGGCGCATTCGGCTTCAGTCCGGCATAGAGGCCGAGCGGGATGCCGATGACGGTCGACAGGAGCATGGCGCAGAGGGCGAGTTCGAGCGTCGCCGGCATGCGCTGGAGAATGACCTTCAGGGCCGGCTCGTTGTAGACGAAGCTGCGCCCGAGATCACCATGAAGGGCACCGTTCAGGAACGACAGATACTGCGCCCAGAGCGGACGATCGAGACCGAACGCCGCGATCGCCCGCACCCGCTCCGCCTGATCCGCATCGGGAGAAATCAGCACCTCGACGGGATCGCCGATGACGCTGACGCCGATGAACACGATCAGCGTCATCGCCAGCATGACGAAGACGGCCTGGAGCAGTCGCTGAAGGAACCAGCCGGTCATGGCGTCCCGCTACCTCCCGATCTTGTAGCCGGAGGCTTCCAGGTCGAAGCTCTCGCCGACGCTCCGGCTCAGGTCGCTCTTCTTGATCCGTTGCGTGGGGGTTTTCGGGAATTCCTCGATCGGCTCGATATAGCGCGGAATCTGGAAATACGGCATCCGCGACTCGCACCAGCGGATCAGGTCGAGCGGTGCAGGCTCGCGCCCTGGCGTCGCACGAATGAAGAGCTTCAGGTCGTCGTCGCCCATCTCGCTGGGCACCCCGATCAACGCGCATTCCTCGATGTCGTCATGGGTCAGGACGATGCGCTCCACCTCCCAGGCCGAGATGTTGACGCCGCGCCGCCGGACGCTGTCCTTCTTGCGGCCGGAATAGAACAGGAAGCCGTCCTCGTCCTTGCGCGCGAGGTCGCCGGTCGAGAACCAGCCGTCCTTGACCAGAGCCGCGCCGGCCTCCTCCATGCGGAAATAGCCCTTGAACGCCAGGCCGGGCTCCAGCGGACGCACGACGATCTCGCCCGGCTCGCCCACCCCGACCTCGACGCCCTCATCGTCCAGCAGACGCACCTCGTAGAACGGCAGCGGGCGACCGCAGGAGCCCAGCCGCCCTTCGGGGTTGATGGTGACGAAGGTCGTCATCTCCGACAGGCCGTAGCCCTAATAGAGAGAGACCCCGAAGCGCTCCTCGAAGGCGCGCCAGACGTCCAGCGGGCAGCCGCCGCCCCAGGCCATGCGGACCTTATGGTCGCGGTCGCGCGGGCTTGCGGGCTGCTTGAGTAGCAGCGGCAGGACGCCGCCCAGATAGTGGATATGCGTCACCTCGAAGCGGCGGACCTGATCCCAGAACTGCGAGGCGCTGAACTTGTCGACCATGGCCAGCGTGATCGGCTCCATCAGCGCCGCGATCAGCACCGCGACGCCAGCGCCATGATGCAGCGGCTCCCAGAGCAGGAAGACGTCGCCGGCAGTCGCGCCCGTCAGTGCAAGCGTCCCCATCGGCCCGGCCCGAAGACTGCGATCGGTCTTGAGGACACCCTTCGGCTCGCCGGTGGTGCCGGAGCTCGGCGTGATCGCGATGATGTCGTCCGCTTCGACGATCGTCGCCGGCGGCAGCGGGCTGCCGGCCTCGACCAGTGCCGACAGACTCCCTGCCCCATCGCGCCCGCGCCAGAACACCGACAACCCGGGCGACCTCTCGACGATCGGCGCCAGAGCCCCGGAATAGGCCTCGTCGGCGATCAGGGCCTGCGGTTCGAAGCGATCGAAGACGAAATCGAGCGCGGCGGCCTTGAGATGAACATTGACCGGGATGCGGACGAGGCCCGCCTTGGCCAGGGCGAAGATGACGATGACGTGGTCGGGATGGCTCGGCAGCATCCGGCGAAGTCGACCAGGCCAAGCGCGAGAAGCTGGTGCTGGACGCGGTCAAGCTGGTCTCCGGCGACGTCTCGATCATCCCGCTCTATCATTTCAAGAACATCTGGGCGACGCGCGGCACGCTGCGCTACGATCCCCGGATCGACGAACTGACGCTGGCGACGGACGTCCACCGCGCGGCCAAATGACAGCCGAAACGGCCGTTGACGACGGGGTCAACGGCCGTTGCTCGTTGAGACGACGCATCCGGTTCGCGGTCTTCGGTCTGCTCGTCTCGCGACGCGCGCCGCCGGAATGCTGATCGTCGCTCAGGGCGTCGCGATCAGCCGATCGCGCAATTGCTGCAGGTCATCGCAAACAGCCTCGAGATCGCCGACGGCAAATCCGCTTTCGAGCGCCGGATGCTGGGCCACGAGACGGTCGCGCAGGATCCCGGTAAAACGCACCAGACCGTCCTGGCCAATGGTCATGCCGCTTTGCGTCTCGAACGATGCGTTCCAGGCGATGGCCTCGGCCTCGCCGAGCCCCGGCGGCAGGTCAAGCGCGAGCTCGCCTTGCGAAAGCCGTACCGGGTACCCGCCCGGCAGGCCGTTGGGGCCCGGCACATGGCCCGACCAGTCCCGGCCGGCGGCCATGGCGAGCAGCAGCGGCACGCCGCTGGCGCCGGAGATCTCGATGACCGGCTCGGGCGTCAGCTGGATGTCGGCGAAACGGGCGAAGACGTCCTCGACCTCAGCGCCGTCGATCCAGACGCGCGGCGCCCGGCCCGATCGCAGCTCCGGCAGCTGACGCCAGGCGGCCAGATTCTGGTAATGCGCGAGCACCGTGATGGCGGCTCCGCGCGGGACGCTGGCCGAACCCGCGAAGACATTCGACAGGATCGCGACATTGCCCATGCCGCAGGCGACCCGATGGCCCTGCGCCGTGATCAGCCCATTGACGACATCGGGAAAGCTGCAGTTGATCAAGGTCACAGGCTGGCCGCGCCGCGAAATCGCCGCCGCGACGCGCGAGCTGATCAGCGCCTGGAAGACGGCCGTTGCGCTTAGGCCGCCCTCCGCCACCAGCCGCGTCCAGGCGTTGCCGCTCTGGGCGATGATCTGCGAGGTCTGGATCGAGGCCGCCTGCACGAGAATGCGCGGGTTCGTTGCCGCCAGCAGCCGGTCGGAAGCGTCCGGTGCCAGCAGATCCACCACATGGGCGGTGAACCGCGCCTTGCTGCCGAACATCGACGCCCGGGCGTTCGCAGCCGTACGTAGCCAGTTCAGCCGGCTGCGGTTGCGCCCGGCGATGACGACCTCGACCGGCTCGGTCGCCACGGCGGCGATGTCGAAGGCAATGCGGGCGGCAAAGGAACCGGTGCCCGAAATCAGGATGTCGCAGGAGCTCATGTCAGCGGGACCATCGCCAGTGCCGCACGGTCCCAGGCGTCGTCCAGCCGGAGCGAGAGCTTGTGCTTCATGATGCGCTGGCTGGCCGTGCGCTCGAACTCGTCGACGAAGGCGATGTAGCGCGGGTTCTGGTAGGGAGCGAGGCGCGCGCCAAGCCAGTCCGAGAGCGCCGCCTCGTCGATCGTGGCGCCCGCGCGCGGCTTGACGAAGAGCTTGATGTCCTGCTCGCCGACATCCGACGCCACGCCGATCATGGCGCAGTCCTCGATGTCCTCGTGCTCGGCCGCGACATGCTCGACCTCCCAGGCCGAGACGTTCTCGCCCTTGCAGCGAACGCTGTCGGTCATGCGGCCGTGGAAGAAGAGGTTGCCGGCCTCGTCCCAGGAGCCGAGATCGCCGGTGTGGAGCGCGCCGCCGCGCAGCGCCTTCGCGGTGGCGTCGGGATTATCGAGATAGCCGGGGAAAATCGCTCCGGGGATATCGGTCTCGACCACGATCTCGCCGCGCTCACCGACAGCGACCGGCGTACCGTCCGGCCGCAGCAGCCTGACCGTGAACCACGGCATCGGCTTGCCCACGGAGCCGACGACGCCGTTGTCGTTGCAGGTGGTGATGCTGGAGGCCTCCGTCATGCCGTAGCATTCGCGGATCTCGATGCCGAAGCGGTCGCGGAACAGCGGCCAGATATCGGCCGGGCAGCCGCCACCCCAGGAGATCCGTGCACCGTGGCTGCGGTCGAGCGGGCCCTCGGGCTGCTTGAGCAGGATCTGCAGGATGCCGCCGAGATGGTGGATATGGGTCGCCCCCTCGGCCTTGACCTGGCTCCAGAAGCGGCTGGCGCTGAAGCGGTCGACCATGGCGAGCGTCACGTCGCGGATCATCGGCAGCGGCAAGAGCTGCGCCCCGCCGATGTGATAGAGCGGTTCCCAGACGAAGAAGACCTCGCCCGGCTTCGCCGCCGACACGCGCCCGACGCCCTCGGCGGCGAGCCGCAACATGCGGTGCGAAACGACGACGCCCTTGGGCCGCCCCGTCGTCCCGGAGGTGTACATGATCGCGAAGACGTCGTCGGGCGCGGGTGCGGGCTCGTCGAATCCGGCCACGCCGCCGAGGATCGCGTCGAGTTCCGCGCCCTGCTTCAGGATCGGCGGCGCAGTCGTCCCGGCGAGCGCGTCCTCGACCAGCTCGGCGAGATCCGCGTCGGCCAGGATCAGCTTCGGCTGCGGATGCGTCAGCAGATAGCGCAGCCCCTCCCCGCGCTGCTGGGCGTTGACCGGAATCCAGGCGACCCCTGCGCGGGCGAGGCCGAAGACGATCGCGATGGTGGCGACGGAGTTGCGCATCATCACCGCGACGCGGTCGCCCGGCTTCAGGCCGCGCGCGCGCAGATGCGCGGCGAAGGCCGAGGAGCTGCGTTCGATGTCGCCATAGCTGACCGGCAGGCCGCAATAGCGCGCATAGATCCGATCGGGATCGCGAGCGGCGCACCGCGTCAGGAGATCGACAAAGCCGGCATCGTCGGTGGGAGTCATGGTCGGTCGTTCGGTTCGCGCGAAGTTCAGGAGGCGGAAGAGGACGAGGAGCGGAAGCGCTCGGCCACCAGCAGCATCACCGTCACGACGACGAAGACAACCACGGACACCGCCGCCAGCGTCGGATTGAGCTGCAGGATCATGTCGTCCCACATCTGCTTGGGCAAAGTCGTCTTGACGCCGCCGCTGACGAAGATCGCGATGGTGAGTTCGTCGAAGGAGGTGATGAAGGAGAACAGGAAGGCCGCGACGAGGCCACCCTTGACCAGCGGGATCGTCACGCCGGTCAGTGTCTTCAGCCGGTTGGCGCCGAGCGTCGCCGCCGCCTGGTCGAGGCGCTGGTCGTAGCTCTTGAGCACGGCGGCCATGGTCACGAGCGCGAAGGGGATGGCCAGCACGGTGTGGCCGATGATCAGGCCTAGATCGGTCGCGACCAGCCCGATGCGGGCGAAGAGGTAGAACAGCCCCACCGCGATCACGATGCGCGGGACGATCATCGGCGCGAGAAAGAAGGCGAAGATCAGCCCGCTCCAGCGCGTGCGGCTGTTGGCCAGCGCCAGCGCCGTGAAGCCGCCGATGGTGGTCGCCGCAATGGCCGTCGCGAAGGCGACCAGGAAGGAGCGGATCGTCGCCTGGATCCAGAGCGGGGATTCGAAATAGGTCCGGAACCAGGTCAGCCCATAGCCGGGCGGCGGGAATTCGAGGAATTGCGAGGAGGTGAAGGCCAGCGGAATGACCAGCAGCGTCGGCAGGACGAGGAAGCCGATCACCAGCCAGGCGAAGGCCGGCAGGATGAACCCGCTGCCACGCCGCCCGAGCAGGGTCTGCGCGAGACGCGACAGGGCGCCTGCGAAGCGGGCAACCACGGCAAGAATAGCCAGGCCGAGATCGCGGATCCGCCCCGTGCCGACCTGCGCCGCGCCGCCGGCGATGGTCGAGATGCCGAACACCCTGTCATAGACCCAGCAGGAGATCAGCGCCGCCGCCAGCATCATCGCCGCGAGCGCACCCGCGAAGGGCCAGTTCAGCAACTCCTGCACCTGCGTGATAATCAGCTGCGCCAGCATCGTCTCGCGACGCCCGCCAAGGAAGGCGGGCACGATGAAGAAGCCGAGCGAGGAGATGAAGACCAGCAGCCCCGCCGCCGCGACACCGGGCAGCGACAGCTTGAAATAGACCAGCCAGAAGGCATGCGCCGGCGAGGCGCCCAGCGTCTGCGCCGCTTGGACCAGGCGGCGGTCGATGCCCGCCATGACCGGCAGCATCGTCATCACCGCGAGCGGGACCATGGCGTGGACCATGCCGACCATGACGCCGAACTCGTTGTGCAGCAACGGCAGCGGCTGATCGACGACACCCGAGCCCATCGCCAGCGAATTGATGATGCCGCTGCGGCCGAGCACGATCATCCAGGCGAAGGTCTTGACGAGATAGCTCGTCCAGAACGGGACCATGACGAAGAGCAGCATGCGGCCGCGATACAGGTCGGGCAGGCGCGACAGCCAGTAGGCCAGCGGATAGCCGATCAGCAGCGAATACAGCGCCGTGTAGCCCGCGATCCGGAAAGTGATGCTGAGCACGCGCAGATAGACGTCGGTCGCCGTGATCCGCTCATAGGTCGCGATCGAGGGCTTGCCGCTGTCGGGATCGAACAGGCTCAGGCCGAGCAGCTGCGCCACCGGCCAGACGAAGAAGACGGCCAGGAAGACGAGGCCCGGCACCGCGAGCCAGAGCGCACCGAGGCGGAAGGCACGCGTCTCCCTCGCCTGGGACAGGGCCGCGACGGCGCTCATGCGACCAGCACCGCGCGGTCGCGGGCCCAGCCGGCGACGATCTGCTCCTGCAGGCCGGGCACGGTATCGTCGGGGCCAAGGCGCAGGACCAGTTGGCCGCCATCGGCCAGCGTGGCGATGACCCGCGTCTCGGAGCCGGCATAGACGATTTCGCTGACGCGGCCGGTGACGGCGTTCCCGTCGGGCGCGCCGATCTTCAGATGCTCGGGTCGGATCACGAGCGCGGGCTCCGCGCCTGGGCTCGCGGCATTCTGCGGGAGCGCGAAGCGGCCATGGGCCGTCTCGAGCGAGCCATTGCCGTCCCAGCGGCCGCGGAAGATGTTGGAGATGCCGATGAAGTCGGCGGCGAAGGCGGTCCGGGGCCGCTCATAGATCTCGCGCGGCGTGCCGAGCTGTTCGATCCTGGCGTGGTTCATCAGGCAGATCCGGTCGGAGAGCGCCAGCGCCTCCTCCTGATCATGCGTGACATAGACGATCGTCGCGCCGCTCTCGCGGTGCAGCCGCTTGATCTCGATCTGCATGTGCTCGCGCAGCTTCTTGTCGAGCGCGCCGAGCGGTTCGTCCATCAGGATGATCGAGGGCTGGTAGACGAAGCAGCGGGCGAGTGCGACGCGCTGCTGCTGGCCGCCGGAGAGTTCGCGCGGGAAGCGTTTCGCCAGTTGGCCGAGATGGACCATGGCGAGAGCGGCCTCGACGCGCTGACCGATCTCGGCCGAGGGCCGCCTGCGCATCTTCAAGGGAAAGGCGATGTTCTCGGCGACCGTGAGATGCGGGAACAGCGCATAGTGCTGGAAGACGAGGCCGATGTCGCGCTGGTGGACCGGCATGTGCGACTGGTCGCGCCCGTCGATCACCACCCTGCCCTCGCTCGCCTCGACAAGGCCGCAGATCAGCTGAAGCAAGGTCGTCTTGCCGGAGCCCGAAGGCCCCAGCAAGGTCAGGAACTCGCCCTCGGCGACGCTGAGCGAGCTCGGCTCGAGGGCCGTGGTCGCGCCATAGCGCTTGCCAAGGCCTTCGATGACCAGCTTGCTCTTCGTCGCCGCGGCGGCGGGCGTGTCGGTCCCCGTCGTCATCGCGATCAGGTCAGGAGCCAGGAGTTGAAGCGCTCGGAGACCTTGGCGCGGTTGGCGCTCCACCAGCCCTCGTCCGCGATCGCCATCTGCTTCAGGTTGTCCGGAGAGGTCGGCAGGACCTTGGCGCGCTCGGCGGGGATCGTCTGGTAGGCGTCGAGATTGGTCGGGCCATAGGCCAGGATCTCGGTAAAGAGAGCCTGGGCCTTCGGGTCCGAACAGAAGCGCACGAACTGGCGGGAGACTTCGGCCTTCGGGCCGCCCTTCGGCAGGGCCCAGCCCTCGATCGAATAGAGGCCCTGGTTCCAGACGATCTTCGCGGGTGTGCCGCCATCGATCGCCGCCTGCAGGCGGGCATTCCAGCCCGGCAGCATGTCGACCTCGCCGCTCTGGAGCAGCTGCGTCGACTGGGCGCCGCCGGTCCACCAGACCGCGACATGGGGCTTGATCTTGTCGAGGACCTTGAAGGCGCGGTCGACATCAAGCGGGTAGAGCTTGTCGAGCGGCACGCCGTCGGCGAGCAGCGCCTGCTCGAGCGTATCGATCGGGTTCTTGCGCAGCGCGCGCCGGCCCGGGAACTTCTCGACGTTGAAGAAGTCGGCCCAGCTCGCCGGTGCGGTTTTCACGCGGTCCGTGCGATAGGCGAAGACGGTCGAATAGACATCCGTGCCCATGAACAGCGGCGAGATCGCCTCCGGCATCAGCTTGGGCACGTCGGCATGCGTGAAGCCGATCGGATCGAGCAGGCCCTGACCGGCGAGGATGTCGCGCGCCGAGAGCGTCAGCGTGCAGACGTCCCAGGTGTAGGATTTGGTCTCGACCATCGCCTTGAACTGGGCGGTGGGCTCGGCCTCCCGGGCGACGTTGACGACCTTGTTGCCGGTCGCCTTCTCGAAGGGGTCGTAGAAGGCCTTGCGGAACGCCGGCCCGAAGGGACCGCCGGGATCGGCGACGATGATCTGCGTCGCGGCGCTGGCACGCCCGATCAGGGCCGGCGCCAGCATTGCGCCGACGGCGACACCGCCGGCCAGTTGCAGAAGGTGGCGCCGGTTGGGCTTGTTCATCATGCTGCTGGTCATCGTTCTCTCCCGTTCACGCGGTTTTCCGCGTTTTCCCCATGGTCGTCCGGTCGTCTCGCTTCAGGCGCTCTTCTTGGCGGCGCGCTTGGCGAGGAACTCCTCCATCATCCGCGCCGGCTCGCCGGTCGCGTAGGCCTCGCGCTGGTTGCGGATGCCGGCGGCCAGGCAGTCGCGGAAGCCGGCCTCGGTCACCTCGCGGAAGCGGGCGCGGTTGAGCCGCATCGCGACCGGCGGCTTGCCGGCGAGCTCGGTGGCGAGCTCCAGCGCGGCCGCCATCACCTGCTCCTGCGGCACGAGCCGGTTGATCACGCCGATGCGGAAGCACTCCTCGGCATCCATCATCCGCCCGGTCAGGGTCAGGTCGATGGTGCGGCCGAGCCCGATCAGCTCGCGCATGATCCAGGGGCCGGTGGTCGAGGCGATGCCGGAGTTGATCTCGGGCTGGCCCATGGTGACGCCAGGATGGCCGACGCGCAGGTCGCACAGCAGCGACACCTGGAAGGCCGATCCGGCCGCGACGCCGTTGAGCGCGGCCACGATCGGCTTCGAGAGCGAGCGGATCCGGTCATACATGCGCTCCCACTCGCCGATCCACAGCTCGGCCCGGTCGGGATCGAAGGTCTTGGTCTCGTTGAGATCCTGCCCGGCGCCGAAGGCGCGGTCGCCCGCGCCGGTGAGGATGATGGCGCGCACGGCCGCGTCGGCCTCCAGCTCGTCCAGCGCCTCGACGAGGCGGGCCCGCATCGGCGCATTCCAGGCGTTCAGCTTGTCCGGGCGGTTCAGGATCAGGATCCCGACCGCGCCGCGCACCTCGCTGAGGATGAAGTCCTTCATGGCACTCTCCGATGCACTATTATCGATATGCGATAAGTTCTATTGAATGATCGGCGCGAATGACCGATCTTGTCAAGGCCGCAGGCCGCAGCCATTGATCGCCGCAGGAGAACCATCGATGTCCGAGACGAGCGAGCGCAGCGGCGCCAGCCTCAAGAGCGAGCGGCCGGCCCGCGACAACAGCGGCAAGAGCAGCGCGTTGATGGTCAACTCGGTGGAGAAGGCTTTCCGCGTGCTCTCGGCCTTCGGCCGCCAGCATCAGACGCTCAATCTCTCCCAGGTCGCGTCGGAAACGGGGATGGATCTCAGCGCGGCGCAGCGTTTCACCCATACGCTGACGCAGCTCGGCTACCTCCACAAGGACGCCGAGACCAGGCGCTTCGAGCTCACAGCCAAGACACTCGATCTCGGCTACCACTTCATCCGCAGCAGCCGCCTCGTCGACCGGGCGATGCCCTATCTGATGCACCTCAGCAAGGAGACCGAGGAAACCGTCAATCTGACGATGCGTGAGGGCACGGAGATCATCTTCGTCTCGCGTTTCCTCAGCCGGCACGTCCTCAACACCGACGTCATCATCGGCACCCGCATGCCTGCCTATTGCACGGCGCCGGGTATCGCGATGCTGTCGCGCCTGCCGGAGGACGAGGCGATGGCGGTGATCGACGCCTCCGACCTCAAGGCCTACACCCCGTCGACGACCTGGCAGCGCGATGCGCTCCGCGAAAAGATCCGCCAGGCGGCCGCGCAGGGCTTCGCCACCGCCTTCGAGGAGGTCTATCTCGGGGACGCCTCGATCGCGGCGCCCATCCTCGACCATCGCGGCCGTCCGGAAGGGGCGGTCAATGTTGCGGCCTCCTGCTCGCGCTACAGCCGCGAGGAGGTCGTCGCCCGCTTCTCATCCCTGATCATCGCCGCCGCCCACGCGATCTCGCGGGTCTGATCGTCTCGTCGAGCATGATCCGGCATGCCTGCAACGCTTGACAGCACCGCCTGCGCCCTTACCAATATACGCATGAAATTATCGCATTGCGATATTTTGGTGACTCCATGAGTGCTGAGAGCGCCCAGTTCATGCGCGTCGCCACGCGTCGCGGTGCGCCGGTCGCGTTGCGTTTCGACGGCGTGGACCTCGCCGCAACGGAGGGCGACAGCATCCTGGCCGTCCTGCTGACCAACGGCCTGATCCTGCGCCGCCACGAGTTCGGGACTGAGCCGCGTTCGGGCTTCTGCCTGATGGGCGCCTGCCAGGATTGCTGGGTCTGGAGCGGGCTTGGCGGACGCTTGCGCGCCTGTACGACACCGGTCGTGGACGGCATGATCCTCGCCAGCCAGCCGCCGGCCGGTCGCCATGAGTAGCATCGTCATCGTCGGGGCCGGGCCGGCCGGTATCGCGGCGGCCGAGTTGCTCTGCAGCCACGGACACCGGCCCGTCGTGATCGACGAGGGCGAGCGCGCCGGCGGCCAGGGTTATCGCCGTCCCTCGCCCGATCTCGCGCTCGACATGCACGCTCTGATGGGCAGAGAGGCCGGCCGCTACGAGGCGCTGCACCGCCGCTTCGCCGCCCTGGCGGAGCACATCGACTACCGCCCGCGCAACCTGGTCTGGGCGATCGAGGGGCGCACGCTGCATCTCCTATATGACGGGCGGGCGGAGACGATCGAGGCCGATCAGCTGCTGCTGGCGACAGGAGCCATGGACCGGGTGGCACCATTGCCCGGATGGACTCTGCCGGGGGTCTTCACCCTGGGCGGGGCCCAGGTCGCGCTCAAGGATCAGGGCTGCCTGATCGGCCGGCGCGTCGCCTTCCTCGGCTCCTCGCCCCTCCTGCTGCTCGCCGCCAAGCAATATCGGCAGATGGGCGGCACCGTCGCCGTCATCGCGGACACGACGGGCCTCGCCGCGAAGGCAACGGCGCTGCCGGGACTTCTGGCCTCGCCGCGAACGCTGCTGCGCGGGCTCGGCGGCATGGCTGGCGCGCTGCGCGCCGGCACGCCCCTGCTGCACGGCGTCACCCCGCTCGCGATCGAGGGGGACGGCCATGTCCAGTCCCTGCTGCTGCGCGATGCGGCAGGGCGCGAACGCCGCTTCCCCTGCGACGCGGTCGCGCTGGGATACGGTCTGAAGCCCGAAACCCAGCTCGCCGACCTCGCGGGGGCCCGCTTCGCCTATGACGAGGCGTTCCGGCTCTTCCTGCCGGAGACCGATGCCTTCGGCCGGGCGGGCCCCGGCCTCTATCTCGCCGGGGACGGCGCCAGCATCGGCGGGGCCGACGCGGCCGAGGCCAGCGGCGCCCTCGCCGCGCATGCGATCCTGGCCGATCTCGGCGGACCACCCGCTGCTGCCGCGGTCCGGACGCTGACGCGCAAGGTGGACAGGCTGCGCGGCTTCCAGCGCAGCCTGGCGCGGGCCTTTGCCTGGCCTGCCTCCCAGATCCGCGCCCAACCCGACGACACGCTGTTGTGCCGCTGCGAATCCGTCACCATCGGCACGGTGCGCGCGGCCATGGCGCAGGCGCTGGGCCCGATCGAAGTCAACCGCGTCAAGGCGATGACGCGCTGCGGCATGGGACGCTGCCAGGGCCGCGTCTGCGGGCCGGCCCTCCAGGAAATCGTGGCCGGAGCGTCCGGCCAGGACGGGGCTGGCGCCGGCCGCCTGCGTGGTCAGGCGCCGGTCAAGCCGATCGCCCTCTCCGCCGCCGGGGGGCCGCCATGAGCCGCGCGAGCGCCGACGTCGCGATCATCGGCGGCGGTCTGATCGGTGTCTGGACGGCCTTCTTCCTGGCGCGGCGCGGCCAGAGCGTGACGCTGTTCGAGAAGGGCGTGGTCGGCGCCCAGTCGAGCGGCACGAATTTCGGCAATCTGCGGCTGCAGGGCCGCTTTCCCGGCCAGTATCCTCTGTCGTTGCGCTCGCATGCGCTGTGGGAGGATTTCGAGGCGCTGATCGGCGAGGGCTGCGAATTCGCGCAGATGGGCCATCTCTATTGTGCCTTCGACGCCGACGAGGCGGCACGGCTCGAAGCCTATGCGCAGGTCTCCGAGTCGCACGGCCTGGCCATCGAACGGCTCGCGCCGAGCGATCTGCGCCGGCGCTTCCCCTGGCTGAGCGAACGGGCGATCGCCGCCACCTTCTGCGCGCGCGACGCAACCGCCAATCCGCGTCTCGCGACGCCGGCCGTGGCGCGTGCGGCGCAGCGGGAGGGGGTGGAGATCCGCGAGAATGCTCACGTCACGGCAGTCGCCAGGCTGGGCGACGGATTCGAAGTTACCATGGCCGACGGGCGTAAGCTCGATTGCGGGGCTATCGTCAACGCGGCCGGCGCCTGGGCGGTCCGGATAGCCGAATGCTTTGGGGAAACCGCGCCGGTTTTTGCGGCCGGCCCGCCACAATTCGTCACCGAGCCCCTGCCCTTCCTGATCGCGCCGTCGCTGCAAACGATCGACGGCTCCGTCATCGCCCGCCAGACCGAGCGCGGCAATGTCATCCTGGCTGGCTATCCGCGCACGGCGGCCGATGCGGTGACAAACCGTGCGCCGGTGCCGCCGGCCAAGACGCTGGCTGCCATGCGTGCGCTCGCAGGACTCGTGCCGGCCCTCGCGCAGGCGCATGTGATCCGCGTTTGGTCCGGCATCGAGGGCTATCTGCCCGACATGATCCCGGTGATCGGGAGGAGCAACAGCACGCCAGGCCTGTTCCACGCGTTCGGCTTCTGCGGCCATGGCTTCCAGATCGGCCCCGGCGTCGGGCTTTGCCTGAGCGAAATGATCCTCGACGGATCGACACCCACCCCACTTGAAGACTTCGCGATCGGACGGTTCCGGACGCCCGCGGTGGTGAGCGAAAAATTCCAGAAGGAGTTTGACCGCCCCAGCGACATGCGGATCGAGCGATCGGCCGAAAAAGGGCGAGCGATCCGCTGAGGCGAGCTCGTGGCAGGCCGGCCAACTCACAGTTCCCAAGCGGGCTTGAGCGTTAGGTACTGGCCCACCGCGCTCCCCGATCAATCGAGAACGGACAGTCGAAGATCATCGTTCGAATGAGGCTTTTCAGCATGGGGCGAATGCAGCTATCGGCCCATCTCGCCCGGACCGGCATCAGGCGTCCCCGGCGCCTTGCGCGATCGGCGGCCGGTGACATCTGCTTTCGGGCAAAGACCCCATATACGGAGCTGGCGCAGCCCGTTGAAACCGTCAATGGCGCTGCTGGACTGCGATCAGGTTGTCCCGATGTGGCTGGCGCTCAACCAGACCAGATTTGACCCGGCCGCGCCGCCGGGAAACGCTTCGACGGGATATCCCGTGCTCCTAGCGCGCGGCCAAGATCGAGAGCCGGCTGGTCGACCGCCTCGTCTGTCAGCTGGAACGTCCCCCAGTGGAATCCGAGAGCCTGTTTGGCGCGCAGCAACTGGAAGGCGCGGACCGCATCGTCCGGGTTCATGTGCTGCTCCGCCATGAACCAGCGCGGCTCATAAGCCCCGATCGGCAGAAGTGCGAGATCGATCCGCCCATGCCGGGCGGCGATGCCGGTGAAGATCCGTCCGTCGCCAAAGCCTGTATCGCCGGCGAAGTAGACGGTCCGGCCACGCGCCTCGATCACGAAACCTGCCCATAGTGCATGGTTGCGATCGTTGAGCGTGCGCGCCGACCAGTGCTGGGCCGGGACAGCGCTGACCGTTGCGCCGGGGGCCAGAACAGTGCGCTCTCCCCAGTCTAGCGTCGTCACCGCGATCGCAGGATCGCGCGCCTTGATGACCGCATCATTGCCGAGCGGTGCGACGATATGGGGTCGGTCCCGACGCCAGAGACGCTCGATCGTCGGCAGGTCTAGATGGTCGTAATGATTGTGCGAGATCAGGACCGCATCGATCCGGGGAAGATCGTCGAAGGCAATGCCTGGAGGATTGTAGCGGCGTGGGCCGACGTTCGGAAAGGGACTTGCACGCTCCGACCAGACCGGATCGGTGAGGATCGATAGACCACCGATCTGGAGAAGGAAGGTCGCATGCCCTACAAGAATCGCCCGCATTCCGACCGGCGCGAGGCCTAGCGGGCGTGCGCCTGCGAAAGGGCTCGGATAGGGATAGGGCCAGTTCTGCCTGGCACCGGTCAGGCGCCATTTCAGCACATCGCCCAAGCCCCGGGGCTCCGCCCTGCGGTCGGGATTAAAGAAGCGCGCACCGTCGAAATGGTCGCTGAGCGGGCCCGAATAGTAGAATGTTCTGCCGGCTGGACCACGCGTCTCGGCGGACTGAGCCCGCCCTGCGCCAAGAATGCTGCCGATCATTCCGAGGGCTAGGCGTCCGCCCCCTCGCCTGGTCCAACGCACAAATCGCCTCTCTCATGAACCTCGTCATAGACGATGATGGCAACGGACAAGTCGCGAGACCAGCCCCACACGGCATGCCTCACAGCATTGCGAAGGCCGCGCGACGCGCAGATCATCAAGCACCAGAAGCAGGAGATCGCCGAGATGCGCGAGTGGCATGATGCCGCCACCCTCGGCACCTGTCCGGAGACGACGCAGGGAGGCGGCCAGATATGAAACCCGGGCAGCATCAGCGTTGGCGCGCCTTTCTCGGGACCAGGGGCATCGCCAGCTCCTGTGCCATGAGGGGGCTGACGGATCGCAGCGCCGGGGCCTCACCCGTCCAGGGCAAGCCTGCAGCCTCCGAAGCCGGACCGCGTCGCGACGCCAAGACCTTCGCGGCGCCAAGACCTTCGCGGCGCCAAGACCTTCGCGGCGCCAAGACCTTCGCGGCGCCAAGACCTTCGCGGCGCCAAGACCTTCGCGGCGCCAAGACCTTCGCGGCGCCAAGA
>JAESGV010000116.1_pt1 | contig 129802 bp, 123 predicted proteins | sample 9269781 | NCBI WGS metagenome assembly JAESGV01 (sample SAMN15741586, study PRJNA653496) | algae metagenome | isolation source: Tildeniella torsiva UHER 1998/13D and co-occurring heterotrophs from... | place: Slovakia: Slovak Paradise National Park, Hrabusice, Kosice Region | collected 2000-01-01 | reverse complement strand
CACGCCGGCTACGACGCGTTCATCCACTTCTACAATCACCACCGATCCCACGGCGGACTCGGATGGGCCACACCAGCAGCCACCCACGCCACCTTCAGGGACAACCTCCCCGCGGAACACACCTAGGACGCGTCGGTCCCCGTCCGTGGGTCGCCCGCCGACGGTCCGAGCTGCGCGGCGAGCATCAGGGCCATCGCGACGCACGGGACGACGAGCAGCTCGGCACCGAACGACGTGCGCTCGGCGAGAGCTGCAGCTCCCGCCGCTCCGGCGACGTAGCCCCCGACGACCGCGGCCAGCCGTGCGATCCGGGTGCGGGCGGCAGGGTCCGGCCCGCCACGTCGTCGGCCGAGCTCGGTCCCGATCGAGGTGATGGCGCCGGTGCTCGCGGTGGTCAGCACCGCCACCCCTCCGGCGCGTCGCACGGCCGTCGCGAGCGCGCCCATGGACAGCGCCGTCATGGCGACGACGGCGACGACCAGCGTGGTGCGCGGACCGACCCGGTGGCCCTCACCCGCGATCGCCAGGGCCGTGCCGGCGACGAGCAGGACGACCACCACGCCCGACACCGTGTCGAACAGGCGGCGGCGACCCTGGTGCGCCGGCCGGTCGAACAGCGCCGCGGCCAGCGCCGCCCCCGCGATGTACGCCACGACCGAGGCGGCCGGGAGCACCAGGTCCCCCACGTCGCTGCCGCCGATCGCCATGCCACCGACGATGAGGTTGCCCGACTGGTTGGCGATGAAGACCTGTGCGACCCGGAGGAACACGAAGGCGTCCACGTAGCCGGCGACGCCGGCCAGGACCACCGCCGCGGTGCGCGGGCGCCGCACGCCGGCCGCGTCCAGGTCCGCGCTCATCGGCGACCCGGACCCTCGGGCCCGGCGGTGGGCGCGGCGGTGGGCCCGGTGCGACTCATCGACCTGCCCGGTCGGTCAGGTCCTCGACGCGGTCGGCGACCTCGTCCAGGTCGACACGCGGCTCGTCGAACCGGCGGACCTCACGGAAGGTCCGGTCCCGGCCGGCGTCGTCGAGGAACCAGGTGCGCAGTCGGTCGGCCACGACCCGGGCCAGGACGTCGGGCATCGCCGTGAGCGCTGCAGGGTCGGGTCCGCCCATGACCAGCAGCCGGGCCAGGTCGTAGAGGTCCGACGCGCGCTTCTCGGGTCGGGTGGACGCCCGCAGCGGGATGGCGGTGGTCTTCATGGCCACGAGTCCCGACGTGGTCGCGACGAGCCGGCCGGGGGCATCGGCCAGCGGGGCACCGTCGAGCTCGTCGACCGCGACCACGTCCAGCGGCGTGGCGCCATCGTGCGCCCACGTCAGGGCGACGACGTTGAGCTCGAGGTCGCTGAGCGGCTCGCCCTCGGCGACCAGGTGCTCGACGAGGGCCGCGATCGGCACGGGCGCCACGTCGATCACGTCCAGGTCGAGCGCCCCGGCGAAGCGGTACTGGCCGCCGCCGGTCGCCGTGACCGCCATGCGGGCGATCGACTCGTGCAGGCCGGTGAGGTCGCGTGCCACGGCGTCCAGGTCGACCGTGGTGCGGTGCGGCGACCCGACGCGGCACATGACGGCGAGCCCACCGATGAGTCGCAGCTCCGGTGGCAACGAGGCGAGCAGCTCCACCTCCCGGTGGGTGGTGCCCCCCGATCGACCCGACAGCAGCACCGGGCTCACGCGCGCGAGTCCCGGCCGTCGCCCCCGGCACCGTCGGGGACCTGGCCCGGCACGACGCCCCAGTCCTCGACGATCTCGCGACCACGTGCCGGATCCGCCGCCAGGCGGACCGCGCACAGCACCGGGTGCGCCACCGCCCAGGGGTGGGCGCCGTCGGGTGGGTGTTCCTCGTTGAGCGGGATCCAGGTGACCGGTGAGCGCCGCACCCAGGACTGCGTGGGAGCGTCCCGGTCCACCACCGCACGCAGCTTGCGCAGCGCGGCGGGGGAGCGCACGTAGCAGCGGGCGGGCAGCGCGCCGGCGGCAGCGATCCGCGCACCCCCGAGCGTCGCGGCGCGCTCGTCGACACGCACGAGCTCCTGGGCCCCCACCCGCTCGGCGACGACCTCGATCGGTGCGGCCAGCGGGACCCAGTCGTCGTCGGGCCAGTTGGCGGCGGTCTCCCAGAACATGTCCGGCAGCAGTGGCTTGTGGGTGCGCGGGCCGATGAGCCCGTGCGACACGAACCTGGCGATCATCTCGTGGGTGGCACCCACGCTGCGCTCCAGGTCGGGCGCCACCCGCCGAGCGGTGACGGGTCGCTCGGGATGCACCAGCGCATGCAGCGCGACCTCCAGCCCGACGGCGGTCCACATGTTCCCGCCGGCGGGCGGTGTCGCATCGGTGCGGACCTGGCTCTCGAGCCGGAGCCCCGGTGCCCACAGCCGCAGGTGACCCCGACGGTCGAACCACCCCCAGCCCTGGTCGCGCAGGACGTCGCGCCCGGCGTCGCTGATGCGGTCCGCGACCACCACTGCGGGGCCACGGCCACCGGCGGAGCGCACCAGGTCGTGCAGGTCCGCCGGGGTGGGGTGCGCCCGTGCCACGAGGTGCGGGACGAACCGTGCGCCGTCCACGACGAGCGCGCCGTCGTCGACGCGAGCCTGCAGGTCGAGCGTGGTCAGCGCCTCGGCGAGCTCGTCGAGCAGTTCGATCTGTTCTGGCGTACCTGCCGTCACGAACACCGAACACCACCCTAGAGCGCACCGTCCCGAATTGCAACGCATAGCGTCCGTGCCGTCACGAACACCGAACAGGGCCGACGGTCTCGACCGGACATTGGGGTCGTCGTCGACATCCTGTGTCGATGACGACCCCAATGTCCCGAGGGGCTGGTCCGTCGTCCGCCACGTCGAGCGAGGGGACGGGCCGCCGCTCGGCATGGGACTCGACGCGGGTGCCAAGTACGATCGGAGCATGGCTGACGAGCAGGCTCCGGCACCCCAGGCGCACCAGATCACGGGCCCCGACGGCGAGGCGACACGCGACCGGCCGTGGATCATCCGCACCTACTCGGGCCACTCGAGCCCCAAGGCGTCCAACGAGCTGTACCGCTCCAACCTGGCCAAGGGCCAGACGGGCCTGTCGATCGCCTTCGACCTGCCGACGCAGTGCGGCTACGACTCCGACGACCCGATCGCCCGCCCGGAGATCGGCAAGGTCGGTGTGCCGATCAACTCGCTCGACGACATGCACCTGCTGTTCGACGAGATCCCCATCGAGCAGATGAACACCTCGATGACGATCAACGGCACGGCCATGTGGCTGCTGGCGCTCTACGTGGCCCTCGCCCGCGAGCGCGGCGTCGACATCTCCGAGCTGACCGGGACCACCCAGAACGACCTGATCAAGGAGTACCTGGCGCGGGGGACCTACATCTACCCGCCGGAGCAGAGCCTGCGGATCATCGCCGAGATGTACGAGTTCTGCCTGGAGGACATCCCCAAGTGGAACGCCTCCAACATCTGCTCGTACCACCTGCAGGAGGCCGGCGCGACGCCGACCCAGGAGCTCGCCTTCGCGCTGGCGAACGCCATCTCGCTGCTCGACCTGATCAAGGAGCGCGGCCACTTCACCGACGAGCAGTTCGAGCGGGCGGTGGGGCGCATCAGCTTCTTCGTCAACGCCGGCATCCGCTTCGTCGAGGAGATGTGCAAGATGCGCGCCTTCGGCGAGCTGTGGGACGAGTACACCCGCGAGCGCTTCGGGGTGACCAACGAGAAGTACCGCCGCTTCCGCTACGGCGTGCAGGTCAACTCGCTCGGGCTGACCGAGTCCCAGCCCGAGAACAACGCGTGGCGCATCCTGATCGAGACGCTGGGGGTCACGCTCAGCCGTGACGCCCGCGCCCGCGCCGTGCAGCTGCCCGCCTGGAACGAGGCGCTGTCGCTGCCCCGGCCCTGGGATCAGCAGTGGTCGCTGCGACTGCAGCAGATCCTGGCGTACGAGACCGACCTGCTCGAGTACCCCGACCTGTTCGAGGGCTCCGTCGTGGTCGAGTCCAAGGTCGCCGAGCTCAAGCGCGACGCCCGCGAGGAGATCGACCGGATCCTGGACATGGGCGGGGTCATCCCCGCCATCGAGTCGGGCTACATGAAGTCCGCACTGGTGCGGTCCATGTCGAACCGCATGAGCGCCATCAACACCGGCGAGCAGATCGTGGTCGGGCTCAACAAGTGGACCGACGGGCTGCCCTCGCCGCTGCTCGGCGGCGAGGACGGCGGCATCTTCGCCGTCGACGAGTCGGCCGCCATGGGCGCCATCTCGTCGCTCGAGGCGACCAGGGCCGGGCGTGACCCCCAGCGCGCCGCTGCGGCGATCGAGGCGCTCAAGTCCGCCGCCAAGGACGGCTCGTCGATGATGGAGCCCTCGATCGAGTGCGCGCTGGCTCGGGTGACCACCGGCGAGTGGGCCGGCGCGCTGCGTGAGGTGTTCGGCGAGTTCCGACCGGCGACCGGCGTCGACGGCCAGCAGCTCGGCCTGGGCGGCGACCGGGTCGACGCGCTGCGCGACCGGGTGGGCGCCCTGGCCGACAGACTGGGGCACCGTCCCCGCATCGTGGTCGGCAAGCCCGGCCTGGACGGGCACTCCAACGGCGCCGAGGTCATCGCGGTGTCGGCACGCCACGTCGGCTTCGACGTCATCTACTCGGGCATCCGCCTCAGCCCGACCGAGATCGTGCACTCCGCCGTCGAGGAGGACGCCGACGTCATCGGTGCCTCGGTGCTGAGCGGTTCGCACCTGGAGCTCGCCGAGCAGCTCTTCGACCAGCTGCGTGAGCACGGCGCGGTCGACCGCATCGCCGTCGTCGTCGGCGGGATCATCCCGCCCGCGGATGTCGAGAAGCTGACGGCGCTGGGGGTGCAGCGGGTGTTCACCCCGAGCGACTACGAGCTGATCGACATCATGGAGTCGATCGTCGACGTCATCGAGGCTCGCGTCGACCCTGCCGCCACGGCGTGACGCCAGCCCCGGCCGCTCGAGCTGCCCGCACCGTCCGACGCTCGCGATGAGTCCGCACCCCGACCTCGACGAGCTGGTCTCGGCCGCCCGCGAGTTGGACAAGCACGCGGTGGCCCGACTCATCAGCGTCTTCGAGGACCGGCGTCCGTCGGCGCCGGCGCGTCGCGCCCACGTGCTGGCCACGCTCGACGACGCGCCGCCGCGACCGCCCGGCGCGGTGCTCGGCATCACGGGCACGCCCGGGTCGGGCAAGTCGTCGCTGGTCGCGCGGCTGACGGTCGACCTGCTCGCACAGGATCCAGAGCTGACCATCGCAGTGCTCGCCGTCGACCCGTCGAGCAGCGTGTCCGGCGGGTCGCTCCTGGGCGATCGCACGCGGATGCGCTCCACGCCGGGGGAGCGGCGACTGCACTTCCGCAGCCAGGCATCCGAGTCGGACCTGGGCGGCCTGGGCCCGGCGAGCTTCCAGGTGTGCCGTCTGCTGACCCGGCTGTTCGGCTGCGTGATGATCGAGACGGTCGGCATCGGCCAGAGCGAGGCCGACATCCGTCACCTGGCCGATCGCGTCTACCTGGTGCTGCAGCCGCTCGGCGGCGACGAGGTGCAGTTCCTCAAGGCGGGCATCATCGAGGTGCCCGACGTCTTCGTGCTGAACAAGTGCGACGAGCCGACCAGCGCATCGAGCTACCACCAGCTCCGCTCCTCGATGTGGTTGGCCCGGCCCTTCGACGAGGAGACGCCGCCGATCTTCCGCACGAGCGCCCGCACGGGCGATGGGCTCGCCGAGCTCGAGGCCGACATGATCGCCCGGCTGGACGGTGGTGCCGGTGGCCTGGTCGAACGCGAGCCGTACTTCCTGCGTCGGTGGGTCGACGACGAGTGGGGTCGTGCCGGGCTGCGCGTGCTCGACGAGCTCGGTGGTGCCGAGCGCTACCTCGGGACGGTCGGGGGCTACGAGGCGGCCCAGGGCGACTTCGGCCCGCAGTTCGTCGCGCACGTGCGTCGCGACGCCTGAGCGGAGCTGCAGCGGTCGATCAGGCGGCGTCGTTCGCTGCCGCCCTGCGGCAGTCCAGCAGGAGCGTGCCGCCGGGCGTCGCCTCGACCGAGCTGAGGGTGAAGCGCTGCAGCCCTGCGTCGCCGTCGGTGTCGAACAGGCGGCGACCGTGCCCGGCGACGTTGGACGGCATGACGATCCGCAGGCGATCCACCAGGCCGGCGTCGAGCAGCGATCGTGCGAGCAGCGTGCTGCCGTGCACCCCGATGTCGCGCCCCGGGCCACCGCGCAGGTCGTGCACGTAGTCGAGGACGGGGCGGTCCATCACGACGCTGTTCGGCCAGTCCTGCGTCAGCGGCGACGAGGTCGCAACGTGCTTGGTGGTCGCGTTGATGAATGGGGCGAACGGCTCCAGATCGGAGGTCGGCCAGTGGCCGGCCCAGTAGTCGTAGGTGCCACGGCCCAACAGGACGTCGTCCTGGGTGCCGATGACGTCGCCGACGAGCGCGAAGAGCTCCGGCCCGTCGTCGAACATCCAGTCGCTCGGCTCCTCGGCCACGCCGTCCAGGGAGAGGAACTGCATCAACACGACATCACGCATGGTGGGGTCCTCCGGTCGATCGGGTCACGGCGAACGTGGCGAGCTGGTCGAGCACGGTGCCCCACCCGTCGTGGAAGCCCTGGCGCTCGTGGTCGTCGCGACTCGCCCGGTCGCGGTGCATCGCCACGGTGCGACAACGGGTGAGGCCGTCGATCGGTTCGAGCGTCATCGACACCGTCAGCCATGGAGCGACCGTCGGGCGGAACCCGGGGTGCACGGCGTCGGTCCACACGAGGCGCTCCAACGGCTCGACGACCAGGTAGCAGAAGTCGTAGGGGTGGGACTGGCCGTCGTCGGTGCGCAGCACGAAGCCGAAGCGACCGCCGGGGCGGGGGTCGATGTCGCACGCCTCGACGACGGTGGGCGGTGGTGCGTACCACTGCCGGAGCTGCTCCGGGTCGGTCCACGCCGCCCAGAGGGTGCGCGCCGAGGCGCGGACCTCGCGCTCGACGGCGAGGTCCAGATCCGGGTCCAACCGGTGCGGCGCCGAGGTCACTGCGCGTCCTGCTCGGCCTGCTCGGCGAACTCCGCCAGTCGATCGACACGGCGCTCCCACTCCGAGCGTTGCGTCGAGAGCCAGTCCTCGGCGACGCGCAGCCGCGCCGACTCGAGCCGGCACGTCCTGACCCGCCCTCGTTTGGAGGACCCGATCACGCCGCAGTCCTCGAGCACCCGCAGGTGCTGGAGGAACGACGGCATCGACATCTCGAACGGGGCCGCCAGGTCGCTGACCGACGCCGGGCCGTGCGTGAGCCGCGCCACCACCGCACGCCGAGTGGGATCCGCGAGCGCCCGGAACGTGGCATCGGTCGGGTCGGAGAGCGCGGGTGGCGGCATGGGTCCGACCATATGGTCCGCCAACACTTAGGTCAAGACCTAAGTGTTGGCGGTCCGGTCGGGACGCGCCTTACAGGTCGACGCTGATGGTCGGCACCGTCACCGTGATCGGATCGAGCGGGACCGGGGCGGTGCCGGCCGGCGCGCCGCTGAAGGTGACCAGTGCATCGGTGATCGACAGCGTCGGGTCGGCCAACGTCACGGTCCGGGCCACGGTGTCGAGCGTGGCGGACTGCACCGACGCCGCGGCGCTGAACTGCACCGACAGGCCGATGGTCCCGATGTGGTGACCGTCGCAGTTCAGCGACAACGAGCCTGCCGAAATGGTCGCCCGGGGGATCGTGACCGACGCGCTCGGGATCCGCACGGACGTGAGCCCGTCGGGCATCTCCGCCGGCGCGAGGGTCATCGTGCCGCGCAGGTCGACCGCCGGGGTGACGGCCGTGGTCGTGCACCGCGTCAGTCCCAGGACCGTGAACTCCGTGGAGATCGACTGGGACTCGACGACCACCTCGACATCGTAGGTGCCACCGTCGAACATCGACGCCTCGGGCGCTCCGTCCGGCGGAGGTGCACACGCGGCGCTCAGCAGCGCGATGGCGGCGATCAGCGTCGCCGCTCCTGCTCGCAGGATCCGTCCCGTCGTCACCATCGTGGCCCCACCAGAGGTTCGTGGGGACCCCGCCGGCCCCCGGACATCCGAGGGTAACGACGGCAATGGGTGATTCCTCATGGTCGGTCCAGGAGGGGCCGTTCGACCCATCCCGGCGCCGCGACCTCTGTACCCTGCCGGTCAGGTCGACACGGAAGAGGAGCTCGTGATCGCAGCCATCGTGATCGCCGCCGTGCTCACCGCGGCGACGTGGACCTACGTCGATGCACGCTCGGTCGGCGCTGCCGACTCCCACGAGACGGGCTTCACCAACTTCGGTCCGGGCGGCTGGTGCGCCGCGGTCCTGGTGCTCTGGCCGATCACGTTCCCCCTGTACCTGTCGGAGCGCCGCGGCATCCGCGCCGCGGCCGAGCGCTCCGACGGCGTCGAGCCGGCCGAGCGCGTCGACGCCGAGCAGTGGCGGCGCTGGTCCATCACCTGGCTGGTCGCCATGGCGGCGCTCGTCGGGGTGGCGGTGCTGGTCACCCTCGACGTGTTCGGAGGGTCGGACAGCCTGTACTGCCGCTCCATCTGGAACGGTGCACCGGGCGCCGACGCGTCGTTCGGCTGGTGGCCGTTCGGTCCGACGTGCACCTGGCTGTTCCGGACCCAGCAGCCGGGGGTGTTCTGGAACGCGCTGTTCCTCTACGGCCTGGCGACCGGGGCACTGCTCGCGGTCGCCGCCGTCCGCCGCCGTCGTGGTGCTGCGACGTCGGACGACTGATCGACTCGACCATCGGCCGCTGAGCACCGTCCGGTCGGCCGGGCAGGCCCGCCGGGGACCTCGTGGTGTCCTCATCTGTGATCTGGAACCGCGTCGTCAGTTGCGGTTCCAGATCACAGATGGCGACGTCGCTCAGTCGAGGTGGCGACCCTGTCCGGACCGCCACGCGGTCAGAGCGTCGGCCGCCACGTCGCGCAGCGAGCGGCCGCTCTGGCGAGCCGCTGCGACCACGTCGTCGTGCTCCGCCTTCGCTCCGTGGGGGCCCACCTTCACGCGGACGACCTGACCTTCGACGTCGACCTCGACGATCGTGCGGGTCAGCTCGCGCTTGTCGACGCCCCGGGTGCGCGTGCCGAGGGTGCCGGTCTCGCGCGACAGGAGCCCCCGCATCGTCGGGGCGAGTGCCGGCCGACAGAGCACCGACACCTGCTGCGCCGGCCGACCCTTCTTCATCACGATCGGCGTCGCCCAGGCGTCGTCCGCGCCCAGCTCGAGCGCCCGGCCCAGCACGTGGGCGATCGTCTCCGGCGTCACGTCGTCGAGGTTGGTCTCGACCACGACGGCGTCGACCGGCGGCGCATCCCCCGGACCGTCGTCGAGCGCCCCGGCCCCGGCGTCGGCGTCGTCGGCGGGGAGCTCGAGCTCGACCACCGTCACGACGTTCGCGTGCGACGACGGATCGCGGCGCCCCGCGCCACGGCCCACACGCCGGATGGTGCCGGCGGGCACGTGGCCCCAGCGGTCCGCCATCGTGACGAGCAGGGCCACCCCGGTGGGCGTGGCGGTCTCGGCCTGCATCGCGACGGGGACGACCGGGTGATCCCGCAACAGCTCCAGGACCGCAGGTGCCGGCACGGGCAGCTCGCCGTGCGCCATCGCGGCGGTCCCGCTGCCCAGTCCGATCGGCGCCGACACCACGGTGGGGGCCGGCTCGTCCTCGCCGCGCCATGCGACCAGGGCCGCCCAGCTGCCGACGATGTCGACGATGGCGTCGACCGCCCCGACCTCGTGGAAGTGGACCTCGTCGATGGTCGTCCCGTGCACGGACGCCTCGGCGCGGCCGAGCGCCTCGAAGGTGCGGCGGGCGCCGGCGGCGACCGCCGGGTGCAGGTCCGCGGTGGCCAGCATCGTGTCGATGCGCGACCAGGGTCGGTGGTGGTCGTCCGGCGCGACGTCGACCTGCGCCGACGTCGCGACCAGCCCCCGTCGGGTGCTCGCCCCGACCTCCAGTCGCCAGCCCGAGACGGGCAGCCGCTCGAGCTGCGATCGGACGAACGCCTCCTCGGCCCCCAGGTCCAGCAGTGCCGCCAACAGCATGTCGCCGGCCACGCCGACGCTCGGGTTGCACCACAGCACACGCGGGCCGGTCACGTGCGCGCTCCGACGATCCGCAGCGCTGCGCAAGCGGCGCCGTAGCCGTTGTCGATGCCCACCACCGCCACCCCCGGCGCGCACGAGCTCATGGTGGACAGCAGGGCGGTGAGCCCCTCGAACGTGGTGCCGTAGCCGACCGAGGTCGGCACCGCGATGATCGGCGCCGCGACCAGGCCGGCCAGCACGGTCGGCAGCGCCGCCTCCATGCCGGCGATCGTGACGATCGCGCCGACCCCGTCGAGCTCGTCGAGGGAGCCCAGCAGGCGGTGGAGCCCCGCCACTCCGACGTCGCGCAGCACGCGCACCGTCGCCCCGGTGGCGGTCAGGGTGCCGACGCACTCGTCGAGCACGGGCTGGTCCGACGTGCCGCCGGAGACCACGGCGACCGGCAGCGGTCGGACCGGGGCGTGGCGCCAGGTCAACGTCGAGGACCACGTGCCGTCGGGCGACAGCGCCGTGAGCGCCTCCAGGTGGCGGTCCTCGCAGCGGGTCACGATCACCGGGGCGTCACCGTCCGCCAGGAGCCGCTGGACGATCTCGACGCACTGCCCGGGTGTCTTGCCCGCGGCGAAGACGGCCTCGGGCAGTCCCACCCGGCGGGTGCGGTCCAGGTCCAGCCGCGTGTGGCCCAGGTCCGCGACCAGCGGCGACGGCTCGACGGGTCCGGTCATCCGGCGGGCGGATCGGGGAGGGCGACGCCACCGGAGGCCGACAGCGCTCCGTTGAGGTTGCCCGAGCGCAGACCCGCCAGGTCCAGCGTCACGTAGCGGTAGCCGAGCGCCTCGAGCGCGGTGACCAGGTCGTCCGCGACCTCGGCGGCGTCGGCGAGGCGGTGGCGGGGGACCTCGACCCTCGCGGTGTCGCCCAGGTGGCGCACGCGCACGTCGTCGAAGCCGAGCGCACGGACCGCCCGCTCCGCCCGGTCGAGCGTCCCGAGCAGCTCGACGGTGACGGCCGTGCCGTAGGGGACCCGCGACGACAGGCACGGCATCGCCGGGCGGTCCCACACCGCGAGCCCGCGTTCGCGCGACGCCGCACGGACGTCGGCCTTGGTCAGTCCCGCGTCGACCATCGGGAAGCGGGCGCCCAGCGCCGCGGCTGCCTCCTGGCCGGGGCGGTGATCACCCAGGTCGTCGACGTTGACGCCGAGCACGACCGTGGCGCCCCGCTCGACGGCGATCGGTGTGAGTCGCTCCATGAGGGCCGTCTTGCACCAGCCGCAGCGGTCCCCGTCGTTGGCGACGTAGCGGGGGTCGTCCAACTCGTCGGTGCGCACCGACGTCCAGGGCAGGCCCCATGACTCGGCGGACCCGGCGCAGTGCTCGAGCTCCCCGGTGGCGAGCGACGCCGACTCGGCGGTGATCGCCAGCACGTGCTGGGGGCCCAGGGTCGACAACGCCACGTGGGCGAGCAGCGACGAGTCCACGCCGCCTGAGAACGCGACCACCACATCACCCAGGTCGCGGAGCCCGTCCTCGAGATCGGACACCAGGTCCCGGTGCGGCGGAGCCGGTTGCAGATCGGTCACGGCCGTCGATCGTAGGCGTGCGCGTCGCGGTGCGTGTCAGGCTGGCCGGATGAAGGTGCGCATCGGATTCGGACTCGGGACCCACACGACCGCGAACGACGCCGCACGCTTCGCCGACCTCGTCGACACGCTCGAGGACCTGCGCTTCGACTCGCTGTGGCTGTCCGAGCGGCTGACCGGCGACGCCCCCGACCCGCTCACCGCGCTCGCGTTCGCTGCCGGCCGGACCCGGCGGCTCAAGCTCGGCACCTCGGTCCTGGTGGTGCCGGGGCGCAACCCGGTGGTGCTGGCCAAGGAGCTCGCCACGCTCGACCGGCTGTCCGACGGCCGTGCCCTGCCGGCCGTCGGTCTCGGGGCGCCGAACCCCGTCGAGCACTCGGCGTTCGGCGTGCGGCGCGACGAACGCGGCCCCTGGTTCGACGAGGCGCTCGGGCTGATGCGTCGCCTCTGGACCGAGGACGACGTGCACCACGACGGCGAGCGGTTCCACCTCGAGGGCGTCACCCTGCGTCCTCGCCCCATCCAGCAGCCGATCGAGCTCTGGCTCGGGGGACAGGCACCGTCCGAGCTGCGGCGGGTGGGTCGACTCTCCGACGGGTGGCTGCCCTCGTTCTGCACCGTCGACGACGTCGCCGAAGGGTGGGCCGTCGTGACCGAGACCGCAGCGACGCACGACCGTTCGATCGACCCCGAGCACCTGGGGGTGCTCATCACCTACAGCCGCACGGAGGTGCCCGAGCTCATGCGGCGCTTCCTCGAGCGTCGGCGTCCCGGCGTCGACGTCGAGGACGTGGTGCCCGTGGGGCTCGACCAGCTGCGCGACCGCATCCAGGCGTTCATCGGCGTCGGCGCCTCGAAGTTCGTCGTCGCGCCGCTCGACGACGGGTTCGATCCCGGCACCGAGCTGTCGAGCGTCGCCGACGCGCTGTTCGATCTGCAGAACTGACGTCGCGTCGATCTGCAGAACTGACGTCGCGTCGATCTGCAGAACTGACGTCGCGTCGACCTGCAGCGCCGACCTCGCGTCAGCTCGGCAGCACCGGCGTCAGTCGTCGACGTCGCCGGTGAGCGGCGCCTCGTTCGGTCCCGGGTCGCCCTTGGGGACCACGGCGTAGTCGAACGGGAACAGGGCGAGCTTGGCCATGGAGAAGTTCTTGAGGCCGAAGGGGATGCCCAGGATCGTGATGCACAGGAGCACGCCGAACAGCACGTGGCCGATCGCCAGCCAGAGGCCGCCGATGATGATCCAGATGATGTTGAACACGCCCTTGGAGAAGCGGTTCCCCGGCGACTCCTGCAGCTCACGGCCGAAGGGCCACATCACGTAGCCGGCGAGCTTGAAGGACTGGATCCCGAACGGGATGCCGATGATCGTGATGCAGGACAGCGCGCCGGCGAGGAGGTAGGCGATCCCGAGCCACACGCCGCAGAGCACGAACCAGATGACGTTCCCGATGGTCTTCACGACGTCTCCTTCGACACCGCGGCGGCGCGCAGGTGCTCGTTCTCCGCCTCGAGCTCGGCGAGCCGGTGGGCCAACCCGCTGAGCAGTGAGCGTGACAGGCGGGGAAGGTCGTCGAGCAGCGTGTTGAACCCACGTCGGTCGACCACCTCGAGCAGCAGATCGGTGCTGGCCACGACCGAGGCGGTGCGGGTGATGGACTCGAGCAGCGCGACCTCGCCGAAGTAGTCGCCCGGGCCGAGGGTGGCGACCTGCACCCCGTCCTTCACGATCGCAGCGGTGCCCTCGATGATGACGGCGAACTCCTGGCCGAGGTCGCCCTGTGTGAGGACGGTCCGGCCGGCCGCGACGTGCACCTCGTCGGCGAGGCGGTCGATCTCGTCGAGCTCCTCGGCGGTGCACCCGGCGAAGAGTGGCACCGTCCGGATGAGGGCGTGTCGGTCAGGCTTCGGGTTCACCCGACCCACCCTAGTCACCGGGGTCGCCCGCACATCGGCCGGATCGAACGGCGGAACGCAGCGTGGCAGCTGTGCCACCATGCGGTCACCTGTCGGCTCGACACCGGTCGTGCCGCACCGATCGAGGGGGCGAGATGGTCAAGCTGTTCGCACTGCTGCGACGACGCGAAGGGATGACGCGCGAGGAGTTCGTGGCGCACTGGCGCGACCAGCACGGACCGCTCATCGCCTCGGAGCCGACCTTGGCCCGACACATCCTCCGCTACGAGCAGCACGTCCGTCACCGCCCCGATCTGCTGTCGGGTACCGAGGACTGCGACGGCGTGGCCGTGCAGTGGTTCGACTCCATCGACGACTTCGTCGGGTTCATGTCCGAGCCCAAGTACGCCGAGCTGATCGCGGTCGACGAACAGCGCTTCCTCGACATGGACAAGGTCGAGTTCATCATCACCGAGGAGCCGACCGTGGTGATCGACGGAGACGTGCCGCGATGAGCGACGGGCTGATGGGCGCAGCGGTGGTGACGGGGGGCGCGTCGGGCATCGGGACCGAGGTGGTCCGCCGCCTCGCTGCGGCCGGTGTCGCCGTCGGCGTGCTCGACCGCAACGCTGCCGGGGCGCAGGCGCTCGCGGAGGAGGTCGGCGGGTTGGCGCTCGTCGCCGACGTCGCCGACAGCGCCGCGGTCGACGAGGCCCTGCAGCGAGCGCACCGCGAGCTCGGTGGTCTGCGCCACCTCGTGAACAATGCCGGGGTCGGCAACCTCAAGGCCTTCGAGGCCTACAGCGACAAGGACGTCGACCTGATCTGGCGGGTGAACGTGTCGGGGACCTACTGGGGCATCCGTGCCGCCGCCCCGTTGATGCGCGAGGCCGGCGGCGGGACGATCGTCAACGTGGCCAGCGTCTCCGGCGTGCGCCCCACCCGGGGCGAGGCGCCGTACTCGGCGGCCAAGGCGGCCGTCGTGGCGCTGACCCAGGCGGCGGGCCTCGAGCTCGCCCCCGACATCAGGGTCAACTGCGTCTCGCCGGGGTTCGTGCGCACGCCGCTCAACGAGGTGCTCGCCGAGGACGACGAGCTGCGCTCGGTGATCGAGGACGGCACGCCGATGGCGCGCGTGGGTCGACCCGAGGAGGTCGCCGAGCTGATCGCGTTCCTGTCCTCGGACCGGTCGGCCTACATGACCGGTCAGAACCTGGTGCTCGACGGGGGCTCCATGCTGACCTCCGCGCAGATGGACCCGGTCCTCGGGTCGATGCTCGATCGCTTCGGCTGAGTCGACCGGGCGTCGGCGCGGCGGGTCTGGCAACATGGTGGCCGTGCCCGGTGGCTGACCGGGTGCGACGGTGGGTGCGGCTGGCGGGCGGCACCCGGGCGAATGGCGGGAGACATGGGCGTGACGCTTCGTGCGGCGCAGTTCCGGGACGGTGCCGTCCCGGTGCGGCGGCTGTGGATCGCTGCGGCGATCGTGGTGCTGAACCTGGCCGACGTGCTGTTGACGCGGGCCGTGCTCGCCAACGGGGGCGTCGAGGCGAACCCGTTGATGGAGGGCCTGATGCAGGGACTGGCCGCGCCGCTCGGGCTCAAGGCGGTCATCGCCGGCACGGCGGGCATCCTGCTGCTCCTCTGCCCCCCGCAGGCGAAGCTCGGCGAGCGCGCCGCCATGGCGGTGGTCGCCCTCTACGCGTTCATCGTCGTGTGGAACTCGGCGATGCTGTCGATCCTGGCGCTCGGCTGAAACTCGGGCATCGGACCTCGACGCAGAAACTAGAACCTGTTCCAGTTTCTGCCTGACAGGTCGTCAGGTGTGGGGTTAGCATTCGTCCATGAGCGACGCGACCACCTCGCCGGCCACCCGGACCAGGGATCTCGACCCCGACGACGTCCCCAAGATCGTCTCGGTGGACGACCACATCATCGAGCCGCCGACGGTGTGGACCGACCGCATCCCGTCGAAGTACGCGGACGTCATGCCCCGATCCATCCGGATGCGCGGCACCATGAACTACGTCGGCGGCGTGTTCTCCTTCGAGGAGACCGACGACGGCGACGAGGCCGACTGGTGGCAGTACGAGGACGGTCGCTACCCGCTCACCCGCCTCGAGGCAGCGGTCGGTTTCGACCGCTCCGAGGTCACCGTCAGCGGCATCACCTACGACCAGATGCGCAAGGGCTGCTGGGACCCCAAGGCCCGCCTCGAGGACATGGACGCCAACTGGACCGAGGCGTCCATGTCGTTCCCGTCCAGCTTCCCCCGCTTCTGCGGCCAGCGCTTCTACGAGGCCAAGGACAAGGTGCTCGCCGACCTGTGCGTCAAGGCGTACAACGACTGGCAGGTCGACGAGTGGTGCGGCGACAGCAACGGCCGGCTCATCCCCTGCATCATCGTGCAGCTCTGGGATCCGCAGCTCGCCGCCGCCGAGGTCCGTCGCAACGCCGCCCGCGGCGTGCGTGGCATGACCTTCTCGGAGATCCCGCCGTACCTGGGCCTGCCGTCGATCCACGACGCGAACGGCTACTGGGACCCGCTGTTCGAGGCGTGCGCAGAGACCGGCGTCGTCGTGAACATGCACATCGGCTCCAGCTCAAAGATGCCCTCGACCTCGGCCGACGCTCCCGCCGCGGTCGGCTCGACGCTCACGTTCAACAACGCCATGGCGTCCATGACGGACTTCCTCTTCTCCGGCGTGCTCGAGCGCTTCCCCACGCTGAAGCTCGCGTACTCCGAGGGCCAGATCGGCTGGATCCCCTACATCATCGAGCGCGCCGACAAGGTCTGGGAGGACAACCGGGCCTGGGGCGGGTTCGGCGACAAGGTGCCCGAGCCGCCGTCGACCTACTACTACCGCCAGATCTACGGCTGCTTCTTCGACGACGAGTACGGCTTGGACAACCTGACCAAGGTCGGCGTCAACAACATCTGCTTCGAGACGGACTACCCGCACTCGGACAGCACGTGGCCCCACTCCCGTGAGATCGCGATGAAGCTCATGGGCGACCTGCCGCCGGACGTGTTCTCCAAGCTCGTGCGCGGCAACGCGATCGACCTGCTCGGCCTCGACCTGCCCCGCTGACGTCCCCGGGCTCCGCCCGACTCTGTTGAACTCCGGGCCTCCGCCCGGCCCATGCCCGACATCCCGTCCGGCGATCACGTCGCCCCGACACCGGGGACCGCGGTCGCCCGACGATCACGTGAGGAACGCTGTGCCATGTCCGACTCCACCTACCGCCTGACGATCGGCGGCGAGTCCGTCGAGGGCGCCGCCGGCACCTACGACATCGTCAACCCCGCCACCGAAGAGGTCGCCGGCCGGGCGCCCGAGGCCTCGGTCGAGCAAGCGAATGCCGCGGTCGACGCCGCGGCCGACGCGTTCGAGAGCTGGTCTCGCACCTCGCCCGAGGAGCGCGCCGCGCTGCTGAACCGTGCGGCCGACCTCATCGAGGAGCACCGCAAGGAGATCATCCCGGTGCTCCAGGCCGAGACCGGCGCCACGGCCAACACCGTGAAGTCCATGCAGTTCTTCCCCGCCACGGCGCGGCTGCGTCGCTACGCCAAGGGCGCGCTGCGGACGCACATCGACCCGCTGCCGCCGGCGGTCATGCCGACCACCCCGCTCGCACCCGGCGGGCTGATCTCGGCGGCGGTGCACCGCGCGCCGGTCGGCGTCGTCACCTGCATCACCTCCTACAACGTCCCGATGACCAACATGTCGGGCAAGATCGGCCCGGCGCTCGCCATGGGCAACACCGTGGTGGTCAAGCCCGCACCCCAGGACCCGCTCGGCGTGCTGCGCATGGTCGAGCTGATGAACGAGGCGGGCTTCCCGCCCGGCGTGGTCAACGTGGTCACCGGCAAGGAGATCGCACCGTCGGAGGCCGTCGTCGCGCACCCCCGCACCGACATGGTGTCCTTCACGGGTTCCACCGGCGTCGGCCAGCACATCGGGTCGGTGTGCGGCTCGCAGATGAAGCGCCAGCTCATGGAGCTCGGCGGCAAGGGCGCCTGCATCGTGTTCGACGACGCGGACCTCAAGGCTGCGATCGGCGGCATCTCGTCGGTCTGGGGCTTCCACTCCGGTCAGATCTGCACGTCGCCGACGCGTGTCATCGTGCAGCGCGGCGTGTACGACCACCTGGTCGGTGGGCTGGAGAAGGCCGCGGGTCACATGAAGGTGGGCGATCCGACCGAGCGTGAGACCGTCGTCGGCCCAGTCATCTCCGCCGCCCATCGTGGCCGCATCGAGGGACTCATCGAGACCGGTGTTTCCGAGGGAGCGACCATCGCGATCGGCGGCGAGCGACCGGACATGGACACGGGCTTCTACGTCGCCCCGACCCTGCTCGTCGACGTCGACAACTCGATGACCGTCGCGCGTGAGGAGTTCTTCGGGCCGGTCGTCGTGGTCATCCCCTTCGACGACGAGGACGAGGCGATCGCCATCGCGAACGACAGCGACTTCGGCCTGTACAGCTACGTCTTCTCCAAGGACACCGGTCGTGCCTTCGGTGTGGCGCAGCGCCTGCGTTCGGGCAACGTCGGCATCAACACGCTGCAGCGCAACCACGAAGCACCCTTCGGTGGCTTCAAGCAGTCCGGCGTGGGACGAGACGGCGGCGATTACGGCCTGGACGCCTACTCAGAGATCCAGTCGATCGTCTGGCCCGGCTGAGCCGACCCGGTCGAGCTGAGGCGGCCCGGCGCACACCCGCCGGAACCCGCCACGAACGAACCACCCGGAACGAGCATGGGCGCCTCGCCATCTGGTGAGCACCCGTGCTCGTTCCGCGTCCGGACGGAGAACTTCGAGAGATCCTCCGCGAAAGGTGTCAGGACCCGATCGGTCGGTGCTCTGGACCTCTGTACGGCGACAACGGGTCGCCGCCACACCGAGGAGCACACCATGTCTGCACGTCACACCCACCGTTCGACCATCGTCCGTGCCGCCCGGCTCGCCGCCGCCGGCACCATCGGGGCCCTGGGCCTCACCGCCGGCCTGGCCGGCACCGCCGGCGCCCTGACGCCCCAGCCCGACCTGCCGATCGTGCAGGCGCCCCAGCAGCCCGAGCCCCCCATCGTCATCGACGACCTGTCGATCCCGACCGAGGACCCCGGCCCCCAGGGCCCCCAGGACCTGGGCGTGCCGCCCGTCGTGCCCGACCCCTTCCCGGTTCCGCCGCAGCACCCCGAGGACTTGGTCGCCGCCGAGGACGACGACGAGCCGGGCCTCCCCGGCCCGGACGACTTCAGCAACGGTGAGGACGACGGCCCCGGGTTCGACGGTCCGGACGACTTCACCATCGGCGACCCGCCGCCCACGGACCACCCCACGCCCACGGTCCCCGAGACCACGGTGCCGGACACCTCCGTCGAGGACACGCCGAGCGGTGAGCCCCAGGTCGAGGTGCTCGACGAGACCGCCACGGCGGCCGACGAGCTGGCCTTCACCGGCGGCGACCTGGACCTGGTGACCGCGGCCGCTGCGCTGCTGGGCGCCGGCGTGCTGGCGGCAGGCGCCGCGACGATCGCCCGCCGTCGCCGGGCCGACGGGTCGCCCGAGAGCGCCGAGGCGGTCTGACCCACGAACCGGCGGGAGCCGGCGGACGTCCCCGGGCCGAGATCGGCCCGGGGACGTCATCGTCGGCGACCCGATGACAGACTCGACCGACGCGCACGGCCACCGATCCCACTGCATCGATGGCTGCCGACCGACCGACCGGACGACCGAGCTGATGCACGACACGACCGACGACGCAGCCCTCGTCGAGGCCGCCCTCCGGGGCGACCAGGACGCAGTGGCCGGGATCTACGACCGCTACGCCGATCGCATCCACGACATGTGCGTGCACATGCTCGGCGATCGCGACGAGGCCGCCGACGTCACCGGCGACGTGTTCCTGGTGGCGATGCAGCGCTTGTCGCAGCTGCGACAGCCGGAGCGGCTCCGGGCGTGGCTCTTCGCGATCGCCCGCCACGAGGTCTACCGCCGCACGCGTCGCCGGTCACGGGTCCAGCTCACCCAGGAGGTGGAGGACATGGACAGGATCGCCACCGCCGCTGCCGAGCGGGAGCACGACACCGGCGGCGCTGATCCGGCGCTCCTCGCCACGCTGCTGCGCGACGCCGCTGCGGGCCTCGACGACCGCGACCGCGTGGTCATGGAGCTCCAGCTGCAGGGACTCGACGGTGACGAGCTCGCTGCCGCGCTCGGCTCGAGCGTGTCGACCGGCTACCAGCAGGTGCACCGCATGAAGGAGCGGCTCGGCCGGTCCCTGGGCGCGGTCCTGGTCGCGCGCCAGGGGCGAGCGGACTGCGAGGCGCTCGATCGCCTGCTCGCCGACTGGGACGGCGGCTTCAGCGTGCTGTGGCGCAAGCGGGTGGCCCGCCACGTCGACGGCTGCGACGTGTGCGAGGAGCGCCGCCGTGCGGTGCCGGCCGCGCTGTTCGGCGGCGCCGCCCTGGCGGTGCCGATGGTGCCGGCCGGGGCGGTGTCGGCCGCGCCGGCCGCGGTCCGCGAGCGGGTCCTGTCCGGGTCACCACCGTCGGCGGGCACCGGAGCAGGGCGCTGGCGCGACGACGGGTTCCCGCCCGGCGACGGTGGGTCGACCCGTCGCACGGCGCTGGTCGTGGCGGCCGTCGCGGCCGTCGTGCTGGTCGTGGTGCTCCTCGTGTCGCCGCTGTGGCCGAGCGGCCAGGACGACACCGAGCTGCTCAGCGGTCCGGGCAGCTCGACCACGACGTCGAGCACGGCACCCACGAGCTCCGTGTCGACGACGTCGACCCCGACGACCGCGGTCGTGCCGAGTGCGCCGATCGCACCCCCGCCCGCGTCGACCACGACCGTGTCGCCCGCGCCGCCGGACACGACCACGCCGGTGCCGCTCCCGCCACCACCACCGGCCGAGCCACTGCCGACCCCGCCGCTCGGCGGGCCCGGACCGGAGGTCGAGCTCACGGCCGCGCCCAGCACGGTGTTCCGCCCGACCCCGGGCTTCGACGACTGCGGCGCCAGCGGTCAGGTCGTCGCGTCGGCGGCCGCCGGCGCCGAGCGGGTCGAGCTCTGGTGGGGACGTGACGGCCAGGTCGAGGGGATCGTCGAGCTGGCACGGGTCGGACCGGAGTGGAACGGGGTGCTCGAGGTCCCACAGGAGGTCTCGGGCACGATCACGATGCTCGCCGTCGCGGTCGACGCGCAGGGCCGTGCGGGCGTGAGCGACACCCGACCGGCCGTCGTCGCGTCCTGCCCGACGCCGGGCTGACGGGCGGTGGACGACCACGCTCGACCGAGACCGGCAGCCCGGGACGTCGAGCGGCCCCGCCCCGCGGCGCACGGCGGCGCCGGGCACCGCCGGCCTGTGGCAGCCTGAGCCGATGGTGGACGTGCCCGACGATGTCGAACTGACCGCCCCGCAGGCACGGGTGCTCGGCTGCCTCATCGAGAAGCAGGCGACCACGCCCGAGACCTACCCGCTGACGCTCAAGGCGCTGACCACGGCGTGCAACCAGACGTCGAGCCGGTTCCCCGTCGTCGACTACGACACGCAGCTGGTCGAGACCACGTCGTTGGCGCTGAAGGGCAAGGGCCTGCTGCGGGTGGTGCACCCGGCGCACGGGGAGCGCTCGACCCGGTACCGCCACGTCGCGGACGACGGCCTGGGCCTCGACGCGGCACAGCTCGCCGTGCTCGCGGTGCTCCTGCTGCGAGGCGCCCAGACGGTGGCCGAGCTGCGCACCCGCACCGAGCGCTTCGGCGCGTTGTCGTCGACCGACGAGGTCGAGTCGGCGCTGCGCTCGCTCGCGACACACCGCCGCGGCCTGGTCCGCGAGCTCGAACGGCAGCCCGGCCAGAAGGAGACGCGCTGGCTGCAGCTGCTCGAGGTCGACCCCGAGGGCCGTGCGGCCGCCGCCGCGTCGGCGTCGTCGGCCGGCGCGTCCCGCGCCCGCGTCGAACCCGGACGCCTGGAGCAGCTCGAGGACCGCGTGGCGACCCTGGAACAGCAGCTCGCTGCGTTCGCCGCCGAGCTGGGGGTGCAGCTCGACCGGAACTGAAACCGGTTCTACTTCTCGGCTACGGTCGGCGCCATGAAGGCGATCGTGTGGGACGGCGAACAGGCCAAGGTCGAGACCGATGTGCAGGTCCGTGACCTGCGTGCCGGTGAGGTCCGGGTGCGCATCGAGGCGGCGGGGCTCTGCCACAGCGACGTGTCCGTGCTGAACGGCACGATCATGTTCCCGCCGCCCGTGGTGCTGGGCCACGAGGGTGCCGGCGAGGTCATCCAGGTCGCGGCCGACGTCACCAACGTCGCGGTCGGCGACCACGTCGTGCTGTCGACGCTCGGCAACTGCGGCCAGTGCGCGCAGTGCGATCGTGGCAAGCCCACGTTCTGTCGCCAGTCCCTCGGCAAGCTCTCGCGGCCGTTCGCACGTGGCGAGGGCGAGGACGCCAAGAAGGTCTTCCAGTTCGCCAACCTCGGCGTGTTCGCCGAGGAGACCGTCGTCAAGGCCACCCAGGCGGTGAAGATCCCCCACGAGGTCCCGCTGACCTCGGCCTCGCTCATCGGCTGCGGCGTGCTCACCGGCGTCGGTGCGGTGTTCAACCGCGCCAAGGTCGGCCACGGCGAGTCGGTCGTCGTCATCGGCGTCGGCGGCATCGGGCTCAACGCCATCCAGGGCGCGGCGCTGAGCGACGCGCTGCCCGTCATCGCGGTGGACACGAACCCCACCAAGGAGTCCTTCGCCAGGGCCTTCGGCGCAACGCATTTCATCTGCCCCGACGGTCCCGACTTCGACCTGGTCGAAGCGGTCAAGGAGATCTGCCCCAACGGCGTCGACTACGTCTTCGAGTGCGTCGGCTCCACGGCGCTCATCCGCACGTCCACCGACCTGTTGGACTGGGGCGGCACGCTCGTCATGCTCGGCGTGCCCAAGATGGGCTCCGAGGCCAGCTTCGTCGTCAACACGATGTACAACGACAAGACGATCATGGGCTGTCGCTACGGCTCGGCCCGTCCGCAGTACGACATCCCCTTGATGGTGCGGCTGTACCAGTCGGGTCGGCTCAAGCTGGACGAGCTCGTGTCCGCGACCTATCCGCTCGAGGACTTCCAGCTGGCGCTCGACGAGCTCCACGAGGGCAAGCTCGCCCGCGGCGTGCTGACGCTGAGCTGAAGGAACGACATGCCACTTCCCGGTGATCTCGCCGATCTCGCTGCGCGGGTCTCCAACTGGGGTCGTTGGGGCGAGGACGACGAGCTGGGGTGCGGCAACCTGCTCACCGACGATGCCACTCGCCGGGGCGCCGCCGAGGTCCGCTCCGGGCGACGGGTGTCGCTGGCAGCGGACCTGCGCGCCGACGGCATCCAGGTGGGCCAGCCGGCGCGGCGGTTCAACCCGATCCTGACGGTCACGTCGCTCAACGAGCGCGACAAGTTCGCGCCTGGCATCTGGCAGGGCACCGACGACATCGTGATGATGTCGACCTGCGCCGGCACGCACATCGACGCGCTGAGCCACATCGCCTACGACGACCTGCTCTACAACGGGGTGTCGGTGTCGACGGTGACCGCCTCCGGCGGGGCCTCCCGGCTGGGTGCCGAGAAGCTGCCCGACATCGTGACGCGAGGGGTCCTGTTGGACCTGCCGCGGCTGAAGGGCGTCGCCGGGCTCGACGAGCTCGACCCCGGGTACTCGATCACCGGTGACGACCTCGACGCCGCCGCCGAGGCCGCAGGTGTCACGATCGAGTCGGGTGACGTGGTGTGCGTGCGCACCGGCGAGATGCGCCACTACCGGGCGGGTGATCGCCAGCGCTACGCCGTCGGCCAGAAGTTCCAGCTGCCGGGCCTGTCGGTGCACTCGATCGAGTGGATGCACCGCCACGACGTGGCCGGCGCCTTCACCGACACCTACGCCTACGAGGCCTTCCCCCCGAGCATGGCGGACTGGTCGGACTGCCTGGCGGTCCACATGATCCAGCTGCGCGACATGGGCCTGCTCCAGGGCCAGAACTGGGACTTCGAGGACCTGGCGGTGGCCTGCGAGGAGCAGTCGCGGTCGACCTTCCTGCTGACCGCCGCGCCCGAGCCGCTGGTCGGCGCGTCCTCGGCGCCCGTCGCGCCGGTCGCGACCTTCTGACCGACCGGACCAGCCGCGGACGGGCCACCCTGCGCGCCGGCGCTCGGCGCGGCGGGCCGCGTTGCGCCTCGGCCCGGGCCTCGGGCACGCTGGAGCGGTGCAGGACTCCGGCCCGCGGCGGACCTTCGGGATCTGGGGATTCGTCGCACTGTTCGTTGCCATGGGCGTCGTCGGCCTCGTCACCCTGCTCGTGATGGGCACCGGCAGCCCTCGCACCGAGCAGCTCCAGACGCCGCAGTCGTTGCCCGACGACTGGGAGGAGGCCGCGTCGTCGACGACCTCCGCAGCGCCGAGCACCACGGCCGCCGACAGTTCGAGCGACCCCGCGGGGAGCGGTGCCGGCAGCGAGGTGACCACGCCCGACGGGTGGCCGGCGCCCGACGGAGTCGTCGAGGTCCTGGTCGAGGGTGAGCTCACCTCGTACGTCTTCGCGCCACCGCCCGAGCCGGCACGCGACGGCCTCGACCCGGTCGTCGCACCGATGGGCGCGGCCGTCACCGACGGGGGTGCAGCCGTCGAGCTCACGATCGGCTGCGCCCGATCGTCCGAGGAGTTCCTCGCCCAGGTCGCGGTAACCGAGGCCTCCGACACGATCACCTTCGTCGCGGTGGCGCTGGCCCCGCAGGGCGCGGCGCCGTGCGCTCAGGGGGCCGAACCGTTCCGGATGGAGGTGCCGCTGCGTGACCCGGTCGGGGACCGAGCGGTCGTCGTGGTCCCGCCGGGCGCCACGGTGCCCGACCTCGACGCCGCCTGAACTCGACGCCGCCCGAGCCCGAGACCGCCCGAGCCCGGCGGGCGCACCTCCTCGACACGGCGGGTCCCGGCGCTTCTCTACACTGCTGTCACCGCGTCGGACGGTACGGAACGGGGAGCCAGGTGCAGTACGCACGAACGTTGTGGGAGCTGTTGGAGCGGCGGGTCGATGCCACGCCGGACGCGCTCATGGCGGTCGACGAGGACATGCGCACGCTGACCTTCGCCGAGTTCTGGTCCGAGGCCGAGCTGGCGGCCGCGGGTCTCGCGGCCGCAGGGCTGCAGCCGGGCGACGTGGTGACCTGGCAGCTGCCGACGTGGATCGAGTCGTTGGTGCTCGTCGCCGCGTTGAGTCGCCTCGAGGTCGTGCAGAACCCGGTCCTGCCGACCTACCGGGCGCGCGAGCTCGACGTGATCACCGCCCAGGCCGGGACCTCGCTGATGGTGACGCCGTCACGGTGGCGGGGGTTCGACCACGAGGCACTGGCGACCGAGGTCGCCCGTCGTCACGGCGCGATGCGGGTGCTCGTCGCCGACCGTGCCCTGCCCCAGGGCGACCCGACGCTCCTGGCCCCGCTGCCGGACGCCGAGGCGCCCGAGGACCAGCCGGTCCGCTGGCTCTTCGCCACGTCGGGCACCACGTCGGAGCCCAAGGTCGCACAGCACACCGACGCATCGCTCCTGGCCGCGGCCCGCGGCCTGTCGGAGCGCCTGGAGCTGATCCCGCACGACCGCAACGCGCTCGTGTTCCCGGTGACCCACATCGGCGGGATCGTCTGGATGCTCGCATCGCTGCAGTCGGGGTGCTCGAACATCCTGACCGAGAGCTTCGACGCGGAGCGCACGATCGAGGTCCTGGGTCGTGAGGGCGTGACCCTGGCGGGCTCGGGCACCTACTTCCACCAGACCTACCTGGAGCACCAGCGTGGCCGTCTGGAGCCGATCTTCCCGGACGTCCGGGCGTTCCCCGGCGGTGGTGCGCCCAAGCCGCCGACGCTCGCGGCGGAGCTGCGGTCGGCCTTCGATGCACCCGTGCTGTCGGGCTACGGCTCGACCGAGGCGCCCATCCTGACGATGGCCGGGCTCGGCGACGGCGACACCGAGCTCGCGTTCAGCGAGGGCAAGCCGACCCGGGGCGTCGAGCTGCGCTTCGTCACCCTGTCGGGACGGCTCGCCGACCCGGGCCAGGACGGTGAGATCCGCGTCCGGGCGCCGCAGATGATGCGCGGCTACCTCGACCCGACCCTCGACGCCGAGTCCTTCGACGAGGACGGGTTCTTCCGCACGGGCGACCTCGGGCGGCTCGACGAGCTCGGCAACCTGGTCGTCACCGGCCGCACCAAGGACATCATCGTGCGCAAGGGCGAGAACGTCTCGGCCAAGGAGGTCGAGGACCTGCTGCACGAGCACGAGAAGGTCGCCGACGTCGCCGTCATCGGCCTGCCCGACGCCGACTCGGGTGAGCGGGTGTGTGCCGTCGTCCAGGTGGCGGGCGACGACGGCGTGACCTTCGACGAGCTGATCATCCACCTGCGCGACCGGGGTCTGATGACCCAGAAGCTGCCCGAGCAGCTCGAGATCGTCGACGTCCTGCCGCGCAACCCGTCGGGCAAGGTGCTCAAGCACGTCCTGCGGGACGAGTTCAAGGGCTGACGCCCGGTGTCGGGACCGCTGATGGCGGCGATGACCGACGCGGACCTGGACGCGGTGCTCGAGCTCAACGAGCGATCCGTGCCCCACGTCGGCTCGGTCGACCGTGCGCGCCTTGCGTCCATCGTGGCCGAGAGCCGCTCCGCGGTCGTCGCCCGGGACGCGGCCGGCGAGCTGGCCGGGTTCGTGATCGTGCTGGGCGAGGGAGCGTCGTACGACTCGCCGAACTACCTGGCGTTCGCCGAGCGCTACGACCGGTTCCTGTACGTCGATCGCATCGCGGTGGATCCATCCGCGCACCGGGGCGGCGTCGGCCGGGCGCTGTACGGCCACGTGGTCGAGCTCGCCCGCGCCGAGGGCTCGCCGCGGGTGACCTGCGAGGTGAACGTCGATCCGCCCAACCCGGTGTCGATGGCGTTCCACCGGGCGTCGGGCTTCGTCGAGGTGGGACGCCAGACCAACTACGGCGGCGCCGTCACCGTCGCGCTGCTGAGCCTGGACCTGGAGTAGGGGCCGCCGGATCCCGCCGCGTCGCTCGGTCCGGCCCGGTCGGCCGGTCGGCCGGTCAGCTCTCGGCGGCGAAGCGCTCCACGTCGCGCACCTCGCCCGCGACGAGCAGCAGGTCGTTGGGCCCGAGGCGCGAGTCGGGGGCGGCGTGGTGGAACGGCGCGTGCTCCGGCTTGACCCCCACCACGTTCACGCCGAACTCCTGGCGGATTCCCGACTCGATCAGCGTGCGTCCGGCGAAGCGGGCGGGGACCGTCGTCTCGACCAGGGCGAACCCCTCGTCGATCTGGATGTACTCGAGCATGCGACCCGTGACGCGGTGCGCGACCCGCACGCCCATGTCGCGCTCGGGGAACACCACGTGGGTGGCACCGACGCGCTCGAGGATGCTGGCGTGCTGCGACGTCTGCGCCTTGGCCCAGATGTCGCCGATGCCCAGGTCGGACAGGGTCGCGGTCGTGAGGATCGACGCCTGCACCGCGTCGCCGATCGCGACGACCGCGTGCTGGACGTCCGCCACGCCGAGCTGGCGCAGCGCCGCGGCGTCGGTCGCGTCGGCCTGCACGACGAAGGTCAGCTCGCCCGACGCGGCCTGCACGAGTCGCTCGTCGTTGTCGATGCCGAGCACCTCGTGACCCAGCGCCTGCAACTCGCCCGACAGCGACATGCCGAAGCGGCCCAGGCCGATGACCACGACCATCTCGGGGCGTATCCGTCGCTCAGCCAATGAGGGGTCCTTCCTCGGGAAGTCGGAATCTGCTGCGGTGCGAGCGCAGCACCAGTGCGGTCCCCAGTGTGATCGGTCCGACCCTGCCGACCAGCATCAGGACCATGAGGATCAGCTGGTCGGCCGCGGGGAGCTCGGGGGTGATGCCGGTGGACAGGCCGACGGTGCCGAACGCGGACACGGACTCGAACAGGGCATCGCCGAGGGGCACGTCGGCCGAGACGAGCATGACGCCGGTGCCGCCGACGACGAGTGCGACGGCGAGCAGCGCGACGGTGATCGCCTGGCGCTGGGTGCTGTCGGGGATGCGTCGCTGGAAGCCGGTCACGTCGCGCTCGCCCCGGAGCTGGCTCCAGATCACGAGCGCCAGGATGGTGAAGGTCGACACCTTGATGCCGCCCGAGGTGCCGGCCGACCCGGCGCCGATGAACATCAGCCCGATGGTCGCGAGCAGGCTCTCGGGGCGCATCTCGGCCACGTCGATGGAGTTGAAGCCAGCGGTCCGTGGCGTGACCGAGGCGAAGCCGCCGTCGAGCAGCTTCTGCGGGATCGGCATCGGGCCGAGGGTGCTCGCGTTGCTCCACTCGAGGACGGTCAGCACGAGGAACCCCAGCACCAGGAGGGCGAGCGAGCCTGCGATCGTCAACTTCGAGTGCAACGTCAGCGCTCGCCAGTTGCCTTCGACCCGGCGGAGGTCGACGAGCACGGGGAAGCCGAGCCCGCCGATGATGATCGCTGCGGCGATCGGGACCAGCACCATCCAGTCCCCGCTGAAGCCGACCAACGAGTCGGGGTAGAGCGAGAACCCCGCGTTGTTGAACGCGGCGACCGAGTGGAACACCCCGCTCCAGGTGGCTCGTCCGATCCCGACGTCGTGGCCCCACCAGAAGCGCAGCGCCAACAGCGACGCCACCGCCAGCTGGACGACGAGGGTGATCACCGCGAGTCCGCTGAGCACGTGGCGCACGTCGCCGAGGCTGAGCACGCCCCGCTCGGTCGACGCCACGAGCTGACGTCGCAGGCCCAGGCGCTTCGACAGCAGCATCACCAGCAGCGACGCGACCGTCATGAACCCCAGGCCGCCCACCTGGATCAGCACGAGGATCACCGCCTGGCCGAAGCCCGACCAGTGGGTGCCGGTGTCGACCACCGCCAGGCCGGTCACGCACACCGCCGAGGTCGCCGTGAACGCCGCGACGAGCGGCGAGGTGGACGCCCCGGGTGCCGATGCGAAGGGCAGGAGCAGCAGGATCGTGCCGACCGAGATGACGGCGACGAAGCCCGACACGACGTAGCGGGCGGGGTGGTCGAGCAGCGACCTGCGTCCGGTGGGGGTGCTGCTCACGGGATCAGGCTAGGCGTGGCCGGCACCGACGAACATCCATCGGCCCCGACGAACATCCGTCGTCGGAGCATCGGTGGTTGGTACGTTCGCCGGACAAGGGTCGTCGACCAGGAGGTCGTCATGCACATGTCCAAGAAGCTCGGTGCCGAGTTCATCGGCACCTTCCTGCTGGTGCTCGGGGGTTGCGGCTCCGCCATCTTCGCCGCCCGTGCGCTCGCACCCGTGAGCGGCGAGGTGGGCATCGGCGGGATCGACATCGGGGTGGCGAGCATCTCGGACTTCGGCATCGGCTACCTGGGCGTCAGCTTCGCCTTCGGCCTGACCGTGCTATGCGGCGCGTACGCCCTGGGCCACGTCTCGGGCGGTCACTTCAACCCCGCCGTGTCGGTGGGGCTCGCAACCGCCAAGCGCTTCGACTGGAAGGACGTGCCCGCCTACGTGGTGGTGCAGTGCCTGGGTGCCATCGGCGCCGTCGCCGTGCTGTGGGCGATCCAGACCAGCAAGCCCGGCGGGTTCGAGATCGAGCAGGGCTCGTTCGCCTCCAACGCCTACGGTCAGGAGAACGGCCGGATCTTCTACGACCTGACCGGTGCGGCGATCGCCGAGGTCGTGCTGACCGCGCTCTTCGTCATCGTCATCCTCGGCATCACCACCAAGGCGGCCGCGAAGGCCCAGGCGGCGATCGGCATCGGCCTCATGCTGACGCTGATCCACCTGATCAGCATCCCGATCACCAACACCAGCGTGAACCCGGCCCGCTCGCTCGGCCCGGCCCTGTTCGAGGGCGGTACGGCGCTCGCACAGCTCTGGCTCTTCATCCTGGCGCCGCTCGTCGGCGGCGTGGTGGGAGCAGTCGTCTGGAAGCTCGCCACCGGCGGCGACGAGATCCAGACCGGCGAGCTCGAGGCCGAGGCCATCGACCCCGATCGCGCCTGACGCCGCACCCCTCCCGAACCCGGGGCCCGGTCGCACGCATGCTGGGTGCGCACCGGGTCGGGTTCGGCGTTTCGCCCCGCCAGCGGGGCACCCCTAGGATCTGACGACCTGTCAGATCGGGTCGTCGACGCGGCGACCGCAAGGGGAGACACACGCATGGGCATGTTGGACGGCAAGGTCGCGATCGTCACCGGCGCGGGGCACGGCATCGGCCGTGGTCACGCACTCGAGCTGGCCCGGCACGGCGCCAAGGTCATCGTCAACGACCTGGGTGGTTCGGTCACCGGTGAGGGCACCGGGCGTGACGCGGACCTGACCGTGGACATCATCAAGGGCCGCGGGGGCGACGCCGCCCCGAACTACGCCGACGTGTCGGACTACGACCAGGCCGGCGAGATGATCGCCCAGGCGGTCGAGCAGTTCGGCCGCCTCGACATCCTGGTGAACAACGCCGGCATCGTGCGTGACGGCTCGATCTTCAACATGAGCGTCGAGGACTTCGACGCCGTGCTGAAGGTGCACCTGCGTGGCACCTGGATCCCGTGCAAGCACGCCGCCGTGCACTGGCGCGCGCTCAACAAGTCGACGGGCGAGAAGGTCGACGGCCGCATCATCAACACCGTCTCGGGCGCCGGGCTCACCGGCAACTTCGGCCAGACCAACTACGCCCCGGCCAAGGCCGCCATCGCGAGCCTCACGCAGACGCTCAGCCTCGAGCTCTACAAGCTCGGCGTGACCGTCAACGCCGTCGGCCCCGCCGCCGCCACGCGCATCACCGGCACCATGCCGGGCGCCCCCGCCGTGATCGAGGCCGACGAGATCCCCGACGACGAGTGGAACCGCATGGACCCCTCGGTGTCGTCGCCGCTGGTCGCGTGGCTGGCGTCGGACGAGGCGGACCACGTCACGGGGCAGATCATCCGTGCGGTCGCCGAGAACATCATCTTGATGAAGGGCTGGACCGACGGCCCCACCATCAACAACGGCGAGAAGCGCTGGGACGCCACCAAGCTCGGCCAGCAGCTCGCCACCGACGTCTTCTTCACCCGCGCCCCCGGCCTGCGGTACTGAGAGGCTCGCGCCTGTCACAGGCGACCCGTAGTCTCTGACCCGTGGCCTCCTCCGGATCCTCGGCGCCCAAGCGGCGTCGCAACTCCACCTCCACCTCGGCGTTCGGCGTGGGCAAGCGTGAGGGTCACGACGCGTCGGAGTTCTACGCGCGCTTCGCCCCACCGGAGCTGTCCGACGACGACGGGATCGTGGACGACGCCTCGGTGCGGACGATCGACCGGGTCATCCAGGGCAGCTCGGCCGACATGGCGGACGTCGCCGACGGCTCGGTCGCGCTCGTCGTCACGTCCCCGCCCTACTTCGCCGGCAAGGCGTACGAGACCGAGCTCGACGCCGAGCACGTGCCCGCCACCTACCTGGAGTACCTGCAGATGCTGCGCGACGTGTTCGCGGAGTGCGTGCGCACCCTCGAGCCGGGCGGTCGCATCGCAGTGAACGTCGCCAACCTCGGACGGCGGCCCTACCGGTCGCTGTCGGCCGACATCACCACCATCCTCCAGGACGACCTGCGTCTGCTGCTGCGCGGCGAGGTCGTCTGGGTCAAGCAGCGTGGCGCGTCCGGCTCGTGCGCGTGGGGGAGCTTCCAGCGCGCCACCAATCCGGTCCTGCGTGATCTGACCGAGCGCGTGATCATCGCGTCGAAGGGTCGCTTCGACCGGGCGGTGCCCACCGCGGAGCGTCTTCGCCGAGGTCTGCCGGCCTCGTCGACCATCCACCGCGACGAGTTCATGGACGCCACGCTCGACGTCTGGGAGATGGCGCCCGAGTCGGCCACCCGGGTCGGGCACCCCGCCCCGTTCCCCGTGGCGCTGCCCGAGCGGCTCATCAACCTGTACACGTACCAGGGCGACCTGGTGCTCGACCCGTTCATGGGTTCGGGCACCACCGCGGTGGCGGCCCTGCGCTGCGATCGGCACTTCGTCGGCTACGACACCGATGCCGACTACGTCGCCCGTGCCACCGAGCGCATCGAGGCCGAGCGCGAGCGCCGCGCCGCGGCCCACGAGCCCCGGCCGCAGGTCCCCTCGACCGCGCCCGACGGCGAGGACGCGCTCGGCCGGGCCGCCCGTGAGGGCAGCGGCGCCAGGGAGCTCGCCCACACGCTCCTGGAGCAGGCGGGCTTCGACCCCATCGACCCCGCGCCCAAGGTGGCGGGCTTGGAGCTGAGCTACGGCGTGCGCGACGTCGACGGCCGGCGCATCCTGATCGACCTCCACGGCTCGTTCACCTCTGCCCGCGCCGGGCTGCGCCGCCCCGACGTGTTGTGGCGTGCGTTGGGGCGGGCGTTGACGGTCACCCTGACCGACACCGACGATCCGGTCGAGGTGGTCCTCCTGTCCACCGACGTGCCCACCCGCAACTCGGCCGCGGGCCGCTCCATCACCGCGGCGGTCGACCCGGAGCGCGGCGCGGTGCTGGAGGTGCTCTGCATGGACGAGCACGGCCTGGCCGTGCTGACCCAGCTGGCCAAGGGCCTGCGTCCCGGCGACGACGGCTGGGCCGGGAGCGAGTGGACCACGCCACGCACGTCCGCCAGGACGAGCACCACGTGAGCGGGCACGACCCCTACGGCGACATCCTCGACGACCCGTCCGTCGGCGGCGTCAACGGCGCTCGTCGCCTCGCGGACAGCTACGAGAAGGTCGTCGCCCGGCCCGACATGGTGCTGATGCACCGCTCGACCCGTCTGCGGGGCCGGCTCTGGAAGTTCACCGGCGACCTGGTGGTGCTCAAGGACGCCAAGGGGCGCCAGCACACCTTCGAGCACCATCCGGGTGCGTTCGCCCACGACGGGGAGACCGTCACGCTCGTGCGGCCGTCGTCACGCCCGCCGTCGGAGCCGGCGGTCCGTCGTACCGCGGCCGGGGGCCTGGTCGCCCGGGAGCAGCGTGCCCAGGTCGCCCGCGAGTCGCGGCTGCGGGTCGAGGGGCAGCACGATGCCCGGTTCATGGAACGGGTCTGGGGCGACGAGCTGCGCGAGCTCGGCATCGTCGTGGAGCCCATGGGCGGCATCGACGACCTGGTGGCCGCGGTCGCCGACTTCGGTCCTGGCGACGGTCGGACGCTCGCCATCCTCGTCGACCACCTCGTGCCGGGCTCCAAGGAGACCCGCCTGGCCGACCAGGTGCGGGGCCCCCACGTCCTGGTGGTCGGCCACCCGTTCGTCGACATCTGGCAGTGCGTGCGGCCCCGCTCGGTCGGCATCGACGAGTGGCCGGAGGTGCCCCGGGGCGAGGAGTGGAAGGCCGGCGTCTGTCGTCGCCTCGGCTGGGGCAGCACGACCGATGGCTGGCGTCGCGTGATCTCCTCGGTGGACAGCTTCGTCGACCTGGAGCCGGAGCTGGTCGGCGCGGTCGAGACCGCGCTCGACGCCCTGGCACCGATGGGTCCGGAGCCGGCGTGAACGAGGCCACCGAGCACGACGTCGTGGACGCCCCGCCCCGCACCGTCGGTGAGCTGCTGGAGCGACGACTGCGCCAGCTCGGCGTCATGCGCGTCTACGGCCACGCCCTCGGCGGCCTCGTGCACGTGCCCGTGGAGGACCCGGAGCTGGCCGTCCTGCTCGCGGATGCCGATGGACGCCTCGCCCACCACGACGGCAGCGGTCGACTGGGCGCGGCCCTGCTCCACGGTCCCATCCTGCACCTGTCGTCCCAGCCGGGCGGGACCGCGCCGCTGCAGACCGTCGGCGACGCCGCCGAGCTGGTCCAGGTCCTGGCCGACCCACCCGGCATGCTGCTGCCGGGCACCTCGGCGATCCACCTGGACCTGGACCTGGACGCCCCGGTCCCCGACGACCTGGTCCTCGACGTCGCACCCGAGCGGGCGCCGGTCATGACGCTCGACCCGTCGATGGCCGAGCTCGACCTGGTCCTCGTCGTCGGACCCGGGGTGGTCCGTGCCGGCGCGGTCGACGACCTGTCGTCGTTGGCCCGCAAGATGGGTGTCGGCGTGCTCAACACCTGGGGCGCCAAGGGCGTGGAGCGCTGGGACAGCCCGTTCCACTTCGGCACCGCCGGGCTGCAGGCCCGGGACTTCGAGCTCGCCGGGCTGGCCAGCGCGGACGTCGTCGTCGCCGTCGGGCTCGACCCCGACGAGTCCCCGCTCGACTCGCTCGGCAGCTGGGTCGTGCAAGAGGTCCCGCCGACGCAGCTCCCGGCGCTCGCGCACCGCTGGACGCCGTCACGACGCGTGCCCACACGTCCGGCGCTGTACGAGACCATCTCCGCCGTGGTGACCCCGATGTACGAGTCCGATGCCGTGCCGCTGAGCGCGCCCCGGGCATCGCTGCACCTCTCGGGTGCGCTGCCCGACCGCGGCGTGGTCGCGGCCGACGCCGGGCCCGCCGGCTTCTGGGTCGCTCGCACGTTCCCCACGTCGGTGCCCGGCAGCGTGTGCGTGCCGGCCACGCCGATCGAGGGCTTCGCCGCTGCCGCCGCGCTGGTCTGCCGGCTCGAGGCACGGCCGTGCGTCGCGGTGTCGGACCAGCGCGGCGGACTCGACGGCCTGGACGACACATCCGCCGCCGTCCTGGAGCTCGCCGAGTCGCTGGACGCGCCGGTTGCACTGCAGCTGTGGGGACCCGAGGGTCACCTGGACAGCTCCACCGCACACGTCGAGCTGTTGGCGGCAGAGCTCGCGACGGACGTCGTGCGCATCGACGACGTGCCGGTCCGCACCGACGACACGGCGGCGATCGAGGCTGCCGCCGGCGCGCTCGTCGCGTGGTGAGCGAGGTTCGGAAGATGGCCGCGGATCCGTCGAACTGGAACACGTTCTCGTAAGCTCCGGAGTCACCCGAGGCGTGCGTGAGTCGCCCCGACCGGGACGAGGAGCAGGTGGCAGGACGAACGTCGACGCTGACGCAGTCGCAACAGGAGCGCCGCGAGCGCATGCTCGGCGCGACCGCCGACCTGGCGCTCGAGGGCGGATGGGACGCGGTGCAGATGCGCGAGGTGGCCCAGCGCGCGGACGTGGCCCTCGGCACCCTCTACCGCTACTTCCCGTCCAAGGAGTTCCTGCTGGTCTCGGTGATGATCGCTGACATCGAGGGGTTGGCGGACCGCTTGGCGGTGCGCCCCCCGGAGGGTGACGATCCCGTCGAGCGTGTGATCGACGTGCTGCGTCGCGCGAACCGCGCCCTGCAGCGCCAGCCGCAGGTCACCATCGCCATGATCCGCGCGCTGGTGTCGGGCAACGAGGACATCGCCCCGGCGGTCAAGGAGACCCGGGTGCTGATGCGCCGCATCATCAGCGACGCCCTCGGCGTCGACGGCTCGGCCGACGGCGAGGCGGGGGAGCGCGACCTGATGTCGATCGACCTCCTCTCCGACGTCTGGCTCGCCGCGCTCGTCAGCTGGATCTCCGGTGTGGAGCCGCAGGGCTCCCTGGACCCCAAGCTCGAGTCGGCCACCAGGATCCTGCTCGACTGACCGCGACGGGGTTCAGCCCCGTCGATCGACGTGCACCACCGCGCCGCGGGCGGTGATGCCCGCCCCGAGCCCGGCGCCCGCCCCCATCCCGCCCCGGGCACTCCGGCCCGAGAGCTCACCCCGGTCGGACACCACCTCCACGTGCTCGACGGGGATCCGGAGCTGCTCCAGCTCGGCGATCGCACGCGTCACGTCGCCACGGCCCAGAGCAGCGACCGTGGACGCCAGCTGCGACGTCGCCGCAGCGTCGCCGGCGCCTCCGAGCGTGACGCGTGCGACCACGTCGTCGATGCGCTCGTCGGTGATCGCGCTCGCCCGAACGAGCAGCTGTTGGTCGCCCGGCGCTGCTCCCGGCGCCCATTCGAGTCGCACGTTGAGCGCGCGGTGCACGTCCGCGGGCAGTTGCACCCCGAGTCGTCGCAGCAGGGTCGAGGTGAGCGCACCGGTCGACGAGCCCTGGTACTCGACCACGCTGGCCCGCCCTGCCGCACTGCTCGACGTCCCGGCCCGCAGGGCGCTGACCCCGCCCGCTCGTGCGCCCAGGCCGGCGATCGCGCCCATGCCCACGCCCATCGCACCCGACACCTCGATCTCCGCGAGCCGATCGCTGCGTGTCGGAGCGGGGAGCGCCGTGGTCAGCGCTGCGGCCAGATCCAGACCCGGGTCCCGCCCCGTCACCCGCTCCGCGACGGCGTCGAGCGCCCCGGCCAGTGCGCCGACGGGGTCGGAGTGCCGCACCGCCGCCGAGGCTCCCTGCTCGACCGCGAGCCGCGCGAGGAGATCGTCGACCCGGGCCTCGTCGACCTCCCAGACCCGGCGCTCCACGCCGGCAAGGCGGACGCGTCCGTCGGCCGCGGCGCCCGAGGTCGGTGCCCCCGCGCCGCCCGGGCCGCCCACCGCCAGCTCGGCGCTCGCCCCGGCGCTGAGCGCAGCACCGAGGCCGGCTGCCTGGGCGAACACGACCCGGACGCGGTCGTCCCCGAGTCGCTGCAGGGTCAGGTCACCCGAGAGCGAGCCGACGACCGGTCCGATCCGCAGGTCGATGCCGCCCGAGTACCGGTCCTCGCTGCGCGGCAGCGCAGGCATCGGTCGTGCGGGCGACGGTTGGTCGGGTGACGCCGGGCCCTTCGGCGTCGTGACGGCGGGCGACGCCGGCAGGAAGGCGTGCGTCGCCATCGCCGCACCGCCGCTGGCGCGGAGCTGTTCGTCGGCGTGGCGCTCGGCCCGGCGCGAGAGGTCCACGAGCTGCTCCGACACGTGGTGCAGTCGTGGCCGGTGCTCGACCTGCCAGCGACGTTCGAACGCCTCGGCATCGGGGCCTCGCCACCCCGCGGCGCGGGCGCGACGAGCCAGCCCGAAGGAGAGGGTGTCGAGCTGACCCGCCGCGGAACGCAGGGAGCGGGCCAGGTCCCGAAGGTGGTCCGGGTCGGCGCCCAACTGCGTCATGTGGTCCCACGGTAGGAACCGGTCGGGCGGTTGTCAGCGGGTCGCGCGGCCCGGTGGGCCGACTCCGCTCTGTTCCACGAGGCGGTGCAGATCAGCTCCGTCCGTGGAACTCGACCGACAGGGGGAACGGGACCGGTCGGCGCTCAGCGCGGGGTTCAGCCCTCGAGGCCGAGGACCCGCAGGGCGTTGTGCCGCAGGAACTTGGGCCAGACCTCGTCCTTGAGGCCCACGTTCGGCAGCTCCGACATGATGCGCTCGTAGGTCAGCCCGGCGGGGAAGTAGCCGGCGTAGATCACCTTGTCGGCACCGCGGGTGTTGGCGTAGCGGATGATCGACTCCGGGTAGTGCTTCGGGGCGAAGGCCGAGGTCGAGTAGTAGAGGTTCGGCCACTTGAGCATCAGCTTCACGGCCAGGTCCGTCCACGGGTCGGCGCCGTGGCGCATGACGACCGTGAGCTCGGGGAAGAACCAGCACACCTCGTCGAGGTACTCGACCCGCTGGGGCTCGAGCGGCACCCGTGGACCCGGGACGCCGGCGGTGAGGAAGATCGGGAGACCGAGCTCCGCGCAGGTCGCGTAGACCGGGTAGTACGGCGCGGCGTTGATGGCCGTCATGCACCCGGCGGGGAAGCTGGACACGGCGACGATGCCGTACTCGTCGTGGAACTGACGGATCTTGCGCACGGCGTCCATGCCGTCACGCGGGTCGACGTCGACCAGGCCGAGGAACCGGTCGGGGTGGGACCGGATCGCCCGCCGGGGGTCCTCGCGCACGGTGGTGCCGACGTTGATCAGGCCACGCTCGACGCCGTAGCGGTCCATGTTGTCGAGCGTCACGGCGACGGGGTCGACCCCCTCGTCCAGCTCCGAGGGGATGTCCTTGAACATGTACTGCGCCGGCATCTTGAAGTCCTCGGAGGACTCCTTGTCACGCAGGTTCGGCGCCAGGAACTTGTAGACCTCGCGGCGGTCGGTGCTCGGGAACCCGATCATCGTGTCGATGATCGGGACATCGTTCGGCATGCCCATCGGGCCACTGTAGGCCCCGGAACTGGAACGCGTTCCAGTTCCGGGGCGGCGTGGGTGGCCGTGGCAGGCTGGACCGGTGACGTCCTCGTGGTGGCGCCGGTTGGTGCAGCGCTCGCCGGTCCCGACCGGACCTCGGGTGGCGGGCGTGCCCCCGTCGGCCAACGGCGCGTCGTCGTTCCATCTCGGCTGGGTGCTGCCCGAGCTGCCGGCGGATCCGCTCACCGAGGCCGCCGTCACCCTCGAGGTCCTCGAGCCGCCCACGGTCCCGCGCCTGTACTTCTGGGCGTTGCAGGTCGACCTCGCCGATCCGGGAGGGCGGCGTGCGGCGGGCGCGCACCTGGGCCTGCAGTGGCACCCCCAGCACCCGGGATCGACCGCGGTGAACTGGGGCGGTTACCGGGCGGGTGGTGGCGAGCTGCACGGGTCGGGGTCCTCGTTGCCGTCCGCGCTGCGCAACGTCAACACCCGCGACCTGCGGTGGCTCCCCGGCCGTGCCTACCGCCTCACGGCGCGACGGATGCCGGGCGGTGGCGACGGCTCGTTCGCCTGGCGGGGCTCGGTGCGTGATCTCGTCACCGGCGACGAGATCGTCGTGCGCGACCTGTACACCAACGGCGATCGCATCGTCGGGGTCACCATGTGGTCCGAGGTGTTCGCCCGCTGCGACGACCCGACGACCGTCGTGCGCTGGTCGGATCCGTCGGTCGGCACCGGTGCCGCCGAACGGATCCCGCCGCTGCGGCTGTCGGTCAACTACCAGTCGGACGTGCAGGGTGGGTGCGCCAACACCGATTCGAGCACCGACGAGGTCGGTGCCGTGCAGCGCACGTGCACGCCGCGGGTGCACCGTCAGGGCGTGCAGCTGCCGCTGTCGTCACGTCACTGAGCGACGTCGCCACCCGGGCCCATTGAGCCGGCCCGCGCCCCCTCGTGGTGCCCGCCCTCGGCGTCGTCGCCCTGCTCGTCGTCGACGTGTGCCGACCCGGAGGTGGCGGCGTCCGGCGCCGTCGGGCCGGGTCGACGGCCGCGCAGCAGCACGGCGAGGACGATCGCCACCACGACCACGCCGATCACCAGCGGGACGGTGGCGGTGCGCACCAGCGTGGCGGGTGCCCCGATCGCCGGGATGCTCGCCACGACCCGGCCGACGAGGGCGTCGGCGGGGACCGACCAGTTCTCGCTCGAGTCGTTCGCGTCGCCGCGGGTCTCGACGTCCACCCGCCCGTCCACCTCGCGCACGGAGCGCACACGGTGGGTCAGGGACTCGCCGTACTCCGGGTAGTACTCGAGGCTCGCCACGTCGCCGGCCCGGAGCTCGTCCGCTCGGACCTGGTCCACCAGCACCACATCGCCGACCCCGTAGGTGGGCACCATCGACCCGCTGCGGATCACCAGCGGTCGGAAGCCCAGCAGCACCAGCACGAGCGCCGCGATGACCGCGACGGAGATCGCCACGACGGCGCCCACGACGACGCGGTCGGCGATGGTCGCCAGGCGACCCCGGGTGCTCACCACCTGCTGGTGTGCCACCGTCGGCACGCTCGGTCCCGCGGGTGCCTCGACCGCGCGCAGCAGCTGGGCGCTCCACGCGTCCATCGCCGCGGTCCCCGGGTGCAGCTCCAGCCCGAGCAGTTGCTCGCCGCGTGACGGTCGACGGGCGGCCACCACGGCCGGGACGGTGGCGACAGTGCCGTCGTCGAGTCGCAGCTGCACCTCGACCTCGGTCCCGGGTGCGGTCCGTCCGGCGTCGAAGCGGCCGCGGACGGCGACGCCGCCCGGGGAGCCGTCCACGGTGCTCGCCTCCACCCCGTCGACCGAGGCGGGAATCGCCAGGCGCACCCGGTAGCTGGACCGGCTCCAGGTGCGTTCGACGAGCGAGCGGATCGTGAACGCCCAGAGCATGCCCAGCATGGCGATGCTGGCCACGACGGCCAGTCGCGACGACGTGGCACCCGGTTCGTTGCGCACCAGGCCGTAGCCCGCCACCGCGGTGAGCACCAGCGCGGCCCAGACGAGGGGGCGGGTGGGGACCGATCTGCCGAGGGGCGTCACGCGGCGACGGATCGCGGCCAGCAGTGCAGCCAGGGACCCGGGTGCGTGGTACAGCGCGGAGGTGATGTCGGCCCGAGGGAGCACCTCGAGGCCCAGCGCGGCACGCAGCGACCACCACCGGACGACGGCGGTGGCCACCAGCGCGGCGGTCGCGCCCCACACGTCGATCCCGAGCGCGCCGGCGTCCTCGATGAGCAGCGGTGCGGCGAACCACACGACCAGCGGATAGGCGTACAGCTCACGGGCCAGCAGCAGCGCTGCGCCGAGCCGGGCGCGGAGGGGCCCCGTGCAAATGGCCATCGACAGATCGGCCGCGCTGGCACGCTGGCGTGCGACCGCGTCGGGCCAGTAGCTCCCCGCCGCGACCGGCGCCGCCCGCCACGACAAGGTCTCGTCGACCCGTTCGCCACGGAGACCCTCCGAGGCCCGGGCGCGCAACCAGGCGCCCCAGGGGCGACCGGGCACGAGGGGGTGGGCGACGAGCAGGTCGCGGCGCACGAGGGTCGCGTCGGTCTCCCACAACGCCAGGGAGGCCACGGAGCGACGCCGGAGCGCAGCGCCGACGACCTCCCTGCGGTCCGATGCGTACCGGTCGCGGTTGAAGGGCCGGCTCGCGCCGCTCACCCAGCCGGTGCGGTCGTCGAGCAGCGCCGCCGCACGACGACAGGCCGCCATGCGCGGCACCGCCCGCGCGGACACCACCAGGATCGCGTCGGTCGTCGCTTCGGTCGCAGCAGCGACGAGGGCCTCGCCGATCGTCGCGCCGACGTGGACCGCATCCGCCTCGGCGGCGAGGTCGTCGGGGACCTCCCGACCTGCCGCGATGATCACGGTCGGACCTTCGCGACGTGCGAGTGCGATGGAGGACCGCGCGGTCTCGGGCGGCTCGTCGCCCAGGCGGACCACCGTGGTCACCGTGGCGACCGTGGCGGGGTGGTCGACGGCATCGCTCGGGTGCCGCCCACCGGTCAGCAGGGCGAGCAGCGGCGCGCAGCTCCACGCGATCGCCACCGCCACGAGCACGCCGAGCAGCAGATGTCCGTCCCACAGCGCGACGACCGCTGCGACGGCGATCGCGAGCGTCGCGGACGCGGCGAGCGCCCCGGCCGTCAGGCCGAGGCGCTGCACCGCACCGCTCCGATGTGGGACCTCCGTCAGGCCTCCGCCTGACGCTGGCGGGACCGGGCGACCAGGGCGATGGTGGCGCCGGCGAGCAGCAGCACCGTGCCGATGATCACCATGGGCAGCGAGCTGCCGCCCGTGAAGGCGAGCGCTCGGGAGACGCTGTTGCCGGCGACGGCGGCGTCATCGGGGGTGATGCTCGTGCGCACGACCACGTTGCCGGCGACCTCGCCGCCGTCGGTGGTGGTCGTCGAGCCGGCCTCGGTGGTGGTGGGCGCTCCCGACGTCGTCGGGCCCGCGGTCGTCGTCGGACCTTCCGTGGTGGTGGGGGCCTCGGTCGTGGTGGGCGCCTCGGTGGTGGTGGGCGCCTCGGTGGTGGTGGGCGCCTCGGTGGTGGTGGGGGCCTCGGTGGTGGTGGGGGCCTCGGTGGTGGTGGGGGCCTCGGTGGTGGTGGGGGCCTCGGTGGTGGTGGGCGCCTCGGTGGTGGTGGGCGCCTCGGTGGTGGTGGGTGCCTCGGTGGTGGTCGGGGCGACCGTGGTCGTCGGCTTCGCCGTCGTGGTCGTCACCGGCTTGTCGGGTCCGCAGAACTGGATGTTCGAGATGTCGGGCGTGTTGCCCCGACCCACCTCGGGCAGCCCCTTGTTGGAGAAGTCGCCCTTGGTCTGCGCCGGGTCGTAGGTCGTGGTCTTGGAACCGGGCCCACCCTTGACGACGATCGCCGAGATCGGGGTCGTCGAGGACCACTTGCCGCCCTTGGCGTTGGCGTCGGTGATGGTGACGACCTTGGAGTTGCCGCTCGGCTTCTCGAACTCGTACTTGCCGCCGCCGTAGCCGCCCTTGTACTCGAACTTAGCGATCAGGACGCTGCCCTTGGGGCACTCCGTGTTGCCGCCGTGTGCGGACGTCGTCGCCAGCATGCCGACGAGCAGCACGAGCGCGCCGACGAGCATCATGGCCACGCCGGAGCGCATCGGGGTGACCCGGGCGCCGTGGCCGTCGTCGGTGCCCAGATCGGTGCTCGGCGCGACGCCGACCGGGTCGACCGGCGCCGGCTCGCCGCCGGCGGTGGGGCTGGACTGCGTCTCGTCGTTCATCGTGGTGCTCCTGCGTGGGCGCGAGGATCCTCCTCGCACATCAACGTGGTTCTCGGATCGGCAGCGGTCCGCGGGACTTGAGACATCACGAACCTGGTTCGGCCACGCGTCTGACGGCTCGTCAGGACACATGTGTGGCGGGCGGCTACCGTCTCGGCACATATGGGGGACCGACTGAGCTACAACCTCGCCGACCAGTGGGAGGCCGTCTCGGACCGCGTCGCGGACCGTGAGGCCCTGGTGTGCGGCGACCGACGACTGACCTACGCGCAGCTCGAGGAGCGTGCGAACCGGCTGGCCAACCACCTCGCGGCCGTCGGCGTGGGCCCCGGCGACTTCGTCGGCTGCTACCTCACCAACGGCACCGAGTACCTCGAGACGCTGCTCGCCTGCTTCAAGCTGCGGGCGGTGCCGGTCAACATCAACTACCGCTACGTGACCGAGGAGCTGCGCTACCTGCTGGTCGACTCGGGGTGCGTCGCGCTCGTCTGCAACGAGCAGTTCGTGCCGCGTGTGGCCGAGGTGGCGCCCGCGGTGCCGGCGCTGCGACACACCCTCGTGGTCGCCCAGCGGCCCGGCGGGCCGGTCGACCTCGCCGACACCGGCGTGCCGGACCCAGCTGACTACGACGCGACGCTGGCGGCGTCGTCGCCGGAGCGACCGGTCGTCGACGGTCGTGGCGACGACGACCTGTACGTGCTCTACACCGGTGGCACCACCGGCATGCCCAAGGGCGTCGTGTGGCGCATGGGCGACGCGTTCTTCGGCTGCATCGGCGGCGGTGACCCCATGCGGCTCTCCGGCCCGGTGTCGTCGCCCGAGGAGAACCTCGAGCGCATCATCGACTTCGACTTCGTGTTCTACGCGCTGGCCCCGCTCATGCACGCCGCCGCCCAGTGGGTCTCGCTCATGTGGCTGCTCTGCGGCGCCAAGGTGGTGCTGCACCAGGGACCCTTCGACGGGGTGCAGATCTGGGAGACGATCGGACACGAGAAGGTGTCGGTCATGACCGTCGTCGGCGACGCGATGGCGAGGCCGCTCGTCGACGCGTGGGACGACCACGGCCCCTTCGACGTCTCGACCATGTACACGCTGTCCAACGGCGGTGCCCCGCTGGCGCCCTCGCTGCGCGAGCGGCTCCGCGAGATCGCGCCGAACGCGCTGCTCACCGACGGCTTCGGCTCCTCCGAGACCGGGATCCAGGGCAGCCGACGGCTGTCACCGGGTGAGGACGCGGGCGAGGTCACCAAGTTCGACAACGTCGAGTCCGGCACCGTCGTGCTCGACGAGCTCGGTCGACGGATCGAGCCCGGCTCCGACGTGGTCGGCCGGATCGCCCACACCGGGTACATCCCGCTGCGCTACCACAACGCCCCCGAGAAGACCGCGGAGACGTTCGTCGAGATCGACGGGACCCGCTACGTGCTCCCCGGCGACATGGCCATGCTCGAGGCGGACGGCTCGGTCGTGCTGCTCGGTCGGGGGTCGGTCAGCATCAACACCGGCGGTGAGAAGGTGTACCCCGAGGAGGTCGAGGGCGTGTTGAAGGCACACCCCGGCGTCTACGACGTCCTGGTCGTCGGCGTGCCCGACGAGCGCTGGGGCGAGCGGGTCACCGCGGTCGTGCAGCCCACCGAGGGCGCCGAACCGACCGTCGAGGACCTGGACCAGCACTGCCGCGGCCAGCTCGCCGGGTACAAGATCCCGCGCACGGTCGTGCTGGTCGACCAGGTGGTGCGCTCCCCGTCGGGCAAGGCCGACTACCGCTGGGCCAAGGCCACCGCGGTCGAGGACGCTGCCGTCAGCGGCTGACGCTGCAGCACTGCCGGGCGACGCAGCGCGATTGGACGACGCGGCGCTGCCGGACGGCCAGCGGTCGGGTGGGACCCGACGTCGGCACGGCCCCGAAATCTACTGGGCAACGCCCTTGCGTCCGCCGCGCACCGACGAGATCACGAGCAGGAACACGCTGACGATCAGCACCATGGTGGCGAGCACGTTCACCTGCGGCGGGAAGGCCACCCGGAAGGCGTTGTTCACCCGGATGGGGAACGTCACGAACTCGCCCTTGGTGAAGTCGGTGATGATGTAGTCGTCCATCGACAACGCGAAGCTCAGCAGCGCGGCCGCGACGATGCCCGGGACGATCAACGGGAGCGTCACCTTGCGGAACGTCCGCCACGGCGACGCACCGAGGTCCATCGCCGCGTCCTCGAGGGTCCAGTCGAAGCCGCGCACCCGGGCCTTGACCGTCAACGACACGAAGCTGACGCAGAACATGATGTGGGCGATCACGACCGTGGAGAAGCCCAGCGTGACGTCCCGGCCGAGGAAGAGCTGGTAGAGCGAGGCGCCCAGCACGATCTCGGGCGTCGTCAACGGCAGGACCAGGAAGATCTCGGTGATCTTCGAGCCGGTGAAGCGGTAGCGGGCGAGCGCGATCGCCACCAGCGTGCCCATGATCAGCGCCGCCGAGACGGAGATGACCGCGACCTGCAGCGACCGCACGAACGCACTCGTCAGCGCGCCGTCGCGGAACGGGTCCGCCCAGTTGTCGAGCGTGAACCCGTCCCACGACAGGTTGAACCGCCCGGCGGGGTCGTTGAACGTGAACACGATGATCCACAGGAGCGGCGCGAACAGCCAGAGGTAGGTGAGTCCGGCCAGCACGGTCAGGAGGCGTCGCCCCCAGCGGCCGCCGACCTTCTCGGCCGTGGTGGAGCCGGGCTGGAGGTCCTCGACCTCGACCGCGATCGGGGGCGCCGCCCCGGAGCTCATCGTCATGTCGGCCCTCCCGTGGTGGGGCGCCGCGGGCCGCGTCGAGCGCACGTCATACGGCAAGCCCTTCCGTGCCGAGGAACTTCGAGTAGATCAGCACGAGCACCGTGATGATCGCCATGAGGACCAGCGACAACGCCGCCGCCACCGGATAGTCGAACTGCACGAGGAACTTGTTCTGCACGATGGTGCCGATCATCGACGTGTTCGGGTTGCCCAGGTACCGGGCGTTCAGGTAGTCGCCCGCCGCCGGGATGAACACCAGGAGGCTGCCGGCGAAGACCCCGGGCAGCGACAGGGGGAGCACCACCTTGCGGAACGCCGTCCACGGGCTGCCGTACAGGTCCGCCGCGGCCTCGGTGAGGCGGAAGTCGATCTTCTCCAGGCTCACGTAGATGGGCAGGATCATGAACGAGATGAAGTTGTAGGTGAGGCCGCCGACGACGGTGAACCCCTCGTTCAGCAGCTTGAAGTCGTCGGGCACGAACGGCAGGCCCAGCAGCAGCGTGTTGACCGCCCCGTCGTCCTGCAGCAGCGCCGCCCAGGCGATCGTGCGGATCAGGTACGAGGTGAAGAACGGCACCACGACCAACCCGATCAGCAGGTTCCGCCATCGCCCCCCCTGCGTGACGATCCAGTAGGCGAGCGGATAGCCGATGGCGATGGCGATGACCGTGGCGATGCCCGCGTACAGGAACGAGCGGACGAACTCGGTGCCGTAGTCGGCGAACGCCGTCGAGAAGTTCGAGAACTCCCAGGTGAACTCGGGGTCCACGAACCTGCTGGGCTTCGACGACAGCGACGCCCGGACGAGGATCACGAGCGGCACCAGGAAGAACAGCAGGAGCCAGATGATGCCGGGGCTCAGCAGCCCGTAGGGGGCGAACCGGCCCCGGCGGAGGCCCTTGTCGTCGGAGTCGACGGTCGTGGCGGCCATCGCGTGGTGCCTACGCCCCGGTGATCCGGGCGAACTCCTCGTCGAAGAGCTGCTCCTCGTCCTCGTCGAGGTTGCCCCACGACTGGAGGTTCGCGAGCGTCGAGGCGTCGGGGAACATCAGCTGGTTCTCGGCCAGGGCGGCTTCCTCGCCACCCATCTTGGTCAGCTCGTCCTGCACGCCCTGCACCGGCGAGATGTACTGGACGTACGCCGCGATGCGAGCCGCGTTGGCCGGGTCGTAGACGTAGTCCATCCACTTCGCCACGTCGTCGACGTTGGAGGCACCGGCAGGGATGACCATCGTGTCGAACCACAGGGTGCCGCCGGACTCGGGGATCGCGAAGCCGATGTCGGGGTTGGACTGCGAGAGCTGCACGACGTCACCCGACCAACCGATGCAGGCGGCGAAGTTCCCCTGCTCCAGGTCGTCGATGTAGTCGTTGCCGGTGAACTGGCGGACCTGGCCGTCCTGCACCGCCTTGTCGAGCGCCTCGAACGCCGGCTGGAACTTGTCGAACGTCGGCTTGTCGAGGTCGATGCCCTGGCCCATGGCGATCAGGCCGATCGTGTCGCGCATCTCGGTGAGCATGCCCACCTTGCCGTTGAGGTCGGCTTTGGTGAGCAGGTCCTCCATGGTGCGGACCTCGCCCCCGGCGGCCGCCTTGTTGTAGGCGATCCCGGCCATGCCGGACTGCCAGGGCAGGGAGTACTCGCCCGTCGGGTCCGACGGCGGCTTGGTGAGCGACTCGATCAGGTTCGAGGCGTTGGGGATCTGGTCGAGGGGCAGCTGCTCGAGCCAGCCGAGCTGGAGCAGACGGCCGGCGAGCCAGAACGTCGGGGCGATGATGTTCGGGCCGATGGGATCGCCCTTGGACAGCAGCGGCTGGATCTTCGCGAAGTACTCGTTGTTGTCGTTGAAGTCCTCGGTGTACTTGATGTCCAGGCCGCTGGACTTCTGGAACTCGTCGAGCGTGCCGCCCGCACCGTAGAGCTCGTCGTCGGGCTGGTCGATGTAGAGCGTCCAGTTGTCGAACCAGATCGGCTCGCCCGTCGACTCGCCCTCGCTGCCGGAGCCCGACTCGTCGTCGCCACCGCACGCGGCGAGGATCTGCGGGCCGAGCACGATCCCGCCCATCGCCAGGCCGGTCCGGGTCATGAACTGCCGTCGATTCACTCTGTTCGCCATGGTGCTCCTCGGTGGTTCGGGTACTGGTTCGTCGGCGACGCGCTCACGTGGCGGCGAGCGCGTCGTCGGGCTGGACGACGCCGGCGCGTGCGGCGTCGAGGGGTTCGGGCACCAGATAGGCGCCCTCGTAGGCCCACGTCATGGTGATCGGTGAGCCGACGTGGATGCTGGCCGGGTCGTCCTCGGGCCCGAGGTGCGCGACCAGGTCGGCGCCGGTGCTCGTCTGCACCTGGCACCGCACGACGGGGCCCTGGAAGACCAGGCTGGTGACGGTGCACTCGATCGAGCCGGCAGGCTCGCCACCGTGCAGCGGTGCGCCGGCGGGGACCAGGCGCTCCGGTCGGACCATGAGGGTGGCATCGCTGCCGGAGCTGTGGGACCGACCGCCGGCGGGCACCCGGAAGGGGTTGCCGAGGCGGGAGTCGACGAGCACGGTGTCGCCCTCCTGGGAGCGCACGGTCACGGGCAGGAGGTTCGCCGTGCCGATGAACCCCGCGACGAAGGCGGTCGCCGGGTGGTGGTAGATCTCGGTCGGCGAGCCGATCTGGTCGACGCGACCCTGCGTCATGACCGCGATGCGGTCCGACATGGTCAGCGCCTCCTCCTGGTCGTGGGTCACGAAGATGAAGGTGATGCCGACCTCACGCTGGATCCGCTTGAGCTCGAGCTGCATGACCTCGCGCAGCTTCAGGTCGAGCGCGCCGAGCGGCTCGTCCAGCAGCAGCGCCTTGGGGAGGTTGACCAACGCACGTGCCAGGGCGATGCGCTGCTGCTGCCCACCGGAGAGCTGGTTGGGCTTGCGCTCGGCCATGTCGGGCAGCCGCACGACCTCGAGCAGCTCCATCACCCGGGTCCGGACCACGTCGTTCGGCGTCTTCTTGTTGCGGAGGCCGAACGCGACGTTCTCGAACACGTTCATGTGCGGGAACAGCGCGTAGTTCTGGAAGACCGTGTTGACGTCCCGCTTGTAGGGAGGCGTCGTCGAGACGTCATCGCCGTGCAGGAGGATGCGCCCCGTGGTGGGCTGCTCGAAGCCGGCGATCATGCGCAGCGTCGTGGTCTTGCCACACCCGGAGGGACCGAGCATGGAGAAGAACTCGCCCTCGGCGATGTCGAAGTCCGCGGACTCGACGGCGACGTAGTCACCGAAGCGCTTGGACACGCCGTCCAGTCGGATGACGGGGGCGGACGCCGAGGTGCCCGTCTGCCCTACCTCGTCGCTCATGCGGTGCTCCCCCGTCCTGACGATCGAATCGTTTCCGATGCGACACTATTGCAAGCGATTCCTGCTTCGAGCCCCTCCGAAACACAAGAATCATCTGCCGGTAACAACCCCCTGACCATAGGCGAGGCGGCTTCGCGCGTGTCGCCCGTCACGCCCTGAGGCGGGTTCGGCGGGTCGCACGACCCGGCGGGACGGGCGACGGATGTCCCCGCCGGGTGCGACCATGGCGCCGTGACCCCTTCCACGCCCGATCACCTCGCGTCCACCGCCGACGTGCCGGCGCCCACCCCCGAGTTCGCCGAGGCCGCGTCGGAGGTGCTGCGCGAGCTCGCCGGCGACGCGGCCGAGCTGCGCGGCGACCAGCTCCGAGCGATCGACGCGCTCGTCACCCACCAGCGCCGGGTGCTCCTGGTCCAGGCCACCGGCTGGGGCAAGTCGGCGGTGTACTGGATCGCCACGCGGCTGCTGCGCGAGGAGGGCGCCGGACCGACCCTGGTGGTGTCGCCCCTGCTCGCCCTCATGCGCAACCAGGTGCAGGCGGCGGCCGTCGCCGGCATCCGCGCCGCGACCATCAACTCCTCCAACCTGGAGGACTGGCACCAGATCGAGTCGTCGATCCTCTCGGACGAGGTCGACGTGCTGCTCATCTCGCCCGAACGCCTGAACAACCCCCGCTTCCGCAGCGAGGTCCTGCCGTCGCTCGCCGCCACCGTCGGCCTCCTGGTCATCGACGAGGCCCACTGCATCTCGGACTGGGGGCACGACTTCCGGCCCGACTACCGCCGCATCGCGGACGTGCTGGCCGGCCTCGAGCCCGACGTGCCGGTGCTGGCGGCGACCGCGACGGCCAACGCCAGGGTCGAGGCCGACGTCGCGGCGCAGATCGGCGAGCACACGCTGACCTACCGCGGCTCGCTCGACCGACCGTCGCTGCACCTGGCGGTCGCCCAGCTCGACGCCGCGCCCGCGCGTCTGGCCTGGATCGCCGACTGGGTGGCGCGCACGCCCGGACCCGGCCTCGTCTACTGCCTCACGGTGTCCGAGGCCGAGCGGATCGCCGAGTTCCTCGTCGCCGCCGGTGCGTCCGCCGCGGCGTACACCGGTGCGACGCCCGCCGACGAGCGCGAACGGATCGAGTCGGCACTCGGCGAGGGCACCCTGTCGTGCGTCGTGGCCACCTCGGCGCTGGGCATGGGGTACGACAACCCGCTGCTCGCCTACGTCGTGCACGTCGGCTCGCCGGCGTCGCCGATCGCCTACTACCAGCAGGTCGGCCGCGCCGGGCGAGGCCACGTGGATGCGCACGTCGTGCTCGTCCCGACGCCGACCGAGCGCGACATCTGGGCGTACTTCGACGCGACGTCCATGCCGCCCGAGTCCACCGTGGTCGAGGTCCTGTCGGTGCTCGAGGCCGCCGGCCCGTCGACGATCGCCGAGCTCGAGGGCATGGTGAACCTCCGCCGCGGCCGACTCGAGGCGTTGCTCAAGGTGCTCGACGTCGACGGCGCGGTCGACCGAGACGGGACCAAGTGGCTGCGCACCGACACGCCGTGGGAGTACGACACGGAGCGCTACGCACAGCTCGCCCGGTCACGCGCGGCCGAGCAGCGGGCCATGCGCGACTACCAGGCGACCACCGCCTGTCGGCTGCAGTTCCTGCGCGAGCAGCTCGACGATCCCGGCGCGGAGCCCTGTGGACGCTGCGACAACTGCACGGGGCAGCGGGTCGACACGGCGGTCGACGAAGGTGCGGCCGGGACGGCGAGCACCTTCCTGCGATCGGCTCAGGTCGTGGTCGATGCGCGCAAGCAGTGGCCCAGGGGGATCGAGGGCAGGTCGGGCAACATCGCGGGCGACCGCCGGGCCGAGGAGGGCCGCGCACTCGCGTTCGGCTCGGACCCGGGCTGGTCCGAGGTGGTGGCCCGACGGTTCGCCACCGCGGACGCTGCACCCGACGACGAGCTGGTGCGTGGCGTGGCCGCGGCGCTCAAGGCGTGGCCGTGGGCCGAGCGCCCGACGTGGGTGACGTGGGTGCCGTCACGCTCCCGTCCGCTGCTGGTCGAGGGCCTTGCCGCCCGGCTGGCCGAGCTCGGCAAGATGGAGCTGGTCGATGCGGTGCGTCGCACCCGCGCCGATGCCCCGCCCCAGGACCAGATGGAGAACTCCGCGGCACAGGCCGTGAACGTGCTCGACGCATTCGAGTTCGGGTCCCCGGACGGCTCTGCGTTCCCCGCGGGCCCGTGCCTGGTGCTCGACGACAGCCTCCGGTCGGGTTGGACCATGACCGTCGTCGCCGAGGGCCTGCGTGGCGCCGGAGCGGACGCGGTGCTGCCGTTCGTCCTGTGGCGCCGTCCCTGACGCCCACGTGGTCCACCGGTCGTCGGCACCGGCGGGAGCGAGTACAACGTCGGGGATGAGCCAGCTCCCGACCGATCCCGACCAGGTCAACCTGCCCGACGTGGTGGCGCAGGTCGTCGAGGTGTTCGGCCGCTACGAGCGGGCGCTGATCGCGAACGACGTGGCCGTGCTCGAAGAGCTCTTCTGGGACGACCCACGGACCGTGCGCTACGGGATCGACGAGGAGCACGTCGGTCACGACGCCATCAGCGGGTACCGCCGCAGCCAGGCGGTCGCCAGCCCACCCCGCGAGCTGCGGTCCACGATCGTCACGACGTTCGGCACGGCGCTCGCGACGGTCGACACGGAGTTCGTGCCCCACGGGTCCGACGCCGTCGGCCGCCAGTCCCAGACCTGGATCCGCACCCCGGACGGCTGGCGGGTCGCCAGCGCCCACGTCTCGTGGCGCGCCGGCCGCCGCCCCTGAGCAGCCCCGCCGGACGCTGCACCGGTCGAACGCTGCACCGGTCGAACCCCACCTGTGATCTGGAAGTGCGGCCATGGCCTCACTTCCAGATCACAGATGGAGTCGGAGGGGGACGGCGTGCGGTGTGAGCCACCGTTCACGGGTCCGTAACGGTCGAGAACTCTTCGGGAAACGGGCGGTTCCTACTGTCCACCGGCATGTATACAGGCACGTATGCAACGGCGGGTGCCTCTCGGGCCGACCACGCCTACGCCGAGCTCAAGCGCCGCCTGCTGAGCGGCGAGTTCGCGCTGAACGTCCGTCTGGGCGAGGAGCGGCTCGCCTCGCTGATCGGGATGTCGCGGACCCCGATCCGCGAGGCGCTCTTCCGGCTCCACGCCGAGGGCCTCGTCGAGCGGTGGGCCGACGGCGGCTTCCGCCCGGTGGCACCCGACGTGTCGGTCATGCTCGACATCTACGAGGTGCGTGCGGCGCTCGAGGTCGCGGCGATCCGCCGACCGTCGCAGCTCGGGATGGCGCACGACCGCGAGATGCTCGAGTCGCTGCGGGCCGACTGGCTGGAGCTCGCCGACGACACGGAGCGTGAGCCGGACCCCGGCTTCGTGGCGGTCGACGAGTCGTTCCACGTCGCGCTGGCCGAGGCCGCCGGCAACCAGGTCCTCGTCGACCAGCTCCGCCTGCTCAACGACCGCATCCGGGTCGTGCGCATGCAGGACTTCATGGTCGAGGGCCGCATCGCTTCCACCATCGCCGAGCACCTGACGATCCTCGACGCGCTGCTCGCGGGCGAACCGGCGCTGGCCGAGCAGCTGCTGTCGGAGCACATCGGGCTCTCGATCACCGTGGTCGAGGACCGGGTCCGCCGCGCGGTGACCCGGATGGTCCAGGGAGGGGCGACGTCATGAGCACCGAGATCGACCCGGGTGCGGCCGTGCCGGAGGACGCCGACGGCGCCGCCTCCGCGCAACCCGCCCGCCTGCGGGTGACCGGGTTGACCAAGCGGTTCGGCGACCTCGTCGCCAACGGCGAGGTCGACCTCGAGATCGCTCCCGGCGAGGTGCACGCGCTCCTCGGCGAGAACGGCGCCGGCAAGAGCACGCTGATGAAGCTGGTCTACGGCACCTACCAGCCCGACGAGGGGGAGATCGCCGTCGACGGCGAGGCGGTGCGCATCACGTCGCCGGCCGTCGGGCGCGAGCTCGGCATCGGCATGGTGTTCCAGGACCTCCGGCTGATCCCGGCGTTCACGGTCGTCGAGAACATCGCCCTCGCGCTGCCCCTGCGCGGCCCTCGGCTGGACCGGGCCGGGTTGTCCGCACGGATCAGCGAGGCCTCGGCGCACTACGGCCTCGAGGTGCACCCCGACGCGCAGGTGAAGCACCTGTCGATCGGTGAGCGCCAGCGCGTCGAGATCCTCAAGGTGCTCCTCGCCGGCGCACGGCTGGTCATCCTCGACGAGCCCACCAGCGTGCTCGCACCCCAGGAGGTCGAGTCGCTGTTCGACGCCGTGCGCACGCTGCGCGAGGACGGCCTCTCGGTCGTGATCATCACCCACAAGCTCGCCGAGGCCCGCAGCATCGCCGACCGGGTCTCGGTGCTGCGCGGAGGACGCATGGTCCTCATGGGGGCGGCGCCGACGACGTTGACGGATCCCGAGCTCATCCAGCACATGGTCGGCATGTCGGTGCCGCCGCTGCCCGCCGAGCGGGTGCAGGTCGGCGAGCGCGCCGAGCGGGTGCTCGACCTGCAGGACGTGGTCGCCGACGGCGACGACGGCACCACCGCACTGCAGAACGTGACGCTCGAGGTCCACGAGGGCGAGCTCGTCGGCGTCGCCGGCATCGCCGGCAACGGCCAGCGTGAGCTGTACGAGGTGGCGCTCGGACTGCGGATCCCGACCAGCGGCACGGTCCTGCTCGGCGGTGATCCCATCGACCGGGACCAGGTGCGCCGCGCGATCGGCCACGGGGCCGCGGGCGTGCCGGAGGATCCGATCACCGATGCCGTGGTCCCGGGCCTGTCGGTGGCGGAGCACGTCGCGCTCGAGGACCTCGCCGGTTTCCGCAAGGGCATCGGCATCGACTGGGCGGGCGTGCGTGGTCGCCTCGCCGAGCTCGACGAGCGCACCGGTCTGGCGCTCGCCGGTGAGGACCGACTCGTCGCCGACCTGTCCGGCGGCAACATCCAACGGGTGATGCTCGCCAGGGCGCTGGGCGCCGAGCGTCGCCTGGTCGTCGCTGCGTACCCCAGCCGGGGTCTGGACATCGCCAAGACACGACGCACCCAGGAGCTGCTGCTCGAGCACCGCGCGGCCGGTGCCGGCGTGCTGCTGATCTCCGAGGACCTCGACGAACTGCTCGAGCTGTCCGACCGCATCGTCGTGCTGAACGCCGGTGCGCTCGTCGCCGACCTCGACCCCCGTTCCACCGACCGATTCGAGATCGGAGCGCTCATGATCCGCAGCGACGTGGTCCCTGCCCGCAGCTCGCACGCGCCGGAGGCGACCCCGTGACCGCCATCGGACTGCCGTCGCCGGACACGCGCGCCGGCCGCTGGGCCGAGGGGGCGATCCGCTGGGTCGTGGCCATCGGCGGCGCCGTCGTGGTCTTCGGCGCCGTCATCTGGGCCAAGGGCGTCAGCCCGGTCGCCGCCTACCAGGAGATGCTCAGCGCGATCTTCGCCAGCGGCTCCCTGGCCAACATCCTCATCAAGTCCACGCCGATCATCCTGGCGGCGCTGGCCGTCGCGGTGCCGGCGAGAGCGGGCCTCACCAACGTCGGCGGTGAAGGACAGCTGGTGCTGGGCGGCGTCGCCGCCGCCGGCGTCGTGCGCTGGCTCGGCGAGGGGGCGCCGTCGGGGGTGACCCTCACCGTGATGCTGCTCGCAGCCGCCATCGGCGGTGCGCTCTGGGCCGGCATCGCCGGGGTGCTGCGTGAAGGCCTCGGCATCAACGAGGCGGTCACCACGCTGCTCCTCAACTACCTGGCGATCGACCTGATGCTCTACCTGATCTACGACTCCTGGAAGGACCCGCTCGGGTCGGGCCAGCCGGCCTCGCCGCAGCTGCCCGTGCCGGCACGGCTCCCGCTGATCGGCAGCTCGGGGCTGCACATGGGCTTCGTGATCGCGATGGTCGCGACGGCAGCGGTGTGGGCGGTGCTCAAGTACACCACCTGGGGCTTCCGCCTCCGGGTCGTCGGCGGCAACCCCGAGGCTGCCCGCCGGGCCGGCTACCGCGTCGGTGCGCTGATGCTCGGCGCGATGCTCGTCGGCGGTGCGCTGGCCGGCATCGGCGGCTTCACGCAGCTCGCCGGGGCCGAGTTCAAGCTGCGTCCCGGCTTCCTGCTGCAGTACGGCTACATCGCCTTCCTGGCGAGCTGGCTCGCCCGCCACCACCCGGTGCGCGTCGCGCTGGCCTCGATCGTGCTCGCGGCGCTCACGATCGCCGGCGACAGCCTCCAGATCGACTCCAACCTGCCGGCGGCCTCGGTGAACATCCTGATGGCCCTCGTGCTGCTCGCCGTCTTCGGTTGGACCGCCAAGAAGAAGGGAGCGACGGCATGAACCTGCTGCTCGAGATCCTGTCCGGTGGGGTGCGTGGCGGCACCTCGATCATGTACGCGGCGCTCGGCGAGACCATCTCCGAACGCGCGGGCGTGGTGAACCTGGGCACCGAGGGCTGCATGCTCGCCGGGGCCTGCGCCGGCTACGCGATCGCGGCGGAGACGGGCAACCCGTGGGTGGGCGCGCTGGCCGGCGCCGTCGCAGGAGCGCTGCTCGCCCTGCTGCTCGCGTTCTTCTCGGTGTCCCGCGGCTCCAACCAGCTCGCCACCGGCCTGGTGATCCTCTTCCTGGCGCTCGGGCTCACGTCGCTCTTCGGTGCCGCCTACGTGTCGAGGACGATCACACCGTTCCGCATCGTCGACATCCCGGTGCTGTCCGACATCCCGTGGATCGGGGAGATCTTCTTCCAGCAGGACCCGCTCACGTACCTGGCCTACCTGCTCATCCCGGCCACGTGGTGGCTCCTGTTCCGCAGCCGCTGGGGACTGCTGATCCGCGGCGCCGGCGAGCGGACCGAGGTGCTCGCGACCTACGGGCACCGCGTGGTGCCGACCCAGTACCTGGCGGTCTGCATGGGTGGGGCGCTGTCGGGCATCGGCGGTGCGCAGCTGTCCACCGCCTACGCCAACGCCTGGTTCGAGAACATGATCCAGGGGCGGGGGTTCATCGCGGTCGCGGTCGTGATCTTCGCCAACCGTCGGCCGCTGCCCGTCGCCGCCGGATCCCTGCTGTTCGGCACCGCCCTGGCCCTGTCGCCGGCGCTGCAGTCCCGTGGCTACTCGGTCAACCAGTTCGCCCTGCACGCCATCCCGTACCTGGCGACCATCGTCGCCCTGGTCGTGCTGTCGAGGCGACAGAACGACGACACCCCCGAGGGCCTCAAGAAGGTCTTCGAGCTGTCGCCGACCCGGTGAGCGGGACCGGGCCCACCGGACCACCCACCTCCACCCACCTCCACCCACCACACCCCTCACGAAGGAAAAGAGCACCCATGAGAACACGACGGATCCTCGTCGCAGCGATCGGAGCCACCCTGCTCCTGATCGGCGCGGCCTGCAGCAGCAACGACGGATCATCGGGATCCGACTCGTCGGACGGCGCGTCGAGCAGCGAGGCACCCGGCAAGGACAGCGAGGCCGTGGGCTTCATCATGGTCGGACCGAAGGACGACTTCGGCTACAACCAGGCCGTCTACGACAGCGCCATGGCCGTGCAGGACGCCTACCCCGACCTCGAGGTCCTGACCGCCGAGAACGTGCCCGAGACCGACGAGGCCGCTCGGATCATGGAGGGGATGATCGCCAAGGGGGCGAAGATCATCTTCGCGACCAGCTACGGCCACCTGGACGCGGCGATGACCGTCGCCGAGGAGCACCCCGACGTCGTCGTCGTGCACCAGGGCGGGTTCGTCGAGGGCGAGATGCCACCGAACTTCGGCACCTACTTCGGCACGGTGTACGAGCCGGTCTACCTGGCCGGGATCCTCGCGGGCGCGGCGACCGAGACGAACAAGCTCGGCTACGTCTACGCCTTCCCGATCCCCCAGACGCTCGCCAACATCAACGCCTTCCAGCTGGGTGCGGCGTCGGTGAACCCCGATGCCGAGACCTACGTGGTCAACACGTCGAACTGGTGCGATCCGGCGGCCCAGGCCCAGGCGGCCTCGAGCCTGCTCGGCCAGGACGTCGACGTGCTCACCCAGCACCAGGACTGCACCGCCACGATCACCAAGGCCGCCGAGGACGCAGGCGCCTACGTCGTCGGCTATCACGCCGATGCGTCGGAGCTCGCACCCGAGGGCTGGCTCGGCGGCTCGGAGTGGGACTGGGACGACCTGTACATCGACATCGTCAAGGTGTCCCTGGCGGGCGACTTCACCGGCAGCGAGTACAACGCCAACTTCCGGGTCGGCTACAAGGACGGCGCCAACCCGTTCATCCAGTCCGAGTTCGGACCGTCGGTGACCGAGGAGACCAAGGCCGAGGTGGCCGCGGCGCTCGAGCGCATCTCGACCACCGGCTCGCCCTTCGAGGGCCCGATCCTGGCCAACGACGGCACGACCGTGCTGTTCGAGGACGGTGAGATCGGCGAGTACGACACCGCCGAGGGCAAGAACTCGATGTTCGTCGAAGGCGTCGTCGGCGAGATCCCCGAGAGCTGAGCACCAGCACGATCGTCCGGTCCGCTCCTGTCGGCCCACAGGAGCGGGACCGGGTGGTCACCCCGGCCTGTTCCGACGCGCAGCCCCGCCCTTTCCCGCAACGACCTTCCCAGCCCGCCCGCCCCGCCCGCCCTGCCCGCCGACCCGGAAGCCCTGACGTGAGCGCCCCCACCGCCAGCCCCTCGACCGTGATCCCCGACAGCCAGCCGTACCCGTGGCCCTGGGACGCCCGGCTGGACCCTCGCCGCCTCTGCCTGGTGATCGCCGGCCTCCAGCGTGTGCACGCCGACGCCTCGCCGACCGCAGCGGTCGTGGTCGAGCGCATCGAGACGCTCGCCGATGCCCTGCGTGCCGCCGGCGCCACGGTCTGCCACGTCCGCCACAGCGCACCGCCCGCTCCGGGCGGCCGACGACCTCGACCGCTGCTGCCCCGGGTGGACGAGCCCGGGTGGGCGCCGGTGATCGACCCTGCGGACGACGACCTGGTGGTCGCCGCCGCCGGGCTCGACGGCTTCTGCGGCAGCTCGCTCGACCTGGACCTGCGCGCCCGCGGCCTGGACCTCGTCGTCGCCGCCGGACTCGCCGCCGAGGCGGCGGTGTCGTGCACGGTGCGCAGCGCCAACGACCGCGGCTACGAGTGCCTCACCCTGACCGACGCGACCGCGCCGCTCGACCCCGCCACCGGCGTCCGCGAGCTGCACAGCATCACGATGTCGGGCGGGATCTTCGGTGCCATCGGCACCGCGGCCGCCCTGCTCGACGCGCTGGGTGCCGCACCGCTCCACGGAGCTGCGCCCCGCTGACCACCCGGTCCCCCCGGGACTGCCCACTGCCCGACCGCCCGACCGCTCACGACCACCGACAACACCTCACGAGAACCCCGAGGAGCACCATGACCACCGTCGACGCCGACCCGTATCCGTGGCCCTACGACGGCACCATCGATGCCGCGCACACCGCCATCATCAACATCGACTGGCAGACCGACTTCTGCGGTCCCGGCGGGTACGTCGACAAGATGGGCTACGACCTGTCGCTCACCCGCGCGGGCCTGGGCCCGACCGCCAAGGTGCTCGACACGGTGCGCGACGCCGGCTGGTTGGTGGTGCACACACGCGAGGGCCACCGCCCCGACCTGTCGGACTGCCCTCCCAACAAGCTCTGGCGGTCCAAGCGCATCGGGGCGGGCATCGGCGACGAGGGCGGCTGTGGACGCATCCTCGTGCACGGCGAGCCCGGCTGGGACATCGTCGAGGAGGTCTACCCCCTGGAGGGCGAACCGATCATCGACAAGCCCGGCAAGGGCGCGTTCTACGCCACCGACCTGGACCTGGTGCTGCGCACGAACGACATCACGCACATCGTGCTGACCGGCATCACCACCGACGTGTGCGTGCACACCACCATGCGCGAGGCGAACGACCGCGGGTACGAGTGCCTGCTGCTGTCGGACTGCACCGGCGCCACCGATGTCGGCAACTACGAGGCGGCGCTCAAGATGGTGACGATGCAGGGCGGTGTCTTCGGCGCCGTGGCGACGTCGGACGCGCTGCTGTCGGCGATCGTCTCGTGAGTCGCCCGGTCGGTGCCGTCCCGTCACGGGTCGACGGCAGCATCGCCCGAGCAGCGTTCGACGAGGCGCTCGAGGTGCTGCGCGCCTCGCCGCTGTCGGACCTGCGGACCCGCGTCCCCTACGACTACCGGCCGCCGACGCGGTCCGCGGCCTCGCCGCGACCAGCCGCCGCGGGCTCGGTGGTCGCGGCTGGGGCGGTCGCGGGCGACGCGGTCGCGGGCGACGGACCGATCGGCGACGCGCTCGCCGCGCTGCGGGTCGGCGAGGTGAGCGCCACGACGCTGGCGCAGCAGGCGCTCGACGCGATCGACGCACGCAACGACGAGCTCGTCGCGATGGTCGCGGTCGACGCGGACGCCGTGCTGGCAGAGGCGGCGGCACGCGACCGGGACGCGGCGTCCCGTGCCCCGTTGGGGCCGCTGCACGGCATCCCGCTCAGCATCAAGGACGTGATCGACGTCGCCGGGCTGCCCACCCGGTGCGCCAACGTCGACTACCTCGGCGAGCCGACCGCCGACGCCGTCGCTGTGGCGCGGCTGCGCGACGCGGGCGCCGTGATCATCGGCAAGGCGGCCACCCACGAGTTCGCCCTCGGTGTGGCATCGCCGCAGACCCGCAACCCGTGGGACCTCACTCGGATCCCCGGCGGCTCGAGCGGCGGGTCGGCGGCGGCCGTGATGTCCGGCATGGGCATGGGCTCGCTGGGCACCGACACGCGGGCGTCGTTGCGCGTCCCTGCGGCGTTGTCCGGCGCAGTCGGGTTCAAGCCCACCTACGGGCGCATCCCGACCGACGGTGTGGTCAGCCTGGCGTGGACCATGGACCACGTGGGGCCGTTGGCCCGAACCGTCAGCGACGCGGCCCGTCTGCTCGACGTGCTGCTCGACGACGGACGTCACCTCGCCGGCGTGACCGCGACCGCCGACGGACTGCGCGTCGGGGTGGCGCCTGCGGCGTTCGCCGGCGCGCCCCCGGAGCTGGCCGCCGTCGTGCACGCAGCGATCGAGCGCCTGGGTGCCGACGGCGCGGATGTCGGGACGAGCGAGCTGCCCTCGGCGGCCGACCTGGAGCTCGCCAACGCTGCCGGGCTCGTGGTGAGCCGCGTCGAGGCGGCCACGTTCCACCGGGGGCTCGAGCTGGATCCGGACGGTTACTGGGAGGAGGTCGGCGACCAGCTGCGGTCGGCCGCGACGCTGTCCGGGATCGACTACCTGGACGCGCAGCGCTGCCGCGGCGAACTCGCACAGCGGCTGCTCTCCGCGTTCGACGCGCACGACGTGCTGGTCATGCCGACCGTCCCGGTCGTGGCCCCACGTGTCGACGAGTTCGCCGAGTACCTGATGGTGCTGTCGCGCAACGCCATCCCGTGGAGCTTCGTCGGGTTCCCGGCGATCTCGGTGCCCTGCGGCACCGTCGACGGGCTGCCGGTGGGGCTCCAGATCGTGGCGCCCCCCGACCGTGAGGACCTCCTGGTCGCCGTCGGCCGCGCCGTGGAGCAGTCGGCCTGAGCGCCGACCCCGACGCTGCGCCGCTCGCCGCGCCGCGGAGCGCTGCGATCCGCACCGGTAGCGTGTCGCCCCGATGATCACCGTGGCCGGCCTGTCGAAGTCCTTCGGCGGGCGCACCCTCTTCGACGGCGTGACCGTCAAGCTCGTCCCGGGCCGACGGGTCGCGCTCGTCGGCGGCAATGGTGTGGGCAAGACCACGCTGCTCGAGATCGTCGTGGGCGACCAGCAGGCGGACCGCGGCGAGGTGCACATCGGCAGGGGCACCCGGATCGGCTACCTGCCCCAGGAGCTCACGGAGCAGATCGAGGGGTCCGTGATCGACGAGGTGCTGCGGGGCGCCGCGCACGTGACGGAGCTCGAGGCGCAGCTCGGTCGCCTGGCGCTCGACGTCGCCGCCACCGGACCCGACGGCACCGACCCGGACGCCGATGCGCACGAGCGGGCACTTGCGGCGTACGGCGAGGCGCAGCACCGCTTCGAGACGCTCGGCGGCTACGGCGTCGAGTCCGAGGCCGGTCGGGTGCTCGCCGGCCTGGGGTTCACGTCGGCCGACGCGGACCGGCCGGTGCAGGAGCTCTCGGGTGGTTGGCGCATGCGCGTCGCCCTCGCTCGGCTGATGCTGTCGGCACCCGACCTGCTGGTGCTCGACGAGCCGACGAACCACCTCGACGTGGAGTCGGTCGCCTGGCTGGAGCAGCACCTGGCGCAATGGCCCGGGGCGATCCTGTTCGTGAGCCACGACCGCGACTTCCTGGACGCGGTCGCCGAGCGCGTCGTCGAGGTCGCCCACGGGCGCGCGACCGAGTACATCGGCGGCTTCCAGGAGTTCGTCATCCAGCGTGAGGAGCGACTGGCGGCGGCCGAGGCGGCGGCCGCGGCGCAGCAGCGACAGCTGGCCTCGACGGAGCGGTTCATCGAGCGGTTCCGCTACAAGGCGACCAAGGCCCGCCAGGTGCAGAGCCGCGTCAAGGCCCTCGAGAAGCTCGAGCGGCTGCAGCCCCCCGAGCGCGACCAGCTGGTGGCGCGCTTCGCTTTCCCCGCGCCGCAGCGCTCGGCCCGTGTGGTGGTGGAGTCGATCGACGCGTCCGTCGGCTTCGACGGCACACCGGTGCTGAGCGGCGTGGACCTGGTCGTGGAGCGTGGCCAGAAGCTCGCCCTGATCGGCCCCAACGGCGCGGGCAAGACCACGTTGCTGCGCATGCTGCTCGGACAGCTCCCGGCGATGACGGGCCAGGTGCAGGTGGGCAACAACGTCGACATCGCCGAGTTCGCCCAGCACCAGGTCGACGCGCTGCGCTTCGACCGAACGGTGCTCGAGGAGTTCCGGGCCGCCGTCGGCGAGGAGAAGGGCCGCAACCTGCGCAGCGTGCTCGGCAGCTTCGGCTTCCGCGGCGACGCGGTGGACCGAAGGGTGGGCGACCTGTCGGGCGGGGAGCGGACCCGCCTGGCGCTGGCGCGGATCATGGTCGATCCGGTCAACCTGCTGGTGCTCGACGAGCCGACCAACCACCTGGACCTGCCGAGCTGCGACGTGCTCGAGGACGCGCTGCAGGCCTACCCGGGCACGGTGCTGCTGGTCACCCACGACCGCTACCTGATCCGCTCGGTCGCCGACGCGCTCGTCGAGGTCCGCGACGGCAGCGTGGTGTACCACCCCGGTGTCGACGAGAGCATCCTGGCGCCGTCGGCGGCGACGACCGCTGCTGGCCGCGCGACCCCGGGCCCCGCGACGGCCGGCCCGTCGGGTGGGGGTCGTCGGACCAACAAGGCCGAGGCGCGTCGGCTGACCGCCGAGGAGCGACAGGCCCGTCAGCGCGCGACCAAGGAGCTGCGCGCCACCGTGCAGCGCCTGGAGCGCCGGATCGCCAAGCTCGAGACGCAGGCGGCGGAGCTGTCGGAGCAGCTCGCGGATCCGTCGATCTACGACGACCACACGAAGGTGCGCGAGCTGGCGGACGCCCACGAGGCCGCCGAAGCAGAGGTCGGCGAGCTGCTGGGTCAGTGGGAGACCGCCCAGTCGGAGCTCGAGACCCTCCTCGCCGACGTCCATTTGTGATCTGAAACCGAGGCCATGGCCTCGGTTTCAGATCACAGATGGGGTGAACTCAGCCGTAGAGGTCCACGTCGCGCAGCAGGATCCGGGTCGAGCTCTCGACCACGCCTCGCTCGATGCGCCACGTCGACAGGATCCGGTCCAGCGTCGCCACGTCCGGACAGGCGAGCATCAGGACGTAGTCCAGGCTGCCGGTCACGTGGAACGCGAGCTGCACCTCGGGCGTGGTGCGCAGGATCTGCTCGAAGACGTCGTAGGGGGTCTCGGGGCTGAGCCGCAGTTCGGTGATGGCCCGCAGGCCCATGCCCAGGACGGACACGTCGATGTCGGCGTGGTAGCCGCGGATGACGCCGATCTGCTCCAGGCGACGGACCCGGTCGGCGGTCGCCGTGGGACCCAGGCCGATGCGTTCACCCAGCTCTCGCCAGCTCGATCGACCGTCCGCCCGCAGCTCGGCGAGGATCGCATGGTCGAGAGCGTCGATTACCGGGGAATCCATGGCTGCACACCGTATCAGCCGGGGTGAACCCCCTGAAACACGGCTGGCTCCACGACATACTCGGCGGCATGACATTCTCCAACCTCGTCCTCGGCCTCGTCATCGGCCTCCCGATGATGATCGCCGTGGGACCGATCTCCGTGCTGTTGTTCGACCAGGGCCTCGAGCGGGGCATCCGCGTGGCTGCACCTGCGGCGTTCGGCGTGGCCGCAGCCGACCTGACCCTGGCCACCGTCGCCGGCGTTGCCGGCGGCTCCGTCACTGCGGCGCTCTCGCCGGTCACCACCTGGTTGACCCTGGGCGCCGTCGCCGTGCTCGCGTGGCTCGCGTTCGATCTGAGCCGCTCCGCGCTCGCCGAGCTGCGGGCCGCACGAGCGAGTGTGCCGGGGACGGTCGCCGCTCGGGACGCCGGACAGCTCGTGTCGGTCGGCGCGAGTGCCGGCGTTGCGACCTCGACCCCGGTGATCACGACTCCCTCATCCACACCGCCGACCTCGACGTTCGGTCACCTCGAGGGACTCCGTCTGTCCGTGGCGTTCTACGGCCTCACGCTGGTGAACCCGCTCACGCTCGTGCTGTTCGGCAGCGTCGTGATCGCCGGTGGCGCGGGCGTGGGCACCGGCGGATGGGTGATCGGCATGGCGCTGGCGTCACTGCTGGCGCACGGCGCGTTCGTGGTCGGCGGGGGGATGCTGTCGAGCGCGCTCACGCCGCTCGCCGCCGCTCGCCTGCGCTTGGGCGCGGCGGTGTTCATGGCCGGGCTCGGGGTCCACTTCCTCCTGGGGGCATGAGCCCCTCAGCTCACCACTCGACCGTTCTGTAGTGCGAGGTCGGACCCACAGGTCGGATCTCGCACTACGAAAGCGAGGGGGGCCTGGCGCGGTGGCGGGGGAGCGCCGGCGCGGTGGTCCGCCACCGACCCGTTCGGCGCGGTGCTCAGCCCTCGTGCAGGGACTCGCCGGACTCGGCGAGCGACTTCGCCCAGCGGTAGTCGGGCTTGCCCGACGGTGAGCGCACGATCGTCTCCACGACGTGCAGCTCCCGAGGCACCTTGTAGCCGGCGATGTGCTTGCGGGCGTGGGTGCCGAGGTCGTCGAGCGTGCACGACGTGCCCTCGCTGAACTGCACGACCGCGGCGACCCGCTGGCCCCAGCGCTCGTCGGGCACGCCGACGACGGTGCAGTCGAACACGGCCGGGTGCGCCTTGAGCGCCTGCTCGACCTCCTCGGGGAAGATCTTCTCGCCGCCCGAGTTGATCGAGACGGACCCCCGGCCGAGCATCGTGATCTGGCCACCCTCGGTCCACTGCGCCGAGTCGCCGCTCACGGCGTAGCGACGACCGTCGGCGGCGATCACGAAGGTCTCGGCGGTCTTCGCGGGGTCGTTGAAGTAGCCGAGCGGGATGTTGCCGCCGCGTCCGAGCTTGCCGATGCGGTCGTCGCCCTGCTCGATGATCTCGAGGTTCTCGTCGAGGATGACCACGTCCTTGCCCGGGGACACGGTCGGTCCGCCCGCAGCGGCCTTGGCGCCCTTGCTCGCGTACATGAGACCGTTGAAGCCGGACTCGGTCGACCCGATCGAGTCGGTGATGATCAGGTTCGGGAAGTGCTCCAGGTAGCGGTCCTTGAGGGACTGCGAGAACAGCGCTGCCGAGGACGACACGGACAGCAGCGCGGACAGGTCCCACCGCTCGGAGTGCTCCTCGAGTGCGTCCATGAGCGGGCGGGCCATCGCGTCGCCGGTCAGCAGCACGGAGTTGACGCCCTCGGACTCGAACAGGCCCCAGACCAGCTCGGGATCGAACTTGCGGACCATGACCAGCGTGCTGCCCAGGAACCACTGGCTGAGCGTGGCGATCTGCGCGGCGCCGTGCATGAGCGGCGGGATCACGCAGAAGATCAGCGGCGTCTCGGACGCCGCCGCCTGTTCGGCGCGGGTGTACTCGCTCGCGACACGCTCACCGGTCAGCGCGTCGATGCCCTGGCCCAGGGCGAAGAAGATGTCCTCGTGGCGCCACATGACGCCCTTGGGCATGCCGGTCGTGCCGCCGGTGTAGATGACGTAGATGTCGTCGTTCGAGCGCTCCTCGAAGTCACGCGCCGGCGAGCTCTGCGCGACCGCGTCCTCGAAGGCGACCGAGCCGAGCGCCGAGGTGTCCGCGCCCGAGTCGTCCTCGATGTGCACGAACGTCGTCAGCTTCGGTGAGCGCTGTGCGACGGCGGCCAGACGTCCCGCGTACTCCTGGTCGTAGATGCAGGCGACGAGCTCGGCGTTGCCGATGAGGTACGACAGCTCGTCCTCGACGTAGCGGTAGTTGACGTTGATCGGGACGGCGCGGATCTTGAGGCAGCCCAGCATCGCCTCGAGCCACTGGTGGGAGTTCTGCGCGTAGATGCCCACGTGGTCGGCGGGACCGACGCCCTGTGCCGCCAGGTAGTGCCCGATGCGGTTGCCGCGCTCGTCGAGCTCCCGGTACGTCAGGCGGACGTCGCCGTCGACGACGCAGGTCCGGTCGGGGACGACGTCGACGGTGTGTTCGAACAGGTCTGCGATGTTGTAGGCCACGACCAGAAACTAGAACATGTTCCAGCTCCGGTGACAGCCGTCACCGGCTCGTCGAGGTGCCCGACGACTTCTTCTTCTTGGCCTTCTTGCGCGTGGCGGCGCCGGACCCGTTCGCCGATCCGTTGCGCGCAGGAGCCGTTCCCGTGGGCGTGACCGGCGCCGCGCGCTTCACGATGGTCGGATCCGCGACGCCGGCGAGCTGGCGCAGCTCGTCGAACGCCGGCTCGACCTGGGCGGCGACCTCCCAGATGTCGGGCACCAGCTCCGCGTCGGCCAGGAAGCCGATGTCGATGTGGTTGCGGTACGACAGCACCGTGATGTTCAGCCCGGCGCCGTCCATGATCGGCCCCATCGGGTAGGCGGCGACGAGCTCGGCGCCGGCCAGGTACAGCGGGAAGGGCGGGCCCGGCACGTTGGAGATGACCAGGTTGTGGATCGGGCGGTGCGAGTTCGCCAGGTTCATCGAGCTGTACAGGCGCGAGGCGAGGCCGAAGGTGCGCGGCGCCGACCACTCCGCCCAGTCGGTGAGCGTCCGGGCGCCGATGGCGTTGTGGTCCTCCTTGGCGCCCTCGGTGCTCTCGCAGATGGCGTGCAGGCGTTCGGCCGGGTCCTCGATGTCGGTCGCCAGCGACGCGAACATCGCGGAGACCTTGTTCCCGCCGGCGCCCATCTCGTCGTCCACGCGGACCGACACGGGGACGACCGCGAGCAGCGGGTCCTCGGGGAGCGCGTCGTGGGACTCGAGGTAGCGGCGCAACGTGGCCGCGCAGAGCTCGAGCACGACGTCGTTGACCTTGACGCCGAGTGCCTCCTTGATCGCCTTGGCCTCGTCGAGGGGCACCCTGGCGAACGCGACCGACCGGGACGGGCCGATCGACTGGTTGAACGGCGTGCGCGGCGCGGTGAGCGGCACGGCGCCGTGCTTGGTGTCGTCGTCGAGGATGTTGCGCACGAGCGTCCCGACGGACCCGACCGTGCGGGTCACCAGCGGCACGACGTCGCGCGCCCGGCGCAGCTTGGACATCGCTGCGTACGAGAGGAGCTCGACCTCGCTGGGCACTCGTTCGGTCGGCAGGTCGACCGGCTCGGTCGGCTCGGCGTCGGGCGACAGGTCGTACAGCGCCGTCATGATCTCGGCGCCGGACGCGCCGTCGATCGCGGCGTGGTGCACCTTGACGATGAAACCGACCCGGTCGTGCTTGAGGCCCTCGACGACCCAGGCCTCCCAGAGCGGCCGGGAACGGTCGAGGGGCACCGAGGCGATCTCGCCGGCCACGGCGCCGAGCTCGCGACGCCCGCCCGGTGCGGGGCAGGTCACGCGCCGCACGTGGTAGTCGAGATCGAAGTCGGGGTCCTCGATCCACACCGGGTGGTGGAACTGCATCGGCACCTCGACCAGGCGCCGTCGGAACGGGGCCACGACGTGCAGCCGCTGCGCGATGTGCTGCTTCAGCGCCTCGAACGAGTAGCCGTCCCGCATCGTCGAGACGTCGTAGATCCCGACCATCGCCACGTGCATGTGGCCCGCGTCGGTCTCCAGGTACAGGAAAGATGCGTCCAGTCCGGACAGCCGCTCCATCGTCGAGATCTCCCGGTCGTGTCGGGCGACGGCCCGACGGCGACATTCTTCCGCGAAATCCGACCGCGTGTCGGAGAAACCGTGGGTGCGTCCCGTGGCGGGGTTGTGGCGCGCTGGCGGCGGCACAAGACTCGCCCCATGTCGCTGCTGCGCCGAGGTCCCTCCACCCCCGCCGAGCCCCGCGCCGGACGTGCGTCCGGTCCCTGGACCGACTCGCCCTTCATCCGTCAGGGCGCGCTGCGCGCCCTGCTGGTGGCGAACGCGTACCGGCCGACCCGCAGCCGTGTGGGACTGGTCCCGTCGTTCTTCGCGTCGTGGCTGACGACCGAGGGCGCCCCGGCGCTGCTGGCGCTGTGGAAGGTCCGCACCTTCCTGTCGTGGCGGCGACACCGACGCAGCGGCGCTCCGCTCGCCGCGGCCGACGTGGTCGGGCTGGGGCTCACGGCGGGCGCAGCGGTGGGTGCCGTCGGACTGATCCGTGCCGGCATGCGCTCGGAGGAGGAGTACGAGGCGGCGCTCGCCTCGCTGATCCCCGCCGAGGAGCTCGAGGACCGTCCGGCCGCGTTGCGCGCCGGTGCGCTCGTGCCCCTGCTCACCGGCAACCGTCGGCGTCGTCGGACCCGCAACGTGGTCTTCACCGCTCGTGACGCCGCGGATCCCAGCAGCGTGGACCTGTCGCTCGACGTGTACCTGCCGATGGACGATCCGGCGCCGGGGGAGAAGCGTCCCGCCGTGCTGCAGATCCACGGCGGCGCCTGGGTGCTGGGCTCCAAGAACGAGCAGGGCATCCCGCTGCTCAACCACCTGGCGTCGTGCGGCTGGGTCGGCTTCAACGTCGACTACCGACTGAGCCCCAAGGTGAAGTCGCCCGAGCACCTGATCGACTGCAAGAAGGCCCTCGCGTGGATCCGCGAGCACGCCGACGAGTACGGCGTCGACCCGGACTTCATCGTCGTGACCGGTGGGTCGGCGGGCGGGCACCTGTGCGCGCTCATGGCGCTCACCCAGAACGATCCGCGCTTCCAGCCCGGGTTCGAGGACGCCGACACCTCGGTGCAGGCGGCGGTGCCGTTCTACGGCGTGTACGACCTGACCAACCGGGGCAAGGACTACGACGACACGTTCGTGCAGCTCATGTCCAAGGTCGTGATGGGGGTCGGCCTCGACGAGGATCCCGACTCGTGGGCGTCGTACTCGCCGATCGACCGCATCACCGCTGACGCGCCGCCGATGTTCGTGATCCACGGCGACAAGGACGTGCTGGTGCCCGTGACGATCGCCCGGGCGTTCGTCAAGGAGCTGCAGGCGGTGTCGACCCAGCCGGTCGTCTACGCCGAGCTGCGCGGCGCGCAGCACGCGTTCGAGGTGTTCCCGAGCTTCCGCACGGTGCGCACGGTCGAGTACGTGGAGCGGTTCCTGCACCACGTGCACGCCGAGTACCTGGCCGCGTCGTCGGACCCCGACAAGGTCGAGCCGGTGCCCGACGATGACTCCGACCAGGTGCCCCGGAGCGCCGACCAGGTGCCGTCCGACCCCGCCTCGGCCGGTGCGATGCCGTCGGCCGACGCGACACCGGCGGACGAGGCAGCGGTCGGCAGCTGATCCCCCGTGGGGGCGAGCCACCAGGGGCACCACGACGCTCTCGACGCCGCGTTCGACCCCCGGCTCCGGCGTTGGCTCACGGCCGTCGCCGTCGCGCTCGGCGTGTGCACGGTCGCCGGCCTGGTCGTCCTGTGGCCCCATGACCGCTCGGCGGTCGATGCCGGCGAGCTGGGTGTGTCGGACACCTCGTACCCGGCAACCGTCGTGCGGGTGGACCAGTTCGAGTGCCCCGGCAACGAGGACGGCGACGCCATCGTCTGCGTCGAGATGACGTTCCGATTGGACGGCGGTCCCGACGAGGGCGACGCCCGGACCGTCGAGCTCTACGACGTCGGGTCGCAGCCGGAGCTGTCGGTCGGCGACGCCATCGTCGTGCCCTACCTGGCCAGCGCGCAGGAGGAGTTCCGCTACAGCCCGCAGTTCGAGCGGGAGCGCGGGTGGCCGATGCTCCTGCTGGCGTTGCTCTTCGCCGTCCTTGTCGTGGTGCAGGGCCGCCTGCGGGGGCTGAGCGCGTTGGCCGGACTGGCGGCGTCGATCGGCGTCATCGTCGTGTTCGTGCTGCCGGCGTTGATCGAGGGCTCGGCGCCGGTGCCGGTCGCGGTGGTGGCCGCCTCGGCGATCGCGTTCCTGGCGCTGTACCTGGCCCACGGGTTCTCGCCGCTGACGACCGTGGCGCTGCTGGGCACGCTCGCGTCGCTGGTGCTCGTCGCGTCGCTGTCGTGGGTGTTCACCCGGGCGACGGTCCTGTCGGGGCTGAGCGAGGAGACCCAGTTCATCCGGGCGTTCGGCGGCGACCTGGACTTCTCGGGGCTGTTGCTCGCCGGCATGATCCTCGGCGCGCTCGGCGCGCTGGACGACATGACCGTCACGCAGGCCTCTGCGGTGGCGGAGTTGCGTGTGGCGAACCCCGACTACCGGTTCGTCGAGCTCTACCGCGCCGGGTCACGCATCGGGCGCGACCACGTCGCGTCGACGGTGAACACCCTGGCGCTCGCGTATGCGGGTGCGTCATTGCCGCTGCTGCTGGTCTTCGTCAGCTCGCAGCAGAGCGGCGGCCGGGTGCTCACGTCGGAGATCGTCGCGACCGAGGTGGTGCGCACGCTGGTGGGCTCGATCGGGCTGGTGGCGTCGGTGCCGTTGACCACCGCGCTCGCCGCGCGACTGGTCGGCGGGCCGCGCCGTCCGGTCGGGCGGCTGCACGAGCGAGGGGATCCGTTCGCCGGATGACGAGATCCCGGGTGACCGCGTCGCGCTGCGACGTGGCCACCCGGGATCGCCAGGGGGGTGAGGGGATCGGTTCGGTCAGCCCTGGGGGATGATCGCCTCGACCTCGAGGTTGATCTTCACGCTCTTGCCGACGATCAGTCCACCGGTCTCGAGCGCTGCGTTGAAGTCCAGGCCGAAGTCGTTGCGGTCGATCTCGGTCGTGGCCGAGAAGGCGATGCGCTGCAGGCCGTAGGGGTCGGTGATGGCGCCCTCGAACTCGGTGACCAGGTCGACCGAGCGCGTCACGCCCTTGATCGTCAGGTCGCCGCTCACGAGCCAGTCGTCGCCGTCGGGCTTCACGTTGGTGGACGTGAAGGTGATGGTGGGGAAGTTCTCGACGTCGAGGAAGTCGGCGCTCTTCACGTGGGCGTCGCGGCCCTCGTCGCGGGAGTTGAACGAGGCGGCGTTGATGGTGGCGGTGACCGACGAGGCGGTGGGGTCCTCGGCGATGTTCACGGCGCCCTCGACCTCGGTGAACTCACCCTTGACCTTGGAGAGACCGAAGTGCTTGACGGCGAAGCCGGCGTGGGTGTGGCTCAGATCGATGACGTAGTTGCCTGCGGGGGGAGTTGCGCTCATGGTGAGGGCCTTTCTGATGCGAATGCTTCTGGACGAGAAGTAACTTAACGAGTGAAGTCTGATCTGTCAACTATCTATCGGTCAGGTGTTGTCGTACGCTGTGCACATGGCCGTTTCCGAGCAGCAGACGACGATGGTGGAGTACGTCCCCCCGTGTGGCGTGGACGACCCCCGGATCCGCACGTTCGGTCTGCTGCTCGAGGCCTACTCCCAGCTCACGCGGCAGCTCGACGCCGACCTGCAGGACAGCGACGGCATCTCCTTGCAGACCTTCGAGGTGCTGCTGCGCATCTCCCGGTCCCCGATGGGCCACATGACGATGTCGGAGCTGGCGGAGGGGGTGTCGTTGACCACGGGTGGCGTGACCCGACTCGCCGACCGTCTGGAGAAGGACGGCCTGGTCGAGCGACGCGCCTGTCCCACCGACCGTCGCGTCGTGCACCTCTGCCTGACCACGCAGGGCAACGACACGCTGGCCGTGGCGCTGGGCCACCACCTGGAGAGCCTGGAGCAGCGCGTGGCTTCGCGCATCTCCGAGCGCGACACCGTGGTGCTCGAGCGGGTGCTCGACGAACTGCGCCGACCCGCCGACTGACGCGGCCGTGTGCCACCGCCCGTGGTAGAAGCGGGCATGGCCGAGCCGCTGTGGACCCCGCCCGCCGATCGAGTCGCCGGTTCCACGCTGGCCCGCTTCGCTGCCGCTGCGGGGCGTGCCGCCGACTACCGGGCGCTGCACCGTTGGTCCGTCGACGACGCCGACGCGTTCTGGTCCGCTGCGTGGTCGTTCCTGCTGCCGTCGGTACCACTCGAGGGCTCCGCGTTGCTGGGCAGCGGTCTGCTCGATGCCACCTGGTTCCCCGAGGTCCGACTCAACGTCGCCGAGCGCATCCTGGCCGGTGACTCGGACCCCGAGCACGTGCCGGGTGCTGACGCGGTCATGTTCGTGTCGGTCGACGAGCGCGGTCGGCGACGGGAGCTCACCCGCGGCGACGCGGTCCGTCGGACCGCCGAGGTCGCCGCGGCACTGGCGGACGCGGGCGTGTGTGTCGGCGATCGTGTCGTGGCCTGGATGCCGAACACCCTGGAGACCGCCATCGCGATGCTCGGCGCCGCGTCGCTCGGCGCCGTGTTCTCGTCGTGCTCGCCGGACTTCGGGGCGGACGGGGTCCTCGACCGATTCGGTCAGATCGAACCCACCGTGCTGATCGCCGCCGACGGCTACACCTACGGCGGCCGGGCGCACGACCGCCGTGACGAGCTGGCCCGGATCCTCGAGGGCCTGCCGACCCTGCGCGCCGCGGTCGTCGTGCCCTACCTGGACGACGACCCGGACCTGTCGGCGCTGCACACCGCGGACGGCGCCGACGTGCGGCGCTGGGACGACTGGGTGGCCCCCCACGCGGGCGCCGAGCCGACCACTGCCCAACTGGGCGTCGACCACCCCTGGTACGTGCTGTTCAGCTCGGGCACGACCGGCGTCCCGAAGTGCATCGTGCACCGCGCCGGCGGCGTGCTCCTGCAGCACCTGAAGGAGCACCGCCTGCAGCTCGACATCCGATCGGGGGACCGGGTCGCGTACTTCACGACCTGCGGGTGGATGATGTGGAACTGGCTGGTCTCGGTCCCGGCGTCCGGCGCGACGGCGGTGCTCTACGACGGCAATCCATTCCACCCCGGCCCCGGACGTCTGTGGGACCTGGTCGAACAGAAGTCGCTCACGTTCCTGGGGGTCTCGGCCAAGTACCTGGAGGCGTTGGAGCAGTCGGGTCACCGGCCGGCCGACGAGGCCGCGCTGTCGACGCTGCGGACCCTTGCGTCGACCGGGTCGCCGCTGTCGCCGGAGTCGTTCGAGTGGGTGGCCGCAGCGGTCGCGCCCGGCGCGTCCGACGAGGGCCTGCACCTGGCGTCGATCTCGGGCGGGACCGATCTGTGCGGGTGCTTCGTCGGCGGCGATCCGACCGGCCCGGTGTACGCGGGCGAGATCCAGGGCCCGGCGCTGGGCATGGCCGTCGACGTGTGGAGCGACGACGGCGCGACGCTGCCGGCCGGCGAGCGTGGCGAGCTGGTGTGCACGCGGCCCTTCCCGTCGATGCCCCTCGGCTTCTGGGGCGACGGCCCGCTCGGCGAGGTGGGGCCTCGCTACCACGCCGCTTACTTCGAACGGATCCCGGGCGTGTGGGCGCAGGGCGACTTCGCGACGTGGACCGAGCACGGCGGCATGGTCATCCACGGCCGTTCCGACACGACGCTCAACCCGGGTGGCGTGCGCATCGGCACCGCCGAGATCTACCGGCAGGTCGAGCGGGTGCCCGAGGTGTTGGAGGCGCTCGTGTTCGGTGAGCAGGTCGGCAACGACGTGCGCATCGTGCTGCTCGTGCGACTGGCGCCCGGCACCGAGCTCGACGACGAGCTCGTCGCGACGATCCGCGCCAGGGTCCGTGAGGGCTCGACCCCGCGCCACGTCCCCGGACTGGTGGTCGCGGTCGAGGACCTGCCCCGGACCCGGTCCGGCAAGTTGGCCGAGCTCGCCGTGACCGATCGCGTCAACGGCCGTGAGGTCCGCAACACCACCGCGCTCGCCAACCCCGAGGCGCTCGACGACATCGCCGCCGCGGTGGCCGCCGCCGCTCGCTGAGGCGCGGCCGCACGCTGACCTCGCCGTTCAGCCGGTGGTGTCGTCCGCGAGACCGATGACGGCGGCGATCTCGGCCGCGACGAGTGCCGGTTCGGTGAACGGCACGTGGTGACCCGACCGATCGGCCATGACGTGGCGCCCGTGGGGGAGCGCGCCGGCCGCTCTGCGGTGCGCCTCGACCAGCTCGTCGCGGCGTCCGCGTTCCAGGCGTGAGGACTGCCCGCCGGAGATGTAGGTGACGGGCACCGCGGGCGCCGGGAGCGGTCGGTCCCGCAGCGCTCGGAGGCCGTCGGTGCACGACCGCAGCTCGGCCTGCATCGTCCGCGCGGCAGCGACGGATCCGTCCTCGGCGACCATGTCGCTCGCCGAGGGCTCCGCCAGCATCGCCGCGAACCGACGGATCGGGATGCGCAGCAGGCCGGCGCGCGCGAGCGTCGGCAGCAACGGCAGCATCATCTGCGTCTGCAGCTCCGAGGCACGGGAGAAGAAGAGGTCGCAGGTCTCCTCGGTCGGGTCGACCAGGACCAGCCCGAGGACGCGGTCCGATCGCTCCGCCGCGGCTCGCCGCACCATCGGTCCTCCCCAGCTGTGCCCGACCAGCACGACGGGACCGCCGCCGAGGTGGTCGAGCACGTCCACCAGGTCGTCGGTCAGGCGGTCGAGCGTCCGAGGTGCCGGGTCGACCCCGCTGCGGCCCAGGCCGCTGCGGTCGTAGGCGACCGTGCTGGTGATGGCAGCGACGAGGGGCGCGACCGCCGCCCACATGTGGTGCGACACGCCCATGCCCGACTCGAACACCACCGTCGGTTCGCCCGTGCCGCGCCGCTCCAGGTGGAGCTGGCGCCCATCGCGCGTTCGGGCCGAGTCGACGTGAGGTTCCTGCACCGTCAGGGTCCGTCAGCCGGCAGCGGCCTCGAGGGCCGGGCGGATGCGCTCGAGCGAGTAGGGCACCGAGAGCGGGGACGGGGTGTTGAGCCCACTCACGTCGGCCAGGTCCAACACGGCGACCGAGCCGTTGCGCACGGCGGGCAGCTGTTCGAAGCCGGGGATGTCCGACGGCTCCACCCCGTTGGTGAGCACGACCAGCACGTCGGAGTCGAGCTCGTCGATGCGCTCCAGGCTGAGCTGCAGTCGCCCGGCGGACCCGGCGGCCTGCTCGACCAGCTCCGGGTCGATCTCCATGCCGAGCTGGCCCACGATCGCGGACGCTCCGTCGTCGGGATCCGCAACGACGTTGATCGAGTCGCCGGGCACGATGTTCGCCAGCGCGAAGGTCGCGCCCTCGAGGCCCGGCAGCTCGGCGGCGAGCTCGGCCACCTGCGCGTCCACCGACGCGACCAGGTCGCTCGCGTCGTCGGGCCGACCCAGCACCTCACCGGCGACGGTCGCCATGTCCTGCCACGCGTCGACCTCCTCGTCGCCGAGCAGCGGGATGGTCGGTGCGATGGCGCTGAGGCGCTCGTACTCCTGCTCGTCGGTGACGCCCCAGGAGACCACGATCAGGTCGGGCTCGAGCGCGGCGACGGCCTCGTAGGGGATCGCGTTCTGCACGGGGATGTCGACCAGCTCCGCGGGCAGGTCGTCCTGCCAGGGGAAGCGCTCACCGCCCATCGACGGGTCGAGCGCCGCGCCGACGACCGGCGCCTCCAGGGCCACCAGCACGTCGAGCCACTGGTTGTCGAGCGTCACGATCCGCTCGGGCGTGCCCTCGAGCGTGGTGCTCCCGTAGCGATGGTCGATGGTCACTGCGTCCGCAGTGGTGGTGTCCGAGCCGGCGGCATCCTCGTCGGTGGCGTCATCGCCGCCGCACGCCGTGAAGGCGAGCGCGGCGGTCAGCACTGCGCCGAGCAGCGCGATGTGTCGTCGTCGGGACGTGTGGGCGGTCGTCATGGGTCGGCTCATGCCTCCTCGGCATCGGTGGTCTCGGCGTCGGTGGTCACGTTGCCGGTCGTGTCGTCGTCGATGGCCGCGTCGTCGGGGCCGAGGTCGTGGCGCCAGTAGGCGACGAGCGACACGGCGTCGCGGTCGAGGCCGCGTTCGTCGCGCACGTGGCGGCGGACGGCGGTCATCGCCCGCGACTCCGCGCCGCCCCACACGTAGGTCGTGGCGTCGAACGGCGGCAGGGCGCGCACGGCGTCGATCAGCAGCGTGGTGGTGCCGGCCGCTGCCCCGTCGCGGTGCAGCCACCGCACGTCGACGCCGACTCGTTCGGGCAGCTCCTGGCGCTCGCCCGCGTTCGCGACCTCGGCGAGCACGACGGCGATCATGGTGTCGGGCAGCTGCTCGAGGATGACCGCCACTGCCGGGAGCCCCGTCTCGTCCGCGACGAGCACGAGTCGGTCGGTGCCTTCGGGTGGGTGATAGGCGGTGCGGGGTCCCCAGAGGGCCACCGGGTTGCCGGGCCGAGCCCGGCTGGCCCACGCCGAGGCGTGGCCCGCGTCGCCGTGCAGCACCATGAGCACGTCGAGCTCCGACGTCTCGGGCCGCCACTCCCGCAGCGTGTAGTAGGCGCCGACCGGCTGCTCCTCGGGGGCCATGTGGCCGTGCTGCTCCCAGGTGAACGACTGGTCGATCGTCAGCTCGTCGCGGCCGGGCGGCGGCAGCAGCAGGTAGAGGAAGGTGTCGGGTCCTGCAGGCTCGAAGTCGACCAGGTCACCGCCACCGAAGGTGATGCGTCGCAGGTGTGGGTGCACGTCGTCGACCGCCACGACCTCGGTGACGAAGGTCCGGTACTCGGCGAGCGCGGCGGCCTCTCGTTCCGCCGCGGTCGACTCGGTGCTGCCGGTGGCCTCACGTGCCCGGGTGAGCAGGTCGATGAGCGCGGTCGTGAGGTGGTCGGGCACCTCCAACCGTTCGGCGAACTCGATCCGGGCCCGGTGGGTCCCGTCGGGGTCCTCGATGTCGACCTCGAGTCCCGTCGCGTCGATGGCGATCACGGTGACCTGGGTGGCCTCGGGTCGGCCGCCGAGCGCGGCGCCGACCATCAGCACCGCATCCTCGAAGTCCAGGTTGATGCGTTCGATGACGTCGTCGCCGAACTCCGCCATGTAGGCCTCGAACGGATCGGCGAGCGGGGTGTCGGACAACGTGGACCTCCGGGACAGCGACGGTAGGCCTACCTAACACGCTGTGGGAGGCGTTCGCAACCAGGTCGGGGTCGACGGCGTCGTGCCGGCGTTCCTGCCGGTGCCGACGATCAGGTGCGTCGACCGAGCATCGCGAGCACGCGCTCGGTCCGGTCGGCGTCGGGTGCCACCTCGACCGCCGGCGCGCAGATGCCCTCCATGTAGAGGGCGTCGCCCCACGACGCGGCCCCGGTCTCGATGCCGTCGAGCTCGTCGTCGTCGAACGACGTGTCGACGCCGGTCGCGCTCGCCACGTCCCAGCGGTGCACGATCATGTCGAACACGTAGAACTGCCCCAGGCTGTCGCCCACCGTGGTCGGGCCGAAGTAGCCCTCGTACTCCATGGCCATCGCGTCGGGGTCGCTGACGATCGGGCGGACCATCCGGACGTGCGCGTGCCACGCTTCCGCAGGGTCGCTGCCGGTCTCCGGCGCCGAGGTGGCAGCGTCGAGCACGCCGCGGTCGACCAGGAAGCTGCGCTGGGTCTCGATGAGGTGACCGACCACGTCACGCGCCGACCAGCCGTCGCAGGGCGAGGGCCGGTCCCAGACTCCTGCGTCCACGGCGTCGAGCACCTCGGCAAGGGCGTGGTGGGCCTGCAGGTAGCGGTCGCCGATCGTGGTGGTGTCGTCCATGGTGCGACCGTATGGGGCCTGCGACGATGGGTCTTGATGAAACCCGACAACCCCGTCGCTCCCCCCGACCGACTGCAGCGGGCGCACCTGGTCGAGGCCTCCGACACCTCGCACCAGATGCACCGGTACCCGGCGCCGGACGATCTGGTCGACCTGGTCCAGTGGTACTGGGTGCCGCTGTGGTCGGTCCCGCCGGGGCACGAGTCGGTCCAACGGGTGCTGCAGTACCCGCGTGCCCTGATCGTCATCACCGAGGAGTACGCGCGGTTCTACGGGGTCGTCACCGGACTCTCGTCCACGACGCTGCGCGGCGACGGCTGGGCCGTCGGCGCGTTGCTCCAGCCAGCAGCGGGCTCGCTCCTGGCCGGTGACATGTCCGAGCTCACCGACACCCACATCGAGCTGGCCGAGCTGTTCGGGTCCGACGGCGCCGACCTGGCCGCCGCCGTGCGCGACGAGATGCGTCCGCCCGCAGGTCCCAGGTCGGTCGTCGCGCACCAGGCCGCGATCGCCCGCGTCGACGCGTTCGTCCGCCGAGCACTTCCGGTCGACGACGAGGGTCGGGAGCTGAACGACCTGGTCCGCTTCGTCGAGGAGCACCCCGAGGTCATCCGAGTCGCGCAGCTCGCCGAGCACGCGGGTCGCTCGGAGCGGTCGCTGCAGCGACTCGTGCGGCGCCGGCTGGGGCTGTCGCCCAAGTGGCTGATCCAACGTCGTCGGCTCCAGGAGGCCTCACTGCGACTCCGCCAGCTCCGACCCGACGAGTCGCTGGCCGATCTGGCGGCACAGCTCGGCTATGCCGACCAGGCCCACTTCGCGCGAGACCTGCGCACCGTCACCGGCTCGTCGCCGACCGAGCTGGCACAGCGCCTGGGCCCGCTGGACTGACGCGGATCCGCCGTCGCCCGAGCGGTCGTCCGCCGGTACGCTCTGGCGCCTCGCCGTCGTCCGGGCCGACGTACGGCGAGCGATCCAACCCCGGCGTGTCCGGGCCGTCAGCCTGGAGACGCTGATGAGTGAACAGGAGCCAAAGGTGTCGCGGCCGAAGGTCGTGCTCGCCGCGATGACCGCGGCCAACGCCATGCTGCTGATCGACCAGACCGCGGTGCCGCTGACGCTGCCCGACATCATGGACGAGTTCCACGTCGGAGCGGAGTCCGCCCAGTGGGTGGTGAACGCGAGCCTGCTGATGCTCGCCGGTCTGCTGGTGCTCGGCGGTCGCCTCGGTGACCAGCTCGGTCGTCGCAAGGTCTTCATCGTCGGCGCGGCGCTGTTCGCCGGCGCCTCGGCGGTCGGCGGCCTGGCACCGGAGTTCGGTTTCCTGCTCGCCGCACGGGCGGTGCAGGGCATCGGTGGCGCACTGATGCTGCCGGTGTCGGTCGCCATCGTCGGTGCGTCGTTCTCGAGCAAGGACAGCGGGCGTGCGCTGGGCACCATGGGCGGGATCGCGGCGGTGGCGGGCGCGCTGGGCCCGACCATCGGCGGTGTGCTGACGAGCGCGCTGTCGTGGCGGTTCGTGCTGCTGGTGAACGTGCCGTTGGCGATCGTGTGCGTCGTGCTCACGCTGCGGTCCGTGCCCGCGGACGAGCCCCGGGCCGAGCGGGTGCACATCGACATCTCCGGGTCCGTGCTGCTGTGCATCGCCCTCATCGGTCTCGTGTTCGGCCTGTCGCAGACCCAGAGCCAGCCCTTCGACGCGGTCACCGTCTACGGGCCCGTGACGGTCGGAGCCGTGGCGGCAGCGGCGTTCCTGCTGCGTGAGCGTCGCGCCCGCAACCCGCTCATGGACCTGTCGCTGCTGCGGCGGAGCCCGAACTACCTGGGTGCCACGATCAGCCAGGGGGTGGCGGGCATGCTCGAGATGGGGCTGGGGGTGATCTTCCCGCTCGTGCTGATCCTGAACCTCGGCATGAGTCCGGCGCTGGCCGGGCTGGCGCTCATCCCGACGACGGTGCCGATGGTGCTCGTCGCGCCGCTCGCCGGACGCTGGTACGACCGTGCCGGTGGTCGTGCACCGCTCGTGAGCGGCTTCGCCGTGCTCGCGGTCGCCGGTGGGGCGCTCGCCTGGGGCGTGCACGAGATGACCTACCTCTGGCTCCTGCCCGGCCTGCTGCTCTACGGCCTGGGCCTGGCGCTCGTGCTGACGGTGAACGACCCGGTCAGCCTGGACATGGTCGCCCCCGCGGACCACGGTCAGGCGTCGGGCGTCTCGGCGACCGCGGAGCAGGGTGGCGGCGCCATCGGCATCGCGCTGCTCTACTCGATCGTCCACACGGTCTACGTCGGTCGCCTGCACGTCGACATCGACCGGAGCTCGCTCGCGGATCTCAGCGACGCCCAGTACGCGCGGCTGCGCGCAGGCATCGAGGCCGCCGAGCAGACCGGGTTGAACTGGGACCGGTTCGACCCGTCGTTGCGGGCCTACCTCGAGGCCGCCGACAACGCCTCGTCACGGGGCTACACGGCGGCGTTCGCGTTCGTCTCGATCATCGCGCTCGTCGGCCTGGCGGCGACCGGACTGCTGGTGCGTCGAGCCCCCGCGGTTGAATCGGCCGCCACGATCTGACGTATCGTCAGGTCCGCTCGCCGGCCCTGCGCCGGGCGAGAGGGGACCGACGCAGCGACAATGAGGGGGGCGTCCAGATGACGCAGACCACGATCGACCCGGCCGCCGCAGCGGCCTACCAGTTCGGCGGCCAGGACATCCCCTGGGTGATCGACCACTGGGCCGAGCACCGTGCCGATCACCCGTTCCTCATCTGGGAGCCCAAGGACGAGCGCGACCGCACCTGGACCTACGCCCAGTTCGCCGAGGCGACCAAGAAGGTCGCCGCCGGTCTGGTCGGCCGGGGTGTCGGTGTCGGCGACATGGTCCTGATCCACGCCGAGAACTGCCCCGAGGCCGTCATCGCCTGGTACGCGTGCGCCCGCGTCGGCGCCGTCGCGGTCACCACCAACACCCGCAGCGTCGCGGCCGAGGTCAAGTACTTCATCGACCACACCAGCTGCGTCGGCGCCATCACCCAGCCCAAGTACGCCGCCCTCGTCGCCGAGGCCGGGCCCGATCTGGGCTGGATCGTCGTCACCGAGGACAACTCCGGCGTGGCGGCGACCGACGAGGAGCTCGCCCACGGTCGCGATCCGTTCTCGTCGCTCGAGGGTGACGCCGCCGATGCGCCCGTCCGCGAGCGCGACGCCATGCTGCCGGCCGGCATCCTCTTCACGTCGGGCACGACCTCCAAGCCCAAGGCCGTGGTGCACACCCACGCCAACATGCTCTGGGCCGCCAAGGTCAACCCGACCAACATCGACTTCCGGACCGAGGACGTCTACCTGGCGTCGCTGCCGTTCTTCCACGTCAACACCCAGAGCTGGGCGATCTGGTCGGTGCTCGGCACGGGCGGCACGGTCGTGCTGCAGCCGAAGTTCTCCGCCAGTCGCTTCTGGCCGGTCATCGAGAAGTACTCGGTCACCCACATCTCGTTGCTGCCGTTCGTGATCCAGACGGCGTTCGAGCAGGGCATCCCCGAGGACCACACCGTGCGCATCGGCGTGTTCGGTCTGATCATGCCGGTCCTCGACCAGATGATGGGCATGCACGTCGTCGCTGCGTACGGCATGACCGAGCTGGTCACCCACTGCATCCACTCCAACCCCTTCGAGCAGTACCCCGAGCTGGCCATGGGCAAGGTCTCGCCCGGCTACGAGTTCCTGATCGTCAAGGAGGACGGCGGCCTCGCCGAGGTGGGCGAGATGGGTGAGCTCTGGATCCGCGGCGTGCGCGGCGTCTCGGTCTGCCTCGAGTACTTCGGCAACGCCGAAGCGACCGACAAGTTCTTCACCGACGACGGTTGGGCGCGCACCGGCGACATCGTGCGCCTGCTGGAGGACGGCAACATCAAGTACTGCGACCGCGACAAGGACGCCCTCAAGGTCGGCGGCGAGAACGTCTCGGCCCGCGAGGTCGAGGACGCCATCCGTGCCGCCGGTACGCCGCTGGCGGACGTCGCTGTGGTCGCCAAGTCCCACGAGCGCCTGGACATGGTGCCGGTCGCGTTCGCGATCAAGGGCGACCCGAACCTGGACGAGGAGGCGACCGCCTCCACGATCATCGAGCACTGCAAGGCGAATCTGGCCGACTTCAAGGTGCCGCGGGCGGTGTACTTCGTGGACGAGTTCCCGACCGCCGAGCTCGGCAAGGTCGCGAAGAAGGACCTGCGCGAGCTCGCCGACACCTACCCGGCGGTCTGAACCCGACTCGACGGACATAGGGGTCGTCATCGACACAGGATGTCGATGACGACCCCAATCTCGCGAGAGATCGGAAGAAATCTGTCGCGAGTTGTCGATCCTGGGGTACGTCGAACGTGTAGGAGGTGAGCACGGCACATCGCCCGCTCATCGATCAGGAGGAACGACATGCCCGAATACCTGCTCTCCGTGCACGGCGACGACACCGAGGACATGCCCGAGGACTTCGACTTCCAGTCGGTCGTCGACGCGGTCGACCGGTTCAACGACAAGGTCCGCGAACAGGGCTACTGGGTCTACGCCAACGGCCTGATGCCCTCGGCGACCGCGACCGTCGTCGATGGGACCGGTGCCGACACGGTCGTCACCGACGGGCCATACCTGGAGGCCAAGGAGCACATCGGCGGCTTCTGGATCATCGACGTCCCGGACCTGGACGTCGCGCTGGCACTGGCCGCCGAGGGCAGCGCCGCCTGCCAGGGTCCGGTCGAGGTGCGCCCCATGCAGGACACCCCCGGCGACTGACGGACCCGATGGGCGGATCCGTCGCCGACGCGGGCCGGGACGAGGTCGCGACCGTCTTCCGGAGGGAGTCCGGCAAGGCGGTCGCGACGCTCGTGCGCTACTTCGGCGACGTCGACGTCGCCGAGGAGGCCGTCCAGGACGCGTTCCTGGTCGCGATCGAGCGGTGGCCCGTGGACGGGGTCCCGCCGGCGCCTGCGGGGTGGATCATCACCACCGCGCGCCGTCGTGGCCTCGACCGGGTTCGTCGTGAGTCGTCCCGCGACCGCCGCCAACAGGAGTCGGTGCGGACCTACGCCCTCGACGATCCCGAGCCGCCCGAGGAGGTGGGTCCCGTGCACGACGACCAGCTGCGCCTCATCTTCACGTGCTGCCACCCGGCGCTGGCACCCGCCGCGCGGGTCGCGTTGACGCTCCGGCTGGTGGCCGGGTTGCAGACCCCCGAGATCGCCAGGGCGTTCATGGTGCCCGAGCCGACCATGGCCCAGCGCCTCGTGCGCGCCAAGCGCAAGATCCGCGACGCCCGCATCCCGTACCGGGTGCCGTCGGACGCCGATCTGCCCGACCGCCTGCGCACCGTGCTGTCGGTCCTGTACCTGGTCTTCAACGAGGGCTACCTCTCGAGCTCGGGCGACGACGCGGTGCGCGTCGAGCTCTGCGCCGAGGCGATCCGCCTGACCCGCCAGCTCGTCGAGCTCATGCCGGACGAGGGCGAGGCATGGGGACTGCTCGCGTTCATGCTGCTCACCGAGTCGCGTCGTCCCGCACGCCTGGATGACGACGGCGCGATCGTGCTGCTCGTCGACCAGGACCGAGCTCGATGGGACCGGGCGCTCATCGACGAGGGCCAGTCGATCGTGCGCGGCCTGCTGCGGCGCGACCTGCCCGGTCCGTACCAGGTCCAGGCCGCCATCGCCGCGGTCCACAGCGATGCGCCGAGCGCGGAGGCCACCGACTGGGACCAGATCGTGCAGCTCTACGACCTGCTGCGGACGTTGTCGCCGTCACCCGTCGTCGAGCTCAACCGGGCGATCGCAGTGGGGGAGCGTGACGGTCCCGGGGCAGCGCTCACGCTCGTGGATCCGCTCGCGCTCGACGACTACCACCTGTTCCACGCCACTCGGGGCGCCCTGCTCGACCGCCTCGGTCGCACCGACGAGGCGGCCGCCGCCCACGCCCGGGCGCTCGAGCTGACGGCGAACCCCGCGGAGCAGGAGCTCCTCCGGGCGCGTGGCCGGTTCAGGTCCGGCTGAACCGCTGGAAGAACTGCCAGGCCAGCTCGGTGGCGTCGATGTCGAACGTGGTCGGTCCGACGATGTCGCCGATGCTCTTGCTGAACTCGCTCGACGGCCACGAGTGACCGCCGCCGACCACGATGTAGAACTCGACGGCGCCGTCGGCAGGGCAGTCGTAGACACGGTGGATCACGTCCGCGGTGACCTCGGTGTCGGTGAACTCGTCCTCGCACCCGTTGAGCTCGGCCCACTCGGCGACGGCCTCGGGGTAGCCGGGCCCGTCCAGGTCGATCGGCATCGTGGTGGTGGTCTCCGCCGGCGCGCTCGAGGGTGCGTCCCCGAGCAGGCTGCCAAGGTCGCCGACGCCGCCGTTGAACAACAGGATCGGGTCCTCGGTGCCGTGGGTGGTGAGCATCGGCATCGGGTCGGCGGGGTCGCAGCCCTCCGACATCGTGATGCCGTCGACGGGCGCCATCGCCGCGAACACCTCGGAGCGCTCGCACGCCAGGAACGAGCTCATGATCGCCCCGTACGACAGGCCGGTCGCGTAGACGCGAGCGGTGTCGATGCAGCGCTGCTCACCGATCTGCGTGAGCATCGCGTCGAGGAACTCGAGGTCCAGATTGGGGTCCGAGACGGGATCGGCGTCCCAGCGGACCGGCTCGCCGCTGCCGTGCGGGAACGCGGTCACGAACCCCTGCTCCTGGCCGTACTCGCCGAACCTGGTCATCATCGCGTGGACCTGCGCGCCCTCCATCAGGCCGTGCAGGTCGACGACGAGGGGCAGCGGGTCGTCGGCCGGTGCCGGGGTCGTCAGCAGGTAGTACCGCTCGGCCCCGCCGACCGTCAGGTCGGTGCGCGCCAGCGCGACCTCGTCGGTCGTCGGCGCAGCACAACCCGGCGACGGGACCGGCTCGGCATCGGCCAGATCGGGTGCCTCGGTGGTCGTGGTGGTCGACGCCGCCTCGGCATCGGATGCGGCGGCGTCGTCGCCTCCCTCCGAGGAGCAGGCGGCGAGCGCGACCAGTGCCACGACGGCGACGGAGAGGGCGAGACGGTGCAACGGGAGCGGGCGCATCCGCAGAGTTCTAGTGCCGCGAGCGTCCGGTCCGACGCTCCGACGGCAATTGGGAGGCGACCAGACGACCGACGAGCTCCTCCGCGATGCGGTCCACCTCGTCCGTGCGATCCCTGGAGATGCCCATGGCGTCCATGACCGTGTCGCGACCCACGCCCCAGGCGATGACCGTGCTGATGAGCAGACCGGCCAGGACCCGGGTCTCGAGATCGTCGTCGGCCCCGGCACTCAGCAGGTGCTGCAGATGGAGGGCGAGACCGGGGAACCGATCCTCTGCGTCGTCGCCGGTGCGACGGTCGTCGGAGGCGGTCAGGACCAGACCGCTCGCCGGCGCGGCCCGGAGGTGACGCAGGGCCAGCACGTAGCCGTCCGGCGGGTCGCCCGCCACCGCCACAGCAGTTGCGTACCCGGCGCTCACCTGCGCGATCGCCTCGGCGATGAGTGCACGCTTCGATCCGAAGTGCCGAGTGATCATCGAGTGCTGCACACCCGCTCGTTCGGCGATCTCGCGAACCGTCACGTCCCGGGCCGGTCGCTGCGACAGGAGGTCCACCGTCGCGTCGAGCAGGTCCGCTCGCACGGCCTCGGCCTTCCGATACGCGGCGCGGCTCATGCGTTCGAGCGTAGGAGACCGCGACGCGGGCGCCGGCGGTACGCTGGTCATATTGCATCCAAATGGACGCAATCCGACTTCGGAGGTGCAGCAGACCGTGGAAGCCGCAACGAGCACACAGGTCATCGAGACGACGGCGGGACCGGTCGAGTACAGCGACTCCGGTGGCGACGGTCCGGCTGTGCTGTTCGTGCACGGCTCGCCCGGCGGGTGGGACCAGGGCGAGCTGATGAGCCGCTTCCTCGTCACGGCAGGACTGCGGGTGGTGGCGCCGTCGCGACCTGGCTACCTCGGCACGCCGCTCACCGACGATCGCGCCATGCCGGCCCGGCAGGCCCTGCTGCACGCCGCGCTGATGCAGCAGCTCGGGCTGGATCGCTACGGCGTCGCGTGCTGGTCGGGCGGGGGTCCGTCCAGCTATCAGCTCGCCATCGATCACCCCGATCGTGTCGCCGCGGTCGTTGCGTTCGCCGCCGTGTCCCAGCCCTACACCTTCGAGCACCCCTCGGAGGAGACGGCGCTGTTCGGTCGTCCCGGTGCATGGCTCCTGCGCCAGCTCGCGCATCATGCCCCCCACACGACGGTGAAGATGCTGGTCACCGAGGAGGGTGACCTGTCGAAAGCCGACGCCAAGGACCTGGTCGCCCGGATCTGGGACGACGAGAGGACACGCCAGTGGGTGCTCGACTGGTCAGCGACGGTGAGCGGCGCTCGCGCCGCCGGCTTCGACAACGATCGGCGCTGCTTCCCGCAGATCGAACTGGACCTGGACGCCGTGCAGTCGCCGGTGCTGCTCGTCCACGCCGACACCGACAGCGACGTACCCCACTCACACAGCGAGCACGCCGCCTCGCTGCTGCCGCACTCGGAGCTCCTCACCATCCGCAACGGCACCCACATCAGCGCCTGGACCGGCCCCGACCACGAGCGGGTCCAGGAACGGGCGATCGAGCTGCTCCGCAGCTGACCCTGCCGGCGTCGTCAGGGCGCCAGCACCTGGGTGAGCGCGTCGACCACCGAGGTCGGTCCGCCCACGGTCGCGCACCGTGCGCCGAGGGCATCGGCGAACCGCTCGGCATCGTCGCTGTCGCCTTCGGGGGCCAGGACGACCAGCTCGTCCAGGCCGGCGGCGTCGTCGACGAAGTCGCCCCCGGTCGTCGCCCGACAGTCCGACAGCAGCACCGTCAGGCGACGGCCCGCCATCGATCGTGCGAGCTGCGTCGCTGCCGTGCGCAGCGCCAGGCCGACGTCGGTCACGCCGAAGCCGCGCAGTCGCAGCAGGTCGGTGACCACGTCCTGGGCGCCACGGTCCCCACCCTGGGGGCGAAGGACGATCGCATCCTCGGCGAAGGCGACCACCGAGCAGTCCTGGGGTGCACGCAGCACGACCGCCGCGGCGGCCAGGGCTGCCGCGGCCAGGCGCTCGCCGTGCATCGAGCCCGACCGGTCGACCAGCAGACAGACGGCGGTGTCGGGTCGTTCCCAGTCCGCGACGACGATCGAACCAGCGTCCGGCGACGTCCGACCGGTGCGAGCGGCGACGATCCCGTCCAGGGACGCGTCGAGGTCGATGTCGCCGCCCCGCTCCGACACCGGCCGGCGACGCAGGCGGCCGACGCCTCGACGAGCGCTGGCGCCCTGTCGTGCCAGGTCGACCATGATCCGCCCGGCGAGCCGCTGTGCCAGCCCCCGCAACGCCTCGTCGGTCGCGCCGTGCAGATCGGCCAGCAGCGACAGCGCCGCGTCGGGATCGGCCTCCATGAGCTCGTCGAACGCGGTGTCGTCGAGCGTGCCGAGCTCGGGGGAGATCTCCTCGAAGTGCGCCCGGGCGCTCAGCTCACGCCGCGAGGTCGTTCGCCGCGCCGCGTCGCTGACGGCCTGTTCGGCCGCCTCGCCCTCCTTGACCTCGTCGGGGCCCGGTGCCCGACCCCCACCCGGCGGTGGGGTCAGCCTTTTCCCGACCCCTCGTCCGCTCCGTCGGGGCCGCCGCCGTCCGGATCGACCGGGCGGAAGTGGCGACCCCAGAGCTCGGTCACCACCTCTTCGGCGCTGCGGCCGGATCCCTCACGGAGCCGGACGCGTCCCGACAGCGCCAGCAACGCCGCGTCCAGGGTCACGCCCGGGTCGGTCGAGGCGACGCCGCGCAAGGCGGCGAGCTCGCGGGTGATCATGACCATGTCGATGGCACCGCGCACCGAGGATCCGGTGCGCACGTCCGCGTGGTCACGGCTGTCGCGCACCATCGCGACGGCTCGACCGACGCCGTCGTGGCCGAACTCGGCGGCCGCGTCGGTGGCGTTGTGCTCGACGATCGCGATCTCGTCGTCCGCGTCCTGGTAGTCCATCGCCAGCCGACAGCACCGGTCGTAGACCGCGGACGCGATGCGCGCGGTGCCCACCGCGTCGAACGGGTTCATGGCCGCCACCAACCGGAAGCCGTCGGCGGCGACGACCCGGCCGAGTCGGGTCACGTGCAGCTCGCCCTCGCTCATCACCGTGATGAGCACGTTGAGCGTCTCCTCGGGGACCCGGTTGATCTCCTCGACGTAGAGCAGAGAACCGTCGCGCATCGCGGCGACCAGCGGACCGTCGACGAAGCTCGTCTCGCTGTAGCCCTCGGCGAGCACGGCGGCCGGATCGTGCGCACCGACCAGGCGGGCGGGGGTGAGCTCAGCGTTGCCCTCGACGAACTCGAAACCCGAACCGCTCGCGTCCGCGACGGAACGCAGCACGGTCGACTTGCCGGTCCCGGGCGGACCCTCGAGCAGCAGGTGTCGTCCGGCGGCGAGCGCGGCGACGATCGACTCGAGCTCGCGGCGGCGACCCACGACCGTGGTCGTGAGCCGTGCCAGCAGCGCCGGTCCGTCGTCGCCCACCGCGGTGTCGCCCGGGCTCAGCCGAACTCGATGACGCCGCGCAGGTTCTTGCCGTCGCGCATGTCGGCGTAGCCCTGGTTGACGTCGTCGAGCGAGTAGCGGTTGGTGATCAGCTCGTCGAGCTTCAGCTCGCCCTCGCGGTACATGGACAGCAGGTTGGGGATCTGGGCCCGCGGGTTGGTCGAGCCGAACACGGTGCCCTTCACCTCCTTGTTCATCATCGAGAGCATGAACAGGTTCATCTGGGCGTCCGACTCGAGCATCGGGGCGAGCCCGGTGACCACGAGCGTGCCGCCCTTGGCCGTCAGGTTGAGCGCCGGGTCCAGCATGTCGCCGTGCACGACGCCGGCGCTCAGCACCACCCGGTCGCACATGTCGCCCCAGGTCAGGTCCGGCACGGCCAGCAGCGCCTCCTCGACCGAGGAGTAGGTGTGCGTCGCACCGAACTGCATGGCCTGCTCACGCTTGAACTCGACGGGGTCGATCGCGATCACGCGCTTGGCGCCGGCGGCGCGGGCGCCCTGCACGGCGTTGATGCCGATGCCGCCGATGCCGATCACCGCGACGTTGTCGCCGGGCTTGGTTCCGGCGCGCTCGGTCGCCGATCCGAAGCCGGTCGCCACGCCGCACGAGACCAGTGCGACGGCGTCGAGGGGCAGGTCGGGCTCGACCTTCACCAGCGAGTTCTCGCTCACCAGGATGTGCTCGGAGAAGGTGCCGACCTGGGCATAGCGGCCCACGGCCTGGCCGGTGCGCGTGATCTTGTGGGCCTCCCGGCCGTCGCTCATCATGCCGATGTCGAACAACTTGGCGCCCTCGTCGCAGAGGTACTGCCGTCCGGTCGAACACCACTTGCACCGACCGCAGCTGGGGATGAACGACATCGAGACGTGGTCGCCGACGGCGACGCTGGTCACGCCCGGCCCGACCTCCTCGACGATGCCGGCGCCCTCGTGGCCACCGATGACGGGGAGACCGAGGGGGAGGTCACCGGTGACGGCGTGCTCGTCGGAGTGGCACATGCCGGCGTAGACCATCTTCACGAGCACGTCGCCCGCATGCGGATCGTCGAGCTCGATCTCCTCGATCTTCCACTCTTCTCCGACACCCCAGAGCACTGCTGCGCGAGTTGTGGTTGGCATGGGACCCCCTGTAGTCCGAGCACCTCCGACCGGGCGGACGGTGCGTCACTCCGGCGTTCTACACGATGCCCCCGTTGACTGCCGGTCAGATCGCGTCGAGCGGTCGAGGGATCCGAGTCCCGGCGCCGTCGACCGGTGACGGGGCCGGCTCAGCCGGTGAAGCTGACCTGTCGGGCCACCGTGCGGTCGGCCACGTCGGGAGCCGGCGCCGGCGCCGTGGTGGTCGGCGGAGCGGGCACAGTGGAGGTGGTCGTGGTGTCGGCCACGCAGTCGATGGTGATCGTCTCCCTCGCGATCGACTCGGAGGTGGATCCGTCGAGGACCAGCAGGACGTCGACGACCGAGGTGGCGTCCTGCTGGTAGGGGTACTCGTTGGTCCCGGGACGTACGGATCCGAGGACCGAGCCGTCGATCATCGCGATGAGCCCGCCGTCCTCGACCTCCCCGGTGATCTCCACCGTGATGACGCCGAGACGGACCCCGTCACAGGCCGAGCTGATGGTGGCCGACAGCGTCTCCTGTGCCGACGCGTTGGGCGTCGTGACGGTGAGCACGCCGACGGCGGCAACGGTGGCGACGGCGGCGATGAGGCCACGGCGAGGGCCGGGCCGGTTCGTGGTGCGCATGCGATGGTTCCTCTCCATCGGTCCGACGGGATCGTGTCGGACCGATGGACACTCTACGGAGCGCCCGAGCATCGGTGTCGGGCCGCGTGCCCGAGGTCGGAGCGGCCCGGGCACGCCGCTGCGAACGGTGCTGCGGCACCGGCGGTACGATCTGGCGGTCACTGCTCTCTCCGACCAAGGAGTGCCCCCATGTCGACCGACGTCATCACCGAGAACACCGAGGACCGGGCGGCGGCCACCGCCGCGCCGGCCGACGACGCTGCCCTCGTCGAGGAGGAGCTCCTCGTCGAAGAGGTGTCCATCGACGGCATGTGCGGTGTGTACTGAGCGTCGCGCCGACACCGATGACGCAGGCGGCGGTCGCGGACCCGGATCCGCTCGATCGGCGACTCCGGCTGCACCCCAGCGTGTCGTTGCGACCCGAGCGCTTCGGTGCGCTCGCCTACAGCTTCGACACGCGCAAGCTGTCGTTCATCAAGCACCCTGACCTGCTGCGCGTGGTCGAGTCGCTCGACGGCGCCTCGACGGTGCGGGAGCGCCTGATCGGCGCCGACATCGCCGAGTCGCGCTGGCCGTCGTTCGTCACGGCGCTGGCGACGCTCGAAGCCTCCGAGATGCTCGAACCCGTCGGACCCGCCCCAGCGGCGTCGACCGATCCCCGCGTGGAGCCCCCAAGTGACTGACCTGCTGGCCAACCCCACTCGCCGCCCGAGCGCTGCCGAGCAGCCGCCGGCCGCGACCCGGTCCCTCGTCGAGGAGTTCAAGGAAGGCCTGGACGCCCCCATCTGCCTCACGTGGGAGCTGACCTACGCCTGCAACCTGTCGTGCGTGCACTGCCTGTCCTCGTCGGGCCGGCGCGACCCGCGGGAGCTCACCACCGAGGAGTGCTTCGCCGTCATCGACGAGCTGCAGCGCCTCAAGGTGTTCTACGTGAACATCGGCGGTGGCGAGCCGATGCTGCGAGCCGACTTCTTCGAGATCCTCGAGTACGCCGCGGCGCACGACGTCGGGGTGAAGTTCTCGACGAACGGCACGTTCATCGACCGTGCCGCCGCCGAGCGGCTGGCGTCGATGGACTACCTGGACATCCAGATCTCGATCGACGGCGCGGACGCCGACGTCAACGACCTGGTCCGCGGCGAGGGGTCCTTCGCCGCGGCCCGTCAGGCGATGGACCACCTGCGCGACGCCGGCTTCGGTGCGTTCAAGATCAGCATCGTCGCCACCCGCCAGAACGTCGGGCAGCTCGACGAGTTCAAGGCGATCGCGGACGAGTACGGCGCGCAGCTCCGGGTCACCCGCCTGCGCCCCTCGGGCCGCGGCGTCGACTCGTGGGACGAGCTGCACCCGACCCAGGACGACCAGCGGACGCTCTACCACTGGCTGCTCGGACGGCCCGACGTGCTGACCGGCGACTCGTTCTTCCACCTCTCCGCCCTGGGCGACGCGCTGCCCGGGCTCAACCTGTGCGGTGCCGGTCGTGTCGTCTGCCTGATCGACCCGGTCGGCGACGTCTACGCCTGCCCCTTCGTCATCCACGACCAGTTCCTCGCCGGCAACATCCGCGACGAGGGCGGCTTCACGAAGGTCTGGCGCGAGTCGGACCTGTTCACGTCGCTGCGCGAGCCCGAGAGCGAGGGCGCGTGCGTCAGCTGCGGGAGCTACGACGCCTGTCAGGGCGGCTGCATGGCCTCGAAGTTCTTCGTCGGCCTGGAGTTGACCGACCCCGATCCCGAGTGCGTGCTCGGCAACGCGGAGCCGCTGCTCGCCGCGCTCGACGCCGCGGGCGGCGCAGCCCCGCGTTCCGAGGTGGACCACTCGCGGCCCGGCGTGCCGGTGCCGTCGCCGGTGACGCTGCGCCCCACCCGCCGCCAACGCGCCTGACTCCATCTGTGATCTGGACCGCAGCGTGCGCTGCGGTTCCAGATCACGAATGGGAGCGTCTTCCAGGACGCGGGGGCTCGACGCGGCGCCAGCGCGTAGCGTTGCCGCGATGGGCGACAAGGGCATCACGATGACGTCGGAACTGCGCGACTACCTGGTCTCGCACTCGATCGAGCGGACCGACGTGCACCGCCGGCTCGTCCACGCGACCGCGGCGTCGCTCGGCGACCTGTCGGTGATGCAGATCGCCGAGGAGCAGGGCGCGTTGCTCACCTTCCTGGCGCGGCTGATCGGTGCGCGCACCGCGGTCGAGGTCGGGACGTTCACCGGGTACTCAGCGCTGTGCATCGCCGAGGGGCTCCCCGACGACGGACAGCTCACCTGCTTCGACATCAGCGAGGAGTGGACCTCGGTGGGCCGTCCGTACTGGGACGAGGCAGGGGTCGGCGGTCGCATCGGCGTCATCATCGGGCCGGCGGCGGAGACCCTCGCTGCGTGGCAGCCGCGTGAGCCGGTGGACCTGGCCTTCGTCGACGCGGACAAGCCCGGCTACCCGACCTACTACGAGCTGCTGCTCGAGCGACTGCGTCCCGGCGGGCTGATCGTGGTCGACAACGCGCTGTACTTCGGCGCGGTGCTCGACGACGCCTCGCGGGACGACAGCGTCGTCGCCATCCGCGCCTTCAACGACCTCGTCGCCGCCGACGATCGAGTGGAGTGCGTGCTGATGAACGTGGGCGACGGGTTGCTCTGCATCCGCAAGCGCTGAGCGGCTGATCGCGCTGCCCGCAAGGCCTGTCCGACGGTGACGGCGGTGCCGGCGGCTGAGTCCCCTGCGCGACTCGCGGCGACCCGGCTGGCATCCGACGGTTGACCTGTGGCTGACTGTGGATACCCTGACGTTGCGGGGCGGCGTTCGGGGGGACGGCGACGGTGCCGCAACAGGAGGCAACACGATGGCAACCACCACGTCGACCAACCCGATCTCGGAGACGCTGATCTCGGCGAACGCGGTGCTCGAACGCACGGTGCAGAACGCCGTGGAGATGGCCCGTTCGGCCAACTCGGCGTTCCGTCGCCACGACGACGTCGCGGTCGCGCTGCCCGGCGGGCTGTTCGGTCACGTGCACAAGGGCAAGCTGGTCAGCTTCGGCCTGGAGCCCATCGGTGACGTGCTCGTCGACTCCCAGCGCCGGGTCAACTCCCTCGTCGACGGCGACAAGGGCAAGGTTCTCTGGGGCCGCGTCGCCGCGGTCGCCGGCGGGTCCGCCGCCGCGGTGTCCTCGGTCGCCGGTGTGGCCACTGCGGTCATCCTGGGCCGACGCCGCACCGCGGCCTGATCGCTCCAGCAGGCTGGTCGCGCCGGCAGGCCGGTCGTTCCCGCAGTCGGGTCACTCCAGCAGGAGGCGGAGCTCGTCCATCGAGCGTCGCAGCAGGTCGCTGAGCTCCGCCGTCTCGTCGCGCATCCACTGCTCGTACGCGGCCAGGGCGATGCCGAGCGCTGCGTGGCCCGCGACCTGCGGGAGGAGGTCATCGGGTGCGACGCCGTGCCGTTCGGCCACGAACCCTGCGATGACCCGGCGCCACTGCGCATAGCGGAGCGCGGAGTGCGCCTGCAGCGCGGGAGTCTCGAGGATGAGGCGCATGCGGCTCCGGTGCGACGGGTGCGCATCGTCGGGGACGTCGTTGAACCGGACGATCCCCTCGAGCACCGCCCGATGCACGGGCCAGTCGATCGGCAGCTCGCGCAGCATCCGATCGAACTCCGCGAGGGTCTGGTCGAACCTGCCCCACGGGATGTCGGCCTTCGACGGGTAGTAGCGGAACAGCGTCCGGCGGTTCACGCCGACGGCGTGCGCGATCTGATCGAGCGTGGTGCCGTCGAAGCCGTGCTGTGAGAACAGCTCGAACGCGGCCTGCTCGATCGCTGCGTGTGACGTGGATTCGGGTCGACCGGCGCCGGTTCCGGGTCGGTCACGCATCGTCGCCATTGGGGTCCAGGGTACCAGCGCGCTATTGTTGCCCTCAGTGCAGTTATCGGTGGCCCGGAGATCTCGGACCGCGCAGCAGGAGGCGTACGCATGGCGAGTTGGACGAATCCGTGGCGCCAGAACCCCTGGTTCGAGTCGGTCGCCGTCGCGCAGGCGCGTGCGAAGCGCCGACTGCCCCCGCCGGTGTACGGCGCGCTGGTGGCCGGGTCGGAGCGGGGTCAGACGATGGCCGACAACGAGCACGCGTTCGCCGAGCTCGGGGTGCTGCCCCATGTCGTCGGCCAGCACCCCGAACGATCGATGCGCCGCACGGTGCTCGGCCAGGAGGTGTCGCTCCCGGTGCTGATCAGCCCCACCGGCGTGCAGGCGGTCCACCCCGATGGCGAGGTGGCCGTCGCCCGGGCGGCGAACGCACGCGGCACGCTGATGGCGCTGTCGAACTTCGCGTCGAAGCCGATCGAGGACGTGGTCGACGCCTGCCCGCGGACGTTGTTCCAGATGTACTGGACCGGCGACCGCGACGTGATGGTGCAGCGCATGGAGCGCGCCCGCGACGCCGGCGCGATCGGGCTGATCGCCACGCTCGACTGGTCCTTCTCGAACGGTCGGGACTGGGGCAGCCCCGAGATCCCCGAGAAGGTCGACCTCATGACCGCGGTCCGCATGGCGCCCAAGGTGATCACCCGCCCACGCTGGCTGTACCAGTTCGGCCGGACCGGCCAGATCCCGGATCTGACCGCGCCGAACCTCGCCCCGCCGAGCGGCGGTGCGGCACCCACCTTCTTCGAGGCCTACTACGAGTGGATGACGACGCCGCCACCCGGTTGGGACGATGTTGCGTGGATGCGCAGCACGTGGGCAGAGCTCAGCGGCACGCCGTTCGTGTTGAAGGGGGTCGGACGGGTCGACGACGCGAAGCGTGCGGTCGACGCCGGCGTGGACGCGATCTCCGTGTCGAACCACGGCGGGAACAACCTCGATTCGACGCCGGCGGCGATCCGGCTCCTGCAGCCGGTCGCGGAAGCGGTCGGCAGCGACGTCGAGGTGCTGCTCGACGGCGGTGTGCGTCGCGGATCCGACGTGGTCAAGGCATTGGCGCTCGGGGCTCGGGCGGTGCTCATCGGGCGCGCCTACCTGTGGGGACTCGCCGCGAACGGCCAGGCGGGCGTCGAGAACGTGCTCGACATCATGTCGAGCGGCATCGACTCGGCGTTGCGTGGCCTGGCGGTCGCCGACATCGACGAGCTGGGTCCGGAGCACCTCCTGATCCCCGACGACTTCCACCCGCACGTCGCACCCACGTCGCAGTGACCCGGTCGGCGAACGCGCGCTGATCGTGTCGGGTCCCTCCTCGCTCGCCGGGCGCACATGGCCCGAGGCCGGCGACGCGCAGCTGCTGGTGGTGCCGGTCGGCAGCTGTGAGCAGCACGGACCGCACCTGCCGCTCGACACCGACCTCCGCATCGCCGTGGAGCTCTCTGAGCGGTTGGTCGCCGCGCGGACCGATGCCGTCGTCGCTCCCGCCATCACGATCGGCGCGTCGGGCGAGCACGAGTCGTTCCCGGGCACGCTCTCGATCGGCACGCCGGCGCTCGAGGCGGTGATCGTGGAACTGGGCCGCTCGGCGCTCCCTCCACCGACGTCGTCGCGCCCCCGCCCCTTCCGCGCCGTGCTGTTCGTGAACGGCCACGGCGGCAACATCGAGGCACTCGAGCGCGCCACGGCGTTGCTCGTCGCCGAGGGTCGCGACGTGGGCGCGTGGCATCCACGGGTGCCGGGTGGCGACTCCCACGCCGGCCGCACCGAGACGTCGATGATGCTGCACCTCGATCCCGGGGTGGTCCGTGTCGATCGACTCGAGCCGGGCAGCACCGCTCGCTGGCGTGAGATCGGTGCAACGGTGATGGACGCGGGCCTGGCGGCCGTGACCTCCAACGGGATCCTCGGCGACCCCACCCTGGCCACCGAGGCCGAAGGTCGTGCGGTGTTCGACGCGCTCGTCGCCGAACTGGCGGCCGACGTGGCGGAGCGCTTCCCGGATCCCGGCGCGTGAGCGAGCTCCTGGCGCGCTGTCGGGTCGACCCGTCGACCCGACGCTTCGGGCCGAGTGGTCGGCTCGTGCTCGGCGGCTCGCCGCGGCGACTGGTGCGACTGTCCGACGCCGGCGCGTCGCTGCTGGACCGGATCGGTGCCGGCGAGACGCTCTCGGCGTCGGCGGGGAGGACTGCCGTGCTCGACCGACTCGTGCGCGCCGGCATCCTGCAGCCGGACCCCGCCGCGGGATCGGCGACGTCGAGCGCGCAGGACGTCACGGTGGTGGTACCCGTGCGTGACGACCCGGACGGCGTGGGTGCGCTGCTGCGGTCGCTGCGCACGGCGAGGTCGCTCCCGGCGGCCGTCGTGGTGGTCGACGACGGCTCGGCCGACCCGGCGCGGCTGCACCGAGCGGTGCACGACGTCGAGGGGGACCTGCGGGTCGAGCTCATCCGGCGGGACCGGTCGGGTGGTCCGGCGGCGGCACGCAACGCCGGGATCGCGCGAGCCGACACCGAGCTCGTGGCACTGCTCGACGCCGACTGCGTCGTGGGGACCGGCTGGCTCGGGCCGCTGCTCGCGCAGCTCTCGGACGACGTCGCCATCGTCGCACCGCGTGTCGTCGCAGCTCGCCGCGAGACGTCGAGCTCGCGTCGGGAGCGCTACGAGTCGGCGTGCTCCCCGCTCGACCTCGGTCGTCACGCGGCCGAGGTCCGTCCCGGCGCTCGGTTGAGCTACGTGCCGAGCGCCGCGCTGCTCGCCCGGCGCGGGGTGTTGGATGCACTCGGTGGCTTCGACGAGTCGATGCGGGTGGGTGAGGACGTCGATCTGGTCTGGCGTGCTGTCGAGGACGGCCACAGGGTCCGGTACGAGCCGAGCGCGCAGGTCGAGCACCGGGTCCGTTCGACGTGGTCCGCCTGGGTCCGCCAGCGTGTGGGCTACGGCCGCTCCGCGGCGTCGCTCGACCGGCGACATCCGGGGCAGGTGGCGCCCGCGGTGTGCTCGCGGTGGAGCCTGGCGCTCTGGCTGCTCGTCGTGTCGGGGCACCCGCTGGTCGCCACGTCGATCGGCGCGGCGACGACTGCCGCGCTGGCGCGCTCGCTCGAGGGGCTGCCGCTCGCGGAGGTGGGCCGCCTGGGTGCGCGGGCCCACCTGGGTGCCGGCCGTCAGCTGGCCCGCGCGGCGCTGCGGGTGTGGTGGCCGCTGTTGCTCGTGGGCTCGGTCGTCTCCAGCCGTGTGCGTCGTGTCGCAGCGGTCTGCGTCGCTGTCAACGCCACGGGTGCGTGGCGCGACGCCAGCGACCGGACCAGGGTCGAGCTCACCCCGTGGGAGCTCACGGCGGTCGCGCTCGTCGACGACGCTGCCTACGGCGCCGGTGTGTGGCAGGGCTGCTGGCATCGGCGGTCCTGGCGGGCGCTCCTGCCCCGTCTGGGCTGAGCGGACCGACCGCCGCGGCAGGCGAAGCTTGTTCGATCCTGGTCCCGCCGCGACGGATCGGTGCGCCTCGTCGGCCAGACTCGGGTCCCATGCGCGCCCTGCACGTCCACCACGACCCCAACTCGCTGCCCGGGCTCGTCGGTGAGGCCCTGGCAGCTCGGGGCATCGAGGCCGTCGTGCACCAGGTCTGCACGGTGCCCGGCTCACCGAAGGGCTCACCGGAGTTCCCCGACCCCGCCGAGTTCGACCTGGTGGTCGTCTACGGCTCCCGGTGGTCGGTGTACGACCCCGACGTGGAGCACTGGGTGGCGCCCGAGCTGGAGATGCTCCGACGTGCGGACGAGATGGGTGTCCCCGTGCTGGGACTGTGCTTCGGCGCCCAGATGGTCAGCGCCGCGCACGGGGGCGAGGTGCTCGAGTCGGCGGTGCCCGAGGTCGGCTGGTTCAAGGTGACGTCGCAGGCGCCCGAGATCGAGCCCGGTCCGTGGTTGCAGTGGCACTTCGACCGCTTCGAGGTGCCCGACGGCGCGGTGCAGCTCGCCGAGTCGGACGCGGGGCCCCAGGCCTTCCGGCTCCGCAAGAACCTGGCGTTGCAGTTCCACCCCGAAGCGGACCGCGACGTCATCCAGGCGTGGTTCGAGGACGACCTGGACCAGATCTCCGCGCTGGGTCTCGACCCGGGCGACCTGCTCGACGAGGCCGACGTGCACCGGTCCGGCGCCCGCGCCCGCGCAGAGCGCCTGATCACGTCGTTCCTCGGCTGAGCCCGGCGCCCCGGGTGCCGCGGCGTCCGACGTCCCGCCGGATGCACGAAGCCGAGGTCGCACGAAACGAGAACGTGTTCTATTCTGCCCACCAGCTCCGGGTGGACCGGGGCACTGACGTCCAGGGGGACCGACGTGAACGATGCTGTCGCAGACGGTGATCTGCTCCACGCGCCGCTCGTCATCGAGTACGGCTTCATGCGGACCACCGGCCCCGTCATCGGTGCGTTCCTGACGGCACTGCGCGATCAGCGCGTGCTCGGGATCCGCGGCGCCGACGGCCGGGTGGTGTGTCCGCCGGTGGAGTACGACCCCCAGACCGGGGCCCCGCTGACCGAGATGGTCGAGGTGGGCACCGAGGGAACGATCACCTCGTGGAGCTGGGTCGACCAGGTCCGCGAGGGTCAGCCGCTGCAGCGGCCCCACGCGCTCGCCCTCGTCCAGCTCGACGGTGCCGACACCGCCATGCTGCACGTCGTCGACGCCCCCGGGCCCGACGCCGTGACGACGGGTGCCCGTGTGCGCATCCGTTGGGCGGACGAGCGCCAGGGCCTGATCGACGACATCGCCTGCTTCGAGCTGGCCGGAGGTGCCGCATGAGCCCCGCAGAGGACACCGACCGCAGCATCACCACGATGCCCGACGACCTGTGGACCCAGCCCCAGCCGAGCGTGCCCGATCTGGGTGGCGCAGAGCTCGTGCAGCGGGTGCAGATCCCCGCAGCGATGCGCTACGAGTACACCCCGGGCCTGGCCCAGACCCGCTTCCTGCGTGGTCTGGCCGAGAAGAAGCTCCTGGGTGGCGTCGACCCCGCGACCGGCGACGTGTACGTCGGCATCCGCGGCGTCGCGCCCGTGTCGGGGCTGCCGACGACCGAGCTGGTCGAGGTCGGCCCGAAGGCCACCATCACCTCGTTCTGCGTGGTGCACATCGGCTTCGGCGTGAACGCCCCGCCGACGCCGTTCGTGTCGGCGCTCTTCCTGCCCGACGGCGCGGTGGTCTCGCTCTACGGCACCGTGCTGGAGATCCCGCACGACCAGGTGCGCATCGGCATGCGCGTCGAGCCTGTGTGGGTCGACGACGACCAGCTCACCACCTCGATGGAGAACATCAAGTACTGGCGGCCGATCGACGAGCCCGACGTGCCCGCCGAGCAGCTGAAGGGACACATGTGATGGCGCCCACACGAGACGTCGCCCTGGTGGTGACGGCACAGACCACGCACCGACGGGCTGCGACCGAGCTGAGCGAGGTCGAGATGATCCAGCCGGTCATCCGCGAGGTGCTCGACGCCGTCGGCGGCATCGGCGAGATCGGCTTCACCTGCTCCGGCAGCTCCGACTACCTGGCCGGCCAGGCCTTCAGCTTCGTGATGACGCTGGACGCCGTCGGCGCCCAGCCGCCGATCGTCGAGAGCCACGTGGAGATGGACGGCGCCTGGGCGCTGTACGAGGCCTGGTTGAAGATCCAGGCAGGCCATGCAGACACCGCCTTGGTGTACAGCTACTCCAAGGCCTCGCCGGGCGACCTGCCCCGCGTCATGTCGCGTGGGCTCGACCCCTACTACTACGGGCCGATCTGGCCGGACTCGGTCGCGATGGCCGGTCTGCAGGCCCGGGCGATGCTCGACGCCGGTGCGATCACGCTCGAGCAGATGGCGGAGATCGCACACCGCAACCGCAGCGCCGCGGCCGACAACCCCCACGCCCAGCTCACGAGCTCGCCCTCGGTCGAGGAGCTGCTGGCGGCCGAGCCGATCTCGGACCCGCTGCGTCGCCACGACTGCCCGCCGATCACCGATGGCGGTGTCGCCGTCGTCCTGGCCGCGGGCGACAAGGCCCGCGAGTGGTGTGAGCGTCCGGCGTGGATCCGGGGCATCGATCACCGCATCGACAGCCACAACTTCGGCGCCCGCGACCTGACCCGTGCGCCCTCGATCGCCCTGGCCGCCGAGAAGGCCGGCCTGGGTGACGGCAAGGTCGACGTCGCCGAGCTGCACGCACCATTCAGCTTCCAGGAGCAGATCGTGCGCAACGAGCTGGGCCTGGCCGACGACGTCGTCGTCAACCCGTCCGGTGGTGCGCTCGCCGCCAACCCGATGCTCGCCGCCGGCCTGCTGCGCATCGTCGAGGTGGCCGACCGCATCTCGGCCGGCTCGGCCGACCGAGGCGTGGCCCACGCCACCGCCGGTCAGCTCATGCAACAGAACCTGGTCTGCGTTCTCGAGGGGGAGTCCTGATGGGTGCCAATCGTGTTGCCGTCATCGGTGTCGGCCAGACCCAGTACGCCGCTGTCCGTGGTGACGTGTCGCTGCCGGGCCTCCTTCGTGAGGCCGCCTACCGGGCACTCGCGGACGCCCACCTGACGATGGACGACATCGACGCCATCGTCGTGGGCAAGGCGCCCGACTTCTTCGAGGGCATCATGATGCCCGAGCCGTACCTCGCCGAAGCCCTCGGCGCGGTCGGCAAGCCGCTGTTCCGGGTGCACACCGCCGGTTCCGTCGGTGGCTCCACCGCCATCGTCGCCGCGTCGCACGTCGAGTCCGGCGTGCACGAGCGGGTGCTCACCATCGGCTGGCAGCAGCAGTCCGTGTCCGAGGCGATGTGGGCCCTGTCGTTCCCGATCCCGTTCCAGCAACAGCTGGTCGCGGGTGCGGGCGGTTACTTCGCCCCGTTCATCCGCGAGTACGTGCGCCGGTCGAACGCACCCGACGACATCGGCATCCTCGTCGCGCTGAAGGACCGCCTGAACGCGCTGAAGAACCCCTACGCGCACCTGCACGAGCCCGAGATCACCTACGACTCCATCAAGGAGTCGTTCATGCTCTGGGAGCCAATCCGCTACGCCGAGACGTGCCCGTCCTCCGATGGTGCGTTCGCCATGGTGCTGGGCAGCGAGGCCGCAGCCGAGGCGTCGGCCGCATCGTCGGGCACGCCGCCGGCGTGGATCCACGGCACGGCCATGCGCTCCGAGCCGGCCAGCGCGAACGGCCGCGACCAGGTGCGTCCCCAGGCCAGCCTCGACTGCGCCGCCGACGTCTACGCACAGGCCGGCATCACCGACCCGCGTGCACAGATCGACGTGGCCGAGATCTACGTGCCGTTCTCCTGGTACGAGCCGATCTGGATGGAGGGCCTGCTCTTCGCCGAGGAGGGCGAGGGCTGGAAGATGACCGAGTCCGGCGCCACGCAGATGGACGGCGACCTGCCGGTCAACTGCTCGGGCGGCGTGCTGTCGACCAACCCGATCGGTGCCTCGGGCATGATCCGCTTCGGTGAGGCGGCCATGCAGGTCCGGGGCCAGGCCGGTGACCACCAGGTCGACGGCGCCAAGGTCGCACTGGGCCATGCCTACGGCGGCGCGGCGCAGTTCTACGCCATGTGGATCGTCGGCTCGGACAAGCCCTGAGCCGACGGCCCGAGGGGGCGACCGAGCGGTTCACCACGGTGCGCGCCAGTACGATGCACGCACCGTGACCGGACCGTACGCACCGCCCCCCGCAGCTCCGTACCACCCGTCCACGCCCGACGCAGCGTCGCGTCGCGGTCGTGGGCTGATCATCGCGGGCATGGTGCTGTTGCTCCTGTCCTTCGTGGGTGGGGTGGTCGGCACCGCCGTGTTCGGCGCGAGGGCCGACTTCGGCGACCTCCAACGGGACGTGTCGATCGACGGTGCGACCGACCGTCTGGTGCCGGGACGCATCCCCTTCGAGGTGTTGGATCGCCTGGATGCCTCGTCGGGCGGTGAGATGACCGTCGCGATCGCGGCCAGCGCCGCCTCGTCCGAGCTGGACTGCTCGTTCGAGGACGCCGACGGGAACGATGCGGGCTGGAGCGACTCGGTCTTCGACGAGGAGCTGCTGAACACTCGCTACAGCGACTACCAGGTGCTCGGCACCGCACGGCTCGGACCGGGGTCCTACGAGGCGGTCTGCGAGGTGGCGGGTGAGCCGTCGTCGGCGTCGGGCGCCAGCTTCACGGTCGGGCGCACGTTCGGGGTGCAGGACGCCACCGACGTCCTGGGCCCGGTGCTCGGCATCCTGGCCGTGGTGGTCGTCGCCGGCCTCATGTTCGTGGTCGGCCTCATCCTGCTGATCGTCGGACTGGTGCAGCGCTCACGGGCTCGCAAGGCTCCGCCGGCTGGCCCGTCCCCGCCAGGTCCGTACCCCGGCGGCCCGTCGCCGTACGGGTCGTACCCGCCCGGTCAGTACCCTCCGGGCCAGTATCCAGCCGGTCAGTACCCACCGGGCCAGTATCCGGGCACCCCGTACCCCGAGGCTCAGTACCCGCCAGGTCAGTACCCGCCGGGACAGAACCCAGGTGGTCAGCACGCGCCAGGCCAGTACCCGCCGGGGCCGTATGCCGGAGGCCCGTACCCCGCGCCGACCGCACCCATCCCGGAGACGCCGTCGTGGCCGGGGTCCACTTCGGAGACGCCGCCGAGTGCGCCCGAGTCGGACCCGGAGTCCGATCGACCGACGGACACGGGGACGTCCGGGTGGACGATCCCGCCCAGCAAGCAGCAGTGACCAGCCCCTGAGCCGTTCTGTGGTTCGGAATGAACCCTGCAGGGTTCATTCCGAACCACAGAACGGTGGGCGAACGGTTCGAGTCCGGGTCAGTCCTTGAAGGGGTCGGTGCCGAACTTGCGCGAGGCCGTCTCGATCGCCTCGGCCGGGTAGCTGCCCTGGGGCAGGTAGACGGTCGTCGAGTCGTCGACGCCCTCGGCGTAGAACTGCGAGGCCCACTTGCGGAACTTCATGAACGGGCCGTCGGTGTCGGCCAGCGCCGGGCGGACCAGGTGGGCCTTGTTCTCCCAGATCGGCTTGTCCTCCTGGACCTGCTTGTGGATCTCGTCCACGAAGGCCTGGCCGACGCTCGAGTTCAGGGCGCTGTCGTCACCGAGCTTCTTGACGGTGAAGCTGAAGCGCATGTGGCAGCGCGTCTCGTCGATCGGCGTGTTGCAGCCCATCAGGATCGTGTCGATGATCCCCGAGAAGTGGATCTTGGAGAAGCCCGGGCCATGGGAGTCGGCGTCGATGCGACCGTCGACGACGCCGCGGGGCGTCGGGAACTTCTGGATCGAGCGCATCTTGGTGCGGGGCCCGTCGATCTCGTAGGACTCGAGCTCGGGCACCTCCTCGGTGTGGTGCACGTAGCGGAAGTGCGCGGAGTCGACGCCGTTCTCGGCGAGCTCCTGCCACGGCGCCTCGATGATGTAGTCACGGGTGACCATCTCGGTGAAGTGCTCGGGATCGTTGAACTCGGCGACCTCCGGGATGTCCCACATCGGCGCCACGCCGTCGGGGTGGTACCAGGCCATGAGCAGGCCGTTGCGCTCGATGGTGGGGTACGCCGTGACGCACGCCTTCTTGTTGAGCCGCTCGGAGTAGGGGATGAGGGTGTTCTGGCCCGACGCGTCGAAGCGCCAGCCGTGGAACGGGCAGACCAGGTCCTCGCCGTCGACCGTGCCGCCGTGGCCGAAGTGCGCACCCAGGTGCGGGCAGAAGGCGTCGTTCAGGTGGACGACGCCGTTGTCGTCACGCCACAGGGCGAGGTGCTTGCCGAAGTACTCGAGCGGCACCACCTGGCCGACCTTGACGTCACCAGGCCACCCGAGCTGGAACCAGCCGTAGGGGATGGGGAACGGGGATCGCAGCGACATGGGGCCTCCGAGCCGAAACAAACTAGAACGTGTTCTACTTTAGTCGGCGACCGGGCGTTTGTCACCAGGGTCCAACGTCCCGAGGCCGCCGTGGTCGGGAGCTCGTTCAGATCGCCGGCAGGTAGGGCGCCCACAGCGGCAGCGGTGCCTGCATGCCGGCGCGGGCGAGCAGGACCAGTGCGCCGCGCGGTGCTACGGGGTCCGACTTGAGCTTCCACCCCAGCTCACCCAGCAGCCGGTCGCCCTTCTGGGAGTTGTGGCGCACGCACATCATCACGACGTTGGTCCACTCGTGGGTCCCGCCACGAGATCGGGGGACGATGTGGTCGATCGTCTGGCCCACCCGGGAGCACCCGACGACCTGGCACGACCGTCCGTCGCGCGCCTGGATGGCGCGACGGGACAGCGGTGCCGTCGCCTGGAACGGCACACGGACCATCCGGCGCAGCCGCACCACCGCCGGGATGGCGAACTCGGCGCCACCGGTGGAGCGGATGTAGCCGTCGCCGTCGGGCACGACCAGATCGGCCTTGTCGGCCAGGACCAGGCCCAACGCGCGGCGCGTCGTGATCACCCGCAGTGGCTCGAAGCTGGCGTTCAGGAGGAGGACCGTCACGTCGGTGTCCCTGGCTCGACCGGGTTCGCAGAGGTGTCCGAGGGACCCGGCCCGGGCACCCGAACGACAAATGCTGCCCCAGCGACGTCCCCGCTGTCAGCAGGTTTCGTCCGCGAGCGGGATCAGGCCGGTCGTGGGCGCGCTCCCGGGAGGATCCCGGCAGAATGGGGACATGTCCTCCCCCCGCCTCCGTCGTGTCGTGTCGTGCTGCGCCACGGCGCTCGCCGTCGTCCTGGTCCCGGCCGCCTGCTCGGACTCGGGGTCGAACGTCACCGCCTCCGCCGAGAGCGCGGAGCGCGGCTCGTCCGAGGACGCCGGTGGCGGAGCGGGCACCGGCGACGAGGACTACTGCGCCGCGCTCGAACGCCTGGCGTCGGACGGCACCGACGTCGACCTGACCGAGGATCCCGACGCCGCGTTGGCCGAGGTCCGGTCGCTCGCGGACACCGCGCCGCCGGAGCTGGAGGCGGACTTCGAGGTGTTCGTGGCGACGATCGAGCGACTCGCGTCGATCCCCGCCGACGACAGCGGCGAGGCGCTCGGCGAGTTGTTCGAGGTCATGCTCGACCCCGAGTTCATGGCGGCCCAGGAGCGCATCGACGACTACTCCGGTGACGAGTGCGGCATCGACTTCGACGACCTGGGGACCGGCAGCGCCCTTGACGGCCTCGACGATGCCGAGCCCGGCGACGACGACCTCGGCTCCGGCATGGAGGACGACCCGACCGACATCTCGCTCGAGGACATCGACGCCATCGAGGAGGCCAACGACGGCACCGCGTGGGAGGAGAAGCTCTCGAGCACGGTCATCAGCATGGGCGCCGACGTGCAGCTGGGCTCGGGCCCCGATGCCTTCACCGTGGACGAGGCGCTCGAGATGTGCACGATCATGCTCGACACGCTCTCGGCGAAGAACGCCGACGTGACCGTCTCGGTGTCGAACGGCGAGACGGTCATCGTCGACACCTCCGGCGGGAGTTGCGCCGAGGTCTGACGACGCAGATCGTTGGCCGCGGTCCGCTGCCCTCCGCCCCACCGGCTCGCGCCCAAGAACTGCGAGTCTGGTGGACGAAGAACTGTGGCGCTGGTGGTCGAGATTCGACCAGAACGCGCGTAGTGGTTCTGGTAGGTGGCGGTGACTCGGGCAACTGTGGCGCTGGTGGTCGAGATTCGACCAGAACGTGCGCAGTTCATGGGGACCGGTCGTGCAAAGCGCGGAGGGCGGCGGTGTACCGCCGTGGGTCCTGTGCATCGGCCCACGTGGCGTAGAGCATCCGCCAGCCCATCGCCGTGAGCAGGTTGTGGCGGTCGAGGTCGCGCTGAGCGCCACGAGGTCCTCCGTGCCAGCGTTCCGACTGCGCTTCGCTGCCGACCAGTCGGTCGGGCCACCCGGCATCGATGACGGCGACGACCGAGCCGAACGAGTCCTGCACCGGGATCTGACGTTGCGGCTGCGGGAGCCCTGCCTCGACGCATGCCCGTTCGATGAGTCGTTCGAACACCGAGTCGGGGATCGGTCCCGTTCGGTCGGCGCGGCTCAGGACTCTGCGAAGCGCAGCGGTCCCACTCGGACCGGGCCGGTCGACACGTTCGAGTGTCTGCGTGATCCACTGCATGCTGACGCCACGTCGAAGCACGTCATCCAGTGCCTGCTCGACCTGGTCGTCGTCGACCACCGCGCCGAGGTCGCACAACGTGCGGGCCAGCGTCGTGACCTGGATGCCATCGACGACGATCAGATCGTCCTTGCAGAGCGCCTCGACCCGGTGCACAACCCACTCACTGCACCTCCGTCGATTCCGGAGGATGGTGAGTTCGATCAACTCGCCCCATGGCCCGTCAACCCGGTGCAGGCGCGCTGCGGCACGGTGCGACGCGGTGCCGCCGGTGGACAGCGTGGCGATGGACAGTCGTTGGTGCCATGTGTCGGGGGCGGTGGTCGACACCAATGTTCCGGGGGCTGCCCTTCGCCAACGGCCTCGATCGAGGTCGGTACGAAGCTGTGCCCTCGTCATCCCTGAGGCGAGCGCCGCACGCTGCGTGATGACACCGTGGTGTGCACTGGCGATCGCGTTGACGGCGGATCGGGCATCGTGGGGCATCCGGCGATCGTGGCCGCTCGCGTCGGGGCTGTCATCGGGTCGAGTCGCCCGGTTGGATGGACGAGGGCGAGCGACCGCTCTGGGTTGGCGGCGATCCGGGCGACTGTGGCGTTGGTGGTCGAGATTCGACCAGGACGCGCCAAGTGGATCCGGTGGGTGTCGGGGACTTGGGCGACTGCGGCGTTGGTGGTCGAGATTCGACCAGGACCCGCGTAGTGGTCGCCGCTCTGTCGGGCCCGACGCTTGATCCGCGTCGCTCAGCGTGGGTCGCGCCACATGGGCCACACCGGCGGACAGCCGGGCGCGAGCGTCAGCGGCTCGTCGGCCTCGAACCCGTGCCGGTGGTAGAAGGCGAGGTTCGCCTCCTTGGAGCTCTCGAGGTACGCCGCCATGCCGTCGGCATCGCAGCGATCGAGCATCGGTCGCAGCAGCGAGCTGCCGATGCCCTGGCCCCGGCGGGCAGGGTCGGCACCGAGCACCTCGAGGTACCAGTGGGGGTCCTTGGGGTGCTGACGCTCCATGTTCGACAACGCCTCCAGCCGACCCCGCAGTCGCGAGGCCCCGACGGCACGCAGCATCGGCAGCGCCATGCGCAGGACCTCCGACGGTCGTGCCCGCCACGTGTCGGGCTCGGCCCAGACCGCGGCACCGGAGAGCTCGTCGTTCGTCCATGTGGTGCCTGCGTCGACCCGGGACCGGATCAGCTGCGCGAACGTCGGCCCGAGGAACCGTGCCCGCCGCGCGGGCTCGGGGGCGACCCACATCCACACGGGGTCGTCCTGGAAGGCCTCGCCGAGCAGCGCGCCCAGCTGTCGCCACTGCGAGCCAGCGGCGACCCGCGCACCCGCGGTGCCCGGCCGCGACGCGGACGGACCGCTCACGCGGTGACCGGGCGGCACACGCCGGCCTTGGACGACAGCGAGACGATGCGCTTCGCCTCGCGCAGGTAGTGCGGATCGATGCCCGATGTCGTGAGTCCGAAGGAGATCCCGTTGGTCGGGTCCGCCCAGGCGATCTGCCCCGCCGCCCCGTTGTGGCCGAAGGCGCGGGGGGACACGGTCGGTCCCATGCCGCGGAAGGCGCCGAGCCCGTCGTCGCCGGCGATGATCAGCCCCAGACTCCGGTTCGAGGCGACCCCGGTCATGAGGTTGGGCAGCGTGCAGCGGATCCGACCCGTGGCGTCGGCCAGCACGTCGGGCTTCCAGAGGCCCTCCGGGTCGTGGAGCAACGCCTGGTAGAAGAGCGCCAGGTCGGCCGCGGTCCCCACACCGCCGGCCCCGGGGACGCCGACCACACGGACGTCGGGGTCGTTGAACTCGAGCAGGGCCGCGGGGGTGACGACGTCGAGCAGCGACGTGTCGAAGTCGCCGAAGATCGCGGCGAGCTCCTCGTAGGTCGGTGGCTCGCCGACCATCTCCAAGGTCGCGATGTCGGCCTGCTGCTCGATCGGGGTGCCCAGGGTGAACGACGGCAGACCGAGCGGCTCGACCACCCGGGCGCGCACCGCGTCGCGATAGTCGCGGCCGTCGATCGCCTCGATCATCTCCGCGACCACCCAGTGCGCAGAGGTCGGGTGGTAGGCGAACACGGTCCCCGGCTCGGTCGAGGCGTGCCAGCGCGACATCGTCTCGAGGCGAGCTTCCCGGGTGGACCAGCCGGGATGCGACAGCGGCGCGTACGGGAACCCGGAGGTGTGGGTCAGGACCTGCTCGAGGGTGATGGATGCCATCCACTCCGGCGTGCTCCCGGCGGTCCCGAACGACGGGATCACGTCGACGACCCGGGTTTCGGTCGACAGCGATCCCTCGCCCAGCAGCTGCCAGACGGTCGCGCCGACGAACGCCTTGGTCGCGGAGAACAGCGAGAAGCGCGTCGCCGTCGTCGCGTTCCCGAAGCTCTCGAACACGGCGAGCTCGCCGTCGATGCCGAACGCGAACTGCGCGGCCGGCATCCGGCCCTCGTCGACGAGGGAGCGGACCTTGGCCCGCAGCGCCTCGAGTGCGTCCAGGTCGAACCCGACAGCGTCGGGATCGATCGTCGGTTCCACCGGTTCGGTCACGGCGGCACGCTACTGCGGTGGAGTGGTCCCGATCAGGCGGTCGTGGCCGGCATCGACGTCGCGGCGGGCGGGCTAGATTGCGGCCACTCCGACGAACGAAGCGTCCCGGATGAAGGGGGTCTCCCATGAAGGTGGTCGTCAACTACGACCTGTGCGAGAGCAACGCCGTGTGCATGGCGGTCGCACCGGAGGTCTTCGAGGTGCGCGACGACGACTTCCTGTACGTCCTGCAGGAGGAGCCCGGCGACGAGCTGCGCGACAAGGTCGAGGAGGCAGCACGGCGCTGCCCCAAGCAGGCCATCTCGATCGAAGGCTGACGGCCCGGCACCCCCGGACCGCCGCGCCGCCCAACCACACATGTCCCCGGTCCTCGTCATCGGCGCGTCGCTCGCCGGGCTGACCGCGACCGACTCGCTGCGCAGCGGCGGGTACGACGGCGAGCTCGTCGTCGTCGATCCCTCGCCCGAGCTCCCACCCGATCGGCCGCCGCTGTCCAAGCAGGTGCTCGCCGGCGAGTGGGAGCCCGACCGTGCCGTCATCCGCGTCGCGGAGCGCCTCCCCGAGCTCGGCGTCGACCTGCGCCTGGGCGTGTCGGCGACCGTGATGGATGCGACCACGCGGTCGGTGCAGCTCTCCGACGGCTCGACCGTCACCGCGTCGGGTGTCGTGCTCGCCGTGGGTGCGACCCCCCGCCACCTGCCCGACGCGCCCGAGCGTGGCGTCCACGTGCTGCGCACCATGCAGGACTGCCTGTCGTTGCGAGCGGACCTCGACGCCGGACCGACGAGGGTCGCGGTGATCGGTGCGGGCTTCATCGGCGCGGAGGTGGCGGCGACCTGCCGTGAGCGGGGGCTCGAGGTCACGATGATCGAGGGGGGTCCCGTGCCGCTCGGCAGGGTGCTGCCCGGTGACATCGGCACGTTCATCGCGGACGTGCACCGCGAGCACGGCGTCGACGTCCGACTCGGCGTCGGCGTCGACGGCCTGGAGGCCGACGCGGACGGTCGGGTGTGCGCGGTGCGCATGGCGGACGGATCCAGCGTGGACGCCGACGTGGTGGTCGTGGGCATCGGGGTGTCGCCCAACACGGGCTGGCTCGAGGGCTCCGGTCTCACCCTGGACGACGGCATCCGCTGCGACGAGTCGCTGCTCGCCGCTCCCGGGATCGTCGCCGCCGGCGACGCCGTGAGCTGGCGCAACCCCCGGTTCGACGAGGTGATGCGCGTCGAGCAGTGGGAGAACGCGATCGAGCAGGGCGAGCACGCGTCGCGCCGGCTGCTCGCCGAGCTGGGCCTGGGTGAGCACCCCGGCGAGTTCGGCCCGATCCCGTGGTTCTGGTCGGACCAGTACGACCGCAAGCTGCAGATGGCCGGTCGGCCCGCCGGTGGTGACACCGCCGTGATCGTCGAGGGCTCGATCGAGGAGCGGCGGTTCGTCGCGCTGTTCCGACGTGACGACCGCTGCACCGCGGTGCTGGGCGTCAACCGGCCGCGACACGTCATGCAGGCCCGGATGAAGATGGCCGAGACGCTGGACTGGAGCGCCGTGCAGGAGCTGTTCACGTGAGTGCGTTCTGGGCGTTGATCGCGCTCACCGTCGTGATCGCCGTCGCCGACTGGTGGGCCGTCGAGACCGACCGACGCACCGTCGAGTACGTGCTGAAGCCCGCCACGATGCTGGCGCTCATCGCCGCGGCGGTCGTGCTGCCCGACGCGGAGCCCGAGTCCGCCCAGCTGTTCTTCGTCGCCGGTCTCGTCTGCTCGCTGATCGGCGATGTTCTGCTGATGCTCGACGAGAAGCTGTTCATCGGTGGACTGATCGCCTTCCTGATGGCCCACGTCGCGTACGTCGTCGGGTTGACGCAGTTCGACCTGACGCCGCCACTGCTGTTCGTCGGGGTCCTGGTGGTCCTGATCGCCGCAGCCGTGGTCGGCTCGCGCGTCGTGCGCGGTGCGGGGGAGCAGGACTCGCGACTGGCAGCACCCGTCGCGGTCTACATGGCGGTCATCTCGCTGATGGTCATGATGGCCTTCGGCACGGCGGTGCCGATCGCGATCCTCGGGGCCGTGCTCTTCTACGCCTCGGACGGCATCCTCGGTTGGAACCGGTTCGTGCAGCCGCTGCCCCATGGACGACTGGCGGTCATGACGACCTACCATCTGGGCCAGATCGGATTGGTGCTGGCGCTCGCGACCTGAGCACGCCGGCCACCCGACCGACGGGGAGGACCCACATGTCCACGCTCACCGACGACCTGTTGGGTCCGGCACGCGACCTCCTGCCGGAGGTGGTCGAGCTCCGCAGGACGCTGCACCGCCATCCCGAGCTGGGCCTCGACCTCCCGCGGACCCAGGCCGCGGTGCTCGACGCGCTCGACGGCCTCGGCCTCGAGCTGACCGTCGGCGAACGGCTCAGCTCGGTCGTCGCGGATCTCGACGGCGGTCGCCCGGGGCCGACCATCCTGCTGCGCGGCGACATGGACGCACTGCCCATGCCCGAGGACACGGGCCTCGACTTCGCGAGCACGGTCGACAACACCATGCACGCCTGTGGCCACGACGCCCACACCGCCATGCTGGTCGGCGCGGCCCGCCTGCTCGCCGCCCGCCGCGACGAGCTGGCCGGTCGGGTGCGCTTCATGTTCCAGCCGGGCGAGGAGGGCAGCGGTGGCGCGGCGATCATGATCGACGACGGCGTGCTCGACGGCGTCGACGGCGCGTTCGCCATCCACGTCGCCCCGAACGTGCCAGCGGGCATCGTGGCGTGGAAGCCGGGCGCGGCCATGGCGTCCGCGGACGAGATCGAGATCGTGGTGACCGGACGCGGCGGTCACGCCTCGACTCCGCAGTGGGCGGCGGACCCCGTGCCGGCCACGTGCGAGCTGGTGCTGGCGCTGCAGTCGATGGTCACCCGCACCGTCGACGTGTTCGACCCCGCCGTGCTCACCGTCGCGCAGGTCACCGCCGGCACCACCCACAACGTCATCCCCGAGTCCGCCCGCCTGTACGGCACGTTGCGTGCCGTGTCGGAACGCACGCGGCGCGCCGTGTGGGAGCGCATCCGCGTCGTGGCCGACGGCGTGGCGGCTGCCCACGGCTGCACCGCACAGGTGGACATCGTGCAGGGGTACCCCGTGACCACGAACGACGCGACCTTCGCTCGCTTCGCCGCCGGTGTGGTCGACGACCGCCTCGGACAGGGTCGCTCGTACCAGATGCCGTCGCCGGTCATGGGCGCCGAGGACTTCTCCTACGTCCTGCAGCAGGTGCCGGGCGCCATGGTCTTCCTGGGCGTCTGTCCGCCGGAGCACGCGGACCCGTTCGCCGCGCCGGCGTGCCACTCCAACCGCATGGTCCTGCACGAGGACGTCATGGCCGACGGCATGGCACTGCACGCAGCGGTCGCGACGACCTTCCTGGCCCGCGGCGGCGACATCACCATCTGACGGTGAACGACCGGTCGCTCAGCGACCCGGTCGACCAGAGCGCCCAGGTGCCGCCCAGCATCCGCCGTGTCCGTTCGGACCACTCGAGCGTCGACGGCTCGGCGATGCGTCGCACGCTCTGGTGCAGCCCGCCGTCGAACACCCGGTAGCCCGCCCAGGTCCCCGGGTAGTGGTTCGTCGCGGCGACCTCGCTCCAGGTGAGCCCCGCCACCGAACGGCGGCGGTTGCGATGCGTGTGCCCCGACGACATGACCGCGGACGGGTTGGCCGCGACCACCGCACGGGCGAAGCGCCGCGCGTTCGGACCGGGGATGCCGTGGGGCCAGTACAGCGGGACCCGGAAGCGCTGCGCCTGGTGGTGCGTCGCCAGGAACACCCCCGCCGGCGCGTCGCGGGCCAGCGCGGCGGCCTCGTCCGCGTGGCGGGCCACGTCACCCCACCCGTTGCCCGACAGCGTCGAGTCGACCAGGACGATGCGCAGCCCGGGCACGTCGAGGTGCTCGACGCCGCGGGTCACGTGCAGACCCCGCTCGGCCGCTCCGTGCTCCGGTTCGAAGTGGCGCTCGCCACCGGTGTCGTGGTTGCCGGGCAGCATCAGCAGTGGGACCGGCAGGTCGCGGAGCAGGTCGGCCGCCAGGTCCCAGGTCCCGTCGTAGGACTCCTCGCAGACGTCGCCCTTGATGACGATCAGCTGCGCACCCCAGGCGAGCGCCTCGTCGAGCGCGGCACGGGCGCACCGGAACGGTCGGTCGTCGTGGTGGGTGGCGACCGGCCGAGCTGCCCCCTGCGGTGCAGAGGTGTCGTCCTCGACCGGGTGGGCGAGCGGACCGCGGTACTGCTGGTCGCCGCGACCGAGGTGGAGGTCGCTCAGCGTCGCGAAGCGGAACAGCTCCTCGCCGTCGGGTCGCTCGGCGGTGCGGAACCGACGCTCCAGCTGCGAGCCGTCCTCGCAGCGCAGCTGCACGACGACGTCGCTCGACGGGGTCAGCGGGTCGAGCACCACCGCGCCCGCGCCGCCGGCGTGGTCCAGGTCCGACACCACGCCGTCGACGACGAGTCGGTGGCGACCTTCTGGCAGGGCCGACCAGACCAGCTGCGCCGCATCGGGTTCGGTGGAGAACACCTGCAGTCCGGGCCCCGTGGTCGAGGGACGGACCAGGTGCTCGAGGTCACGAGCCACGGGCGGCGCCCAACACGTCCGGCGATCGGTCGAGCTCGTCGCGGGTGCGCCCGGCGGCCCGCACCTCGACCTCCATGCGCTCCAGGTGCTGGGTGATCTGGGTCGCGCCGGAGGGCGTCGGGTGCTCTGCGAGGAACGTCGTCACGGCGGCTGCGGTCGAGGCGTCGGTGAGGCCCCGCACGCCTTCGAGCATGCGCGGGAGGCTGTTCGACGGGAACCGCTCGGTCAGCTCGTCCCACCGGTCGGCCACGAAGTCCCAGGCCACCGGCCCGAGGGTGGGGTGGTCGATCGCCCTGCGCAACAGGTACGGGGCGTTCTGCGTGCGCACCTCGGTCGCGGACAGCTCGAGGGTGTGGGTGAAGCGGTCGGGGTCGTCGGTGTCGACGAGGGCGTTGAGGTAGCGCAGCTCGTCCTGGGGGGTGGCGGCGTCGCGCCAGGCCGCCTCGAGCACGGCGTGCTCCTCGGCGGTCGCGGAGGCCGCGACGACGCCGATCGCCGCCGCCTGCAGCGTGGCGTCGACGGTCGAATCCTGGAACAGCTCGCGGGCGCGTCGGCGCGTCGCCGCGTCGGCGGCGTCCGCGCCGGCGAGCGCGAACAGCACGCCGCGCACCTCACGCAGGCGCTCGCTGCGGTCCGCGCCGTGTCGATCCGAACCGCTGCCGTCGACGCCGGCGGTCCCCGTCGCCGCGTCGATCGCCGTCTCGACCCGGGCGAGTGCCGGCACCGCCACCGAGGCGACGAGGCCGCGGGCGGCGGCCGCGTGGTCGGGTCCGCTCAACCGGACGAGCTCGCGGCAGGCGCCGGCGAGGCGCCGCCACACCGACGGGTCGAGCTCGGTCGCGCTGGCGCCGACCAGCAACTCGACGACCTCGGCCAGCTCCACCCGCCCCGCGAGGTAGCCCGCCCACGTGTCGTCGATGAGCACGAAGCGCTCGAGCGGCCCGGGGTCGCCCCGTTCGAGCAGCGCGAGGCGCAGCTCCGCGTCGAGCTCGACTCGGTAGAAGCCCGCGCCGCCGACGTTGGCCTGCACGAACTCGGGCCGGTGCGCCAGCTCGACCGTGGTCGCCGCGTCGAGGAGCTGGCGCAGCTCGCCGTCGGATCCGACGTCGAGCACCATCGGGATCGGCCAACGCTCGCTGTCGCCGGCGTCGTCGTAGGACGCTCGAGTCTGGGCGAGCCCGATGGTGTGCTCGTCCACCCGCTCGACACGGACCACCGGGTGCCCGCCGCGGAAGATCCAGCTGTCCATGATGCGGCGCACCGGCTCGCCGGAGGTCTCCTCGAGCGCCACCCACAGGTCCGCGGTCTCGGTGTTGCCGTACGCGTGGCGGCGCAGGTAGGCGGCGATGCCGTCGCGGAACACCTTCGGGCCGAGGTACTGCTCGAGCATGCGGACGACCGAGGCGCCCTTCTCGTAGGTGAGGATGTCGAACATGCCCTCGGCATCGGCCGCGGTCACGACCTCGTACTCGATCGGCCGGGTGGCGTGCAGCGTGTCGGTGTCGAACGCCGCGGCGCGGGCGAGGCCGAAGGTCGTCCACACGTCCCAGTCGGGGCGGAACGCGTCGGTGGCCATGACCTCCATGAAGGTGGCGAAGGCCTCGTTCAACCAGATGCCGTTCCACCACGACATCGTCACCAGGTCGCCGAACCACATGTGGGCGAGCTCGTGATTGATGACGTCCGCGACGCGCTGCAGCTCCGGCTGCGTCGAACGCTCGGGGTCGACGAGCAACAGGACCTCGCGGAAGGTGATGCACCCCAGGTTCTCCATGGCGCCGAACGCGAAGTCGGGCACGGCGACCAGGTCGACCTTGTCCCCCGGGTACGGCAGTCCGTAGTACTCCTCGTAGAAGCGCAGGCCGGCCTCGGCGACGTCGAGCGCGAACCCGCACAGGTGAGCGTTGCCCGGCGGGTACACGACGCGCAGCGGGATCGGCCCGTCGATGCCCTCGACCATGCGCGGCTCGGTCGCCTCCAGCGGTCCGATGACGAAGGCCACGAGGTAGGTCGACATCGAGATCGTGTCCGCGAATTGGACACGGACCCTGCCGTCGCCCACGTCGGTGCGCTCCAGCTCGGCGGTGTTCGCGACGACGAACTGGTCTCGGGGGACCACCAGCGTGACCGCGAAGACCGCCTTGAAGGCGGGCTCGTCGAAGCACGGGAAGGCCCGCCTGGCGTGGGTCGACTCGAACTGCGTCACCGCCAGGGTCGACTCGGTGGCATCGCCGGTGGCGGGGTCGACGCTGGTGAACGTCGAGCGGTAGAAGCCGAGCAGCTGGTCGTTGAGCACCCCGCGGAAGCTCAGGCGCAGCTCGGCGGGTCCGACCGGCAGCACGGAGGGGAGCGACAGCGTCGCCATCTCGTGCTCGGCGTCGAGACCCACGGTCGCCGTGTGCTCCTGGTCGCCGACCCGCACCGTCGCGCCGTCGATCTCGAGGTCCAGTGCGTGCAGCACCACTTGGTCGGTCGCACGCTGGACCTGGACCGAGATGGTCACGGTGCCGTCGAAGCTCGCCTGCTGCAGATCGGGCTCGAGCACGAGGTCGTAGCGATGCGGGACGACGTCGTCGGGCAGGCGGTGTGGGCGATCGCTCACGTGGGCTCCTCGGGTGGCTGACCGCTGCGGGGGCGAGGCGGTTCGAAGGAGCGTAGAACGCCGTGTTCGGATACCGTCGCCGCGGTGTACGACTGCTTCGACGTCTCCATCTCCGACAGGGTCGCCCATCTGCAGCTCAAGCGGCCCGACGAGCTGAACACCATGACCCCCGCCTTCTGGTCGGAGCTGCCCACCATCGTGCGGGAGCTCGACGCGGACTCGTCCGCCCGGGTGATCGTCATATCGTCCACCGGCAAGCACTTCTGCGCCGGCATGGACCTGTCGGTGTTCACCGGCGGCACCCAGCTGGCCTCGGGCGGGGGCGTCAAGGAGGCCGGTCGCCAGCGGGCGCACCTGTGGATGATGGTCCAGCACCTCCAGAACTCGTTCACGGCGCTGGAGGAGGCCCGCATGCCGGTGCTGGCCGCCGTGCAGGGCGGCGCGATCGGTGGCGCGGTCGACATGGTGTGCGCGGCCGACATGCGGTACTGCAGCGCCGACGCGTTCTTCTGCATCCAGGAGATCAACATCGGGATGACCGCGGACGTCGGCACCCTGCAGCGCCTGCCCAAGATCATCCCCGAGGGCGTCGCCCGGGAGCTGGCGTACACCGGCGACCGGATGCCGGCCCAGCGTGCGCTCGAGGTCGGACTGGTCAACCAGGTCTTCGACGACCACGAGTCATTGGTGTCGGGCGTGCTCGAGATCGCGGGGCGCATCGCGACGCGTTCGCCGCTCGCCATCTGGGGCACCAAGGAGATGATCAACTTCACCCGCGACCACTCCGTGGCCGACTCGCTCAAGTACATGGCGAGCTGGCAGTCGGGCATGTTCCAGCCGGCCGACATGCTCGAGGAGTTCGCCGCCAAGGGCGAGCGCCGGGACCCGTCGTTCGAGGAGCTCCCCACCCGCCCGTCCGGCATCTGAGCGCACCGCCCCACAGGAACATACGGGTCGTCGTCGACACACCGTGTCGATGACGACCCCTATCTCGGTCAGGATCGGCCGGGTCGAGCGACCCGTTCCCCGCTGTCGGCACCGCGCGCGAGGCTGAGCGGGTGACCGACGACGACCGCCGACTCTCGACCATCCGGGCGCTCTTGGCCAAGGCCGAGGCCACCGACTACCCGGACGAGGCCGAGGCGTTCTTCAACAAGGCCTCCGAGCTGATCAGCCGCTGGGCGATCGACGAGGCGATGCTCTGGGCCGACGCGGATGGCTCCGGGCGGGAGCAACCCGACGAGCTGCAGCTGGTCATCCACGCCCCGTACCTGCCGCAGAAGGCGGTGCTGGTGGGGGCCGTCGCCCAGGCGCACGGCTGTCGGGCGGTGCGCATCGTGTCGCCCTCGGGCACCGGTCGAGAGGTCATCTCGGTCGTCGGCTTCCCGACCGAGCTGCGCTGGGTCGACACGCTCGTCACCAGCCTCCTGGTGCAGCTCACCTCGGCCATGCTGACGCGCAGCCCCGTCGGGGTCAGCGCCTCGGTGTCCGCGTCGTGGCGGCGCAGCTTCATCATCGGCTTCGCCGAGGAGGTCGGCCGTCGCCTGGAGTCGGACCGCTCGGCCGCCGCCGCCGAACGTGACGCCGCCGGTCGCGAGGCTGCCGCCTCCGCGGCGGGACCGGGCGGCGCCGACCCGTCCGCCGCGGCACCCTCGGCGGCGCTCGTGTTGGCCTCGCGCGCGGACGAGGTCGATGCCGACGTGCGACGTCGACATCCACGCCTGCGGTCGTCGTGGGCCTCGAGCGGACGGTCGGCCAGCGGTCGACGTGAGGGCCGCGCGGCGGGCCGCGACGCATCGATCAGCCGCAACGGCATCGGCAGCCGCGGCCGCCTCGGGCCCGGGTGATCGGGTGAGTGGACCAGCGGGTCCGCCCGACGACGATCCACACCGCGAGCGGCTCTACGCCGCCGAGCACCAGGCGTTGCCCGACGGCGGTCGCCGGTTCCGTCGGTTCGCCGAGCTCGAACGCTGGGTGGAGTCGGTCGTGCTGGGTCCCTGGTGGGAGTCGACCTTCCCCGACGCGCCGCTCGAGGTCACGGTGCTGCGCCGCTCGTCGGGCGCGACGTTCTCCGCGGCGCGGGTCGAGGGCGACGAGGCGGCCGTGTGGATCCGCGATGGCTCGTGGGACGTGGTCACCGTCGTGCACGAGCTCGCCCACGTGGCGGTCGGGTCCGACCCGGGCCCGGGCGGCGCGCACGGCGCGACGTTCGCGACGGCGTTGCTGGTCTGCTGGCGGGAGCTGATCGGTGTGCAGGCCTACGGCGCGCTGCGCTCCACCCTGGAGCGGAACGGCGTGCCGTACCACCGCGCCCTCTTGGGCTGAGCGTCCCGCAGGGTGTACACCGACGCCTTGTTGCGCCGGCCCCGGATGCTCAACGCGCCGGCGTCCACCCAGGCGTCGGAGTGCTGCGCGGCCTCGATCGTCGAGGCGGCGGCGAGGACCCCGCCGGGAGTGGACTTCGCCTCGTCGCACAGCCGCGACGCCAGGTTCACGACGTCGCCGATCACGGTGTACTCGAAGCGCTCGGGCGTGCCCACGAACCCGGCGAGCACCTCGCCGCTGGCGACGCCGATGCCCGCCGACAGCAGGTCGTCCGCGCGTGCGAGCTCGCGGGGGAGTGCAGCTGCGGTGCGCAGCGCACGATCCGCGTGATCCGGTTGGTGCTGGGGTGCGCCGAACAGGCACAGGGCGGCGTCGCCCTCGAACTTGTTGATCCAGCCGCCCTCTCGGTTGACCACCGCCACGACCACCCGGAAGAACCGGTTGAGCATGGCCACGACCGACTCGGGCGAGTTGGTCTCGGCGAACTGCGTGTAGCCGCGCAGGTCGACGAACAGCACCGTGACGTCGAGGCGCTCGCCTGCCGCCGGGCCCCCGGCGTCGAGCGCCAGGTCCGCCAGCCCGGCCTGGCCGACCTGACGGCCGAAGACCTCTCGCAGTCGCTCGCGCTCGCGGATGCCGGCGGCCATGTCGTTGACGCCCTCGGCGAGTCGCCCGAGCTCACCCAGGTCGTCGACGGGCACGTGCACGTCGAGCTCACCCCGCTCGATCTGTCGCATGGCGTCACGCACTCGCAGCAGGGGTCGCGAGACGGACTTGGCGGCGACGCCCATGACGAGCCCGCCGGCCAGGAAGCTGACGGCGGCGATCCACGTGAGGCGACTGCTGTCGAGGGGACCCGGGCTGATGAACGAGCTGAAGCCCACGGCGAGCACCGGGACGCCGCTACCGAGGACCCAGGCCAGCATCAGCCGGGGCATGACGTCGCGGCGGTCCTCCGGCAGCTCCGCGTCGACGAGCGCCAGGGCGTAGACCGGGCGGAAGTGCCCCTCGAGCAGCAGGTACAGCAGCGTGCAGGTCACGACGCCGGCGAGCACGATGCCGACCGCGACCCGCTGCACGTCGGCGTTGATGACGCCGAACAGGACTGCGGCACCGAACCACGACAGCAACGCGGAGAGCGTCTCGACGGCGGGCAGGCTGAACAGGAGCTTGCGCTGTCGCTCGGTGGGGACGTCGCCCTGGCGGACCCAGATCACGGCGCGCCGCACGGCGATCGCGTTGATCGGCAGTGCCAGCAGGATCATCGCCGCCAGGTAGACGCCGAACGCGACGAGGTTGACCGACGGGTCGCCCAGCTCGTCCTGCGCTCGGGGGAACAGGAACCGGAAGTACAGGACGACGGCGGCGACGCCGAGGCTGTTCGCCAGGATCTGCAGGCGCACCACGCCGCGCACGGTGGCGCGGGCGCGGACATCACCGGGCACCTCGTGCGGCGCGAGCGGATCCGGCGCGACGGGCTGCGACCGGGTCGGCGGTTCGTCAGCCATGGCGCTCAGTGTAGGGGCGGGCCACGACAGCCCACCTCGGAGCGTCCGGGTGGCCGCACCCGCTGCCCGGGCGCGCGTCCTACGCGACCGGGATGCTTCCCAGGATTGCGATGAGCGCGACCACGACGGTCAGCACGCCGCCGTAGAACTCGAGGGCGAGACGCCCCAGCCCTTCCGCTGCTGCAGCGTCGCAGCCCGATGAGACCATCGCGACGGCTCCGAGCATCGCCACCACCAACGTCCGATGTCGCGTGCGCTGCATGTGGTTCCTCCCCCGTGGACGACGGACCGGAAAGGCCGTCGCCGGCGACCCTAGGCGGACGGTCCCGCGTTGTCGCCCGATCTGTGCGAGGTCGTACCGCTGGTTACCGTGGGGGCGGACGAACCTGGAGAGGAACGCCATGATCCGCAGACATCGCCTCGCGCTTGCCGCGGCGGCACTGGTGGTGCTGGCCACCGGGTGCTTCCCCGCAGACGGCCAGTGGCGGACCTTCGGCCCGCCGGGCAGCGGCGCCGACCTGCGCTACGGCCTGCTGATGGTCCAGCAGACGTCGCCCCAGGGTCCCGACGCCCGCTGCACGTTCGAGTTCGCCACGCCCGAGGGCGAGTTCGTCGGCCTGATGAAGCTGGGCAACCCGCTGCTGTTCAACATGACGCCGCCGTTCGACCGAGTGCGCCTGACGTCCGCCGGCGGGGCAGCGTGCCTGGCCACCCCGGTGAGCGCGGCGCAGGCCGACCGCTACCGGCGTGACGGCACGATCGCCGAGACCTACAACTTCGGCGACCTGCTGAACGCGGAGTGCGCCTTCGCCGCGACGTGGCCCGATCCCGAGCCCGGGACCAGCCTCTACGGCATCGTCACCGCGATGGGCGACGTGATCGAGGACTGCGAGAAGTTCGGCCTGCTGTCGAGCTAGTCGAGCTAGTCGAGCTAGTCGAGCGAGCCGAGTCCCGGCTCCACCCGTCTCATCTGTGATCTGGGAGTGAGGCCTTGGCCTCACTACCAGATCACAAAAGGGCGCTGGGGCTGGCCATGTGAACGCCGGCACAAGGGGAATGACCCAGTGATCCGTGCGCCGTCGCGGCGGAGAATGGCCGGGTGGAGCGGCAGCGACATCCGAGCGTCGGACTGGACGACGTGGCCGAGGTCCGGGCACTGCTGCGCCGTCGCGACGTGGCCGCCCGCCAGCTCGGCCTGGCGCTGCTGCGCTCGTGGTCAGCGGACGACCTGGGCACGGTCGGCGCGCGGGCGGTGCTCGAGGGTGCGGCGGGCACCTATCCCGTGCTGCCCGGCATCCACGACCAGCCGGCGCAGCTCATGGCCGAGCTCCTCTGCGGTCGCCCCGAGCTGGTCGAGGTGCCCGACGTGCTGCGCGTGTTCCTGATGGCGGGGGAGGGCACCCGACGCACGTTCCTGCACCTGCTGGCGCTCCGCGGCGACGACGAAGGTCTGGACGCGATCGAGGTCCTCTTCGGCGACCAGCACCCCACCGAGCTCATCCCCACCCCCGGCCCGGGTGCCCTGGACCCGTTGCTGGTCCACCCGGAACGGTCCCGGGTTCGATCGCTCCTGGTCGATCTGCTCGACCGTGGTGGCTGGTGCGGCCACGCCGCCGGTCTGCTGACCAGCCTGGAGCTGATCGATCCCGGCGAGGACGGCGAGCGCGCGGGCATCGTCGAGGCGGCGACCGTGCAGGCGGTGCGTCTCGTCGACGTGTGCAACCGTGCCGCGCTCGGCGACCCTCGCGCGGGCGACCCGGTGCGCGCCGAACGAGCAGCCCTGACGGCGGTGGTGCGGCTGCTCGACACGCTCGAGGATCTCGACCAGCGCCCGGCGATGCTGCACCTGCTCGGCTCGTCCGACCAGCGGATCGCGGCGTTGGGCGCGGCGCGGCTGCTCCGTCGGGGCGAGCCGGTCGCACCCGAGCGACTGGCGCTCATCGCCCGCGACCCGATCGCCCGAGCCGACCTGCACGACGGCATCGTCAGCGTCGGTCTCGACTCGGACGCCGCGTGGACCGACGACGTCGAGCTGCACGAGGGACGCATGGTTCGTTGGCTGGCCGACGTCACCGAGCTCGGCCGGGCCCCCGACGAGATCGAGCACGTGGCGGTCGTCGCCCTGCCGGGCGATCACCCGGCCCGGCGCACCCACCCGTCCATGGCGCACCTGCGTGCCGAGAACGTGCTGCACGTGTTCCGCTTCCGCATGCACGCTCCGCACTGGTCGTCGGCCCGGGGATGGATGATCGGCGTCGCGGGCTCGCACACCTCGACGGGCTACCGGGCCGAGGACGAGTGCTCGATCGGCGAGCACGTCGAGGACATCCTCGCCGCCTTGGCAGAATGGCCCGACCGCCGCGCCGACGGAGCGGCCTGAGCCACAGGTGAACCGATGAGTCGAGTCGTCCTGGTCCACGGGGCCTTCAACGAGCTGTGGGGTCCCCACGAGATCCTGCAACGTTGGGTCCCTGCCCTGCGCGACGGGTTGTGGCACGTCGGTGCAGACATCGACCCCGCGGACGTCGGGTGCGTCTTCTACGGCGACCTGTTCCGCCTGGATCCCGACGCGGGCGACATGGTCGACCCGGCCGACCTGGCTGCGAAGAGCGGCATGCTCGACGTGCTCAACTCCCTCCCGAACGCAGAGCACCTGGCCTCGCTCGCCCACGCCGTCGGCCAGGCCGCGAACGAGCGGCTGATGGACCAGGTCGGCAGGTTCATGGCCGCCGGCGACGTGCGGCGTGAGGTGCGGCGACGCGTCGACCAGGTCATCGACGGCGACACCGAGCTGGTCGTGGCGCACTCGCTCGGCACGCTGGTGGCGTACACGGTGCTGGCCGATCGCCCGGAGCTGTCGCCGGCGCTCATCACCATGGGCTCGCCCCTCGGGAACCCCATGGCCTTCGACCGGCTCCACCCGGCGCCGGTCGACGGTGTCGGCATGTGGCCCGGCGGGGTGTCGTCGTGGACGAACATCGCCGCGGTCGGTGACCCGGCGTGCGGTGGCAAGGGGTTGGCGTCTCGGTTCGGCGAGCGCGTCCGGGACCACGCCGTCGACAACGGACATCGTGCGCACGACCCCGAGCCCTACCTGAACGCCGCAGTGACCGGTGCGGCGGTGGCCGCGGCGTTGGGGCTCGAGGTCCAGCCCCGCTAGTCCGGCCCCACGGCTCAGCCCCGAGCGCGGTCCAGGAACTCGACGAAGCGGTCCGTGAATCGGGGGAAGTCGACCTGGTGCTTGCGGAACTCCTCGTCGCCGTCGGTCACCAGGATCGACTCGTACCGGTCGCCGATGCCGGCGGCGTCGTACGCCTGCGCGACGGCCTGGCCGTGCTCGGGCGTCGCCCACGGGTCGAGGTCGCCGAACAGCGCCAGCATGGGCGCAGCGCCGCCGTCGACGTGGGTCTGCACCGAGGCGTCCGCCTGCACCCGGAGGCAGTTGCGGGTGCACCGCGTGTACTCGATCACCGCGTCGGACCAGGTCGGCGTCGTGGAGAACCGGGCGATGTCGAACACGGGGTTCAGCGCGACCGCGGCGATGATCGACGGGTCCTGCTCGGCGAGCTCCGGCTCCAGGTCCGGCGGGTCGAAGATCGGCTCGTCGGCGGTCGTGGCGAGCATGCCGACCAGGTTGCCGCCCGCCGAGTGGCCCATCGCCGCAACGCGGTCGGGGTCCCAGCCCTGCTCCTCGGCGTTGGCCTTGATCCATCGCACGGCACGGCGGGCGTCCTGGACTGCGGCCGGGAACGCGTTCGAGTCGGGGGTGCTCAGCCGGTAGTTGATCGACACGATGTCCCACCCGGCATCGAGCGCCGCCTCGAGCTCGGCGGGGACGGCGAGCGCCTTGTCACCGCCGACGAAGCCGCCGCCGTGGACGTAGAGGAGCACGGGTCGGTCGCCCGGCTCCTCGGAGCGGTAGATGTCGAGCTCCTGGGAGCCGCCGCAGTCGGCGTCGCTCTCGCCACAGCCGGTCTCGGGCCCGTAGGCGATGTCGGTCTCGGGGGTGGGCAGCGTCGGGTCGGCGGAGAACAGCCCGCATCCGCTGAGCAGCACCCCTAGTGCCCCGACGGCGACCACTGCCCTGGCGATGGGCACGGCGCCGGATCTGGTGCGACCGCGCGTCGGGTGAGCGTCGGGATCGCGGCGATGCACCGGTCGACTGTGGTGGTCGCAAGGTCGGGGTGCAAGTCACCCCTGCTCCACAATGTGTCCATGCCCAGCTCGCTCAGTGCGTCGACCCCACCGCCCGAGAGCTCCTCGACGGCGTTCAAGGACCACATCGATCCCGCACTCGTCGAGCGGCTGGCCGCCGCAGTCGCCGCGGTCGATCCCACCTTCGATGCGACGACCTTCCGTGACGTGGCGGTCGACGGCATGGAGGGGCTCGAGCTGAAGGGGCGCATCGCGCACGTGGCCGAGGCGCTGCAGCGCACCCTGCCCGACGACATGACCGAGGCTGCATCGGTGATCGACGGCGTGCTCGTACTGGCGCCCGAGGCAGGCGGCGACGACGACGGTGCGCCCGGCGCTCTGACGGGCTGGGACGTGTGGCCGATCGCCGAGTGGGTGGCGCTCGCCGGTCGTGACGATCCGGCCGTGGCGCTCGAGCTGCTCGCCCGCATCACCAGGTACGCGTCGGGCGAGTTCGCGATCCGGCCGTTCATCGACGACGACCCCGACGCGGTGATGGAGCGGTTGTCCGAGTGGGCAGGGCACGACGACGAGCACGTGCGCCGGCTGGTCACCGAGGGCACCCGACCGCGGCTGCCGTGGGCGCCGCGCCTGGCCGTTGCCGAGGCCGATCCGACGTTCGCGGTCGGTCTGCTGGACCGGTTGGTCGACGATCCGTCGGAGTACGTGCGTCGGTCGGTCTCGAACCACCTGAACGACCTGTGCAAGGTCGCGCCCGACGACACCCGCCGGATCGCCACCGAGTGGTCGGCGCGGGCCGACGCGGCCGCGGCCGCAGGGGACACCGAGCGTGCGGACCGGATCCGCTGGGTGCTGCGCCGCGGGCTGCGCACCTTGGTCAAGAGCGGCGATCCCGAGGTGTTCCGACTGCTGGGCCACGACCCCGACGTGGCGGTCAGTGTCGGGTTGGAGGTGCGGACGCCGCAGGTGGACCTCGGCGGCGCGGCCGAGTGGACCCTGCGGGTCGAGTCGCTCGAGGTCGAGTCGCACCGGATCGTCGTGGACTACGCCATCGGCTTCCTCCGGGCGGACGGCACCCCCGGGCGCAAGGTGTTCAAGTGGACCACGCGCGACCTGGGCGCGGGGGAGACCCTGGTGCTCGATCGTCGCCACAAGATCACGCCGATCAGCATCCGGACCTACCGCTCCGGCACGCATCCGGTGTGGGTGCAGATCAACGGTCGCGTCGTTGCGGAGAGCGCCTTCGAGCTGTTCGCGGACTGAGCGAGGGACCGACTGGGCACTTCACCCCATGGTCACGCCGCAGTGAGGGGCGTACCACTGTGCGTCAGGAAGTGTTCACTTCCCGAGGTCGAGTCGACGGGGGCAGTCATGGTGCACGGACAGGTGTTGTCGGTCTGGATCGGAGCAGCGCCGCAAGGGCTGGCGACGATGCAGGTGGTGACGCGCACCTCGGACGGCGAGCGTCAGGTGACCCGCCGTCGCGGACCCGAGCAGGTCATGCGCGATCTCGTGCGGACGATGGCCCAGGACCACGACCTGGTCCCGATCTGGGACGAGGGTCCGACCGCCAACGGTGCACTGCGGACGCCGGCGCCCTTCTGGACGACCCGCGACCTGGCGCCCGCGCACACTGACCAGGTCGCCTCCTGAACTGACTCGTCGCTGACCGTCACCGGTACCCGCTTGGCGGTCCGGCTGCGTCGCAGCTATCGTTGTCCCCACGCCGCGGGGTGGAGCAGTTCGGTAGCTCGTCGGGCTCATAACCCGAAGGTCGCAGGTTCAAATCCTGCCCCCGCCACCATCTGAGCCCGTCAGGGCAGTGCGAACCCCCGGATCTCCGGGGGTTTCGTGCATTCTCGGGTCCTTCGCGCCCCGGATTCCGCGTCGGTCTTGGACGCGATCTCGGACGCGAACCTATGCACCTCTGTGCTACCCACGCAGGTGCCCACGTCCTCGATCGGCCGTCGGCGCAGGACGAAGTGGCCGCCGCTGCCTCGGCGCAACCGCCGCTGCGGCGACCGGCTGCACACGCAGATGCCACGTTGCATACGCACACGAGCTGGATGCCGCAGTCCTTACTCGTAGGTCACCGGTGCTCTTGCACCGATGTGGTTGCCGTGTCGCACGGTTCGCCCACGTCACCAACCGGAGAGTTGGCGACGTGCCGCTGACCGACCGGAGGGCGCCCGTGACCCAACCTCGACACACCGGAGAGGGCTACGTGCCGGCTGACGCCGCGAGGTTGTGCGGCTGCAGTGTCGACACGATCCGCCGCTACCGACGCGATGGAGCGTTCCCGAATGCCTCCCGCGGCGGTGACGAGCCCAACGCACCGTGGCGAATTCCGCTCGCCGACCTTGTGAGCGCCGGCCTGTACGAACCGGCTGCACCGGTACCGCTCACGTTTGCCGCCCCGTCGGTCACTACCCAGGAGCCAACCGGCTTCTCCAACGAGCAGAGCGAACTGGAGCGACTCGCCGATGCGCGAGAGCAGGTGGCGTGGCTTCGCGCCCAGAACCAGCACCTCCTCGAGCTCATCCACGACCTCACCCGGTCGGCCGGTCTTCCGTCCCGCCACCTCCATCCCATCAACGAAAGGGCCACTGCGTGAACCGCGAAGCCGATCGCCGCTCAACTGATCGGCCCGCCCCAGTTCGACGTCGCGGCCGATGGGAGTTCCTCGTACGGGACCCCAGCGGCGCCAAGCCCTACATCTCACGAACCTTCGAGGAACGCCGCGCTGGTGAGCGCTGGCAGATCGACTCCTACGACGCCATCGCAGCCGGTCAGCCGATCCCCGACGCTGGGCCGTACCGCACACAGCGAGCGGCGTCGCTGAACGGTCAGGCGCCGTCTCCCCGCACGCCGGTGCTCGTCGGTGAACTCGCCTGGGAATGGTGGCGCCTGACGTACGACGACGAGCCGATGTCCAGCCCCAGCCGGCGCGTCGCAACCCGATGCCACATCAAGAACTACATCGAGCCCTGGTTCGATAGCCGCATCGACGACATCGGACAACTCACCTACGAACTCGGACGTCAGTTCACCCACTACCTCGCTGGCCATGACCTCGAACCAGCGACGCAGGACCAACGGAAGACCCCTGCGCGGGCGGAATGGCTCACGGTCGCTGCCGCAGCCGATGCATGCGGAGTTCATTCCTCGACGATCAAACGTGCGATCTCGACCGGCGCCGTGCACGCCCGGCGGGAAGTACGCAACGGCGTGACCATACGGGGAAGCGTGCGAATTGCGACCGCTGAACTGCTCGCCGCCGGGTTCACGCTCAACGGGCGACGCAGCGACGGTCGGCCGAGACGAGGGCTTTCGCTCGACTACAGCACCGAGATCCTCAACACACTGCGCGCCGTCAGCCGCCTGGCCCGCAGTCGCGGGCTCCTCCAACACGACCCGCTCGAAGCCGTGAAGGTCAGTAAGGCGCGGCCTGTCGTTGCGAACCGCAGTCCGAACCGCGCAAAGGAGCGGGCCATCACTTGGGAGGAAACGGAGGCGATCGCCCGAGAGCTGAACATCCACCACCAAGTGGCCCTCTGGGCTCAACGCGTCCTCGGGCTGCGGATCTCCGAAGCCTTCGGACTCCGCATCGACGACATCCTCGACTTCGGTGACGTCGGCCTCGTGGTGATCCAGCGCCAAGGTGGCGGCACCTTCGAGCTCCGCAATGAGTACGGGGAGATCGAGAAGAAGCCTTACTCGGACATCCTCAAGACCTCTGCCAGCCATCGGGTCCTTGGAGTGCCTCAGCCGCTCCTCGAGTTGCTGCGCACCTACGTCAAGGCGTTCCACGCAGACACTTCCACCGGAGAGATCGACCCGGGACGACGACTCATCCTGGGGATGAGAGCGCACGACGAAGGCGGCCGGGACGCCTACCGCGAGGCATTCATGGCGGCCGCAGCTCGGCTGCACCTCGACTACAAGCATCTTGGCTTCCACGTCGTGCCCCAGACACTCCGCAAGTCGATCAGCGTCGAGCTGCACTCCTACGTCGAGATCACCGAGCACGCCCGGAGCCGCTATCTCGGACACGCCTTCCGCGCGCACCACGGAGGGGCACAGATGACTGCGGCGTCGTACACGCCCGACATGATCGACCTCCAGCCGTTCATCACTGCCGCCAGTGGCATCGGCGACCTCATCAGTCGTCACCTCGGCAATCTGTTCGTCCCACCGGGCGCCTACGCCAATCCGGCATCCGGCACGCACGACCCCGACCGCGACGCGCATGTACGACGAGTGCTCGCAGAAGCCGGCTGGACTCGGGCCCGGAACGGCGTGAGTGTCGACGAAGCCGCCGAGGTGCTCGGTACTACTCCCAGCAGCCTTCAGCGGAGGATCAACCAAGGAATCATCGACGCCGACCACGTGGTCGGTGCCGCTGGAGAACGAAAGGCCGTCATCCCGGATGATGCCTTTCGTCGTCTACTGGCCGAGCGCGAGGTCGAGCGCGTTCGACGCTCCGAACTCGGGCGTGATCCAGCGGACCTACGGCGGGAGGCAGCCGAGCGAGCAGCGCGGGTTCCCGATGACGTGATGACCATCAGCCGTCTCGCTCGACAGCTCGGGATCGGGTACACGACCGTCTACCAGTGGAGGTTGTCCGGCCGGATCTCCGTCACCAAGGACCCCCGCTACGACGTCCTCGTCGTCGACGCCGCTGACGTCGAACGTGAGCTGGCCGACGCGGACCGAGTCGCTGCTCTCCACCAACGCTCGATGACCGTCGCCGACGCCGGACGACGAATCGGCTGTGGACACTCCATGATCTACTTCTGGTTGCGGACCGGTCGCCTCAAGCGCGATCCCGAGACCGACCAGAACGGCGTCACCTTCGTCACCCGCGACAGCGTCGAACGCGTCGCCGCAGAACGACACGAGGAACAACAGCGCCAACCAGAACCGCCGCCGCCACCGAGTGACCTCGTCAGCCTCCCTGAGGCTCAACGACTAGCCGGACAAACTCGAGGCGGCATCCAACGCCTCGTCGCCACCGGAGAACTAGTCCGGCGCGACCACCGCAAACGATTTCACATCGAACGCGCCAGCCTGGAGGCCTACCTGGCAAAGCGAGATGCCACGTGAGTACCTCGCCACACGACGGGGGATCGCCAACGGACCAGTCGAGCCAGGCCCAGTCGATGACGCCGAAGGAGCCCGCCGGCATGTCCACGGTTGACTTGGACCACACCCGCAGCCACCCTCGCCACCCTCAGGGACAACCTCCCCGCCGAGCACAGCTAGCGGCCTCAACGATGCTGATCTTGGACGGCTCCTTGGACGCGAACCGATGGATCCCATGGGCGGCTGCCTGTGCAGCCTCGCCGCGAGGCTCAGACTTCGCCACCCCGACCGCCACGGACTCCGGCCCGCCCGGGTGGCGGACGCGTGGCGAATCTCACGGTCCGCCCGGCGCGCCATGGGCAGGCGCCAGGGGGTGCGTTGGCACGCGCTCGAACGTCGGCACCGGTCAACCGGACGGCGCCGCGCGGTCAGCTCGGGCCACCGACCGCCTACGCCGATCCATCGTGCCAAGACTCAGTTCGCCAAGGCTGCTGTATCGGTGTCGTCCGAGTCGGCCTCCACGGGGATGCGCCCCGACCTCGACGAGCACCAGCTCGCGATCGAAACTCTTTCCGCCGTTTAGTCCAGGCGGTCACGCTGCGGGGCGGGTCCGTGGCCGCCGAATTCGGTCCACCTGAATGGTCCGCAGAACCTCGGCGGATCCGCATCGACGGCGGCTGGCTTGCAGTGATTGGGCGACCCGTGTCGCTTGCTCGGCGAAGAGTTGGTTGAGATGATCTTGGGGGGTGTGGCTGGAGGGAAGGGTCGCTCGGTGCGGGTTCGTCGTTGTGTTGTTGTGTGCTGTCTAGCGCTGCTGGCTGCGGCGTGTGCTCCGAGTCCGAGTGTTCAATCGCCGCGTATTTCGGGTGATCCGGTTGTCGGTGATGAGCTGACGGCGAGTCGTGGCGAGTGGCTGTTCGAGCCGACGAGCTACGTGTTCTCCTGGTCGAGCTGCGCGGTCGATGTGCCGGGCGATTGTCGTGAGGTGGGTGGGGACTTCGATCGCTACACGGTGGCTGAGGAGGACCTTGGTCGGCTGATCAGCGTGTCGGTGCGCGCTGAGAGCGCGGCCGAGGTCGCGATGCAGAGCGCGGAACCGGTGGGTCCGGTCCGTTCGCCGGGCGATCCGACGACTACCACGAGCTCAACGACGACTACCTCGACGTCTTCGACGACGACCAGCACCTCGACGACGAGCACGACTGTCGTGTCGGCTGCGCCGGTGGTGACTGGCGTGGATCCGTCGCAGGGTTCGACTGCGGGCGGGGAGTCGGTGACGATCACGGGGTCGGGGTTCACTGGCGCGACCGGGGTTCGCTTCGGTGAGCTGGCCGCTGCGCGCTTCTCAGTGGAGAGCGATTCGCGGATCACTGCGACCTCACCTGCTGCTGACGAAGGCGGTGTGGACGTCGCGGTGACGACCCCGTCGGGGACGAGCGCAACTGGAACCGCGAGTCGCTATACGTTCACCGCTCCTCCAACCGAGTGCGACATCAATTGGACCGGCGCTGGTGGGGACGACAGTTGGCACACTCCAGCCAACTGGGACCTCAGCCGCATCCCCACCGGCACCGACCACACCTGTATCCCCACGTCACACGGCGCTACGCCCGTCTCTCTCGCTACGCCAGCAGCGTCGAACACGGTGACGGCAGCTCGCCCGCTTGCACTGTCGTCAGAACTGGTCCTCGGGGAAGGCACCTCTTACCTCGATTCGGTAGCGGCAACCGGCGGTGCAGCGGTCACCGGGACGGGACCTGTAGTGCTTCGCGGCGCCTCAGTCTGGAGCAGCGGCAGTCTGTCCCTTCCCACGACGATCGAGTCGGGTGGTTCGTTGGTGTTGTTGAACACGTGTGGGATGCGTGTCGATTCGTCGTTGGTGAATGACGGCACGTTGGTGTTCGACGGGTCGGGTCGGTTGTGTTTGTCGTCGGGTGCGGTGCTGACGAACAACGCGACGTTGAACTTGGTGAACAACGCCAGCAGTTCGTGGGTGGATGGTCCGAGCGACCGCAGCGCTCGTGTGGTGAACAACGGGTTGATCCATCGGGTCGATGGTGCTGGTGAGTCTGAGGTAACCGCGGTTGAGTTCCGTAACAACGGCGAGGTCCGCGTCTCCGCAGGCACCTTCGACATCGACGGCTCGACGTTCTCCTCACCTGCGTCGGCGTTGACGACGGGCCCGGGTGTGTTCCTGGTGTCGGCTGGGACGCTGGTCGATCAGCCGACGGTTGTGAACGGCGCGTGGCGCTGGACGAGTGGTTTGGTCGTTGGTGACGGCACTCTGCGCGTGTCAGCTGGTGGTTCGTTGGTGTTGTTGAACACGTGTGGGATGCGTGTCGATTCGTCGTTGGTGAATGACGGCACGTTGGTGTTCGACGGGTCGGGTCGGTTGTGTTTGTCGTCGGGTGCGGTGCTGACGAACA